>JACXTT010000203.1_pt1 | contig 96302 bp, 101 predicted proteins | sample 9270951 | NCBI WGS metagenome assembly JACXTT01 (sample SAMN15532306, study PRJNA645909) | rock metagenome | isolation source: weathered quartz diorite | place: Puerto Rico | collected 2017-06-21 | reverse complement strand
TTATACGCACCGATTGTCACCGGCCATAACCGAATGAGGGCAAAGATGGCAAGCGGCCCTAAAAAACCAAATGGCCTTACGTTCGCTACGGAACAAAAGGCCGAGAAATTCCTGGAACCACTTCCCGTTCGCATCTTGCCGGGCGTCGGCCCAAAGACCGAAGCGGCGCTTCGGCGCTATGGTGTAAAAACGGTCGGGGACGCTCGGAAATTCTCCTGGGTTGAGCTCGTCGAGCACTTCGGCTCATGGGGCTACGACCTGTATGAAAAAATCCGTGGCATCGCCCCGGCGAAGCTCTACAAGGACGAACCGTACAAATCGATCGGAGAGCACGAGACGTTTGAGACCGATACGGACGACCTCGACGCTATCATGAAAACGATAAGCGGCATGGCGGGAAGGCTCCTCAAACGACTTGTCCGTCACAATTTTTCCGGCTTCAAGACGGTTGTCATCACGGTGCGTTTCTCCGATTTCACCACCAAGAACCGCTCGGTGACCGCCAAGGAAAAGATAGATAGCCAAAAAGTCCTCGAGGTGCGCGCGCTCAAGCTTCTCCTGCCGTTTTTCGACCGAAGCGAGAATCCCCGAAGGCTCCCGATACGGCTCGTAGGACTCAGGCTCGAAAAACTCGTTTAAAAAGCGCGTGCTACAATAGCGCCATGAAAAAACTCATAGTCGGCGCGGCGGCCCTCTTTGTCGTTGCCCTACCGGTCTCTGCCGCTACGATGCGCGCGGGTAACGATTATATGCTCGGCCAGAACCAGACGGTCCCGGACAATCTCTACGCGGCAGCAAGCAACCTTACGCTCTCGGGCGTCGTCTTCGGTGACGCGCTGGTAGCGGGAAGGACGGTGCTCCTCAATGGGCTCGTCAAGGATGACGTCGCGGCCGCAGGGGGCACGGTTCAGCTCCTCTCGACGGTAAACGGCGATGCGCGCGTCGCCGGAGGCGACGTAACGATCGGCGGCAAGATCGCCGGCGACCTCATCGTCGCCGGCGGCACCGTGCATGTGCTCCAGAGCGCTGTCATCGGAGGGGACGTCGTCATGCTCGGCGGGGCGCTCACCTTCGACGGGGTCGCTCTCAAAGATGTGCGCATGATAGGGGGCAGTGCTCTCATCCACGGCCTCATTACAGGCTCACTACGCGCAAATGTCTCGAAGACGGTCACCGTCGCGACCGGCGCTTCCATTAAGGGGAACTTCGATTACGCCGCCCCGACCCCGGCGACGGTCGAGAAAGGCGCCATAATCGGCGGGAAAATAACCGCGACGACGACACCGGCAGCGCCAAGCGAAACGCAGGCGATATTCGCAACCCTCGTCTCCATCGCACTCCTAACGAAATTCATTATCTTGGCGCTCGCCGCGGCGCTCCTCGTCTATTTCTTCCCCCGTGCGAGCTCCTCCGTCACGATGAAGACGCTCGCTGAAATTCCAAAGAACACCATTCTCGGCTTTACCGCGCTCGTCGTCATTCCGATTGCCTCCGTTCTCCTTATGGCGACAGTGCTTTTCTTCCCCTTTGGCATCCTCGTCCTCATCCTCTACGCGTTCCTTCTCGGGCTCTCCAAGCTCTACGTAGGCGTCGTCGCGGGGGCTCTTCTTTCTAAGTGGTTCGTGAAAAGGGAGGGGGTGAATGTTGGCTTTGCCATTCTCGGTACGGCGGCTATCGAGCTCGCCTCACTCATTCCTATCGTCGGCTGGATAGTCTCAGCGGTGTTTTGCCTCGCTACGTTTGGGGCCATTATGCGCATCCTCAGCGCCCGCTACGGCGCGCAGCGATAGTGTGGATAGCGGATTCTGTTATACTACGCTCTGGCACGCGTGAGTTCCTGCTTTTTACTGTCTAGCGTAGTGAGAGAAATCAAAGCTTGCTTTGGTTTCCGAGCGAGCGACGACAGCAAGGGTTCCAAGAACCCTTAGTTTGCCCCACAGCGCAAGGTCCTTCTTGTTAGATGGGGCAAATCGGAGATGAAAACAGCCCCCGCTCTCCCCTATATCAGCACAGCTGATCGGGCGATCATCAGCATCGCTCGATGTTGATGATATAGCCGCGGCGGGCCGTTTTCGTTTTGCGCCTTACTTCAGGCTTATTTTTGCAAAAGAGAATGAATAAAACCGGGCGTCCCAATCGTCGGCACGTTCAGCGCCGACGCACGGAAGTAGCAGCGCCTGAGCGTAAACTTTGCAGTGGCGGCTCGTGCAAAAGCGAGCCGCCTTTTTCTTTTGATGCTACAATCCCGGCCATGACTAAGGGGAAGGTGATTGAGCGGAGGGGAAGAATCTTGAGAATGAACACACTCCTGAAGCGGCTTTACCCAAATGCAAAAATTGCCCTCCGTTACAGAAACAATTGGGAACTTCTTGTTGCGGTGCAACTTTCCGCGCAGTGCACGGACAAAACGGTCAATCGCGTTACGGAAAAGCTCTTCAAGAAGTACAAAACGCTCGACGACTACGTAAAGGCAGGTCCTCGAGAGTTCGAGCGGGATATTTTTCAAACGGGGTTTTACAAAAATAAGACCAAAAACATTCTTGCGGCAGCGAAGCTCATCAAAGAAGACTACGGCGGCAGAATCCCTAAAACGATGAAAGAGCTGCTCCTCATTCCCGGTGTTGCACGGAAAACCGCGAATGTTGTTTTAGGGAACGCGCACGGTGTTGTCGAGGGTATCGCCGTCGACACGCACGTGCGCCGCTTTGCGCTCAAATTCGATCTAACCGACCACCGCGACCCGGTCAAAATCGAGCGCGACCTCATGGAGCTTTTGCCTAGGAAGGAGTGGTTTGCCTTTACCTACCGCATTATCGAATACGGCCGGAAGGTCTGCCCAGCACGCGTTCACGATTGTGCGGCTCATCCCCTTAGCAAAATCTACGCTCTCGCTGCGGGGCGCTTTCCCAAGGCGAAGTAAGATAAAATGATAGCATGAGAAGGCTCGCCATCTTCGATATCGACGGGACCCTTTTCCGCTCCTCGCTCATCATCGAGCTCATCGAAGAGCTTATCGAGCAGGATATTTTCCCGAAATCCATGCGCGATATGTATCTGCGCGAGCAGGGGGCGTGGCTCGACCGGAGGGGAAGCTATGAGGACTATATAATGAAGCTCGTCGTTGCGTTCGAAAAGCATCTCAAGGGAGTTTCTTACAAAGACTTTACGGCGGCCGCGAAGGTCGTGACGGTGAAGAAGAAAGACCGTGTGTACCGATATACTCGTGACCTCATTAAAAAACTGAAACAGGAGGACTACTACCTGCTCGCTGTTTCGCAATCCCCGAAGGCCATTCTCGAGCCCTTCGGCAAAGGTGTCGGCTTCGACAAAATCTACGGGCGCATCTACGAAGTGGGGCCGTCCGAGCGCTTCACGGGCGGCATTGAAGACCTCAATCTCATCGCGAACAAGGCAAATATCGTCAAGCGTGTCCTCGAAAAAGAAAAGCTCACGCTCGATGGCTCCGTCGGGGTGGGCGACACGGAGGGGGACATAGCGTTTCTCGAAATGGTCGAAGAGCCGATATGCTTCAATCCCAATGCCGCCCTCTACAAGCACGCCAAGCGGCTCGGCTGGAAGGTCGTCGTCGAGCGGAAGGACGTCGTGTATGAACTCTAAGCACTTCTATGAAGAAACTCTTTAGGAGTGAGAGGGATAGGCGCGTCGCCGGCGTCATCGGCGGAGTGGGGGAGTATCTCGACATCGACCCGACATTCCTGCGGGTCATTTTTATTTTCATCCTGGTCTTCAGCGGGTTTCTCCCCGCTACAGTCGTCTACCTCCTCGCTGTTTTGGTCATTCCGCGGCACCCGCGGATCTCAAAACCCAACGCACTCCACTTTGACGCACAGGCGCATGACCTCTGAAGAAAAGACCGCCGGGGGTATGGCCGGCGGTTTTAGTCATTGACGCGATCGAAGGACGGCGGCTACGAAGAGCGCGAGGGCGATAAGGCCGATTCCTCCCCATAGCAATATTCCCCCAACGGTAAGTCCCCATGCATCGAAAGCGGGGAGCATGGACGGTTCCGTCGTTGCCGCACTTAGTATATCAGGATGATACAATGGCGTCGTGAACGCAGCGCCGACGTCCCGCAACGTAAAACGCTTTCAAAAGCTTGTGCTCGGACATTTCCAAAAAGCCGGCCGCGACTTGCCCTGGCGGCGCACCCGCGACCCATACCGCATCCTCCTTTCCGAGATCATGCTCCAACAGACGCAAGTGGAGCGCGTCATACCCTTTTATGAGCGTTTCTTTGCCCGATTTCCTGACGTTACGTCACTTTCCCGGGCCAGTTTCGCTGAGGTATACGAGTATTGGAAAGGGCTTGGCTACAATCGTCGCGCCAAAGCGCTACGCGACCTCGCCGAGGTCATAGTGCGAGAGCATGGTGGGGCGTTTCCCTCGACCGCAAAAGCGCTCGAAGAGCTTCCTGGAGTCGGTCGCTATACCGCCGCCGCGGTCGCCGCGTTTGCGTTTAGCAAGAGAGTCATCCTCATCGAGACCAACATCCGCACGGTCTACCTCCATCACTTTTTTTCGGGGAAGGGGAAAGTGGACGACAAAAGCATCGAGCCGCTCATCGAAAGAACTCTCCCCGACAGAGATTTCGCACGATGGTACGCCGCGCTCATGGACTATGGGGCACACTTAAAAAAGAACGGCGTTAAGCTCAACTCGAGGAGCCGCTCCTATGTCCGGCAAAAACCGTTTAAAAACTCGACACGAAAACTGCGCGGAGAAATACTGCGCCGTCTTTCGGAGAGCGAAGGGCAGATGGTGGAGAAACTTCGCCATGAACTTGGGGCAAAAGCGTACCTCTTTCGCCGTGAGCTGCAAAAGCTCAAGAGCGAAGGGCTCATCGTCCTTGAACGTGCCCACGTACAGCTTGCCTAGCGCGTATCGCGGATGATAGAGGCAAAAAATACGCCGCAGAAGGTAAGGATTCCAAAGACAAGAAAGAGGTAGCGAAGCGGCAGGAAAAAGAGAAGGACCGATCCGGTGAAAATGCCAAGGAGCGTCGCGGTCGGCTGTATCATGCGGAAAAGCGAAATAGCGTGGGCGCTGCGCCCGTCCACTTTTTTGAAAAAATAGGATTCGGTCGAGACCTCGACGAGCGCTCCGCCGACATTCGTCAGGTAGAGAATGGAGCTCCACAGAAGGACGCTCGCGGCCTGTGAGTAGGAGATGGCAGCGACCCCGGCCCCAAGTATCACGAAGCCAAGGATCATAAGCTCCTGCTCGCCGAGATAACGGTCCGCGATATGTCCGAGCGGTATTTCGAAAATGACGTAGGGTACCTGCGTTACGGCGAGAATGACGCCAAGCACAGGCCAAGAAAATCCAAGATGCACGTGGAGGTAGATGGGAATGTAGACGACGGAGATGGCGTAGAAAAGACGGAGCATGAGTTGCGAGGAAAATACGCCGAAGAGGTCGCGGTTGCGTGCGAGAGAGCGGAGCGAGCGCAGGAGGTCTCGAATCCCGATGCCGACGTAGGGAGGGTCGACGAAGTTGCGGAAACGCAGCGCGATGACGACAAGAAAAGGTATGAGGAAGAAAACCGACACGAAGTAGACGCTTCTGAAATGTTCTTCGAGGCCGACGATCGCTCCCATGATAAAGGGCGCGATAACGAACGCGAGGTTCGCCAACCCGAGATAGAGGCCTCGCACGCCGCCGGTCACATCGTCCTCGCCGTCGCCAGGATGGCTGTAATTCTCGAGGAATATATCCAGCGAAAAGAAAATAGCCGGCTCAAGTCCCAGAAGCAGTATGTCGAGCACAATTATAAGAAAAGGGCTCGTGACGGTAGCGAGCCCCAAGAGGATGCCCATTTGAAGGGCAGCGAAAATGACCAGCGAGCGATAATTGCCGAGCTTGCGGAGCACTTGTGAGGCGGCGATAAAAGTGAAGAGGGAGCAGAAAGCCGAGACGATGTAGACGACGCCGACGTAGCGCTCGCCGAGGAGGTTCCCTATGAAGTTGCTGTTGACATAGAGGACGAAGGTGAGCTGAAGGTAGGCTATGAAGCCAGCAAGATAGAGCCAGCGGATTTTTCGCAGACGAAGGATGCGGAGTGCCGTGGTAGACACTCCACCAGTATATAGAGTTACTTAGACCCCGAGAAGCACCGGAATGACGATAGGGCGCTTGTTGGTCTTTTGGAAGAGGAACATCTCGACCGCGTCGGTGAGACGATCTTTCACGTAGTCGAAATTGATGGGGTTTTGTCCGGCCGTTGAGTCCTCGACGCTCTTTTTGATGATGAGGCGCGCCTCGCCAAGGAGCTGCTGGCTCTCGCGCAGGTACACGAAGCCGCGCGATATGATGTCCGGCGATTTGCGCAGTTTTCCCGTCTTGAGGTTTATGGTCGTAATGATGACGAACATTCCGTCCTGGGAGAGCGCTTTGCGGTCCCGGATGACCACTTCCTGCATGTCCCCGATGGAAAAGCCGTCCACCATACGGATGTTGCTCGGAGCCTTTTCCTTGCGCACGCTGATGCGCGTGCCCTCCTCGCGTATCTCGACGATGGAGCCGTTATCGGGGATAACGATGTTCTCCTCTGGCGTCCCGACGGATTTCGCTATCTCGGCATGGACACGCAGCATGTAGTGGTATCCGTGGAGCGGCATGAAGAATTTTGCACCGATATGGCTGTGTATCCAGGCGGTCTCGTCGCGGTTGGCGTGACCGGAGGAGTGGACGTCGGAAACTTGGTAGTGGATTATTTTCGCGCCCTGGCGGGAGAGATTGTCCTTCAATTTCTGCACCGCGCGTTCGTTCCCCGGGATGATGGAAGAGGAGAGGATGATGGTGTCGTGCTTGCTGAGCTTCAAGTACTTGTGCTCCATCATCGCGGTGCGCATGAGCGCAGCGAAATCGTCTCCTTGAGCTCCGGTCGCGAGGATGAGGATTTTCTCTGGCGGGTACTCCCCCATCTCCTCAATGCCGATGAGCGTGCCCTTCTTAGTCTTGAGCATCCCCATCTGCTTTACGATCTCAACGTTGCTTTTCATGGAGCGCCCCTCGACGACGACCTTGCGGTCGTGCTTCTCCGCGAACTCGATGACTTTCATAATGCGCTCAAGCTGCGAGGAGAACGTACCAATGATGATACGTCCCTTGATGTCGCGAATGTACCCCTCGAGTGTATCGAAGACCTTGGTCTCGGGCACGGAATAGCCTGGTTTTTCAACGTTGGTCGAATCCGCCATGAGCATGAGGACCTTTTGACCTTTAAATATCGAGTACTCTTTTTCCTCTTTTTCGGATGGGACGCCGTCGATGTGATCGAGCTTAAGGTCGCCTGTGTGTACGATCCATCCATAAGGGGTTTCGATGATAACCCCCATCGAGTCGGGAATGGTGTGTGTGACTGAAAAGAAGCGCACGGAGAGTCCGCCTATTTTTATGGTCTCCTCTTTCTCGACCTCGATGATGGTCGGCTTCCCGAGGTGCGCAAATTCTTCCTGGCGCTTCTTTATCATAAGCGTCGTCAACTTGCGCGAGTAGATGGGCGGGTTGCCTATTTTGTCGATGAGGTAGGGGATGCCGCCGATGTGGTCGAGGTGGCCGTGGGTCACGATGACCGCGCGTATCTTGTCCTTGCGGTCTTCGAGGTATTTGGTGTTGGGGAGAATGAAATCGATGCCAGGGGTTTCCTCGATGCGGAACTGGAAGCCCATGTCGACAATGATAATGTCGGGACCAAACTCGATCGCGGTCATGTTGCGGCCGACTTCCTCGACGCCGCCGAGCGGAATGATGCGAACGACGCCCGATTCGATGGCGGGAATGTGGACTTCGGAGCCATTTCCGTTGCCGTTTTGCATCGCCTCTCCCACTTCTCGGGGCATGAAGCGCTGGTCACGACGCCTGCGTTCGCGGCCAGCTCCGCCACGGCGACCTCCGCGTCCCATCGGACGGGCTCCGCGCGAGGTTCCGCCTGCTTCCGTGGCGCGGCCGCCCATCGGACGGCCGCCGCGGCGACGCGAAAAGCCACGGGAATGCCCTTCCTGTCGGTGTTGTGGTCGGTTTTGTTCGTTGTCCATGAAGTTAAATCGTAGGTGCTAAAAAGCTCCATACCTTATCCGTCGCCATGTACCAGCTCCGGACATCGGCGAAGCGCTCTGCGGGCGTTGTCACAAGGCCGAGCTCGATGCCCTTAAGCGACTTGGGCACGATGTAGATAAAGTCCGGCGAGTAAAGGAATATGGCCGGGGTTTCTCCCGAGACTATCGAAGCGAACTTGTCGTATGCATCCATGCGCGCGTTCGGCTGCGAAGAGCTTCGTGCGGTCTCGAGGAGTTTGTCGGCGTCTTTGTTGGTGTAGAGGGCGATATTAAGACCAGGGTCATTGCGCTGTGAGCTGTGCCAGAAAGCGAAGAGATCGAGCTCGCGCCCCACAATCTCGCCGAAAAGGAGCGCATCATAGTTGCGTGGACGTATCACGTTCTGGTTGAGGTCGCCCGTATCGAAAACCTTGAGCGTCACGTCCACACCGAGCGCTTCCCAGTCCTTTTTGAGGAGCTCCGCCGTCTGTTTGAGCTCCGGCGCAGAGGCGGTCGAGAGCGAAAAGGAAAGCTTCTCAAGGGTCTTTTTGTTCTTCTTTTTTTCATACACTTTGTCGGTCTCGTTGTACGACCAGCCGTTGCGCTCAAGGATTGCTCGCGCGGAGGCGATGCGGGCTTCGGAGGACGTCGCGTCCCACGAGGAAGCGGGAAGGAGGTACGGCGGGAGCGGCGAGTCGATGACCTTGCCATAGCTTCCAAGCACGCTTTGCACGATCTGATCCTTGTCGATGGCGACGTCGAGAGCTTTGCGCACCTCGATGTGCGTGAATATCGACGCTTGATTCTGGTTGAAGAAGACCCCGAAGATGCGCGGCAGCGGGTATTTCAAAACGGTCTCACGGGAGGGAATCGTCCCGAGTGTTTCCGGAGAAAGTCCCGCGGCCGCCTGCACGTCCCCGGAGGAAAGCGCGGAGGCGAGCTCGCCAACGCCGGAGTAGAAACGAACCGTGAGCTGTGCTATATGGGCGGTTCCGAGCGCCTCGTTTTCAAACGGCGCAAGCTCGTAGGAGGTCGGGATGCCCGAGGAGTTTTTTGAGATGGATGAGACACGGTACGCCCCAGAGCCGATGGGGTTTACATTGTAATCGCTGAACGCGAATTGGTCGGCGGGGATGTTCTGCCAGATATGGGAGGGAAGTATCCCCATGGTCGTGTTCTCCAGAAACGGCGCGTAGGGGGCTTTTAGGTGGAAGGCCACCGTGCGCTCATCGATTTTTTCCACCGTGATGCCTTCCCAGTTGGCCCGCCGCGGGCTCTTTATCGTCGGGTCGAGCGCGCTGTTGACCGTGAAGACCACGTCATCGGAGGTCAAAGGCGTGCCGTCCTGGAAGACAAGGCCGGGTTTAAGGGTGAAAGTGTACGTCAGGCCGTCGGAGGAAATAGTATAGCCCTGCGCGAGGTCGGGAATGAGCGTGCCGGCAGGGGTCGGACGCAGAAGCCCCGCGTAGACAAGCTCGGTCAGATCGCGGTCGGCGTCGGAGATAGCGAGTATGGGATTGATGAAACGAGCGGTACCTACGACCCCCTCGGTGAGGGAGCCTCCGCGGGCCGGTACCGAAACGAGAAGAGAGGCGTTTACTTCGTAGACGACAAAGAGTGCCGCGGCCGCGACGAAAAGCGAGAGCGCTCCGAAAAGGACACGCTCCGCCGGAGAAAGCCGCGATACCAAGGCGGAGAATCTCTGCATAAAGGATGGCCGTTTTGAGGCCGGGGGAGATGATTCTTCTTGAACGCCCGAATGAACGTTCGATTGCTGCGGAAATTCCATACGGTCCGGGGAAGAGCCCCGGGATTAGGCGTTAGTTAGCGAAGGATAAGTGCGGCAAATGCGGAGAGCGCGAACAGGGTGCCTAGCACAACAGAGCCCCAGAAGAGGTAGAGCTCGAGACCACGGCGCGTGTGGAACGCCGCCGAAAAATTGTCTCCGCCAAAGGCTCCCCCTAGAGAACTCCCCCGTCGTTGCAGAATGATCGCGGTGACGAGGAGGACGGCGAGGAGGACTTGGGCATACGGTAAAACGGACTTCAGCAAACCCATGTGGGAGCTACTCTAGCAGACCCCGCTTTGGCGTGCAAGTATTTGGACTGCCTTTACATATTAGTGAACCTTGACTATCATGCATGCCTCCAGCACAGGAGGTCCCCATGGCTACATTGTCACGGACGGCCATAAAAAGAGAAAATCCCACTCCAAACAAAAAGAGAATCGAAATCGAAACCTTAACAGCGTGCGAATATCAGGACCGCCTCGTAAGGATCCTTACAGAACGTGTCAACGAGGGGTGGGAAATTGCGGCAGTAACTTTCTCTCACTTAGGAGAACCTGCAGGAGCGAACGGCTACGCGGTGGGTTTCAAGTGGAGGCACTTTTTTGTTGTTTTGAAGAGGGTCGGAGAGTAATGTGCTGCGCCGCCCGGTCTCGGGCGGCTCTTTTTTTGGAATTGACACGCTCTGAAACTTTTTTATACTACAGGCACTTTTATTTTTATTCCCATGACATCAAAAAAAGTCTCTAAAGAGAACCTGATTCCGCTTGGTGATCGTGTGCTTGTAAGGCCGGTCGAAGAAACACAAAAAGAACGCAAGCTGCCCTCCGGTATCATTCTTCCCGAGAGCGTTTCTAAGGATAAGACGGACAAGGGGATCATCGTCGCGACGGGAGAAGGGCGTGTGACCGATGAGGGAAAGAAAATCCCGATGAAGGTGAAGGTGGGCCAGACGGTGCTTTTCCAGTGGGGCGATAAGTTCGAGATAGGCGGCGTTGAGCACTACCTCGTCTCCGAGAGCAATATTTTAGCGGTCGTTAAGAAATAATCGATGTCCAAGCAAATTCTTTTTGAAGACAAGGCTCGCCGCGCCGTAAAGGGCGGCATTGATAAGGCGGCGCAAGCCATCAAAATCACCCTCGGCCCCCGTGGGCGCAATGTCATTTTCGACAGGAGCTACGGCGGCCCGACCATCACCAACGACGGAGTCTCCATCGCCAAGGAGCTCTCCTTTAAAGACAAGTTCGAGAACATGGGCGCGGAGCTCGTGAAAGAGGTCGCCAATAAGACCAACGATATGGCAGGGGATGGCACCACGACCTCGGTCGTTCTCTTTCAAGCCATTCTTGAAGAAGGTCTCAAGAACACGACCATGGGCGTGAATCCGATGGGGGTGCGCGCGGGCATCGAGAAAGCCTCAGCCCAAGCGGTAGATATCCTCAAGAAAATGGCGAAGAAAATTGCCGGGAAGGACGAGGTGAAGCAAGTCGCCACTATCTCTGCCGAATCGGCCGACATCGGGGTAAAGATTGCCGAGACCATCGATGAGGTCGGCAAAGACGGCGTCGTCACGGTCGAAGAGTCGCAGTCCTTCGGCATCGAGACCGAGGTTGTCGAGGGCATGGAGTTCGACAAAGGCTACATCAGTCACTATATGGTCACTAGCCCGGAGCGTATGGAAGCCGATATGCGAGACCCCCTCATCCTCGTGACCGACAAGAAGGTAGCCTCCGTGCAGGAAATCCTCCCTGTCCTCGAGCAAGTCGCGCGAAGCGGCAAGAAAGATCTCGTTATCATCGCCGACGACGTCGAAGGCGAGGCGCTTGCCACCTTTATTCTCAATAAACTGAAAGGCACGTTCAATGTACTCGCGGTCAAGGCTCCCGGCTACGGCGACCGTAAGAAAGAAATGCTCGGCGACATCGCGACCGTAGTCGGAGGGCAGGTCATCTCCGAGGAGACCGGCTCGAAGTTTGAGAGCGCGACCCTCGACATGCTTGGGCGAGCCTCCCGCGTCATCGCGAGCAAGGATTCGACCAAAATCGTCGGCGGCAAGGGAAAGAAGGCCGACATCGACACGCGCGCGAAGAGCCTGCGCAAACAGCTCGAGAATACCGATTCCAAATTTGATAAAGAAAAGCTCGAAGAGCGCATTGCGAAACTCTCCGGCGGGGTCGCCATCATCCGCGTCGGTGCGGCTACCGAGACCGAAATGAAGTACCTCAAGCTCAAGATCGAGGATGCTGTGAACGCGACCAAGGCCGCCATCGCCGAGGGCGTCGTTGCCGGCGGCGGCGTGGCACTCCTCAAGGCGGCTATCGAGCTTGAAAAGTGGATAGAGGCCCAAAAGGGAAAGGCGACGCGTGACATCGAGGTCGGCTACGGCATTGTGCTGCGCGCGCTCGAAGTGCCCATTCGCCAGATCGCGCTCAATGCGGGGAAGGGCGATGGCTCCATCATTGTGGAGAAGATCAGAAACGGAAAAGGAAATATGGGCTACGACGCTCTTAAAGATGAGATGGTTCCCGACATGCTCGATGCGGGCATCATCGACCCGGTCAAGGTGACGCGCTCAGGCCTTCAGCACGCAGCTTCTGCAGCGGCGATTCTCCTCACTACAGAAGCCGCTATTGCGGACGAACCAGAAGAGAAAAAGGATATGCCGGCTATGCCTCCCGGGGGAATGGGCGGCATGGACTACTAAAAAACCGCGCCCTTTCCACAAGGGCGCGGTTTTTTTCTCTCATTGCGCCGACATGGAGTTAGACTATACTAGTACCACCATGACCTACATCCTCATTGGCGTAGTCGTTATCGTGGTGCTCTGGACGATCTCTGCCTTTAACCGCTTTGTGACCCTGCGCAATCGCACGAGTGAGGCATGGGCGGATATCGATGTCCAGCTCAAGCGCCGCTACGACCTCATTCCCAACCTCGTTGAGACCGTGAAGGGCTACGCTGCGCATGAGAGCGGCCTCATCGAGCGGGTGACCCAGGCGCGCGCCAGCGCGATGCAGGCGGGCTCTACTGCCGATAAGGCGAAAGCGGAAAACGCACTCTCACAGACGCTCAAATCGCTCTTTGCAGTGGCGGAGAATTATCCGAACCTCAAGGCCAACGAAAATTTCCTCGAGCTCCAACGCGAACTCTCCGATACCGAGAACAAAATCCAGGCAGCGCGCCGCTTCTACAACACCAATGTGCGCGACCTCAACACGGCGCTTCAAGTTTTCCCGGGTAATCTCATAGGTCCTTCCTTCGGCTTCAAACCCGCGGAATACTTTGAACTCGGCGAGGCGGATGCCGCTGCTCGAGAGCCGGTCAAAGTTTCTTTCTAAAACCCTTTTTCGTTTTAGTTTAAAGCCACCATGGCTTCTCTTTATACTCATCAGGACGAAAATATTGCAAAGACTTGGCTGCTCGTCAGCGTTTTCTTCGCGCTCGTCGTGGGGCTTGGCTACATCATCTCGCTCTACTACCACAATCCTTCCATTCTCGTGATCGCGGTTGTCGTCGCGGTCCTAATGAACATTTTTTCCTATTGGTATTCTGACAAAATAGTCATTTCTATGGCTGGTGCCCGGCCGGCGCCAGAGAGTGAATTTCCGCAGCTTCACCATGTGGTTGAGAACCTAGCTATTACCGCGGGGCTCCCAAAACCAAACATATACGTCATCAATGATCCTGCACCCAATGCGTTTGCAACAGGTCGCAATAAAAACCACGCTATCGTAGCGGTAACTTCTGGTCTCATCTCTCTCATGAATAGAAACGAGCTCGAGGGTGTTATCGCGCACGAGCTCTCGCACATAGGCAATCGCGACATGCTCGTCATGACGCTTGTCGTGGTACTCGCCGGTTTTGTCGCCATTATATCCGACATATTTTTGCGCATGAGCTACTTTGGAGGAGGCAGGCGTGACGACCGAGGTGGCAACGTGCTGGCGATACTTGCTATCGTCGGCGCGATTCTCGCGCCGCTCGCAGCGACCCTTATACGCTTGGCTATCTCGCGCCGTCGAGAATTCCTTGCAGATGCCTCGGGCGCGCTGCTGACGCGCTACCCGGAAGGCCTCGCCTCGGCGCTTGAGAAGATAGGCTCCTACAACCGCCCGATGATTCGCGCCAACAATGCCACCGCCCACCTCTATATTAGTAACCCCTTTGGCGCCCGCATCGGACAGGGCATTGCACGCCTCTTTATGACCCACCCACCGATCGAGGAGCGCATCAAAGCGCTTCGCGATGAGGCATAAGAGTGCAGTTGCCTCCAAAGCGTCTCTATGGCAGTATCGTGAGCGGACTTTTGAACACGGAGGAAAAGATGTCCAAGAGGGTTTTGATCGCTGCAAACGGCAAGGTCTCAGAAGCGCTCGCGCGGCATATAAATAAGTCGCAGCGCACGATCGCGCACACGGCGGTGGTTGCAGAGCAGGCGCAAGGGTTCATCTCGCCAGCCGATGCGGTGACCGAAGGTTTCGGCGGCCATTTCGACGAAGCGCGCTTTCTCGCCACTCCGGCTCAAGGGAGCTTCTCCCGCGAGCCCAATCGGGGAAACAATAGCCGGCGTGGTCTCGCCTGGCACCGCCGCCGCATCGGTGGCGATCCGATCTGACAATCCTTACTCCACGATGCATCGCGCGATTCCTTGAGGAATCGCGCGATTTTTATTTTTGTCTCGCACCCTACCGTCTCAGAAGCGACTGAAGGGAAGTAATGAAAACCGGGATGCTTAAAATTCCCGTCAGGTATTCTACTGATGTGTAGGCCTCTCCCGTTTTAAAGATGTCATGGAAAAGGAGAAAATCAACGAACAAAAAGCCGACTATTAAAACAATGTCGAGTAGTTTTCTCATGCTCACATAACTAGTATACAAAGACTGGGTTTCTTAGCGGTCGGCGTAATTGTGTGTTACAACTCTTGGGTATTTAGGAGGCGTCGCATGGTGCTTTGAACCGTAGGTTTAAAGAGCTGGAGGCGCGACGGCGGCGAGGCGGGGTCGCGGAAATTTTCAGTAGAAAATTATCCGTGACCTAGTGCACATTTGTTTGCAGGGCGGAGGGTTCGCATAGCGGTCTAGTGCGCACGCTTGGAAAGCGTGTGAACCGAAAGGTTCCGAGGGTTCGAATCCCTCACCCTCCGCCCTGTATGCAAGGCTCGAGTGAATTTTCATCTCTCCGCCTCCGCCCAATCTTTACATACATGCATATCGGGTTACGGGTTCTTTAAAAATTGTAAAGAAAAGGGCACTCATGATTGAGTGCCCCCAGACGACTTTTTCTCTTCTTTAGCTTTTCGCCAGCTTGAAATATTAGCGATGTCCAAGCCACATTCACGAGCGATGTCGAGCATAGCGTGGTGAAACTCGTGAACGGAGTTGAGTGCCCAGCTGAACCCGTCAGGATCGAAGTTGTCACCGTTAATCTCCGCAGTGAGCCGAGTGACCCCTGCCCGCGTCACTTCAGCACTGAACTCAAGCAGATTGGAATGCGATAGTTTTTGGTCAGCCATCGCCTTCCAACCACGGTCTTCCCGCTCCAAGGGAAGCATTGGTTCCGTGCAACGCTTTGCCTTGTAGTGGTCCATATAGCCACATGCAGCATCTGTCCTACCCGTTTTTTCACTGCGTTGACGAAGCTTTTCAAAGAACTCTCCAAAGGTTGTCATGGTTGCCTCGCGGTTTAACCTATCAGCATAGTAACCTAGGGATATATAATATGAGTATGCAAAAAATTAAGATTGAAAACCATACGTTCTCCGGCGGGCTCTGGCTCGCCGCGTGGCTTTTCACGATAGGGTTTCTCAAACTCACCTTCTGGCAGGGCGTGTGGGCGATCCTCATTTGGCCCTATTACCTTGGCTTGCATTTCGCGCCGCTCCATTAAGATTCCCGTATCAGCGATATGTCGGTACTGAGAGGATTCAAACAATTCATTCTCCGCGGCAACGTCATCGACCTCGCGGTCGGCGTTGTGATCGGCGCCTCGTTCAACTCTGTCGTCACCGCACTGGTGAAAGATTTGCTCACGCCGCTCATCGGCGCCATAGCAAAGGTGCCGGATTTTTCAGGCCTCAGCTTCACGATACACGGGAGTAAGTTCATGTACGGCGACCTCCTCAACGTCGTCATTTCTTTCCTCCTGATCGCCGTTGCCGTGTACTTTTTCATTATTACGCCGATGAACGCGCTCATTGCGCGCTCCCGCAGAGCTCCGCCGGCAGACCCGACCACCAAGAAATGCAGGGAGTGTCTCTCCGAAATCCCCCTCGATGCGCGCCGCTGCGCACATTGCACCCAGGTAGTAGTCTAGACATTCCAAGGCTTACCATAAGGCTTTTATGCTGTGGAAAGCCGGAGACCACGTCGGAAGCGTCTCTGATAAAATAGGAGTGTGCAACAAATCTTGCCCGGTCGAACGGCAAGTGATTACCCATTAACAATCTTCAATACCTATGTCACTTTTTACTCCGAAAGGGTTCCTCATGTGGGGAGGTGTCGTCCTCGTAGTGGTCGCGATCCTCGGCTACGTTGGCGTCATCGGTCCGACGGCGCAGAGCAGCATTTTCGGGAACTTCTGGTGGTTTGATAATGCGGAAAACATCGCGCACCTTGTGCTCGGCGTCGTCGCGCTCATCGCCATGTATGTCCTCTCGGCAGGCATGCAGAAGAACCTGGTGCTTCTAGTCGGCGTCGTGGGCATCCTCGTTGCTCTCTACAACCTCGTTGGCACTCAGCTACTCGGGGCGAACCTCGAAAGCCCGGCTGACCTCATCCTCCACCTTGCGGTGGGTGCGTGGGGCCTCTACGCGGGACTTCGCAAGGCTCCGATGATGGGTTCCTCGATGTCTATGGGCAGCGGGATGGGCTCCATGTAAGATTTGCCTCGCATACAAAACCGCCCGGGAAATCCGGGCGGTTTTGTATTGAGAGGAATTCAACTTCCTAAAACCGATACGGGAAAAGTGCTACTCTATAGGGTATGGCAAATCTCAAAGACAAAGACGAAGCGTATTGGAAGAACAAGCTCACTCCCGAGCAGTACGAGGTGTTGCGAAACGCTGCGACCGAAGCTCCGTTTTCCGGAGAGCTCTACGACAACAAAGAAACCGGCATGTATCAGTGCGCCGCCTGCGGGTTTCCGCTCTTCTCTTCGAAAGATAAGTATGACTCTGGCACCGGATGGCCGTCCTTTGTGCGTCCCGTGGGGAGCGTGGAGACGGCCGACGATGGCTCTCACGGCATGCGCCGCATTGAGGTGACATGCCCGAACTGCGGAAGTCATCTCGGTCACGTCTTCGACGATGGTCCGGATCATATGCCGGATGGCTCTCCTGCGACGGGAAAGCGCTACTGCATCAATTCCTGCGCCCTCGACTTCAAACCTGAATAAGGACTTTTGTTACCGCGCTGAAATGTCTATTATAAAAAGTATTACACTTCTATGTATATAGGTATGGACATACCGATCAATTACATCGCCGTTCTCATAGCCGCCATTGCAGGAATGCTCATCGGCGCGCTGTGGTACTCGCCGCTTCTCTTTGGGAAAGTATGGATGCGGCTCATGGGGATGCAGATGGGCATGACGCCGGAGGGGAAGAGCCGCGCCAAAATGGGTTACGCGTTCGGTTTCATAGCCGCGCTCGTCAGCGCTTATGTACTCGCGCATTTCGTGTACCTCGTCGCCACGGTCTCGCTTTCCGAGGGACTTATCCTGGGATTCTGGCTCTGGCTTGGGTTTATTGCCCCCGTCATGCTTGGCATGGTGCTCTGGGAAGGCCGGCCTTGGGGGGTCTACTTCATAAACGTCTTCTACCAGCTCGTAAGCATTCTCGCGATGTCGGTCATCCTTACCCTCTGGGTGTAGGAATACCGGCGCTCTCAAGAAGCCTGGAAAGCTCCGCTCCCTCGATACGGCGCACCTTGCCGGAAGGAAGCTTGCCTAGGAGAATATTCCCAACGCGGATGCGCTTGAGGCTTCTCACCTGGTAGCCGAGCGCCGCGCACATGCGTCGCACCTGGTGTTTTTTTCCCTCCGTGAGCGTGAGGCGAAAGGTGCGATCGGAGAGTCTCCTCGCCTTGGCGGGCTTGGTCGTATAGCGCTCGATACGCACGCCCTTTTCCATCTTCACGAGGTCCCCTCCGAGGACTTTTTTATCGACCGCCACCTCATACTCTTTTTCTTTGAGTGCGCCCGGCTCGAGGAGCCCGCGCACGATGCGTCCGTCGTTGCTTAGGAGGATGAGTCCTTCCGAATCTTTGTCGAGTCGGCCGATCGGGACGACGCTTTTGGAAAATTTGGAAAGCGAAGCGATATCGCTCTGTCCCTCGGAGGGGGAATGCGTGACGATGCCGCGCGGTTTGTTGAACGCGAAGTAGACGAGCTCCTTTTGCACCGAAGCGATGTTTTTGTCGAGCTCTACGAGATCTGCTTCTCGCACGACATCGCCCAATTTTGCGACGGCGCCATTGATGCGAACGTATCCCTTCAGTACGAGCTCGTCGGCTTTGCGTCGCGACGCGATGTGACGCTCGGCCAAATATTTATTGATGCGCACCGGAAACCGAGATGCCATTGCGAAACTATACATGCTGCACTACGCTGCGCAATGCGAAATCATACGTGTGTGATTTTTATGCGTTGGCCACTGATGCAGCGAGAAGGAAGGAGTTCTGTGAAGAGGTGAGCGGGCGCGTGAAGGGCCTTTTTCCAAACGGAGCGAAAAGTTAGTATCATATGCTCATGGGGAAACTCTTGATAGGGTTCTTGGTGCTCGCGATCGGCGCGACCGCCCTCGTATTTCTCGCCGCGAACGAGGGAAGTGTGGCTCCCTACGCACAAAACGGGGCGCAGCTCACGAACATGTATCTTGGGAACCTGCCCCTTAAGGTTGAGATCGCCCGCACGGATGCCGAGCGTCGCCTTGGACTAGGCGGCCGCATCTCGCTCGAGCAAGATCAAGGCATGCTCTTCGTGTTTGACCGTCCGCAGCGCCTCGAGTTTTGGATGAAAGACATGCATTTTCCGCTCGATATGATCTGGCTCGATCAAAATTTTATGATAGTCGATATTTCAAAGGACGTTCGGCCTGACACGTACCCGCAAACCTTCTCGCCAAAAATTCCGGCACAATATGTACTGGAAGTCAATGCCGGGGTTTCAGATAGTTTCGGTATCGGGGAGGGGACGAAGCTCACCTTCGTTAGAAATTTTTTGACGAACTGACCGCACGTTAAGCGCCGCCGCGGCGCCCGAGCTTCGGGCGCCGCGGTCCCCATTTTTTAAGAATTTCCGAAGGATTGACCCCTGTATATACACGTGTCGAAATACATTGTCCACAATTTTCCACCGAGCATCACAGACGTACAATGGGACGACTTTAGTAGATTGTTATTTATCCATGGAGGCACAGCAAAAGTCGATGAGCGCGCAGGAGCTTGTGAAGGACCAAGTCGATCAATTACTCAATGCTCCCGCCGTCGAGGAGGAGCCGAGGCTCATTTCTTCGCAGGATTACACGAAATTCGTGCCGAGCGTTCAGAAACGCGACGCTTCTATCGCGATTTTCGACTTCCAAAAGATAGTCCGGGCCATCCACAAGGCCATGATCGCCTCCAATGAAGGCTCGCTTGGCGAAGCGGAGATCGTCGCGCATAAGGTGATGAGCGACATCACCCGCATCGCACGCAAATACAAGACTTTCATGCCCACCGTGGAGGGCATCCAAGACACCGTCGAGACCGAGCTCATGTTCTCCGACTACACGGCGACGGCGAAAAACTACATCATCTATAGACAGAAGCGCTCTGAGCTCCGCTCGATCGGCGTCATCGTGCCCGAGCATGTGCGCAAACTCTCCGAAGAGTCCGCGACGTATTTCAAAGATAATCCCTTAGGCGAGTTCGTGTACCTGCGCACGTACGCGAAGTGGGTCGAAAGCGAAAACCGCCGCGAAACATGGATCGAGACCGTCGATCGCTACGTGAACTTTATGAAAAAGAATCTTGGCGACAAGCTCACGGCTGACGAGTACGCCGAAGTGCGCGAGGCCATACTCAAACAAGAAGCAATGCCCTCGATGCGCCTCCTTCAGTTCGCCGGCCCCGCGGTCGAGCGCTGCAACGTCGGCGCATACAACTGCTCCTTCATCGCGCCAAGCAAGCTCGAAGACTTCGCGGAGATCATGTACGTCTCGATGTGCGGCACCGGTGCGGGCTACTCGGTCGAGAGCGCCAATATCCAGGAGCTCCCGCTCATCAAAAAGCAGACCGGCGAGAAACTTCCCTCTCATATCATCGGCGACAGCAAGGAAGGCTGGTGTGATGCACTCACTCTTGGGCTCAAGGTGTGGTTTGACGGCAAGGACGTCGACTTCGACTACTCGCTCATCCGTCCCGCAGGGGCCCGTCTCAAGACGATGGGCGGCAAAGCTTCCGGTCCCGAGCCCCTTCGAAACCTCCTTACTTTCGCTAGGCAGACCATCATGGCCCGCCAAGGGCGCCGTCTCAGCAACCTCGATGCGCACGACATGATCTGCAAGATAGGAGACTGCGTCGTTGCCGGCGGGGTACGTCGCAGCGCCATGATCTCGCTTTCGGACCTCGACGATGAGGGCGTGCGCGACGCAAAACGAGGACAGTTCTACCTGACGCATCCGCATCGAGCACTCGCCAATAACTCCGCAGTCTACGAACACAAGCCGACGGCATCGGAATTCATGCAGGAGTGGCTCTCACTCGTTCAAAGCGGCTCTGGCGAGCGCGGCATCTTCAACCGCGGCTCGCTTGAGAAGCAGCTTCCGAAGCGCCGCTCCGAACTTCTACGAAAAAAATACGGCGAGGACGGGGCGAACCCCATTGGCCGCCTCGGTACCAACCCTTGCGGCGAAATCATTCTCCAGAGCAAACAGTTCTGCAATCTCTCGGAGGTCGTCTGTCGCGCCGATGACACGGAAGAGACACTACTGCGAAAGATGCGCGTCGCCGCTATTTTGGGCACCTACCAATCGACCCTTACCGATTTCAAATATCTGTCGAAGGAGTGGCGGGAAAACTGCGAGCGTGAGCGGCTGCTTGGCGTATCGCTCACTGGCCAGTGGGATTCCCCGGTCGTCCAGGAAGACAAGATGCTTGAAAAACTACGCACGCGGGCCGTCGAGGTGAACCGAACCTACGCTAAGCGTTTCGGTATCGCACAGAGCAGTGCTATCACGTGCGTCAAACCCTCCGGCACGCTCTCGCAAATGGTCAACTGCGCTTCCGGCATGCATCCGCGCCATAGCCCCTACTACATCCGCCGCATCCGCATCAGCGCCACCGACTCGCTCTTCAAGATGCTCAAAGACCAGGGCGTGCCGTACCACCCCGAGGTTGGGCAGAGCATAGAGACCGCGAACACCTACGTACTCGAGTTTCCGGTCAAAGCACCCGAGCACACAAAAGTCTTTAAGAATGATCTCACTGCGCTCAAACAGCTCAATCACTGGAAGCAAGTGAAAAGTCACTACACTGAGCACAATCCTTCCGTCACCGTATCGGTGGGGGAAAGCGAATGGGTCGATGTCGCCCACTGGCTCTACAACAACTGGGACATCATCGGCGGCCTCTCATTTCTGCCACGCGAAGACCATGTCTACCAGCTCGCACCATACGAGGCCATCACGAAGGAACAATATGAGGAGATGAGCAAGCGTTTCGTGAACGTTGACTACAGCAAGCTCGTCACCTACGAGCTGCGCGACGAGACCGAGATGAAAAAGGAGCTTGCCTGCGCTGGCGGCGTGTGCGAGATTGTGTAACACCTCGCTCCCCTGATACAACAACTGCCTGCGATCGCGGGCAGTTGTTGTATTTGTAAAAAGATGGTATAGTATTCCCCGTGCACCGGATAATCGCGCACCCCAAAGGAATTTGAGGAGGTGAGGAAAGTCCGAACACAGCCGAGCACCTGTAAGGTCGTAGTGCCGCAGGGATGCACTATTGCTTTACAGGTGCTCGGAGCAGGTAGCGTCCTAAGCTTTCGCTCTGCGAAAGCCGGATCCGACACTCGCAAGAGTGTTCAGGAGGTAACGCCCGTCCACCGTAAGGTGCGAGATGCGAACAGAAACGTCGATGCCGAAAGGCTAGAGTCCCCTCGGGGATTGTCTCGTCGAGAGGCGAGGATGAAACGGCTAAACTCTTACTTCTGTGCAAGGCCGCGTCGAGCACCTTTAAGGTTGTATTGGAGCAAGAATCAATATTGCTTTAAAGGTGCTCGAAGTGCCGCTTGAACCGCACAGCGATGTGTGGTCCAGATAAATGATTATCGTCCGCCACTGGCGGATACAGAATTCGGCTTACAGGTGCACGCACAAATGATGAAGGCCCGCGAAAGCGGGCCTTTGTCGTTTAACCACAGGAATGCCTGTGGGGGCAGGAACCGTCGAGGTATACTTCCTGTATTACTTTTTAAGAGTTAGAGAGATTTATGAGCACGTCGCGATTGCCCACCTACCTTCTTCTTATAGGACTCCTTCTTTCTCCCCTCTTTTTCATTCCGTCTGTCACCATACCCTTCGTTTTTGCCAAGGTGCATGTGCTGACCCTCCTTAGCTCTCTGGCGTTTCTTATCGCCGTCGTCGTCGCACTGCGGCGGCGGGCGGTATCGCTTACGTTTCATCCTGTCCTTCTCGCGCTCTGGACGGTCGTCGCCGCGTACCTCGTCTCAGCCCTCCTTACCAAAGCGCCGATGCTCTCGCTGGTGGGAATGCGCTTCGACGTGGATACCGTGGCATTCATGGCGCTTGCGGCGTTTTCAGCGACGCTCTGCGCTCACCTTTTCTCGGAGCGGCGGCACTTGTCGCTTCTCCTGCGGGGAGCCGCCATCGTCGCCGCGCTCGGCGGCCTTTTTGTGGGCGCGAGGCTCCTTTTCGGAGTTGGGTTTTTGGGCTTCGGGTTTTTCACCGATAAAACGAGCAATTTCTTCGGCAGTTGGAACGACCTTGCTCTTCTCTCCGGACTCTCAGCGATTCTTTGCCTCAATGCACTTCGCTCCGCGACGCTCGTCGGAGCGAAAAAAGTCCTGGTTATCGTGGGACTCGTCGCTTCGATCTTCTTCCTCGCTATCACCAACTACTTCACGGCGCTCCTCGTCGTCGCGGTAGTCTCGGCGGCCTTCTTCCTTCTCGAGATGCTCTCTTCGATACGCGCACGCTCGACGGCGTCACTCTTCCACCTTTTTCCGATTTTCGCCCTCCTCACCGCGCTCGTGGCGGGCCTCTTCGCTTTTGAGAGCGGTATCGGCGGGTCCTTGGCGACCTCGGTCGGCATCTCCCAGCTCGAGGCGCGACCCTCCTGGGTCACCACGTTTGACATCGGCAAGGCGACCCTTAACGCTAACCCGCTCTTTGGCTCCGGACCAAACACGTTCGTGCGGGATTGGCTTCTCAATAAGCCCGCCGAGGTCAACACGACGGCGTTCTGGGCCGCCGACTTCATTCAAGGTGTCGGCACTATCCCAACCGGCTTTATCACGACCGGCATCGTGGGCACTGCTTTCTACGCAATATTCCTTCTCCTCCTCGTTCTTGCGAGCGTCCAATTCTTTGTTCGCTCCGGTCAGGCCTCCGGCGGAAGCTTCTACAGCACCACCTTCGCCCTTGCCGCTCTCTATCTCGTGCTCTTCACGTTCCTCTATACCCCCTCACCGATACTCGTTCTCAGCGCGTACGCTTCCGTCGGACTCTTCATCGCCGCGCTCATCGCCGAAGGCTTCTTGATGAAGCGGCAAATCTCCCTTGCGATGCCGACGTGGGGGAGCTATCTCATGCAGCTTGCCATGGCGCTTGCGATAATCACGACCGTCGCCTATCTCGGCGAGAGCGGTATGCGGTTCATCGCTGCACTGCAAGCCGGTCAGGCCTCCGCGGACATACAAGCGGGCGACGTGGTGAACGCAAAGCGTCATAGCGCCTCCGCTCTCTCCTTGGCGCACGTCGACGAGTATGAGCGACTTGCGGCTCTCGCGAATCTTGCGGCGCTTCGTGACCTGGTCAACAAGAAAAATCCAACCGACGAGAACAAGGCGCAGGCGCAGCAAGAGTTGTCTGAGGCCGTTGCCCATGTTACGGCGGCCGTAAACGACAATAGCCAGAACTACCAAAACTGGCTCGCGCTCGCGCAGGTTTACATAACCGTGCTGCCTCTCCAGGTCCAAGGCGCCTACGAAAATGCCAAAACGGCATTGGGGAAGGCGATCGAGCTTGCTCCCAAAAACCCGGACCTCGAGCTTGCGTTCGCCCAGCTCGAGCTCGGCCAAAACAATACCGTCGAGGGACGAAAGCACCTCACCAACTCCCTCTCGCTCAAAGGAAACTACACCGCGGCGATTTACCTCCTGGCGCAGCTTGATATAGCCGAGGGCAAGTCTGATGAAGCACTCCAGGCGCTCGCGGTCGCCCAACAACTCATCCCCAACGAACCCTCCGTCTACTTCATGGCGGGCTACCTTTTCTACGCGCGAAACGACGACAAAAACGCCATAGGAGCGCTCAAAGAGGCCGTCGCACTCAACAAGGACTACGCCAATGCGCACTACTTCCTCGGTCTTGCTCTCGCCCGTTCGGGTGACAGTGCCGGCGCCATTGCAGAATTCGAAGGGCTTGCGGCAGGTAACCCTGACAACGCCGATGTCGCGGCGATACTTAAGAATCTAAAAGCGGGGAAGCCGCCCTTCGCCGCGCAGACTCAGAGGCCGACCAAGAACTCGCCGCTTCCCATCAAGGGTGAATAAGGATGCCCCAGCGTATCTTCAATCTTTTTAACCGGGAAGTACGCGGCATACACCAAGCCGCGTACCTCCTCGGTATTTTCGCCATCATCTCTCAGCTTCTCGCGCTCCTGCGCGACCACCTCCTTGCCGGCGCTTTTGGCGCCGGGGCGACACTCGACCTCTACTACGCCTCGTTCCGACTCCCCGATCTTCTCTTTGCAGGCATCGCTTCGCTCGTCTCCGTCTACGTCCTTATTCCGTTCTTTTCTCAGAAAGTCGAAGGCGGCGGCGGGGAAGCACGCGCGTTCCTCTCGACCATGCTCACGGGCTATGTCGCTCTCATCGGCATCGCTTCCCTCATCGTGTTCTTTGCCGCGCCGTACCTCTTGCCCCGAGTGTTTCCCGGCTTCGCCACGCAATCGCACGAGCTCGTGTTTCTCACGAGACTCCTCCTATTGCAGCCGATACTTCTTGGTCTTTCTTCGCTCATCGGGACCATAACCCAGCACGATCGGAAATTTTTCCTGTACGCGTTTTCTCCCATTCTCTACAATGTCGGCATTATCCTGGGCATTGCGTTTCTCTACCCGCTCTGGGGCCTTCCTGGGCTCATTGTGGGCGTGATAGTTGGAGCTCTCATGCACGTGGGAATCCAGGTGCCCTACACGCTCTCGACCGGCTACTTTCCGGTCCTCACGAAAAAGGCTTCGTGGCGGGAGTTTCGTCAGGTCGTCACGCTCTCGCTTCCGCGTACCATCGCACTTTCGGCGAACCAGGTAGCGCTTCTCGTCATTGCGACCCTGGCAGGCGGGATTACCGCAGGCTCCATCGCGGTTTTTAACCTCGCGCTCAACCTGCAATCGGTGCCGCTCTCCGTCATCGGCGTCTCCTATTCCGTCGCAGCTTTCCCGACACTCGCCAGGCTCTTCTCCTTAGGAGAGCGCGATGCCTTTTTTGCGCAAATCTCTGCCGCGTCGAGGCAAATCATCTTCTGGTCTCTTCCAACACTCTCTCTCTTTATCGTGCTGCGCGCCCAGATCGTCCGCACCATCCTTGGCTCCGGCGCGTTCAACTGGAATGACACCCGCCTCACTGCCGCCGCAGTTGCCATTTTCGTCGTCTCTCTCTTGGCGCAGGGGCTGGTCCTTCTCATCGTGCGTGGCTACTACGCCGCCGGGCGTACTGCGGTGCCTCTTATCATCAATGTGGGCTCCGCGCTCCTCTCCATCGTCTTTTCCCTCTACTTTTTGTACTTGTTCCGTTCGTCTCCCGCGTTCGCCTCTTTCACCGAGTCGCTCCTGCGCGTTTCGGGAATCGAAGGGACAGCTGTTCTCATGCTCCCCTTGGGGTACATGCTCGCCCAGATCGGGAACGCCGTGGCGCTCTTTCTTCTTTTTGAGCGGGACTTTCGACGCTTTGCCAGCGAGCTCCTCTCAGGGAGCCTCCAGAGCTTCTGCGCCGCTGTCGTTATGGGGCTTGTCGCCTACCTCCTCCTCAATATCTTCGATACCGTTTTTGACATAACCACGTTTGTCGGTATATTTTCCCAGGGACTATTCTCCGGACTTGGCGCTATCGTCGTGGGCGTTGTCGTGCTGTGGGTCCTTCGGAACCAGGAACTCTCCGAGATTGCCGGCTCGCTACGCTCACGCATATTCACCGCTCCCGCTACGGCTCCCGATGAGATAGAGCCTACCGTCTAGGGGCTCCGGAATCCCCCCGTGTATGGACGCTATACGTAATTTTTCCATTATCGCTCACATTGACCACGGCAAGTCGACGCTCGCCGACCGCTTTTTGGAGCTGACCGGCACCATTGAAAAGCGGAAGATGAAAGACCAAGTGCTCGACTCAATGGAGCTTGAACGGGAGCGCGGCATTACGATAAAAATGCAGCCAGTGCGCATGCGACATAGCATTGGAAGCGCCGAATACGTGCTCAATCTTATCGACACACCCGGGCATATCGATTTCTCCTACGAAGTCTCGCGCGCCCTTCGCGCCGTCGAAGGTGCGCTCCTCCTAGTCGACGCAACCCAGGGCGTGCAGGCACAAACGCTCACCACGCTCGGAATGGCGCGTGAACAAGGGCTCGTCATCGTACCGGTCGTCTCGAAGATAGATTCCCCACTTGCACGTTCCGATGAAGTAAAGCTCGAGCTTGCGAACCTTCTTAGCGTCTCGCCGGAGGATGTGCTGGCCGTTTCCGGGCGCACGGGGGAAGGAGTGAGAGAGCTTCTCGACGCCATCGTCGCGCGCATTCCGCCGCCCAGGTGCAAATTCAGCGGCAAGGACGATTTTCGCGGCCTGGTGTTCGATTTCAAGTACAGCAACCATCGGGGCATCATTGTGTACTTGCGTGTGTTCGATGGAGAAGTGGCGAGGAATACTCCGCTTATGTTCCGTGCGGCGAATCGGAGCTTTGTCGCTGCCGAGGTCGGTATTTTCACTCCGGAAGAGTTGCCAAAAGAGGAGCTCACGGCAGGGGAGATAGGCTACATCGTCACTGGCATCAAAGAGCCAGGTGTCGCCTCCGTCGGCGACACCCTTGCACGAAGCCCTTCAAAGGTTCCGACACTTCCCGGCTATTTGACTCCTGCACCGGTGGTGTGGGCTTCGGTGTATCCCGAGAGCCAAGACGATTTCGATTATTTACGACAGGCGCTCCTGCGACTGCGGCTCTCCGATTCCTCGCTCTCCTACGAGGAGGAATCATCGGGGAATCTTGGCAGGGGTTTCCGATGCGGATTTCTCGGCATGCTCCACCTCGAGATCGTGACTGAGCGCCTCAAGCGTGAATTTAATCTCTCTCTTGTTATTACGACACCGACCATCGCTTATGAGGTTGAGACGTCCGATAAAAAAATACAGACCATTTATTCGCCGGCGCGCTTTCCCGCTGACGGACGGATAGCGCAGATCCGGGAACCGTGGGTCAAAGTGACGCTCTTTTGCCCGCCGGAGTACGTAAGTAATGTCATGCAGCTCCTCTACGACCACGAAGCGCAGCTCGGGGATTCGGAAACCTGGAGCGACGGGCGCACCAAGATGACGGTACGGATGCCGATGCGTGAGCTCATGCGCAACTTCTTCGATAAGATAAAAAGCGTTTCCTCCGGCTTCGCCTCGCTCTCCTACGAGATAGAGGGGATGCGGATCGCGGACGTCGTGAAGCTCGAGATTCTCGTCGCGGAGGAAGTCATCCCCGCGTTCTCGCGCATCGTCTCACGTAGGAAAGTTGAGCACGAGGCGCAAGACGCGGTGGAGAAGCTCCACAAAGTGCTCCCGCGACAGCTTTTCGTCACCAAAATCCAGGGAAAGGCGATGGGGCGCATCATCGCATCGCGGACCCTCTCAGCGCTGCGCAAGGACGTCACAGGATACCTCTACGGCGGCGATATCACCCGTAAGATGAAACTCCTTGAAAAACAGAAAAAGGGAAAGAAAAAAATGAAAGAACACGGCCGCGTAAACATCCCGCAGGACGTGTTTCTCAAAATGATCAAGCAAGAGGAGTAGTTTCCTAGCGGAATGCCGGGAAGTAGAGGAGCACCATCGAGACGATGATGATTACCGAGAGGGTGATCCAGATCGCCTTGAAAGCCGCTTTCGTACGCTTGTCGAACATGATGGTAGACTAGCACATATGTTGCGTCCCCGTGAAGTAAGCCCTTGGAAGAAGCTCCTCTTCAGCTACCCGACGCTCTTTCTTCTCATCCTCCTCGTGGCACTTCTCTTCCGCTCGGTGTATCTCGCGTATCTTCGGGAGCGGGCAACAGCGAAGCTCCTTTCCGAGCGTCGCAACGAATTAAACCAGGTCGAAACGCGGGTAGCTGCGGTCGCGGAGAGGGTCAGGCAACTCAACACACCACGCGGGGTCGAGGAGGAGGTGCGCTCGCGTTTCCAGGTTGCAAAGCCGGGCGAGAAAGTTATAGTCATCGTTGACCAAGATGCAACGTCTACGGCCGCTTCAGCCGACACAGCTCGGTTCTGGTCGCGGGTAAAAAAGTTTTTTGGTTTCTAAGGAGAAAGCGGGATTAGTTTAGTGGCAAAATGAATGCTTCCCAAGCATTAGTCACCGGTCCGATTCCGGTATCCCGCACAAAATAAGGCTATTTTGCCAAATGTATCCACAGGGGAGAGCGTGATATACTAAAAATCCCTAAGAAAATGATATGAAACCTGTCACTATGTACAGCACGCCGACCTGCCACTTTTGTCACATGGCAAAGGATTTTTTCAGAGAGCACAACGTGCCGTTCACGGACTACAACGTGGCGACTGATCTCGTAAAACGCAAGGAGATGATAGAGCGATCTCGCCAGATGGGAGTGCCGGTCATATTCATAGGCGATGAGATGATCATCGGCTTTAACCAGGAACGCATCGAAAAAGCTCTCGGCCTCACCGCAAAAACCGCCCTCTAGGGCGGTTTTTGCTTTGCAGACCAGCGTGCTAGTGTTTTTGCATTGCCTCCGTAGTTCAATGGATAGAACGGACCCGTCCTAAGGGTTTGATGTCAGTTCGATTCTGGCCGGAGGCGCAGGAAGGACGCTATACTTACAGTATGCCTCCCATTGGCCCCGAGCAGGGGTATCTCAAGGAAATTTATACGCTCACGAAAGAAAATAACCGCATGCTTAAGCGCATGAGGCGCAGCTCTATCTTTTGGGGCGTCGTTAAGTTTCTCTGGTGGGTTTTCCTTCTCATCGTCCTTCCAGTTCTCCTCTATCAGTACTACATCGCACCCTTCGTCGATCAGGCACAGCATACCTATCAGAGTGTTCAGCAAGGAGCGAATCAGGTGCAGAATTTTCAGCAGTACCTCACTAAGCTTCTCCACGACACCCTTGCCAGGTTTGGATTCGGGTCGAGTTCCTCGGGAAACTAGCACGGAGAAAAATTTTGCGGTAAGGTATTCAGGTTCGCCGAGGTAGCTCAGTTGGTAGAGCATTTGTCTGAAGAACAAAGGGTCGCCGGTTCGATCCCGGCCCTCGGCACAAAATTGAAATTGCCTGGACTGGCTCCAGGCAATTTCAACTTCTGATGAGGGATCGAACCTGGAAGGGGTCGGGAAACGGGAGTTTCCCGTCGAGGAAAACAGCGAGCTTGCGAGCGTTAGAAACCGCGGGTTTCTAAAGAGCTGCGCAGCAGCTCAGGAGTGAGATTCCCGGCCCTCGGCACAAAATTATGGGTTGTTTTTTACAAACCTAGTCTGTATTTACGTCGGCACCATAGGGTGGCCAGAAAGGAAGGTTGCTATGGACCATAGCAATCATCAAGTACAAGAGCGTAACCATCAGGCATGTGCCCACGGCATGTGTCTGAATCACGACCCGCAATGGGAGAAGGCAGAAGAAAGGCACTTCGAGCCTCGCCCGATGTGGTTCGGCCTCTATCAGGTCTATTGGACCGTACGTTGCTGCGGAAAGGCGATGAGGCGGGTTAAGGAAGTGATCACTCAACGATGCGCGAAGTGCGGCAGGTTTGGCGAAAAAGTTACAAAGTGGGAAATTGCACTTTGCTCCTGCTGCGGTCATCACGTAGATATGGGCGGTAGCTCACTGTGAACTCGAAGGCCCGGACGTTGTCCGGGCCTTTCAATCTTTACATTAGTTCGATCTCACTTTGAGTTTTGTCTGGCGAGCCTTATCGATCTTTGGGAGTTTGATGATGAGCACGCCGTGCTTCTCTACCGCCTCTGCTTCCTCGCAATCCACTTCGGCAGGAAGGAGTATAGTACGTGAGAAGGCGCCCCAGTAGAGCTCGCGGTGGAAATAGTTTTCATCCATGACCTCCTTGGCCTCTTCGCGCCGCCCCTTTATGGTCACCATATCGCGGGTGATGGCGATGTCGAGGTCCTCGGGACGCACGCCGGCGACGATGGCCTTGATGACGATAGACTCCGGCGTCTGGTACATGTCCACCGTGAGCTCCCCGACCGCCTCGTCCTCTTCAGCACTGGAAGAAGCAGAAGTTGGGCGCTCGTCACGGGAAGCTCTGGAGGGGGATATGCGGCGCTCTTCTTCAAACGCATCGTACTCGTCCACGTTGACCGAGCCGGTGAGTCTTTCAAAAAATGATCGTCCACGTGCCATGATTGTTTTTTTTGTTTACCCTACGCGGGTCCGAGGAGCCCGCAGGCGCTTTATATGTTCGAGGGTGAGGAAGAGGAATATTATCCCGACCCACACTCCGACGAACACGGAGAGCGTCTGGCTTCCGTTGGTCTGAATTATAAGAAAATTGAAGAGCGTGTGCAAGAAAACGGCCAGGATAAGTCCCCCGGTGAGAAAAAGGAGGCGGACGCGATACGGGCGATAAAAAGAGAACGCCATAAAAACGCCGACGGTAGCGGAGGAGAGCACGTGAAGGAGCGAAGCTCCGAGGAAACGGAGATTTCCGGTGAGGATGGTATGGGAGAGTGAGCCTCCCGCAAGAGGGTCAAGAAGAAAAAAGGTATTCTCAAGAGCAGCGAAGCCGAGCGCAACCGTGATCATGTAGATGGGCGCGTCTATCGGTTCGTCGAACGCACGACGGTGCAGGTCGATTATGTGCATAGCCTGAAATTTGGTGAATTCCTCTATCGCGGCCCAGGCGAGCACGATGAGAAGGCCCGGGGGAAGCCATAGCTGCGCGTAGTGCTCGAAGGGGATGACAAGCGGAACGCAGAGCATCCCGCCGAAAAAGGAGAGAGCGATGAATTTCTTCGGCTCGGGGTGGAGGCGGTCTTCCTTAAGCCAAAACCACAGCCACAAAAGGGCGGGGAGGAGCCCCCCGAGGAACGCGATGAGGATATTTTGAAGGGAAAACATACCCTATGCCTCATCTCTCGTTGCCGACACGGCTTCTTCCGTGCCCGGCCAGCGCTCCATCATGAGAAGCTCTCCGGAGCCACCGGGTAGCAGCGAGTGAATCTCTTCGGTAATAAAAGGCATGAAGGGGTGGAGAAGTTTGAGGAGTTTGGTCAGTATCTGGTAGAGCGCCCACGACCGTGCGCTCTTATGCTGAGAGGCGCCCTCTTTGAGGATGGACTTGCTTTCTTCGAGTATAACATCAGCGAGCGTATGCCACGTGTAGTGGTAGAGCTTTTCAGCGGCAAGGTAGAGGCGGTACCCCTCGATGTCGGCCGTCACGTCCTGCGCGAGATCTTCGAGCTGTCGGAGGTACGAAGCCTCCGCCGCAGAGAGCTCGGGAACCTCCTCGCCAAGCACCCCTTCTTGGAGATTTTCGAGAACGAAGCGGCTGATGTTCCAGAGCTTGTTTGCGAAGTGCTTATAGCCCTTTATTTTGTCCTCGGAAAGTTTTATGTCCGTCCCAGGCGCTGCGCCAACGACAAGGGAAAGGCGCGTCGCATCGGCACCATATTTTTCTATCATCTCCACCGGGTCGATGATATTGCCGAGTGACTTACTCATCTTTTTTCCGTTTTTGTCGCGCACGAGCCCATGGAGGTACACAGCCCTGAAGGGTATCTGTCCCATGTGAAAGCCGGCCATAAGCACCATGCGTGCGACCCAGAAAAAGAGTATGTCGTAGCCGGTCTCGAGCACCGAGGTCGGGTGGTAGAGCTTGAGATCCTCCGTTCCCTTCGGCCAGCCGAGCGTTGAAAAGGTCCACAGTCCCGAGGAGAACCAGGTGTCGAGGGTGTCTGGGTCCTGTTCCCATCCCGCTCCCTCGGGAGCCGAGACCCCCACGTAGCGCTCAGAATCGCGGTACCAGACAGGGATGCGGTGGCCGAACCATATCTGGCGGGAAATGCACCAAGGGCGCAGGTTGTCTATCCAGTGGAAGTAGGTTTTACCGAAGTACTCCGGAAGGATGGAGATAGCGCCCTGCGCGACGGCAGTGCGCATAAGTTCTTTGAGCGAGAGTTCAGCTCCCGACCCGATGCCGAAGATCTGTGAGTGCACGATGCGGAAAGGTTTATCGACATCGACGAACCACTGTTCCTTTATCTGCGGTTCAATGATGCCGCCGCCGCGGCTATTAGTCGCGACATTGTGAACGTAACCCTCGTCGACCTTTTCGAGGAGTCCCTTCTCCTTCAGCTTCTCGACTATTTTTGGACGTGCTTTTTTTATGTGGAGCCCTGCGAATTCTCCCGCGAGGCGAAGAAGCTTCCCCTTTTCATCGATGATTTGCTCCTTATCGAGCTTGTGGCGCTCGGCTATCTCAAAGTCGATGAGGTCATGCCACGGAGTGATGGTCATGACACCGGTACCAAATTCCATCGAGGCGGCGGCATCCTTGATGATGGTCGCCGTCACCGGGCCGTTTATCCATTCGAGCTCGAGCGTATCGCCGTGGCGGTAGTTCGCATAACGAGCATCGTCAGGATGCATTACAACGTACTTATCACCGAATTTAGTTTCGGGACGCGCGGTCGTGATGGTGAAGGGGCCGTACTTAAGATGGTAGAGCGGCTCCTTTTTCTCCACCCACTCGATCTCGTCATCGGAAACGGTCGTCTGAAATTCAGGATCCCAATTGACGATGCGTGCTCCGCGGAAAATGAGCCCAGCCTCGTACATCCGCACGAACGCTTCCATGACGGCCCGGTAACGCTTCTCGTCCATGGTGTAGGCATAGCGGCTCCAATCGAGTGAGCTTCCCATACGGCGAAGCTGCGCGATGATGGTCGCCTTACTCTCCTCAGTGAACTCATCGATACGCCGCAGAAGCTCCTCGCGACCGATGTCGTGGCGGGTTTTCTTCTCCTTCTTGTACACCATGTCCTCTACCTTCGACTGCGTCGCGATGGCCGCTGAGTCCGTGCCGGGTACCCAGAGCGTTTTAAAACCCCGCATGCGCTTGTAGCGGATGAGGATATCCTCGATGGCGAGCATCGCCGCGTGTCCCATGTGGAGGGTGCCGGTGACGTTGGGAGGGGGAAGGACTATTGAGTACGGCTCCTTGTGGCTCTTGGGGAGATTGTCAGGGTTGAAGTAGCCCGAATCCTCCCATTTTTTATAGATTTCAGGCTCCGTTTCCTTGGGGTTGTAGGGCTTAAGGAATTTCTGGTTCACCTAAAAAGTCTAGCAAACTCAACGTATTTTCAAAAGCTATTCACTTTTTTTAGACTTCGGGTAGTCTTTTGCCTAGACCCTTAGCAGGAGAGAAAGATGGCTACCTCAATGGTTACGCAAGAATCCCTTGAGACGCGCGCCAGCGACCCGCTGATCGCAGAAGTTGTGGGCGTCTACGAACATCACGTCACGCTGCGCACCCGCATCTGCTTCGGAGCGATGTCCGTGCTGGTGCAGTACCCACGCACGGCGTTCACCTGGGGGGAGGGGGAGAGCCCACTCTATTTCAAAGGAGGCGCCGCGCCCACGTGGGCGCGCATCGATCCCGACCGAGTGGCCTCATTCGTGAATATTCCCCTCGCCGAGGAGGACACCATCAAGTTTCTCCTGGCGAAAAAGTCCTAGAATCGGGCCGCCCGCAGGGGCGGCCCTTTTATATGAGCGAAAGGTTTCCTTCAGCGATAAAGTCTGCAGCGTTGGAAGCACCAAATTTCTTAAGCCGAAAGTATCCCGCCGCGGCTATCATGACCGCGTTATCAGTCGTGAGTTCCCGCGCGGGAATAAAAAGTTTTGCTCCCGGGAAATCTTGTGTGATCATCGCCTCAATTTCTTTCCGAATGTTGTTGTTAGCAGACACGCCACCGCCCACAACAAGTGTTTTCGCGCCGCGCTCGTTCATCGCTCGGCGCGTCTTGCCGACGAGCACGTCGGTCACGGCGTCCTCGAACTCTCTTGCGAAGGTTTCTTTCGTTTGGTCGGAAATCTCAGACAGCTCGCGGAGTGCATAGAGCGCGGCAGTTTTAAGCCCTGAGAACGAAAAATCGCAATTATTTGCCGAAAGCATGGGGCGGGGAAGCTGTATTGTGCCGCGGGCGTTTTTTGCACGGGCGGATTCAGCGAGTTTCGAGATCTGCGGCCCGCCGGGGTAGGGAAGCCCGAGCATGCGGGCGACTTTGTCGAACGCTTCCCCCACCGCATCATCGAGTGTCGAGCCGACAAGCTCATAGGTGAGCCAGGCTTTCATAAGGACGAGCTCGGTGTGCCCGCCGGAAATGAGGAGCGCGAGTGCGGGGAATTCTATGTTCCCTATTTTGCCTTCTCGAATGAGCGACGAGATGACGTGACCTTCCATGTGATTGATGGGGACGGTAGGGAGGCCCCATGCGAGCGCAAGCGCTTTTGCGAAATTGATGCCTACCCACAGCGCCGGCTCGAGCCCGGGGCCCGATGTCACGGCAATGGCATCAAGCGGCGGCTTCTCGTACGATTCGAAAAAGCCTACGAGAAATCGCGCCAAGTCATGCTCGCGTTCAAGAAGCTTTTCGATAGTCGCGCGAGCGTCATCGGATAGTTTTGAAGCACTGACATCGAGCATTCCCGCCTCCTCAAGAGCCTTGGTGAGGATGGGGATGAGGTTTTTAGCATGTTCGCGCTTGGCGAGTGCAGGGAACACACCGCCGTATTCCCTATGTATCTCGACTTGCGAAAGGACGGCATTTCCAAGCACGGTAAAACGGGCGTTTCCGATTTCGCCCTCCGCGTCGACTATGCTCACCGCGGTCTCATCGCAGGAGGTTTCTATGGCGAGGATTTTCATAATGCTTCGTTGGAGATCTTCTTTTGCAACCAACAATCAATAACCCGTTTGCTTGAGGTAAACATTGGGGAGGGGAGATTCTTCGGGTCGACCCATTTCCAGTTCCTGCTTTTTTCCGGTTCAGCATCATATGGTTCGCCTTTTTCTGACTCAGCGAGAATTCCAATGGTGACGTAGTGCTTGTTTTTCGCAGGGTAAAAAATAATATCGTTGTTGACGCAAATAATCCCTTTTATTCGAATATCTTTGAGTCCGGTTTCTTCTTGAACCTCCTGCCGAGCGCAATCGGCAAAGGATTGTTCAAATTCTAAATGGCCTCCAGGTATTTGGAATGTTCCTGCTCCGCCGGACTTAGATAGGCGCTCCCCAATGAGGATGGTATTGCCTCGAGTTATCAAAATTCCGATGCCGATGTATGGTCGATCCATGGTGCGCGGTAAGGGACTCGGTCACGAATAATCTACTCGTCGTCGCTCGCAGATTTTCGCGACCCCGGCTCGGTATCAAAAGCTGCTGCTTTTGATATACCTGCGCCCTTCGAGTCCCTTATGGAAGCGACACTGGTCGCTTCCTCCCGCGCAACAACGAAATTAAAAAACGATGGCAGAAGCCATATTTTTTAATTTAGTGCGCGGTAAGGGACTCGAACCCCTGGCCCTTCCCACGTCAAGGGAATGCTCTACCAACTGAGCTAACCGCGCATGAGAGACTTCGGCATTCTAGCAAAAAGTTGCCGTTTTACCACCGCTAGGGTCGCACGCTACGATCGCTTTTTGGCAAAAAAAAGCAGATACAAAATTTCCAGAACACCGATGGAATTAACGAGGAGAAGGGCAACGAACCACACCGGTTGATTGTTGCGGCCGGCTCTCCAGAGCGCGAGCCCCTTCCAGACGATGGCCCAGAGGATGAGGGCAACAAAAGCGATCATGTGCGTGAGAACCCAGCCGACGAAAAGCCCGAATGATGCGTAAGTCATAGAGATAGTGTAGCAGATTTCGGCGACCCTACCGGGATTCGAACCCGGGTTACCGCCGTGAGAGGGCGGTGTCCTAGACCACTAGACGATAGGGCCTCGCTTCGCTCGGCCATGCCGCCGTCGCTCGTTCGGAAATGAAGGTGCACTTTCATTTCCCTCACTTCGCTAGACGATGGGGCCAAACACGGCGATTCTAGCATTTTCTCCTCCAAATGCTAGGATGACGTGCGTAGTTTATCAAACGGAGAGGTGGCTGAGTGGAGAAATCGCGAATAGCTTCGCGATTTCTCCGATCCGCGAAGCGGACGTGCCGATGTGAGCGAGCCTACCGGCGAGCGAGAAGGCACGAGGTGGACGAACTTGTTCGACCCTCAGCTTCCATTTAGTATGGGCGAAGCCCATATGGAGAGGTGGCTGAGTGGTCGAAAGCGGCGCCGTGCTAAGGCGTTAGGGGCGAAAGTCTCTCGTGGGTTCGAATCCCACCCTCTCCGCAAATGTTGCCTATAGGGACAGAACAATCTCGATTTCCTGTTATACTTTCGTTATGGCGAACCTTGAAGGAGGACCCAATTCGAACGTCGAAAAAGAAAAGAAAATCCGAGAAGCAGAACAAGAGCTTGATTCAATCGATCTGAATCCGGACAAACTTCGCCCTCTCTCGCCTGATGAGATCCACAGTCTTCATAGTAACCTCGCCGATCTTCTCTACTCAGCAGAAACAACTAGAACGTTAGCTGACTTACCGGACTCTCCCGAAATTCGAGGGATCAGTGGGGAAGAACAAACCCGAATTGCGATTCAGAAACTCCATGAACGCGGTCAAGAGCTTCTTAAGAAGACCATTGACGACGAACGACTCCGTGCCGACCTGACTGAAAAAATTAGAGAGTATCATCGCTCAAACTGGCGTGAGGCTTTTGCGAATGAAATCACCCAAGGACGAACGCCTTTCGGCGATGCGAGTAACTCGATTATTGAATTTTACCGAACCAAGGGGATCAATATTGAGAATCCGACGGAAGAGGACATTGATAAGTATTTTGAGCGAAAAGAATACGACGCTGCAGCATTTGGCCTTGAATTTAAACGCCGACGTCGAAAACAGTTTGCGGATATGGATAACCAGAAGTTTTCCGATTTTCAAAGTTTATTTTGGCGGATGTTTAGGGTGCCTGATGGGCATGGATGGTTCACAACCCTTATGAACGGCAAGGCGTTTGTGCAGAAGCTCGACGAAATCAACGAAGCTCTGAAGCATAAAACTCCATAGGGGCATAGGAGACTGTGTTTATTTATGCCAACACGATACCACTTTTTCTTTTTCTAGCCTGTATGGCCGATTTCCACGCCATGCAAAAGACAGATCTCTTTGATACACTCTAATCGCTCCATGAAGATTGGATCGCGTAGCTGTATCCGGGTTCGAACATCGTTCAGGCCTGCCCGCTCGGACCGGTAAATGTCCAGATAGGTCAATTTTGAAAAAGAGCCTTATGAAATGGGCCTCTTTTTCGTCTCCCAAATTCGCCAAAAAGGTTCGAATCCTAACCAGTCTCTGCTTCCTCACCTTGGTGATGTATATTTAGGCCATCATTTTAATCTATGGTGCCAACCGAGATTATCCTGGCTAGTGTAAGTTCTCCTTTTGAAATTGGCGCACAAATCGCCGAGATTATTATTGCGGCAGGGACAATTGTGGGGCTCGGGTTTTCGATATGGTTTTCGCGAAGAACTCTGCAACGATCGGATTGGAATTCAATAATGACTACCGCTCCCAGCATTGCGATCGAGTGTCGTAGTGATGGATTTTGGTTGAATGATAGGCCAACTGCCGGAGGTTCTTGGGGAGAGCCCACACGCCATCTCGAACCTTCAGGAAAGTACGTCACCTTCGCGTTGAGATTTAGAATCTCAAATCAGGGGAGGGGTCTAGCACTTGCTATTAAGCCCGAAGTTTCTTGTAAGGCGAAAGCTTGGGTGGGAGGGATTCAGAATTTCCCTGTTTGGATGGGCACCGACAATGAGGACAAATCAGATCTTGCTGTTGACATACAGGAAGAGGACTTCAAATGGCTCGAACTGATGAAAAATCCTTTGCATTTGGCGCTGAGCATTAGCTACAAAAATGACCAGGGCAACATTGCTTGCACCTCTAGGTGGTCGGCTAACCTGCAACCGTTTACAGTTAATGGAACTCGTCTTGAAATATGCCGGGACCGAATCCAAGAGCCTAGTATGCAAATTACTTATAGTTGACTCGAAAAACTGTGAAATTCGAACTCAAAAAAATCAGAAGAAACACCCCAGATGACGAACTTCTTAGTGATCTGAAAACTACAGCAACAAAGTTAGGACAGCAATTTGTCACGAGGGCTCAGCAGGACCAATTTGGAAAATTTGATAGCTCGAACATGTCGAGGCGACTAGGGGGATGGGCAAAAGCTCATGAGCGTGCTGGTCTTAGGCTTGCACGTCATCAAAAGAGTCTGAAAGCTTCAGAAAACGAACTATTGCAAAATTTGGAAGAGGTTTGGACAAGGCTAGGACGACAACCGAATAGTCAGGATATGTTTGCTCCTATCTCACGCTTTGGCGTGAGTGCGTATAAACGCCACTTCGGCAGTTGGATGAAAGCTCTCGAGAAGTTTGTTTCGATCGCAAATTTTGAGGGTGCTTTGACAAATGGATCGGATGAGGAGACTGTTGTTTCTGGGTCAAAGCGTAGGACAAAGCGAGAAGTCAATTGGAAGACGCGCTTTCTTGTAATGCGTCGGGATAATTTCAAATGCAAAAGTTGTGGACGGTCACCGGCTACGGACGCTGGAACTATTCTCAATGTGGATCACATAAAGGCCTGGGCGAATGGGGGTGAAACTGTCCTAGACAATCTACAGACCCTATGTGCGGTCTGTAATCTGGGCAAAAGCAATCTATAAGGCATCCGGCGGCAACCCCATTCCTTCCTGTTTCAATATCCAGCGGATTTCCTCGCTCAATAATCACTCCTAGACAATCACACACGTTTTGGTTGTATGTGCTCAGAAGTACATTTGGCCATGCAAGGGAGTGTCTGCTAATGAGCATGAAACCTACCCGCATAACTTTTGAAAATCCAAAATACGGCAAGGTTGAGTGGACTTTGCCCGAACACGTTGAAACAGCGCTCGCCGCCAATGCTTCATCAAGTGCTGAGATGGAGGAGGCGGTGAAATTCTTAGCACGAACAACAGCCAAAGTGTTCGGCACGATTGTCTATTGCTTCACTCTAGGCAAATTGCCTGACCTCGACGCTTTCCTTGGTCAATTCGCGGAAAAAGGCGAAGCGAAGCCACCACCCTCTCACTGAGACTTTCAGGACGTACCCTAGCGGTACGTCCCTTCTTTTTAGTCAGACAGCTCCTTACCGTCTCGTCGGATTTCTTCCCGCACCCACTCTCGAAGCCTCGCCTTTCTAACGGCTTCCTTTTCCAGTTTTCGCATCTCCTTCTCACTCTTGTCCGGCCAGTCAATTTTCACACCCTGGCGAGCGCAAACACGTTTGATAAGATGAAAGCGCTCCATGAACGATGGCTCGCGTAGCCATAGCCGGGTTCGAACGTCGTTCAGGCCTGCCCGCAACGGTTTGTAAGAATGCTCCGGTGGAGCATTCACGCAAAGCGTCGGATTTGTCGTGAGGTGGGATTCGAAAGGCGGAGCCCGACAAACGCAAAGCGTTTGTTTCGGGCGAGCCCGGGCAGGAGCCACTTTCCGCCGGAGGCGGATTAGTGAGCTGACGCCGAATCCCACCCTCTCCGCAGAAAGAAACTTCCGATTCGGACAGACCCGAGTACTTCGGGAGTTAGTATAATGAATGTATGAGGAGATATGTTTCCGGTGGCGTTGCGCATAAGCTACCGGCAGATTTACGGAGGGCTCTATCGTCTGATTCTAAAGCTCTGGCGGCTTGGGAAGATGTTACGCCACTTTCCCGCAACGAGTGGATTTGTTGGACTGTCTCCGTTAAAACTCCCAAGAAGAGGAGGGAGCATGTCGACAGGGTCATATCGGAACTAAAGGAAGGGATGCGACGCCCTTGCTGTTGGTACGGCTGCGTTCACCGGAAGGATAAGCCGCTAAACCCTTCGCAGAAGCTTGTACTCAGTAGAAAAGCGAGAAAATGAGACGCGTCCACAAGAAACGCTGGATTGTCTTATTTGTCTTATTTCCAAAAATTACCCCAGCGACCCGAGAGCCTCAACAAATTGCCTTCGAAAGCGCTAGAATATCCTTATGGGGATTGACTGAGGTTCTCTGAATCCCGAGTGGTCCGCCCCCAGATTGGCAGCCTAGAATCGCGGGAAAATGAGGAGATTTTTGGTAAAATAAAGACAGGTTTTCGAAGCATAGCGGTCTTGCCTTATTTTATTCACAAAATTCACAGAAGATTTCCCCGGCTGCAGTGCCATAATTTACCCATATCATGAATCGACGCGTCTTTTTTGCAGTCTTGATTATTACCGTCGGATTTATCGTAGTTCTCGCACAGTATTCAACGGGCTATCACACGAAGTATCACAACAGTCTCGCCGCGTCACTCCTCGCTGCAGTAGGCGTTCAGGATACAGCCTCATCATCGGACAACGGCGCTCCTACAGCTTCAACGACCCCCACCGTTTTGGACGTCCTCCGACAGCTCCAAGAGCAGCAACAGTATCTGGCGGATCAGGTTGCAAGGTTAGGTGCGCGGATGGGAGCTGCTGATCTGAGAGCGATGTTCACACGCACCCTCAAGCATGGCGATTCAGGCAGCGATGTGAGCGAATTGCAAACCCTCCTCGCCCGAACCCTGGGGAGTGCTTCGAGTTCTGTCACAGGATTCTACGGCCCCTTGACGGATAAAGCCGTTCGGCATTTTCAATCCCAGGTAGGAATGAAGGAGACAGGAGTCTTTGATTCTGGGTTACGGGACAAGCTTTTAGAGTCGATACAGGAGCAAGACGCCCAGGATGCCGTGCTATCGGATGCTGTCCCAATTGACCTATCGTCCATTGCCGACCTAGAACTTAGCATGCAAGACCTGCAGGGCCGCATAGCTCAACTCTCCTCGCAATTATCGGATACCCAAACGGCGGTCGGAGATTTGACGGGACAGATTTCCCAACTCGAATCTCGGGTCTCGAATTTGGAAGAAAGCAACACGGCGGCGGCTTTACAGGCGGCGAGCAGCCCGCCCACCACGAGCCCGCCCGCCACAGGTTCATCCGTACAAACGCTTTCTATCACGAATGTGCAGGCGACCAACATCAGCAAAAATTCCGCCACGATCACCTGGGTAACCAACAGTTCAGCAACCAGTGAAGTCGACTACTCACAAAACTCCAGTATGCCGACAAACCAAACGCAAATCGCAAGCACTAGCGCGCTGGTGACAAGTCATAGCATAACGATTACATCGCTCAATGCTGGCTCAACGTACTATTACAACGTCACCTCCAAGGGGAGCACAGGCACCGTTGTGCACAGTAGCAATGCGACATTTCAAACAGCGCACTGAGCTAGTCTTCGGTCCGGCCCCCTAGCTGGCCGGGAAGCCCCAGGCTCGTTCAGCGCGTGAGTTCTTTCACGAAGTCGTTGAGATCGTCGCTCACGAGGATCCCATACAGTCGCAGGGGGTTGTCTTGGTACACCCCCTTGTAGGTCGTCCGCGCCGTCGTGTAGCCGGCCGCTTTGAGGATTGCGATGATAGCCGGATTGCTATAGCCGAATGGGGATGCAAAGTGGGTGACGGGCTTGCCGAGCTCGCGCTCGATTATTTTTTTACTCTCGGTAACCTCGACGGTGACCTTGTCGAGCGGGAGCGTCTTAAAGTACGGATGGGAAAGCGTATGATCGCCGATGGTCATGCCCGCCGCGTCCATGTCCTTGAGCTCTCCCCAGGTCAGGAAGTGCCTCTTTCCGATGGAGTTCGTGTAGATGAAGAATGTCGCCGTAGCGCCGTATTTCTTAAGAAGAGGGAAGGCGTACGCGTACTGATTGTGCCAGCCGTCGTCGAAGGTGAGCACGACTGGTTTTGTGGCGGGCGGTAGAGCCCCATGTTTCATATCCATTGCCAGCTCGTCCAACGTGATGGTCGTATATCCATTGTCGTGCAGGTACTTCAGCTGCTGCTCGAACAACTCCGGCGTAATATCGTACTGGTTCTGTATTTTTGATTCGCCCGCATAGTACGGTCGAACGCTATGGTAAATGAAGATGGGAATTTTAAGTGCGCCAGGTCCCGGCGCTTCCTCGGGCAAATTTTGGAATTGCGATTCGATCGCCGCCGCCGACTGCAGTTCAGGAGGAATCGAGGCGAAAACATAACCAAACTGGAGAACATTTTGGCCAACGACAAAAAACACTACTACAGCAGAGAATACTGCGCCCGCAGCTACTAACCAAGGATAGCGTCGCATCACCGAAGTATAACGCTTTCTGAGAGAAAGTGCCGTTTCACCTTACTTAGTGGGCGCTTGTCGAAGTGGCATGATGCTCCATAGCCACGGGAGGCAGAGAGATGTCGCGGACGATCTGTGCCGCGATACTCGTTCCCGTTATCAGGCCGTACACGCGTACCTTGTCTCCAACTTTGATATCGGAGAGGGTGATTTTGTGCCATGTTCTATTGACAATGCGCGTAGAGGCGCTCGTCGTAACGGCATAGTTGGTATCACGAACAGTGAGCACAAAAGACCCCGATCCGATTTCCTTGATTGTCCCTTGGAGCGTTCTCTTTAATTTTGCCGCTGGCTTGCCGTGCTCCTCCGTGCGAACGCCCCCGGTTTTGCTCGTCGAAGTGGCAGCACTTGTCGTGGCATGTGAGTCCGGTCCCATGGCAAGTGCCGGAACCGCAAAGCCGAGGACAAGGAGAGTCGCGAGGCTCTTAGATACGAGATGTTTCATATGGTGCTACTAGCTGTGGTCTATTGGTATTGATAATAGTTAATGGTACCACATCTACACTAAGCGCAAGGCTAGCCTGCGGGGACAGGACGGAATGAGGCAGCCCCCCTCCTTCGCAACTACTAAAGGGTGCTTCGGTGCGGCTCTAGCCAAAAGCCAAAATGTGCCGATTCCGCTTTAATTCGGGGGCGTTTACGTGATTTACTAGGGCTATGTATCGGCGCTTAGCCCTCATGGCCGTCCTCTCGTTTAGTGCCATGTACCTCCTTATGTATATGATGGTCGACTCCTATGCGAACGTATTTCCGAACCTCAACGAGTTTTATATGGCGGCCATGATGACCTCACCTATGATCCTCATCGAGCTTTGGCTTATGGGCCGTATGTATGCCGACAAACGACTAAGCAGGGTAATAGGCTTCCTAAGCATAGCTCTCTTCGTCGCCAGCATAGTTCTCTTGCGGAACCAGATCGGCATCTCCGACCAAGAATTTGTGCGCTCCATGATTCCTCATCATGCCGCGGCCCTTCTCATGTGCGAACGTTCAAAGCTTACTGACCAAGAACTTAAAACTCTGTGCCGCAATATCGTGGCAAATCAACAGGCGGAGATCTTGGAGATGAAGGCGGTTCTTGAGCGACTGCAGAAGAAGTCTACAGAGTCGTGGGCTAATTTGTGAGGGCGTGTGCGTTTTGGGAGCGCCGCGTCACAGCTTGTATAGAAGGGCCGAAGTAGCCGGTGACGAAGCCTTCGGGGAGGACGGACGGATTTAGAGCGAGGGTGGTATACCTGATACAGCGCATTGCCACATGCACGGATTTTCATTAGGCTGACGGAGAAACAGAGAAAGGAGGGCGTTGATGGACGACCAAGAGTATTTCGTCTACGTCGAAGAGGCGGCGAAGCTCCTCGGACATTCGCCGATCCCTCGGGAGTTCATTAGTGAAGCCCTCCGACGCATTCGACAGGGGAACATGACCGTCGAATACTATCCCGCCTCCGCGTACCCGCTCATCCGCGAGGTCCTCACTGCGGCGCGGCGTCTCGAGCGCGCGCGAGCCATCCATGAGGGATGCTGATGCGTTTCTATCTTCGGATTCGGGCCGCCCAGTAATAATCTGGGCGGCCCTTTTGTATGGAACGAAGGAGTGGTATCGTAGGGGCTCCTTAGATTCCCATGAGCTTTCTCAAACGGGTTTCTCTCTACATCTCTATCAGTATCATGTACGTAGCGCATGTCGCGCGGCACACCTATCTTAGGATTTTCCATCGGCAAAAATTCGCACATGGCGTGCGTGTTATCCTGATCCACACGGGACGTGTGGTGCTTGTGCGACACTGGTATGCACCGGGTGTCTGGACGCTCCCCGGAGGGGGCATTCAAGGAACCGAGACGGCGGAAGACGCAGGACGTCGCGAGGCGTTTGAAGAGACGGGCCTTACCGTCGATTCCTGGGGAGGGGAGGTAGGCACCTACAGAGGCGTGCTTGGCTCTCGTGATACAGTGACCGTGTTTTTCTCCGAAGACGTGCAGGGAAGCATGAAGCTTCTGCCAAGCTTTGAGATCATGGAGCGTGGATTTTTCGACCTCACGCATTTGCCCGGTACTATTTCTCCGGCGAACCGACGTCGGATCGAAGCGTATCAACGTGGTGTGCGCAATGAACGGGGAACATGGTGATATGAAACGAAGGACGTCTACTGTGGGCATCGCCCTTCAGCATCTGAAACGCGACCGGCGACTCGCAAAAATCATAGCCAGGGTGGGCAAGCCTGAACTTCGGCACACAAAAAATTCCTACGAGGCGCTCGTGCGGGCCATCATATACCAGCAAATTTCGGGAAAAGCCGCGGCTTCTATTCTCGCGAAATTTCTTGCTACCGTGCCGCACCGCACCTATCCTACAGCGCAGCAGGTTCTTAAGGTGCCGATGCGCAAGCTCCGTGCCGCCGGTCTCTCGAGACAAAAAGCGCTCTATATTCGCGACCTCTCCGCGAAATTCGCAAGCGGCTACATCGCGCCGCACCATTTTCCGCACATGAGCGACGAGGATATCCGAGAGCACCTCATTGCCGTGAAGGGAATCGGGCGCTGGAGCGCCGACATGTTCCTTATGTTCTCACTCAACCGTCTCGATGTGCTCCCGACCGGCGATCTCGGCATCCAACGCGGCATGAAGATCCTTTTTAATTTGCGGGTGATGCCTAAGCCTGCGCGAATGGAAGAGCTCGCCGCAGCGTGGAAACCATATCGTACGCTAGCGTGTTGGTATCTGTGGAGAATGCAGGATACTTAAGACACCTGGCGCGCAGTTGCGCGAGACAGCGTTTATCGGCATGCTAGATCACGGATTTCATAAGGAGCCAACCCATGCTCCTCACGGAGCTCTTTGTACGAAAGGTGCGGCCCAAGAAGAAGCGCGAAGCGAAAGAGCATGCGCTCCGCAGCCTCACGAAAGCACTCTCGTGGCGTATCCTCGGGACCCTTGATACCTTCGTTCTCGCATGGCTTATCACCGGAAGCGCAAAAACCGGCGCCGCCATCGGCGCCGTCGAGCTTTTCACGAAGATTTTTCTCTTTTACGTGCACGAGCGCGCCTGGGCTCACGTGAGCTGGGGCCGCCCGAAACTGAAAAATCCGCCTCCCTAGGCGGATTTTCCTTTACCGCGCTCGAAGCTCCATGTAAATATCCTCGAGCGCTTTCACCGCATCACCTGCCGCGATGTTGTTCTGGTGGTAGAGCTCGTTGGTGCAATCGCCCGCAGCCCACACGAAGGATGTTTTAGTTTTCTGGTTCTTGGGGTCGACGATGACGCGTCCGACCGTATCGAGCTCCACGAGGTCTTTCACGAACTCGGTATTAGGAATGAGCCCTATCTCGACGAAAATGCCGTTGACGGAAAGCTCTTTCGTCTCGCCACTTTCTTTGTCTTTGTAGGAAAGTCCGGTCACGAAGCCGTCGCCCTTTACAGCGAGAATCTCGGCGTTTTTTATGCCGGTCATCTTGGGATGTGCCAATACTTTCTCGACGGTAACGGGATCGGCTCGATAATCGCTGCCGTGTGTGAGGAGCGTCACGCTCTTGCAGTAGGCAAGGAGCTGTGCGGCTGTTTCAAACCCTGCGTTGCCGCCGCCGATGACCACGACATCCATATCCGCAAAAAGCGGCCCGTCGCAGGAGGCGCAGTAGGTGAGGCCCTTGTTGTCGAACTCGGCTGCGCCCGGGACGTCGAGCTTGCGGCGGTGTGCACCCGAAGCGATAAGGAGAGCCTTCGCCTCAAAGGAGGTGCCGTCCTTAGTGGTCACGCGGAAGCCGCCGTCTATCGTTTCGGCCTGCACCGCACGGTCGGGGGAGACTATCTTAAGACAGTCGCTCTGGTAGGCGCGCAGGTGCGCCTCGAGGGATTTCGCGAGGTCTGGCCCCGAGATTTTCACCGTCCCTACCCAGTTTTCGATGCCGAAGGATTCAATGCTCTGTCCGCCGAAAGCCTCCGTGATGAGGACGGTATCGAGGCGTTTGCGGCACGCATAGACGCCGCCGGCGACACCCGCCGGTCCCCCGCCGACGATGATGAGGTCATGCATGCGAGAGAGTATAGCGCACCGTCCGACAAACGCGAAAAAACCACCCCTGCGGGCAGCTCTCGCATTTGCACTTCTTTATCCTTGTCACCTTTCAAACACCTTGCGCAGCCGTCGCGACGGCGAGCAAAGCAGATTTTGCTCCAGCAAAATACGCGTGTATTTTACATGTGAAAAAAACTACTTAAGTTTGCTCCTACGGAGGAAGGAAGGTACCGCTCCCCAGTCGTCGTCCGCCTCGACTTCGGCGGCGACAGCCGGCTCACGTCTCTTTTCTTCAACAAGAGGCTCCGCAGCTTTTTCTTTTTTGGAAACGATGGGTGTATTGAATATCTTGCCATCCTCTTCAGCCCGCCTGCCGATCGTAAAGAGAGAGGAACTGCGGTGGCCGGAACCCTCGGGGAAGCCGGTCGCGATGACCGTGACCTTGAGCTCCCCTTTCTTGAGATTTTCGTCCTTGGTAGCGCCGAAGATGACCCTGGCATTGGGGTCGATTGATTCGGTGATGATTTTCGCGGCTTCCTGAACTTCAAGCATGCCGAGGTCGTCGGAACCGGCAACCGCAAAGAGGACCCCCTTGGCTCCCGTGACCGAGATCTCGAGGAGCGGCGAGTTGATGGCCATGCGCGCGGCCTCCTCGGCGCGCTTGTCGCCGGTCGCGATGCCCACCCCCATGAGCGCGCTTCCAGCGTTTTCCATAATGGCGCGGATATCGGCAAAGTCGAGGTTGATGATGCCCGGGGTCGTGATGAGGTCGGAAATACCCTCGACGGCGAGCCGCAGGATGTCGTCGCACATCGCAAACGCGCTCTTCACGGTCGTATTTTTGTCGACCACCGCGAGGAGGCGGTCATTGGGGATGACGATGAGAGCGTCAACCTCTTTTTTGAGCTCATCGATACCTCCCTCGGCGAGCCGCATGCGCTGCTGACCTTCGAAGGAGAAGGGTTTCGTGACGACGCCGACCGTAAGGGAGCCGGCCTCACGCGCCGCGCGCGCGACGACGGACGCCGCGCCGGTCCCGGTGCCGCCACCCATGCCGCAGGCGATAAAAATCATGTCGGCGTTTTTCACCGAGTCGAAAATTTCTTCCTTGGTCTCTTCCGCGGCGCGACGGCCTAGGTCGGGGTTCATGCCCGCGCCGAGGCCGCGGGTCAGGTTCTTGCCGATGTGGATTTTGCGCTTGGCTTGCGATTGGTGGAGATCCTGCGCGTCAGTGTTGATGACCACGAACTCGACGCCGCGCATCTTCGAGCTGATCATGTGGTTTATGGCGTTTTTTCCCGAGCCGCCCACCCCGATGACCCTAATTCGCGCGAACGTTTCAACTTCAGGTCGGATTTGTTGCATGACGATACGTGAGCTGTTAGTAGCGCCATCATACCAGGCCGCTTTCAAAAGGGAACTTTGACAAAAAAGGGTTTACGTATCCCAGTGGCTTATCGATGAAAACAAAAAACGCCCGTCCTTCGGGCGCTCTAGCGCTACGGCAAGAACTGAGAAAGGCTCCGCCAGAGGTCTTTGAAGAGCTCTTTGGCGCTGTGTGAGCCGACCTCCTCGCTTACGGTGAGCCCGGAGACAGCAAGGCCGTACGCGGTTGCCCAGGAAGCATCTTTGAGCTTTGAATTGATCCGGAAGCTCGGTAGGTAGAGGCGGGCGGGGAGCTTGAGGACGCTCTTCGCGGCGTCGACGATGCCGGTAATACCGGAGCCGCCTCCGGTGATGATGGCACCCGCGGGGAGGAGCTGTGCCCGGCCGATTTTCTTCAAGTGGGTCTCGATGAGCCGGAATAGTTCAACGAGCCGCGAGGCAATGATGTCGTCAAGCTTTTTTTTCGGATACGTCGCGCCGATGATGGAGCCGATTTTTATCTGCTCCGCCTCAGGAAGAGAGATTTTGAGCCCAAGCGCGATCGCATGCGTGATGTCGGAGGAACCGGTGGGGAAGATTTTCACCGACATCGGCAGCCCGTTCTCGTAGATAGCAATAGTCGTCGTCTCGGAACCGATGTTGATCAACACACAGCCCGCCTTTTTGTCTGCCTTGCCAAGCATCACGAGGCTCCCAGCCAAGGGGGAGGCGATGACGTCTTCCACCGAAACGCCCCCCTCCTCGACGGCGCTTATGAGATCGTTGAGGTGCTGCTCAAGCATGGTCACCATGAGAACGTCGGTCTCGAGCTTGGTGCCCTTCATACCTTGGGGTTTCCCCATGACCGGAGCTCCGTCGAGGCGATAGGAGAGCGGGATGGTGTGGAGCACTTTGCGATTAACGAGCTTGTCTTTGGCCTTTCCCTCTGCGACCGCAAGCGCTTTTTCCAGGTCGAGGTCGGTCACCTCGTAGTCAGCCCGGGATATCACAACCTCGCCGCGGGAGGTCGCTTCGTCGACGCCCGCCCCTCCCGCGCAAATGTAGGCGCGGCGTATCTTCATGCCGGAAGATTTTTCGGCCTGGCCGACAGCCGCGGCGATCGATTTTGTCGCTTCGGCGGCATTCACGATGTAGCCGTGCCGCAGTCCCCGGGTCTCAGAGGCGCCGATACCGATGATGGAGGGAAGCTGGCCCGGCTTATCCTCCTTGCTAATAGCCGCGACGACCACCTTTATGTAGGACGTTCCAATATCTATACCGACCGCGACTCGTTGCGCCATGAGAAATTTGCAAGGAGGAGAGGGGATTAGAAAGAAATCCGCAGAAGCCGCCTCTCTTCGTCCTCCATTCTAGCGCCATGGGCGAGCCCCTTCAAATGGAGGAGTCCGTGGATAAAAAGGTGGGCGAGGTGTATGCGCGGCGTGTGCCCGTAGCGGGAGGCTTCTCGTTTGGCGACGGCCGGGGCGATGAGTATTTCTCCGGAAGTTTTCGCCATAGAAAACGAGAGGACATTGGCTGGTTTGTTTTTTCCCCGCAGGGAACGATTGAGACGTTGCGACTCTTTCGCCGAGACAAAGGCCAGTGAGAGCTCGTAGTTCGTGCCAAGCACCCGCTTTGCAAGTTCGGTAAAAGGCAAGCGGGGAAGCTTGCCTTTCGTCTTGTTTACTATGGAGAGTCGTGCCATTAGCGGCGCTCGGGCTTCAGCTCTACTTTGCCGAGCTTCACGAGCTCGTTGAATTTCTCACGGCGCTCGATTTTTTTAAGAGCCTTCTTCTTGCGTACGTAGGGAGAAGTTGGGCGTGCGCGGTAGCGGATGGAGCGCACGCGCGGCAAAATACCGGAACTCTGCACCTTCTTGGTGAAACGGCGAATGACGCTCCCCGTCGATTCGGAGGGAGCGCGCGTCACTTCGGCATTTATGCCCGAAATCTTCATGCGGGGCATCCTACCATAGGGGTGTGACCCTTTCAACTAAAAAGCAACCCGCAGTTTTTGCTGCGGGTGCCGTTGTGGCCTACACTTCCTTCCTTAAGAGCTCTGAGCAGGCAGTGTAGGCGTCGTGTCGTCCTTGTAAACGACCGTCTCGGCACCCCAAACCATACGCCTTGTTAAATAGGCGAGTTAGACGTCTTGCCGCGGATCTGAGTGTCCCTGGGAGAAACTCAAAAACCACTTGCCTGCCTAAAGGATCGTCGGGATACGTTTCGATGCAGAAGATGCTATCCCTGAGTCGAAGGAAGTAATGAGGTCGGAGAGGCTTCATTTCTTGTCCTCACTTGTAACTTCTAAGACCCTACCAGTTTGGGAAATGGAGTCAATCAGAGCACTTCTTTCTTGAGGTACACGGAGAGCTGCGGTAGCGGAATGATCTCCTGGGAGCGGGTCTCCATGTGACGGACGATAACGGTGCCGTCGAGCGCTTCCTTATGTCCCATGATGATGGTCCAGGGAACGCGAAGCTTTTCCGCGGTAGTGAGCTGGGCAGAGAGCTTGTCGCGTCCCAGCGACTGCTCGAGCGGAATACGGCTCTCACGGAGCATATCAAGAACAGTGAAAGATTTACGCTTGGCCTCAGGGCCGACGTAGATGAAAAAGATTTTCGGCCTGCGGACCGGTCTTGTGGACACGGAAGCCGCCGAAAGAGCGCGCGCGGGGGCCTTGAAGGTGAAAACGACACCTATCGCGGGAATGGGCACCCGCAAGAGCCGCCGCGACACTTCGTCGTAGCGGCCCCCGCGCGCAATGCGGTCCGTGCCGGAGCTGCCGTAGCGTATCTCGAAAAGCGTATGGGTCGCGCTGTCGCGAGCGGAGACGAGGGAGGTATCAAGCTCGTAGGGGACGCTCATACTTTCGAGAAACTCGAGGATCTCGGAGAGGTGCCGGCGAGAGGGCTCGGAGAGGTAATCAATGGAGCGCGGCGCGCCGGAGCACGCCTCATGCCCCTTCTCGCGAAGCTCAGCGAGACAGTCGAAGCAATCGTCGCGGATGAGCGCGCGCGCCGCCGCGGGGAGCTCGTTGATATTTTTGCGCAAGTAGACTTGGAGCTCGCGGGCAAAGCGCGCTGCCGAATCGCGGTCGCCGACGCTGTTGAGACGGATAGATATGTTCTTGACCCCGAGTTCGTCGAGTATCGCAAGCGAGGCCTTCATAATGAGCGCTTCCGCGACGCTCTTACCGTTCCCCACTATGTCGAGGGATAGGCGTGTGGTATCGCGCTCGGCGCGAAGCGTATAGAGAAGGAGCGGGTTGGGGCTCTCCGTGCGAGGCAAATCCGAGAAATGGACGAGCGCAGCGAGAGCTTCCTGGGTAAGCGGGGCGAAACTGCGCGGCAAATCCTTGAGCGCGCGCACGCCGAACTCGCGCGTTTTCTTTTCGACGTCGTGGACGACCGCCTCGAGGGGGGAAAATCCGAAGTGCCGCGCGGCGAGGAGCGCGCGCTTCACGGACGCTGCCGAGGGAACTTCGAAAATGGTTTCTGGCATCCCGACTTAGAGTGATGGCGTCGGCGTGACTTTACCGGGAAGAAGTTCAATGGAGGAAAGAGGGAAGAGGCGTACCAGTGCGCGACCCACGAGGTCGCGTGCGGGAAGCGTTCCCCAGTAGCGAGAATCGGAACTTGCCTTGCGGTTGTCACCGAGAACGTAGTACTCGTTGGGACCGAGCGTGACGCTCAAGTGGTCATTGCTTTGACGCTCTGGCGCAATGAAAGACTGGTTGAAGGCGGCCCCTTCGGGGTGTTCCTTGTTCACGATGACGATAGAAGAACCGTTTATCTTCAGCGTATCTCCGGGGAGCCCGATGATGCGTTTTATGAAAAATTTACTCCTGTCTTTTGGGTAGCGGAAAATAACCACGTCGCCATACGCCGGCTGCCCCAGCCGGTAGGAGAGCTCGTCGACGATGAGGTAGTCGGCATTCTCGAAGGTCGGCTCCATAGAAGCGCCGGAGACGATAAAGGGCTGCGCGATGAAAGTGCGGATAGGAGCCACGATAATGAACGCGAGCACCGCGAATTTGATGAGCTCCCAGAGAAAGTTTCCTTGCTGCTTCGGGATCTCAACGAAAGGTTCCATACGACTTGGGCACCATTATAGGCGCGTGGCTTCGTTGACGCAATAGATTTTCTCGTGTCGTAGCGCGTCCGTGGCGATTTTTGGTACAATCGCACGCATGCAGCCGATACTGGTGGGACTTGGAAATCCCGGGGAAGAGTACGAATCGACCCGTCACAACTCAGGGCGCGACTTTTGCGCGTACGTTTTGCGCAAGATGGGCGCGGGTGAGCCCGAGGCTCATAAAAAGAGCAACGCGCTCTTAGGTGAGACCAAGATCGGGAAGAAGAAGGTGCTCGTCGCCATGCCTCAAACGTACATGAACAGCTCTGGGAAGGCCGTGAAAGCGTTGGTGAAGAGTAAAAAGGCGGCCCAAAACCTCACCGTTGCCTACGATGACCTCGATTTACCGCTCGGCGCCATAAAAATATCCTATGGGCGCTCCTCGGGAGGGCATAACGGGGTGGATTCTATAATAAAGAGTCTCGGCACGAGGGAGTTTGTGCGCATCCGCATCGGCGTGTCGCCGGGAACTCCCTCCGGCAAAACAAAAAAGCCCTCCGGTGAGAAGGCCATACTCGACTTTTTAATGGGGAAGCGCCGCCCAATGGAAGAAGAAGTTCTTAAAAAAGTTTTCAAAAAGGCTCTCGAAGCTTTCGAGACAGTCGTTAACGAGGGCCGCGATGTCGCGATGAGCAGGTTCAATTAAGAATGAGAAAACCCGATTCGCGCTTGCGCGAATCGGGTTTCAGCAGACCAGCTTACTTCTTTCCAGCAAACGAGAGCGTCATACGATGCTCTTTCGGCTCGAATACGTTGATGGTGAAGGGGTAGGATTTGCCAAGCTCGAGCGCGGAACGCAATTCTGCCTCACTTTTGAACTCGGAGATGTGCACCAAGCCTGCAACACCCTCTTCAATAGAGGCGAGCGCGCCGTGCTTGTTGTACTTGATGATCACAGCGTTCACGGTTTGGCCCTTGGCATACTTCCCAGCTGCCTCAACCCACGGATTCTGCTTGAGCGCCTTGATGGAGAGAGAAATCTTTCCGTCCTTTATTTCGATGACTTTCACCTTCATCTTATCGCCGACACGGAAGAGCGCCTTCGGGTCTTCCACAAGACCCCAGTCAATTTCCGAAATATGCACGAGCCCCTCGAGGCCCTCTTCGAGCTTCACGAAGATGCCGAAGTCGACGGCGCCGGTCACCGTGCCCGTTACCTCATCGCCCACGCTGTAGCGGTCGATGAGCTTCGCTTTCTCTTTTTCGGCTTCACCTTTCTCGGAAAAGATAAGTTTTCCCTCCCGCGGGTCTGCGGTGATGATCATGACCGAGAGTTTCTCTCCGACGAGCTTTCGGAGTTCATCAAGAATCTTATCTTTGTCGGCATCCGGCACCCGTGGGTAGTGCTCGGCCTTGAGCTGGGAGGCGGGCAGGAACCCCGGGATGCCCTGCCACTCGAGAATGAGCCCGCCCTTGTTTGCCTCTTTGACCGGAAGCTCGAAGACTTTCTTTTCCTTGATGGCGCTGTCGGCCTCGCCCCAGATGACCGCTTGACGTGCCTCTTTGAGTGAGAGCTCGATATAGCCGTCTTTGTTTTCCGTCTCGACAACTTTCGCAGCGATCATGTCACCGGGGTTTACCTTGCGCAAAATCTCGCGCGCGTTCATGTACTCGCGTCCGTAAATGACGCCTGTGCCAAAAGGCGCGAGGTCTATGTAAATGCGAGCGCGGTCGATCGCGATGACGGGACCCTCGACGAGCTCGCCCACTTTCGGCGGCTCGTTGGTTTCGGCCAAGAGACGGCCCATGAGGCTCTCGTCTTTCTGTTTTTGCTCGGCCTGTGCGAGGAGTTCCTCCTCGGAAAGCTCGACCGGCGCTTTGGTTGCTGCTTCTGCCATGTTTCTTAAAAATTAAAGGCCGCAGAGATTTCTCTCATGCGAGCCGTCCGCACAGTTTCTCCAGAATTCTCCCGTGACCGTCTCCGAAGGGGTTACTGCACGCGCTCTAATAAGATATGTGACTTGTTTGCCCGGCATCGAAGATGCTTAGGGTTATCCGACGCCCGAAGGGCGTTTAGGATCCCGGCGCCCGGGCTCCCAGGACTATACACCAACGGGGGAAATAGAAAAGGCCCGTCCTTCCGTTTGCGCTGTAACGCAAACTTAGGACGGGCCCGCCCACCGCCATGGGACTCGGTCAAATCTCGGTACCGCCGTCACCGTTGGTGTGGCCGCCGATGAGCATGGAGCCGCCGTCGATATAGCCGAGGTCTTTCTCGATGCCGCCCCAGCCCTCGCTGATATCGTCGCCGATCGGTCTGAAGAACAACATGACTTCCTCCTTTCGTTTACGTAAGCGTAGCAATAAGGAGAAAAGCCCGCCACAGGGGGTGGCGGGCTTCCACTGATCAACGGGTACGTTTGTGACCGAATCGAGCCTCCCTGGTAGTTTGCTGCTGTGGGTATACAAAAGAAAGCCGCCCCGTCGCGCATTTGATTGCAGCTGACGGGGCGGGGGCTCGACGGCACATCCTCGGAGGATATGCGAGAGCGCGTTCATTTTTTCCCGCGCGTACGCGGAGTAAGACTCAGTAACTATGTCAATCTCGGGCGAGGCATGTTTCATCCCCGCTTGCTAGCGTCGATTTGCGGACCGATTAAGACCCGTGCCGGGGCCTACTTCCGGCTGCGCCTACGTAGGCTTCATATCCCCTCTTTGGCGCCACGAGCGCGGTCGGGTGGCGGGCCTGCCCCCCAGACTTCTACCCGAATGGTAGCATATAGTTACTACATTGTCAATGTACCCCTATGGAATCTATACGTCACCTAATTTGTCCACATTTTAAGCCATTTTTCAGATATTTTAAGCCGTGCATTCACCGGTTGTTTATGCTAGAATGGCCCTACAAGCGGCATACGCTTTTTTCGTTAAACTACCCCTCATGGTCATCAGCTACCACGGCGCAGAATTCATAAAAGCCTCCTTCGGCAACACGACGCTCGCCTTTAACCCTGTCTCGAAAGATTCTAAGCTCGCTAAAACCCGCTTCGGCGCCGATCTGGCGCTTGTTTCCCTCGACGATCCGGACATGAACGGCATCGACCAGGTGACCCACGGGACGACGGTGCCCTTTCTCATCGACGGAGCAGGGGAATATGAAGTGAAGGGCGTTACGGTACGGGGCTATCCAAGCGTCTCCAAATACATGGGCGATGAGCGCCCCAACACCATTTACTTTGTCGAGCTCGAGGGGATGAACCTTTGCTTTCTTGGCGCGCTTGGCGATAAAAAACTCCCTGTCGAGGCGAAAGAGGGCAGTGCCTCCGTCGATATTCTCTTCGTCCCTATTGGGGGAGAGGGCGTGCTCACCCCGGCGGAAGCTGCGGAAGTAGCCGCCCAGATAGAACCCTCTCTCGTCATCCCCATCCACTTCGGCGACATCGGAAAAAGAGATGTCCTCAAAGCGTTCCTTAAAGAAGAGGGGGAAGAAGGACTCAAGCCGATCGATAAGCTCACCCTTAAAAAGAAAGACCTTGAAGGCAAGGAAGGAGAGGTCGTCGTACTTCAGGCATAACCATGTTCGAGCTTATCGCGAGACTGCAAAAGAAATCCGAGCACGAGCGTCAGGCGATCGCTTTTTGGGTCGCCGCAAGCGTGACCGGCGTCATCGCGCTTGGCTGGTTTGTCTCCGTCATGACGCTCCGGAGTGCACCGGCGGCGAATACCGCAGCCTCGGATTCATCGCTTCCCGGTACCGGGCAACTTCAAAATATCGGGACATCCGCCGTGAATTTCTACGAACAATTCAAACAAAATCTTGACCAGGTCCGCTCGGGCCTCTCGGGCCAGACTCAAACTGAAGGTAGCGTACAGCCGGCACCCCCAGGGGGGAGTGTCACTGATACGACCTCATCAAATAACGAGCCCCCGCCCGCGCGAGCGCCCTCTCAGCCTATATGGGAGGGGAATGGAGGGCAATAACCATGGCTGACGATAAAAAAACGAACTACGAGCACCAAAGCATCCTTCCGCGCAGCATCAGCGCGGAGATGAAAGAAGCGTACCTCGACTACGCGATGAGCGTTATTACGAGTCGCGCACTCCCTGATGCACGTGACGGCTTAAAGCCGGTGCACCGCCGCATTCTCTACACGATGCATCGACTCGGACTCGCCTCGACCGCGAAGGCACGCAAATCAGCGACCGTCGTCGGCGATGTGCTCGGTAAGTTCCATCCGCATGGCGATGTGGCAGTCTACGATGCGATGGTGAAGATGGCCCAAGATTTCGTCATGCGCTACCCGCTCATCGTGGGGCAGGGCAACTTCGGTTCGATAGACGGCGACTCCGCCGCAGCCATGCGCTACACCGAGGCAAAAATGTCGCGCATCGCCGTCGAGCTCCTGCGCGACCTCGACAAAGAAACGGTCGAGTGGCGTCCCAACTACGATGGCACGCTCAAAGAGCCCGTCGTGCTGCCCTCTGCGGTTCCGAACCTTCTCTTAAACGGCACTCTCGGCATCGCGGTCGGCATGGCAACGAACGTTCCCCCGCACAACCTCGGTGAGGTGATCGATGCGACCATCCACCTCATTGAAAACGACGAAGCGGGAAATGAAGATCTTCTCCAGTTCGTCAAAGGCCCCGATTTTCCAACCGGCGGCATCGCGTACAACCAAAAAGATATTTCGCACGCCTATGCGAGCGGGAAGGGGGGCGTGGTTGTTCGCGGCGAGACGGAAATTTCTGAAGATAAGAAAGGGCAGTTCCGCATCGTCATTTCCTCCATCCCGTACCGCGTTAATAAAAGTGATCTCATTGTAAAGGTTGCCGATCTGGTGCGCGAGAAGAAGCTCGAAGGCATCCGCGACATCCGCGACGAATCGACCAAGGACATCCACATCGTCGTTGAACTGAAGCAGGGTGCTCAGCCGCAGAAGGTACTCAACTATCTCTTCAAGCACACGCCGCTTGAGGAAACCTTCCACTACAACATGCTCGCACTTGTCGACGGCGTACCGCAGACGCTCTCGCTCAAGGGCATTCTCGAGGAATTTATCAAGCATCGTCGCGAGGTGGTAAAGCGCCGCACGGAGTTTGACCTCAAGGTCGCCGAGGATCGCGAACATATTTTGCTCGGTCTTTCCAAGGCGCTTGATCATATCGATGCCATCATAAAGATCATAAAGGCGGCTAAAGACGTGCCGACCGCTAAGGTGGATTTGATGAAGAAGTTTAAGTTTTCTGATCGCCAGGCGGATGCGATCTTGGAAATGCGACTTTCAAGGCTTGCGGGGCTTGAGCGCAAAAAGATCGAGGATGAACTCACCGAGGTACAAGCGCTCATCAAAAAGCTCAAAGATATTCTCTCGAGCCCGAAGAAAATCCTTGCCGTCGTCAAAGAGGAGCTCGTCGCGATTCGAGAAAAGTACGCGGACGACCGAAGGACGAAAGTCGTGAAGGGCGGCGTGAAAGAGATATCCGATGAGGATCTCATTCCGGATGAGGAGAGTGTGCTCGTTCTCACCGCTGGCGGCTACGTGAAGCGCACCAACCCTTCTGAGTACCGCAAACAGAAGCGCGGCGGTGTCGGCGTCGTCGACCTCGATACGAAAGAAGAAGATTTTGTCACGACCTTCCTCACCACCTCGACCCATGCGGACCTTCTCTTCTTCACCGACCGCGGCAAAGCCTACCAAATAAAAATGTACGACATTGCGGAGGGGCGCCGCGCGACGAAGGGGAAGTCCATCATGAACTACCTGCCGCTCAGCGACGGTGAAAAGGTCTCGTCCATCCTCGCGATGCCAAAATCAGCAAAGAAAGCCGAGGGACTCGCACTTCTCATGGTCACCAAAAACGGTGTCGCGAAAAAGGTGAAGGCCCAGAGCTTCTACGACGTGCGCCGCTCAGGCCTCATCGCCATTACCCTTAAAGAAAAGGGTGATGAACTCATTTCCGCAAACTTTGTCGAGAAGGGGGACCATGTGATCGTCGCCACCAGCAAGGGCCAATCCATCCGCTTTAAGGAAAGCGATATTCGCGAAATGGGGCGCACCGCCGCAGGAGTGCGCGCTATGAAACTTGGGAAGAAGGGAGACGCGGTTGTCGCTGCAGAAATCATCAAAAAAGGTGACAACACCGCGGAGCTCCTCGTGCTTAGTAAAAAAGGCTACGGTAAAAAAACCAAAGCGAGCGAATACAAAGTACAGCACCGTGGCGGCTCGGGCATTAAGACTTCGAAAGTCACGGACAAAACAGGAGAAATTATTGCCTCGCGCATCGTGACCCCGGAAGATGTCGCGGAGGGTGAGCTTGTCGTCATTTCTAAGAAGAGCCAGGTTATCCGCACCGACCTCAAGGCCGTGCCGACACTCTCTCGCGCAACGCAGGGGGTGCGTATTATGAAGCTTCGCGAGGGAGACGCGATCGCAAGCTTCGTCTGTCTGTAGTGGATTAAGAAAGAACACTCCCTCCTACTCGCGCTATACTAATTCTGTATGGCCTTTTTAGAACCGAAGAAGGCGGTGAAGTTCTTTGGTGTTAACGAAGGCATGAAGGTTGCCGATTTTGGTGCGGGTATCGGCGCATTTGCGCTCGCGGCCGCCGAAGCGGTCGGGGGAAGCGGCATTGTCTTCGCCATCGACCTCCAGAAAGAACTCCTCGCAGGGCTCAAGAAAGAGGCTCGACGCAGAAAACTCAACCTCGAAGTGCTCTGGGGCGACCTTGAGAAAGAAGGCGGAAGTCATATCAAAGATGATCTTCTCGACCTCGTCATTGCGACCAATATTCTTTTCCAGCTCTCCGAGCGACCGGCGTTTTTGCGCGAGGGGAAGCGTATTCTCCACCCCAAGGGCCGTCTCATTCTCATCGACTGGAGCGATTCTTTCGGAGGACTGGGGCCGCGGCCGGAGGATGTTGTCACCGATACCCACGCCCGCAAGCTCGCCGAGGAAGCGGGCTTCGTTTACGATAAAGATATTCCTGCGGGGGACCACCACTGGGGAGCTATTTTTAGAAAACCATGAATCCCGTAGTAGAATTTTTGCTTGCGCGAAGCGCGATACGAAACCTCAAACCATGAGCGGCACGATCATCAGCTTCTCGTTACGAAATGCTATTTTTAGTTTATCTAGCCGAAATCTCACCACAGGATGAAGACCTTTCAAACCGCCATTTTGCTTATTTTTGGGGCGCTCGCGCTCATCGGGGTGCTTGTCTTTGCGACCGTGAGCAACCAGAGCTCCGGCGGTATCGGAGCGGTTGCCGTTTGGGGGACGCTCCCGAAGGATTCCGTCGACTCGCTCCTCGCGCAAATAGAGACAAACCGTCATGACTTCGACCAGGTGCGCTACACTTACATCGACCCGGCGCTCTATGAGCAAAAGCTTCTTGAGGGGTTTGCCTCCGGCACAGGCCCCGATCTTTTCCTCGTACCGCAGGAGTCCCTTCTTGCACAAACGTCCCATATCGCTCCGATAGGTTATTCAACACTCTCGCAACGGGCGTTCAAGGACCGGTTCGTCCAGGAAGGGGAGCTCTACCTCAAGGACTCCGGCGCCCTGGCGCTTCCTCTTACGATCGACCCGCTAGTTCTCTATTGGAATCGGGACATGCTGGCGAATGGAGGCATCGCCAAACCGCCAAGCTTTTGGGATGAGCTCGTGACGCTCGCGCCGAAGCTCTCCGTGCGCGACAGCAAGGGGACCGTAACGCAATCGGCTATTGCACTTGGCGAGTACCGCAATATCACCAACGCAAAAGCCATTCTCTCCGCTCTTTTCATGCAGGCGGGGGATTCTATCGTTTCTCGTGATGCGGACGGCAACCCCTACGCGTCGCTCGCGGCGGAAAATTCCTCGCTTACCTCCGCGGGACCCTCGGCGATTCGCTTCTATACGCAGTTCGCGAACCCCATCAACACCATCTATTCCTGGAACCGCGCGCTTCCCGAATCGCAAAAAGCGTTTTTGGCAGGGAGTCTGGCGTTTTATGTGGGGTTCGCGAGCGAAGCGGCAGGACTCCGCGCCCAAAATCCCAACCTAAACTTTGATGTCGCTCCATTGCCGCAAACGCGCGACATAAAAAATAAGCTCACTTACGGCGCGATGCAGGCCATTTCGGTCCCCAAGACGACGCACAACCTCTCCGGCGCCACAGCGGTCGCGCTCGAGCTAGTGTCGGACGCCAACCTCGCATATCTCGCCGACAAGCTCGGACTTCCGCCAGTGTCCCGCGCAGATCTTTCCTCACAGCCCCCCAGTGCCGCTCAGCAAGTGTTTTATGCGAGTGCGCTCATAGCACGTGGATGGCTCGATCCGGCTCCGGAAAAAACGAATACTATCTTCCAGGATATGATCGAGGGGGTGACGAGCGGGAAGTTTGAAATTTCCGACGCACTCTCTCGTGCATCCCTTGCGCTCGATGAGCTTTTACGAGGTAATCAATAGTATGTTTCGCAAAAACCGTATTGCCTTATCCGCTCTTGCACTACTTTTAGCACCGGCCCTTACACTTGCGCAGCAAGGCAGTTTTTCGGGAAATGGCGTTCAATTTTCATTCCGAAACCCCCTTGGTCCAAATGTGAATGATCTCGGCACCTTCCTTAAGCTCCTCCTTAATTTTGTGACTGAGCTAGCGATCCCCATAATTGTCCTCATGCTCATCTACACCGGCTTTAAATTCGTCGCGGCACAGGGGAATTCAGACAAACTCGCGGAAGCGCGGCGCATACTCTTGTGGACTCTCATCGGCGCGGGCATTATTCTCGGGGCCAACGCGATACTCCTTGCCATTCAAGGCACGGTGACCCAAATACGGGGGGCAACGGGGCTTGTCGATATCTTCTCGCACCTCACGTAGCCCATGAAGCGACCACTTCGAACGCTTGTCCTCACACTGCCACTCCTCGCGCCTTCCGTAGCGCTCGCGGCGGCGCGGCCGCAAAATTTCGCCGACTTCGTCCACCACCTCACGAGGCTCCTTAACCTTACGATCCCCATCGCATTCGCTATCGCACTTCTTGCGTTCTTCTGGGGGCTAGTGAAATTCATATACCTCTCCTCCGAGAGCGATTCGGCCCGTGAAGATGCCAAAAACATCATGCTCTACGGAGTGCTCGCGCTTTTCGTCATGCTCTCGGTGTGGGGCTTCGTGCGGATTCTCCAGGAGACTATCTTTGGTACCTCGGGCATTCTTCCGTAGAGAGCTTGTCCACATTGACCCTTTTACGCTCCGAGAGCGAGGGCGTACTATAAGCTCGTACAACAATTAGCAAACCTTAGCCCATAAATCGACATTTTCATGCGTAAATACGCTTTACTCGCAACCGCCTATCTTCTCCCCGTCGTTGTATTCGCGCAGGGGAGCGGCGTTGAAGGGCTTCTCAACAAGCTCTCCCGCTGGATAAACATCGCGACCCCGATAGTTTTTGCGCTTGCACTCCTAGCGTTTTTCTGGGGCCTCGCGGTCTATGTTTTTAACACCGGTGATGAAGAAAAGCGCAAGCAGGGCAAGGACATCATGATCTGGGGCGTCATCGCGCTTTTCGTCATGGTCTCGGTCTTCGGCATCGTGCGCATTATTCGCGAGACTTTCGGCATTAGCGCCAACGAAACCGCTCATATCCCGACCGTTCAAGGGACGAACGCTCAATAGCGTTGGCCAATGACCGCGGCCACCACTTTCGTCAGGGCGATAAACGACTACATCATCAACCCTATCATCGGGCTCCTCTTTGCTGCGGCCATGGTCCTTTTTATCTGGGGCGGCGCGCAAATGATTTTCTACCCTGGCACCGAAGATAAGCGCGAGGACGGCAAGCGTCACCTCTTTTGGGGCATCATCGGGATGTTCATCATGGTCTCGGTCTACGGACTCCTCAATCTCATCACGAGCACATTCGGCCTCCCGCACGTCGTCAGCCACTAAAAGAAAACGGGCCGCACTTGCGTGCGACCCGTTGGTCGTAAAGAACAGTTAGAGCTTGTTGTACCAATACTTGAGTGGAACCGGTTCACCCACGATCGAGCGGAACCGAATGCACTTAGTGGGCTTCATTCCTTCGTTGAAGAAGCCCTGATACACCTTGATGGTACCGTCGTGGAAGTATGCTGCGGCGACTATCTTCAAAATGCCCGGATTCTCCGTCCGGTACATCAAGTTGTAGCCGTCAGGAATGGGCACGCAGCGTGACCACTCGGTCGGTACCAGGAAGGTTGAACCTTCAGCCGTAAAGGCAGGGTGGACACGTGGTTGGACCCGCGTTGGTGCCGCCTTGGCCTCCTGGAAGTAGTGGGGGAACATCTTCGGTGCGGTGTAGATCGCAATTGCGATTGCGAGCAGTGCCGCGAATCCGCCGGCGAAATAGTGACCGACTTCCTGCTTCGTCTTTCCCTTGCGCGACCCGAGGATGACCACCAACGCAACGGCCGCCACGAATGCGTAGTAAAACGCGAGGTAGGGCTTGAAGTTGTTGATCCACCAGAATTTAAGCTCGGGGTCGCCCTTCCAGTAGGCAAAAAAGTAGAGGATCGCTGGGATGAAGATCCCCATGAAGGCGATCCATACCATTGTGCCACCCGTGAGGTTGCCCTTAATGAACTTGCCGATCTTCGGCAGGGTCCAAAGAAGGATGAACGCAACAAACAGGATGATGCCCGCTTGCATCAGGAAGTCGACGAGTGGCTCACCGGTGAGGGTGAGTAGGTCGAGCTCCTCCATAGTGTTGTACGTCCAGAGCGAAAGCACGGGGTAGTAGGCGTAGACGAGCAGGCCCACGATCGTCGCAAAGATGATCGCGAGGATTACGATGCGACGCCGTTGCTTTTTCGGCGCAGTGGTTGTGGTTTGGGTCGTCGTGGTCTGCTGAGCCTGCTGCGATTGTGCGGGCGGTTGAGCGGAAGCTTGCGCTTGCCCACCCTTGACGGTAGCGATGGTGCCCGAGGCGACCGCCCCGGTCATTTTCATTGCCGCCGTGCTCGCTGAGTAGCGTTGTACGGCCATCACTTATCTCCTTCTTTTGGCTTGAGACCTTGGGGGACGGCTTTGATCACCGCCCCGAGCGTGGCCGCGGGGGATGCGAGACCGTCGGCGCCGACGGCGATGAAGGTATCGACTTCCTTAGCCACTTGGACTGCAGTGTCGCGTGCGAAGATGAGTTCGAGCGCACGCGGCTTGTCGCCGCCTTGCGCCGCGAGCTTTTCGATCGCTTGTGCGTCTCCTTCCGCCTCGTACGAGGTAGCATCTCCCTTCGCCCGACCAGCAATACGGGTGGCCTCACCCTCGGCAAGCGCCTGAGCGGGCTTCTGTATCGACGTATTGAGCGCGTGAGAGAAATTGAAGAGCTTGATGTTGGCGGTATCGACTTCGACGCCGCCCTTGCCAAGTTTCTCTTCAATGAGTGTTCGCAGGTCTACGTTGATAGTCGACGTGCCCCGAAGGGCCTCGGCTGCCGTCCTCGACGGAAGTGTTTCGCTCAGCCCCGTCACGATTGTGTCTTCAGCTTGCTTCATGGCGGCCGCAAGGTCGCCATTGTACAGGACGAAGAACTCTCGCAAATTTCCTTTTTCGGGTCTGATCTTAAGGATCGCAGCGACCTCCGCAGTGATGCGGCGGTCGAGCGGATCCTGACCATCCTTGCCGGCGAACGTGATACGCACCGGCGGGTAGTACCCCTCAGCGACGGTGTCTTTGTCGCCACGATCAACGAGTTCCGGCTCGCTCGGGATCTCTTTTTGCAGCAGCTCGAGATCGGTGATCCGGAGCATGCTGAGAAAGAGGGGAGCATAAACGGGCCCGTTGGGAAGTTCGCAAACGACCCAGCCGAAGATGCTGAGCACTGCTCCTTCGTTGATATCTACCTCCTCGAAGCTCTTCCACGTGTAGAGTGTGAAGAGCACAAGAAGGATCGGGATCACGGGAATGTTGAGCTGGCCGAGCTTGATTGAACTTGCCCCGAGGTTGGAGTAAACGACCAGCAAGGCAAAACTAAGAAGGAGGATGTTGGCGAAGAGTGCAGCAAGGTGCCAGACGAACCAATTTCTGGTCAAGCGCCCCATCACCGAAGCCTTGTGCCGTTCCTCGTCGGAACCGCCTGAGGCGGGACCTGCAGGGGGCGTTGGTGGGGTGGGAGGGGCTGGAGGTGTTGGAGTCCCAGCGCCGTTTGGCGGCTGGGTTGGCGTTGCTGTCTGTTGCATAATGAACCTCTATGCAGTTGTGTGGGAACGGGATACTGCCTGGAATTCAAGCATAAAATTTCAAAAAAGTCAAGGATTGCGCGGCGGAATGGCAAAAAAGCCCTCAAAATGGGCTTTTTTGCGTAGAGCACAATGTGGGCGAGAGAGGACTTGAACCTCCACCCCTTGCGGGACGCGGTCCTAAGCCGCGCGCGTATACCAATTCCGCCACTCGCCCGTATGTGTATTCTACATCCTTGCCGTCACGAATAATTTGATTGCCGTCGAAGAGGACTCGGTCCTTACAGGACCAGTACCCCGATTGGATAGTTTGCTTCGGCTCCTCGCAAACTATACTCAATCGGGCTTCGAGTCCTGCACGCAAACGCACCGCGTTTGCTCGGGCGGCACTCGCTGCGCTCGTGTCCGCCCAGCAGGACTCGAACCTGCGACCAATTGCTTAAGAGGCAACTGCTCTACCAACTGAGCTATGGGCGGAAAAACAGAAACGATAGTAGCACGCTCTTCCGTATGAATGAAGCCCCGCATTGCTGCGGGGCTTTAGCCTAGGCGGCCATGAGGTTTTCGATGAGGACGACACCATCCCGGTAGCGTGGGTGTGTGCTTTCGAGTCCCCAGGCATGTACCGGCGTCGAGTTCTGGTTGTCGCTCTTGAGGACGATTTTCTTCCCGGATTCGTCGGTGAGCGTAAGATGCCACTGGTCGACGATCCAGAACTTGATAAAGTTGATCTTCTGTTCCTTCGCGAACCGAACAAAGGCCTTGGGATCGCGCGAGGTGAATTCGAGGCGATTCTCGTGAACGGCTCGATCCTCGTATTCGCCTTCCCAGCGCTGGAAGATAACGACATGCTTCAGCTCCGGTGCACCCACTTCCATATTCGGCATGTTAGCCTCCTGTTTCTTGTTCCTGCCCGACTCTAGCAGGAAGCATTCTTTTTTCAATAGTGCCGGGGGTGGGGGTCGGCACATCCGGCTTCCAAAATGCCGAACACGGCGCCTGCCCGTCCGAAGCTTTAGCGAAGGAGGGAGGCCGCTTCGTTGACAATATAAAATTTTTCTTTGGCGGACTAATTCGAGAATGCGCGGAGCGTATACAATATTGTTCTTTGAAAAAATAAAGAGCGCCCCATCGCTGGAGCGCTCTGTGTCGAGTTGAACGGCGCGAGCCGCTACTTGTCGGACTTTTCGGCCCCTTGCAGCTTGCAGTCGGCGTAGGCCCAGACGTAGCGGGTGCAGGTGAATGCGCCGGGTTTCTGGAGATATGCCGAGATGAACTTCGGCTCCTTGGTCTCGTCCTCCTTGCCGCCGCAGTCGAGCTTCATCACCACTTTGGTATTGGTGGCATCGTAGGATTTCGCGGTGCAGATCGCGTCACGAGCGACGACGGTATTGCTGACGATAGCCGCGTGGACGCCCCACTGAATGCCACCGCTGACGGCGATGACGATGCCGAAGCCGAACAGCTGCTTCCACGTCATGACGAAGTTGCCGACGAATCGGTTCCTCATGACACCGCTCCCTGTGCTTGGTGGTTGAAGGTGATGATCGGGCAGACCTTCTGCTTGGCCGCCACGATGTATTGCCACACGACCTGCCAGAAGCCGGGACCCGTCGGCGCCGGAGCGGCGACCTTGGGCGGTTCCTTCTTCTTTTCAGGCTTGGGCGCGGGAGAAGGTTGCCGCCCCCACTCCTTCAGCCGTCGGAACAGCGCCTTCAGACCGATGATAACGCCGACGACGATTGCGAGTGCGCCGACGACATACGCATAGCCGGTGCCGCCCCAGAAGTAGATGGGTAGCGCCGTCAGTGCGGCGACACCCGAGCCGTACACCACTGCGTTGAGCAGCAGCACGAGCGGGCACCAGACCAGCATAACGCGCAGGAAATGGCACAAGTTTGTGCCGTCCCGATAGTGCCACGAGTCGTCGCCGCGGTCCTTGAACTCGTCCCAGACCGTCAAAGACCAGAAGAACCAACGGACGTACCACTGGCGTTTGTCCAACTCCATGATGTTTCTCCCCTTGAAAATTGGCCAAAACAAGCCAAGGATTGTGTACCACTTCCAAGCATCAGTGTCAAGTTGTGGCGAACTGTCGCACCGAAAGAGTGTTTAGTAGCTAATCGTTCTGTATGCCAAAAAGTTTTCTTTTTCCTGACATAGATTCAGAGCGGGCTTCGCCCGCACCGAGTGAGAATGGTTTGCACCGATGTTTTTCTCCGGGCTCTTTTGCGGTTTTCGAGCGAAGCGGCCTCCCTCCTTCGCTAAAGCTTCGGACGGGCAGGCGCCGCGTTCGGCATTTTGGAAGCCGGATGTGCCGCGCCGCCGCCCTCGCCACCGACGGCGCGGCTGGTTCGAGTTATTTCTAGTATTCTGCACTATAGCAGGCAACTGCTTGCCTGCGTGTGGGCATCGAAGGCCGCAGTGATGTTTCGTTAGGAGACGAAACCGCGGGGCGGGGTCGCGACCGAGGCGAGCGGCGGCGAGCTCTGATTTGTAGTTTCAAACTTGGTGCCGGGGGTGGGGGTCGAACCCACATCTCTTGCGAGGCACGATTTTAAGTCGTGTGCGTATACCAATTCCGCCACCCCGGCGTTCGTCTATTGTAAAACCTTTTCGAGTTTACTCGGAAGCGCGGGGTATGCAAACGGATAGTTTTGAAGCTCAGCGATCGAGACAAATGCATACTCCTGGTGCTCGTGGCTAAGTTTTAGTTGCGATAGGTCTTTGATTTGAACATCAAACACGACCGCGTACGTAAGCCCTGATGTACTAATGTCGACATCCACAATTTTATTCATCCCGCCCACTTCGAGATCGGTCTCTTCTCGCGTCTCTCTCTGTAGTGCTTCAAAACATCCCTTATCGCGATGCTCCATGCGGCCGCCGGGCAGCATCCAACCGTTTTTATTTTTCAAAATCAAAATTTTACCGTCCCCACTTCGGATGATTGTCTGCTGGCTGATGAAATGAGGTTTGTGATCGGTTTGATTCATGTAGTGGAGGCCCAGACCGGAATCGAACCGGCGCATCGCGGTTTTGCAGACCGCTGTGTTACCACTTCACCACTGGGCCAAGTATTACTTTTCGCTATCTTCCTCGACAAGGCGATCTAGACGTTGCCGATTCCTTTCGCCCTGGTCAAGTGTAACACTAAGCGACGGTACCCTCGCGATGCGGGATTCCTTGGCAACGTACGTGCGAAGGTCGCCGAGGTTGCGCTTTAAGAATGCGAGTGCGGGTTTTTCTTTTTCCGTCGGAAACACGGTGACAAAAATAGTCGCGTACTTAAGGTCGGGGCTAAGTTGTATGCGCGTCACCGTAATAAGCGACGTGCGGTTGCTCTCCGAGGCTATATAACGACCGATAACGGTTCGAAGCTCCTCGCTCACTTTTTCCTGGCGCTCGCTCATTAGCGTTTGACGACGACAAAGCTCTGGAGTTCGTCTCCGGGCATTATTTCAATCTTTGATTGCACTTCGGCGCCGAATTCTCCATCGGTTACCTTCTTTACATCAACTTTCTGCTGCTGGAGGTTGGTGATTTTACCCTTGCCGACCTCGAGCTTTTGGCGAATAATCTTTACCTGATCGCCGAGCGCGATGGCTCCTTCCTCCATCCGCGCGCCGATAACGTGCTTGTCCTTAGTCGTATTGAATTTTCGCAGCACTTTGAGACGAGCAGAGCTTTCTTCGACGTCGACCTTCGGCGCGGCCGTGGTCAGTTTTTCAGCGAGCCACTCGGAGAGTTTGTAGATGATATCGAAAGTCGCTACTTCGACGCCATCGCGTTCCGCCAAAATTTTCGCCGCCGACTCGACCGGGGAATTGAACCCGACAATAATGCCCTTTTCCGTACCAAGGGCCTTTACGTCGGCCTCGGAGACGGGTCCGACACCGCGCTCTACGATCTTCATAGTGATGCGTTCGTGGGAGAATTTCGCAAGCTCATGCTCGATGGCTTCAAGCGAGCCCGCGGTGTCCGCTTTTATTACGATAGGCAGCCGAAGTTTTTCACCCTCCGACGCGCTCACCGGAGTTTTCTTTTTCATGGCGAGACGTTCGGTCTTGGTTATTTCCTCGGCCTCCTTTTTCTTTTCGACCGCTGTGAAGGGCGAGCCGACCTCGGGGAGTTCGCTCCAGCCGATGATGCGCGCGGGGGTGCCTGCAACGATCTTCTTTGCGGGCTTTCCCAAAAAATTTTCCATAATACGAACGGGGGAGTATGCCGCCCCCGCGATCACAAAGCTGCCGCTCGCCAAGGTACCGTCTTTGACGATAAGGGTCGCTGCGATGCCGCGCTTGGGGTCGCGGTGCGCTTCGATGACAACCCCGGAGGCAGGCGCGCGCGGATCTGCTCGAAGCTCTGCGAGGTCGGCGACGAGGAGAAGAATGTCGAGAAGTTGCGGAATACCCTCGCCCGATTTCGAAGAAATGGGAACGTACGGTACATCGCCACCCATGCCTTCAAGATAGATTTCATTCTCAATCAAATTTGCTTTGACGCGTTCGACGTTGGCGTTTGGCTTATCGATCTTGGTGATAGCGACGACGAAGGGACGCTTAGCGTCTCTGATCGATTTGAGCGCTTCGAGCGTCTGCGGTTTTACGCCGTCCTCTGCGGATACCACAAGGATGGCAATGTCGGCAGCATCCGCGCCGCGCGAGCGCATTTTTACGAACGCCTCGTGGCCGGGCGTGTCGAGGAAGGTGATCGTGCGCAAAGCGCCTTTCTCACCCTTATGCGTGACCTCGTACGCAGAGAGGTGCTGCGTTATGCCACCCGCCTCTTTTTCGACGACGTTTGTTTTACGAAGGTAATCGAGAAGTGTCGATTTGCCGTGGTCGATGTGTCCCAACACGGCGATAACAGGAGCTCGCGTTGAAAGGGAAATAGCTTGTGTCGTTTTTTCCATACAAAACGTGATGAAATCTACTTGTCGCCGAGATACTCTTTAGCATCTTTGATCGCTGCCTTCTCTTCGTCGGTAAGCTCGTAGGAGGAGCTGCCTTTTTGGAGCGGCTTTCCAAACACACTCATACGATCCCTACTCCAGAGTGTCGAGAGGATCATGCCGTCTCCATCTTCGTTGAGGAATGCGGTAGCAAAGCTCTGAAATCCTCCCTCGCCGGTTCCCTTAAAAGGATTGAAGCGGATGGTTTTCACACCCTGCACGGCACGTCGGAGTCTTCGCTCGACGCGCGAGAGATATTTCTCCATCTCATCCTGCCACTCCCGCATCTCGATGAGCGACTTACCATGCTCGGCGATCGCGGACTCAAGGTCGGCGCCTTTCTTTCCGCGCGTGAGGCGATGAAGTCGCATTTCGAGGCGAATGATCCACAGCGTCGCGATGATGAGTGCGCCCGTAAGAATAAGAAGAAGCGTCGTGGTTTCAAAAGGAGCGGTCACGGCATAGCCATACTACACGCGGGGGACGCTTTTGCAAAACGGCACTCCCTGCGTAGAATGGCGCAATGGTTTGGTTTCTGCGCCGAAAAGCGCCAGCATTGAAGCGAGTATACCTCGACTACGCATCGACTACGCCGGTCGACCCGCGCGTCAGCGCGGCCATGGCGCCATACCTTTCGGAGACCTTTGGGAATCCGAGCTCGCAGCACGAAGAGGGATTCGCGGCTCGCGACGCGCTCGCTATATTTCGCCGATCCATCGCGCGCACGATAGAGGCGCACGCGGACGAGATAACGTTCACCGGAAGCGGCTCGGAAGCAAACAATCTCGCCATTCTCGGTCTTGCGCGCGCGCTTGAGAGGAAGGGAAGAAAACTCTCCGACATGCATGCCGTCGCCTCGGCCATCGAGCATCCCTCCGTGCTCGAGTGCCTTGCCAAGCTTCGTCGGCGGAGTCTCTCGGTCACTTTGGTGCGCCCCACCAAGGAGGGCATCGTAACGGCAGAGGCGATCGTGAAAGAGCTTACGGAGAGGACGGTGCTCGTTTCGGTTGGGCTCGTAAACGGCGAGATAGGGACGATCGCGCCATTGCGCAAGATCTCTCAGGTGCTCAGGGCCCGGAAGGGGGAGACGATCTACCTCCATACGGATGCGTCACAAGCGCCGCTCTACCTGTCGCTTCTTGTCGATTCCCTTGGCATCGACCTCATGACGGTTGATGCACAAAAAATCTATGGACCCAAGGGCGTAGGGTTCCTCTACCACAAGCGCGGCGTGCCGCTCTCGCCACAAACTCTCGGCGGTTCGCAAGAGTCGGGGCTACGCGCCGGCACTGAGCCGCTCTCGCTCATCGCGGGGCTCGCGACGGCACTTCGCCTCGCTCAGGAAGGGTGGAAAGAGCGTCGCGAGAGTACCATGTCGCTGCGTGACTATCTTATAGAAGGGTTGGAAGCGCGCATTCCCAAGGCTGTTCTCAACGGAAGCCGCAGCAAGCGCGTCGCGAACAACGTCAACATGTCGTTTCCAGGGATGGACGGAGAGTATCTGGCGGCGCTTCTCAATGCCGCGGGCTTTGCGGTCGCGACCAAAAGCGCATGCCTTAACAGAGAGCGTGTCTCCTACGTTATCGAGGCGTTGGGAGCGGACGAGGCCCGCTCTTCATCGGCGATTCGCATCACTCTTGGTATACATGTAGGTCATGGGGAGCTCAATGCGTTCCTCAAATCACTCGCGACGATCGTTGCAAAATTTGACAAATCGCCTCAAAAGTGACACGATGACGACATCGGTGCGCACTCCGTAAACGCTAGCAGTTGTAGAGGGAAGCGGCCCGGCTTACAATATTTCCAATGAATATCGAAGAACTCACGAAAACCCAGCTCATTCTCCTCACGCTCCTCGTGGCCTTCGTGACCTCGATCGCGACCGGCATCGTGACCGCTTCGCTTCTCCAGGAAGCCCCGCAAACTCTCACCCAGACCATCAACCGCGTCGTTGAGCGCACGGTAGAGCGGGTCGTTCCCGACACCTCGACCGCTGCGGCGACCGTCGCCAAGGAAAAAGAGACGACCGTGGTCGTCAAAGAGGATGACCTTGTGACGAGTGCCATCGCTAAAAACAGCGCCTCGCTCGTGCGCCTCACGCGCCACATTCCAAACGGCGGCACGGAGGAGTTCTCCTTTGCCGCGATCGGCGTCATTCTCACGAAAGACGGGCTCGTGGCGACCGACGATGCGCAAATAAGCGCCGGCGGCTCCTATATAGCTTTGCTTCCGGACGGAACCCAGGTGAACGCTAAGGTAGTTACGGAGGGTGCGGGCCCGATAGCCCTTCTGTCCCTCGATATGACCTCCGCGACGACGACCAAGCTCACGCCCATCACGATCGGCGGCTCGGATTCGCTCAAACTCGGACAATCCATCGTCGGGCTCTCTGGGCGCGAGCGCACCACAGTCGCGACCGGCATCATTTCGGGCATCATCTCCGGAAAGGGCGGTACACCGGCCTTCATCGAAACCACAGTCGGGGGGCTCGCCGCCGGCGCGCCCGTCATAAACGTCTTCGGTGACGTTGTCGGGCTTTCGACCGGAAATTCACGCGAACACGACCCGTCTACGTTCACACCGGGCTCGGTCATCAGTGCCGAGCTCAAGAGCCTCTCCGGCACGGCGACGAGCACCCAAACAGGGACTTAGCACGTAAAAGAAATTACCATGCCTCCATTCAGCAATTTCACAACTAAAGCGCGGGAAGCTATCCGGAAAGCACACGAACTCGCCATCGAGCGGGGGCAAAACCATGTGAACCCGCTCCACCTCCTCGCGGCCCTCGCTCTCCAAGAGGAGTCGATGGTCTTTTCCATTCTTGAAAAACTCGACATCGATACGATACTCCTCACTGACTCCGTGCTCGAAGCGCTCGAAACGCCCGAAAACGCCTCGGTGCTCTCACCCTCTTACCAACTCTACCTGACGCCGGAGTTCGCACAGGTGCTTGAGAGCTCGACCAAGATCGCAGGGAACCTCGGGGAGAATTTCGTCTCGACCGAGCACCTCTTCGTCGGCATCATCGACAATCCGGGCCCGGCCCGCGACGTCCTTTCGCGCTTCAAGCTCGACCGCACCAGTGTCCTTAACGTTCTCTCGGAGCTTAAAAACAGCAAGGTCGCTGAGACGAAAGAGCCCAAGCGCTTCCGTGCACTCGGCAAATACACGCGCTCGCTCACCAAGCTCGCCGCGGAGAATAAGCTCGACCCGGTCATCGGCCGCGACAGTGAAATAAACCGCGTCATTCAGATAATTTCCCGCCGTACGAAGAATAACCCGATCCTCATCGGCGAGGCCGGCGTGGGAAAGACGGCCATCGCGGAGGGTCTCGCTCAGCGCATCGCGAGCGGCGACGTTCCGGACTCTATTCGTGAAAAAGAGCTTCTCTCGCTCGATCTCGGGCTCCTCATCGCCGGCACTAAGTATCGTGGTGAGTTCGAGGAGCGTCTCAAGAATGTTATGAAAGAGGTGGAACGCGCGGAAGGGAAGGTCATTCTCTTCATCGATGAGCTTCACACGATCGTCGGTGCTGGGGCCGCTGAGGGCGCCATGGATGCTAGCAATATGCTCAAGCCCGCTCTTGCGCGCGGCGAGCTTCGTGTTGTCGGGGCGACGACTCTCAAGGAGTATCAAAAGCACATCGAACGCGATCCGGCGCTTACGCGACGCTTCCAGCCGATCTACGTCCAAGAGCCGAGCCTCGACGATGCTATCGCCATTTTGCGGGGTCTCAAGGAGAAATACGAGCTTTTCCATGGCGTGCACATCACCGATGACGCCATCGTCGCGGCGGCACAGCTCAGCTCCCGCTACATCAGCGATCGCTATCTCCCCGACAAAGCCATCGACCTCATCGACGAAGCCGCTTCCGGACTGCGCATATCGCTTGAGAACAAGCCTCCCATCCTCGAAGAAGCCCATCGGAAAATCTTGCGCCTCGAAATAGAGAAGGAAGCGCTCAAAAAGGATGTCGAAGCAGGCACCAATTCCGCCAAAAATCGCGTTAAGAAAATAGACAAAGAGATCGCCGACCTCAAGGAGAAAACTTCCGAGCTCTCGCTCAAGTGGAGCAACGAAAAGGCGACCCTCGGGGAAATAAAGGAGGCAAAAAAGACGCTCGAGAGTTTGCGCGTCGAAGCGGACGCTGCGGAAGCGCGCGCCGACCTCGCCCGTGCGGCCGAGATCCGTTACGGCCGCATCCCGAACCTCGAAAAGGACCTCGATGCAAAAAGCAAGCGCCTCAAGAAGCTCCAGAGCTCGCGTCGCATACTTAAGGAAGAAGTCACTGAGTCCGATATCGCCTCGGTCGTCGCGCGTTGGACCGGCATTCCGGTCGCCCGCATGCTCGAGGAGGAGGCCGCGAAGCTCTCTCGCATGGAGGAGGAGCTCAGGAAGCGCATCATCGGCCAGGACGATGCCGTGAAGCGCGTCGCGGACGCCGTGAAGCGCTCACGTGCCGGCATCTCCGACCCCCACCGCCCCATAGGCTCTTTTCTCTTCCTTGGCCCCACCGGAGTGGGAAAGACCGAGCTCACCAAGGCGCTTGCTGAGTTTATGTTCGACGACGAGAAAGCTCTCATCCGCGTCGATATGTCGGAGTATATGGAGCGCCACGCGGTCTCTAAGATCATCGGGGCTCCTCCGGGCTACGTCGGGCACGACGAAGGAGGCTCGCTCACGGAGATGATCCGTCACCGACCGTACTCGGTGGTCCTCTTCGATGAGATAGAGAAGGCTCACCCGGAGGTCTTCAACATCCTTCTCCAAGTGCTCGACAACGGCCGCCTCACGGACGCAAAAGGACGCGTGGTGAACTTCAAAAACACCATAATCATCCTCACGAGCAACATCGGTGCCGAATTCATGGACAAAGGGAGCTCTATCGGCTTTGCCGCGAAGGGGGGCGAGGTTGCCGAATACGAGCAGATAAAAGAGAAAGTGACGGGCCGCCTCAAGGATTACTTCCGTCCCGAGTTCATCAATCGCCTCGACGAGATCATCAACTTCAACATTCTTTCGCAGGAAGCTATAGCCAATATCGTAAAGCTTCAGGTCGAGGTCGTGCGCAAGCGGCTCCTCGAAAAAGAAATCGAGCTCGAGATTGCGCCGGAGGTTTATGCCTACCTCGGCAAGGAGGGCTATAACCCGCAGTATGGTGCTCGACCACTGAAGCGCTTGATCCAGAACAAAATTCTCACCCCCATTGCCTCACTTATGGTGTCCCACGGAGTCATGGAAGGAGGTCTTATCTCGATCGGCCTCAAGGGCGAAGAGTTTACCTTCGAGGTAAAGAAAGGGAAGATCCGCTCGCACTTCTCGGCAAAGAAGCAAAAAGCCACAGCATAGGTGGGGTTTGTAAAAAGAAAGCCGCCCAATGTGGGACGGCCTTTAGTCGGTCATCACGATGCCTAAAGTGGTACAGCTTCGTGAGCGATGTTCTCCATGAAGTTTGAATCGCGGTGGGGGAGTAGACATTGGAGTGTCGACAGATTCTGCCTCCAGTTTGGAGGAAAGCAGAATATATCGAGGACTCCACAGTAGTGAGCGCTCAGTTTGTAAATGAGGTCATCGGCCGTGGGGCCAAAGGTATCACGAAGAAGTTCTCTCCAGGCCCCGAAGTCTTCATGTTGGAAGGTGGGATCTTGGTTGTCGTCGTAGTCATCGAGATCGCTGATTTCAAACGAGGTCCATCGCGTCTCGACCCCAGCTGCTATGTGAGCAGCTTCCTGGCGTTTTGCGACAAAAAAATGGGCAGCGATAAAATCTGGGACGGTCAGGATGATGTCAATATCGCCACCCCTTCCTTCGCGCGCGATGCTACCGAACAACTCTACCGATTGCACGTATGGACAACTGCGCAGTACCTCGGCCACCTTTTTTGCGTCCGCAAGTGTAGGCATGCTAGCCTCCTTACATGTTCATTCTCTGAAAAATATTATATCAATAAAAATTTAAAATGTCAAAGCTCGCCAGCGAGGGATTTTAAAAAGACAAAAAAAATGCTAGCCTAGCTTCGCGCGTCGGTGGCGGAGTGGTCAATCGCACCTGACTGTAAATCAGGCGGCTTTATGCCTACGGGGGTTCGAATCCCTCCCGGCGCACTACGTGACAAGTACTCTAAATAAGAGTACTGTTAAGAGCAGAGTACCTGTAGCGCGACGCTGCAGGTGCGTTCCTAGGGCAAGCGTGATGCTTGTCTAACAATACGGCGCGATGCCGTAAGGAGTAGTACCATGAGACGTTCGAATGTTGACGCAATTTATGCGGAAAATCCCTTTCTGTCGAAAGTGATCGCGAGAGTCAAGGTTCCAGATGCGCAGGTGAAGCGCTGGAACGAAGATTTCCTCGGCAGCACACCCGACACCTACCCTGATTCAGGAACTGAAAAGATTTACCTGATCGACGGACAAGGCAACAAGATCGTACGCGTGGGAAGTCTTTCTGATCGAATCACTGGATTCTTTGGACTCCACCAGAACAGCGAAACGGTCGGACAGGCCTTAGCGCGTATCGGCGACAAAACTCGCCAGGTGCAGTACGCGGTCGGAGAGTGGAACGGGAGGGTCATTTTGTGGAAACTCCCGAACGGCTACAACAACGCAGCCGATTGGTTGAGGTCGCGGATTGCGGAAGCTCGGGCTGAGCTGAAAGCATCCTGATCAACCTACCAGAATAATTGTTTGACCCCAGGCAATCCGGCCTGGGGTTTTATGTTTTCTGATCTAAAACCATTCCGATATCGTTCCATACGGCGCACCAAAACAAAAACCCACAGCGAAAGGCTGTGGGTTTTTGTTTTGGCTCTATACTTAACTCAATGAGCAAAAAGCTCGCCTTCTTTATATTTATTGTGTCTGTCGTTGCCGTGTTGGTCGCGACAGCAGTGCAGACATCCGCGGCTCCCATCGTGCCGCAGGTATCCGCCCAGCCCGGCTCTGTTGAAGGCGGTCCGCTTCGCGCCTGCGACCTCCTCACCCTCTACAACAACATCCTCCGGTTCGGGATCTATGCTGCGACGGTTATTGCGACCCTCATGCTTACCTACGCGGGCTTCCTCTACATCACCTCCTCGGCCAAGATAGGAAACATTGAAAAGGCACACGGGATTTTTACCAATGTCATCATCGGCTTCATCATTGTCCTCGTCGCGTGGCTTATCGTCTCGACTCTTTTGCGCGTGTTTACCGCGCAATCGAACTACAATCCGTTCGCCGCGATACAGTGCAATGTTGAAACACCGACGACGACGCGCAACGTCACCCCTGCCGGATTTGAAACACAGTCCTATTCTGACTATCCCACCGGTCTTCCCGCCGGAGAGGTTCCGGTGTGCCTCACCGCCGATAGCGACAGCAATTGCACCACCTACGCTTCCATCGGGCTGCAAGACTCGACCCTTCTTGAGTGCCAGGATCCCGGAGCAACCGGCGAGCAGTACTGTTGCTCGATGACTAACGCCGACGGCTCATGTAAGCTAGCGGTCACGGTCGGGCCAAATGGCCAACCTTCCTACAACAACGATGTGGGTGAGAATCTCTACGTAAATCCGAATGTGGGGCTCACTGGCGTTGCCCCGACAGAAGGTATTTGCTCCCCGGATGCGCTCCAGAGCGTGTGGGGAGATAACGCCGCAACCGCTGGGTGCATATGCGCTTCAGAAAGTGGTGGGGGGCTCTACAACGGCATTACGGGCCCGCGCACGGACGTCATGCTCATCGATCAACAGCAGCCAGATGGTTTTTATCCAGGTTTTTCGGCATGCCCATTCCAGCTCAACGTCACGAGCCTTCCGGCACAATATGGTGGATGTGGCGCGTATACCTGCAATACCAACACACAGGCGTGTATGATAAACGGTGTATTAACGCCACCCAATCCCACGAAATGCGATACAAATGTATCAGCCTATGAGCAAACCCTTGGATACAAGGAAGGGGCTCTGAGTCGAAACGGAGGCTATTGCCATGTGATAACCAATCAACCCGCCTTTAACTCCTGCGTGCAAAACCTTCTTACACCCGGGGGATGTGCCAAGGGAGCTCAATATCTTCTTGCCAATGGCGGCTGGGCGCACTGGAGTACGAGCGCTAAAAAATGCCGAGCTATATGAGAAAACTATTACTCACCATCGTGCTCCTTCTTGTAGCGGTTGTCATCGGTGGTGGAATCTACGTATTCCTCGTTTCGCGCAGCACCCAGCCGGCAAGCGTACAAAACGAAACGGGAACTTCGCCTTTTGGCAGCGGCGCAGGAGCTATTCCTTCTGGCGGCAGCGGGCAAGGAAATACCACGTCCAGCCAAACCTCGGAGCAATTCATCGTCCTGGGAGCTGACGGTAGCATGATTTCGGTAGCTGACTTCCGCTCAGAGCCGGGAGTGCAAGAGCTTTCTGACGGGAGCTATCGGCTCGGTCCATTCACCGGAAGCTCGACGTATCAAATTCTCTACTATGCCGCCGACAAGAGCTTCACGGTGACTCTTCTCGAGGAGCCACTGGGAGCCACGAGAGAGAGCGCAGAGCAGTACCTCATGAATGCTCTCCAAATCGGCAAACCCCAGATGTGCAGATTGCGCTATGGTGTCTACGTGCCCATCAAGATCAGCCAGTTCTATGCGGCCACCAATCTCGGATTTAGTTTCTGTCCTCGCGCGATAAAACTACCATGATACGCACCGCCGCAATCGCGCTCATTCTCTTGTGCGTCTTTGTCGTGACACCCTTTGCGCACGCGCAGAGTTTTGCTGGTCCCATAGTCCCCGATTGTGGTGGTGGCCCGTGCCAAGCCTGCCACCTCGTAAAGCTTGCGGACAACCTCCTGCGTTTCGGCATCTATCTGGCGACCGTCATTGCGACTCTAATCCTTGTCTATGCGGGTATTCTCTACATCACCTCAGCGAGCAACCCCAGCAATATTTCGAAAGCACACAGTTTATTTGGGAATGTCATTCTCGGTTTTATCATCATACTCATCGCTTGGATCGTCGTTGCTACGCTGCTGCGGGTTTTTCTCGGACAGGGCAAAGCTCTTCCGTGGGAGCAGCTCACCTGTAACGTCACGGCGAATCCTGGCCCGACACCCTCGACCACGCCTCCAGGACTAACCGTAGCACCCCTTGCAGCTCCGCCAGGGGAAGGACAGCTCACTGATCCGCAGGCGCGCCTTTCAATTGCCGCCTATAATGAGTCTCATCCTGACGCGCAGGTGTTAACTTGTGGTGATACAGCTTCCTGCCCGGCAATTCGCGACCGCGTCCTGTACGGCGGTATTGATAACGGCCTTCTCCAAAATGTCCTTGATACTACCTCTGCGGCCAATAGGGGGAACACCATTGTTACCTCCGCGGCAAATGAGCGTACTTCAGCTTCCAATCACCCAAGCGGCAATGCAATTGATATATACGGCACAAGCGCTTTCAATGCCTATGTTCAAAGCTTTCCGGCGGTCCCAGGTCTTTCAAACACATACCAGGTCGGGAATTATCGATACTGGTGGGAGCCATCAGGCACGGCTAATTCAACAGGGGACCATTGGCATATCTCAAAGACCGGACGTTGACGCCTTCCTCGCGGTCTTGTATATTCTCCTTCACAGGGCAAGGCCCTTATTTTAATTTTCATGTCACAAGATAGGCTTCTCAGGCTCAATTGCAGCGTCTGTAAGAACACCAATTATTGGACGAGCAAAAATAAAAAACTTGTCGAGCGCAAACTCGAGTTTAAAAAGTATTGCAAATTCTGCCGCAAGCAGACTATCCACAAGGAGGCAAAGAAATAATCAAAACACCGCCCCCAGGGGCGGTGTTTTGATTTGAGGAGGGGAGTAAGGTAATTTAGATACGTTGGGCCTATAGTTTAATTGGTAAAACAGCGGTCTCCAAAACCGCCATTCCCCGTTCAAGTCGGGGTGGGCCCGCCTGGAATTTATACGAGAGCGCTTTCTTCGCGGACGAAAACCAACGTATGCCGTTGTCACGTTTCCACCACGTCATCTGTCGACGCGAGAACTGCCAAATGGCAGCCTCAAGCCGCGTGAGCATCTCCTCTTTGGATAGTTTCCCCTCAAGGTAGTCGGCGAGATAGCGATACTCAAGTCCAAGCTCACGCATGCGCTTCAAGCGGAGCCCCCTTCGTCGTAGGCGCTTCGCCTCAGCGACCATTCCCTCTCGTATACGGGCATGAAGACGTTTCGCAATGTTGGCTCGGAGTTGCGAGTCTTTTGGCCGTATCCCGATTGTTACTGCCTCGTAGCGTGGTTTCGGGAGCTCTGCGGTTTTTTCTGCTGCGAGTGCGACCTCGATGGCGCGAATGAGACGCACGGGATTTTGCTTGTCGATAGTGAGATAGCGACGCGGGGCGAGCTCTTTAAGGAGTGTTTTGAGTTCTGGGAGCGTCTTCTTTCTTAAATGATGTCTGAGAGCGGCGTCTGGCCGGACATTGGCAAGCTTTGTCTTACCGAGTGCGGCATCGATGTAAAACGCCGAGCCGCCGACCATGATGGGCAGTTTACCGCGCCGCGCTATATCCTCGATAGCGGCGCGGGCAGCGATAGCGAAATCATACGCAGTGAAGACCCGCTTAGGGTCAGCGATGTCGAGGAGGTGATGGCGGACACCTTTCATCTCACGTTTCGTAATTTTGCCCGTGCCAATCGTGAGACCGCGATATACCTGTCGAGAATCCGCGGAAATTATCTCGCCGTTAAGTTTTTTTGCCAGTCGCACACCCAGGCCGCTTTTCCCAGAGGCTGTGGGGCCGACTATAACGAGCACTTTTGTTCTTACGGACCTGTTTTTGTATACTTCTTTCGTACTCATTAACTACATACTTATGGAAACCATCACACCGATCCACATCGGACAAAAAGTCCCAGATCTAGCCTTCAATGTCTACCACAATGATAAGGAGAAGAAAATGAGCCTCTCTGATTTCAAAGGGAAGTGGCTTATCCTCTTCTTCTATCCAAAGGACTTTACCTTCGTGTGCCCGACCGAGCTCGAAGAGATGGCCGGCCTTTATGATAAGTTCAAAAAAGAGGGGGCAGAGATCGTCTCGGTCTCAACCGATACCGTGCAGGTGCATAAAGCCTGGCATGACACGTCCGAAGCTATCAAAACGATAACCTTTCCGATGGCTGCGGACCCAACGCACGCCCTCACGCACACCTTCGGTGTCCATATCGAGGAGGAGGGTGTGGCACTACGCGGCTCATTCGTGGTTGACCCTGAGGGAGTGCTTCAGGCGCTTGAGATAAACCCCGATGGGGTAGGGCGTAATGCGAAGGAACTTTTGCGCAAGGTGCAGGCGCTCAAATTCGTCCGGGAGCACGGGGACAAAGTGTGTCCGGCGAGCTGGGAACCGGGGGACGAGACTCTTACTCCCGGAATGGACCTTGTCGGGAAAATATAGCCGCTAGAGAAGTACCCTCTCCGGGTCTTCTGATCTACTAACTCCATATTCTAGTTTTTTGCAAAAAACTAGAATATGAGATTTCTATTATATATAGCGTCGCGGTCGGGGAATAAAAAGAAAAGCGGCGGCTCGTGAGAGCCGCCGCGGCATTACCGGCGGTACAAATCCGTGTACTTGGTGATTATCTCAAGGGGTGACTTTTCATACCTTGGGTGAAAGAGCATTCGTCCCAAAATATGATTCACCACTCGACCGTCCATGAGTGCAATAAGTTCTTCGGGCGTGATGGTATGGATTTGGTCGTCCTCCGCGATCCACGTGACCCACGTCGGGCGAATAGCGGGGATCCAAAAGATAACCTTATCGAAGCGAGGCTTTTCGAGCAGTGTCGGCAGATCCCTTCCCGAACAAACAATGTCATTGATACCGGCGTTGACTGCCTCGGTCGCGAGGAGTTCCACCGCCTCAGCTCGTGTCTCGACCTTGTGAAGTCGTCTGGTCTCAACAAGGGGCTGCGTCGTCGGAACCGTGACTGCAATCAGGGTAAGGTCGTGAGCTTTGGCAAGTGCGGCTCGCATCATGTGCTGCCCACCGACGGCAGCGACCGTGAGGTACTTCGCTCCAGCAAAGCGCGCTTTTTCAACGCGCTCCACCACGTCACTGTCGGCGCCATATCCTTTGTCGTCAACGAACACTCCTAGTGGGTCGAGTGGTCTTGCCGAGTGGATCGCGTTGACACCTCCTTTTAGGTTATGAGAGCGAAAGGGTCCGTGGATCTTGATACCCCGAACATGTGGATTCCTCGCGAGTTCAACTGCGAGGTTTTCATGCGTGTCTGGGAGCGGATGACCCAATCGCTCGTCAAGCGCTGGCCAAATTCTGAGTTCCTGCATTTCTCACCTCAGATGAACAGAGAATCTCGCGGTATAGTACGCTCCAAGAAAGGAAATGCAAGTTTGTGCCGGGGGAGAGAATCGAACTCTCATGACCGTGAGGTCGCACGATTTTGAGTCGTGTGCGTCTACCAATTCCGCCACCCCGGCAATTGGCTCCAATCTACACCACGCTGGATATTAAAGAAAATTCTTGCCGGCAGCGATAAGTTCGTGTAGATTCGGCGTAGCAGCTCTTAAGGGAGATCAAGATGTCAGAGTCACTCACTAAGCGGCTCCGATTCGTGGAGACGTTTCAACGTCAAGCTGAACGAGAAAGTGAGAGGGACGAGTTTCAAATCGGGCGCCTCAAAGAACAACAGAGGCGGCGCAAGGAACGTGTCTATCAAATCCTTCGTCGCCTGAAGAGCGATCTGTCGACTGGAAGAATCCCGGTTCACAACCGATTTCTCGCGTACGCCGCGCAGACGACCCACGCCGAAGGTCTGCACAATATTCCCTATCATTCCGCAGCTCTGAAGGCTCTCCACGGCGACTTATTGAAAAAGGAAGGGGAGTTGGCACTGGTAGCCACACTCTACATGCCCGAGTACCGACCGAGCGTCATAGTGGGTGTAATTGCTGCCGGCGGGTTACTAATCGGAGTAAACTCGCGAGGCGATCGCACCTGCTTCATTGATACTTCAAAACTCTCTCTCTGCTTCGGCGAGGAGGCTCATGATATGCCGGACGGACCGATGGCGATTGATGTTCCCCTTAGTCCCAGGTGGAGCAAGGATGACGGTCCACGACCTGAAGCGGGGTTTAACTGGCACTTTAAATTTTTCTTGGAGAACCACTTTGGTTGGCCAAAGCGGCGTGGGATTAAGGCGTTCGTCGCCGAATTACGTCGGGTGTGGTCCGGAGAAGGGATGCCGGAGAAAGGGTCTCAGTACCTTCTTTTGGGAAATGACGCCATCCGTAAAGCACAATACTTACTACAGCGTAGTGGAGTTGATCTTGGTCAGGTCAAAAAACTTTTTGGAGTCGATCTGAGCAAATCAATTTCGGCGGCAGCCTAATTCACCTACAAGCCCAGTGCGCAAGCGCTGGGCTTTTTGTTACAATATCGAAATGACCCCCTACGTCGGAGACTCCATTTTTTGGGTCGAGCTCGATCGCATCAAGCCCAACCCCTACCAGCCGCGGCGAGAGTTCGACGAGGGGAAACTTTCCGACCTCGCTGAGTCGATACGGCAGTACGGCGTGTTGCAGCCCATCGTCGTTACGCGCAAAGAGGTCCGCAAGGAGGACGGTGGCATCGTAAGCGAGTACGAGCTCATCGCTGGCGAGCGTAGGCTCCGCGCCAGCAGGCTTGCTGGCCTTTCCCAAATTCCGGCCATTATTCGCAACGAAGCGGAAAGTGATCGGATGAAGCTCGAGCTCGCCATCATCGAAAATTTGCAGCGCGAAGACCTCAATCCCATGGACCGCGCTCGCGCGTTCGAGCGCCTCGTGAAGGAATTCGGCTTCAAGCAATCACAGATCGCGGACAAGGTGGCCAAGAGCCGCGAATATGTCGCCAACACCGTCCGCCTCCTCATGCTTCCCGCGCATATGCAGCAAGCCCTCTCGGAGGGGAAAATGACCGAGGGTCACACGCGGCCGCTTCTCATGCTTATCGACCGTAAAGACGAGCAGGAGGTCCTTTTCAAGGAAATACTCCTCAAGAAGCTTACCGTGCGCGAGGCGGAGGGTATCGCACGCCGCATTGCGGTCGACCGCGTCCGCAAGCGCGAGCTAGAGCCGGAACTCATTGAGCTTGAAAAAGCCCTCACCGAGCGTCTTGGCACGCGCGTGAAGATAGAAAAAAAGGAAGTTGGCGGCAAGCTTGTTATCGACTACTTTGACGCCAAGGACCTCCAGAGCATCGCCGATACGCTTTCGGCTAAAACCAGTTCTTCCGGTGGGGCGGAACCCGAAGTTCCGATCAATGACAAGCCGGAAAACGAGGAGGACGGCCTCTACTCGATAAAAAACTTCAGCGTTTAGTCGAGACCTTCCCGCCCGCGGCTTCTTTACGTGCGATGGCGGCACGGATATGCTTCTGCGCGAACGACGTTTTGGCGACGTCGAGCCATTTGGCGTTCGGATGGGCCGATTCTTTTGTCATGATTTCGACAATGTCGCCGTTATGAAGAGGGGTGTCGATGGAGACAAGCTTGCCGTTCACCTTGGCACCTGTGAGGTGATCGCCGATGTCGGAGTGGATGGCGTAAGCAAAGTCGACGGGAGAGGCGCCGATGGGGAGGTCGACGACGTCACCCTTGGGGGTGAAAGCAAAAACGCGGTGGCTGAAAAAGTCGGTTTTGAGCTTATCCATGAATTCTTTTCCTTGACCTGCTTCGTCCACTCCAGCCAGGTCTTCGACCCATCGGGGCACGGTCGAGATGCTGTACTTCGTACGTGATGCATGAGGCAGGTCTTTTTTTGGGTTTGCTTTTGGAGTCACTGCGGTTTTGCGTGAGCCCACGAACGGGATAAGGCTCCGAAGCCAGTTGATGCTTTGTCGCTCGATCGTCCCGCCCGGCCGCTCTTTGTAGAGAACGTGCGAGGCGATACCATACTCGGCCTCCTGATGCATTTTTTCGGTCCGTATCTGTATCTCGACAAGGGAGCCATCTCCGGTAAAAACCGTGGTATGGATAGATTGGTAGCCGTTCGGTTTCGGAAACGCGATATAGTCCTTGATCTTGTTTGGAAGCGGGCGAAAATTGGCGTGCACGATGCCGAGCACTTTGTAGCAATCCTCGACGGAGGGCACAACAATGCGCAGCGCAGCAAGATCGTATATCTTGTCGACATCCCCATCCTTGCGCTCGAGCTTTCGGTAGAGGCTGTAGAGCCCTTTTATGCGGTAGTCTGTTTTGAAATTCGTGATGCCGCCCGACGCAAGTTTTTTCTTAAGGTCCTTGAGAACCTTCGCGAGCCGCTCGGTCGTTGGGGTCGCGCGCTCTTTGCGTAGCTTCTCCGTCTCCTCGTACTCTTTTGGTTGAACATATTTAAACGAAAGATCCTCAAGCTCGCGACGGAGGAGTCCCATACCGAGCCGATGAGCGATAGGCGCGAATATCTCGAGGGTCTCAAGTGCTATACGCCGCTGTTTGTCGGAGGGCACATGCTCGAGCGTCTTCATGTTGTGGAGCCGGTCCATGAGCTTGATGAGGAGGACCCTGATGTCCTGTGAGGTCGCGACCATAAGGCGGCGCAAGCTCTCGGTATGGCGCTCTAGGCCGCGGTACTTGAGATGCCCAAGCTTGGTGACCCCGCGGATAAGGAACAATATTTCATCCCCGAACTCTTTCTCAATAGTCTCCTCGGTCACCCCGACGTCCTCGATGGTGTCGTGGAGGAGCCCTGCGGAGATGGTGCGTGGACCGAAGCCCAGTTCTGCGAGGCTTTTTGCGGTTTCGAAAAGGTGGTTGAAGTAAGGCTCCCCGGAGAAGCGCTTATGGTCCTTGTGGGCGTTTTCAGCAAACGAGTAAGCTTTTTCAACGAGTTTTATATCCTCGGCGGAGGGGTCGTGCATCAGGGATGTGATGTCTTTGACAGATGCCATGTTTTCTAGTATAGTCACTTTCGGAATTTAGGCAAAACAACCTTAAGGGAGGGCAGTATGCCCCTATGTAAGACGAAGGGGATGAAAACGCCTTTCTCCGCGACGCCCCCCGAGGGCGAGAAGGACGGTGTGCATCCGGCGGAGCTTCCGGCCAACGCGAATCTCCCAATCGGTCAAACGAGTTTCTCGACCGACAAGGAGTCGATCGAGATAGCTGCACAACGCAGCCTCGTCGAGAACTCCGGGGGCATCTTCAATGCTCCGACGACCTGTTCATGCCGTCCGCCCAAATCGCGCGTCAGCAAGGACGGCGGCGGCCGCCCGGGGGATACGGAAGACCCCGAATGCTAACTAATAAGCCTCGCACGAACGACCGGTCCAAGGCGCCCGGTCGTTTTCTTTTCGTTCAAAGGGCCACTTCGAGCAAAATAAATCAATCCTTTTGCCGCCCCTTCGTATCGATCCCGTCGTCGCTTACTGTCCATACTTCCTCTCGCACGCTCCGATCACTCCGCGAGTTTCGAGAGCTTATGTGGGTTGTGCATTTTGCAGGCTTTATTTGAGCATCTCTCAGGTATCGTTTTCGTGCCTTCCATCATGAGGGAGCCGCACTCTTTACAGATATTGCCGGTCGGACGCGCCTTGATGGCGTTCTTGCAATCAGGATAGTTGCTGCAGGAAAAAAACGGTCCAAAACGACCGCGACGCTCCACCATCTCACCCTTGCCGCAGGTGGGGCACTTCACGCCGGTTGAGTTGAGGAGAGCATCGCGCTTTATGTACTTGCACTTTGGATAGTTGCTGCAAGCGATGAACTTACCGAAGCGTCCTTCGCGCTCGATGAGCTTTCCATCTTTGCACTGCGGGCAGGGCTCCCCGGTGTCCTTGGGAGGCTCGAGTTCCTTACCCTCCGCTGTGCGCGCGCCCTGGCACTCAGGGAAGCGCGAGCAGCTCATGAATTTGCCGCCCCGCGAGAGCTTGTAGACCATGGGGCCGTCGCAGATAGGGCAGGGGAATTCCTTCGGCGCGTTCCCGATGTTGGTGAGCTTTTGTGCCGTTTTGTCCTTACTCTTCACTTCCTTGCGAAAGGGCGTATAGAAATCCCTGAGCGTTTTCTCATAGTCGCGCTTTCCCTCGGCGATCTGATCGAGCTCATCCTCCATCTCCGCGGTGAACGTGTCGCTTATGTAGTCGGTAAAATTTTTTTCGAGAAACGTTGAAACGACGTCGCCCACATCCGTGGGGAAAAGAGTCTTTCCTTCTTTGGTGACGTAGCCGCGGTCCGCGAGTGTCTTCATGATGGACGCGTACGTCGAGGGACGTCCGATCCCGCGCTTCTCGAGCTCCTTGATGAGCCCCGCTTCGGTGTAGCGGGAGGGCGGCTGCGTTTGCTTTCCTTCAGCATTTGCATCGATAAGCGCGAGCGGCTCACCCCCTGCGACCTTGGGAACCTCGACGTCCTCGCCGCGCGCCGCTGGGTCTGCCTTGAGCCACCCCTCAAAGAGCACGCGCGAACCAACAACGGAAAAGTCCGGAATTTTTCCCTCTGAAACATTTGCCGAAATTTTGGTCTTGAGCAGTTTCGCATCCGCCATTTGAGAGCTTATGGCTCTCTGCCAGATGAGGCGGTAGAGCTTTTTCTGCTCCTCGGTCGAGCCGGCGTTTCTGACGTTCGGATTGCTCGGTCGGATGGCCTCGTGCGCTTCCTGGGCAGATTTGCTCTTGGTCTTGTAGACGCGACTCTCCGCGTACTCTTTGCCGTACTCCTTCTCTACTATAGAGAGCATAGTGCGGCGGGCTCCCTCGGATAGATTCGTGCTATCAGTGCGCATGTAGGTTATGTGACCCGCCTCATAGAGTTTTTGGGCTATGGACATCGTGCGAGAAGGGGCGAATCCGAGTCGGCTGGAGGCGGATTGCTGAAGCGTTGAGGTTGTATAGGGGGCTCGCGCCGAGCGCTTCGTCTCGCTCTCCGAGACCTCGGTAACGCTCCACGAGCCCGTACGGACGATTTTGAGAATGCGTTCTACCTCCTTCTCGTCTCGCGGCTCTTCCTCGCAAATAAGGGTGAGCGCGTCGCCCTTCTTGGTTTTGACGTTCACGGTAAGCACCCAAAAATTTTCCGGCACGAATGCGCGTATCTCGCGCTCGCGCTCCATGAGAATGCGAAGCGCAGGGGACTGGACGCGTCCTGCCGAAAGGCCGTAACGCACCTTCTTCCAAATGAGGCCAGAGAGATCGTACCCAACGAGTCTATCAAGGACGCGCCGCGCTTCCTGGGCGCGCTTAAGGTTCTCATCTATGGTGCGGGGGTGTTTCATCGCTTCCTGGACCGCCTCCTCTGTTATCTCGTGGAAAACGATGCGTTTCGGCCGCTTGAGCTTGAGCGCCTGTGCAAGATGCCACGCGATGGCCTCACCCTCGCGATCGGGGTCGGTCGCAAGGACCACCTCGTCGGCTTTTTCGGCAATGTCGGTGAGCTCGTCGATGACGTGCTGTTTGCCCTTTACGATCTCGTAGTGCGGCACAAAACCGCCCTCGATGTCGATGGCTTTTTTGTTGCTCTTCGGAAGATCTCGCACGTGCCCCACGGAGGCTTTGACCGTGTACTTGTTGTCGAGATATTTCGAGATGGTCTTCGCTTTTGCGGGCGACTCAACTATGAGAAGTTTCGCCATAGTCAAACACTAGTACGTTAGTTCAAATTATTTGTCAAATTCTTCGCTCCCTCACGCGCGGCGGATTTCGCCCATTTCTTCTTTGATAAGACCGCGAAGTTCTAGCCGTGCGAGCGTGACTTGTATCTCGCTAGTGGGTAGCGATAGCGTATCGATAAGTTCATCCCGTGAGAGGGGATTTTCGAGGCTCGCGAGGATTTTCTGCTCAAGCTCGGAGAGGTTCTCGACGCTCGCCTGTCGCGCTTCACTCTTGAGACCAAGCGCGTCAAGAATCTCCTCGCTTTTTATCACTGGTGTGGCACCGAGTCGCAGGAGCATGTGCGGTCCAAACGAATTTCCGGAAAAAATAGAACCCGGTACTGTGAGCACGTCGCGATTGTAGTCAGTTGCGAGTTTGCTCGTGATGAGCGTTCCTGATTTTTCACTGGCCTCGACGACAAGGACCGCATGGGAAAGTCCGGCCATAATACGATTGCGCAGCGGAAACGAGTAGGGAGTTGCCTTAAAATCATCGGGGAAGGGAGAAAGAAGGCAGCCGCCGGCCTTGAGGATGCGCTTCGCGAGGGCGCGGTTGCTGGCGGGGTAGAGGACGCTCCCGCCAAGTCCGGAGCCGGGCACGGCTACCGTCGTAAGACCCGCCTCCAGAGCTGCCTCGTGAGCGATGGCGTCTATGCCGAGGGCGAGTCCGGAGACAATAACGATTGGATAGCCGGCAAGTCCCGCGATAAGTTTTTGCACAGCCTGCTTGCCATAGGGGGTGTATTTGCGGGAGCCGACGACCGCGAGGAATTTATTCTCCGCTTTAGGAAGGGTTCCACGCGCATAGAGCTTCTCGGGTGGATCTGTAATCTCTCGCAAAAGCGGCGGAAATTGGGAGGGTTTGAGGACTATGGAGCCGCTATGCATACCGTGATACTACTGTAAAAGAAAACAGGCCGCACGAAGCGACCTGTTCTATCCCTTACGCGTTTAGGGGATCATCGTCGTAGAGCTGTTCGGCTCGCTTACGACTCATTTGGGGATTTGAGAGCATCAGTTGGCCGATGACGTAGGAACGACGTTGCGCCCTACGCTCTTCCGGAGTCATCTGGTGCTGCCGTGCGCTCTCGAGGAGTGCATCGAGTGCAGGACGCTTCGGGCTCGAGGGAATACGCATAGGAACCATCCTTTCTGGCCTCACTATACTAGTGAAGCGACGCCTATAAAAATCAAAAAAGCCGGCTATACTGTAGCTATGCTCGATATTAAGTTCATCCGAGAAAACCTTGATCTCATCAAAGAAGGAGCTCGCAAAAAGCGCATTAAAGTCGATTTTGACCGGCTGACCTCCGTCGACGATGAGCGCAAAAAACTCCTCGCGGCGGTTGAGGAAAAACGCAGCAAGCAAAATGCCGCCTCCGAGACCATTACCCGGGCCTCTTCAGGGGACCGAGTTGTTCTCCTTAGCGCTATGAAGGTGCTCAAAGAGGAGCTTCGAAGGGAGGAGGAAAAGCTCAAAGAGATTATGAAGGAATGGCAAGGGCTCATGGTGCAGGTTCCCAACATTCCGGATATGTCAGTCCCGGAAGGGGATTCGGATGCAGATAATAAGGAAGTTCGGACTTGGGGAAAGCCAACGAAATTTTCTTTTAAGCCCAAAAGTCACATCGAACTCATGGAGGGGCTCGGGATGGTTGACCTCGAGCGCGGCACCAAGGTAGCTGGTTTCCGAGGGTACTTTCTCAAGGGTGCTGGCGTCGAGCTTAACTTTGCTATCTGGAATTTCGTCAATGAAATGTTCCGTGCGCGTGGTGACTTCACGCCTATCATCGCGCCCTCACTCGTGAAGCGCGAACCGTTCCTCGGCACCGGGTACCTCCCGCAGAGCGAGGAAGATCTCTACAAAACGCAAGACGGCGAATACCTCGCGGGTACCGCGGAGGTGGGGGTGATGGGCTACTACATGGACGAGACACTCGAGACAAAAGACCTTCCGGTAAAATTTTTCGGTTTTTCCCCATGTTTTCGCCGAGAAGTGGGAAGTCACGGCAAGGACACCAAGGGCATTATGCGGGTCCACGAGTTTTTCAAGTTCGAACAGGTGGTGCTCTGTGCCGCCTCGCACGAGGAGTCGGTGAAGCACCATGAAGCGCTCACGGAAAATTCTGAGAAGCTTCTTCAGGCGCTCGAAATACCCTATCACGTCGTCATCAACTGCGGCGGAGACTTAGGGCTCGGCCAGGTGAAAAAGTATGACATCGAGGCGTGGGTGCCCTCGGAAAATAAATATCGCGAGACGCACAGCTCCTCCTACTTCCACGATTTCCAGACGCGTCGCCTCAACATCCGCTACCGCGACGAGGAGGGGAAGTTGCGTTTCGCCCACTCGCTCAACAACACGGCCCTTGCGACCCCGCGCATTCTCATTCCGCTTATTGAAAACAACCAGCAGGAGGATGGCTCCATCATGATCCCGAAAGCGCTCCAGAAGTATCTTGGCCGCGAAAAAATAGCGGCGACATAGCATGATCGAGAACCGCTGGCGCAAAAAGGCTAAGCCGGCGAAACTGGGCCGCCGCCGCCGCCGCCTCTTCTACATAAGAAGCGCGCTTATAACTACTGCAGCTCTCACGCTGGTAGCCAGCTCGATTCTCCTTTCGCACACCCCGGGGCTTCAGGTAAAGGAATTTTCGGTTTCAGGCAACAGTACGGCGCTTACGGACGATATCGTCGCTCTTGCTCGTAAGATTGGGCGAGGAGCATATTTGTTCGTATTTCCGAAAATGAACATCGCATTGTATCCGCGCGAAGCGCTTGCCTCCGCGATTCTCTCCGAATTTCCCCAGCTCAAAGCCGCGAACATAAGCGAGCGAGGATTCACCGGACTTTCGATCGCAGTCACTGAGCGCACCCCGATCGGGCTTTGGTGTGGACGGCAGACGTCGGAAGGGAGTCCGGCAGCGAACGATTGCTACTTTCTCGATGAGGATGGCTATATTTACGGCAAGGCGCCCGGCTTTTCTGGCCCCGTCTTTGTGCGCTTCTATGGACTTGATTTTGATGGCGAGGCAGTGGCAACACAGTACCTTCCGCCCGGCACCTTCAGGTCTCTTGAGGCATTTTTTTTGCAGATGCGCCGCCTTGGTCTTACGGTGAGTTCGTTCACGATAAAAGACCGCTACGATTACGAGGTCGATTTCAGCGAAGGGCCGTACCTCCTCTTTGCGCGCGCGAGCGACCTTACGGCGGTGCTCCAAAACCTGGAATCTGTCGCCGACTCCGATGCGCTCCGAGGCAAACTGAGTACGCTCGAATACCTTGACCTGCGTTTCGGCAATCGGGTCTACTACAAGGAACGATAAGAGGCGGTCCGTCGAGGACCGCCTCTTCACTTGTTGCTCCTGCGTATGCGCTTGAAATTTTCTCTGCGGCGCTCTTCTCGTTCGATTTCCTCGAGCTGGCCGCGAAGAGACCCGCTTTTGAATATGTCGAGCGCCACTTTCGGCAATCGAACGATGAGAGCGAGCATTCTGCGTATGCCCATGGAAGAACTCCTTTCACGGTCATAGTAGCGTCTTCCAAAGAAGGCAGGCAAGTGTTACGGTCATAACCGTGCAGAAAAACTTTTGGCTTACGCTCCCACGACCGTTTTTCCTCCTCGCGCCGATGGCGGACGTCACCGACGCGGCGTTTCGGCGCGTCATAGCCCGCTATGGCAAGCCCGATGCGATGTTCACCGAGTTCGTCTCCGCTGACGGACTCCTTCTGGCGGACGAGGAAAGCAGAAACAAGCTCATGAAGGACCTCATCTTTACGCAAGCGGAGCGGCCCATCGTCGCCCAGTTTTTCACAGCGACCCCGGATCATTTGGAACAGGCGGCCGCACTTGCCCGGGATATGGGCTTTGACGGCGTCGATATCAACATGGGGTGTCCCGATCGTGCTATAGAAAAACAAGGCGCCGGGGCGGCGCTCATAAAAAATCCCGCGCTCGCGCGGCAGCTCATCCGCGCCGCTAAGCGCGGCGCGGCCCCTCTTCCCGTCTCAGTGAAAACCCGCATCGGCTTCAATAAGAATGAGCTCGATACATGGCTCCCTGAGCTTCTTGCCGAGGAGCCGGTCGCCATTACCCTCCACGCGCGCACGCGAAAAGAAATGTCCAAAGTTCCGGCACAGTGGGATCAAGTTAAGCGCGCGGTCGAGATTCGCGATTCGCTCAATTCCAAAACGTTCATTGTGGGGAATGGCGATGTGCTTACACTCGCGCAAGCTCGGGAAAAAATTGAACATACCGGCTGCGATGGGGTCATGATAGGCAAGGGAATCTTCGGTAACCCATGGCGATTCAATCGAAAACGCGATGAACCGACCCGACAGGAGCGACTCTCCGCGCTCGTCGAGCACGCAAGACTCTTTGAAGAGCTTCTCGGCGACACCAAAAGTTTTGCGGTCATGAAAAAGCACATCAAGGCGTACGTTGAAGGATTCCCCGGGGCGAAAGAGCTTCGCATGCGCCTCATGGAGGCGGCGGACGCTGCAACGGTCGCGCGCGCGATTGAGGAAACCCCGATTGCTCCGTAGCGCGACTGGTGTTAGCGTGGCGTCAGAAATCAGGGAAATCCAGACAGGAGGTCTTATGTCACAGATCCCCGTTCATGCAGTACGGCTCGTGAGCCGCTGCTCGGGCGTCGAGAGTGGTGGCAACGCGTACGCGACCATCCTCGTATCGGTGCACGAAAAAGAGTATACCCCTGCGTATGCGTGGATTCTCTACCGCGCGTACGGCAGTTCAACTAAGTCCGCGGAGAAGTACCTTATGCAGTGCTTCACGGACCAGGGCGAAGCGCTACGAAGCTTTCCGTGCGGCTATCCGGATCGACCATGGGAGGCGCAGAACGCGTGGCTCGCCGAGGTCGCATTCGACGAAGATCCGACTGTCATGCAGCGCACGTACTATCGCAAGATACCGGATTGGCTGTTTGGCCAAGAGCGAACGCTCGTCACACACCGGCCGTCTCTTTCTCCGGAGGAACCGATCGTGTGGCACTTTCCCGACTTCACGAAGGAAGAGAGCCGAATGCTCGAGGAGCTTGATATCGTTGTGCACGCGGCGTGTCGTGTCGCGATGGATGAACGTGCTCAAGAGCTTTCGGAGGAAGGGAAGCAGGAACACATTCTGGTCTTTTCCTCTCCAGAGCCGTTTGCCATCACAGAAGAGGCCCTGACGCGCGTATGGCTTCTCGAAGCTCGCAGTACGGTCGCACAGGACTACCGCAGTGCACGTTACTTCGATCCCGGTGATACGCTCTTTCTGGTTTACGTCGAGTACACGGCAATGCGAGAGGAGTTTCGTAAAAAGCATGTCCTCTACGCATGGAGGGACGGATTCCCGAGGGCGGCGCGGAAACAACTCATCAAAGGCGTTCGCGCCTGGGCGCGAACGCACGGGTTCAACTCTTCGTTCAAGCACTTCGGCCTTATCCTCAGGAGCGTTCACCGCTCGTCATGATCTATCAAGGCGCGCCTTGCGGCGCGCCTTTTTGTTTTTTCACCTATATAATGAGAGCCATGTCGGAAAATCTCGCGCTCTACCGTAAGTACCGTCCGCGCTCCTTTACGGAAGTGCTCGGTCAGGATCAGGTCGTGAAGGTGCTTCAAGGGGCCATCAAGAAGGGTAACATCGCGCACGCGTACCTTTTCGCCGGCTCGCGCGGCACGGGGAAGACTTCCATCGCGCGCATTTTCGCTCGAGAAATAGGCACTTCCGATAAGGATCTCTACGAGATAGATGCGGCAAGCAATCGCGGCGTCGATGACATTCGCGAACTTCGCGAGGGTGTCCATGCCCTCCCATTCGGTTCCGCTCACAAGGTCTACATTGTTGATGAGGTACACATGCTCACGAAGGAGGCGTTCAACGCGTTTCTGAAAACACTCGAAGAGCCTCCGAAGCATGCGGTATTCATTCTCGCCACCACCGAGATGGAAAAACTTCCCGAGACTATTATTTCGCGCTGCCAGGTATTTACCTTCAAAAAACCGACGCAGAAGATCCTCAAGGACATGGTGAGTGTGGTCGCCAAAAAAGAAGGCTTCAGCATAGAGCCGGCCGCAGCAGAGCTCATGGCATTGCTCGCTGACGGTTCGTTTCGCGACGCGCTGGGAGTTCTCCAAAAGATCCTGAGCTCCTCTAAAGACAAAAAGGTAAGCCTCTCTGAGGTCGAGCTCGTGACCGGCGCGCCCAAAGCAGGGCTCCTCGTCGGAGTCCTTTCCTCCATCGGCTCCGGCGATGCATCCGCAGGCCTCAGGGCGGTCAAACGAGCCGCCGTGGAGAACATTGACATGAGGGTTTTTCTCACGATGCTCCTCGAGCGCGTCCGCACTGTACTTCTCTTGCGCTTCGCGAAAGATATGGAAAGCGCTCTTGCCGAAGAATTTAACGAAGACGAGTTCGCAACGTTAAAAAAAATCGCTGCGACGAAAGACTCCAAAATAAACGCCGCAACCCTAAAACGCCTCCTCGAGGCGTACACGGAATCCGCTCGCGCCTACATCCCCGAGCTGCCGCTCGAGCTCGCGCTTATCGACCTTGCGGGGGAAGAGAATTAGCCTGATGTGACACTCGCACTTTTTCACACGCCGTAGGGTATGCATAAGACTTCGCTGCAAACGGGATTCGAAATAGTATTGAGCGCGGCTCTTGGCGTTATACTGCTCCTCCACTACCTACACCATCTCTCGGATCTGCCCGCGCTCATCATGTACGCGGCACTTGCCGGCACTGTGCCGGTCATCGTCGGCGCAGTGCTCGACCTCTGGAGAGGGGAGTGGGCATCGATGGACATGCTCGCCTCCATCGCCCTTATCTTTTCGCTCGCCGATCATGAGTGGGGGCCTGCTGCGTTCATCGCGCTCATGCTCGCAACCGCGCGTCTCCTCTCCCTCTACACGGCCACCCGCGCAGAGAAGAGTATCGACAGTCTCTTCAAGCTGCGTCCCGAGTCGGCCAGGATCGAGCGCGCCGGAGCGATAGAGATTGTGCCGCTTGAAAAAGTGGTACCTGGCGACACCGTCCTCCTCGACGTGGGCGAGCGCATACCTGTTGACGGCGTTGTCGTCTCGGGGGAAGCCGCTGTCGACGAGTCCTCCCTCACCGGGGAGTCGCTCCCAGTCGATAAGGAGAAAGACTCGCAGGTCTTCAGCTCGACCCTCGTTTCCTCTGGCGGTCTCCGGGTGCGCACGGAGCGGGTCGGCAAGGACACGACGCTCGAGAAAATCATCGAGCTTGTAAAATCCGCCCGCGCCAAGCGCCCCGCGATCGAAACAGCCGCCGAGCGCTTCGGCAAAGCCTATCTCGTGGGCATGATAGCCCTCTCCGCCAGCCTCCTTTATCTCACGCGCGACATTCATCTGGTGCTCTCCGTCGTCCTCGTCGTCTGCGCGGACGATGTTGCGGTCGCCATACCGCTTGCGTTCATGGGTGCCATCGGCTCGGCCGCCAAGCGCGGAGTAGTCGTAAAGGGAAGTGCCCACCTCGAGGCGCTGCGGCGCGCGACGACGTTCGTCTTCGACAAGACCGGCACCCTCACGACGGGCAAACTCACTGTCTCAGGCATTTCCTGCACGAAGGGCTGCGACGAAGGAGAGCTCCTCAGCTACTCCGCGCTCGCCTCGCGCGGCTCGAAGCACCCGCTCTCCCGCGCCATTACCGCCTACGCAAATGAGCGCGGCATTCCCCCGCTTACCCCCGATGAATCGCACTCGGTCGGCGGCAAGGGCGCGATCGCGACCTACCAAGGTTCGCGTATACTCATCGGGCGCCGCGCATTCATGCGCTCAGAAAAAATTGAGATACCGGAGGAAATAGAAAAAGCCATCGCCTCCTACGGCGATGAGGGCAAGAGCATTTCCCTTACCGCCAAGGACGGAAAAATCCTCGGTATCATTGCGCTCCACGACGAGATACGCCCCGAGGCCAAAGACTCCCTCATGGCGCTCCGAGAGCTCGGCGCGAAGCGCCTCGTGATGCTCACGGGAGATAATGAGCACGTCGCGCGCGTCGTCGCGCGCGAGCTTAGCATCGACGAGTTCCACGCGGGACTTATGCCGCAGGACAAAGTCGCTCGCATCGAGTCTTTCGTAAAGGAAGGGTCGGTCGTCATGGTGGGGGACGGGGTGAACGACGCGGCGGCCCTCTCCGCAGCCACGGTGGGTATCGCGATGGGCGCCATCGGCTACGACACCGCCATCGAGTCGGCAAGCATCGTCCTTATGACCGACGATCTCGAGCGCATGGTGGAGACAGTGCGGCTCTCGCGGCGGGTCCAGCACATCGCGACAGAGGATTTCTGGATATGGGGCGCCACCAACGCGCTCGGGCTCGCGCTTGTCTTTCTGGGCTTTATCGGGCCGGCGGGTGCGGCGGCCTACAACTTCATTTCAGACTTTTTCCCGCTCGGG
>JACXTT010000202.1_pt1 | contig 96433 bp, 81 predicted proteins | sample 9270951 | NCBI WGS metagenome assembly JACXTT01 (sample SAMN15532306, study PRJNA645909) | rock metagenome | isolation source: weathered quartz diorite | place: Puerto Rico | collected 2017-06-21 | reverse complement strand
CAACAACTTGATATTAAACTTAAAGAATTTTTTGCTCTTGTCGAAAAGAAGAAAGCCACCTCGAAAGTGGCTTCCTAGTGATTCCTCTCAAAGTGTCTTTTTACTGTGATTCAATACGTAGAGCTAGAAGAAAAAAAGCCTACATCATGAATGCAGGCTTTAATAATAAAATTAAAAATAATCAGCTTAAACGTTGAAGCTAGAACCGCAACCGCAGTTCTTAGAAGCATTTGGATTGTTGAAGACAAAACCTTTGCCATTCAAGCCACCAGAATACTCAAGTGTCATGCCCAAAATGTAAAGCATGCTTTGTGGATCCACGACAACTTTTTGACCATGTGATTCAAAAGTTTTGTCACCGTCGCGAGATGCATTATCAAAGTCCATTTTGTATGACAAACCAGAGCAGCCGCCCTTTTTTACTTCCACGCGAAGAAATGCGCTGTCGTCTTTGCCTTCATCTTTTTTAAGAGAAGCCAATTTTTGAGCTGCTTCAGGGGAAATGTTAATCATAGAAACTCCTCGGATCTGTACCTAAGTGAATTCATTCTAGCACAGGGGCCCCCTTCAGAGGAAGGGGACGAATAGAGGGCGGACAAAAGGCCTCAATGAGGGCCTAAAATACTGAAAATATTATACAATTTTATTTGGGATGGCGTTCTGAAGAATCTCTGTAGCCCTTAAGATCTCGTCTTCGGTCGTCCAACGTCCCAGGCTCAGGCGCAAAGTGCATTGGGCCTGTTCAGCGCTGAGTCCGATGCCATGGAGGACATGACTGATGGTCATGGCGCCAGTGCTACAGGCAGACCCCGTACTGACACCAAGTTTTTGCAAACGTGGCAGCAGAGTTTCTGTTTTTACAGGAAGTGTGATGCTGAGATTGTTTGGTGAGCGTTCCGTAGGGTGACCATTCAAGCGAATTCCCGGGATGCCCACTTGCAGTTTTTGCCACAAAAGTTGTCGCAAAGAAAGCAGGCGTGCTGATTCTGCATGAAGATGACGTTCGCAAATTTCCGCAGCAAATCCCAATCCCACAATGGCAGGCACATTCAAGGTTCCAGAGCGTAGGCCACGTTCTTGGCCACCACCGTAGATCAATGGATTGATTTGAACTTTAGGATCCTTTGAACGAATGAAAAGTGCGCCGACTCCTTTAGGGCCGTAAATTTTATGACCAGAGAACGACATCAAATCAATGCCCATCTCTGTGACATTCACAGGGATCTTGCCAACTGCTTGTGTGGCATCGGTATGAAGATAGATTTTATTCTCTTTCGCGATTTTCGCAATCTCAGAAATAGGATTGATTGTGCCAATCTCATTATTGACCCAAATAAAACTCATCAGTTTTGTGTGGGGCTTGATGGCTTTGCGAACGGCTTCAAGTTCCACTTGGCCATAATGATTGACGGGCAAAACATCCACTTCGACATTGAGTTTTTGCGCCGCTTCCATCGCTTTGATCGTGGAGCTATGCTCAACACAACTGGTGATGAAGTGAATAGGCTCATAGGGATTTTCATTACGAAGTTTGGAAATCAATCCGAAGATAACCCAATTGTTTGCTTCCGTTGCACCACTGGTGAAAACAATTTCGTTGGCCTTGGAACCAATTAAAGAGGCCACTTGGCCACGGGCTTTCTGTGCAGCATTTTCTGCGGCCCAACCCCAATGATGACCTGCGCTTGCAGGATTTCCGAAGAACTCTTTGAAGTAGGGTTCCATGTGCGCGAAGACTGCGGGGTCAACAGGAGTGGTCGCATTGTAGTCAAGATAGATACCAGAGTCTTTGCTGGTAGGGCTTTCTGTCGTCATAGGCGCAGTGATTGAAGTTTCCATGAGAAGAGCTACTCATGGGGCCTTAGAACGGTCAAGAATAAAGATATCAGACAAGAATTTTCTCGCGTTCCTTCGACTCAAATTCATCAATTTTGTTATTGAGGAAGTTCTGTGCTCGGTATTTGTCCAAGCTGGCTTGTTCCATACGTAAAATATGAAGATGAGATACACCTTGGTTCACCAGACGGTTTTTTTGCGTGCTGAAGAATGTGCCTCCACATGGAGTGTAAAGCAGGTACTTGTTATTGCGCGGCAGGTAGATGTATACGTTGAACTCCACTTGAACATCGGCTGACAATTCGTCAATGTGGATGGCGGCCATTTCTGAATCGCTGCAATCCAAAAGTTTTGCCTTAAGATCACGACGAGGAAAGAAAGCCATGGCGATTTCTTCGCCATTGTGAACGGATTTACGTAAAAATTCAGCATGTGCCAAAGCCCAATCTTCAAAGGGAACTTCGCGTATTTTTACAGGCATGCTTTGACTGTCTTCCACAGATTCGCCGTTCTGCCTTAGAAATTTAAAGAGACGACTGCGGATGCGTTCAATGAAAACCGTATCAATGGTTTTATCTTTTGCCATGGCGGCAATGAGATATCCAGAAAATCGCGAAGATTCCACAGAGATGCAAGTGACATTTGTGGTTTTTTCAAGAGGAGCAACTTCTTCTTTGAAGTTGATGCAAGATTTATTCAGAGCATCGCGAGCCCCTTGAGACATTAAAGAGTCTTGGTTTTGAGCAGAGATATCTTGATCAATAGTTTCAATGCCAGGCCGAACTTTGGGTTTCTCTTTTTGTTCAATCGGAGCCCAACCGGGACCATTATCTTTTTGCCGAGGAGTGTGCTCAACGGGACGTGGCTCGTCCGAATCTGTGAGTGGCGACGAGTAATAACCATTATTTTCCTCAGCGGAATTATTGGCTGAGTCCGAAGAACTTTTCGTAGCGTTTGTCCTGTCGTTTAAGTCCTTGCTTGAAGACGGGTTTGCCGAAGTAGTTGCGGTATTTTCGCCGGGATTAGAACTTCCCACTGCCGCCAAATTATCAGAGGTGGAAAAGGACCCGGTGGTGCCGATGGCGTCACCACCATCCCCAGCAAGAAGCTGAGCCAAAATATTTTTGGCCGCTTCAGAGGAAGCCCCACCGCCTTTGATAGCGATCATAGAACTTTGCTGACCATCGGAGCTTTGCTCCCAAGCGGAACCTTTACTTCCCGAAGTCAGATCTTTCGTTTGTTGGTCTTTGTAGTATTTGCTAACGGTTCGCTCAATTGCGGGACCGGTGATGGGTGGGAAGATCGCATACTCCGCCGAAGTTTCTGAAAGAATTTTGATGTTCGCGGCTGAGGCCGTTTCGGAAAAGGCGATCACACAGACGGGAAAGGCTTGCGCTAAAACCTTGGGAAGATTTCTAACTTTTCTGTTGGGATGGTCGATGCTAATCATCACAAACTGCGGTTGATTCTGAACGAGAAAGACCAAAGCCTCTTTGAGGTTGGCTGTCGACTTGATATCCCATCCACGATTTTTCAGGAAGGCTTCTGCAGGAGCCAGACCTTGGGCGTGTGACTTAATGATCAGGAGCGATTTCTTCTGTTGTGATTCTTGTTCCACGCTGAAGCCCTTGTCAAAAAAGTTCCAAATGTCGACGTCACTTTTCTTTGTCACCTTTCTTTACGGAGCCTTTTTTAAAACAGAAGAGTAAACATAGAACCTAAGTGATCCATATGATTGAGTTGTAATGTGGAAACAAGACTAGATCACACAAATGCTAGAGGTTGAGCATGGATTCAGACAGATTTACAATAATCTCCATGGCAAAAAAAGTAAGTCTTCACAGTCCATCCTATTTTGTTCCGGCAGGGAAAAACCCTGAGTCCTTTTTTCAGTGGAAAAAGGTTGATTGCGAAATTAAAAATCGCAAAGGAGAAATCTTTTTCGAGATGAAAGGGGTGGAAGCCCCCGAGGGATGGTCGCAGCTTGCTGTTGAGATCGCAGCAAGTAAGTATTTCCGAAAAATGGGAGTGCCAAAAACGAAATCTGAGAAGTCAGTTCGACAATTAGTTGATCGAGTTGTAAATGCCATCGTCGGCTCGGGGCTGAAGCAGAAAGATTATTTCTCTTCAAAGAAAGATGCCGACACTTTTGCGAGAGAGCTGAAATATATTTTATTGTCGCAGCGTGGGGCCTTCAACAGCCCGGTGTGGTTCAATGCCGGCTTGTGGGAGTCTTATAAAATTAATTCACCGAGTGAACACTTTGCTTGGGATGAAGGTAAGAAATCAATTCAAGCGACGAAGAATGCCTATGAGCGACCTCAATGCTCTGCTTGTTTCATTCAAAGTGTTGAAGACTCCATTGAAAAAATATTTGAACTGGCCAAGACCGAAGCCAAACTTTTTAAATATGGATCTGGCACCGGCAGCAACTTTTCAGCGATTCGCAGTAAATATGAAGAGACCAGTGCCGGTGGGCACAGCTCGGGTTTGATTTCGTTCTTAGAGGTTTTAGATAAAGGAGCGGGGGCCATCAAGTCTGGGGGGACCACTCGTCGTGCGGCAAAGATGGTCGTTGTCGACATTGATCATCCCGAGGTTCTGGATTTCATTGAGTGGAAAATGAAGGAAGAACGCAAAGCCCATATGTTGATTGCGGCGGGATTGAGTTCTGAATTTGAAGGTGAAGCTTATCGCACGGTCTCGGGCCAAAATGCCAATAATTCAGTGCGAGTCACTGATGCTTTTATGAAGGCGATCTTGGCGGAAAAACCATGGAAGCTTAAAGCACGTATTACTGGAAAAACGCATCGTGAATTGCCAGCTGCGGATGTCTGGAAAAAGATTTCCCATGCGGCTTGGGTGTGCGCGGATCCCGGAATTCAATTCCATGATACCATTAATAAATGGCATACCTGTCCTAAAACGGGAGCGATCAATTCTAGCAATCCTTGCTCTGAATATATGTTCCTAGATGACTCGGCCTGCAATCTTGCTTCGATCAATCTGGTGAAATTTTTAAATCCCGATGGAAGTTTTGATTTTGAGTCTTTGATTCATACGGCGCGAACTTTGTTTGTCGCCCAAGAAATTTTGGTGGACTACTCAAGCTATCCCACTAAAAAAATTGCCCAGAACTCCCATGATTATCGTCCTTTGGGATTGGGCTTTGCGAACCTAGGCAGCTTGTTGATGAGGAAAGGCATTTCTTACGACAGTGATGCGGGTCGCGCGTGGGCAGGGGCAATCACTTCTTTGATGACCGGAGTCGCTTATTTAACCAGTGCAGAGATGGCTCGAGCAAAAGGTCCCTTTGCAGGTTACAGAGTGAATCATGGCTCCATGTTAAAAGTGATGAAGATGCATGAGAAATCGATCAAAGGCATCTCCTGGGATCGTTTGCCTCAAGGGCTTGATAAGGCAGTCAAAAATCTTTGGAAGGCCGTGGTCTTTAACGGCATTAAGCACGGTTATCGCAATGCTCAAGCGACGGTGATTGCTCCGACGGGAACCATCGGGCTTTTGATGGATTGTGATACGACGGGAATTGAGCCGGATTTTTCTTTGATCAAGTTTAAAAAGTTAGTGGGCGGTGGAGAAATTGAAATCATCAATCAAAGTGTTGAGTCCGCTTTGCGAGTTCTTCAATACACTGACGAACAGATTACTAAGATTTTAAAATATATTGAAGACAACAATGGGGTGGAGAAATGCCCAGATATTCGTACTGAACATTTGGCAATTTTTGATTGTGCCAATGCGGCTCCTGGTGGTCGGGTCTTATCCCCAGAGAGTCATGTTAAGATGATGGCTGCAGTGCAGCCGTTTATCAGTGGAGCGATCTCTAAAACTGTTAATATGCCTTCCACCGCCTCCGAAAAGGACATCAGCGATGTTTATTTTTTGGCCTGGCGTCTGGGCGTGAAAGCGGTGGCTGTTTACCGAGACGGAAGCAAACAAAGCCAGCCGTTAAATTTGGAGATCAAAGGGGAGACGCCGGAAGGGGTGCCAACTGAAATTAAAGTAGATATTGTCCCCAATTTCACTATGAAATGCCCGGAATGTGGTAGCGACACAGTGCTCACAAGTGGCTGCTATCGTTGCCCCAACTGCGGAACCACTGTAGGTTGTTCTTAACGGCCATTGAAAAAGACCCATCTGACTGTCGAGGGCTCCTGCCCTCGACCCTGCGGGCTGCGCGCAAAATAGCCATCGTGGCTATTTTGTGCGTTGTCGGGATCTTCGCTTCACTCCGACGTGGCGCTGCCACGCCTGCGTTTCGCGAAGAGCCCTCCGCCTTGCATATGGGCCTTTTTGAACGGCCTTGGTTTTCGGTTTGTTTTTGGCTGCGCTTCGCGGCCGCTGTTTTTTTTTGAAATGTTTTAAGGAAATTGATTATGTCTAAAAAAGATATTTTTGGTGATGATGTTGATGGTGGTAAGAGCTTTGAGGATTTTGAGCAGATGTTTGCTCAGTCTGAGGCTGGTGGGCTGAAGACTCGTTTGAGTGTTGGAGATCAGGTTCGTGGAGAGATTCTTTCTATTGGGAAAGAGGAGACATTTGTTTCTACGGGGACTCCTGTGGATGGGATGTTGTTTACTCGTGATCTTTTGGATGAGAACAAACAGGTTAAGTATGTAGTTGGTGAAACTATTGACTGTGTGGTTGTGGCTATTAAGGGTGGCGAGGTTCGTCTTGCTAAAAAAGGTTCTTTGGCTGCGGCTACGGATTCTTTGGAAGATGCTTTTGATATGGAGCTGCCAATTGAAGGTCGTGTTTCTGAAGTTGTGAATGGTGGTTTGCGTGTTGCCATTCAGGGTAAGACGGCGTTCTGTCCTATTAGCCAAATTGATTCTAAATTTGTGCAAGATGCGAGTGAATATGTGGGTCGCAAATTTGAATTCCTTATTACTCAATTTGATAAAAAGGGTCGCAACATTGTTGTGTCTCGTCGCAAGTTGTTGGAGATGCAAAAAGCTGAGCATGAAGGTGCTTTCATGTTGAAGCATCAGCCAGGTGCGGTTCTTGAGGGTAAAATCACTCGTCTTGAAAAATTTGGTGCCTTTGTTGAGTTGGAGGCGGGCGTTGAAGGTTTGATCCACGTTTCTGAACTTTCTTGGTCACGCATCCATGATCCGAAAGAAGTTGTTTCTTCTGGCCAAGCTGTCTCTGTTAAACTTTTGAAAATTGAAGAAGTTGATGGTGGCAAATTGAAGATCTCATTGTCATTGAAGCAAGCTGATGGTGAGGGTTCTCCTTGGACAACGGTTCCGCAAAGATTCCCAGTGGGAACGGTTGTAAAAGGCACGGTTGAAAAGAAAGAAGTTTACGGCTTGTTCGTAAATATCGCTCCAGGGGTGACGGGTCTTCTTCCAAAATCTAAGTGGAGAGATTCTGTGGATGCCAACACTTTTGAAGGCAAGAAAAAAGGTGATGAGATCACGGTACAAATTGACCAGATCATGTTCGAAGATAAGAAACTTTCTTTGGGTGTGCCTGGTGAATCTGATGATCAAAGCTGGAGAGCTTCACAAACATCTTCAAGCGGCGGTTTCGCTTCTTTGGGAGATGCTTTGAAAGGTTTTACAATCAAACCTAAATAGTCTTGAGTTTCATTTAAAATAATAAAAACCCCATGTCCTAAAAAGATATGGGGTTTTTTCTTTTCAAATAGATGATGGGTGAGAATATCTATCGACACTTTGCTTTATGCGGGGACCAACTTTTGAAAACTCCTGGGCTGACATAGCGAAGGCACATGCGGGCCTCCTCCTATTAAAGGACCATCAACTGAATTTGATTTTTTAGAGAAAAGCTGAGTTTGTTAGAAGGAATATCTAGTTTGTAAAAGACCAAAGTGTACCAATGGGGTCTTTCACTGGATGAGGCAAACTGAGCCGCTTGGAGCTTGTGATTTTTATGAATGATCATAAATGAAATCTCAACAGCATCAACGCCAATCAATTTGTCGTTAGTTTCCACATAGGAGTACGGCTTCTGAAGAAGTTCGACGATGGAAACTTCAGGCAAGGCAAAAACTTCCGTTGAAGCGGTCTTTTGATCTCTCAAGCGAAGTGCTGGATGGATATGGCTTAAGAGCTGACTCATTTCAGTCAGTTCGATATCTTCAAAGTACAATTTTTGTGGCAACTGATTATTGCGAATCGGTTGATAAATAATTTGCATTTTCTCAGGGACGAAAATTCCATCGGGCTTTAAGAAACGACGGGCATCAGTCAGTGTTGGCAGCATTTCTTCGCCAAACGGATCTGAGCCAAAAAGTTCGTGAAGGATGACATCAACTTGTGGAATTTCTTCGGTGTTAATTTCTTTTGAATTTTTCGAAATCAATTGCACTCGGTCTTCGATTTTCAAGCGTTTAAAAAGCTGTTGTGCCGCCATCGCCAGCAAGGGGTTTTCCTCACAGCAAATGACTTTTTTAGCTCCATGTTTGATCGCCAAGGCTGCCAAAAGACCGCTGCCGGTACCGATTTCCAGAACAATTTTGTCGCGGCAACTTTCTTTGATCAGTTCATTGTAGAAATGACTTCTCTCTTGGTTGATCAGCATGTCGTAATGCCAAGAATGAATGTACTGAAGAGGCGCTTGGGTGTCTTTGTGTTCCGAAGTTTCGTTCATATCAGCAGTCTATTAGAGAAGCGCAGAAAGGAAAGGAATTAGGTACGGACTTACCTTTTTGGTAACTTCTGCGTCAAAATTAAGGCTCAAGTCTTTTTAAACTGTCGTTCTTGAGCCGCCAATTTTACAGATGTTTGAGCCAGAAGATCATCGCGATTTCTGCAAAGTACTGATGACGTCTTTCTTTCATCGGCATGGACTTGTAGGGAGCTTCCAAAATATCGGTGAATTTTTGAGCCCCTTTTTCGATGCTGATGATGCAAGAATGCTCATCGCGAACTTTTAGCGAGAGGCGAACTTGAGCTTCCTCGTCGATGACGTTGTTGGCAAAACTCCAAGATTTTGTGGTCATGAAATCTCTCATAACGGGCATCAAACGATTCATTAAAAATTGGCCCGTCACGGAGTCTTGAATGCTCACGGATGAATAATTCTGCAAGGCACGATTCAAAAGAAGTGGCACATCTTGCTGATCGCGAGTGATCAAACAGTGAGAAAGAGCCTCAGTCACTTTTTCCACATATGGCGTGAATTTCCTTTCTTCTGACTTAAAGAAGGACAACTTCACTTCGACATAGGGGAGGTGGACGCGGTAGCCTTTCTCGACTTCGACTCCGACTAAAACATCTTCCACCAATGTTGCTACATCAGATTCACCGACTCCGATCGTGTCCCAATAGCGAGTCACGTAAGGATCAATGTCTTTCGTATTTTTGGTCAGCCATTCTGCAATGGAAGAATGCCAAACGGCTTCGATTTCTCGAGGTGGCCCAGGAAGAACGAATATTTTTTTACTTTTTGCTTCCAAGAAAAAAGCGTTCGCGGTGCCCTCAGTATTTTTTAAAACTGTAGAGCCTTCTGGATAAAAACATTGTTGGCGTTGGATGTCCTTCACAACATAACCGCGCGGTTCGAGTCGGTCTTTAATGTGTTGCCAAGATCCCTCATCAAATTTCAGAGGAGATTGAGTCCAGGTGCTTACTACATCACGGGTAAAATCATCCGTTGTGGGGCCTAGCCCACCAGTGATGAACATGAGCTCGCCATGGGGGGCGCAAAAATCCAAAGCTTCGAGCATGAGTTTGCGTTCGTCAGGGACTACTAAATGCAAGGCCGTGGTTAATCCGAGTTCTTTCAGCTTTTCTGAAATCCAAGCGGCATTTTTGTTAACGATTTGTCCATCGACGAGTTCGGTTCCAATGCCAAGAACAGTTGCTTTCATGAGGAATCTCTTATCTCACTCCAACTTCGTGGAAGTAGCTGTATGCACTCCGGCTTTATCGGAGTAGTATTAAGGGGACCACTCAAAAGTAGCCCTGGGAAGGGGCCGCGTCTAGTGTTCTTGACATGATCTTGTGGGATCTTGCGCGGACTCGCAAATATTGATAAAAATGCATGGCGTCAATGTGGTCAAAGCCTTGCCCATTTTGCAGGGTGTTCATAGATTCGCATCTCTAATAAAAGGAGCCATTTTCATGTCTTTCAACTGGAAAGAATTCGATCTCTATAATCCTACTCCTGAACATTCAATGCTGCGTGAAACTGTTAAAGCTTTCACGGAGGCTGAAATTGAGCCTCAAGCTCATGAGTATGATCGCTCTGAAAAATTCAATCTGTCACTTTTCAAAAAAATCGGCGAGCTGGGTTTGCTGGGTATCACAGTGCCTGAGGAGTTTGGCGGCGCCGGAATGGATGCAACTGCAGCTGCGATCGTGCACGAAGAGTTGTCTTCTTCAGACCCTGGTTTCTGCTTGGCTTACCTTGCGCACTCCATGCTTTGTGTGAACAACATCGCGGTTAACGGAAGCGATGAACAACGTCACCGTGTTTTGCCAAAGCTTTGCTCTGGTGAATGGGTTGGAGCCATGGCGATGTCAGAGCCTGCTATCGGCACTGACGTTTTGGGAATGCAAACTAAAGCTGTAAAAACTGGCAACGAGTATGTGATCAACGGCCGCAAGATGTGGATCACAAATGGAACTATTGACGAGAACAACACATCTTGTGATTTGGTTCTGGTCTATGCAAAGACTGGCGAAAAGCACGGTCGCGCTTTGATCTCCACATTCTTGGTTGAGAAAACTCACAAAGGCTATGCTGTTGGTCAAAAGATCAAAGACAAATTGGGAATGCGTGCTTCGAACACGGCGGAACTTGTATTCCAAGACTGCCACGTTCCTGAGTCTGCTTTGATCGGTCACGAAGGCGATTCAATGTTGCATATGATGCGCAATCTTGAAATCGAGCGTCTGACGTTGGCTGCCATGAGTTTGGGTATCGCGCGCAGATCTATCGAGATCATGAATCGCTATGCAACTGAGCGTGAAGCTTTCGGAAAGTCTTTGAATCACTTCGGTCAAATGCAACGTTATATCGCTGACAGCTATGCTGAATACAAAGCGGCTCGTGCTTATGTTTACGAAACGGCTCGTCGCATGGACTTGAACAAAGAAGGCAACCGTTTGGATTCAGACGGCGTCAAACTTGTGACAACCACCATGGCGAAAAATGTAGCCGACCGCGCGATCCAAGTTTTGGGTGGTTACGGCTATGTTGGCGAGTACGTGGTTGAAAGATTGTGGAGAGACGCGAAGTTGTTAGAAATCGGCGGCGGCACTCTTGAAGCACATCAAAAAAATATCACTCGCGATTTGGCAAAAAATCCTGAATCTTTGTATAAGTAGGCAGCATGTTTCCATACGGGTCTGATATTGAAGTGAACACCCACTTGAAAGTAAATTATCAAGTGGTCCTAGAAAAAATCGGCCCGTTGTTGACGGATGATCGCCGTCAGAAAATTGACAAGGTTGTGGCGCAAAGAAATTTCGACACAGCCGTTGTGTTAGAAAGTATCTATGATCGCGGCAATGTTTCTGCAGTGATGAGAAGTGCCGAGGGCTTAGGCTTCGGTAATTTCCACGTCGTTGAAACTTCTGAAAAATTCAAAGAATCCAATCGTGTAACCCAAGGGGCTGACAAATGGGTTGAAACCAAGAAGTGGAAGAAGACCGCTGATTGCGTAAAATCTTTGAAGGCTGATGGCTATAAGATTTATGTGACCCACCTGGATGCCCGCTCCAAGCCATTGCATGAAGTTGATTTCAGCGGCAAGACGGCTTTGGTTCTTGGCAATGAACGGGATGGCGTGAGCGCGGAAATGATCGAAGCGGCGGATGCGACTATCATTATTCCGATGTCAGGCTTCGTGCAGAGTTTTAATATCTCTGTGGCGGGGGCTTTGGCTCTTTATCATATCTCGCAAGACCGTTTGAAGCGGTTGGGGACGAATGCTTCCCTAACTGAAGAGGAGCAGGCGATTCTTCGCGCCCATTACTATATGCGCACCCAAGATTCGTCTTATAAAGTCCTTGCAGAGCTTTTTGACCGTGGGGCATTGGCTTAGCTTTCGGGCTAAAGTCTTTGACCTTAGTTCTAGGACTTTCAATCTGATTAATCCTAGATTTCCCCGCTAAAATCTCTTAGGCTTTTCTTAGAGGTTTCTGCTATGAAAAAATCAACTTTGTTATTACCACTGCCATTCTTGCTTCTTATGGCGTGTGCGGAAAAAAATGTTCACTCTGCAGATCTTGGGGAAACGATTTCAGCGCCGGTTACATCGGTGAAGCCGGCATTCTTTATGACCAAGCCTCAACCGACGACTCCTGTTGAGCCAGTTTTTGATGAACAATATGAATCGCACAAGCCTGTGAATTATCGTAAGAGCGACGCCCTTCATATGTCAGCCAGTGCAAGTTTTGCTGCGAATGCCTTAAAAGAAATTGCAAAACCTGCAAAGAAAAGCAAAGCAATGCTTTATGTTTTCGATCTGTGCCAAGAATCCCATGGCTATATCAATGATAAGCTTGTGACTTGGCTGGGTCCTAATAATTGGGCCAACGCGGATTTGAATCACGGAGAAGCCGTACAAAGAGAACGTCGTCTGTTGTTAGATACAGAAATGGGTTCCAAGATTGCCGGTAAAACTGTGCAAAGCACAGAGACTGAAGAAAGCGTTGTGCGCAGTCGTGGTTATGAGTACGTGCGTTTGACGGTGACCGAGGATCTTCGTCCTTCTGATAGCGAAACGGATCTTTTTTTGGAAGCCGTTCGTTCTTTGCCGCAGAAAAATTGGGTGCATTTTCATGGGAGTGCAGGCAAAGGTCGCACGACAACCTTTATGGCGATGTACGATATGCTTCGCAATGCAAAGACAGACTCTTTAGAGGCGATTGTAAAACGCAATGCTGACCTGAGCGAAGGCTACGATGTTTTGCAGGTTCCCGCTCAAGACAATCCAAAGTATGTCTATCAAAAAGAACGCGCTGAATTCATTCGTGAGTTCTACAACTATGCCAAAGCTCATCCCAACGCTGAAGGAATGCTTTGGACGGAATGGGTGAAAAAATGAGAGATGTCCTTTTAGCGCTGACAACGGCCTTACTGTTGTCGTCTTGCGCTTCCATGAACAAGTCTTCAGTTGGCGGTAGAGAATCTAAAAGTTCGAATACGACAGGCGCCGTGGATCATTCGGTAAAATCATCATCTGAAAAAACAGCTCCGGCCAAAGAGTCGGGTATTGTTGTTGATAATGCTGATATTGATATGGGCAATCGCATGGCTAAGGCAGTCGATGCTTATGTATTTAAGAATCAGAAGGCTGAGTTCACCAGTCTTTGTAAGGACGTCCGCTTTGATTGCTTTGTGAACGACAAACGTTTTCCCCAAGGTCGCAAAAAAATCAAAAGGAAAGTTCCGCCATTCTTAAGCGGATCCAAAATGGGCCTACAAGGTGAAAATCGTATTCGCGTTAAATACGATTTCTATCCTTAAATACGAAATTAGTTCTTGCGAAGAATAATAGATTTCATCAAGGGCTCCTGATCTGGGAGCTCAAAGTCCAAACCTTGTGAAGGTGCTGGCAAAATCTTGAAAGAAAATTCTCTTTTTAATTTCTCAAGGCGTAGATGCAAATCGCCGCTCGTCCATTTTTCATAGTTTGTGCAGAATAAAAGAAGTCCATTTTTCTCTAGGCAATACATCATATTGATCATCAACTCGTCGAAGTTTTTACTGATCGAGAAAACGCCGTTTTTAGAGCGACCAAATGAAGGTGGATCGCAAATAATCATGCCGAATTTTCTTTTGCGACGGATGGTGCCTTTTAAGAACAGCATGCAATCATTGACCCAGAATTCATACTTATCATCTTCAGGGTTGAGTCCATTCAATTCAAAGTTGTGCTTGCTCCAGTCGATGAAGTTTTGCGAAACATCAACAGTGCAAACTTCACGGGCCCCCGCCAGGGCAGAGACCAAACTAAAGCCGCTCGTATAAGAAAATAAATTTAAAACACTGCGATCTGGTGCATGTTCTTGAACCCACAGGCGGTTTTCACGTTGATCAAGGAACAGCCCAGGGGACAAGCCCGTATCGCTGCGCAGTTCATACAAAACGCCATTTTCCTTGGCATTCCAACGCGGTTGAGTGTTGCCGATATTCCAAAGAATCTCGGCATTCGGGTCTTCTCCGCGATTGAGCATTTTTCGAATGAGAATTTTCTTATTTAATTTCTTTGAGACCTTTTCAAAGCGCAGCAGATCTTGCACTGTGGGCTCGGACTCTTTGTACCAGTAGACCCAAAGGTATTCGCCATATTGATCGATACGATAGGTATCCAATTCACGATGGCTGAGGCGCAAAGATTCATCTTTCAATTCTGAGAACTTAAACATGCGCTCGCGACGATGAAAGGCTTCGGCTAAGATTTGATCTTCTTCATGCTCATTCAAATCAGATTCCCGAGCCCAAGCCGGGGTGTCCGTTTCGAATGAAATGTCTTGGTCTTTCAATTTAAACTTTAATGATGATGAATGAAGGCAAAGGCGGAAGAATGGACTTCCTCCATGTTCGTTGTCGCCTAAAATAGGGATGCCGTTGGCTTCAGCGTGCAAGCGGATTTGATGCGGCTTCCCGGTGTGAGGATTGGCTTCCCAGAGTTGAAAGCGCCCCAAAGACTTGATCAGCTTAAAGCTGGTTTTGGAATTGGCTTCCTTGTTTTTGCGGCTAATAAAGACGTTCTTCTCTTTTTCAATGTGAGATTCATAAGTGAACTCGTTCATTCCAGCCGGTCTATCGGTAAGGAAGAGGTATCTTTTGGTAACAAGATGCTGCTCAAACAATTTAGTCAGTTCGGCGGCCAGTTCAGAGCTGGTTGCAAAAACTAGGGCACCCGAGGTGGCTTTATCAAGGCGATGCACGGTAAAAAGCTTGCGGTCCAATTCGTCTTCATAGATTTCAACGCAGCCACGCTGCCCGTATTCAGGGGTGTGCGTGTTCAGGCCTGCTATCTTGTCAACAAAGATGCAGCCGGCTGTCTCGGTGTATCGAAGCTTAATTGTCCGTGTCATTCGACTAATATAGACCGGTTTTCGTTGAGCGTCACTCAGAGTTTAGATAGAAAGATGTCTGGAGGTTTTCTTATGAAACTCATTTCTAAAATTATGTTGGTTGGTCTGACTTTGGCGTTTTTGGCAGGTTGTGGATTCCAATCCATTCCTCAGTCTAAAAACTCTACAGAAGCAGCCCTTGCAGAAGTATCAAATCAATACAAACGTCGAGCTGACTTGATTCCTAACCTTGTGAATGTTGTAAAAGGTTACGCAAAACATGAGCAAGACACTTTGACTCAAGTGACAGAAGCCCGCGCAAAAGCAACAGCGATGAATATCGATCCTTCAAAGGTGACTCCTCAGCAATTGGCTGAATACCAAAAAGCACAAAGTGGTTTGTCACAAGCTTTGGGTCGTTTGATGGTTGTCACTGAAAAATACCCTGACTTGAAAGCGGACCAAAACTTCCGTGATTTGCAAGCTCAGCTTGAAGGCACGGAAAATCGCATCACTGTGGCTCGTCAAAGATATATCGAGTCTATCAAAGAGTTTAACAACTTGGTGGCTGTGCCGCCAACAAGCTGGACAAACTCTGTGATGTATCACTTCGAAAAGATGCCTCAGTGGGATTTGAGCCCAGACGAAAAAGCAACCGCAGAGAAAGCGCCAGAAGTTAAATTCTAATGCGCAATTTTGCATTGTCCTTTCTTTCATTATTTCTCTGCTTCAGTCTTCAAGCTCATGCAGAATTCAAGGTTCCTTCTTTAGAGGGGCCGGTCATGGACGAGGTGGGAATCCTGCCTCGCTCTGTTCGTCAGGATTTGACTTCGCTGTTGATGGACTTCAATCGTCGCGGCAAAGCTCAAATTCAAATTTTGATCATCAACTCCCTGGAAGGGGAGCCGATTGAATCTGCTTCGATTAAAATCACTGACAAGTGGAAGCTTGGCGATAAGAAAAAAGATAATGGCATTCTGTTTTTGATCTCTATGAGTGAACGCGCAATGCGTATCGAAGTAGGGCAAGGACTTGAAGGTGCTATTCCTGATATCTATGCGAAGCGGATCATCAGTGATCGTGTTATTCCTTTGTTCAGACAAAAAAAATATTCTGACGGTGTCTACACGGGTGTCGCAGAGATCATGACTTTGGCGGATAAAGAGTTCGCCGATGAAAAACTGCCAGCGACGCAACATGAGGCTGACGGTGGCGGCATTCCTACGTGGCTTATCATCATTGTTCTAATCATAATCTCTATTCTTGGTCGCTTCGGCGGCGGTCGTGGTCGTTACTATGGTGGCGGCGGCGGATTTGGAGGAGGAACCTTCGGCGGTGGAGGTTTCGGTGGTGGCAGCAGCGGTGGCGGTTGGTCCGGCGGCGGCGGCGGATTCAGTGGTGGCGGAGCTTCAGGAGACTGGTAGCGCAACAAGGGTTTGGAGAGTTTTATGGCTTGGATACATAGATATATTTCTGATGAAGACATGCAAAAAATCTCGGAAGCCGTGGGGCGAGCCGAGGAAAAAACAGACGGGGAGATCGTCCCTGTCATTGTTCAGCGTTCTTCCACAGTAGGGCACGTTCCACTGACTTTGACTTTGATCATCTTGTTGATGTTGGTGATTGTTGAGCTTCCCTACGCAGATCTTCTGTGGATTAAACCATGGGTATATGCATGGCCGTTCTTGATCATCGCGATTTATTACCTGTCATTCATGATTTCGAAATTAGCTTGGGTGCAAAAAGTTTTAGTTCCTGAACGTGATGAAGTCGATCAGGTCCATCAACGTGCCCATCTCGAGTTCTATCTTAACAAAATTAACGAAACCAAACATCGCACAGGAATCTTGATCTTTATTTCCGTCATGGAGAAGAAAGCCGTCATCCTTGCCGACGAGGGCATCTCAAATAAACTTCCCCCAGAAACCTGGAACGACGTCCTTGCCAAACTCGGCGAACAATTAAACAAGGGCAATTGGGGCTTCGGCTTCACAGAAGCCATCGAAAGCTGCGGACACCACCTAAAAACCCATTTCCCCCGCTCCGCCGACACCCAAAACGAACTAACCAACCAACTAGTAGTCCGCTAGGGCTTTAGGGTACGCCGTACCTTTTTGCCACGCATTGCATAAACCCAAGCCTTGCCTCTGTCGATGGTCATTGATAGTGTTGGGCTCTTCTATTGCAGTCGTAGTTCAATGGATAGAGCACTTGGCTTCGAACCAAGGGGTTGCAGGTTCGAGTCCTGCCGACTGCACCAATTCCAACAGTACTCGAACCCACACGGGTTGAGCTGTTGAGATAAAGAAGCTGACTTTCGAGTCGGCTTTTTTTATGCCCAAAATCTGCCGCCACTGTGGCAGTCGATAGGGGGCCTTCCGTTCCCGTAGCTTTTAATGGCTCTTTTACCGGAGCGTATAAGCCCATTTTGATTTTGGTTGGGGGGATTTCGATGAACTTTACCAGGTTTGTAAAGACCGGCCTTTGAAGTTCCTTCGGCGCTTGCTCTAAATTCTCCAGAACTTTTTGAATCTTTGCCGTAAAACCTGCCTGATCAATTTCTTGCGCACGTAAATCCATTTCCTTCGTTTTCAGATTTTCTTTGGCAAGTTTCAAATCATTCAACTTTTGAGTCATCTGTTTGATTTGTTCATAAAACGCCTCCGCTGGAACTTCAGCGGGAAGATCGGCGATTCTTTGAACTAAGTTGCTGATGCGTTTAGAGGTCGTCAGGATCTCTTGTTCTAGCTTTTTATTTTGCGCTTGAAGCTCTGGCAAATCGCTTGTGGTCTTTGCTTGATAAATCTCAATCCACTTTGCAATGAGGCTTGAATCACTTAACAAGGTCTTTAAAGACTTGATAACGATCTCCTCAAGTCTTGGCGCTCTGACGTTCTTCACCTGGCATTGATGCTCGTGAGTCTTTGCCAGCGGGTTCTTAAGTTGAGGATGACCATAGTAAAAGTGTTTTTCAGTTCTGCCAGTACCAGACTTGCCACCGAGGGACTTGCTGCATTCGCCACACTGAACAAGCTCAGTGAGCGGGAATGGATATTTCTTCCAAGTCTCAGGCTTGTATCGATTCTTGTTTTTACTAAGTCGCTCTTGAACCTTATTAAATAGTTCTTCTGAAATGATAGCAGGCCAGACGGCCTTTGTAGTCTCTGTGGCGCCATCTTTGTATTTTACGTCTTTAAGCCCTAGATACGTTTTATTGGTTAAAAGGGACTGGAGAGTATCGACGGTAAAGATTTTGCCACCTCTGTCGATGCCATGCTTGTTTGTGAACTTCTTATTGAAGATCCCTTGTTCGATCAATGCCACTTGGGTTTTGCGGAGAGATTCTTTTTCAAGAAAGGTCGCAAAGATTTTCTGAACGGCACTGGCTTCATCCTGATTGACGACAAGTTCGCCTTTGTTTTTGGGATTGCGATCATAGCCCAATGGAATTGTCCCACCATTGAAAAGTCCACGTTTAGAGCGTGACAACCAATTGGCAGCAATTCGTTCAGACGTTTGCATGCGCTCGTACTGGGCATAGTTGATAAGATTAAAGACCATCATCTCGCCACTGGCAGTAGTTGTGTCGAACTGCTCACGTAACGTGACGAAGCTTGCTTTGTGACTTTTAAGTAGATCCCAGACTTCGCAGAAATCTTTGATATTGCGATTCAGACGTGAAAGTTCGGTCGCCATGATGAGATCAATTCGCCCAAGCTTGATGTCAGTGAGCAGTAGTAAAAACTCAGGGCGGCCCTTCATATTCTTCGCGGACTTTCCTTCATCACAGTAAATATCAACCAGGGTTCCCCAGTTGGTTTCTCTTTTATTTTGAAATTCAATGTACTCTATTAAACGATTTTTTTGAGAGACAAGTGAGCCATCTTGGATTCTGGCTTGTTCTTCTGTGGACACACGGATGTAGATTCCGATTCTTTTCATTAGCTAGCCTCCTTCATTTCTGAAGCTGTGCTTTGGTCACTCGCTTGATCCTGCTGCTGTTTCATAGCACGGTCAATTTCGAGCAAGGCTTTTACCAGTTGCACAACTTTGGTTTCGTATTCAGTTCTTTTTAAATTCACCTCGATCATTTCAAGTTCGTAGTTTTGTATTCCTACAACTCGCATCAAATACTTTTTTCCTTACCCATATATGCACCTCCATTGTTTTTGATTGATTGTTTTTTTGCCTTATCCTCCTCTCATTTTGTTTCCTCCCTCATACTCCATTTTATTTATAATTTTCCATTAATTTTTCTTATCCTGTCCATTCCATTTTCCTGTTTCGTGACCACCTTCTCTCGTAGGGAGGGGGTGGTCACGAACGCTTGCGAAGGAAAATGGAATGGACAGGACTTCGCGTTCAGCAATGATTTTGACAATTTAGAGGGGCTTTTTCTTCTTCATATCGAATTAAACAACTGCGGAAGCTTTCCGCAGATTTTCCGGTGCATTTGGAATTCATTAAAATAGCTCAATGAAATGCGCGAACGGCGTGTCGCCTAAAATCCGCGATGCGTGGAACCTTTAGCTCAATATTTTTCATTTATATTGCGGCGAATTAGGAAGTTAGCGTGTGAAACGGGTTTCAAATTTTTTGAAAGATGTTGGCTTTGGTATTCAAGGCAATAAAAAACCGCTGATTTTTTTGAAGTCAGCGGGTTTCGATAATTACGTTGGCTAGTTCACAAGTGGTTTAGTTTGTAAACCTGCACGCACAAGCTAGTCCGTTGTAGTATCATAACGCCGCCTTCACCAGGGGCTATTTCTCGATGTGGATACTGGTATCTTTTCCCACAAATTGCGGAAGAATAAGTCCGTCTCTAGTTTTCAACCAGGAAACAACGAGTTTTCCTTCGACGAATTGAGGCAGTACTAAGCCATGGCCTGATTCGAATTCACCGCTAATCATAGCATCTCCAAGAACGCGCTCAGGGAGCTTTACATTTGAACTCAACGACATCCCTTGGATGCTGAATTTTCCAGAAACAACTTTAGGGAGTTGAGTCCCCATAGGGACCTGTTCGCGTCCCCATGCTTGGGCCTCTGACGCGTTTCCGGCGATAAGTAAGTCTCCGTAATGGAATTCGACGTTTCCTGCCATGGCTTCTTTTGCATTTGTCGATACTTGATCCTCACGTACATTCAGTGCACGGGCGATATCGACCTTTGGATTTCGGGTGTCCTGAATTTGCCGAAGTCTTGGATCCCTCTTATTTGCAAAACCGATCACGGGTCCATCTACTTCATACAAGACCCTTAATTCTTCGATAGAAAGAGCTTCGCCTGATTTGTTTTTTCTATCTGCGTTCGTGATGAGTTTCATGTTGTAGTCTTTTTTCTCGAAAGACTTACCGCCGTCTCCGAAATCTTTTAGTTTATTGCTAACGATGGAAGTTTGAATAATTTGTGGGTCTAAATTTTGTTCGTGCGCAACGCCTCGGACTTCGGCCACGCTCTCACCCTCTAAGCGAATCGCCACGCGGGGAATGGTCGCCTCACCTTGAGCGTCGCGGCTATAGTAAATATGAAAGGCTCCCGATTTCAGCTGAGACTTCGCCGTTGCTTCTCCGGCCGTACACCATCCTGTATTGCGACCTTTCAGAGATTTTACCAGAGGTGTCGCATCGGAGCCCTGAGGGTAAACAACCCATCTGCCTTCATTGGATTTAAATTGACCATCTTTACCCACTCCGAGATTGAACAAAGTGCGCCCGTAGAGTTTACCAAAGTTCAGGCCCGTTAAAAGACTCAAAAAATCAGGATCCCGGATGTCTTCCAGAGATTGTTTGTTGAATTGCTTCAGAACACTCTCGGCCACATAGGCCAGGGCTTCACGATTTAACTCTGGGTACGGAGTCACGGTCTTTTTTGTGCGATTGCCGAAAGAACCATTTTTAGCATCATACTTTGAAAGTTTGGTCATCCCTGTAAACATCCAGTATTTAAGCCACATCGGATACACGGAAGTATCTTTTGAAAACATAAACTCAACCCAGGTATCGAGCGACATTGCCTGGTCTGCAATGACGATCTCGGCCAACTCGGCCTTATGATGTTCATGAACAATGAGATCACCATATCCACGCTCGCGCGCCATTTTCACTTGGAGAGCGTAATAGCTTTCTGGAATATCCGCGATTTTCATAACGAATTGGCCGTGGAGCGCATTTTTAACAGCAACTTGCGCGTGAGGGCTTTTGTCGGCCTTTGCTGCAACCTGAGTCAAATATTCGAGCCAGCGGTCTATTTTTTCAGCGGGTCTGGTTAATGAGACGCCCGTACTTCGTTTGTGTTGTTTTGTGATGTCTTCAATAAATGGATTCGTATGCAGTTCAGGGTCTCTTTCATGAAGAAGCTGACCACCAGGTTTAGCAAAAACCTGTGAGCACAACTGGGCGGCCACCGTCTCAGAATGATACATCGATATGCTGAGGAAACCAAAGAGGGCAACACTTGCCAAAGACTTTGTCACTTTACGGAGGTGTTCTCTATTTATCATGACTTGATTCCTCTTTTAATTTGCATTCGTAATGCTCGTTAAAGAGTTCAAGAGGTATACCAAGGCCAAAGGTAATGTTTTTAAATCTCAAAACGCCCATAAACGCACTGTCCTAATGATGATGGACACCAGGGAAAAAATAGGTTTGCGATCTACCATCGCTCTCCGAGCTATGACAGATGCAGTTCGGGTGATTGGATCAGGCTGCAGGCGCTTAACTTTAGTCCCGACGCATGATCATAAAGGCTTCGGGATTTCTCTCACGATAGCCTTGAATTCGTTCTTGCAAGAAAACGGGAGCATCTTCTTCTTTGATTACTTTAAATCCAATATGCCCATAAAATTTTTCTAAGTGATCATAGGGAATACAATAAGTAGGTCTAAAATTATTTTTCTCAAGGTACTCAGCAAAATGTTCAAGAATTTTGGAGCCGATTTTTTTTGACTGCAATGAGGTCTGAACAATCATACTTCGCAACATTGGGGTATTTTCTTCTACGCAAAAACGACAAACACCAACGATGGTACTATCAATGAACGCAGCAAAGAACAAATCAGAATTACGAGCGCGGTGACTCTTGCCTTCTTGTTCATAAAAAGGATCAACAATAGGTACAGCTTCAGAACCCGAAATCAGTTGAATTTGAACTGTTGTATTCATATCAAAGAACTTAGCAATGACACCAACAATTATCAATATAGTTAATACAAGCAGACCGCACAAATGGCAACAACCCCACTGACTTTCAAAACATCAAAAGATCAAAAAATCAAAAAAGTTGACGGTCCCCTTAACTTCACTGCGTGAACTAAACGAGATGTAGATCGGGTGAATGGATCAGCCAGCAGCATCCATTCATTCATTCAGAATACGTTTTTCCGATAGGTTCTAAATTCCCCAAAAAGATCTAATCTCCGGGGATGATCAAAAGCATCCAGATTCAAGGCGGAGGAACTCTATTTCTTTTAGATCGGAGTCGTTAGCGGGGGTAATAATCATTTCAAAAAATTATCTGTAAATTTGAATTCTGTCTACTCGAATGAATCGTTAAGTCTTTTTGAAATCATTCATCAAAAATCCGCTCTGCTATTGTTAGCGTATCTGAATGCCTGGGGGGAGTCTGATTCTGAATAAAACCTAATGGATCTTATCCTTAAAACGAATAGGTTTGCACTGGGTTCCTGATCCCAAAGTCCTCCTGATTTTTACTAAAATCAGGAGGACTTTGTTTAAAACAGTTTTCGCGAATGAAAGCCTCAGAAGTACCGATAACCTCGGCGGACCTCAAATAAGATCCATATAGCTTAATGAATCGCAGCAGGTCTGCGGGCAATAGAGCCTTGGGCTCGGCCACCTCATTGAACTCAATTTCAATCAAAGCCCGGGGATTACCCAAAGGTGGTTCGTCTACTCCGGGGACTTGCGCACCATTTTCAACTAATGTCTGAGCGCCTCGCTTGAATTAATGCAATCTCTTAGAGCTAACTAAATTGTAAGTGGTTTGATTGCGACCAGACTGAGTCTTTAGTGTTCTTTCTCTGCGCTCCAATATCAGAATGGAGCGATCAAATCCGAATCGAATTAAGGTTCGATCGCTGCAGACCGATATATCAAATATGAAAAATCTCGTACGTTGCTTGTTATTTTTTTCGGTCTGCGTGTGTGGTGTCTCAGTGTGGGGCACACCTAATCAGTTCACCTATCAGGGCCGCATTCTTTCTAAAAACAACATACCACTTGAATATAATAACGTGAGCTTTCAGTTTGAAATCACTTCTCCGAATGGACAATGCATTCTTTTTCGTGAACAGGTCGATCATATTGATATGACAAGTTCTGGTGGAACGTTCGATGTGCCAATCGGAAGTGGAGCGCGTAGTTTTCCATCGGGCGCTGGCTTTACCTTATCAGACGCCTTCAACAACTCAGATCCATTGAATTGCGATGGTGGCACTTTATTTACACCCAGTTCTAACTCTATACGGCTCTTAAGAGTTCAATTCCGTGATCAGAGTGGTTGGAACCTTATAACTCCTGACAGTGAAATTCGCTCTGTACCGTTTTCGGCTTATTCCTATTCGGCTGAAAGATTAGGAAGCAATCCCGTCGCTGCTTTTGTTTTAAAGTCAGAGATCAACAATAATGTTAGTTGTGGAGGTGGCGGCAGCTTTCTAACTTGGGATGCTGTGAGCAAAACTTTCGGTTGTTCCGGAGTGGGAGGCTCAAGCGGAGGCACGGTCACAAACATAACATCGATAAATTCTTATTTGAGTGTCGGTGGTGACAATGTTTCCCCTGCGTTAACAGTGAATGTGGGGCAAGTCGCCAACACTGTAGCGGCAGGCAACGATGCGCGCTTTACGGATTCTCGAATTCCGAAGGGAGCCGCAGCTGGAGACTTAAGCGGATCTTATCCCAATCCTAGCGTGGCAAAAATCCAAGGCGTTGACGTGGCCAATGCGACGCCATCGTCGGGACAGGTACTACGCTATGATGGAGCCAAGTGGATTGCCGCGAATCTTTCGACTTCAGATATCACAGGTACTGTGGGGACTGTCACTAATGTTACTGGAAATGCACCTATCGTTGTGAGTAACGGAAACTCCACGCCGTCTATTTCGGTGAATGATGCAACAGCCTCTTCTAAGGGGGTTGTGCAAGTCGGTGCAGGGCTTTCCGTAGGTGCAGGAGTTGTTAGTGTGAATCCATCCACCTTTAGTTCCACGGTCCCGGTGTCTAAAGGGGGAACTGGTGTCACTTCATTTGTTGCGAATGGTGTGATCGTCTCTGGCGCCACAGGAACTTCTTTGGCGTCTTTGAATTGTGGTTTGGGACAGATTATTTCCTTTGATGCAACAGGGGCTGTTGCTTGCTCCAATCTTTCCAGTTCAGGTGCTTTCGTGAATGGTGGCAACAGCTTCGGAATTGATGCAAGTTTAGGTACTAACGATAATAAAAAGGTATCCCTGATAACTAATGGTTCTACGGCGATGACAATCAGTACGACAGGAAATGTGGGAGTCGGTACGACGGCTCCGACACATCCTCTTAATGTCGTGACTGCCATTGCACTTGATCGCTATGGCGGAAACTCTCCGCATTTGGTTCTTCGTGGAGCAGGCGGAACTGTGGCTGCGCCAACATCTACGACCAGTGGTGCGGGAATAGGAAAAGTATCGGGCAATAGCTGGGACGGCAGTTCTTGGGCATCAGCATCTGGCATCGATATGACAGCTACAGAAAATGCGACGACAACAAACCGAGGATCTGATCTTAGTTTATTCACAACCCCAAACGGATCAACGACATCAGTCTCAAGATTGTATATTTCAAATGGCGGTAACATCGGAATGGGGACAATGAGCCCTGCATATAAACTTGATATTGCCGGAGATGTAGGATTGAGATCAGCAAGTGCCCTTCGTCTCTTTAACAGCGACAACAGCTCACAAGCTGCAATTTCAAATGGAGGAGACCCAGGTGCGGGCGCAACTGCGCGTTTAGATTTCTATACGACTCCAACTCCGGCAATGTCGATTACAACGGCAGGGAATGTTGGGGTTGGAACGACAAATCCCATTGGCGGTTTTCATGTTAAGACCAGTCCGGTAACGTGGTCGGCTAATAACTATGGAGCGGGAGTAGTTATCGATGGAGCTCGAAATAATGCGTTGGCCATCTTAGATTATTCGAGCTCCAATCCATGGGCCCTAGCGAATGTTTCTGGAGATATGGCTTTTGCGACTATGCCAAGCCTGACGGATTCGACAACAGGGGCAGGTGTTCGATTCATTCTTAAGAGAAATGGAAATGTTGGTATTGGTACGGTTTCCCCGATAGTGACCTTGGACATGGGAGCAAATAAAGATGCCATCCGTCTTCCTTCTGGAGCAACCTCGGATCAACCTTTGGCTGCGGCAGGTCTTTTGCGTTTTAATACGACCACGAACACTTTGGAGTTTAATGACGGGGTCAATTGGATAGCAGTCTCTGCCTCTGCTGGTGGAAGTAATATTTCTTCCGGTTCATCAGGCGCCGTGACCATAGCAGCAGGTGGGACTAATCAAAATGTAACTTTGCAAGCGTCAGGATTAGGAGTCGTGACTTCTTCCAGCATGATGACTTTAACCAGTGGTCAAGCATCTACGTCATCTTCTTCTGGAGCTCTGGTTGTCAGTGGGGGTGTAGGTGTGAGTGGCGCCTTAAACGCTGGAGGAAATATTTATTCTGGAGGCAATGTACAAGCGTCCTCTAGTATTATTTCTCCGATCATTTATGGCAGTACCTCGGCATCAGGGACACTCACTTTGGATTCCACTTCTAACAGCACCAAAGGCAATGTGCTCATTGCGCCGAGTGGTGGGAATGTTGGTATAGGTACGACATTTCCGAATATAACTGGGGCTGGTACGGCGTTGACCATTCTTGGAGCATCTACGAACAGAGGATCTTTGGAGTTAGGCAGTACGACTGCAACGAGCACTACGGTTTTTGGTCAAGTTGCTGGATACAACGGTGGTACATTTGCATCATTGATCCAATTTTTTGGTGATGGCGCTGCCGACTCTGGAGCGATTAAGTTCTTTACTAAAACTAGTGGTGGCGCAATTTCAGAAAAAGTTCGGTTCGACTCTGCGGGTAATGTGGGAATCGGAACGACAAGTCCATCAACGATGTTGGATATTGTGAGCAATACAACCAATCCGAGCATTGAGATTTATGGACCGACGGTTAATAACTTTGCACCTTTTCTATCTTTTAAAGGAGCTCGCTCTGCTGGCACGGCTTATCCACAGACTTCAGATTATTTAGGAGTTATCAGTTTTAGGAATCAAAACAATGGGCAAGCAGCAGCAATTGCTTCAGTAGCGACAGAGAATCATACCGCGACGGCAGCCGGTGGAAATTTGATGTTTAATACGACACCTAATGGGTCCGTAGGCAACACGACACGTATGCTTATTGATCAAAACGGCAATATAGGTATTGGCACGACGAGCCCGTTGACTAAAATGGACATCAACGGAATCGTCAAACAGGGCTCCAGTTTTCTGCAAAATGTTTTCCACGTTAATGTTGGCTCAGATGCAAGATGGGAAACTGGCGCCAATAAAAACTTACTAAAAATTAAAACTAATCTTGCATCAGTTGATACGGTGATGCCGATGATTCACATTTACGGCACCGATTACGCCTCTGGATCTTCCATGGATCTGCGGATCAACTTTTATTATTTCAGTGGTGCCTGGTCCGCATACTCGGTGTCCTCAGCGGGAGGCTATGCACCGGCTGTTTCACTTGGTGTAGAGTCTGGTGAGGTTTCCATTCTTCTATCAAGAAGCAGCGGAGATCGCTGGTATTATGGAGATTTTCAAATTGATGCTCAAGACGCTATGTTAGCATCTTCGAATATTTCTAGTTATACTGGATGGACATTCTCGGACGAAGATTTAAGTACGGCGAGTCAGGTTGTAGCCGTACCATATAAGCTTCAAATTAATAACAACCTGGTCGTGAGTGGCGGTAACATTGGCATAGGGACCACAAATCCCGCGTCGCCTTTGCACGTGAGCACTCTGTCTGGTGGCGCGGATGTGATGAAATTAGAAATTCCTTCGACAGGATATGTCGGTGCTATTGGGATGCATATGTCCGCCTACAACTCCGCGGGGGTATCAAAACCCTATGGAGGTGTCTATGGATACGTTGACAGTCCAACCAGTGGTTCTGAATCTGGAGGGGTCGTTTTTTATGGACGCAATTCCGGTGTGTGGGGAGAAAAAGTGCGCATAACTGGAAATGGCAAAGTTGGTATTGGAACAGGAGCTCCAATGGCGCCTCTTGAAATTAATGATACAAACGGTACGGCTGCAATTCTTTATATCGGAGATTCAAACACTGCGAATAGCACAGGCCTATACGTCAACAGATGGGCGTCTGGAACGAACCCAATGGGTATTCAAGGCACTAAAGTTGGAGTTGGCTCCAATGACATCACACTTCAAGCGCAAGGGGGTAGAGTGGGAATCGGCACAACAAGTCCCGGTTACGCTTTGGATATCAATGGTGACGTTAATGCCTCTGGATGTGTTCGAGGCGGTGGTTCTGTGCTGGGTGGAGTCTGTTCATCAGATGAAAGATTGAAAACGGAAATCCAACCATTCGAACTGGGTCTTCAAGCATTGTTGGAAATCAATCCAAAGTTTTTCAAATACAATGGACTTGGCGGGCATCCAGCCAGCGATAAACTTGAGCTTGGTGTTATTGCTCAGGAAGTGGAAAAGGCGGCTCCGCAGTTGGTTGTTGTGAAGCAGGTAAAACTTCACTCTGATGATACAGAGCTGACTGAAATTAAACAAGTCAACTATTCGGCTTTCACATACGTTATCATTAACGCTGTCAAGGAGATATATAGCAAGTTCTTGGCCCATGATAAACAGTTAGCGTCACAAGCGCGACAAATCGCCTCGAAGGCGGATCGGTCAGAGCTAGAATTTTTAAAAGCAGAGAACCAAAAACTGAAATCTGCTGACATCGCCAAGACAAAAGAACTTGAAGTCATGAAAGCACGCTTGGATAGAATTGAAAGAGCGTTGCCGTCGAAGTAAGAGCACTGAGTTTGTTAGCAGTGCTCTGTTTTTTTTAAAAAAAGAGATGTCTATTTTCTTCCCATAAAGAATCCGTGGTTGTAGATCTCCTTAAAGAGGAGATTGTGGGCGCTGTCATAAACTTGCAGCTCTCCATGAATGGCGTCGTTTAAGAACGGAACATCAAAGTAACCTTCCAAAATCTGGCCCACTTTCTGAACTCGTCCATCGGGAAGAGATTCTGCTTTGACGGAGAGAACTTTCACACGATCGAAATGTCTTACACCTTCGATGCGCGAAGTGAATTTTTCCTTCGTAAGAATATGCAAATCATCAGAGACTTTTTTTCGCAAAGCCAATTCTTGCTCTGTAAGACCGCTAAATATGACATAGCTTTTGTCTTTGCTAGGACCTGAAAATTGAACGTCAGAATCGACAGCCATGCTCGTGGTTCCAATATATTCACCAAGCTCATTCGTCACGGGACCACCTGACATCCCTTGAATGTAGGACTGTCTAGGACATTCTGCTAAATGGAAAATGGAGTAGGCACCCCGAGCACCCTTAGCGGCCTGAGGAGAAATGAAGAATCCCTTATAGGTACAATCAAAACGACTCATACCAGACACTGTCGCAACCAACGGAATTCCTTTTGCGGGATAGCCCCATAAGTGGATATTTTCATTTTCAGAAGGAAAGCTTTCTGCCATGGGAAGTACACGCAATTGGTGCAGAGGGCCTTGAGGCGAAGCAATGACAAGATCCTGAACATTGCGAGTTTCGGCGTCACCTAGTTCGAAGGTGAAAGACTGTTTAAAGGGATTGAAGACGCCCATTACAGATCCAGCGGAAAAGCCTGCCGATTGAAAATGATAGGTGCCATCGTTGGGTCTAGAGAAGAAACAGTGTCTGGCTGTAATGATTCTAGGAGATGCTCCGAAGGATGGCGATTGAACCGCAGCGGCACTACAGTTCATGAACGCTACCAGAGGAATTCCGCTTGGCAGAAGGGCTGCCATTCGCTGACTGCTGTCAGTCAGGTGTTGAATAAAATCTGAGGTATTAGCCGTTGCAGAGAAAGCAGCAAGACCGATTGTGAGAATAACAAATAAATGACGGATGTTCGTGCTCATAAAATTTTCCTTTAAAGTTATGGAGATGAGCACTCTTAATTGAAGATGGATGAAGTTGTCTTGTTACATCAAGGAAAATTATCGCTTCACGTCGGTCAGAGAAAATAGCTGGATATTCAAGGAGTAGACTTCTGTGCGCTTTCGTTCCTTCTGAGAAAGCAGTTTACCCATTTTCATGCAGAACTGACGTATTTCTTCTTTTGCTTCTGGAATGGCGTCGATATCCATCGGAAAACTGATGGAGGTGATATCGCGCAGATCTATGGGCTGACTTTTCAAAGCATCGAGGGCCTGATTGATAGATTGGCGATGGGATTCACGCAGGGCCGTTGAGGGAGTGTCAGAAACTGTTGCAAGTGTATTATGATTCTTGACCCAATCTCCTCGGGAATTTTTCGCTAAAATATTCAGACGATTGAGTCTTTCTAAAGCGGAGGAGGCGCGATCGACGGAGATATTCAATCGATTGGCTATCCAGGCATTATCCGATATGAAGTTATCCGTAGAGATTAAATTTAAGATTGCAAAGTGCTCCCAGTCGGAGATGTGTGCGAACTCATCCTCACGAAGTTGATAGGTATTTCTATCGATGCCAAATTTTTTTAACTGACGCTTGGCTTCAATAATGGCCAAAAATCTGTCGCGTTCCTGATCAGAAAGTTTCAAATTTGCGATGATTCTTTCCTGCAGTCTTTTTCCTGGGATATGCTTGCCATGAAGAAGATCGGAGAGACGACCGGAAGATAATTGCAAATCCCGAGCAAAAGCACGCATGGAATAGCGATAGTTGGCTTTTTTTCGCGAAGCCATTTTTTCACTGAAAAATAAAGTCAACGGACAAGGCTCGAGTTTGTTTTTTGATTTCATTTAAAGTCCAAGCTTCTTCACTTGCTCTGCATATTCATCGGCGGATTTATTAGCAAAGGTATCTGAAACAATCAAAGCAACGAACAAGCGAACTTGCTCAGAGGAGCCTATTGACGGGTTCGCTTGTAAAGCCCCGCGATAGACGACTTCATGAAGAATGGCGGCGGCTTTATCCTCAGGAAACATAAGGAGCCACAAGGATTGATCGACGAAGTAGCGGAAGTCATATTCAGAGTTAGGTGTGGGATTCTGCACGATCAATTGTTTTAATGTACAGCCCTCTTGATATATGCCGATCCCCACATCTTTGATGTCAGCTAGATGCCCGGATATAAAATTTGCTTCAGAATAAAAAGAACTCACCCAGGTTGCATACTGGGAGGCTCGCTGCGGGTCTAAAGCTTTCAAACGTGTTATGAGCTTGCCAACGATCTCTAAAACCTGCTGCTTCTGGGCATCTGACTCCTGATAAAAGACGGCGTCATCGCTATTGTCTTGACTGATCGGAGTGTAATTGGGGAATTGAGGATTCAGTTTATAGCGAATTTGAGATTCAAACAAATCGAAGAATGTGACTCGAGTGCCTCTCCAGGTACCCTGTTGACTTAGGCAGTAAACAGCATCCCCACCGTTGCCCTTGTAGACCCAATCAGAAGCTTGCGCTGTAAGAGTGCAAAAAAGTGCAAAAATGCTCCAAACTAAAAATCGCATAAGTACCTCGAAGACCTTGAGAGATAAAATATTTAAGAGGATCTCGTCTACTGCTCCATGATGTTTGTGGAGCATTTGTATAGATTTTCACCGATCAAGTCAGCAGGTCTTCATTACCGGGCCGGTAAGAATACTTTTAAGGAGATAAATTTGTTTCAATTTTTTTTTGGAACATCAAATTTTAAAAAACCACTGAGCGAATTGGTATTCTTATTCTGCGTCCGATGAATTATCTCATTGAGTCCGTCTCTTTAATGCTCAGAGACTTTGTCTCGACCAAAGAATTACGCTCTGCACCTGAGTATTATGAGTTTTATTTTCTGACATTTCTTCAATACTCTTTGAGCTCGGAGGTATTAGTAATGAATAAGTTTTTCGTTCTATTCTTGGTGCTTGTGACGGGCTCTACTGGTTTCGCTTCTGATTTTAGTCCATGTTCCAAATTTGCGGGTAGATATTCAAAGCAAGTTGATAACCGCGATACGTTTTCTTCTCAGGGTTTAAAGATTGCAGTGTATCCTGCCGGCTCTTCAATGGAGTTAACATACAATTCGGACAGCGAACCAAGTCAGTGGAGAGGCTGGATCGAGTCTTACATCGCTGATGGTGCGGTTCATGTTGGTGATGCTAACACGGGAAAAACATACGTCGCTCTTTGTACTTCTGACAAAATTTCTATCAAGCGTGAAGGTTTGCTACTGAAGCCAATCGTCACCGAAATTACGTTTTCTGGCGATCAGTTGTTTTATGTGACGTATGTTGAAGGTGGCGAAGCGCGTGCTACTTTCATGAAGCTAAAGAAAGTGCAGTAAAAGTACTATGAATCCTAAAAAGCGTTATTTGAAACGCTTTTTAGGATATTGATTTGTAGCTCTGTCTTCTGTTCGTTTGAAGTGTTAAACTTCATGGGAGAGAGTTGAGTTTTCTCTTTTGTTAAAGCACAAAATATTTAAGTAACCTCCTTAGTAAATCCAAAATTAACAGAAAATTTATCGCAAACCTCAAAGCACCTTAGTCGTTCGGGAAGGCAATTGGACTGAAAGTGTTCCCCAGAACGACTTTGGAACGTTAATAAATTTTAGTTTGTCTATTCAGTTAATGGATTTTGACCGATATGAGGACTATGAGATGGAACGTAAAAGTAACTCTATTATTAATGTCACTTTTTGTGACATCGAGTGCGCTGGCTGCGCCGTCCTCTTTGACCTATCAGGGACGAATCATGAAAGTGGATGGAACTCCCTTAGAGCATAGTAGTGTCAGTTTTATTTTTCAGATCACTGATCCCAGTGGCGCCTGTGTGATTTATCAAGAGCAAGTGGATGGATATAGCATGGTGAATTCTGGCGGGATGTTCGATCTGCCGATTGGCCAAGGTACTATCACATACCCAACATCGGGTTCATTTTCAGTGTTGGATGCATTCAATAATGGAACTGCCTACATTTGCCTTGGTGGATCGCCATATAATGCTTCCGCTGGAGATCTAAGAAAGTTGCGTGTGCAGTTCCATGATGGTGTTGGATGGAAAACCCTCTCACCTGACTCAGTGATTCGTTCCGTACCCTATGCAGGTTATGCGTTGTCTGCGCAAAAGCTGGGTGACAAAGGTGTGAGTGACTTTGTGACGAAGGCAGGCCTGCCTAGTTGTACAACGGATACTTTCCTGAGTTGGAATGGAACGAGTCTTTCTTGCGCAGGATTGAGTGGTCCCGTTGGTGGATCTGTGACAGGAGTTTCTTCAACAAATAGTTATCTTACGGTTGCAAATGTTGCCGGCGCAGCCTCCTTGACTCTCAACGTGGGTGCGAGCGCGAACACTGTGGCAGCCGGAGATGATTCACGTTTGAGCGATGCCCGCATACCGAAGGGCACCGCGGGTGGAGATCTGAGCGGCACCTATCCAAATCCAACCCTGGCTAAAATCGACGGTGTGGATTTGCTAATTTCTTCTTTAAGCATAGGAAATTTTTTAAAGTATGATGGCAGCAAGTGGGTGAACACTAGTTTATCCAGCGCCAACTTATCGGACGCGGCAAGTTTTATAAAGGCTTCGCAGATGCCAGCGAATTGTACTGCGGGACAGACGCTGACATTCTCTTCGCCATCAGGAACTTGGAATTGCAGCAATATCTCTATGGCAGATTCACAAATTGTTTATGCGGCAAAACCGGCCAATACTTTCTTTGCGGGACCAGATGGTGCGAGTGGAGCACCGGTCTTTAGAAATTTAACGGCGGCGGATTTACCAGCAGCCATGTATGACGGAACATATTTTAAGAATGGTGGAAATTCGTTCGGAGCAACGGCTAGCGTGGGAACGAATGACGCAAATTCTTTTTCAATTCGCACAAATAACAACCCTCAAATGACAATTGATTCATCGGGGAAGGTGGGAATTGGAATTGCCCCTACTGCGGCAGTTTTCACTATAAGAAACGCAGATGGATCAGGACCAGGCGCAACGGTGGTTCAGGCTATTCGCGGTGGGTCATTTCAGGCTGGGGACCTGACACAGTGGCAGGGCGCAACGGGTGGAGTGCTCGCACGAGTGAATTCCTCAGGAAATATCATTGCTAATGAACCCAACAATGGAGCCGCTTTCCAGGGGAACGCGACGGGGACTTGGGGTGTAGCCGCCATGATGACCGCAAGCGGAGTTTCCGGAAAAGGTGTTATGGCATCGGCGACAGGTACAGCTGGAATTGGTCTGTGGGCCCGGTCGGATTCATCTTATTCAGGATTTTTTCAAAGCAGCAACAACTCAAATACGGATCCGACCGTGGTGGTCAGACAGCAAGGCAATTCAACTGCGAATCTTCAAGAATGGCAGAACATTGGAGAGCAAGCCATGACCGTTGTGACGTCTGCGGGAAAAGTAGGAATTGGAACGACGTCACCATCAGACCCTCTTGAAGTTCGAGTCAACCAAGCCGCAACCACCAATATTCAAGTTGCAAATACAAACGCCTTAGGCAAAGCGCAGATGCTTTTGTCAAACGGAAGCAACTATACTTGGCTCTACCAGCAGGGTTCAGGAGGTGCTAGTGGAGGCTTCGGAACGGACAGTCCCAATGGAATGTTCATGCAGGTCACTAATGGGACAGGCGATTTTATTTGGACAACCACGGGTTCTAATACAGAGCGTATGCGCATTACGAACTCTGGCAACGTTGGTATTGGTACCTCAACCCCTGCGGCGCGCTTGCAAGTTAGTACAACTGCGACAACCGGTAACATCGCAAGCTTTGTATCAACAGGTGCTGGAGGCGCTGGCTGCAGTATCGGGTGGAATGGAACAAGTTGTTCCTCGGATATTCGATTGAAGGAAAATATAACGAGCATTGATCGCGCAGCGACGTTCGAAAGTTTACTTAAAGTAAGACCCGTGAACTTCACTTGGAAGAAAGATCCTCAGCATGAAAAACAAAGCGGCTTCATTGCCCAAGAGTTAGAAAAGATATTCCCTGAATTTGTAAAAACCGAAGCGAGCGGCTTGAAACAAGTAAACTATGCTCACTTCACATCGATTTTGACTTCAGGTTTGCAATCTTTGTATGAAAAATGGCTCGGTCACGAGAAACTTTTACAAGAGCTCCAAGGAGCCTCCCAAGTGCAATCCCGTCGCTTGGCCGTGGCGGAAGAGACCGCTCAGCAGCTCCAGGAGCAAAATAAACAGCTTCGAGAGGATATTTTGCTATTAAAAATGCATATCTGTCAGCAGGACCCTCAAGCAGCGATTTGTAAATAGAGTCCATTCGCCGGGCTTTCGATCTTCCCCATTGCCTTGTAAATGCAGAAGTCATATCAAGTGTTCCCGTTGTGAATTGGAACAATAGACCCAATATGAATGACGTTCTATTTTGGTCCCACTAAATTAAGGACTGTTATGCGTTTACTATGTTTGCTAACGATTTTGGTGTTCTCATCTTTTCAAGCTCAAGCCATGGATTGGATCGATAAAGGTAACGGCGGAAATGCACTCTATTGTGACTTTGGTTCTCCAGCGCTGCCATGGATAGAAGTTCGTTTCTTCGATAACTATGAAAGTTTAGCACGATATAGTTTAAGCCCGGCTTTTCCTTTGGCTTCTGCAGCTGCAGACAAGGATCAAGAGGCCTTGCAAATCGTCAACGACGTTTTGTTTCGTCTGGCTGTTAAGGATCCTGCACGTGCGCAGAATTATATGTTGTGGAGCGGAACTTTTTTGGCGGAAGCTCGTTTCGTTGCGGGTTCGTCTTTGTTAGAAGTTCCTGACTCAGGAATCGGCATGTTGCCAACAGGCTGTTCTTTGAAACAGTTGATCGTTCAAAACCCTCAGCCACTTTCAAAATACGACGCTCGATATTTTGTCGCATCTGATCTTTGGAATAAAATGGATTCACAAAACAGAGCTGTCGGAATCTTGCATGAAGTTGTTTATCGTGGAGCTCTGACGAAGAATCCAGCTTTGAAATCTTCAGAGAAAGTTCGTCTTTTTGTGGCGCTTTTAATTTCAAACGAGATTTCAAACATGCAGGATCAAGAGTATCAGTCTACCCTGAGCAGCTTGGGGCTCTAATCTATGATCAAGCAGGGGAATGATCTCGAAAATTGTCCTATGGCTCTTTTTCTTTTAGAAAAGATGATGAGTCGTAAGAAAATCAATCGTCGCTATTCTTTGCGTGCGTTTGCTCGGGATCTGGAACTTTCTCCTGGACGTCTTTCCGATATTTTGAAGGGGAAATACATCCCTGGAGATAAGATTCAAGATCGGATTATCAAAAAGCTTAAATTGTCAGATGAAGAAAGTGATCGCTTTCGTGCCTTGGTCGACCAAAAGAAGATTTTGTCTTCACACGAATTTCCTTCAAGTGTTTACCGCATTCGTGAGGATGAGTTGGCCTTAATTGCTGACTGGGAACACTTTGCTATTTTAACTCTTGTCGAAACAGACCATTTTGTATCTAACGACGCCTGGATTGCTGGACGTTTAAATCTAAGCATAGAGCGCGCGCATGCGGCTTTGGAGCGGCTGCTGCGTATGAATCTTCTGACAATGAATGACGGAGCCTATACCGCTGTTCATGAAAATATGGTGACTTCGAATGAAGTTCCCTCTCCGGTTCTTCAAGAGTCGCACCGTCAGAACATTCAACAGGCCTTGCAATCACTTAAAGCGGACCCTGTGACTTTGCGAGATATCAGTTCTATATCGTTTCGTATGGACATGGCATCTTTGCCTGAAGCAAAAATTGAAATTAGAAAATTCAGATTGCGCATGGCCAAGTTGCTTTCGGACCTCGGAGAGAACCGTACTGAGGTTTTCAATTTAAATATTCAGCTTGTACCAATTACGACGCCATTGGATGAGGCCGAGAAGCTACCAGTTTAAAATTTTATTTGGGCGTATTTTGATATTGAGTTGGAACGCCTTCTGATAGATTGCTTGTTGTCTCGGCCCTTCACGATTTCATGAAAACGGCGTCCCACTTCTTAACATCGCTTCCGCAGAATTCGTGCGATGATCTTCATTTCCTTCGATTCATCCAAATTTTTTCTTTTCACTAAGTAGATATCACGGGTGGCGCTCTTAAAAACAGCGCGATGGGCCTCGTACTCTAGAAGCTGAGACTGGTGGCTTCTTTGTTCGTTGATCGCATTTGCTAAAAAGCGCGGTGCAAAGACGGCGGCACGTCCTGAATCAACGATTCCTAACGCCGCTGAAAAAGTACTGGCACCAAAACTAAGAGTTCGTTTTTGCAGCTCGGGCCACCCGTCGCGAGAGCGAATGCTGAGTGGATTATTTTTAATCTCTGAATTCGGACCGACAAAGGGGATCTCTTCCAGAGGTAAGGCTTTGAAGTCACGATTTCTGAAGAAAACGCCCATGCCAGCTTTTGCGACTTTCAGATGATCCAACTGCGGATGAGGAAAGGGTGCCGATGAAATGGCAAAATCAATCTGAGAGTCTAAAAGTTTGACTTCCATTTCTCCAGAATCAAGATTGTGAAGATCGACGGCTGGTTCGATATCCTTGGATATTTCCGCAGCAAAAGCTATTGAAAAAATATCGGTCAGGCCAATGCGAAGAATTTGTTTGGAAGCTACAGCTTCCTGATTTTTAAGCTGGTCTACCAATTGAAGAATTTCTTTACTCTTGCCATAAAGAGCCTTACCAGCCTCTGTCAGTTCAAGTCCGCGGCCCTGGGGACGGAAAAGTGCTTGATCCAGCTCATTCTGCAATTGGCTCATCGCCTTGGACAGACCGCTATGAGAAATATTTAATAACTCGGAAGCCTTAGTCAGACTTCCAGTTTCCGCGATGAGGCAAAAGTACTTCAGACGATCTGTATCCATAAGTCACATGATATCATCTATTATGCACTTTTATTCAACATATTAATAGCCTAAATTCCAACGCAGGTTTTTTAACCAACTCACGCTCGAACTGCTGCTCTTAATGATAGTCAGCCTTTCGGGGGCTTTCCAAGCGGCTAAGCAATAAGGAGTTTTAAAAATGGGTTCTGAAAATATCTTTGATCTGATTCATCAACATACATCAATTCGAGCCTATAAAAGCACCCCCATTCCAGAAGAAATTCTGAATAAGATTTTACTAGCGGCAACGCGAGCCTCTTCTTCGGGAAATATGCAGGCTTATTCGGTCATTGTGACCAGTGATGAAAAGATCAAGCAAGAGCTTTATGAACCCCATTTTAAGCAAAGCATGGTTCTGGATGCGCCAGTCATACTGACTTTTTGTGCGGACTTTCATCGCATGAAAAGATGGGTAAAACTGCGGGAGGCTCCCGAGAATTTTGATAACTTTATGAGCTTCATGATCGCAGCTATTGATGCAGTTCTAGCAAGTCAAAATGCGGCTCTGGCTGCGGAGGCCGAGGGCCTTGGACTTTGTTATATGGGTACCACCTTGGCAAGTTGCGACCAAATAGCGCGAATTTTGAACTGTCCAGAGGGAGTTGTGCCTGTTGTTGGTTTTTCGCTGGGTTATCCCGATGAAAAGCCCGCGCCACGAGACCGACTTCCATTAACATCCCTGGTTCATCGCGAGCGCTATGAAGTGAAAACTGACAGTGAAATTCTTGATTCTTATCGAGATCGTGAGCAGGCGGGGTGGAAGAGATATATGAGTCACCCAGATCTTAAGAGAGCCATCGAGGAAAGTGGCGTTAAAAATTTGGCACAAGTGTATACGAAATTAAAGTATACTCGTGAATCTCACCAAGGATACTCCGAGACCGTTATGAAATGCCTTCAAGATCAGGGATTTTTGAGTTGATTTTTTTAACTGTTAAACTTCAATCCCTTGATGTTCTACAAACCGTTGCTGATATAAAAATTGCCGCCAGAGATCTGCGGTGAAAAGATCAAAGCAGCGAGGTTGTTATGGTGTCAGCGGAATTTACTCTTGAGTCGGCGGCATTCAAAAATAATTACGAGATCCCTGCAGTGTACACTTGCGAGGGAAAGAACATTTCTCCTCCGTTAAAGTGGTCCAATCCACCGCAAGGCACACAAAGCTTTGCGATCATTGTCGATGACCCAGATGCGCCAGATCCTCAAGCACCGAAAACGACTTGGGTGCATTGGGTGCTGTTCAATATTCCCCCAAGCATCACGTCGTTGCCAGAAGATGTTCATTCACTTCCAAAGAAGTCTCATGAAGGCCTTAACGATTGGCAGGCCGTGGGCTATCGTGGTCCTTGCCCTCCAATTGGCAAGCATCACTATCATCATAAAATTTATGCACTCGATACGATTTTGCCAGAGATGGAAAGACCTACTAAGGCAGATCTCGAAAAATCAATGAAAGGTCATGTCCTGGGGCAGACCGAGTTGGTAGGAACTTATCTAAAGAAGAAGCATTGATTTAAAAGCTATTTGGAAAGATTCAAGTACTGAGTCGGAACCGAATCTTGATAGATTGGTTTCCCGTACCAGTTTTTAATAATCTCATGATATCGACCAGTGCGACGAAGACGTTTAAGTCCTTCATTGAACGTATCAATCAGCTGCTGCGCATTTTTGACTTTTTTGGAAATAACTAAATGATATGGAGAGATCTGAATTGGCAAGAGATTGTGAGAAAATAACTTCGCGTCTTTTCCATAGAGTTTCTTCAGTAGAACATAGCCAACCTCTAAATCACTGGGCACAGCTTGCACTCGGCCGGCGCGAAGCATATTGAAACTTTGTTCGTCGGAAGTCAGTCTTGTAACTTGAATAACGCCATCTTTTTCAGCCTGCAAAAACTTATCACCCATTCCGCCAAATCCGCGGGTGGAGGCCATGGGGACATTTTTAAGGTCTGAATATTGTGTCCACACAAAGGGGTGCACTTTTAGATAGAAAAAAACATACTGTCCTATATAGATCGGGTCGCTAAAGAGATAATATTTTTCACGCTCTTTAAGACGGGCGTAAGCAATTGTTCCATCCCACTCACCGGATTTGGAAAGTTCGTTGGCCCTGGCCCAAGGAAAGAATCCTAACTCAACATCAAAGCCCTGAAGGGCAAAGGCTTCCGTGGTAATTTGGGAAAGAAGACCTTTGTTGTCGATTGAATTGGAAATATATGGAGACCATTCACCAGTCGTAATGCGAACGGTTTTTTTTGCATATGCGATTCCAGCGGAACAGAGAAGGATCGCAAATAAAACAGCTCTCATAACAGGAGACCTCGCCTTAGCTCCAAATGACACTGTACTGACTTGATAGTCAATCCTGAAAACGTTTTTCCAGCCCCATGCTCATCCATTGGAGTCCACACTTCACGAAGTTTATACTCATCCGACCAAAAAAATGAGGTGTCCTATTCGACCTCACGAAAGCTCGCTTTGTGATGAGTTTTGTTTATTCGCTCCAACCTTGCTCCAGCAAAATTGATTTAAAAGCTTCGTTATCCAGCGACAAGGGAGGAAGATAACTTGCGACGCGTTCGCGTTTCCACCAGCCTGCTTCCCCGGGGTTGGTATATTTGTAGTGGTAGAGCTCGGCGCGAATAAAATGTGGATTTTTCCCGTTGAAAGGATCGTCCTGCAGAAGGCCGAGGACATCTTTGTTTCCATCCAGAAGTTTTGCGACCAGGTTCAAGATCCACGGGTTGTAGCGGAAATCTGACATTGCTGCAAACCACATTTGCCAATCGAGTTTGTAGTGATAGGGACTGACCTGCGGAGAAAGTCGCACGGGATCTCCAGGCTTTCCTTTGAAATTATAGGGCAACCAGACAGTATGCGTGGTAATTTCTTTATCCATGGTCCCTTCAATGATGATCTCCATGCGCTCGCGCGTGATCGAACCAAAGGCGCCATAGGTATTTACAAGATTCAATCGGTCAAAGCTACGGTTCATCGCCTGTCGTGGAGAAAAGAGATTCAACAAAGGCTGATAACTTAGGATTAAAATCAAAAGAAAGACGAGCCCCACCGCAACACCGAACCAATCCGGTGCGGCGGGAAATGAGGCCACCGAGATATTGCCGAAGTAGCGAAAGAAATCGTCATCGAAACAAGCAATGCATACAACGATGCTAATGCAATTTAGCCAGCTGTAATTGCCGCCGGCAAAGATAGTCAGTTGAAACAGAATTATCGAGGCTCCGGCGACATATCGGACCATCTGCGGTCCGAACAGACCAAAAGGAGCAATCAATTCTACATAGTGATTGATGATAATTGAAAAGCGATGAAGCCACTTGGGAAAATGGTGGAAATACCAACTTAAAGGATTCGGTAAAGGCTGAGTTTCATAGTGATAGTACATGCAGGTGTAATCGCGCCAGCAGTCATCACCACGTATTTTAATCAATCCTGCGCCGAACATAAGACGGAAAGCCAACCATCGATAAAGCCAGATAATCAACAAGGGTACAGGTTGTGAATGAGGTCCCAAAAAGATCGCCAAAAATCCTGCTTCGAGTAAAAGAATTTCCCATCCAAATCCGTAAAAGACTTGGCCAACGTTGATAATGGACATATAGAGAGCCCACATCAGTGTCCACGTCAGCATGGAAAGAAAATAGCCTGAGGATTCGGAAAAACCCAGAATGGCAAAGCAAGCCAGAGCGACGCCAAACCAAGAAATAACTGCAAAGAAAGTTTCAGAGTAATAGAAATAGAAAATGCTGGGATTTTCGGAAAAAGAAGTGCGCTCAAGAAAAATCTTGGCGGGCAAGATGCCGTGATCACCAAGCAGGCCTTTTCCTTGAAACGCGGCAATAAGAAAGCCAAGTAGATAAATAAATCCTAAAGCCTTCTGAAAAATCAGCCGTGTAAAAACATATTCGGATGAAAATAGAGAATCCATTGAAAAATGTTACGCCTCGGAGTTGAGGCGATGGCATTTAAAAGAAAAGAATCTGCCACAGCACAGAGAGCAAACTTATGAACCTTACGGAGTCGGTGCACACGCCAGCTCGATGAATTCAAACTTTGTGACATCTACCAAGCCCTTGTCAGTCAGCTTGAGCGCTGGGATCACTGGCAAAGCCAAGAATGCCATTTGAATAAAGGGTTCTTCAAGGCGCACACCCAGTTTTTTAAACTCAGTTTTCAGAGCCTCGATACCGGATTTAATTTCATCAGCACTTTTCAGACTCAATAACCCCGCAATCGGGAGCTCAACACGGGCCTGAACTTGTCCCTTGTTGGCGACAACAAAGCCACCGCCCATCGCAATAATCTCATTCACGGCAATGGCCATATCCTGAGTGTTAGTGCCAATAACCATAATATTGTGGGAGTCATGGGCCACGGAGCTAGCAAGAGCTCCTGACGTTAAGCCCATTCCTTTGACAAACCCTAAACCGGGCTTCAAGTTTTTCCCATAGCGTTCGATATTCGCCATGAATAAAACATCGTCTTGCAAGAAATGCTCTCCATCAAAAGAAGTGGTGATATGCTTCGTGATAATTTCATTCGGAACGATTTCAATGACATTATAAAGTCCGGGACTTTTCGGAAAGTTGAAATCAGAGTCCTTCATAGGTTGACGTTTGATAGTATTCATCATTGGTGGTTTTGAAAGCTGCAAGTTTTTTGCAGAGTCCTCTTTCAAGTTCAATTCCGAAACTAGCTTGCCTCCAATCATGACGTCATGAATGGCCACAGCCTTAAGATCGTTCAAAAGAACCAGATCCGCTTTTTTACCCGGAGCAATCAAGCCTAAACGTTTCAAACCGAAGTGCTTGGCTGCCGAATAAGTCGCAAGACGATATGCCACATGGACCGCGACATTGTGTTTGCTAATTAATTCTTTAATTAAGAAGTTAATATGACCTTCGTGAGCGATTTCAAAGGGGTTGCGATCATCCGTGCAAAGCAAGCACTGCGGAGATGAAAAATCATTGACCAATGGGGCAAGGGTTTTCAAATTTTTCGCAACGCTGCCTTCGCGAATGATAAGTCCCATGCCTTTTTGCAATTTCTCTCGGCCTTCATCCAAGGTGACGGTTTCATGACAGTTTTGGATGCCAGCAAGTAAATAGGCATTTAACTCTTTGCCGCGCAAAAGGGGAGCATGACCATCGAGATTTAAATCTTCGAAGGCTTCAATTTTATCGAGGACATCGGCATTGGCATTGATAACGCCGGGAAAGTTCATCATTTCTGCCAAACCTAAAACTGCAGGATGATCTTTGAGCTTGCGCATTTCCTCAAGGGTAAAATCCGAACCATTTGTTTCAAAGCCAGGCAGTGCCGGTACACATGAAGACATCTGCACAAAAAGATTTTGGCGAGTCAGCTCCGCACAGCGCAGAAACCACTCGAAGCCGGTGGCTCCGGTTACATTGGTAATTTCATGGGGATCACAGATCGCAGTGGTCGTGCCGAGGGGCAGGGTGGCTCTTTCAAATTCAAAAGGCGACATCATAGAAGATTCGATATGCAAATGACCGTCGATGAACCCCGGGGTCACAAAGGCATTTTTTCCGTCAAGAATCCGACGGGCTTTGCAATTCGCATACTCCAAGCCGACTCCGACAATGTATTCACCACCGATGGCGATACAAGTGGGATAGATTTCACCGGTAATAACATCAAGGAGTTGAACATGGGTGATCAGCAGATCAAGTTCTTGATCGCCACGGGCCTGTGCCAATCGAGTCGGAAGTGCAGTGCGTGAAATAGTCTGGGTATTCTTGCGCGATAGTGTCATTTAAAATCGTTCTCATACATACTCTTGAAATTCAATTAGTATTAAGATCATCAATTCAGAGTGACGCCATACTTTTTAAAGATTGCCTTAAGAACTCCATTTGCTTTTATCAAATCGATAGCTTTATTCAGATCTTTCGCCGGCACGCGGCCCTTGCGACTGACCGAGCATGCAATTGGGTATTCCTGCATAAAAAGACGGTCGCGATTTTTCTCAACCGAAGAATGCCTTGTTTTATAGTAATCCAGAAAGATTTCATCGGTGACAACATAGGAAATGCGACCTTTAAGAATTTTATTTAAATTCGCGTCCTCGCTGGAAGAGTCTTCGCGAATAAGATGTTTTGAAGCGAACAAGGCATCAAGACGGGGGTAGCGATAATTTAGAATAGTGCCAATGGTTTTTCCGTCAAGGCCGGTTACTTCCTTGGGCATTGGGGCCGGCCCCAGAATGACCTCTTTTTTCATAAACAAAGTCTTAGACCAATCAACTTCATCTTTGTCCTCTGCCCAGGCGCGACTGGTGTAGCACAGAAAGTCGACCTTTCCTTCTTCAAGGTAACTTTGTAAACGATAACGGGTCAGTAGAGTCAGCGAGCCTTCTTTGCCAAGGGCCTTAATAAGTGCCTCAGTATAAGCCGGCACAATACCTTTTAGTTTTGAGTGCTCTTCGACAAATAAAAGAGGTGCTCCAAGACCTTCTGGGATGGCGCCGCGTACGGCCACTTTTTGAGTCGATGCCGCGGAAACATCACAAAGAAGAAGGCAAAGCCCCCATAGAACATATTTCATGGACACAGCCTGCCGCAAAAGTCCGCATAATTCAAAGTCTCATTTTAGGACGTTTGGTTACAGGAAATCCTAGAATCTTCCGATAAATGAGTATGAGTAATGTCAGAGACATTAAAAGTGCACCCACAGATCCAGATGATTTCATGGCTGTGTCCAGAGATGAGTTTATTCCTGGTACGCAGGTTCCCGTGGATATCTTTCTGAAGCTGTCAGAGCGAAACTTCGTCATGATCCTGAAGGAAGGCGCGAAAGTTCATTTTGATGACATGCATTTTCCCGAAAAAGCAGAATGGCTTTATGTTCGTAAAAGTGACTACCACAAATGTGTCGGCAAAGCTTTGACCGTTGCGGGAATTGTTCTGGACAGTGATAAGATTAGTATTGAAAAGAAGACGGCGGTTCTTTCCAGAGCGGCGGATTCTATTTTTAAAGAGATTGAACACTTGGGGTTTGATCATCAAGCCTTAGAGCACTCGAAAGTTGTTAGTAAATCCATCCAAGCTTTGGTCGAAGATAAATCAGATATCAGCTTTGTGATAAATTTGATGGCGAATCTTAGCGATGATCTTATTCGCCACGCGATGATGGTTTCCGCAGTCTCTGTGATTATTGCGCGTTCCATGAAGTGGACTATGTCGGCTAATTTGGAAAAATTAGCACTGGGCGCACTTTTGCATGACGTGGGGATGAAAGAACTTCCAGATGAAATTTTAGATTTGCCTCGTCACGCTATGAATCGGGAACAAGCAGCGATCTATGAATCCCATGTTTATCGTGGCGTTGAGATTTTAAGATCTATGCCGTCCATTTCTGACGACATTATCTCCATTGTTCTAGAACATCACGAGAATGCACCGGGGCAAGGGTATCCCCGTCGCCTGCGTGACTTCAAAATAAATCCCTTCGCACGGGTTGTGGCCTTAGCAGATTGTTTTGTTGAAGTGGTGATGAAGTCGGTGAACAATCCAAATCCTAAAAATGCTTTGGCAGCCATAACCTTTATTGAAGTAACTTTAGGACAGCCATTTCACAAGCCTGCATTCTTAGCTCTGAAAAGTTCTTTGCAAAAATCTGTTTAAAATTATTTTCTTCGTTGCTATCTTACAAAATCACTCTGACCTTCGCCTGTGCTTAAAAAAATGTAAGTACTTAAGGATCCTATTTCATACATATCCTGGCCACATCTCAATCACGCCAAACTCAGGGAAGAGGCTGGAATGAAAAAGGTGCTGTTAATACTTTTATTGTCTTGTCTGATATTCGCCTGCACAAAGAAAGTCGCGCAGGCACCTCCTCCGATGATTCCTGAAGTGACAGTCATCAAAGTGGTTCCACGAACTATTCCTATTATAAAAGAATTTGTCGGTCAGATTTCGGGGATTCGCGATATTCAAGTACGCGCTCGTGTAGGCGGAATACTGCTGAAGAGATATTATACGGAAGGAGCCAAAGTCAAAGCTGGCGACCTGCTTTTTAAAATTGATTCGGCTCCGTATAAGGCCTCATTAGATCAAGCTCAAGGTGATGTCAGCGTGGCCCATGCCCGCATGGTGAATGCTCGCCAAGCTCTGAATCGAATTTTGCCATTGTATAAAGAAAATGCCGTCAGTCAAAAAGATCGCGACGATGCGGTGGCAGACTTTGCTTCGGCGAAGTCTGCTTGGCAGTCTTCCAAGGCTAAGTTGGAAGAAGCGCAGATTAATTTGGGCTACACAACTGTTCTAGCTCCCATTGATGGTTATACAAGTAAAGAGACAGTTTCAGAGGGCAGTTTGATCGTTGCTAATACGGATCAGTCACTTTTGACGACGATTTCGCAAACAAATCCGGCCTACGTGAATTTTTCATTTACAGATAATGAACTTCTGGATCTACGACGTCTGACGGCCATGGGAAAACTTTCTCAGCCTTCGGATCCGACTAAATTAGAAGTTCAATTGCGCCTGGGGGATAGCAGTTTTTATCCACGCATCGGCTTCATGAATTTCAAAGACAACATTGTCGATTCAACTACGGGAACCGTGCGGGCGCGGGCGATCATTGACAATCCCGATGGTTTCTTAAAGCCCGGGCAGTTTGTCAGGGTTTTTGTTAATGGCTTTGCTCGTACAAATACCATCGCAGTTCCACTCAGAGCGGTGATTCAAACACAAACAGGTCCGATTGTGTTTTCTGTGAACTCTGAAAATAAAGTGCAACAAATTAACATTGAGACTGGCGAAGAGATCGGCAATGAGGTGGTCGTGAACAAAGGCCTTAAGGGTGGCGAATATGTTATTGTCGAAGGTTCTGCAAAAGTTCGCAATGGAATGCAAGTGAAGATCATCTCAGGTCCGTCCATGGCCAAAGTTGTTCCGGTACCTATCAAGGCGCTGCAAGCAAGCGCAAAAAATTGACAGGGAGTTCCCATGTTTTCTGCCTTTTTTATCCATCGACCTGTATTTGCGACGGTTCTATCTGTAGTTATTTTAGTAGCGGGCTATGCGGCCATCAAGGCCTTGCCGGTCGCTCAGTATCCTAACATTGTGCCCTCCCAGGTTTCTGTTACGGCCAGCTATCCTGGTGCTTCGGCTGAAACTATTTCTGCCACGGTGGCTGCTCCCTTAGAGCAAAAAATTAACGGCGTCGACAATATGCTTTATATCCAGTCGACCAACTCAAGCAGTGGCGACATGGTGATGACCGTGTCTTTCGAGGTGGGAACAAATCCCGATCAAAACACCATTAACGTGAACAACCGAGTGCAGGCCGCATTGCCGCTTTTACCAGAGGAGGTTCGTCGTCAAGGTGTGAGGGTCGATAAGAAGTCGTCTTCTATTTTGCAAGTTGTGGCCATCGAATCTCCGAATCAGCGCTACGATCAGACCTATATTAGCAATTACGTTCTGATCAATGTCATCGACGAGATTAAAAGGATTAAAGGGGTCGGGGATGCCTCTATCTTCGGTACAAAGGACTATTCAATTCGCATTTGGATTCAGCCTGACAAGATGGCGCAACTCAAAGTCGTTTCTCAGGATTTGATCAATGCTATTCGTGAGCAGAATACGCAATTCGCAGCGGGGAAGGTGGGTTCTGAGCCATTAAGTAATCCAGTTGATTTTACCTACACGGTCACTACTAAGGGACGTTTTGAAACTCCAAAAGAGTTCGAGAATATTATTGTTCGTGCTAATCCTGATGGATCTAAGATTCGCATTAAAGATGTCGCCACTGTTGAGTTGGGGTCTTTAGATTATGGTGTTGAGTCGAAGTGGAATACAAAAAGTGCTGTGGCCTTTGGGATTTACTTGGCTCCGGGGGCGAATCAATTGGATGTTGCCAATCAAGTTGAATTAAAGATGAAGGAGCTACAAAAGAAATTCCCAGAAGGCTTGGTTTACGGAATTCCTTACGACACCACAAAATTTATCAAAGTTTCCATCGAAGAGGTCATTCGCACTCTTATCGAAGCAGTGATTCTAGTTTTCCTTGTGGTCTTTCTTTTCTTGCAGAACTGGCGAGCCACTTTGATCCCCTGTCTGGCTGTTCCAGTGGCCATCGTTGGAACCTTTGCGGGAATGTATGCGCTGGGTTTTTCAATTAATACTTTAACGCTTTTTGGTCTGGTGCTGGCCATCGGGCTGGTTGTCGATGACGCGATTGTCGTATTGGAAAACGTCGAACGTATCATGCGAACGGAAAAACTTCCACCTAAGGAAGCCACGATTAAGGCCATGGATGAAGTGAGCGGGCCTGTAGTTGCGATTGTTCTGGTGCTTTGTGCGGTTTTCATTCCGGTTGCTTTTACCGGAGGACTTGCCGGGCAGATGTACAAACAATTTGCGATCACCATTGCCGTGTCGGTAAGTATCTCTGGTCTGGTGGCTTTGACCCTGACACCGGCGCTGTGTTCTTTGTTGTTAAAAGAACATGAAGATCAACCCATGGCGATCTTCCGCTGGTTCAATAAAGGCTTTGATAAAGTGACCGATGGGTTTGTTCACTCGGTCAGTTTTTTTATCCGCTTTAAAATTATTAGTTTGCTGATTTTAGTTCTTACAATTGGTGCGACAGCATTTCTCTTTCAAAAGGTGCCAGGGGCACTGGTGCCCGATGAGGATCAGGGCTATGTCATCGCAGCTCCTAGTTTGCAAGATGGAGCTTCTCTTTCACGCACAAAAAAAATAGCAGATAAGTTGGATAGTTTTACTAACAGTTCGCCGTTAATAGCGGACACCATCACGGTGGCTGGTTACGATCTGATTACAGGGACTCCGCGCACAAATTCCTTGTTGAGTTTTATTATCCTTAAAAACTGGAAAGAACGAAAAAAGCCTAATCAAAGTTCTCAATTCTTGGTGCGCCAAATTTTTGGCTTGAATGCGACAATCCCGGACGGAAATATTATTGCCTTCAATCCTCCTCCCATCGTCGGGATGAGTACTACCGGCGGGGTTGAGTTTTATGTTCAAAACAAGGGCGGAGTGAGTTCTAAGCAACTTGGTGAAACGATGCGCAGTTTTATTGATAAAGTAAAAAAGAATCCAGCAGTGGCCGCTGCGAATTCGAGCTACGCCGCCAACGTACCACAAATTTATTTGAATTTAGACCGGGAGAAAGCGAAGGCTTACGGTGTGCCGATCGGCTCTATCTTTTCTTCGATGGCTTCGACCTTCGGCGCTTATTACGTCAATGACTTTAATAAATTTGGACGAACCTTTAAAGTCGAATTGCAATCAAAGGGCGATTACCGGGCTCGTCCTGAAGATATTCGCAACGTCTATGTTCGTTCTGACAGCGGCAATATGATTCCAGTGACATCAGTGATGAATGTTGAGCGCACTACGGGGCCTGAAATTTTAGAGCGTCTTAATATCTTTCCGGCAGCTCGTGTGATCGCAAATCCTAATCCTGGGTATTCAACCGGGCAAGTCATTGCCGCCGTTGAAAATGAAGCGAAAAGTCTTTCAGAAGATTATTCTGTAAGCTGGACAGGCCCTGCCTACCAAGAAAAATTAACTGGTGGAACATCCTTCCAGGTCTTTATTTATGGTCTGATCTTCGTGTTCTTAATTCTGGCGGCTCAATATGAAAATTGGGGATTGCCAATTTCAGTTTTGCTGTCAGTGCCATATGCTTTGTTAGGAGCTATTCTTGCCAACTATTTACGGGGCCTAGCGAACGATGTGTATTTCCAAATTGCCTTAGTGACCTTGATTGGTCTATCGGCCAAGAATGCAATTTTGATTGTCGAGTTTGCCATTGAACAACAAAAAGAAGGGAAGCCTCTTGTCGAAAGCGCCATTGAAGCGGCACGGATGCGTTTTCGTCCGATCATCATGACTTCCATGGCCTTCATTTTGGGAACTTTGCCATTGGCAATCTCAACCGGGGCCGGCTCGGCCAGTCGACATTCAATTGGTACAGGTGTGATCGGTGGGATGTTAGTGAATACAATTATCGCGACTTTATTTGTTCCGATGTTCTTCGTATCGGTGGTGACACTTTTTAGTCGTAAGCCAAAAGAAGCCCCGAGGGCAGAAGCTCCGCCACCAGCAGAGGAGTTACCTCCCATGCAGCCGGAACCAGAGACAGGAGGGCCCCGTGACCTCACGATGTAAATATCTTTCTTTGTGTCTTCTGTTGAGCGCCTGTGCAGTGGGACCTGACTATAAACGTGTAAAGACTCCGGTGCCGTCAGCAATACCTTCAATCAACTCGGCAGAGCTGGAACAGAAGGACCAAATTGATATTGATTGGTGGAAGCTATTTAATGATCCCCAACTTGACGAGATGGTCATGACAGCGGTGAATCACAATCTCGATTTGGAATTGGCATTGGCCCGGGTTGAAGAGGCTCGTGCCAGCTTGGGCATATCAAAAGCGGATTTTTTTCCATCTTTAAATTTGCAAGGCGGTGGTTCACGTCAAAAAATCTCGGAAACAACGGCCTTAGCAATTCCCTCGGAATCAAGTACATACAATGATTTTTCTTTAGGTTTGAACTTGAGCTATGAGATTGATCTTTGGGGTAAAATTCGTCGCAGCAATGAGGCGGCCCGAGCTGAGTTGTTTCGAGCGGATTTCAATCGTGCGAATGTGCAGCTAACTTTGGTCTCTCAGGTCGTGACGACATATTTTTTGTTAAGATCCTTGGATCTGCAATTGAATATCGCCAAGGACACTTACAACAGTCGTAAAGATTCCTATGATCTTATGTCAAAAAGATTTAAAGGTGGACTTACTTCGGAATTGAATGCTCGGCAATCTGAAGCTGAGATGCATGCGGCGGCGGCATCGGTGGCTCAACTTCAGGATTCTGTCAGTCGTGCTGAAAGCTCGTTGTCGATTCTTTTGGGGCGAAATGCGAAAGAAATTTTTGAGAGCCCGATACCCCGAGGAAAAACGGTGCGTGATTTTATTATGCCGCCAAAACTTCCGATGATTTTGCCATCGAAGCTTTTGGAGCGACGCCCTGATATCGCCTCTGCAGAGCAACAGTTGATTGCAGCCAATGCGCGTATTGGCTTGGCGAAGTCTTATTATTTTCCTTCATTCTCGTTGATCGGCGGACTGGGTACAGAAAGCGAAGATTTAAAAAATTTATTTAAAGGTCCCTCACAAACATGGTCCTATGGTTTGAATTTAACCATGCCTATTTTCAATGCTGGAAAAACCGGATACATGGTTGATGCCGCCACAGCTCGCCAGAAGCAGGCCCTGGTTCAGTATCTACAGAGCATTCAAGTTGCCTTTACCGAAGTTCGTAATGCCTTAAAGACCTACGACAGTGAAAAATCCGTTATCGACGCGCAGAAGGCACAAGTCGACGCCGTGGAAAGAAATCTCTATTTGGCAAATCTTCGTTATAAAAATGGACAGTCGCCTTATTTGGATGTTCTGGATGCGGAAAGGCAACTGTTTCAAGTGCAATTAGCTTTGGTGCAATCACAACAAGCTCGATTAGTTTCGGTTGTGGATTTGTACAAGGCCCTTGGTGGTGGATGGAGTTATAATAATCAGGAGGAGCAAAAATGAATTTCTTATTGAGACCGTTGATCCTGTGTGTGCTTGTCCTGGGTTTCACTGCTGGTTGCACGACGACCAAAGAAGCGGCAGTCGTTCGAGCCACTCCAGAGGATGCTAAGGTCATAGCCAATGAAACTTTTATTTTTGGCTTTCCTGTTGTCCTAACTGGAATTACTCGGGACGTAGAGACCAGCGCCGCTTATACAACCAAGTCGAAAGCTCCCATCAATCAACTTTTGCATAAGCGTCTTTTTCCTGACGATAAATTCACCGCAGTCGTAACACCCAACGCGGACACACTTTATAGCACTGCTTGGCTGGATCTTTCTGAAGAACCCATTGTCTTAACTTTGCCAAGTTCGAACCGATATTATTTGGCACCGTTGTTGTCGGCATGGACTGAAGTCATTGCTTCTCCTGGGACAAGAACAACGGGAAATGATCGCCAAGAGATTGTCATCATTGGCCCTCGGTGGAAAGGGACAGTTCCTGCAAATCTTCAACAGGTAAAATCTCCGACGAACAATGTGTGGCTGTTGGGAAGAATTCAGACAAATGGAAAGAATGATTATGTGCACATTCATAATCTGCAGGACGAGTGGGAACTTACGCCGCTCAGTTATTATGGCAAAGGCTACATACCTCCATCCAATGTGACTGTGAACACCATGGTGGATAGGCAGATGGCCCCCGTTGATCAAGTGACCCAGATGAGTGCACGGGAATTTTATACTCACCTTGCTGAAGAAATGAAACTCAATCCACCTTTAGCAGCAGATGCTGCCATGGTTGTAAAAATGCGTTCGATTGGAATTAATCCCGGGGGAAGTTTTAATTATGAAAAGTTATCTCCCGCACTACAGCGAGCCATGGAGGTTGGATATGCAGATGGGAATAAACGTCTGCGTGCGGAGGTGGCTCCGAGCATGTCCGTTGAAAATGGTTGGATGACGGGAAGTGTCCTTGGGGCCTATGGAGATAAATATTTTGATCGGGCTTTCGTTGCATTGACTGGGGCAGGCGCCAATTTGAAAGAAGATGCCGTTTATTATCGTGCGGTTTCCGATTCTTCGGGACAAAGATTTAATGGACGTAACAAATATGTTTTAAGATTTTCAAAAAAACAACTTCCTCCAGTAAATGGGTTTTGGTCGTTATCAATGTATAACTCGAAAAATTTCTTTGTGAAAAATTATATGAACAAATTTGCGGTGGGGGACCGGGATCATTTAAGCTTCAATGCCGATGGGTCTTTGGATCTTTATGTTCAAGCGCAATCCCCAGGAAAAGGCAAAGAGTCTAATTGGTTGCCAGCTCCGACGGACGAGGAATTTAATCTTGTAATGCGCCTATACTGGCCCAAACAAACCGTCTTGAATGGTGGTTGGAAGATTCCTGCGGTGGACAGAACTTCCGAACCGGGCCGCCTTTCAAAAAACGTAGAGTTCTAAAAGTTCAGGCAGTGTGATTTTCTCTCTCGATTGAAGTTCTCGCAGGGCGGTTAACGAATTTTGCATATTGTTTTTTTCAAAATGGTTGGTGGCTCTGTCTATAAGACTTCGTCGCAGTGAAAATGCGTGGGGAGCAAACTTCTGCAAGAAGAGTCCGTCCAGCACTGAGCAAGCGAAAAAATGAGCATAGCGGCGATTGAGTCGAATGCTACTCATAATAAGATTTCTAGCATCGTTCAATTGTCCTTTGATCAAGAGATAGATGAACTCGCGTTGTTCGGGTTTGATGTTAATTCTTTCCGCCGGAGTGCAAGAGCGCAGCGTGCGCGCCTTATTGAAAGAGGAGCGCACGGACTGGCAGTCTTTATTTTGGAAGATATCGATAATCCCGACGCTATAGTTGCTGTAGCATTGTCCCCGAACCCAACCGGCTTTTTCTGCGATACGTCCAGTTCGCAGCAAAGCCGCGCGAGCTTTCGGAAAGTTCCGTGTCCTTAAATAACACTCGCTCAGATGAAAATAGCGCATGCCTAACAGAAAAAAATTGAGCGCAGGTTGCTTGTGCTCGATAAGGATGGACTCTCGCAACAGCGGGATAGCATCTTCAAAATTTTCTCGATGATACAGAACGTAGCCTTTGCGAAATAGAAATTCAGCGTGCGTTCTGGGCAAGTCTTGGATGTAAGGAAGATAGCTTTCGGCTTCTTCGATCATGGACAATGCAAGGTCACTGCTGCCTGAGGTTTGTTCGCGTAGGGCAGACCAGGTAAGAGTAGAAACTATTTTGCCTGGATTATTCAATGACTGCGCAGTTTTTAAGGCTTCGTCAAGATACAAACGGCTAGCTCGAATCTTCCCAAGAAAGAAAGAAGTAAAACCAATATGCATATACAGAGTCATCCGCTGAGCGGAGCAAAGCTCTTGGGGATTGAACGCCTTTAAAAGTTTTAAGTAACTTGCGTATTCGTCAGTGGCACGAATGCGGGATAGAAATGAATCCCGACAAATTTCTTCAAGGGCCCTGTTGATAGGTCGTAATTCCAAGGGAATTGAAGATTTACGAAGTTGATCAGGTGTGGTTTCTAAGACATGTGCCATGCGGCCTAAAGTTTCAGGTCGGACTCTGCGCACGGAACCATTCAGCCAACGCTGAATAGTCTTTGTTGAAATACCAAGTTTCAGTGCAAATTCCTGCCGGGCGAGATTTTTTTTATCGAGGAATAAAGCAAGGGCCTCAGAATCAATTTCAATCAGTTCAGTAGTCATAGAAGCTATCTTATCTGATTGAAAATGTGAGAGAGAGTCTAGCTGTTAAAAGTCATTAACCACTTTTTGACGGCAGGGTTCTTCGCTGGCACTGGCTGCATAATAGGGAACCTCAATGACAGAGCGAAAACCGTGACGGGCCGTGATGGCCAAGATCATATTTCGAAGACTTGTGATCATGCGACCCTTACAGCCTAAGATCTTGCCAAGGTTTCTTTGTGAGCAGTCGATCTTAAAGATGGTGGTGCGTTCGCCTTGATGAATGTTGACTTGAACTTCAGCTGGATAATCAACGATGAGATTCAGAAAATCTTGCAAATGCTTTCGAGCGGTTTCTAAGACTTCAGTCTTATTAGGTGCGGCTGAGGTCGAGGTTTCCATCGTAGCTCTTCTGCGAATCACGAGAACTTTATTTGCTTCATCCATTTTCAACGCTCCCTTGCGAGTCATTCTACAATTGCATTTCGGCAAACGTAGGAAAAACTGCGGAGTGGGACACGCGATTCAGCCCATGTCCGGAGTGTCCCGAACACTTCTTCGCTTATCGTCTCAGATAAGAACAACGAGGTGAGAGTTTGCTCACTTTAGTCGCCAGGAAGTGGAATAACGTCGGGCTCGCCAGGAACTTGCGGGAAGCTTTTATCGCGCCAACCTTGTTTCGCCTTTTCAATTTTCTCTTTGGAAGAAGAAACGTAATTCCAATAGATATGTCGTGGCTCTGGGAAAGGCTCGCCGCCAAGGACGACAAAGTGCGTGTCTTTCAAGGCAACAACGTGAAGCTTTGATTCCATATGCAACACGACGAAGTCATCGGGAGTGATGGCTTTCTCTTCGATCTGCAGTTGACCCGTAATTATATAAAAAGCCAGCTCGTGATGTTTTTCAGGAGTGAATTCAAAAATCTCTCCGGTCTTCAATTGAACGTCGATAAAAAACAGCGGGGAAAAAGCTTCTACGGGGGACTTCTTGCCAAAAGCAGATCCCGCAATCAGGCAAACATCAGCGGAACCAACTTTGAAATTGGGAATACTTTCTTTAGGGTGGTGAGTGAAAGAAGGCGCACGATCTTCATGCTCTAATGGCAAAGCCACCCAGAACTGCATAAGATGCAAACGATGAGGCTGTCCTAAAAGGTGCGGCGGCGTTCTTTCAGAATGAGCGATGCCGCGTCCTGCTGTCATCCAATTCACATCGCCTGGTTCAAGCAGCTGTTTATTGCCTTCGCTATCGTGATGCAGAACCTCACCTTCCAGAAGATAACTTAAAGTTGAAAGACCAATGTGAGGATGGGGCCGAACTGTCATGCCCTCATTCAGTGGAAAATCCGTTGCTGGAAAATAGTCGAAGAAAATGAAGGGGCCAACCATGCGTTTTTCTTTATAGGGAATTAAACGATGGACTTGTGGGCCTCCAACTGAGACCAAACGCGGCGCAATTTCCATAAGAATATCATTTTGTGTGGAACTCATAAGGATGCCTCTTTTCTCTCGAGGAAAAGGATGCTACACTTGCTTAATTAATCAAGTGAATAAAATTGAAGGTGCCTAAAGATCTTAGGCAGAGATAAAAAGAGATAGAAAGAGTGAGAAGATGAAAACAAAAAAAGAAATCGTCGAAAACTGGCTGCCGCGTTACACAGGTGTACCTCTTGAAGATTTTGGTCATTATATCTTGCTTACAAACTTTGGCGGATATGTGAAGACGTTTGCGGACCGCTTCAATGTCCCAGTTCGCGGACTAGATAAACCAATGCAGTCGGCTACAGCAGAAAATATTACGATCATTAATTTCGGTATGGGCAGTGCCTTGGCTGCAACATGTATGGATCTTCTTTCTGCGATCAATCCAAAGGCCGTTTTGTTTTTGGGTAAGTGCGGTGGTATTAAAAAGAAAAATCAATTGGGCGACTTTATTTTGCCAATCGCCGCGATCCGTGGTGAAGGAACAAGTAACGAATATCTTCCTGCGGAAATTCCGGCTTTGCCTTCTTTCCGTTTGCAAAAAGCCGTTTCAAACATGATCGCAAAAAATGGTTGCGACTACTGGACGGGCACAGTGTACACCACCAATCGTCGCGTTTGGGAACACGACGAGCAATTCAAAGAGTACCTTGCGAAAACACGTGCCATGGCCGTTGATATGGAGACAGCAACAATTTTCGTGACGGGTTTTGTGAATGAAATTCCGCGCGGTGCTTTGCTCTTGGTTTCAGACAACCCAATGATTCCAGACGGAGTGAAAACTGAAGAGAGCGATAAGAAGGTCACTTCAAACTTTGTCGATAAACATATTTCTATCGGTATTGATGCTCTTCGTGAGCTTCGTGATTCCGGTGAATCCGTGAAACACATGCGCTGGGACTGATTTAAAACAAAAAATCAGTTCTCCAGTTTTCAACTTCCATAAGGCCTGCCTATTTTTAGAGGATCTAAGTAGGAGGCCCTATGTTGAAGTGGATCGTTTTTTTAGTTACGGCTCTTTCTATCAACTCCAGCTTTGCTTGGAATGATCTTCCACAGCCTCTTCCCGAAGAGCCCGGCCAGCAGCAGCCCACTCCGCCACCTCCACAACAACCTCCGCCATCTAGTGAGGCTGTTAGATACTCCTTAGGCACAGCGGATCTGACGCGTTTTAAAGAACGTGAGTTCACATTCTATCCACAGGTGGCTTTGAATCGACTGGCTCGTTTGAGTTTGACAGGGGGTCGAAATAATATCGAAATCAAGGAAGTGCGCATTCAATATGCTGACTATTTGGATGAGCGTTTGGACTATGTTCTTCCCGGAGAACTGAGGTCCAGCGAAACACGCACAATTAGTTTGGATGCGCGACCTATTTATCGCATAAAAGTGAAGGCCTCCGCCTCCTACTTTTGGAAAAAACCTGGAAACTTTCGCGTAGATGTGGCCGCTTACCGATAGATTTTGTTTAAAGTGTACGCACGAAAAGCTTTCAAAGTGGTTATCTGGAAGTCGATAGAACCTCGGTTTCGTCAGGAGAATTCGTTATTTTCACCTTTTTTCATGCAATTAACATATTGTGTCATTTTGAAAGTTGCGATATAACCGTTCCCACTTCAATCACTTATTACGAATTGCACTTTTGGGGAGGCTCCTTTTGATCAATCCAGGCGCTAATGTTCAGGCCGAAGAAATTGAAACCGACTTCGACTCCGAGATGGAGAACGAAAAGGAGATGAAGAAAACCTCTGCTTTTGAAGCAGATATGGATGAGGACCTTAGCGAAGCAGCTTTGGCACAAATGGCAGGCAGCCTTCTTATGGAAGGTGAAGAGGACGATACAAACCTCGACGAGATCGAAAACATTCTTGAATTGCCAGATACAGGTTATCCAAAGTTCACTTTGGCTAAGAATAAGGCTCGCTTCCTAAGAATGGTAAGCTGGTACCGTGGTAAAGAAGAGTGGATCGAAGTTGCTCCATTGTCTGGCGTAACAAAACTCTTCAAACAACAAACTAAAGAATTGGAAGGCATCCGTTCTTCTAAACTTGATTACGAAATGGAACTTGAAACAGGAACTCTAACTCCGTCTCAACGTTCTTATCGCCGCGACGAACTTAAAATGTGTCGCGTTCAAGAAAAAATGGCAGTCCACTTGATCTCTAAACTTCAAGTTAAGATCAAATCTGGTCGCAGATAATTAGTTCTTCAAAAAACCATTAAAAAGGCTGTCTTCACGACGGCCTTTTTTTTGCCCAAAATCCAACTCGGCTTCAAAACCTAGAGCGAGTTCGAAAGTGAAGAAATTTGGTGAAAGCTTTTAGCTTTGCTAGTGACTTCGTTCGGCACGCCATCGTGGCTCGGTCAGCGCCGGCTTCGCCGGTTCGGGCCGTCCGGGCCCCGCTGAAGGCCTCTCTTCGCACTAGCAAAGCTAAAAGCTTTCACCAAATTTTTGCCTCCGATCTCTTCGTGGTGTGCGATGTCCTTTGGAATAGTGAAAAAGAAAATTCATTTAAGAACTTTTTGGGTTTTAAAAAACAAATCATCAACCTCGCAGACCAATGATCGACGCATGAAATCCCAAGCCCACAAACACGTCGTCAATTTCCCATTTTTTGAACAGTCGTATTTAGCGATGTCTTTCATTCGAAGCTTTGCTTGGGCCCTCGAAGCGCATTTGCATTTTCCCCTCTACCGAATCGCAGATTCCTCGAAAGAGAAGAAGACCTTTCCTATATCGAAGACGAGTTTGGGGGTGAGGGTAAGGGTAAGGGTAAGGGATTGATACTCGTAGGGCGGCCTTCAGCGGCGCCACGATGGCGCGAACCGGCGAAGCCGGCGCTGACCGAGGCACGATGCCGTGCCGCCCGAAGCACCAGCAAGCCCTTACTCTCATCCCCAAACCCTCGCACTTCCGATAATAAAGACCAAGCGCCATCTCCTCTATAAAGAGGCAAACAAGCGACTCGAAGAAAGACAAAAAGCAAGCCCATTTCCCGGACCCACCAAAAGTCGAGTGTTTTGGCAGATTTAAACTGTCTCAAAAAAAAATTGATTCTGGCTCTTTAGTCTCACGATGGAACGCCGATAGGTACAAAGTGAGTCAAATAGGATTTGTTAATGTTTCAAAAGGGGAGGACTAGAATGTCACGTACAGTAATGATCGTGGTGAGCGATAACCAGGAAACCGTAGAGAACGCTAAAAAGTACTGGGAGAACCATGATGTGACAGTTCATGCTTATTCTTCAGCGCAATGGCGTGAAGGCTTGGACAATAATTTTTTCAGACAACAACTTGCAGCGGGTGTACCTGCGTTGGTATCAGGCAATAGCCCTGTGACTACTGATGCTGGTGGCAATGTTCTTCAGTTCCCATCTGCAACAACTTCTTCAACTTCTTCTAACGTTCAGAAGATGGAAGAGTTGGAAGCACAAGCGATTGAAAATGCAATCGTTCAATACAAAGGCAACTTGACTGAAGCTGCAAAAGCTTTGGGTATCGGTCGCGCAACTTTGTACCGTAAAGTTAAGCAATACCACATTGATCCTTCTGCAGCTCGCAAGAAGAAATCAGGACCGATTGCTGCTTAATTGCGGTGCTTGATCTTTACAGCATAAAATCCTCTCTGACTTGGAACTAAAAATTTCAAGAAGGTTTGGACAAAATGGACTTCGCAAGAGGTCCATTTTGCGTTGAACTAATTAAGAAACTAAAGACACATATAGATCGTAGTGAAAGTCGTAGTGGAAGGTACCGTGGATCTCGATGACTAAAATCGTTCTTGCCACCATTCTAGCTTTGACCTGTGCGACAGGCGCCTTCTTCTTTGCGATGCAAAAGTCATTTGTAAATCCTTATCCTTTGGTCTGCAGTTTCGTTGCAGAAAAAATCTATCTTTCAGATGATAAAATTTCAGAGTGGAAGAAAACCTGCCTTCGTCGCAGTCGCTTGGTCACTCCGTATTCTCCTAAAAAATTAATCATCCAAGACCTGAACAATGTCTTTGAACTTTTAAAGGTTTCGCACCTTGAAATTTATGACGCCAAAGAAGTGCAGAATATTTGGCAAGGCGAATCCACGGATACAGGACTTGAAGGGGACTTCGTGGAAAGTGAGCTGATCATTTTCAAAGTTCATGCAAAATCCCCAGCAGAAAAAGCAGGCTTTAAAAAAGGTGATATCGTTAAATCTCTTAATGGAGAGCAGCCCAGCTCTTGGACTGTGGCCAGTGAATCTGGGAAGTATGAAGTTCAGCGTGGGAAAGAAAACCTGACCTTAGAGATTAAACCCGGGACCTTTCAACGTGACGATAATTTAACGCTTGAAAAACGACGCGGACAGGTTGTGATTCTTAAAGTGCCGTCGTTCCGAGCGGATTTTTATTCAGATGAAAAAATGAAATCACTAGCGCAGGAATTGCGTGGATCAAAACTGGTGGTGGTCGATTTGCGTGGGAATGCAGGAGGGAACTTCGTTGCAGGACTGCGTCTGTTATCTCAGTTCATCTGCGAACCGGCGGTGATTGGTTCTTTGGTTAAACCGCGATTTGCGCAGGATCTAGCTGCAGATTTACCAAACGATTTGCAGGATGAACATCAGTTGGAAATTTTAGGAACTCATAAGATTGTGCGACTTAAAACTTTCAAACAAGAGGGCTGTTTTACGGGGCCAGTGAAGGTTCTTATTGATGGAAAGTCTTCTTCTGTTTCTGAAATGGTGGCGCAGGCTTTAAAGGAATTTAGAAAAAGTCATTTGGCGGGGGCGCCCAGTCGGGGACAGCTTTTAGTCGGCGTGTGGTATCCGTTGGATGAGATTGGACCGGGTGTGCAGATTTCCATTCCGGAAGCTTACTATGAAAGTGCCCAAGGACAGCGCATCGAAGGCAAAGGTGTCAGCGTGGATAGAATTTTGTATTACAGATTGCCGCAAATGCAGTCTGGTATTGATTCTTGGGTCGAAGAAATGCTTCGGAACTAGAGTGAAGTCTAGCTGCGTTTTGTGTTTCAACATGAGATGATCAAAGTGAAACGTCAAACGCCTTTTGTGCATCTGTACATGCATTTTACGGCGACAGATCATATATTAGAAATGATGTCGGCATACTCCTGGCAGTTACTCATGAAGACGACGATTTGTGACGATAACTTTGCGAGGGAGATCAAATGGGGAACGCTAAGGTGATTGAATTTCCGAAAGAAAAATCTTTGAGAAAAAGATTGCAGGACAAAGCACAAGAGCAAAAAGCTGTTCTGTTTCTTTCCATCGCATCTGTTTTGTTGATGACGGTATTTGTGAACCAGTGGTTGGTCGACAATGCTGATCACAGCCTTGCATCCCATGGCACTCGTCAAGTCGCTAGCTTTGAACCCGCAGTTTTCGCACGCGATGTGAAGTGGGAGCATGAACTTGCTAAACGTTTAAATGGCGAAACTACATTTGCAGCAAATCTTGCGGAACGCCCAACGGTGCGTGACGAACTGATCTTCGGATATCTTGAAGGTAAGTACGGTATGAAGATCGCTAAAGGTCGCATTGAAAGCTTGGAGTTTATTGATGCTCAAGCTGGCGAGGTGCCAATGGCTATCGCCGATAAGGCTCAGTTTCTAAAAAAGTTCTCTAATGCATTTGGAATTGAATTTGCGGAAGTTTCACCAAGCCAAGGCTCTGAAGCAGAGCAAGTATATAGCTTGATCGACAGCGGCAAGACCATCGTCGGGCAAGCACACTTTGCTTTGGATGATCAAGGTCGAGTTCATTCCTTGAAATTTACACAGTAAACACTTTAGTCTTTTCCGTCCCAAGCCGATACAATCTGTATGTTATTTCCAGATTTGTCGGCTCCAGAAATTAGCCATTCAGAAAATAAGACAAATAAGAAAGCGATTGCGTTTGTAGCGGATCGCTTTTTGGCGTTGGCGTTAGATTTTTTAATCATGTCGCCGCTGGTGAGTTTGTTCCTAGCGGGGCTCATGCGAAAAACTAAAACTTACTTCTTGTTAGACTCTCAGTCTGCAGAAGGATTTGTGGCCGGGTTGTTGGTCTTTATCTTGGGTGCCGCTTTAGTTGTTTTGATTCAATCTGTATTTCTCTATTTTTGGCAAGCTACTCCAGGGCAATTCTTTATGCAGATGCGGGTGGTATCTTATCCTCCAGAGCGAGAGCGTCTGACTTTTTCTCAATGCTTGGTTCGTTCATTTTGTTTCTGTATCAGCTTTGCGGCGTTGGCGATTCCGTTCCTTGAAGTTTTGAGTCATCCACTGCGCCGGGCGTTCCATGAACGCGCTTCTGATACCATGGTCATCACCTTGAAAAAGGTCAGCGATGATGGTCCCCATGAAATGGAAGAGCGTTTTATTTCATCATGGATCCGCATGGGCTTTTTGATTTTTGCTTTGTGTGCCGTGGTTAGTACATTGAAGGTTTACCATTCTTTGCATGGTGGTGGTTATAAAACAAGTGCCGCAGCAACCGGGCAGTGCAAAGAGATTCAAGATGCCGACTTGCAAGGAGCTTCGCGCTTAGATGCAGCCTTGGCCTTATTTATGTTGAATGAGATTTCAGATGAATGTCTGCACAAAGAGGCCGAGGCTTCTTTATGGGGAGACCCAGTGAACTCTCAAGATATGGCTTACCTTGCAAAGTATTTAATCTCAGACAAAGAAGAACAAGAAGCCTATTTTAAGAAGATTTGTAGCGACAGCATATCTTCAGCGTGTTTGCTGGGAACTTATTTGCGTGAAAACGGTGAAAAGCATCTATTGAAAGACGCAGATCAAAGTTTGTGGGTCACACAAGTTCTTTTGATCGAAGACAAATATGAGTCCCGCAACATCGTTGCAAGTCTTGAAGCAATCGAGAAGCTGCAGAAAGTTCCAGCTTTGCGTGTTGCAATGGAAAAGAAATATGTGCGTTCGATCTGGGCTTTAAAAGAAAGCGCGGGCCGCAAGGCAGGTCGTGTTCCAGCCAGTGCAAATGTGGATTCAAAATCTTGGATTGAAGATTTTAAAGAGAAATACGGAATTCAATGATTCTTCCAAGCCCAGCTGATATTCGCGACTATACACGCTACCCTCTGACACTCACGCTGGTGTTCTTAAATATTTTTATTTTTATCTTAATTTTCAGTGGCAATCATTCATCACTTTCTTCAAGCTCGTTGCTGCAAGAAGATGGGCTGACATTGTCCGGTCGGTTGTATTATCAATATCTAAAAGAAGTTCCAGCTCAAACTTTATTTGAGAAGCCCGCTTGGACTCATAACATGCGCCCCGATAATTCGGAACAAATGGGTGTGTTAGGGGCCTATGCTTTACGTGATGCTGATTTTTTAAATTCAGCAGAGAAGTTTTCTTATCGTGGTGATGACATTGCTATCACGACTTGGAAGAAAGACATCCGAGAATTCCGCAAGCAATATCAAGAACAGTTGCTCTTTAGATTTGGTCTGAGCTCCATGGAAAAAGGTCCCTTGTCTTGGTTGACCTATCAGTTCTCTCATTCAAATTGGATGCACCTTCTTTCGAATCTGATGTTCTTAGTAGTGATTGGTGCGGCGGTGGAAGCCTTGGCAGGCAGTGGTGTTTTGCTGGTTGTTTATTTGATTGGTGGAATGGCCGGAGGTTTTGGCTTTTTACTTTCTCAAGGTTCGGGCACAGTTCCCATGGTCGGTGCAAGTGCTTCGATTAGCGCGTTACTAGCTTTTTATTGCGTGGCTGAGATTCGCAGTCGGGTTCGTTATTTCTATTTTATTTCGCCAATGCCGGGGCATCATGGCTTCATTTACTTACCAACACTTATGATCTTTCCTCTTTTTCTTCTAGTGGACCTGGCTAATCTTTGGTCAACGCCGGAAGGCCTCGGAAGTGGCGTTGCATATGCGGCTCATCTCGGAGGAACTGTATTCGGTTTGATAAGCGGTTATGCCTATCGTGTGGGCAGTAAATCTGTCCCTGTCATAACAAAATACTAATACTGAAATTACTACCCACCCATTGACAGAAAATGGGCCTTCGCTGACATTGCTTCCAGCTTCCTGGGGAATCCAGCAAGCGGATCGCCTAGCGCAGAGATGCCTAAAGGAGTGGACCCGAATGATGCTATCTAAGCTCATTAAGTCAGTGATTGTTTTTACAGCGTTGTTGTTCGTCGCGATTGCACAGGCGGATCAAACCTCACGAGTCATTCCATATTACGGCCAAGAATTTTTCGCGGATCTTAAAGCAGGAGCCCGCGATGAAGCTCTTGCGAAAAGAATTAAGACTGTTCTTCGTAGTGTGCATCAGATTCAAGCTAATACCTTTGATAAAATGGTTGAGACTTGTCCCACTGGTGAGCGTTGTTATTCTCACCATGCGATTGGTTACAACGGTGCCCGCGTTTGGTTGATGGGTGGATATTATTTGAAGCTCGATCCTAAAGCGGGATATTCCGTTTGGGATGTTTACTGCAATGAATACCGCGGACGTGATGACTTTGGAAGCAAGGGCCCTGGTCCCGGGGTTATTCCCAACAATAATATCGTGAACATCGAGCACACTTGGCCACAGAGTCGTTTCAATCGTGACTTCAATAAAGAAGATCAAAAATCGGATCTGCATCACTTGTTCCCAGCGGACTCTAAGTTGAATGCAGCTCGTGGCAACTATTGGTTTGGCGAAGTGGCGCACGACACGCAAACTTTTGATAAATGTCCAGAGTCAGGATCCCGTTTCGGTATTGGCTCTTCGGGCAGCGATGATATTTTTGAACCCCCTATGGAGCACAAAGGTCACGTAGCCCGTGCGCTGATGTACTTTGCTCTTCGTTATGATTCTAAGATTGATCCTGAAGAAGAAGCGATTCTTAAGAAATGGAATCGTGAGCATCCTGTGGATGAGGATGAGGCGAGACGAAATAATGAGATCTTTAAGGCTCAGGGGAATCGTAATCCATTCGTAGATTATCCAGAATTAGCAGACCTAATCTCAGACTTCTAGGGCGGTCGTTGAAAACGGCCCAACTGACTGTCGAGGGCTCCTGCCCTCGACCCTACGGGCTGCGCGCAAAATAGCCATCGTGGCTATTTTGTGCGTTGTCGGCCGTTTTTCCTTCTCTCCGTCGTGGCGCTGCCACGCCTGCGTTTCGCGAAGAGGCCTCCGCCTTGCATTTGGGCCATTTTGAACGACCTCGGTTCCCGGTCTTTTAATATAGGAATATTTGACCTGCGGTGATGAGCTGTGGGTTTTGTTTTTTTGGGGATTGGTTGGCTCACGATTTTTTTGTCGTGGGCTTTTTTTTAGCTGGTGTTAAGAGACCATGCTTTGGATGTTGGGCCTTTTAGGTGGGAGCGGTTTATTGGAATTGCCCTGAGGGATTCTAGGAAGTTTAAGGTAACATAATCTTTTTTGATTGAGTATGTTTTGGTTCTTTCTACTAGAGTTGTGAAGGGGCGGAAATCCCAGAAGCGGGTTTTGTTGGGGTTGTTGCGATTGGCTCCGGTTATTTTGAGGGCTATGGCGCCGGTGAGGGCGCGAATGAATGAGCTGTACGCGAGCTTTCTTTTTAGTTTGATGACTAGATGCAGATGATTGCCGCCGTTGGCGTAATGTTGGATCTGAACGCGGTGGCGGGCCGCAAATTCAAAACAAAGTTTTTCAATTCTTTTCCAGTTTTCTGAGTTTTGAAAACTGCGAGTACCTATTGCTTGTGATGAACGTAAAACAAGATGAATCGAGCGCTTTGTGCAAAGGGGGCGATGAGTTCTGTATCGCGCTTTGCGAAATAGAATTCCTCCGAAGGCGCTTACAGCCTTCAATCGCGGATCTTCTGTGGTGATGTGTTTCGTTCGAAATCTCGCACTTTTCATGAACGATGGTATATTGAAGAAGTTGAAGGAAGACAAGTAAGTAATCGAAAAGATTTGAGAAAGACTTTGAATCCCAGGGTTACTTTAGGTTTTGGTTTTTAGTTTTTTAGAAGTTTATGGGATCGTGTTCGGGTGAGTTGGATCTGAGGTTTTTTTAAGAAAATTGAAAATAATGAAAAAAAATGAAATTACTCTGTTGCAATATGTACTTTGGCATGTTGAGATTGTTTTTACGGGAGGGGTGATACCAAGGAAGGTACTCGGGGAGCATGATGTTCTCACCTCTATTTTTGATTTAAATAAAAAAGGCCAGAAGCAATTCTGGCCTTTTTCCTTTTTAAAGCTGTTACTTTTCTTAGCGAGCTTTACCACCGTAGAGATGAAGGGTGCCATCGCTCACTACCAAGTCCAAGCGATCTCCATTGGAACTTTCAAAGGGAACTTCTATCGGTCCCGCATTGCTCAATCCCAAGTCTTTCAATGGGATATGAACTTGGATCTTTTTCTCATTCAATTGAACCAAAGAAGAAGGAAGAAGGCGGATTTGGCATTTTGCGATACTGACATCGCGAATGCAATCCATCTTAAAACTGCCATCGGCGCTTAGAATTTGAGCATCTTGTTTGGCGCTAATGTACTTGAGCCACTTTTGTAGGCGGCTTTGCACTCCATTTTGAGTGATCATGATCACGGTCTTTTCAGGGCGAAAAAAGATACCCAAAGAGTCATTCGCAGCAAAAGCCGAAGAAGAAATGAAAAGTGCGAAGACCACTGAAACTCTAAAAGTGCTCATGGAAGCTCCCAAATTTGATCGAGGACAGGAACTTACAGAGGTTCATCCCCAAAGCCAAGGGGATTTCAATAGGTGTTAACTTAGCTTTCAATTGGATCGAAATGTCCTTCTTAGTCTGAAAAAGGAACAAATTGGTGAAGATAAATTAACTGAAGTTTATAGTTATAGACTCCGAAGAGATGCTTATGAAATACAAATTAGTTCTCATTTTATCGTTGGCTCTCTGTGGCTGTAGTAAGGAAACATCTGATGACGGGGTGCCGTCACTTGAAGGTGGAACCTGGAAGACCTCGTGTTTAAGCTCTTCTGGAGCTTATCAAATTAAATCGACAGCCTTCGGTAGTGGTTCTTATACTCACACTATGTCTATCTATACAAACTCAACTTGTACTGGCAAGGCGGTCGATCTCACCGAAAAAGGGACTTATATTATTGGAGGAGTTGCTCAAGCGGGAAGCTCTTCTAAGGAGTTAGATCGAACCTTAGTGGATATGACTATGACCCCACTAACAACTTTGGCTGCTAACAACTATAACAGTATGAGTTTTTGTGGATTCACGAATTGGACGGCTGGAGTCACGAAGAGCTTGCTTGGTTTGACCTGTAGTTCTTCGTCGATGCCCAATGCGGGGGCGGTTTATTATGACGTCTACAGTATTGGGAGTGTGGATATTCCTGGGGTCGTGCAGAAGGGAATATTGAATTTTGGCTTCGCGGATAGTACCTACGATGGATCTGCTCCTTCGAAGCGCCCGGTGTTCATGACGTCTCCGGACTATAAAAAACAATAGTTGAGAAAATCAAAGTTAGAATAAGAAAAAGGCGCTCTTTGGGAGCGCCTTTTTTTATTTGTATGTACTTTTTTGAACCAAAGGGAAGCAGGTACCTTTTACTCTTCGAGGGGCGCAAAGCCGCGGCGGAGAGTGTTTTCTGTTACACAGACGGGTTCCATGTACTGTTTCAAGTAGTCGATGCCGCCGGTTTTTGAGCCGACGCCTGACATTTTGAAGCCACCGAATGGGTGGCGGTCGACCATGGCACCTGTGATGCCGCGATTGACGTACAAGTTACCCACCTCGAATTCTTCTTTTACGCGGGCGATGTTTGCAGGGCTGCGAGAGAACAATCCACCAGTCAAAGCGTACTCTGTGCTGTTGGCGATTTCCAAAGCGTGATCCAAGTTTTTCGCGCGGATCACTGCAACCACAGGTCCGAAGACTTCTTGTTGTGCTAGTTTTGCATCGCCAGGAACGTTTCCGAAGATTGTTGCTGGAGCATAGAAACCGTTAGAAGGCACTTGGGCTTTGAATAACAACTTATGGTTTTTCTCGCCGTCTGCGATAGTTCCCAAGATGCGCTCGTAAGCCTCTTTGTCGACCACAGGGCCCATGTAAGCTTTTGGATTTTCTGCAGAGCCAATTTCAATTGATTTTGCAGCTTCCACCAAACGATCTGTGAAACGATCGTAAACTTCATCAAGGACGATCACGCGGCTGGCAGCAGAACATTTTTGACCGCTGAATCCGAATGAAGAGTACAGAACTCCGTCAACTGCTTCATCAAGGTCGGCGTCGTTATCGATGATGACGGCGTTTTTACCACCCATTTCGATGATGCATCTTTTTACATGAGTTTGTCCTGGCTGAACTAAAGACGCTTTGTTCAAGATGTGCAAACCAACGGCTTTAGATCCAGTGAAGGCGATTGTTGTCGTGAATTTGTGATTCACAATGTATTCGCCCACTTCTTCACCGTACCCAGGTAGGAAGTTGATCACCCCAGCAGGGAAGCCCGCTTCAAGGATCATTTTCATCAAGCCCCATGCAACCACTGAAGATTGCTCTGCAGGCTTCATCACAACAGTATTTCCAGTTACGGCTGCAGCTGTCACCATGCCGGCAAGAATCGCCAACGGGAAGTTCCAAGGAGCAATCACCGCAGTCACACCGCGGGATTTATAGATGTATTGAGACAACTCACCAGGCAAAGCGCCTTGACGAAGTGGCGCCGCTAATTCGCGCATGTGGCGAGCATAGTAACGACAGAAGTCGATGGCTTCACCGATGTCGCCATCTGCTTCGGCCCATGGTTTACCTACTTCGAAGACTTGAGTCGCGATAAGTTTAAATTTATCGCGAGTCATGATGTCGGCAAGTTTATCAACCATCTCTGCGCGTTTTGCAGCTGGAACATTCTTCCAAGTTTTGAAAGCCGTTTGCGCTGCTTGCATCGCTTGTTCAGCGTGCTCAACAGAACCCATATTGATCTTACCAACAACTTGATCCGCCTGTGATGGATTCACACGATCAAAAATATTTGTCGTAGAGATTTCTTTGCCGTTGATGTGCAAAGGAACATTCACGGGCATAGAAGCTTTGAAATCATTCAAAGCTTTTTGCATTTTTTCGCGATCAACTTTTACAGCGAAATCCAAAAGAGGCTCGTTATAGAAGCGACCTTGTTTTTTCGGAATCACCGGAGAAGTCGGAGTCAAACCTTGTGCAGGATCTTTCAAAAGTTCCGCAACAGATTTGTTATCCGCGAATTTTCCCCGCAACCAAGACTCGTTCGACGTGTTCTCAAGCAAACGGCGAACAAGGTAAGCCATGCCTGGAATCAATTCACCCACGGGAGCGTATTCGCGCATGCGGTAGCCCATGTCGACCAAAGTTTTTTTGATTGGCTCAGCCATTCCGTAAAGCATTTGGAATTCCATCGCTTCTTTCGGGATGTTGAGTTTCTCTGCGTAAACCATACACGCCGCCAAAGTTCTGACGTTGTGAGAAGCGAAAGCAGGGCGGATGTATTTGATATTTTCGAGCAAGTACTTCGCGCACATTTCGTAGTTCGCGTCGGACTCTGCTTTTTTAGTGTAAACAGGAACTGGCCAGCCACGTTGTTCAGCTTCGATCGTCTCGTAATCCCAGTAAGCACCTTTCACAAGGCGCACCCAGAACGGAGTGCCGCGTTTCTGCGCGAACTCAGTCAAGGCTTTGACGTCTTCGAAAGAATCACGAAGGTAAGCTTGGATCACGATACCGAAGAATTTATAGTTTTTGAATTCAGGCTCGTTAATCAATTCAGTGAACACTTCCAATGTCAGATGTTTGACAGAGTATTGCTCCATATCCAAATTGATGAAGACACCTTTTTCCATACCAAGACGGAACAAGGGACGCATACGATCTTTTAGAATTTTTTTAGACTCATCCCAAGCCATGTCTTTGATTTGAGAATAAAGCGCCGTCATTTTCACAGACGCATTTACTTTCGGAAGAGCACCTTCGTGATCGCGATCGATCTGAGGAACTTCATCCCATTTTTCGGCGTCTTTCGCCAACCAAGTCACAAGCTCAACGTATTTGTTTGTGTATTCTTGAGCTTCCTTTTCAGACAAGATCGCTTCACCCAAAATATCCACGGTGAAAGTCATTTTGTTTTTGCGTGCTTTTTTCAAGACAGGAAGAGCTTCATCAGGGTTTTCGCCCGTGATGAACATCTTCGCCATGCCGACGACATTTTTCTTGATAGCACTGGCCATCAAGCCCGGAGCCAAAGAGCCTAAGCCCAAACCAACGTTGAATACTGGAGGAAGTGCGCCGCCGTCTTCAGAGAAATATTCTTTCAAGTGGCGAGAAACTTCATCACCTGAGTTGATGGATGGAAGAACATCCACGAAGCGGAACATGTTCGTTTTGAATTTTTCATTTTTCATGCTCCATTCCATGATAGAGCCGTACCAGAAATCTTTAGAGAAGATGGAAGCCTTCGATTGGCTTTCCATGCGTTTCATAATCTCTTCACCACGCGTAACAATCTGCGATTGAATATCGTTCATAGGGGTTCCTTCAACTTGTAATAAGCGAAGGAATATTCACTCTAGTGGAACAGAATTTCAAGCTATTTGAGGTGCTTTTTGCGTCTGCGGAACAGGAATACAGGCTTACTTCACAAGCCATTTGTGAGTGATTTTGCCCACTATTTCGGCTTCCGCGGTATCTCCCGCTTTTAAAGGACCTACGCCCGACGGAGTGCCTGTCAGAAGCAGGTCTCCGGGCATCACTGGGAAATGCTGACGCATGAAGTCTATGAGGCTTTCAAGAGAGAAGATCATTTGGTTGGTGTTGCCCTTTTGGCGAAGCTCGCCATTGACCTTTAAAATGATTTCCAAATTTTTCAATTCTTCGAGGTCTCCGACCGGGAAGAAGTTTGAAATCGGGCAGGCTTCCTTGAAACTTTTTGCGAGGGTCCAGGGTTGGCCCTTGGCTTTTAGTTGAGCCTGCTTGTTGCGCTCGGTAAGGTCTAAAACTAAACAAGCTTCATCAATTTGCAGATTATCATCAAACTGCAAAGCCAGTTCGACCTCGTGATGGATGTCAGTACCCCAACTCGGCAAATGAATTTCTTTCGCAGCTAAAGTGGCACAGCTACCAGCTTTCAAAAATACCAAGGGCTCTGTAGGAACTTCGTTGCCAAGTTCTTTTGCATGTTCAGCGTAGTTGCGACCAACAGCCCAGATATTTTGAATCATAAATTTATCCTTTTTAGCTCGAGGAATTTAAAGAGGCCGTCACCTGAGATTTCGAAGCCCACGTGTTGACAGGGACTCCAGTTAGAATATTCGTAGTCAGAAGAAAAATCAGTATCACTGGGAATCACAGCCAGGGCTTCGACAACCCAGTCATAATGTGAGCACATGAAAATAACGTCTTCGGATTTTGTGCTAGCTGCTTCGAGCAAATTTTTTACGCGTTTGCGGAAATCAATCACTGTTTCGTCGCTGGTCTGTTCAAGCAAGGCTTCTTGCACTTGGAGGGGAAGTTTGAGTTGCTCAGCAAGGGGACGAAAGGTGCTGTGGGTGCGCTTTCGCGGGGAAACCCAAAGCTGAGTCGGAGTGGGAAGTTCTTTTTTTAAGACTTTTTCCATCAGCTTTACAGCCTGACTGTGTCCCTCCAGAGTGAGATCTGGATCTCCGGAAAAATCTACGGCCTTTTGGGCATGGCGAAAGATATAAATCTTCATGACTTCACTCGTGACATTTATGAGGGGCTTTGTTAGTTTCGGCTTTATTTTCCACGTAAAACGGGAGTTTGTCATGACTAATCACAACATCAGTTCGAAAAATGACAGTGCCAATAATGACGATCAAAAAAGTGAGCAAAAGAATCAAAAACGTGTTCACCGCTTTGTTTCAAAAGATCTGACATTGCGTATCGCCTCTGTCGATGCCACTGAAGTTGTGCGCCATATGCAAACATTGCAGAATATGGCTCCATTGCCGACTGTGGCCGTAGGACGCAGCATGGTAGGGGCTTTGCTGATGGCTTCGAATCTTAAGGATGGCCAACAAGTGGGTTTGTTGTTTAAAGGCAGCGGTCATCTTCAAAGTGTTTATGCTGAGGCTTCTTACAATGGCCATGTTCGTGGTTACACTCCCAATCCGCAATGGCAGCCCGAAAATTATGACAAGGGCTTAAGTTTACGTGACGCCATGGGGATCGGACTTTTGACAGTGGCAAGACATCAGCCATTTCAAAAGCAACCTTTCCATGGAACCGTGGAAATGATCAGCGGGGAGATCGGTGAAGATATCGCTCACTACTTGCATCAATCCCATCAAATTCGTTCTGTGGTTTCGTTGGGTGTTTACTTGGATGAAAACGGCAAAGTGGCGAAGGCCGGTGGCGTTTTGATTGAAGTGATGCCTGGAGTGGAAGAGTCCGTCGTTGAGTTGATTCAAAAAAACTATGAAGACAAGCGTCCCAATATTTCTAAGATGTTGGCTGCCGGAGCGACTCCTGAAGATTTGATCAAACCATTCATGGAAGGCATTCCATTCGAAGAGTTGGAACATGATCAAGGCCTTGAATACTTCTGTCCTTGCACAAAAGATCGCGTCGTTCGTGCATTGGAAGTTTTGGGTGAAGCCGAACTTCAAGACATGATCGAAAAAGACGAACAAGTGCACGTAACGTGTCAGGTCTGCGGCCGCCCTTATGAACTAAGCATCGCAGAAGTAAAAGAAATCAAAGATCACCTCCACAAAGAATCCATGCACTAAAGCCAGGTACAGACTTATTTTTGGGAAGCAAAAAAAAGCCGCACAACAAGAACCCCGCCCCAAAAGTAAGTTTGTACCCCATGTTCAAGCCCAATACCCCGCATTCACCAGTCTCAAAACAAGACGTCAAGCCCGATCGGGCATTTGTCAAAAGCCTAAACAATAGCAACCACTAGGTTTCATTCCAGCATGGAGTGGAATTTGCTCTTTAATGGTCTATGAAACCATTTCTTCAAAACCTCATAAAACGCAACTCATGGCCTTGGCTGGCTGTGTTCAGTGTCGTTTTAATCGCTATAGCCGGTCTGAGCTTTAGCTATGAGGTTTATCGTGCACGCTCCGCCGTGACTCAATACTTTTCGATCTGGGAAGAGGATATTGCTCAATCACTCTTGGTCAAAAAAGACAGTTCTTTATTGGATAAAATCCTAGGTCAGTTGCGTGACGTGCACAGCGCTGTTGCTTCTGTGCAGGTCAACGCCAAGGGTGATAGCCTGTGTGTATTCTCGAATAAAGTTCCGATCACGTTGTTCTCTTTGCCCGCGGGAAGAGTAGATGTGTGTTACAGCTCAGCGGATTTGGCGTGGAGATCGATGACTTCGCCAATCTTTATGTTGGGCCTTTTCCTAGGTTTGATTTTCCTGTTCTTTGGTTCTCGACGTGAGCTGCTCAGTCGTTTGCGCGCCCAGGAACTTCAAGCGGAACTTGCTTTGAATAAAGAAATTTCGACCATGTCCCGTCAGGTCGCCCATGATATTCGAGGTCCGTTGATGGCGCTTACGACTTTAAGTCATTTGTCCCATGAAATGACGGAAGAGAAAAAAGAACTGCTGACCTTGGCAGTATCAAGAATCCGTGGAATTGCCGATGATCTGTTGGTGAAGGGAAAAGAAGATAGTTCTCTTCAGAAAAAATCCGATGAAAAGATCCCAGAGGCATTACCCATGATGTCTGAGGTTTCGCAAATCAGCGAAAGACTTTTAAAAGAGTATCGTTTTTCCCATTCGAAAATTGAATTTGCTTGGCATAAACATGTGAAGGCAGAAAAGGTGACGGTGGCTTTGCCAGAAGTGAAACTACAAAGAATCCTTGCCAATATACTTAATAATGCCATTGAAGCTTCTTTGGAAAAAGAAGCGCAAATCAATATCTCTTTGCTTGACCGAGAAGACTGCTGGCTGTTGCAAGTCATGGACAATGGTTGTGGTATTCCCGAAGAAGTTCTTCCACGTTTGATGGAAGAGGGTATTACCTATGGAAAAGAACACGGTCACGGTTTAGGTCTTTATGATGCTCGTAAGACCTTGCAAAGTATCGGCGGTGATTTACAAATTCGTTCCCGCGTAGCTGTTGGGACGCAGGTTCTTTTGATTTTTCCGAAAGCGGGAAGAACTCTTTCTCAGACTTCGTAGTCTTTTAGTTAGACCCTTTACTTCTTAATGCTTTTTCTACGGCCTCTTCATAAATGTCTTTTTGACGTGGGCGAGGCTGCGTGGATGTCGGTAACTCTTTTTTTCGAGTGGTGGCAGAGGTTAAAGGGAAGGCCTTGAATAGATCCTGATCTGCTGTCGCCGCTGTAATGGTAAATGAAAATTCCGAGTCTTTGCACAGAGCCTTCATTTGTACAGGATTCTTCAGGCCATGTCCTGTGGTGATCTGAATTTCGCTGACATTGAAGGTGGTGATTTTCGTTTTAAGACTCTCATCACTGTTTTCGATATTTTCAATGGCACAGGGGAAAGTCAGAATAAGAGGAACTTTTTCAGCAATTTTCAGATTGTTTTGAAACGGGATGGCTTCTGTCGAAGGAGGGAAGATGTCCATTTGCTTGACGACAAGGCCCCAGGGATTTTCCAGGGTTCGTTCAGTCGTGTCGAGTTCTAAATCCACTTTAAAAGAAAGGTCACTGGTTTTGGTTTGGCCGTCAATAATTTGTTGAGTGATCACGGCCTCAAACGTATTTCTTCCCTTCGAGGATAAAGTCACCAGTTGGGCTTTTTGATTCATATTTCTTTGTTGGATTTTTTCGCGCAGGCGACGAACTTCTTGAAGTCGTTTGTCGCGAAGTTCAGGAGCCATCAAAAAGCTTAAAGAAGCTTGGGTTTGCCAGAAGTTGTTGGAGTCGTAGTTGAAGTAGCGCTCTAGGTACTGACGAAGAAAGGTGATTTTTTCCATTTCACCCAATTGAAAGTTTTCTTGAGGCAAGGAAGAGTTTGAACCCGTTGTGACGGCCACTACTCGTGGGTTATTTTTCAGTTGGAGGTAAAGAAAAGTACTTGTTGCGCTCCAAACAATGGCAATGGCTAAAAGGAACTCAAGCAATCTTCTTTTCATGGGCGAGCTCTTTTCCAATTACTTTTGCTTTTTGTCTAAGGGCACGATTTCCAACATTTGATCTTGATGGAACTTTCTGTAAGGACCGTCATCCACCCATTCATCACGTTTATAGAGATTGATTTTAACATTGTCTTTTTTGTAAAGACGTTTGCTTTCTTTTTCATTGAAAGATCGCAAAAGAACACTAGGCGTGCCTTCAAAAAGACCCAGCTCTGATTTTAATTTTTCATTTTCAAGCTTCATGACTTTAAGATCAGTTTCATCATTCCAGTAATAGTTAGCTGCGATGGCCGTGACCACGCCAACGATTCCCGCCCAGTACATAGCGTGCAGTTCTTTGCGTTCGTCTTCAGGAGCCGTGGCCGCACCAATAATGCCACCAACACCGATACCAATACCCGTAGCCGCTAAACGACTTTTTTGATTGGTCGAACAAGCAGAAATGAAAAGACAAGATGACAGAAGCAAAGCTGAAATTTTCATATGAACAATGCTAAGTTTATTTTATATCAGAAGCAAGACACCAAAGCAGAAAATCCAGAAGTCCAGAGCGAAAAGTAGCGGTCAAAAAAACATGTACCAAAAGATACGAAAAGGTACCTGCTTCCCTTTGGTACCAAAGGGAAGCAGGTACCTTTTAGAGTTTTTGAATGATGGCGTCGGTGAAGGACACGGTGGTGCCTCTGCCGCCGAGGTCGCCGGTACGGGCGTTGATATCTGAAAGGGCTATAATCAAGGCCCTCATGATGGCGTCGGCTTTGCCGGTTTCGCCGATGTGCTGAAGCATCATCACGGCTGATTGAAGAAGAGCTGTTGGGTTGGCTTTGTTTTGACCTGCGATATCTGGAGCTGAGCCGTGTACCGCTTCGAAGATCGCTACTTTGTCTCCGATGTTCGCGCCTGGAACCACGCCGAGTCCGCCGACTAATCCAGCGCAAAGATCACTTAAGATGTCTCCATAAAGATTTTCAGTGACGATAATGTCGAACTGCTGAGGCTTGGTCACAAGCTGCATGCAGGCATTGTCGACGATCACGTCGCGTGTGGTGATGCCGGGATATTGCCAGCCGATTTCTTGCGCCACTTTTAAAAACAATCCATCAGTCATTTTCATAATATTGGCTTTGTGAACAATGGCCATGCGGTTTTTGCCAGTCTTCTGGCCTAGATCATAGGCATAGCGTGCAATGCGCTCTGATCCTTTGCGTGTGATGCGTTTGATGCTTTCCGCAGTGTCGTCATCAACCATGCGTTCAATCCCTGCATAAAGGTCCTCTGTATTCTCACGAACAATAGTGAGGTCGACGTCTTTGCAGACACATTCTACTCCAGGTAAAGAGCGAACCGGTCTAACATTGGCGTAAAGATCAAACTTTTGTCTCATCGTCACGTTGATGGACTTATGACCACCACCAACGGGAGTTGTCGTTGGACCTTTAATCGCAAGACGAGTTTTATTGATTGAATCAACGGTTGTACCTGGCAAAAGCTCACCCAAAGTTTGCAGGGCAATTTCTCCGGCTTGGAACTCTTCATAGTCGAAGGGGGCTTGAACGTGCTTTAGAACGCGCACAACTTGAGTCATGATCTCTGGGCCGATACCGTCACCAGGAATTACAGTGAGTTTCATCATAGGGATGCCTTTCCATTTGAACGATAATGTAAATCTGCGAGGCTAGAATACTCCTGAAGTGTGTCCCAGTCTATCCGCGCGCGCGAAGGTGGTGGGAGCTTTTGCTCGGACCACTTAAGGGTAGGATTTGGGATGGGGTGGGTGGGCGCAATGAACTCCACGATTGTGGCCACGAAGTGTGGGTGCCCGATGCAGTCTCAAAATGAGACTTGCCAATCTAGTAAAGCAAGCGCTGGGCCAGGGCTATAGGGGTCATTTAGGCTCCAATTGCACCACACTTTGCGGCGATGGGGTGTTCGCTAGTTTGACACCTACTAGCTTAGTGAAATCAGCTATTTAGATGGATTGGGCCGGGCTGTCTGTGCAGTTGACACACGAAGTGCCTCGAAACAGAAAAACTCTCTGCTTCGTGAATTGTTGAAAGTTCTAAATGATTTTAGCAACTTAGTCCTGGCACCCATAAATAGAGCTCTGGTCTTCTTCTTGTAATGAGATAAGTCAGGAGGACACTCTCATGTGGAAATGGTTTGGAGCAGCACTGCTCCTATCAGTAGCTTTATTTGTACAAGCCTGCGCGCCTAAAGCAGCAGATTCTGATTGTGGCTTCGTACAGAACTCCTATGGAGAGAGAGTCTCTTGGAAAAATGAAGGGATCATTGATCTCTATATCCATGAATCATTTCCGAATGAATATATTCCGGCTTTGCAAAGAGCGGCTCTAACTTGGGAGCGCAGTGCAGGTCGCAGACTTTTTAATATCAATACATCTACTAAAGAAGGTGGAGCTATTGCTCCTCACAAAGATGGAAAAAATGTCATCTACTTTATGAATACCTGGGAATCGAACCGCTCGACGGAGCAGGCAAGAACAAGCATCTATTGGAATGGTGACCAAATCGCAGAGGCCGATATCCGTGTAAACGCATATAATTTCAGTTTTTACTGGAAAGAGTCGTACACGACAGCGGCTGAATTCAATCCCAATGTAAATATCGAAGCACTTCTTCTTCACGAACTAGGACATGTGTTGGGTCTTAAGCATAAAGATTCTGGCGGTTCAGTGATGGCAACATATCTGCCAAGTGGTGCGAATAGAATACAGTTGGCGTCTACGGACGTCAGCGATTTGAAGTGCGAGTACTAAGCTTGCTCACACTACTGGGTAGGGCCGCGTTGTAAAAACTCTATGTAAGTTTATTTAAGTTGTGGGAATGAAGAGAATCTCAATAGACTTTTAAGTCTGTCGCCGGAAAGTGGCTAGGGAGTACGTGATGAGAGTGATCAATATGAACAAAACAGTTGAAGCAACAACAGTAGAATCTGCAACGACGGTTGAATCTTTTCTTGGTGCGCTTTCTGAATCACTCGAGCCAGTTACTCACAAAAGTTACCATGAGATGGCTGATGTTCCAGTTATTGAAGCCGATGCATTGGCACAGCTCCATGCGAATCTCTCTATGCTCGAAGATCTTCAAGGTCGTCTATCATTTGTAATGAGAGAAGTGCGCTATCTCATGAAAGTGTAATGATAAATCACTAGACCCCAAACATATGTTAGATGACACGCAAGTAATTTTCGCATTCTATCTTAACTAGGTAAAGCATCTGGAAGATTTGGAATGGGGAATTAATGAAATGTTCTAACACCTGTATCTTGAGCCAAGGTCTTCAACCTTATATCCAAGAGCAGTTTAAGCAGTGGGGACTTACGAAAACGGAGGGCGAAATCGGTCTTCTTCTTCTCAAAGGTCTCAGCCTTCGCGAAATCTCCACAATTCGTGGAACATCTGAAACAACAGTGCGACAACAAGCCCTTGTTCTTTATAAAAAGTCATCCGTGGAAGGGCGCCATCAGTTTGCGGCTCTTTTCTTGGAAGATCTTCTTTCACCTTGTCAGTATTTTCAAACGACTCAAAAAATTTCTGGAACATAGAGTTTTCAGATTTTTTGTGTTTCTAGAGCGCTACGCTTTGCGACTAAATCCCAAATTATTTAAAATAGGAATGCGGTAGACAACATAGTCTCCATCGCGCTCACGGGTCATACCTTCTGTCACTACAGGTTTGTCGAAGGCGAAATCTTCACGGAATGTTTGGTAGCTGTTAGAGGAAACGCTTTTGTTTCCGTCTTCAATTTTATCTTTGAAAGCGCGCTGACCAGAAACTGTGGCTTTGTCTTTTTGGATGCTGACTTTCACAGAATCTTTTTCGTGCTCGGGAACGAAAGCTCTGAGGACGTAAAAGCCGCCAGTGTCTTGCATATCGCTGCCACGATTTTCTACCTTGTAGAACGGATCGGACGCTTTATTGCTATATCTTTCAGACGATTTCACGAAGTCCTTGCGAGTGTTTGCAAGTTCTTTCACGTAACGATCATTTTGCAGATCCAAAGCTTCGCGATTGGCGTCTTCATTCTTCTGATAAGCAGACTGGAAGTGTTTGGTCTGAGTATTGAGTTGCTTATCGTAGTTATCTTTATTATCGGTGATGCGATTTGAATACTGTTTGTTAAGGTTGTCCTCTTTCGATACCCATTGCTTTTGATTTTTCTCATAGCGATTGGCGGCATCGTTATCGGCACGTTCTAATTTCTTCTCTTGTTTTTCTTGTTCTGAAGCGATCTTTACCTCGCCTTTTTGACGAAGCTCCGAGTATTCTTTTTCGTTGCGCGTGCGCAGTTTTTCTTGCGCCGTACGACCGCGCTGCACTTCATTGCCAATGGCCATCTCATTTTGTTCGCGTTGCTTTTCTAAACGCTTCTCGCCGAACTCATTGATCTGAGCGACATCACGAGTGTAGCGTTGTTTGGCTTCAGTCACATCTTTGTTAGCTTTTTCACGAATGGATTTAACTTCTCCATCGGCGCGTTCTTTGGTTGCAAGAATTTTTTCGTGTGTACTTTCTTGAGTTTCTGCGATTTGCTCTTGGCGCTTTTCGCGTGTGTCATTGAGTTTTTGATCGAAGTTTTTTTGCATTGCCGCTGAACGAGCATTATAAGTTTCGTTCATTTTTTGACGTTCTGCTAAAGCGCTATCCACACTGTCTTGCTGGCTTTTGCGAAGGTGGCTGATTGCGGCCTCATTTTCCTCGCGCACGCCTTCTTTTTTTTCGGAATAATAGTCCTTCAGATCAGCGATCTGACTTTCATTTTCCTTAGAGATCTCTTTCTTCTTACGATTGTACTCGTTCTGAAGTTCAGAAAGATCTGCTTGCTGTGTTTTGCGCGTGGAATTGTCGATAGATGACATACACCTAGTGTATCAAAACGACACGACGACCTTAAGATTACTGGCTTACGTCTGTAGAATTCTGGCCTTTGGGGTTGGGGCAGTGGAGCTTAAAGTCGTCAGTGCGGCCTCTGCAGCGCCAAGTAGCGATATAGGTGACGTATTCATCCTCAGCGACAGGATAGAAGTAGCGATATTGGACATGGTCCAAGGTGCTTTCGACTAGACGAGAGACTGGGGGAACACCCGGGTCACTGGATTTTTTCGTTATCTGCAATAAAAACACACGGTATTCCGCCTGGGCAGCAACCGGGAGTGAGACAAAAAAGAAAGCCGATAAAAGAGCTCGATATTTCACAATCTCTCCTATCGGCTTTGCGGTGGGAAAACTCAATCCTAAAGTCTTAAAACCACTTCAACCCCAGAATAGCATCGCAACCTAATTCCGCGACAAAATTCACCACTCCAGTCAAATTAGGACTCCAACTCTTAGACACAATTTTTCAACTTCCCCATTTCGAACTTCCTCTCGAAAAAATCTTTCAGAAATTGCAAAGTCCTTTGACACCTTTCCTCTTGAACTGGCTTTGGTGGCGGCTTCGCACGCGGTTCAAGTTTTATGCTGCTTTGGGTAGTCGCTTCGTCGGGCGCGCCATCCAGGCTCAGTCGTCGCCGAGCTTCGCTCGGTTCGCGGCTCTGCCGAAAGCCAATGCCTTTCGGCCTTGGCAATGCCGCCGACGAAGGCCCGACTGCGGACTACCCAAAGCAGCATAAAACTTGATCGGTGTGATTCCTCATCCATTTTATTTAAGAGGCCGCGTTGAATACCTATGCGAAGGTTCTCGCAGGATGTTTGAACAATTGAAATCTCTCGAGCTGTGCATATTGAGAAACACACCCTACAGTTTTGGAGGGCTCTCGCATATCTTCCAGATTACTATACGAAGGAACTCGAGCTCGTTTATCTGAATGTCACAGGTTGCCCGTATAGCTGCCGACAATCCGTTAAGCTAATTTGCAAGGATCAAGAAGCATTAGGTTAGATGAGTAAAATTTGGGATAGCATCTAAGCTGGATTGACAAGCGAAGAGTTCAGAATTTCCTGAACAAGTAAATTGACCGCTGTCTTAATCTCGTCGAGTTTCTGGTCAATATTTGACGTGCGGGAAAGATCAATAATTTTTTGAAAACTTTCTGGAAATTGTGCAAGCAGCGTCGGCAAGTTCGCTGGGATTTCATTCTTTGAAATTTTCCGAAGTAGCTCATCTAATACGGCAATGTGATTTTTAGAGCTATAACTGGGCGGCTGTGCAAGATCGTCAAGAACTACACCTAGTATATAAGGTAAAATAAGTGCCGATATGCTTGGTTTGGAAACCGATTTAAAATAGGAATTAATAGCTTCGTAAACTCTTTCTGCATTTCTTTTAAGGAGGGGCCAATGCTTTTGATCAATACCTGCGATGTGGGCCACTAAGTCATGAGTTCCCATGAACGCAACTTTGCCCTGGCGAATTAGATCTGAAAACTTGAGAGCATCGTTGTTTTCAATTTCCCAAAAGTTTGTCTGATAGTAGCCCTTTGATGGATCAAATCCACCAAAGATCGAGTTTGCTCCCCATGACTTTACAAGGACTAACTCGACGCCGTCGTGTTTTGCGATTTTATTGATGATCTCTGGAAAAATAAATAGCGAGTGAAGTGATTTGTCGTTGTTTTTTGAAAGTTGAGGATGAACGACATCGTAGAATCCTTTTGTTCTTAATTCCAATCGTTGGCTGTCAGTGGAAGATACCCGCAGTCCAAAGAGTCCGTTCCATTCCACTAATTCTGCCTGTAAGGATCCCAAGCGAACAGGTTTTGCCGTTTCAACATCAAAAATAAAACGGGCCAATTCATCATTGACGGTCCCGATCTCTCGAAACATACCATAGCTGGCGATTCTCGATGCCAGCGCGGGATCAGTCTCGAAAGAAGTGATCTCCTCAAGTTTTTCGAACTGTTTTCGGAGGAGATTTATCTCCTCCGAAGAGAATCGAATGATCCGCGGCTTCATCTGGTTAAACTTCGAAGGACGCGTAGATACTTTGAATGTGAAAGGCGACGTCTTTGTTTTCTAAAGAAACTGCATTGGCATTGAACCCGCGGGCCTTGCATGCATTCGGAACTGCAAGCCAGGTGCTTTCGATTGACTTGAGCGATGCGCTATTTAGTTTTTCAATTTTTTGATCTGCTGTTGTAGCATGAGATACTTGGCTTACTAGCAATGGACTGCCAAGCGCCAAAAGATTCACGGCTCCAATTAAAACACGAGCACCATTTTTTTCGATCATAACTGTCTCCTTGTGAGCCACATGAATGCGGCTTCAGAGAACTTGCCACCTTCTTGTTAAATTAAAAAGAAATGATATTGAAATATATGTTTCCAATAAAGAAATATTGTCTATTCGGAAATGTCTAAAAGGGAATCTTAAAGAGTCTTAGAACGCATACATTTGCACTGGCTTCTTAATTTCAGGTACCCGCAATGCTGTCTGAGCGGTGATGCCTCTGGGCCTCTTATGAAGATTCCGACTCGTTGGGTCGCCTGAACGTGATAGAAAAGTGGAAGACGCGTGCTGGCCAAAAATGAAGAGAAGTTCAACTGCGTGGAAAGTCTCAGGCATCACCGAAATTTGCGGCTTAGGCGGATTTTCTGGGCATCCGAAGTCGGCCTCTGCCGACGCCACGATGGCGTGAACCGAGCGAAGCTCGGCGGCAGTTGAGCCTGGATGGCGTGCCCGACGTAGCGATGACCAGAAAAGCTGCCTAAGCCGCAAATCCCCGGTCGAAGCTAGTGACTATGCTCGTGATTAGCCCGAACGGTATTCTCTACGATGTGGAAGTAAGCACGAACAAGAATCTGGTAGGATTCGTTGTCCAGGGCTTGAAGGTAAGCCATTTTTTCGAAATAGGTTTTTTTCGCAATGAGCTCTGTCATCACGTCTTGGACCTTTTTCATTTTGTCGAAGCTGTAGAAGTCCTTGTCGTCTTTGACGTCTTTGAGAACGTCAGCGATGGACTTGTTATCAAAGAGAACGTGAACACCCATTGCTGAGTGTGAAAGCAGAGCTTCCATTCGTTCTAGACTAGTTTCTTCTATGTTAGCGTTTGCCAAGACCGCCTCCTTGCGACGCTATTAGATGTCCCTATAGGAAGATGGTGTGGGGTAAATCCCACTGTTGCAAGAGGAAAAGAAGAGACTATGACGGGGGTTGTCGTGTCAGTTCTTTTTCTAGTTGTTGTGAGTCAGGATTCTCTCGATAATTAAAGCATCTCATCGCGAGATGAGTTAAGGTTTTATAGATGAAGTGGGAATACTCCGGCGGAGTCGGAGTGTAATCAGGCAGAGGACGCTCAAAAATATGGCAAAGAATAAGGCAAAAGCAGTTACAAAAGCAAAGGCACCGGCGAAAAAGAAGACTTCTTTGGCGGACAAAGAACTCATTCTTGTAGATGAAGCCGCAGGTCTTATTTTTGAAAACGAGCAAGATCTGCATGGCTATTTTGAACCTGCTATCAAGAAACTTGAGGCTGAATATCAAGCTCTTCGATCTGAAGACGATTTCACTGACGAAGAGCAAATCGAACGCGAACATTTTCTTGACGCTTGTTTGGACGATCCCGACGAAGTTTGGATGGATGATAAGACCGTTGAAGATTATCCGATCTTTATTTACATCAAAGAAATTGAAGAAGGCGATATTGCTTTTAAGTATGTCGCGATTGCGTACGTATCTTCTGAAGAAGAGTATCCTACCTTTGTGTTCATTCATTTCCCGACAAAAGACAGTCGCGTTTGGCAAAATTATCAACGCGGTGAAATGGCCTATGACAGAGATTATGAAGAAGCCTCTGTGGGCGGAGTCGAAGGGGACGCGCTTTTAGAGGGCGATCCTTTGGCAATTGGACTTTATCAAGCCATGATCACTGTGCGCAGTGATAAAGATATTCCTCAAGATAAGTTTCAAGACTTTGCAGAGCTGCGCGAAGAAACCATCGAGGCGGCGGATGAAATTTGGCGTAAAAATGATTTGGATGGAAATGTTCTAGTCAGTTTCATCAAAGAGTTTCCAGATCATGAGACAAAAGATCTGACTTACATCGCCGTGACTCAGGAAGATGAACAATCCAATGTGCATTCATTGTTGTTTTCGTTTCCGACGACGGACAGTGCATTGGCCGACCGTTATCGCCAAGGTGAAAACCTTCAGGCTGATGAAGTCAGTCAAGAATCTTCGCACTAAGTACTTCATCATGTTGCAAACGATCCGTTAAATGATTTGGCCCTATATATTCATTTCTTATTTCAGTCTTTTCGTGTTTGGCCTGTGTGACAACGTCCGCGGGCCTTTGTTTCCAGAAATTCTAAAAGCATTTGCGATCAATGACTCTGTGGGCTCATGGATGTATGCCTTGAGCTCCATCTCGGGCTTTATATCGAGTTATCTTGCTCGTCATATGCTTCGCCGTTATGACCGTCGCACTGTTCTTCAAGGTGGCGCTGTGGCTTTGATTGTCTCAATGCTCGGCTTGGCGGCGTCTCCGAACTTCTGGTTCTTTCTAGTGTTTAGTTTCTTTTTTGGTCTGAGTTTGGGGATCGTGGGTTTGATTCCCAATGTCCTTGTTCCCCTGGGTTCCAGCTCGGAAAAAAAACAGCAGCTACTGGCGGGCCTTCATGCCATGTACGGAGTTGCCAGTTTGCTTTCCCCTTTGTTAGCTGCGGGGATCGAGTGGTTAACGGGCAGTTGGCGTTGGACCTTTGTGGTGGCGACTGTTGCTCCCTTGGGACTGTTGATTTATTCATTTCATTCCAGTCACAAGAATCTTCACAAAAAATCTGAACACTCGAGCGAGCATCACAGAAACAATCGTCGTTTGAATTTGAAGCCGCAACTGTATTTGGCCTTAATGGTGAGTTTCTGTGTGGCCGCTGAAATCATGATCTCGTCGCGTTTGGCCTTGTATATGCGTCGTGCTTGGAATTTCGATATGGAGCAATCCAGCCTTTATGTGACTTATTTCTTTATTTGCATGTTGGTGGGCAGAACGATGTTTGCCATTGTCAGATTTCCCACGAGCATTCGCAATCAGCTTTCGATCTCGGCGGCTTCCTCTGCGGTGATGATTATTTTAGGGATTCATATTCATCCATTGTTTTTAGCAGCAGTGGGCTTCACGGTGGCGCCTTTTTATCCGATGTCTATTTCTTGGATCTCTTCGAAGTTTCCCCATGATTTGGATGCGGCAGTTTCCTATATGATGACGACGGACTCTGTGATGCTGGTTGTGATGCATTTGTCGGTGGGGAAATTGACGGACAGTGTGGGGATTTCTAATGCTCTTTATTTGGGGCCGTTTTTCTTGCTGCTTTCGTTTATCCTGACGAATACTTTTGAATATGTCTTCGAAAGAAATCCAGCTTCTTAAGCTTCATGTTTTAAAAAAATAAAAACGTCTTCCTCAGGGTGGGTGAAGACGTTTCGTTTGTTTTCATTTTTATTTATATCTTAGAAGCAGTATGACTGAGCCATTGATTGGTATTGTGATGTCGTCCAACCTTGCGTGTTCAAAGACTTGAAAGGGTGAAGGCTTTGAAGAGTGCTGTTGCGAGTTGTTCCATCTGCTTCAGTTGCATAAGCCGCTGGATTTGCAGAGAACGGTGGAAGAAGAACATCAAGTTGAGAAGCCACTGAGCTTGAACCTGAAGTGTAGCTAGCAACTTTCAACACATCGTAAGCACCTTGAGCATCGTTAAGATAAACTAGGATGTTTACACGGTTGAAGAAAGTTTGTGCGTCAGTGATACCAATGCTTTGTGCTGTTGTCGAGATGTCAGACCATTTCAACGAAGTTGTCCAAGTTGAAAGAAGGTACTGGCCAGTCGTTGGATCTTGGATTACGAAGTTCAATTTTGCTGGATCTAGATAAGTAGAACCTGCAGAGTTTCCAAGCCATTTGTAGAAAGAGATTGAGCTTGTGTTTGAAGAGAAGCCAGTTGGAAGTGTCGTCATGCGCACCCAAACGTAGCTCATATCAACAGTTCCAGCTGAAGTTGTGAATGCTTTAAGTTTAACAGCAATTCCAGAACCTGAACCTTGGTTGCAGGAAGCAACAGCTTTATTAGCTGCATCTGTTCCTGTTGAAGTGCCTGATCTGCTTGAAAGATCGCTGGTGCCATTTGCTTGTTGGTTAGAACCACAAGCTGTCATCATCGCTGCCAAACTTAGGATAAGAACTGTTTTTAGAAGATTTGCATTTTTCATAAAGCCCCCTGATACCGGACTATAAAGCAAGTGCGGTGCCATATTTCACTCTGAGGCAAATGAAAATCGCATGTGATATTGACGGGTTACATGTCGTGAAAATCTCTCAATGAAACGTTCCCACAATGGCGCGTCGAGAGTGTGGGCAGGGGCCCTTAAAGGAGTGTCACTCTGTGACCATAATGAATGTCACTTTACGAATGGCTCTGCTTTTTCAGTCTCAATTTGAATGAGGGGTAGCTGAATTACCGAGGGACAAATGGCAGAAAAAATCGGAATGTTGAGCCCAGTCCCTCGGTGCTTTGCACTTCAATATTGCCACCCATTTTCTCAATCATCTCTTTGCAGATGCTAAGTCCCAATCCAGTACCACCGTGCCGTCGTGAAACCGATGAGTCGACTTGATAGAAGCGACGGAAAAGATGAGGCTGACTGATTTCTGGAATGCCAATGCCCGTATCGATGACTTCGAAGGTGATAAATTTCTCGCTTTTAAAAGTGCGTATGGTGATCTTACCTTGCTCGGTAAATTTAACTGCATTGGAAAGTAGATTATTTATCACCTGTTGGATTCGCGACGGGTCCCCCAGCATGACAGCCGGAGTTGAGTCTTCAATGTTGATTTCAAGAACGATATTTCTTCCATCGAGTTGATGCTTTACGAGCTCTGCGCAGCGATGGATTGTCTCGTGAATATTGAAGGCAATATTTTCGAATTTCAACTGATTGGCTTCAAGCTTTGCAAGATCCAAAACATCATTGAGAATTCTTAAAAGATTTGCAGAGGCTCGAGATAGAACGTCAGCATACTGACGTTGTTCTTGATCCAACGAAGTGTCACCCAGCAGATCTACCATTCCAATAATTGAGTTCATCGGAGTGCGAATCTCATGGCTGATGTTGGCAAGGAAGTCGGATTTAATCCTGGTTGCCAGTTCTGCTTCTTCTTTAGCAATGACCAGGCGGCGATTGATTTCTTTTTCCGCCGAGATGTCTTGAACGGTTCCGTAAAGATACTTGATAACTCCATTGGATCGGAGAATTCGAGTTGTCAGGCGTACTATGGCAGTTTGGCCATTGGCTTTAAGTATTTGCGCTTCACGATCTGCATCCAAGGCATTGTCGGGCAAATTTTGATAATGATTTTTTAGAAACTCGGCATCCTCGGAGCTGTAAAATGAAAAGACGTTGTCGATGGACGGTATAAATTTATCAGGGTCTACGCCAAAAATTTTAAAAGTTTCCGGAGTCCAATAAATTTGTCGGTTGCTATAATCCAAAGACCAACTGCCGATGTGGGCAACTTGCTGAGACTTCTTCCAAAGAAATTTTTCCATCGCGAGTTTTGTGATGTCTTTAGCATAGACAAAGTGTCCTGCGGTAGTTGACTCAGCATGAAAATACCAAAGAATTCTTTTGTACGATCCATTTTTACATTGGATTCGATTTTCCGTGGTGTGTATGAACGGTTTACTTGTAATAGAGGTGCTTTCGACAATGGCTCTCTGTAAGTCATCCGGATGAATAATTTTGTAAAAGGGTGTCTTAAGAAGTTCATCATTGCTCCAACCTAAGACTTCTTCCCAAGGACCGTGGAGTCTAAGTGGCACCCAGTGAGGGGAAAACTCACCAGTCAGGTCAACCTTCGATTCAAATAATTGTTCTGCTAGAGGCTCGTTATCATTGATCATGCAATGAACTCATCTCTTTCAAAAGTAGGACTGTAAATTTCTATGAACTTACGCTGCCACCATTCGCCCTGTTTGCGCAGTTGTTGCCAATCGCTAAAGGTATATTCGTATTTCAATATGCGCAGATACTTTGGCGACTTGCCACCAAACGGATCTGTGCCCATCAATCCTTGAACCTCGGGCGATTCCGCGAACAGTCGTGCAATCAGGTTCTGTAGCCATAGATTTTCTCCGAAACTTTCTAAAGAAGCAAACCACAATTGCCAGTCTAGGCGGGGCTGGTGAGGAGCTGCGAACCTCGGCATCTTTTTTAAAGAGGCCGGCTTGAATTTGAAGTCGTACTCTTGCCAGTGTTGTCCGTCATTGCTGCCCTCAATAATCAATTCAGGACGATTCTTGGTCATAACGGCAAAAAGACCGTAGGGGTTTGAAATGCGGAAAGGATAGAGGAAGCGCATGTAAGGCAAAAGGAAATCCAAAGACTTACTTTTTTCGAAAAGAGTTTTGTAAACCCAGAAATAAGCCGCCGGAACCAGAAGGATAAAAGCCAGCAGTGCAATTTCTGTTGGAAATGCAGAATGTGCAATCCAAGGGGTGACTGTGAATCTCCAAAAGTTGTCGGGAATAACCCCAAAGCAAAGACCTAAGGTGATGATGTTGAAGAAAGCAAAATTACCAGTCAGAAGGATGAGGACCTGAAGTAGAATGAGAAACCAAGCCGCTGTTGCTTGAGCCATTCCGGGCACAAAAATAAATAATGGAACAATAAGTTCGATAAAAAACATTAAAAGATTGCTGAACTTTTGAAATGGAACGGCAGCTTTATGTAAAAAGTAAGCTACGGGATTTGGCAATGGCTGGGTCCAATAGTGATAGGTCAAAGCTGTCAGATTTTTCCAGCTGGGGTCTTTGTTTGTGAGCTTCACAACTCCAGAGCAAATCATCAGTTTGAAAAGCAGCAACCAACACAGGACTAAGATAATGGGATTTAAAACATGGGCACCGAAGGGGAGCCATTCAAATTGCCAAGGTGCCATGAACAGCCCTAGAAATCCAAACTCCAACAGAAGACTGTCCCATTGATAAGATAAGAACAGCTGTCCACAACTGACAAATGATAGATAGCAAATCCAGCAGATCAGAAACATCCAGCTTTGGCTAAAGCCTAAGAAAGCCAAGGACGAAGCCAGCATTCCTAAAAAACAAATGAAACGAATCGCCGAATCATTGGACAGAAACCAAAACAAAGAGGGCATATGAAAGAAGCGTTCAGAGCCCATTTCATTTTCAAGAAGATACAAGAGGTGATCAATGGAAAGAACTCCTTGCTTGCCATAAAGTCCCAAAACTTGTGGAAGCAGGGAAAGAAATGCAATGAAGTAAGACAAGGCCAGTGACTTGCTTAGGAACCAGCTTGCTACTTCATAGTGAACTGCTTGCATAATTGCTTTCCAACGCCCGATCCGGGCCCATTTCAGTACCTAGAGTTCGCCAAGTTCAACCCAAGTGATTCCATCGCCGCCACCTTCCGGAGATCCCGCTTTCCATTTTTTTACATACATGGATCGAGACAAGTAAGTGCGCACGGCTTTTTTCAAAGCCTCTGTTCCGTGACCGTGGATGATCTTCATGCGGTCTTCGCGGGCTGTTGAAGCTTTGTCGAGGGCCACTTCCAAATCAGACAAGGCATCTTCCACTGTTTTTCCGCGCAGATCTAAAGTGCGATCGTCATCGGCCAGGGCAACCGTAATATTCGAACTTTGTCGTATCAATTGTGATGTTGGATTTTGCGGTTTTCCAGGTGGACGTAAATCCTGCCAGTGAAGTTGTAGGCGGATGGAGCCCGACAAAATCATCACTTCGCCTTTGTTGTTCGGCGTGCTTTGAACAATGCCGTCTTGATTCAGGCTTTGCACAAAAACCTTAGATCCTGGTGGAAATTTTTTTGCAAAGTCTTGAGCAGTCTCTGGAGCTCCGGTTTGGATGATGGGCTTTGCTTTAACAATCTCAGGAAGATTGTACTTAATTTCTTGAAGAGCAGTGTGACGTTTGAAGGTTTCCGTGACCTTCGCTTGGGCGATGGCCTCTTCCACTTTACGTTCGGCTTTTTTCAAAGTTCTTTGTAGCCATTCATCTTTGTCTTTATTGAATTGCTCAAGCAGGCCTTCGTACTTCTTTTTGGTTTCAACAGCCTTCTTGGTTTCTTTGCGAAGATTTTCTTGCAAGGCTGAGATATCGGCTTTGAGTCTTTCAATTTGTTCAAGACCTTCCAAACGAGCGCGAGTTGCGGGAGCTAGAATCTCCATGGCTCTTTGAACAATCGTTTGTGCAACGCCGACGCGTTTTGCAGTTTGAATAGCTAATGAGTCACCAGGGATGCCTGCGATAAATTGATAAGTCGGGCGTCCTGTTTTTGGATCGTACTCAAGACTTCCGTTCAAAACGCGGCTGTCATCTTCCCAACCTGATTTTAAAGGTCCAAGATGTGAAGTGATGACGCCGAAGATGTCATTGGCAGAGAAAGTTTCAATGAAGCTTCTCGCCAAAGCACTTCCCTCTTCAGGATCTGTCGATCCGCAGATCTCGTCTATAAGAACAAGATTCTGACGACCCTTTACAGAAGCCGCTTTACCAAGGATTTTTAAGTGAGCCGCAAAAGTACTAAGTTCTTCGTCGACACTTTGAGCATCTCCGATACCAATCAAGATGTCCTTAAAGAACGGAATCTTAGAAGTTTCACTTGCGCAGATCGGTAAACCACAGCGAGCCATCTGGGCGGCAAGGCCTATGGATTTAAGCAAGACTGTTTTACCACCTGCATTAGGACCACTTAAAAGTAAAATGCCTTTATGGCCTTCCAGCAAAACAGTATTTGAGACCACTTTTTTTCCAGCCAGTTGAAGCAGGGGATGGCGAACCTCAATCAACTCCATGCTGTCAGTGGAAAATTCGATGGGCTGAGCATTCACTTGAGTTGCGAATTGAGCCTGTGCAAAGCGCAGATCGCACTCTTCCATCAATAAGCGAGAGCTTTCGATGTCGGTGGCCTTTGACGAAAGATATTTTGACAGTTCGGTCAGAAGTCTTTCGATCTCGTCTTCAATTTCAACTTCGATCTGGCGAAGGCGATTGTTATTTGGAATGACAGCTTGCGGTTCTACGAAGACAGTTTGTTTTGATTGTGAAGATCCATGGATCACACCGGGAAGATGCGACTGCATACCCGAACGCACTGGAATCACCCAACGTCCATCGCGGGTTGTGACGTATTTATCTTGGATCACGTTTTCCATTTGGTGAGCTTTCACCAAACGATCCATGGATTGCTGAACCTCACGGGCTAAGCGTTCTTTTTCTTTGAAGAGGCGATACAAAGTTTCGCTGGCGTCCGAGCGGATCTCTCCACCTGGAGTCAGAATCTGATCAATGGCTGAAACAGGTTCTTCCGCATCCATCAAACTTTTAGAAATTGTTTGCGCCCACTCATTTTGAACTTCGTGCAAAGCTTCTTTAAGAGCCAAGGCTTCAAGACAGAAGCTGCGAACGTCCTTGATTTCTAAAGTTTTAAGAACCGCGTTTTTTTTAAGGCGCAAGATCCAAGTCGAATATAAATCCAAGCTCGACATGTAAGGACGAATACCTTGATTGAGCACTTCCGTCGCGTGCGCAATTTCTTGAAAGCTAGCGTAGGCTTCCACGGCAGAGCGGTGAGGTTTGATATTCATCACCGCTTCTCGACCCGCATCGCTGGTGGCGTGGGATTTAATTTTCTCTAGAATTTCGATCCAATCAAGTACGACGAGATCTTGCATTGAAAGCTCCTGTAATTAAAATCGCAAGAAGGATAAGGCAAAGTAAAACCCAATCCCAGTGACCTGTAGTCACATAAAAAGTGGACGGCGCATTTTTTAAATACTTTATCACAAACTCGCCGGACCATTCTTGATAGATAGGTGATTTTTGTTGAACGTCACCATTCGCCAAAATCGCCGTGCTGATTCCGGTATTGGTGGAACGAATCAACGGACGACGCACTTCAATGGCGCGGGCCAAGGTCATGTACAAATGCTGACGTGGCTCTGAAGGTGTTCCGAACCAAGAGTCATTTGTAACGTTCACTAAAATGTCTGCACCTTTTTCTTCAAGGCCCCGTGTGAACGCAGGATACAATCCTTCGTAACAAATTTGACCACCCCAACGAATGGTGTCGCCGTTAAACTTCCAAGTCATAATGTCAGGGCCATGGCCACGCCCAAAATTTGAAACGAAGGGAAGAAGTTTCAACAAGATGGGGAATTTTTCACTCAGCGGAAGGTATTCACCGAAGGCGAGTAATTCCGTTTTGCGGTAAGGCTTGTCCAAATTGTTACCTTGAGAATCGACAAGGAAAAGGGCGTTGTAAGTGGATTGGTCCAACTTCACGTCGGTTTTTTCATCTTTAGAGTAAGCCCCTGCGATGATTGGGCGTCCAATCGGCCCCATGGCCTCGGCCAAAATATTTGTGTGTTTGCGTCCTAAAAGATGTTGATCGAGATAGTCGGGGAAAGCAGTCTCCGGCCAGATGAAGATGTCTGTATCGGGATATTTCAAAAAAGCTTCCTGTGACAAAGTTGTGAAGCGGCGAGTGATGGTTTCTTGGTAGCCTCGACCTTGCTCTGCATAAACTTTTTCGAGATTTCCAATATTGGCTTGGATCACCGTGGCGTTTACTTTTCCATCGAAGTGATTCCACTCTTGGCCATGGCTCGATCCGCCCAGGATGAGCAATGTACAAAGAACTACCAAGGCTGCTAAATGAGTAAAAGCTTTTTTAAGATGACTTTGTTGAAGCCAGATATAAGCCACCCATGCATTTAAAATAAGCACAATGGATGACAGTCCTTGGAAGCCAATAAGATCTGCGAGGTGATAGGCCGGAATCTTTGCCCACAGGAACGTATAACCTAAATGCCATTCGAAGATCACGGGCCAAACACGTTCTAGCAAAGCATGTAGCAAGGCAATGCTAAATAAAGTAGCCGTTGTCGAGAGTGAAAACTTCTTTCTGAGCCACACTGCAAGCGCTGTTGATGCCGGTATGTACAAATGCATAAACGCACAAAAAAGCAGCAGCGCGAGGATGGAAAGGACCCAAGGGATTTGTCCGAATTCGTGAGCCGTGTAGCCAATCCAGTGAAATCCAATCAGTGTGAGAGTGAATTGCGTCAGCCATCCAGCCCAGAAGGCTCTTTTGACAGAAGTCTTTTCGTCAGCGACAGAAAGCCAAAGAGGAGCGTAGCAAAATATCAGCGCCCATGGCGGAAATGGAATGTAGCTTGTGCCGACGAGAATTCCAGAGAGGAGTGCGTAAGGTTGAGATTTTAGCCCCAGAAAAATATTGCGACGAAAATCGTAGGCTTTATGCTTGAAAAATTGTATCCATTTCTTCATCATGGTATTAGTAACACAAAGAGTGAGTGAGTCTACGTGAAATTGAAAGTTCGATGCCCATCATGCGCTAAGTTGTACGAAGTTGAGAGTGAAGAAATTCTCAATGAAGTGCCTGTATTTCAGTGCATCTCTTGCGACAGTCGATTCGGTTTCGAGTATTCTCCGGAAGAACACTCTCTGGAATCTCAACAAGTTCTGGCTTTTTTGATTCAAACCCCTGCGGAGAAGGCATTTGCCGCTCAGCAACAAGAGGCTATTCAAGAGCAAGTGGCCCAAGCGGATATGAAATCTTGCCCGAAATGTGGCGCTTTGAATGGGCGTAAGTCTTCAGAGTGTTATTCTTGCCACGTGATTTTTGAACGTTTGGAAGGTCTTCCTCAGGATGCTTCATTGCGTGCTCAGCCAAGCCTGGTACGTAAATGGAAGAACCTTTTGGAAAACTTCGAGAATGATGAGCTTCATGATGAGTTCATCCGCAGTTGTCATGAGCTGGATGCTTTGCGCTTTGCGATCATGAAATATGAAGAGATCAAAGCGGCCCAAGGTGGCGATGTTCTTTGTGATCAAATGATTGCGAAGATCAACGGCCTGATGATGGTGGGGTTGTCGCAAAATTCTTTTGTAAAATCTGAAAAAGATCTGTCTCGTCCAAAGTGGCAAAAGTATATGTTCTGGGGACCTTACGGTCTGAGTGCATTGCTTATTTTATGGGGAATGCTGAGCTTAGGTCATCGCAACTTAATTGGTGTTGGTGTGGCGTTGGCTTGTATGGCCTCTGGCCTAATAATCATGGTACGCGGCAAAATCACACTGTCTGACTTCATCGACTAGGGATCGGTGAAAAAGGCCCAGCTGACTGTCGAGGACTCCTGCCCTCGCCCCTTCGGGCTGCGCGCAAAAATGCCATCGTGGCATTTTGGTGCGTTGTTGGGTCTTTCCCTTCTCTTCGGCGTAGCGCTGCTACGCCTTCGTTTCGTGAAAAACCCTCCGCCTTGCATCTGGACCTTTTTGACCGATCCTGTTTTGCTTGGGTGGGGAGGGGTTTGGGAACGGCTTTTTTAGAAGTTGTCGTTGTCTTGTTTTGTTCCTACTTTGCTTGGTTTTATTTTGGTGCCCATGGCGTCGATTAGTGATCTGCCGAAGTGGCTCATTTCGGAGGCTGTTTGGTCTACTCCGTCTTCGGCTGTTGGTTTTGAGTTTTTGTCGTTGGGGTCGGCAGTGAAGCGTTTGATGTTTTGGGTGTTGACGGCGACGACACCTGTTGCGCTGACGCCTTGATCAAGAATTGCCAATGCTTTGAAAAGATTTAGTTGGCGCGATGATCTTGTTTTGGATGCTAGCTGTGTTTGTGCATCGCCTGTGGATAGGATGTATCTTTTTACTTCTTCAGCCTTAAAATTTTGTTTGTGAGCCATGACCAATGCGGCGGCGCCCGTTACGAACGCTGTTGCTTGGGAAGTTCCGGTCATGTACCCGTAAGAGTTGCCCGGAAGGCATGATAGAATGTTTTGGCCTGGAGCTGCGATGTCGACGGTGTCGACTCCATAGTTTGAAGAAGACAAGACTTGGGTTGCGGGGTCGATCGCAGTCACAGAGATAATATTTTTTAATTTGTAGTCAGCAGGATAGTAGTGATGTTGGTCTGAGTTTGAACGCTCATTGCCGGCTGCTGCGACAAAGAGGATGCCTTTCTTTTCGGCTTCAGCCACAGCATCGTGCTCTTCTTGTGAAAACTCTGTACCACCACCTGAATAGTTGATGATGTGTGCGCCCATTTTTACGGCGTACTTAATAGAGGCCACTGTGTTTTTAAGGTTATCAGCAGTGGGAACTTTGGGATCGTAATATTTAAGAACCATCAAGCTGACCTCCGGAGAGATACCGATGATCCCTTTGCCATTGCCTGCTTCCGCGCCGATGATGCCTGCGATATGGGTTCCGTGACCGTGATTGTCGTCAAGCTTTGCATTGTTTGAAACAAAGTTCCAACCATGAACGTCGTCAACGAAACCGTTGTTGTCGTCATCAATTCCATTATTAGCTTTATCGCGGCCTTGCGCATCTTTGCCTGTTTCACCAGGGTTGTTCCAAAGATTATCTGCTAAGTCTTCATGTTTTACGTCGATGCCAGTGTCGATGATCGCAACGATAATATCTTTACTGCCTTTGGTGATTGACCACGCACGGGCTGCGTCGGATTTTTTCAAACCCCAGGCTTGGCTGATGGCAGGGTCATTGAACAAAGCACTGGGCTCGTCCTCGACTTTGTCCGTTTGTGATGTAATGAAAGAATTTTCGAAAATACGATTCGAATCTTTCTTAGAGCTTTGCGTGCGCAGCGGGGAGAGTTCAGATTGATAGATATAGATGCCCAATCCTCCGAAGAAGACTAATGCCGTACAGCCAGATGCAATCAACCATTTGCGAGAAAACATGAAATGTTCCCCTTTCTCTATTTGGACTTATCGGCAGATTTGCGTCGAGGTGAAGCATTATTAGATTCTTCTGTTGTTTCAAAGTGAGACAATTAATTTGCTAGGGATTCGATGGGGCCTCTAAAAAGGCTTGGTTTTCATTGGAACATCACAATGAGCGAGAATCAGTTTCATCTTAAAGTCTGTTTATCTCGCTCCGATGAGGTAAATATGAAAAATGTAATTCTATTGGCACTCAGTGTGGCGAGTTTAGGAATTATTTCTTGTAGTAATTCTTCGGGAAATTCATCAGGTTCCAGTGACTTTAGCAGCCTTACTCCCAACGCAACTTACGACAATGTGAACTTCAGCGCTTACTCGCGAGTAAAATTAGATGCAAATCTCAATGCCTTTACTCGCTATGAGGTGCGTGAAATTGATGGCGTACAAACTGAGTGCACCGTGCAGGGAACATGGACTTTGATGTCTGGAGAAGACAGTCCTGCGACAGGAAATGCGGTGCAAGTAACAGGTGCTACCGTAAATGGAACTGCAGTTGCAGATATCATTTATCCAGTCGGCCAACTTACTGAGCAAGCCCTAAATATTCAACTAGGTGCAGACGCAACATCGACAGACTTGGCCAACAGCACTTTGACAAGCTATCCAGATTTTCAAAGCCTAAATCCGAACAGCTTGCCTAAAGTAGACTTCTGTAAAGAACCCTAAAAGGTACTTAAATAAAAGAAGCCGGTGAGGCTCCTTTAAGGACGATTTAGTTTTAATAAATCTTCTGGGAATTTTATGCTGACTCCGGGGTTCAGTAAGCGTTGATAGAAAACGTAATTACGCATTGTCAGTTTGATGTAGGCGCGCGTTTCTTCGTAAGGCACTTCTTCAATAAACTCGACAGAATCGGCGCGGTAGCGAGTCTTTAACCAACCGCGAATGGCGCTGTCATTGGCGTTGTAACCTGAAACCGCAAGAATGTACTGGCTGTTGTATTTCTTCATTAAAGTTTTCAGTTCAAAGGCACCGAGAGGAATATTGATCTCAGGTATAAACAGATCATTGGCCTCTTTGTATTCAAGTTTGTTTTGTAGAGCTAATTGCTTCGCGACACTTGGTAACAACTGCATTAAGCCAAAGGCGTCGGCAGGGCTGCGGGCTTCTGGATTGAAGGCGGATTCTTGACGAATGATCGAGTAAATAAACTCACGTGGAGTACCGCTTTTTTTCGAAGCTTCCGCGACTACATCGCCATAAGGTTGGGGGAATAAAAGATCTGGATGATCCTTTTGCAGTTGATCTTTAACTTCCGGCTGAAGGGCGCCAATAGTAGAGAAGAGCGGTAGGTAGAGACCTGCCCGAGCGTAGCCTGATGACATTGTCAGCCAAGTCGACTCGGATGTGACATTGTTCTTTTTCAGTTCGTCTGCTGCTTGGTTTAAAGCTTTTTCTGCAAAAGACCTCTCATTCACAGCAATAAGCCACTCAATGCTTTGGCGCAATTGAGGATCAAGGTCGGATACGCCGAGTAGGCTTAGACTCATTGTCGCATCGCTATCAACTTTGACCGCTGGGAAATCGCGATCTAATTCGCGGTATGAAAGCATTCCGTAAAAGCCAAGTGGGTCTTCCTTTGCCAAAGTTTCTAATTCGGAAGTTGCCGCAGGAATATCGTTAAGGTTTTTCAAAGTGCGAGACAACCAGAAGCGTGCTTTCGCGATGTCGGAAGGCTCTTTCGCGGTCTCTTTCATTTGCTCAAGACTTTTACGAGCCTCGGCCCATTTTCCAAGCTTGTAGTAATTCCAAGATTTCAGCCAGGCGATCTTGTCTCGAAGGCCAGCCATGCTTACAGGTTGCGCGTAGCTAGCTTCGAAATATTCGAGGGCT
>JACXTT010000201.1_pt1 | contig 96537 bp, 69 predicted proteins | sample 9270951 | NCBI WGS metagenome assembly JACXTT01 (sample SAMN15532306, study PRJNA645909) | rock metagenome | isolation source: weathered quartz diorite | place: Puerto Rico | collected 2017-06-21 | reverse complement strand
TTCGTGTATGATCGACAAGCCAACAACCCGGGGCGGACAGGCTATCGCAATCTCGGCCGATGAAGTAGCTCTCGCGGAAAAACTCCGCAATCTCCCTCAAAAGCCCGGTGTCTATCAGTTCAAGAATTCGACCGGCGAGGTGCTTTACGTCGGGAAAGCGGTCAACCTCAGGAATCGGGTCCGGCAGTACTTCCAGAAATCCCACAACATGGATCCCCGGCTCGCGGCGATGGTATCGAGAATCAGGGATGTTGAATTGATCGTCACGGACTCGGAAGTCGAGGCCCTCATCCTCGAAACGTCGATGATTCAGGAGCTGACTCCCCGGTATAACATCGACCTCAAGGATGACAAAAGCTACCCGTATATCGTCGTCACACACGAGCCATATCCGCGGGTGTTTGCAACCCGCCGCATCATTCGCGACGGATCGAGGTACTTCGGCCCCTTCACCGATGTCAAGAACATGCACAGCTCGCTCAAGGTGATCCGCGAGATTTACAAGGTACGCAGCTGCAATTATTTTATCGATGCCGACGCCATCCTGAAGAAAAAATTCAAGGTGTGCCTCGACTATCACATCAAGAAGTGCGAGGGTCCGTGCGAGGGCCTGGTGCCGCATGAGAGATACAACGCGATGATCGATGAGGTCGTCCAGATTCTCAAGGGGAAGACGGCGACACTTGTGCGGTCATTGGAGGAACGGATGAACTCCGCGGCCAGGGACACGCGCTACGAAGAGGCCGCCGAGATACGCGATAAGATACGCCTCCTGACCGTTTACGACGAGCGGCAGAAGATTGTCGATCCCGAGATGATCGACAGGGATCTTTTTGCGGTGGCGGTCGAAGAAAACGATGCCTGCGGGATCGTCTTCAAGGTGCGCGACGGAAAGATCATCGGGCGCCAGCATTCATACATGAGCGGCGTGCAGGGGCATTCTGAAGGAGAGATTATCGAGCAATTTCTGGAGCGGTATTATCTTCATGCCGAGGACATCCCATCGGAGGTATTCCTGCCGGTGGAGATCGAGCATTCCTCCGCTGTCGAGAGCTGGCTCGCGCTCAGGAGGGACGACAAAGTGCGGATCGTCGTTCCGAAGATAGGGGATAAAGCCAAGCTGATGGCAATGTGCAGGAAGAATGCGCAGTTTCTCCTCGACATGCTGCGCCTTCAGAAATCAAGTCAGAAACTGGCGGTTTCCTTCCCCGTCAAAGCCCTGCAGAGCGATTTGCGCCTCTCTTCACCGCCCCGCAGGATCGAATGCTTCGACATCTCAAATACCCAGGGAGCAGACAGCGTTGCGTCAATGGTGGTTTTTGTCGACGGGAAGCCCAGAAAATCGGAATACCGCAAATTCAAGGTGCGATCCGTAGAAGGGCCGGACGATTTTGCGAGCATGAGGGAGGTCATCGATCGCCGCTATTCGCGGCTCATCGCCGAACAGAGCCCTCTGCCGGACCTTATCATGGTCGACGGTGGAAAGGGACAACTTTCGAGCGCTGTCGAGGTGCTCCAGCGACTGGGATTGAGGGAGGCAGCATCGGGTGGAACCATTCCTGAAGCGGCGTCGAGGAGCCTTCCGGTAATTGGGCTTGCGAAGCGCCTAGAAGAGGTGTTTGTCCCCGAATCCCCCGATCCCCAATCCATCCCACGAAGTTCTTCGGGACTCAAGCTCCTACAAAGGATCCGGAACGAAGCCCATCGCTTTGCCATTACGTATCACCGTTCTCTTCGTGCAAAGCGAACGCTTCAAACCGAGCTTGATCTAATCGAGGGAATCGGGAAGAAGAAAGCCAAGGAGCTCCTGGAAGTATTCGGTTCAGTCCAGGGCGTCAAGTTTGCTACTGAAGAGCAATTAACGGAAGTAGTTGGAGAAAAAACAGGGGCAAAGATAAAAGAGTATTTCTCCGTGGACGATCCTCCAAAGCCCTGACACTTGGCGCTCCCCCCGGGCCCTCGATAACCGAGTTCCCTGGTTCAGGGGATAGAAATGTAAAAGCCGGCATCCTGGTTCAAGGACGCCGGCTTTTTGCCGATTGGGCCGATCAGATCATTTCAAGAAGAGCATCTTCCGCGTCACAGTGTAGACCTTGCTCAACTGGTCGTTATCCTCGCTCGGAATCGTCGTCCCGACCAGGCGGTAGAAGTATACACCGGACGCGATATTTCGGGCGTCAAAGGTATATTCCTGGTACCCGTCGTCCATGGCTTGATTATCGGCAAGCGTGGCCACTTCCTGTCCGAGCATATTATAGATTTTGAGCGTCACGATCGACGGTTGCGGCAAGTCGAACTGTATCGTCGTAGACGGATTGAACGGGTTGGGGAAATTCTGCAAGAGCCGGTACTCAACGGGAGATTCGGTCAACCCTGCGTCTACTCTGGCGAGGGTCGAGGGGACCATCCCGGGTGTAGCGTGGAGATACGGGACGCCAGCCAACTGACGCACGCCCTTCAGCACCAGAGAGGTCCCGAAGCTGATTGTATCCATCGGTCCCTCGAATGCGGCATTGATATTCGCGATCGCCGAGTCCAGCATCTTGAACGCCTGGGGAGACTGGAAGAGATGGACCCCGGTCGCGTAGTACCCCATAACCACGCTGTCGGCGAAGGGGATAAAGTTCCTGACCAGCGTGCCGTTCATGGTATTGCTCGTGCCGTCATCGTACGTAAGTTCTCCCAGGCCGACCGGGAGGATCCCCAGCATGCTCGCAACGACGTTCAGCTTAAGAGCGACCAGGTCTGCGAAGAGCACGTTATTGCTCTTGCTCTTGGGGAGTTTCGATTGCGCCTTAAGGAAATCAAATCCGTGCGGCGGGCCGTCGTGCGTGGGCGGAGCGGATTTCTTATCATAGAGCGACTTCAGGACGTCGGTGTACTTCTTGTGCAGCACCCATCCATAAGACTTTGCGCTGTCCGAATGAACCTTGCCAACGAGCATTCCTCCCGTGGCGGAGAATCCGGATGCATTGTACGTCTCAAACAGCGCATTCACCCGGTCGGGCATCGGGAGGCGCAGGATATTGGTGGTAATGAGCACAGGCCCCTTCGTCGCCTGCGGGAGCGTGGCCCACACGAAGGTGGCTTTCATGAGCGCGCCTTTGAATCCGCGGCCAGTGACATGGATGGTCGCTCCGTTGGTTATTGCCGGGGTCGTCACAAGCTTTGCATTTGTCCAGCTCGCGACCGTGTCGGGCCCGTCGACGACAACGCCGGACGAAAGGATCGAAAATTTCAACGTAACGGAGACCGTTTGAGGGGCAATAAGGTCGAATGCGAAGTCAACGAACTTGGCTTTCCGCTTGACGGGCTTGCCGAGCTTGCCGGCGTAATCCTTGTCGAGCGCGAGGCTATCCTCCCGGAAAGTCCTGAAGTATTCGCTGTACACAGGCGGCGCATTGACGAAATCGATCGTTCCATGATGCCCTCCGACAAGAATGATCGTGACCACGCCGGTCCCCGGGCTTGAGATAGGGATTCCATCATCGACGTATCCGAGATGGAGCCAATTGAGACTGTCGGCTTCCTTCGCATAATACGTTCCGTCTTGGAGGTTGGAATCGGAGATGCTTGGGCCGGCTCCTTGCACGACAAGGGGTCCGTTTGCGCTGTCCCTGTGGATTTCGAGATGCCATGGAATTGCCACGCGGTCGCCGCTCGTAATAAAATTACCGTCGTTGTCCCGGAGTTTTGAAACGGTGAGCGAATTGGGCCTGAAGTTAATGAAGTGGATGGTTGTTACGGGGGCAGCCGACAGTGTGACCGTATCCTGTAATGTCCGATTGCCGTTAATGCGATGCCATGCTGCCCCGCTATCTGCTTCCACAGCGATATATACACCGGGCTGAAGTCCGTTCACAATTAGATCGGTTACGTCTCCCTGCGCTACGAGGTTGCCGGGGGTAACACTCAGCGCATACAAAGACAGATGCCAGGATTTCGAAGTTTGGTCTCCCGTCGTCAAAGTATCTCCGTCGGCATCCACCCGTTTCGACACGATGATTTCGAGGACTCCCTGACCCTTCACCTTCACCGAATCAGGGCTCGTGGGCGCATCATGGGTGAAATAGATCTTGCCCGAATCCGGGCCGGGTGCATTCGGGGAGTAGGTGATATAGAACTTCTTGTTCCCCGAGCCGGGAATGCTGTCGGCGGTCGGGATTACCGTGAATCTCGTGTTATTGGATATGGCCGAAGAGACGTGAACAGTACCTGCCCCGGGATTTGAGGCGATCACACTATCATTACGCTGCGAGCCGACGAGAACGTTCCCAAAATTTAACGAAGGGGGTGCAACCTGGAATTGGACCGGAGGGTTGACGGTCAAATTGAAGGAGGTGGTCGCCGAATCGGTTCCATCGCTCACTTTAATGGTAACTGTCGTGCTCCCTGTCTGATTCGTTGCGGGAGTGAGCGTAATCGATCGGGATGTGTCCGTTCCACCCATGACGATACCCGCGTCCGTAACGAGAGCTTGATTGCTCGAATGGGCCGTGGTAATCAGCGCGGTGGCCGGCTGGATGGCAGAGTGGATGGTAAACGGAAACGGGCCGGCCGGAGTGTTTTCGAGGGTGCTTTGACTGGATATGCTGCTGATCGTCGGAGGAATGTTCGTGTAGTAGAAACCGGATCCGAAGGAACTGTACGCCTGGCCACCAGCGGAGTCGGCGTTTGCGTCGAAGAAATCCAGATGAGGGGTGACGCCGTTAATCAGAAACTTAAAATTCACATGAAAATGCAGTCCGGCTGTTACCGGAACTACGGCTCCGACTTTGGGAGGGAGTCCGACTCCGGCTGCCGCAGTAAGGGAGATCGGGTTTCCAGTGGTTGAATCGGTTACAGTCATTGTAAATCCGGTGATGCAAGACACCGGTCCTCCTCCCCCCTTCGGATAATAAAACGAGGAGCCGCTCCATACCGCGATGCCGGATACAAGCAGCGTCGGGCTGCCTGAGTATTGAAGAGTTTCAGCCGACGTGAACGTAGCACCGTCCATGGAGAGTCGGACATCTCCGTTGACAGGGCCCCAGTAGACGGTCGTCTGGCTGGCCAGTTTTACACCGGAGAACCAGTAATCCTTCCCGCTTGCCCTACCCATCAATCCGTCATTGGGAAAACCCGATATCGTGAAGTTTGCACCCTTCGGGGGAGGATAAACCGGTCCGACCGGCGGTGTGACTCCGTAAGGGTCCAAAGTCCGGCGGGGAGAAGACGGGCTCACGGACTGAACCTGCATCTTTCCGGACACTTCGCGCTGCGCGAACGAATCCTGCGGCAAGAAAAATGCGATGAAGGGGATCGACAAAGCGGTGAGGAGTGATTTCATAGGCTGCCCCTATCCCCGGCGGTGTGCCGGGTGAAGTACGATGATGGGTGGAGTGACTTAGAAGCGGCGTAGGGCTCACCGTAGCCGCATATCTAGCTCCGCCGGTGAAAACGAGGCGCGATCAAACTCTTGTGGGAGGTTGCTGGAACTGTGCGAAAGGGACGCAACGCATGCCAGCAAGGAGAGTCTCTCCTTTCCCCCGACATGAGCTCCGGCTAATTATGAGAAAAAATTCGGAGAAATCTACCATTCTCATTTGTGAAAGTCAAGATTGAGGATAGGAGGATGAAAACCTTGAAAATCCTCCGATTTTCGTAGGATTTGGGAGTCAATCCTTCAGTCGTCCCGAAAAATGATGCCTGTACTCGTGATTCGATTCTAGCGCAGCAACGTCATCTTTTTCACGGAGTGATATCCACTTCGCCTTCCGTCGATTCCTCTGGCGTAGAGTTCATAAAAGTACACCCCGCTCGCCAATCGGCCGGCATTGAAGAGAACTGAGTATCTCCCTGCCTGGTAGACTCCGTCGCGCGTGAGATCTGCCACTTCCTCTCCAAGAATGTTGTAGACTTTGAGTGCGATCGTGGACGCTTGCGGCAGATCGAAGCGCAACATCGTCGAAGGGTTAAAAGGATTTGGATAGTTGTTATACAATGCGTAGACAGAGGGCATCAATCCGCCCTCATTGCGCACGGAGGTGATGGTTCCACTCCCTGCCGCAATGAGTATGAACGGAGAATCGAACGCATTGCTCATAAACACGATTCTGCTCGAGATGCTATCTGTAGAAGTCGGCGAGAAAGTGACGTAGAATTCGATACCCGACGAAGGTTGAATGGTAGCCGATCCCGGTTTGACGGTGAATTCAGCGCTGTCCGAAATAACAGAACTGATCGTCAGCGGAGCGGCGCCTGAATTCAGAACGAAGATGCTGTCGATTGCATGCGATCCGACGTGGACGAAGCCGAAATGGATGGACTGCTCCGATGAAGCAAGAAGCGGTTCCGGCCGGATGACGGTCAATCCGAACGGCTGGGAAATATTTCCTCCTGAAGCGATCGTGACGGTTTTCCCCGTTCCGGGATTCACGGAATAGACGGTGGCCCCGTGATTATTCGCAACGACAAGATTTCCGTCAGGGAGAACATCAAGCCCCGTCGGAATCTTCAGAGTCTCCGAAGTGGCAATCACCGTTTGGGCCCCCGTCATGCTGTCAATTCTCATGAGATAGTCCTGCGGCGCTCCGGTAAAGCTTGCCGGGTCGCTCACAAAGATCCGGTTGCTGTCATCGATCGCAATACCGACCGGTAGCGCAAGATTCCCGCCCTCGGATACGACCGATTGTACTCCGGAGAGCGGGTTAATCCTAATGAGCTTGCTCATCTGGCCGAAAAAGACGGAGGCGTCCCCGGCGTACACGTTTCCGCTTTTGTCCACGGCAACCCCCACGGCAAGGTTCAGGCTGTCGCCCGACGACATGACCGAAACCGACCCCGTGACGCGATCGATCCGCTTAATCCCGGCAGTCCCATCGGCGACAAGGAGGTCGCCGTTATTCACCATCGCCATAGAAGAAGGTCCGATAGGATCCGTCGTAAAGCTTGTTCCCGGCGTGAGCTGCGTCTGCATGCCTGTCAGCTGCTCGACTTTGATGATTCCCGATCTCCCGTCGAGGACGAAGATCGTACCATTTGGCTCCACCACAACGTCGCGCGGATCGAGCAAGCTGTCACCTGAGGTGATAACAGCGCGGCTTCCCGACACCGGATCGACAAGTATCAGCACTTTCGAATAATTATCAGCGAGGAGAATTCGCCCGGGAATGAACGCGGGACGGATCGATATTTCGACGAGCCCCTCATCCGACAGAATTATCCCGGCCCTGGCCCTGAACTTGAATGTGTCGACACCAAAGATCCCCGATTTCGGAGTATACTGAAACCTGCCGCTGGCGGAATCAAGGAGCACCGCAGCACCCTTCACCCCGTTCGAGGTAATCGAATAGTATAGGGGAAGGGGGGGAACGTTGGGATCGGTTGCATGAAGGGTGTCGTCAAACGCCGAATTTTCACTCGTCACAAAGTGCGCGTTCGTCACGAGGGGCGGAAGTTGGAGAATGTGTATCCTGACTTTCCCGGGATTGACCGCGTAGAAAGTTCCGTCGTAGACTTGGAATGTAATGGAGTCGGTTCCCGTGACACTTCCAGATGGGATATATGTGAAGTCGCCCGTCGATATGCTGTCGAGCTTCGCAGATCCGAGGGTTCCATTTGTTACGATGCTAAAGATTGTGACGGAGGTGTCCGGAGAGACACCGTGAAACCGTGCCTTCAGGATCGCTCCCAGTCCGATAGTGTAGGTGGTATCGAAGGCAACGGGTGGGTCGTGAATGTCGGTGATGCTGAGATTGAAATGGAAGACCGTATGGCCGTTGTCGGATGAAATGCCGCCGTCTGAATCCTTCAGACTGAAGGTAAAAAAGTCCGTTGACGCCTCAGAGGCGTCGTGTGTGACCGTTACCCGGTTGTTGTCAATGTCATCCTGGGTGAACGTTCCTCCCCACGTGAGGGGCGTTTTGTTGACGAAAACCGTGCCGTGAAGAAGGAGTTGCCCGTTCCCGCTGTCGGGACCCACCGTATAGATTATCTGTGAGGATGAGTTGTCGTTATCGATTGCGTGAAGCAGGCTTGGAGTTATTGTCCCGGCTCCCCCCTCGAGAACATTAAGGGGAAGGTTATAATCCAAAAAGGGCGGGCTGTTGACCTTCACCGTGAAGGTGTCACGGGCCACGAGGAACCCGTCTGAAACGGTGATGATGATAGAGTCTGTTCCGGTCTTGTGAAGAGCGGGAGTGACAGTGACTGTTCGATCTGTGCCGCTTCCCCCGAAAACGATGTTCTGGTTCGGAACGAGGACCGTGTCGGACGAATATCCTGTAAGCTTCAGGGAGTCCGGGGGGACCACCGGATCCCCAACCGTAAAGGCAAGAGGCCCAAGAACGCTGTCCCTTTGCGTTATCTGATTCGCGATCGGACTTATCGTAGGTGGTGTGCCAAGCGGCGGGGAGGACGCAATGCCAGCGAGAACGAGAAGGCCTCCCAAAATGGAGTTGATTACAGAGTGTACGCTTCGGCGCATAGTACCTCCGCGAAAGGGTGAGACGGTGTGCTGGATTGACCGCTCGAGCAGGAATGTATAGCGGGGGGAATATAGTACAATGGACTCCAAAGGTCAATACTTTCATCCCCCTAGCGCGCTGCTAAGCTCCATATATTTTAGGGCTCTACGAGCGCTCGGTAACGATGGTCGACAACGCAAGCCCCGCACATTAACCGCGTATTAATCTTTCTTAAGGGAAGACAAGTCCCGACACCTAAAATCAGGCAAACATCCATCGGATACGACTCAAAATCTCGCTTTCAGGCTACTTTTGCGCCGGAGAATCGCCTTCTCAGTCTTGCGGCTGGCACATTCCGGGAACATTCTCCCTCTCCGTCCTGTTCTTGTAATTACAGCATTATTCTGTAATTATTCCCGCCGCCGCCTTTCATCGGGCGGTAAGATGCTGCGCCCCATTGGACGATGTCGGAACGCTGGAGCTTAAGTTGGCCGCCGAACGTCGGCTGATGCCAATAGCGTAAGTCCGGCAATCTGTCCTTCGCATACTCTGGGCTGGAGATCCCAAGTGGTGGTCTCGCATGCCCAATTCATTCCCGCTTTGAAACAGAACGTGTTGACTCGACCGCGCTCACATCTGGAGGGGTATCGTATGAATGAGAGTGCATTTCACCGGACGTCGATTTTTCAGACGCATGTGGTAGGAAGAGGGCAACACCGGGGTCATGGCGGCGGGATTCCCCGCGAATCTTTGAAGCCGGTGAGAGCCCGAGAGAATGCAACTGTAAAGGAGGGCATCCTGTCCACAATCGGCAACACGCCGCTCGTCAGGCTGACCCGTGTGTTCCCAGGGCTCCCATTCACTCTCTTCGCAAAGCTTGAAGGATTGAATCCAGGGGGTAGCGCCAAAGACAGGCCGGCATTGCATATCCTCCAGGAAGCAATCCGGACCCGCGCCATCGACGGGGGAACCGTTGTAATCGAATCGAGTTCGGGCAATCTTGGGATCGGACTGGCTCAAGCGTGCCGTTACCTCGGATTGCGATTCATCTGCGTTGTCGACCCGAAAACCACGTCACAAAATATCCGCATCCTTCAGGCGTACGGTGCTGAGATCGATATGGTCTCAGAACCCGACCCGGTCACCGGAGAGTTCCTCCAGGCGCGAATCAATCGAGTCCACAGCCTCCTCCGGGCGATCGATGACAGCTTCTGGCCGAATCAATATGCCAACCTTTCAAATGCCGGGTCGCACTATCAGACGACGATGCGCGAGATCGCGGCGGAGCTCGACGGAGAGATTGACTACCTCTTCGTGGCTACGAGCACGTGCGGGACGCTCCGAGGCTGCGCGGAGTACATTCGTGACCTCAATCTCGGGACCAAGATCTTCGCGGTTGACGCGTACGGGAGCGTCATATTCGGAGGCAAGCCGGCCAAGCGGCTCATCCCGGGTCACGGCGCCTCCAGGCGCCCCGAGCTCTTCCGCGACGGCCTCGCGGACGAGTGTGTGCGGGTGACTGACCTGGACTGTGTCGTGGGTTGCCGCCTGTTGGTACGGAGTGAAGCGATTCTGGCCGGCGGCTCCTCCGGCGGGGTCCTCATGGCGCTGGATCACGTACGGGACCGAATACCACGGGGAGCGACGTGCGTCCTCATTTTCCACGACCGCGGCGAGCGCTACCTGGATACCGTTTACTCGGATGAATGGGTCGAGGAACATTTTGGCGACATCGCATATCTCTGGGAAGGCAAACCGGAGGTGGAGCCATGGATGATGGCAAGATAGCAATCTTGCGGGGGTCTGAAGTCAGGTCGTTGCTCTCCGGACGGGAGCTCGAGGTGATCCAGGCGGTGCGGACCGCTTACGAGACACACGGAGACGGCGACAGCTCTCTGCCTCACTCCATATTCCTGAGGTTTCCGGAAAAGCCGCAGGATCGCATCATCGCTCTGCCGGCATACCTGGGCGGAGAATCGCCCATCGCCGGCGTCAAATGGGTTTCCTCGTTTCCGGAGAACCTCACACATGGCGTTGACCGTGCCTCTGCGATCTTAATTCTCAATTCACCTCTGACCGGAAGGCCCGAAGCCGTACTCGAGGGCTCGGTGATCAGCGCGAAGCGCACTGCGGCCAGCGCGGCCCTCGCCGCCCAATGCCTGATGAGCGGCAGGAAGGTCGACCGGGTCGGATTGATTGGGTGCGGCCCAATCAATTTCGAGATCGGACGATTCCTCCGGGCCGTGTTTCCCCAGGTGGAAACGTTCATACTCTTCGACAAAGAGGAGGCACGCGCAAATCAGTTCGGGAAAAAGTGCCGGATGACATTCGATCATGTCGGGATCGAGATAGCCGCCGATGCCTGCTCATTGTTCCGCAGCACACCGCTCACCTCGATCGCTACCACGGCGCTCACGCCCCATCTCAACGACCTTCAGGAATGTCTCCCGGGGAGCGCGATCCTCGATATCTCGCTTCGGGATCTGACCCCTGAGGTCATTCTCTCGTGCGATAATGTTGTGGATGATGTCGATCATGTCTGTCGTGCTCAAACCTCCGTGCACCTGGCCGAACAGCAGGTGGGTCACAGGGATTTCATCCGGTGTACCCTGGCCGACATTCTCAGAGGGAAGGCCCCCGCGAGAAACGGTTCCGGGACCGTCTCAGTGTTCAGCCCTTTTGGGCTTGGAGTCCTTGATCTTGCCGTCGGCAAACTGGTGAGGGATCTCGCTCTGCAGCAGGGCCTTGAGACGGTAATCGGTTCCTTCCTGCCGGGCCCTTGGACTGAGGAGGCATGAAAGCGACAGTTTACAACGGAGAGTACACCGGAATCACACCCGGTGCGACGGTCGAAGGCCGCTCCGCCGACGCGATGACGCGCGCCGAGTCCGCCTTCGCCGAGATCCTCGCGGAGGTCCTGCAGGTGGAGTCTCTTTCCATCGACAGCAACTTTTTTGAAGAACTGGGCGCCGATTCCCTTGTAATGGCGAAGTTCTGCGGCCGGGTGCGGAAGCGGGGGAATCTGCCTCCGGTATCGATGAAGGACGTTTACCACAATCCAACGATCCGAGCCCTGGCAGCAGCGCTGCTCTACGCATCACCCGGGCCCGCCAGGCCGGCGGTCTCAGCTGCGATCGAGGCCCCAACGCCAACCAGCACGTGGGAATACTTCGTCTGCGGAGCGCTGCAGGGTCTGTTCTTTCTGGCCTACTCATACATCGTCCTCCTCTCCACGGTGGCGGCCTACGAGTGGGTCTCGGCAGGCTCGAACTGGTTCGAACTATATGCGAGGCTGGTCGTTGTGAGCGGCCTGGCCCTTCTTGCCGTTTGCGCCGTCCCCGTCTCCGCGAAGTGGGCGCTCATCGGACGCTGGAAGACGCAGCAGATCCGCTTGTGGAGTCTCCCTTACTTCCGGTTCTGGATTGTCAAGACGCTCATCCGGTCAAGCCCGGCCCCGCGCCTGTTCATTGGGACCCCCCTGTACGTCCTCTACCTGCGGGCGCTCGGGGCGAAGATAGGCCCCGGTGTCGTGATCTTCTCGAGGCGGATGCCTGTGTGCACCGATCTCCTCACGATCGGTGGAGGCACAATAATCCGCAAAGATGCGATTTTCAACTGCTATCGAGCGCAGGCAGGGCGGCTCGAGACGGGTCCGGTGGCACTCGGCCGGGACGTGTTCGTCGGCGAACGCAGCGTCCTCGACATCAAGACGTCTATGGGGGACGGGGCGCAGCTCGGTCACACCTCCGCCTTGCACAGCGGCCAGGATGTGCCGGCAGGCGAACGCTGGCACGGGTGTCCCGCCCAGCGTACGGATGTGAACTACGTACGGGTTGCTCCGGCGAAGTGCGGCGGTCTGCGGCGCTCAGTGTACGCCATGGCCGCCGTGATCGTCGTGCTCCTATTCTACCTCCCTCTTGTCGAGGGGACTGCGAGCATTGCGATTCAGGGAGCCGAATCACTGGCGATAGCATTGGTGCCGACCGCACATATCGGGACGCCGGGTCTGCTCATTCTCGAGGCCGCAATCCTCTCGCTGGTGATTTTCTTCGGCCTCGCGGTCACCGGACTCCTGATCGCGGTTGTTCTTTCTCGCCTGCTGAGCCCTTTCATCAAACCGGATACGGTCTATCCGCTGTACGGCTTCCATGACGCGGTGCATCGCGCGATCGCACGGATCGGGAGGATCAGGTTCTTCTCGTTCCTCTTCGGGGACAGCTCCTACATCGTGCACTTCCTCCAGTCTCTCGGATACCACCTTTCCCCGGTAGAGCAAACGGGCTCGAATTTTGGCAACGAGGTGATGCACGCGAACCCGCACCTGAGCGCCGTCGGCACCGGAACGATGGCGGCAAGCGGGCTGAATCTGGTGAATGACGAGGTCTCAAACACCTCGTTCAGTGTGTCGAGAGTAGCAATCGGGCCCCACAACTTCGTGGGGAACGATGTCACCTATCCCTCGGGAGGCAGGACGGGCGACAACGTCCTCCTCGGGACGAAAGTAATGGTTCCGCTCGACGGAAAGATTCGGGAAGGGATAGGCTTGCTGGGGGCTCCGAGTTTCGAGATTCCTCGGTCAGTCGAGCGCGACAGGCGATTCGACCATCTCCTGACGGGAGAGCCGCAGCGCCGCGGCCTTGCGGCAAAGAACCGATACAACCTCCGAACAATCGGCCTGTTCCTTATCACGCGCTGGGTGAGCATTTTCCTGTTCGCCTTTTTCTACCTCGCTGCCATCGAGCTGTACGATGCCCTGCCGCATCTCGTCGGCGCCGTGCTCTTTGCCCTCAGCGTGGTGATTACCGGGGTCTACTTCGCCCTGGTGTACCGCTGCGTTAAGGCGCTGCATCCCCCACGGCCGACGATCTGTTCCATTTACCACCCGGATTTCTGGTCAGCCGAGCGCCTGTGGAAGGTGCATCCGATTCACTTTCTAGGCGCTTTCGACGGCACGCCGTTCAAGAACGTACTCTTGCGGCTGATCGGATTGCGGATTGGGAGAAGGGTTTTCGACGATGGCGCGGTCATCGAAGACCCGTCGTTAACCGCGATCGGGGATGAAAGTGTCCTCAACTACCGGAGCAAGATTCAGTGCCATTCGCTCGAGGACGGCACATTCAAGTACGACCGGATCGCGATAGGCGTTCGATGTACGCTCGGGGTCGGCTCATTCGTTCTCTATGGCGTGACAATGGGTGATGGCTCGGATCTCGCCGCGGATTCGTTCCTCATGAAAGGTGAAGATGTTCCCCCGGGAGCGCGGTGGGGCGGCAACCCGGCGAGGGATTTGTGAGATGACCGGATTTTCCGTCATACCGCGGTGGACGACCACGCCTGTGCCCGGTGTCGGCGAATGTGAGCTGTCGATCCCTGATACGCTCGCCGCGCCCCTACGTCAATTGGCAAATGACCTGGTTGTGCCGTTCTCCACCATTCCACTCGCTGCGCACGCCAAGGTGCTCTGCGCCCTCTCTGGAGAGCGGGAGGTGTGCACGGGCTACGCAGTGGCGGACAGATCGCCCTTGCCGTGCCGTATTTCGATCGAGGCGCACTCATGGCGGGCGGTTGTTCTCGAGATCGATCGGGCGGTGCGGAAACTCGGCCCAACCGGGCCGCCGTTCGAGACCGTCTTCGATCCGACGGGTGATGCCGGGGGCGATCTGGGCGGCGACACGGTGCTGTGGGTGGGTATCCGCGGGGGCGATGGGGCGGCTTTGCTTCTGCGGTACAGGCAAGACGTTCTCGATGCAGAGAGCGCAGCAAGGATCGCAGGATACCACCTCACCGTGCTGTCGCTGATCGGGGCAAATCCCGACGCCGGGCACGAGGGAGCGAATCTTCTCTCCCCGGAGGAGCTGCGCCTCCAGATTCACGATTTCGCCGTCCGGCGACGAGCTCTGCCCGACCGGCGGCCTCATCAAATCTTCGAGGGGCGCGCCCGGACACACCCCGACGCCATCGCGGCGGTACGGGGGGACAGCCGGCTGACGTACGGAGAGCTGAATTCCCGCGCGAACCGGCTGGCACGAGCCATCGTCAAGCGCGGAGTGCCGCGCGAAGGAGTGGTGGCCGTCGTAACCGAGCGCGATCTGGACTGGCTGACTGCTCTGCTCGCGATCCTGAAGTCCGGCGCTGCGTACCTCCCCATCGAGCCTCATTTTCCTGCCGACCGCATCGCCAGAATGCTTTCCCGGGCCGACGCCCGGCTCGTACTCACAGAACGCGGCAGCACCGCAACGCTCGATCAGGCGCTGGGGTCGCTGCCCGGAGTGGATAGGCTCTTTATCGATGCGGCTTTGGACGACGGCCATGCCGACGGTGATCTCGGGGTGGACATCGCGCCCGGTCAGCTGGCGTACGTCTTCTTCACATCCGGGTCCACCGGAGAGCCCAAGGGCGCAATGTTGGAGCATGCAGGGATGCTCAATCACCTCTTCGCCAAGATCGACGACCTGGGGATCAGCCAGGGAGACATCGTAGCCGAGACCGGGCCCCAGTGCTTCGACATTTCCATGTGGCAGTTGGTGTCCGCACTGTTGGTGGGCGGTCAGACGCTGATCATCGAACAGGAGACGATCCTCGACGCGAAGCGCTTCATCGACAAAGTCGTCGACGCCGGGGTTAACGTGATTCAGGTTGTGCCGTCCTACCTCGAAGTCCTCGTAACCTATCTGGCGCAACACCCCCGTGAACTGCCCGACCTGCGGTGCGTATCGGCGACGGGCGAAGCCCTGAAAAAAGAACTGGTCGAGCGCTGGTTCGCGGTCCAGCCCGGCATCAAACTGGTGAACGCGTACGGATTGACTGAAACCTCCGACGATACGAACCACGAGATCATGGGCGGAGTACCGGAGCGGGACCGGGTTCCCCTCGGCCGTCCGATTAACAACGTGCACATCTATGTCGTGGACGAGCATTTGTCCCCGGTGCCTCTCGGCGCCCCCGGGGAGATCGTCTTCTCGGGCGTGTGCGTCGGGCGCGGGTATATCAATGATGCTAGGCGTACACAGGAAGCGTTCCTGGCAGATCCCTACCGGCCGCGAGAACGGCTGTACCGCAGCGGAGACTTTGGGCGGTGGCTGCCCGAGGGCAAGCTGGAATACCTCGGCCGCAGGGACAGTCAGGTGAAAATCAGCGGATTCAGGATCGAGATTGGAGAGATCGAGAATCGGCTTATCAGGCTGCCCGGAGTCCGCGAAGGGGCGGTAGTGGTGAGCGAGCGCGCCGACCGCAGCAAGCACCTGGTGGCATTCTATTCCGGCGAATTCCTGGACCCTGCCGTGATGCGTGACCGGCTCGGCGAGTCGCTTCCGGAGTACATGGTTCCTGCAACGATCCGCTGGAGAGAATCGCTTCCGCTCAGCGGCAACGGCAAGACGGACAAGAAAGCTTTGAGGGCGCTGGCAGGGGAGCTCGAGGTCGTTGAGAAAAACCACGAGCAGCCCAATACGGCGACTGAACAATGGCTGGCGGGTGCATGGTCTGAGGTACTCGGCATCCCCGGGGAACAGATCGGCCGGCGGGATCACTTTTACGACCTCGGAGGGACATCGCTCTCCGCCGTGAGGCTGGCGATCCTTCTCGATCGTGCACTATCCTTCAAGGACCTCACGGGGCACCCTATCCTTGCCGATCAAGCGGAGTTAATCGACCGCAAGCTCGAAAGCGGAGTCCTGCCGAACCCGCATGCGGTCCCGGCAGCACGCTGTGGGCCTGCGCGTATGCCCATCACCCAGAGAGAAGAAAGGAGCGTACAGAGATGATCACGTCCCCTTCATCAGTGTTCAATGTATCATTGCAACCCGGGAAGCTGCCGATATTGCATGTCGATGCCGTCGGCGAGCTGTCACTCTGGGCGGCCGAGCACCGCCATGCGTTGCGTGACGCTGTTGTCGAGCATGGCGCGCTTCTCGTTCGGGGTCTCGGTCTGCACGATGCAGGCGGGACGGAGGCGGTGTTTCGGCAGCTGGGCAGGCTCATGGCCGAAAGGGAGGCTTTCGCCCCCCGGCGGAGCTACTCCGCCGAAGTGTATTCCGCATCGAAGTGGCCGCCTAACCAGCACATGTGCATGCACCACGAGCTGAGCTATGCGCTGGAGTTTCCATCGCTGATAATGTTCGCATGCCTCACTGCGCCGACGGACCGCGGTGCAACCCCGGTGGCCGACTCGCCGGGCGTACTTAAGGACCTGCCCGGAGAGTTGGTCGATCGCTTTGAGCGAACGGGATGGCTGCTCATCCGGAACTACAACGGCGAAATAGGTGCGTCGGTAGCCGAAGCATTCGGCACCGATGATCGGCGCGGAGTCGAGTGTTACTGCCGTGCAAACGCAATAGAATTCGAGTGGCAGCCGGACGGTACGCTGCGCACCCGGCAGCGCCGACGGGCCGTGCTCCGCCACCCGCAGACCGGGGAGCGTTGCTGGTTCAACCAAATCGGTTTTCTCAACGAATGGTCGATGGAGCCCGAGGTGAGGGAGTACCTCGTGGACGTCTATGGAGAGGACGGGCTGCCGTTCAATACCCGCTTTGGCAACGGCGATCCGATCGGTGCGGATATCGTGCAGGTGATCGACGAGGTGTACCAGGCCCACACCGCGAGCGAGCCATGGCAATCCGGCGACCTCATGCTCGTGGACAATATCCGCACCGCGCACGCCAGGGACGAGTTCGAAGGGCCCCGCGAAGTGCTGGTAGCGATGGCCGATGCGGTACGGGTCGAGGCAGGAGGCGGATGATGAGAGGAGTCAGCATCACATCGTGCACCATGCGCCGGCTCAATCTTACCTCAACAGGTGTACGAGTCGGCGAGTCGCATACATCCCTCGATATCTGGTACGTCGATCTGGACGTGAGCGCCGGCGCATTCAGCTTCTTCCGGGATTGGCTCTCGTACGATGAGCTCGCCAGGGCAGTGCGGTTCCGCTCGGACCTCGACCGGAGCCGCTATATTGTCGGCAGAGCCGCACTCCGATATGTGCTCGGGGAGCGCCTCGGCTGCTCGCCGGCTTCCATCCAATTCTCATACGGGAGGAACGGCAAGCCAATGCTTGACCATCCACACGAGGGAGTCGAGTTCAACCTCGCTCACAGCGGGGGGGATGCGGTGATTGCGCTCGCGGATAAGGCCGTCATCGGGGTCGACATCGAGCTCCTGAGGCCAATCGCCGACGTCGTAGCGCTCGCACGTCTCGTGTTCTCGGAGGCCGAACGTCGCGAGCTCGATTTGGCTCCCGATCGCGTGGCGGCGTTCCTCAACGGGTGGACGAGGAAAGAAGCTTACGTGAAAGCGCTCGGGCTGGGTCTTGCCGCACCACTGACAGATATCACCGTTTCGCTATCCGGGAGGGCGGAACTACTCTCGACGGGCCAGACCGATCAACCGGTCTCTCGTTGGCGCTTGCTGAAAGTCCCCCACCCGAACGCCGTCGTCGCCCTCGCGCTCGGTCCGCGACGCTGCAGAACGAGTGCTGTGAGGGTTGAATCGGGCGTAGAAGTTCCCTATATTGAACCCGCCGTTTAGATCCCCAAAACTCACGGGCGCTTAGCTCAGCTGGTTCAGAGCGTACGCCTCACACGCGTAAGGTCACTGGTTCGATCCCAGTAGCGCCCACAAACAGCACTGCGCGGGATTATTTCGTAACCGCCATTTTCCTCGTAAGAACCGTCACCCTACCCGATCCATGGGGATCGGTGCGGACGGCTGCAACTACCAGCCTGTAGATATAGATCCCGCTCGCGAGGTAGCCCGCTTCAACCGCGATCGACTTCATTCCCGCTTCTTCTTCGCGGTCGACGAGCGTTTTTACCTCACGGCCCAACAGGTCGTATATCTTCAATTGCACACGGCTTTGCTCCGGTAACGTATAGCGTATCCGGGTGGTGGGGTTGAAGGGGTTCGGGAAATTCTGACTCAGCTCGACACTTGATGGGAGCCGAGCCGTATTTCCTACTCCTGTTACTCCGCTTGTCAAACCGGTCTGGTCTATACCGTGCGCAGTCTCCGCAGAATTGCGTGCTACCGCCCGGTAATGGTAGACGGTGTTCGGGATAAGTCCCTCGAGGAGCGCTTCCAGCAACACCATTGAATTCCCGCTCCCGACGTCCTGGGCCGGTGTCTCGTTTCCATAGGTCGTATCGCGGCCCCATTCGAACCAAGCGCTCGTGCGGTTTCCATTGGGATAGATCCTCCCCTGTAGATCAAGCCGCCCAACGCCTCCCAAGGTCGCGACAGATGTAATGACATTGGGAGTGTTAAGCTTCGGCATCGGACCGTGGGCGATTATCCGGAGATTCTGGATTTGGGAATCGGCCACGACAAAATTGGTTACAGACTTCATGTCGACGGACCCGGCCAGCGAGGTGAGTTCGACAGGACCGCTGTAGCTGTTGTTTAGGTCGGGCCAGGTGAATGTTACCGGATAGCCACCGTCGTTCATCTGAAATCTCACCGCGTATGTGTCTGCCTGGGAGGGAGACACGTAGGGCCGGAAATCGTAATAGGTGCCGAGTTGGAGACATCGCCCCGTAAGCCGCACGTCGAATCCCCCAGGGGGGAGCGGAGGCAACGTTGCCTCGCCGAGGGCGGGATCGAAGCAAGGCGTAGCGTATGTGTGCACCCCAAAATAGAGAGAACGTCCTTCGCCCGTCACTGAAGTAATCGTGAACGGAATCATCATTCCTCTGGAGGCGCTGTCAGCCAGAGTAGTGGCAGATTGATAAGCTCCTCTGGCGGTGACGGCGGTGTAGTCGGCATTGTAGGCTAAGAGGCGAGCATAGTACGTCGTCGACGGGGTTAACCCGGACACCACTGCAGAAACCGGAACCGGAGTCGAATCGCCTTCCAAAACCTGCAAGGGAGTGCTCAGATAGAAGACATATTGGGGGATTTCCACGGCGAAGTACACAACAGTTCTCAGGCCGTTCGGATTGCAGAGGCCGTTCAGCCTAATCGATGTTTTTGTGCCGCTGTCAGGAGGGAGGGTTGCTGCATCGGGAGGCCATGTGATAAAGGCCCGGTCGGGTCCGTAGACCGTCCCCGAATCATTTCGAGCCACGGCGCGAAAGTGATAGACCGTCTTGCTGGTCAGAGCCGGTAGCGGTGCCGAAAGCGCGTACGAGCCATAGGGATCTGAGTTCCCCGGGGTGACGGGCTGCTCGGGCGTCGCGTTCCCATACTCTGTCGTGATTCCCCATTCAAACCAAACGTAAGCGTTGTTCGATTTCGGGACGACGGAGAGCAGAAGCTCTGCAGAGACCCGCGTTATGTAGATGACGTATGTGCCGAAAATTACGGGGAGAGCGGAAGAGTCCGGAGACTGAGCGAAAGCGATCTGAAGGGTAAATAGCGTAAGGAAAGAAAATACGAGCACACCGGCCGTCGGCTTCATTATCTGTCCTCCTTGAACTTCGTGGGTGGGGAGCGCACTTGAATGTAGCCGTCTCAAGAACCAATAGCAACGCATGGTACGAATTGCGCTTGACGCTCGAAACACGTATATTCCAAAAGTCTGATATTCATACGTTCTCAGCCCTTTAAACCCGATCCCGCGAGGTCGGAAAGGAGTTGATGGTGTACGGTTGCACAAAGACAGAGAATTTAGAAAACCTCTCCCCCCGTTCGGGGCAGAGGTTTTTTCATTTTAGGGAGCCGTGCGGGTTAAAACACATGTCATGGATGAGGCTGGGTTCAAGCGCACGCTGAACCGGCTCGCCCATGAGATCCTGGAGCGCAACAAAGGCGCTTCAACAATTGCCCTTATCGGGATACGCACGCGCGGGGAGTACCTTGCCGAACGCCTCGTCCAAAAGATACAACGGATGGAACACCGCGAACTCCAGTTCGGTTTCCTGGATATTACTCTCTACAGGGATGATCTCAGGACAAAGCTTGATCAGCCCCTCATGAAGGGTACGGTGATCTCGTTCGACGTTACGGGGAAGAATATCATCCTTGTGGACGACGTACTCTACACAGGGAGAACCGTGCGCGCGGCTTTAGATGAAATTGTTGACCTGGGGAGACCTGCCAGCATCCAGCTTGCAGTAATGGTGGATCGGGGCCACCGCGAGCTTCCGATAAAGGCGGATTATGTCGGGAAGAACCTTCCAACATCCACCGACGAGGAGGTCAGGGTGTTACTGAAGGAGATCGACGGGGAAGACGCAGTCCTGGTGATGGAACCGGAAAAGGGGAGAGGTTGATGGGGCTCTCTGTTCGGCATCTGCTCGGACTGGAGGGAATGTCGGAGGTGGACATTTCCCTCATCCTCGACACTGCCGCCGCATTCCGTGAGGTGCTGGAACGCCCGATTAAGAAAGTGCCTACTCTCCAGGGAAAAACAATCGTCAATCTTTTTTTCGAGAGCTCCACACGCACCAGAGTCTCCTTTGAGCTCTCGGAGCGAAGGCTTTCCGCCGACGTGGTAAACTTCTCAAGCGAGGGGAGCAGCGTTCTCAAAGGAGAGTCCCTCAAGGACACCGCCCGCAATATTGAAGCGATGAAGGTGGACATGGTCGTCATTCGACATGCCTCGCCGGGAGCGGCCGACTTCCTGAGCAAGGTCCTCCGCTCGAACGTGATCAACGCCGGTGACGGTGCCCACGAGCATCCGACGCAGGCCCTCCTCGATCTTTACACGGTGCGTGAGAAGTACGGGACAATCGCCGGGCTCAACGTCTGCATCGTTGGGGATATTTCACACAGCAGGGTGGCTCTCTCGAATATCTACGGATTCATTCGAATGGGCGCTCGCGTTTCTGTCTGCGGACCGAGCACGCTGATCCCGCGGGCGATCGACCGGCTCGGCGTCAAGGTATACTCACGAATCGATGACGCAATACGAGGAGCCGACGTCCTCAACGTCCTACGCATCCAATTGGAGCGCGATGCCGGTTCATTCCTCCCCTCACTTCGCGAGTACCGCCGCTCGTTCGGCATTACGAAACAAAGGCTCGAGTCGGCCGGAAAGAATGTTTCCGTTCTCCATCCAGGACCCATCAATCGCGACGTGGAAATCGCGGCCGATGTTGCCGACGGCTCCCGGTCGCTCATCCTCGACCAGGTCCTGAATGGAGTCGCCGTGAGGATGGCGGTCCTGTATCTGCTCGGAACGGGGAGTTGAATGAGAACGCTCCTCAAGAACATCCGGCTGGTCGACCCACCAACGTCCCGCGACGAAGTGGTCGATCTCCTTATCGTAAACGGCGTCATCGAACGAATCGGTCCGCGAGTGAACGGAGGAACGGATACGCAGGAGCTTGATATCCGCGGAAAGATCGCTGCGCCGGGATTCATCGACATGCATGTCCACCTGCGCGAGCCCGGCTATGAGTACAAGGAAACGATCGAGACGGGAACGCTCTCGGCCGCCGCGGGAGGGTTCACCGCGGTCTGTTGCATGCCGAACACGAATCCCGCAATCGACGACGCCTCGGTGGTCCGCATGATCATGGAACGGGCCCGGGCCGTGAACAACGGGATCGTCGATGTCCACCCGGTGGGTGCCGTTACGATGCGGCGGGAAGGCAAGCAGCTTGCGCCGATGATCGAGCTCGCCGAAGCCGGCGCGGTGGCCTTTTCCGACGACGGCGATCCGGTGAGGGACGCTGACGTCATGCGCCGCGCACTTGAGTATGCGTCGATGACAGGGCGTCCGGTGATTCAGCACGCCGAGGAATCGGCGCTCACTGCCGGTGGGGTCATGAATGAAGGGGTTGTTTCGACGTCTCTCGGACTACCTGCGATTCCTCCCGTCGCCGAGGAGGTCATGGTCTCGCGCGACATTCGGCTCGCGGCCTACACAGGGGGACAGTACCACGTTGCGCACATCAGCACGGCGGGAGCGGTCGGGCTGGTGCGGGCTGCGAAGAAGGAAGGCCTGTCCGTCACGTGCGAAGTCACACCGCATCATTTTACACTTACCGACGAAGCGGTGCGCTCGTTCAGCACCGATACCAAGATGAACCCTCCTCTCCGCTCGAAGGACGACGTGGAAGCCATGAAGGAGGGCCTCCGCGACGGCACTATCGACGTCATCGCATCCGACCACGCGCCTCATTCGCACGACGATAAAGAGGTCGAATTCCTAAGGGCGCCCTTCGGAATCGTGGGCCTTGAAACGGCCGTCGGGCTGGCGCTCACAGCGCTCGTTAAGCCCGGGCTCCTGGGCCTCATGTCTCTGGTGGAGAAGTTCTCCACTAATCCCAGAAGGATCGTTCATCTTCCGTTGATCCGGATCGCGGAAGGTGAGAGGGCAAACCTCACACTGATCGATCCCGAAAAGGAGTGGACGGTGAAGCCCGAAGAATTCATGTCCCTCTCAAAAAACACACCTTTCAGCGGTTGGAAGCTTCAAGGAAGAGCGATTGGAATCATCAATAACGACCGCATATTTCTCTCCAAATAAGGCCCTCTTCTTGTCCTAAATTTCAAACAGCAGGCGCGAATCAGTCAGACAAGCTGCTCATAATCCTCCAATGTTGCCGGAAATCGGCACTTTTTTCCTGGCATGCAACTTGAGTGAGGTCATGAAGACAAACGAAGGATTAGAGCAGATGAAACGGATTCGCTTCGCAAGCATCGCGTTCATGGTTCTGGGATTCATAGGTTGCCAGACTACACTCATAACCCCCGATGTAACGCCGCCTTCCGCCCCTCAGGGGGTGTATACCGAAACAGGGGATGCCCTCGTTGAGCTCTTCTGGCGTGCCAATCCTGAGCCCGACGTAGCGGGGTACAAAGTGTACATCAGTTCCAGCTATTCCGGCAAGTATACTTTCCTCGGTTCGGCCCGACAACCTCATTTTGTCGATGCTGGTGCTCAAAACGGAGTGACGTACTACTATGCGGTGAGCGCATACGATGTCAGCGGCAATGAGAGCGCTCTGAGCATCGACGTCGCTTACGATACCCCTCGTCCCGAGGGTTATAACGTTCAGCTTGCGGATTACCGGACACATCCCGCTTCCGCAGGATACGATTTTTCGACCTACTCCGTCGGTCAGTACGACGACCAGTACACCGATGTATTCTTCGACAACGACAACGGAGCGTATTACCTTGACGTGTGGACTGATTCCGATGTCCGAGACATGGGCGCTACGACTTCGCTCTACGACGTACCGTATGCCCCCTCGGGCGGCTGGTCGACCACGAAGGATGCAGTCGCGATTCCGGGACACACGTACGTCGTCCGGACCTGGGACAACCATTTCGGCAAATTGCGGGTGATCGCGGTTTCGGGGGCCGGAGTGAAATTCGACTGGACGTACCAGCTTCAACAGGGAAACCCGCGATTGAAAACAGCAGTCTCGAAACGATTGCCGCTTGCCTTCGGTGCGGGATTTGCGAGCCGCCGCGCTCCTTCCTATTGAAGAGCGAGAACCGGGACGCCGACGGCGGATTGCATTGACTTTTAATGCTCGATAGGGTATTTTGGTTGAAGAACGGAATGACAGGACGAATCCTTCGCGCAATTATTCTGTTAGGCGCGATCCTCTTCTTTCGGCAGCCGGCGGGGACCCAGCGGCTCGAGCCGGCGGCTGACCGCCGCGGAACCGATCCAGCAGTGTCCCTGATCTTCGAAGACATCCAGGCGGCGGTGCGATCCGGAGATCTGAGCCCTCTCTCACGGCATCTCGCGAAGCAGGTCTATCTCAACCTGGCAGACGTTGAAGGAGGTTTCTTCAGCGAAAACCAGGCGTTGTACATCCTCAAAGACTATTTCAGGAGCCGGCGCGTCCTCAGCTTCAAATTCAGCAGCTCGAATACCGTGGAAGGAACTCCTTATGCGACGGGAGGAGGGACCTACCTTCACCGCGGTTCGCAGGAGCTTCTGCAGGTATATGTGGCCCTGAAGAAATCGGGCGATGGATGGATGATCTCGCAATTCAGCGTCTACTGACTCTGAATTCGCGTTGAAAGGAGATTATTCATAAACAGTCATCGCCTCGTAAAATCCCGGATCGTTCTCCCTCTCCTTTTCGCCTCCTTAGCCCTCGCCTCCCTCGCCTACGACAAGCTCTATTCCTCTTACGTCCGAACTCACTGGGAGGCGAACGCATCGGCCGAAGAGCGCCGGCTGGGAGAGGAATTACAATCCCGATTTCAGTCCTATCAACAGGAATCGCTCGAGCAGACCCGGCAGATCGCTCAACGGCCCGATGTCCGGAGCCAAATATTGAAGGGCGATAGCCTCTCGGAGATCCGGCTGTTCGAATCACTCACTCCCGCCCCCTCGAAGGACGTATCAATCGAGGTGTACGACCGGGCGGCGCGGCTTGTTGGATGGGCCGGGCATCGCGGTCCGAGTCCCGTTCCCGACCAACTGGCGGCCCGGGAGTCGTCATTCGTCCAGGATGGCCCCCTGTACTCGTACCTTACGATCTCGATCCCGCTGTACCAAGGGGGGTCTCCCGACGGATTCGTTGTCGGACAGCGGCTCTTCGACGTCAACTATCCGATCAACAACAGGTTTATCAACAACGACGCGTTTACCTCCACCTTCCCGCGGCGGCTGGAGGTTCGTCCTGAATTTGATTTTTCACGCTCCGCCCCCGCCGCGCGTGACGAACATACGTTCTCCATCCCCCTCACAGGGATCAGTGGAACGCGGCTCGGATTCGCATATCTCCCGCGGCCAGTTCTGGCAACGAGGTTGGATGAGATCCATGAAGAAGCTCTGGGGGCGTTGAATCTTTTTCTGCTTGCGATGATCACCATCATCGCCGCGTTTCTCTATCGCTGGAAATGGCCGGGGAAGGGTGCGCTCCTGCTGATCAGATCGGCCCTCCTCTGGATCCTCCGCTTCGTCCTGATCTGGCTTAATGTACCATCGGGATATGCCAGACTCGAGATATTCAATCCGATTTACTTCGCATCTCCCTTCGGGTCGGGACTTGCGAAGTCGGTCGGAGACCTCCTGATCACTTCCGTGTTCCTCTTCTGGAATGTTCTCCTGGTCATTTCCTGGATCAGGGACCTGTCTGTGCGCTCCAGGGAGGAAGAATCGCGATCGCCGGTTCGCGCAAGAGTCCTGCTCCTCGGGCTCCTTCCGGTGTTGGCGTTCGTCGACTGCCTCTTCATTCGGGGGTTTGCGGCACTCACTCGCAGCGCGTTGTTTGATTCAAATCTCGGATATAACGATCCCGGGTTCATCATCCCTTCGATCCACCTTGCAGCGATGCTGACGGGTCTGCTGGTTGCGGCCCTCTCACTGGTGCTCGCAGGATCGGTTATTGTATCTATCGCGGTCCGTATCTCTGCGAGGGCGTTGACCGGACGGGACAGCGCACATTGGGCGGTCGTCATCATTGTCTTTACCGGCGTGAGCGTTTTGTTCGGGGCGCTTCAGGATAATCCGCTGATGGGACAGGGTGAGAGATTCGTCTATCTCCTCGGACTCGCGGCAATCGCCTGGGTCATGAGAGGACGATCGGGCCTTCCTCCGTTTTCAATGAGCGCTCCCCGCCTCGCACTGGCCGGTTCCGCCGCGGTGCTTGGCCTTGTCGTGCAGCTCGACCGCGATGCCCATGCACTCGATCGCAATCACGTCGAATTGCTCGCCTCCGAGATCTCAAGGCCCGTGAACAGCTGGCTCACTCTGGTAACGAACCAGGCGCTCGACGGATTGTCCGGCCGTGAAGCCGCGGCAATCCTCGCTTCCGGCGACTCGGATGATATCGGGAAAATGGCTTTCACCCGTTGGGCGGGAAGCAACCTGAGCAGAGAAGGGTATAACTGCAACGTTACGTATTTCGGCCCCGACGGAAGGGTCCTCAGCAACTTTCACATCGGCACACCCCCTCACACGCTCTCGCCCCGGAGCGGGGGAGCCGCCTGGACGGGGCGTGCGGTGCACATCGAGGAAAAGAGCGCCGACGGGACCGTCGTCAGGTGGTACGAAGGCACGGCGCCCGTGCTCTCAGACAGTGGTTGGCAGCTCGGAGGAGTTCGGGTGGAGGTATCTGCGGGGAAGCAGGCGATGCTTCGGGGCGAGGCTCCGGAATTCCTCCGGAGCGCGACCCGCGAGACGTTCGGACGCCCCTACCGCACCTTGATGATGTCTGAGTACTTTGGAGGCAAGCTCGTTTCCACGACGGGAGAATCGCTTCCCCTCGATCGCCCGATGCCCGAGGCCGTCCGCGCGGGGACTGAAGCTGGGATATGGCTGGATGAGGAGATCGAGGGCGTGAGCTATGAGACCTACTACCTGCGCGAGCAGCCTGCAGGTCAGACGGACGCATGGGTCGCCTTGAGCATCGAGGGACTCGGATTCCGCTGGCATCTCTACAGCTACTTGCGGTATCTGCTGTTCTTTGGCCTCCTCGGTGCAGGGGCGCTGTTTGTACTCTTCGCGGGGCGATTCCTCAGGGGTCCGCGGATGCAAGCTTCGTTCCGGGCGAAGCTTCTCGCGGCGTTTGTCATCGTCTCTCTCATTCCGGTCGGAATCCTCGCGTACTACAACAGGGAGTACGCGTCGGAACGGATGAGGGAGAATTCCGTGAAGTGGTTGAGCAACCAGACCTCCGTCGTGATCGCGGAGATTCAGCGGCAGCTCGGGATCAGCCTGCCCGTCGTGCTCTCTCAGCTCAGCGACGACAAGTGCTCGGACATTGCCGCCGACCTGAACACGGACTTCGTCGTCTACCGGGGAACGTCGCTGCAGGCAAGCAGCAAGCCCGAAATGTTCGCCGCCGAATTGCTCGAGCCCAGCCTGAGTGCGGAAGCGTACCTGAACATCGTGTTGAAAAAGAAGAACTTCCACGCGGAAAACCGGATGATCGGGAATCTGCCCTACGTGGTAGGATACAGGCCCATCGTGTCGGAGAACGGATCGGTTATCGGTGTCGCGTCTGTTCCAACGCTCTACCGTCAGACAGAAATGAACGCGGAGTTGACGCGCAGGGATGTATTTCTCTACGGCGCGTACGCGGTTGCGCTCCTGTTCTCGCTCGTGGTGGGAACCGCGTTCGCGGGCCAGATCTCCTCTCCAATCCGCCGCCTGAAGAGTGCCGCGCTGGAAGTCGCCCGGGGAAACCTTGACGTGAAGATCGAGCGGCACAGCCGGGACGAGTTGGGGGATCTCGAACAGAGCTTCGGGGAGATGGTTCGGGACCTGCGGCGGGCGCAGGAAGAGACCATCAGAGCGCAGCGCGAGCTTGCCTGGAGGGAGATGGCAAAGCAAATCGCACATGAGATTAAGAACCCGCTGACGCCGATGAAACTCTCCATCCAGCATCTTCGCCAGGCATACCGCGACGGGGCGAAGGAGTTCGGGGTACTACTGAGGTCGATCTCGGAGACGCTTCTCGTGCAGATCGACACGCTGAGCACCATTGCCACCGAATTCTCGATATTCGCCCGGATGCCGGAGCGGAAGCTTGAGACTTGTGACGTGCACGGGATTCTCGCGGAGGCAAGGCACCTGTATGAACAGGACGGCAAGATTGCGTTTCGAAGCGATCTCGCGCCGGGGAAGCTGCTCGTGAGTGCGGATCCGGACGAGCTCCGCCGGGTCTTCATCAATATCCTCCGGAATTCCGTTCAAGCCATGGAGGGAAGGGGCGTGATTTCTCTGAGCACTAAGCGGACAGGAAACGACGCACTCGTCGGGATCGCGGACGATGGCCCCGGTGTACCGCCCGCGATACGGGGCCGTCTCTTCGAGCCGAACTTCTCTACCAAGACTGAAGGCATGGGTTTGGGGCTTGCCATCGTAAAAAAGATCATCGACGACCTCGGAGGAAGCATCGCCATCGAAAGTCCCCCCGCAGGTGGAACTGAGGTGTCGATCAGACTCCCCCTTGCGGGGAGGGAGACGGCGGCCGGAGGTGCGGACCATGACTCCTGAGGTTCGCGTCGTGCATTCACAGCTATTCTCCTCTCACGCCGGGGTAGTGTTCGGGATGAGCACGAGAATCGGAGGGGTCAGCCCCAATCCCTTCGGCATGAATACGAGCTTTCGCGTAGGAGACGACGCGGAGCTCGTTCGGGAAAACAGAAAGCGATTTCTGAGCATCCTCGGAATTCAGGATTCCGCTCTTGCCATACCGGGGCAGGTGCACGGCGATTCGGTCCGCTTTGTCACGGAAACGGGCCGGTACGAGGAGTGCGACGCTCTCGTGACGGATCGCAGGGGGGTGGCACTTTCAGTGTCGGTTGCGGATTGCCTGCCGATTTTTCTCTTCGACCCGAAGAATTGTCTGGCCGCGGCAGTGCACTCCGGATGGAGGGGAACCAGGCTCGGCATCCTATCGAAAGCCATCCGGATGCTTGTTGAGCGATCCTCACGCGCGGGCGACATCCTTGCATTCGTCGGGCCGGGGGCAGGCTCGTGCTGTTATGAAGTGGGTGAAGAAGTCGCGGTGCAGTTTCAGCCCGTGTTCGTTGCCCGCAACGATGCGGGACGGGCGCGGCTCGATTTGCGCGCGGCGAATCGCGCCATGCTCGCCGCCGCCGGCATTTCAGACGGAAACATAGAAATCTCGGATTCCTGCACGATCTGCAATCCGGAATTCCTCCACTCATATCGCAGGGACGGCGCCCGATCGGGCAGGATGATGGGAGTAATCGGTCTCGTGTAAGCAGGTTCATTGTTTTTCGGGAGGGATTTCCCTACATTTTTTGTTGTGAGAGCAACGACTCTGTAATGAGGTGACGCGATGTGCGGAATAATCGGCTATGTAGGCCGGAAGAAAGCCCTTCCAATCATCCTGGACGGTTTGCAGCGGCTGGAATACCGCGGCTACGACTCGGCCGGTGTTGCGCTTGTCAACGGAGGAAGCCTGGAGGTCTTTAAGAAGGCCGGCAAGGTCTCAGAGCTTGTGAGCCTTATCGGAGACTCCGGCGGACCGCCGAGCGGGGCGACTCTGGGGATCGGACACACGCGCTGGGCGACCCACGGCGAGCCCAACGATCAAAACGCTCATCCGCACTGGGATTGCGGTAAGGAAATCGCCCTCATCCACAACGGGATCATCGAGAACTACTCCTCGCTGAAGCGAAAGCTTGAGGCGGACGGCCACTCGATCCGCACGGTCACCGATACAGAGGTCCTCGTGCACCTCATCGAGGAGATGGTCAAGCACTCCGACGACCTGTTTACGGCGGTCCGGAAGGCGCTGCTCGAAGTCGAAGGGGCGTACGGAATCCTGGTCGTGTCCACCAGGGAGCCGGACAAGATCATCGCTGCGCGAAAAGGCAGCCCCCTCGTCATCGGGGTAGGCAAAGACGAGCATCTTATCGCTTCCGATGCCTCCGCGTTGGTCGATCACACGCGTCACGTCGTGTATATGGAGGACGGTGAAGTAGTGTGCCTGACGGCCGGATCCTTTCTCACGAAAACGGTCCACGACGAGGAGATTATCAAAGAGGTTGAGGAAATAACCTTCTCCCTGGCACAGATTGAGAAGGGCGGGTTCGAGCACTTCATGCTCAAAGAGATCCACGAGCAACCCGAGTCGATCCGCAACTCGCTCCGGGGGAGGTTGCAGGCGGGACAGGGAACCGCCAAGCTGGGCGGATTGGAACCTGTGCTCGACAGAGTTTTGAATGCCCGTCGGATCATCATTACGGCGTGCGGCACTTCCTGGCATGCGGCGCTGGCCGGCAAGTACATGCTTGAGCAGCTTGCGCGCATTCCGGTGGAGGTGGACTACGCCTCGGAGTTCCGGTACCGCAATCCGATCGTCAATCCCGACGATGTGGTATTTCTCATCAGCCAAAGCGGCGAGACGGCAGACACGCTTGCCGCGCTGCGGGAGGCTAAAGCGAAAGGGGCGACCGTCGTCGGCATCGTGAACGTCGTAGGAAGCACAATCGCGCGCGAGACGGACGCCGGAGTGTACATTCACGCGGGCCCGGAGATCGGCGTGGCGTCGACGAAGGCCTTTACGTCGCAGATCGCCGTTCTCTCGCTGATCACGCTCCTTCTCGCCCGCCACCGGGGGCTCTCCATGGAGCAGGGGAGGATTCTGGCCGCGGATCTCGCGTCGATTCCCTCGAAAGTCACGGATGTACTCCGGAGCTCGGCCCACATCCGGTCGATCGCCGAAGAGTTCAAACACGTGAGCAACTTTCTGTACCTGGGGCGAGGGAGCAATTTCCCCACGGCGCTTGAGGGGGCGCTGAAACTGAAGGAGATTTCGTACATCCACGCGGAGGGGTATCCGGCCGCGGAGATGAAGCACGGCCCGATCGCGCTGATCGATGAGGACATGCCTGTCGTGTTTGTCGTTCCCAAGGATGCCATCTACGACAAGGTCGTGAGCAACATGCAGGAAGTCAGGGCGCGCAAGGGCCGGATCATCGCCATTGCAAACGAGGACGACACAGACATCGGGGAGCTCGCGGAGTACGTCATAAGGGTTCCCCGCACGTACAACTATTTCGGCCCGATCGTAAACAGCATCCCTCTTCAACTCCTCGCGTACCACATGGCGGTTGCCCGTCACTGCGACGTCGATCAACCCCGCAATCTCGCCAAGAGCGTGACCGTCGAATAGAGTTGATTTTCAGCTCGGAAATTCCCATCTTGGCCACACTCTGACCCGCACTCCGCATCACCCGTCATAGAGGCAACCGGTGGCAACAGGCAAGCAATTCAGCAAGGACCAATGGGCGCTTATCCTCGGCGCGTCGAGCGGATTCGGCGGCGCTGCCGCCCTAGAGCTCGCCCGGCGTGGAATGAGCGTCTTCGGCGTGCACTTCGACCGGGCCGCTGGCCTGCAGAACGTCGAGCGGATCAAAGGTGAGATCGCGTCGGCCGGATCCAAAGCCGTCTTCTTCAATATTAATGCCTCCGATCCTGCCAAGCGCGCCGACACAATTGAGGCGATCCGGAAGGAATTCCTGTCGTCTCCGAATGCCACGATCCGGACGCTTGTCCACTCTCTCGCTTTCGGAACGCTGAAGCCCTACATCGGAGCCCGGATCGAAGACGTCCTCTCACAATCGCAGATGGAGATGACACTGGACGTCATGGCAAACTCGCTGGTCTACTGGACCCAGGCCGTGGTGATCAACGGTTTCATGAAAGCCGGGGGCCGTATCTTCGCCATGACCAGTTCCGGGGGGCATAACGTCTTGCCAAACTACGGGGCCGTCTCTGCCGCCAAAGCCGCCCTGGAATCGCACATTCGTGAACTGGCCATGGAGCTCGGTCCGCGCAATATCACGGCAAATTCGATTCTTGCCGGGGTTACGGATACCCCCGCCCTCCGCAAAATTCCCGGCGCTCAGAGCATGCTGAAGATAGCGCGCGGGAAAAACCCCCAGATGCGGGTCACCACACCTGAAGATGTTGCCGGCGCGATCGCACTCCTTTCCCTTGACGATGCGCATTTTATTTCCGGAAACGTCATCGGAGTCGACGGTGGTGAGGACATCGTCAGCTACGTCGGCCAGAAGAGTCCGACAGAATTCGAGTAAACCGGAAAGCCCGCCTGGCCGCACAGCCCGCTCGTTTTGAGTTTTTCGGCTCTCCGCTTTGATTTTACACCCCGGTTTTCGTATATTTCGCCCTGTCAGTCCGTAATCTTCATCCGTTGTTCGATCCTCTTTCTTCAGCACATCCGGGAAGGAACACACATGGCACAAAAGACAAAGAAGAAGGTCTCTGCCGCTTCGCGGCCGGCCGCGGTGAGGACCGAGCCGAAGCAGTTTTCAGTCGCAGATCTGGTCCGCGAGCTTAACTCCTTCAACGTAGACAATTATTGGGACCTCGGAAGGTTCCTGGTTGAAAAGGTGATGCCGGTGGCCCGAAAGGCAGGGATGTTCGAAGACCACGTCCTGAAAATGGTCTCGTCGCACCCCGGGATCAAGTTCCCATATTCGATGCTGAAACAGTGCCAGCAGTATTACACGTACTATCCCGACGTCAAAAAGAGGGATCTCCCGGAGGTATTCTACTTCGATCTTGCGACCAAGGTCGACGAAACGAGAAAGAGGGATCAGTATGAAAAGATGGCCGTGGATCACCACTGGACCATCTCCGATCTCAGGAAGCGGATCCACGATGACGACGTCGCACGAAGGATCGACGAGCGGACGAAATACGGCTTCGATCTGCGCGAACGCAACGTCTGGACATTTGAGACCCCCGATCCGCGTTTCGGGAAAGCTAATTTTAAAGGGAGGCTCTCGGGCCAGATCGTTGCTAACGCTCTCTACTACTATTCAAAGCCGGACGACTATGTTGTCGATCCGTTCGCCGGGAGCGGCACGATGGGGGACATCATCGAGATGATCCCGCATTTCCAGGGGCGAACGTACAAGATGTACGACATCACGCCTACCGACGACCGAATTGCGCGAAATAATGTTTTGCTGACCGGCATTCCCGAGCAGTCGGGTAGTGTGGATTACATTTTTCTCGACCCGCCGGCGGATTTTACGCAGAAGGATTCGTCGACCGATTTCGAAGTGAGCATGGATGCATCGAAGGCAGAATTCGTGCTGAAGTTCAAGGGAATCGTGCGTGAGTGTTCCAGAATTCTGAAGTCGGGTGGGAGGGTGTCAGTGGTAGTCGAACCGGCGTTCACCAACACGGAGTTTATCGACTTTCCCAACGAGATTACGACGCTCTTCCGCGAGAGCGGATTCAAACAGGCCGGCAAGGCATATCTTCCCCGCCGCGCAGGAGAATCGATGGCACGGACGGGGCAGGGGCTCTCCGAAGTAAAGGGCCTTCGCGTCCTGAGCTCAGATTGCCGCGAACTTCTGACTTTCCAAAAGGCATAGCGGCTCCTCCTCGTCGGCCGCGTTCTTCCCCTGCATCAAAACGCCGGACAGGTAGCTCAGTCGGTAGAGCAACGGCCTGAAAAGCCGTGTGTCGCCAGTTCGATTCTGGCCCTGTCCACTACTATCACCTGCGACTTCCATCCCACGGGTGGGCGGCAAACATGACGCTCGCAGCGATCGATACCTTCCCGCCCGGACTTAATGCCGGCTCCGGCACATATCCCAAACCATACATTCATCATTTGTAGGGAAGGAGGCAGTCCCATGAAACTCGTCGTGATGTTGTCCGGTCTTCTGCTTTTTGCTTCTGCTGCGACTTCACAGAACAAGAAACCGAAGGTGATCGGTGATTCCGTCGCCGTCACAGAAGTAATGCAAGCGATCGCTACTCATCGTGCGGCGATGCTGCGAAAGGACACAAAGACGCTCGATTCATTATGGGGAGACGAGTATCTTTTCACGAATGCGAACGGCGCTCTCGTGACGAAGGCTGAACGTATAGCGAATCTCAAATCGGGAGCGACCTCGTTGGATTCCATCGCCCCGAATGAGGATCAAGTCCACGTCCGGATCTACGGAAATGTGGCGGTCGTAAAGAGCCATGTCTATCTGAAGGGGCAGTACAGCGGTCAGGCGACAGCCGATAATTTTCGGAGTATTCACGTGTGGGTGGAGCGCAAGGGACGCTGGCAGCTTGTCGCCAATCAGCTCACGCGCGTCGCCCGGCCCTGATCAGAGGCGGGGAGGAGAGGGGTCCGAGGCTTCTATTCGAACACGTGCGCCAGCTTAAGGAGGGCGTGGTGCTCTTTCCCTCGAGGGCAACGATGTGCCTCCCTTTGAGTTCGGACAGAAGCCGGATGACGGTTTCGGTTGCTGTTCCGACGATGTTGGCAATTTCCTCCCACGTAAGGGTTCCTTTGATCGTGGCGAGCCTCGCCTCGCAATGCGGCATTTCGAATTTCAGCTTCTTCATGAGGTCACCGCATGTGTCAACTATACGATTTTCCTTTTTCAGATGGCAGGTGTTTGATACTGGCTCGTGAAATCTCTACTTTGAACGCACCATGTCAGAAGCTCCGCGCGTGCGCACAAGTAATCTCGGACGCGTCTACAAACGCGGGCCGCAGCAGGTCAGGGCTCTCGAGGGGGTCTCTCTCGAAATCGCGAGGGGAGAGTTTCTGGCAATCGTCGGCTCATCCGGGTCCGGCAAATCGACCCTGCTGAATCTCCTCGCGGGCCTCGACACTCCCACCTCAGGGAGCGTCGAATTTGACGGTGTTCCTCTGGCTGGCCTGAGCCGGAGGAAGATGGCGGAATACAGGGCCCTCAAGGTCGGGATGATTTTTCAATCCTTCAATCTGATCTCCCATTACACGGCGCTCCAGAACGTCGAATCGGCCCTGTTCTTCAACCGCACAAGGCCGAGAGAGAGGCGACGCATGGCGCAGGAGGTGCTCGAGCGGCTGGGCCTCGCGGAGCGCGTCTTGCACAATCCCGCCGATCTCTCCGGCGGCGAGCAGCAGCGGGTCGCAGTGGCCCGCGCAATCGTGAAGAATCCTGAGATTCTCTTTGCCGACGAGCCTACGGGGAACCTGGATTACGAAAACGCCCGGCAGATCGCCGATCTTCTCGTAGCATTAAACCGGAATGGACTCACCATCGTTATGGTGACGCACAATACCGAGATGGCGGCGGAGTGTTCCCACAGGCTGATCCGCATGCAATATGGCCACATCGCGTCCGCCGAGAGCGGCCGATCGGGAGGAGGGATCACCGTCTGACGGCGCGAGACCTGGTGGCGATCTCATCGGCGAACCTCTGGCGGATGAAGCTCCGGACGACGCTCACCGTCGCGGGAATCGTCATCGCGATGGCTGCATTCGTCTCCATGGTCTCTTTCGGGGCGGGCACCAGGGAAAATATCGAAAAGCAGTTCAACGAACTTGGACTGCTGACGACGATGCAGGTTTACCCGCAGCGGAGGCCGGGCGAGGCCGAAGCGCCCAATTCCCCGCGGCTCGATGCCGACGCTCTGGAGAAAATCGCGAGAGTTCCTGGCGTTCTGCTAGTCTATCCTTACGACGTCTTCAGTGTAAGGATCAGAATAGGCGACACCCTCCTCGACTCGCGCGCGCAGCCGCTATCGCGGGCCGCGCTCGAGACAAAGCTGTTCTCGAGAATCAAGGCGGGAAGAATATTCGCAAATGACTCCTCGCGGACGGTTATTCTCTCGCCCCGGCTGCTGAAGTCGGCCGGAATCAAGACGCCCGATTCCTGCATCGGGAAGCGCGTGGTTGTATCCGTCCAGGTGTCGACCATCGACAGCGCTCTTGCGCACGTCATTGTCGAAGGGGGTGTGACGGTGCTCGACAGGGTGAAACGGATTGAATTCGATTCGCTGCTTTTCAACTCCCGGTACCGGGGGCAGATCATCAAAACGGAAGCAAACGAGGCGGTGCGAAGGTTCGTCAACGGTTTTGTGAACGGCCGGCGCACGGTGAGCGATACGCTGACCGTCTGCGGCGTGATGGAGACCGATCAGGTGGGGAGGGTTCGGATGGAGCCGGTCATCATCCCCTTCCGTACCGGGGAGATGTTCAGCACAAGCGGATTAAGCGGGAACCCTGCCGACCTCTTTGCGGCGATGAGCTCGGGAAACCTCTTCCCGGGACAAAACGATCAATCCGGAAAGTCGTTCTCGCAAGTGACGCTGAATTTCGATCCGCACGTTCTCTATGGCCCCATTAAGGATTCGATAGAGGCGATGGGGTACCGCACCTTCAGCTTCGCCGCTTCATTCGAGGAGATCCAGAAGTCGTTTGTTTACTTCAACATGGCCCTCGGTACCGTGGGCCTCCTAGCCCTCCTCACCGCCTCCCTCGGCATCGTCAATACGATGGTCATGTCGATCCTCGAACGGAGGCGTGAGATCGGGATTTTCAAGTCGCTCGGAGCCGACGAGGGGGTGATCCGGATGCTCTTCCTCGTAGAGTCGGGCGCCATTGGCTTCATCGGAGCGGTTGCGGGCATCTGTTCAGGGTGGCTAATTACGCGCATCGCGAGCATTGTGGCTCACGTGTACATGAGAAAGGAAGGTATCCCGGAGTTCGAGCTGTTCGCGCTTCCCGCATGGCTCGTCCTGACTGCGCTCTGTGTGGGAGTCGGCGTGGCCGTCGCTGCCGGACTGTACCCCGCGTCCCGGGCGGCCAGGATCGATCCGGTGGAAGCGCTACGAAATGAGTGAATGGTCTCCTGTCCAATTTGCCATCCCTCGCTTGTCATACGGGGTACAGACCACAAGATGTCACATACGGAAAGGAACACGCCATGAAGGAATTTCTTTTGGTATTCAGAAGGGACCACGGCTCGACGGATGCCCAGCCATCCCCGGAGCAGATGCAGGCTATGTTGAAGAAGTGGCAGGATTGGATGGGTAGCATCGCAGCTCAAAACAAGCTCTCAAGCCCCGGAAACCGGCTAGGCCGGGAGGGAAAGGTCGTCAAGCCGAATACAAACGTCACCAATGGACCGTACGTCGAGGTTAAGGAGTCCATCGGCGGCTACATCGTGATAAAAGCCGACACCATCGAAGAAGCGGCCGAACTCTCAAAAGGTTGCCCCGTGCTCACGATAGGCGGAAATGTTGAAGTGAGACCAATCGTCTCGATGGATGGCAACTAGTCCGGCAACTACTTCCCCCCACCTAAGCGTGGGGGGAGGAGTATTCCCGTGGCGCAGGAACACGAACTTATCCCCCACCTGTTTCGGACCGAGTACCGCAAGATAGTCTCGGTTCTGATTAAGCGATTCGGATTCGACCGCATCGAGATCGCAGAGGATATTGCGAGCGATACGTTTCTATCTGCCGCCGAGACATGGGGGCTCAAAGGATTGCCCGACAACCCCCAGGCGTGGCTGTACGCCGTCGCAAAGAACAAGGCGCGAAATGTTTCGATCCGCAGAGCTCGCTTTGCGGAGGTGCGCGCCTCCGAAATTGCGGACCCGTACGCCTGCGAGCGGGAAGACGAGATCGATCTTACCGACAGTCACATCAGCGACAGCCAGCTCCAGATGATGTTTGCCATTTGCACACCCGTGATCCCGCCTGAAGCGCAAATCGCTCTCTCGCTCCGCGTCCTGTGCGGATTCGGAATCGAAGAGATCGCCGACGCCTTTCTGACGAATAAGGAGACGATCAACAAACGCCTCTTCAGAGCGAAGGAACGATTGCGGAAGGAGGGAGTGCGGATAGAGCTCCCCGGGAGGTCCGCGATAGACAACCGGCTTTCAACCGTCCTGAAAACCCTCTACCTCCTGTTCAACGAGGGATACTATTCGACGAGTCAGGATATCACACTCCGAAAAGACCTCTGTCTGGAGGCGATGCGGCTCAACTACATGCTCGTCGAGGAGAATTCCACCGACCGGCCCTCCGCCAACGCCCTCCTTGCCCTCATGTGTTTTCACGCATCACGCTTTGACGCCCGCACGAACGAGAACGGCGAGATGATCTTATACGACGATCAGGACGAGCATCTCTGGAATAAAGAGCTCGTCGACCGCGGAATATTCTTCCTCAACAAGTCATCAGAGACGGATGATGTTTCAACCTATCACCTCGAAGCCGCCATTGCCTTTTGGCACACCCAGAAAAAGGACAGCGCCGAGAAGTGGGAGCACATCCTTCAACTCTACAATCGGCTCCTCCAGATTGAGTATTCTCCGATGGTCGCTTTGAACAGGACGTACGCACTGTCAAAGGCGCGCGGAGTTGCCGAGGCGATCGCAGAAGCCGAGAAACTACAACTTTCGGACAGCCACTTCTATTACGTCCTGCTGGGGGAGCTCTACAGTTCCGTCGATCGGGAGAGGTCGAAGGCGCATTACAAGACCGCCTATTCGCTGGCGAAAACCCAAAGCGAAAAGAGAACCATCAAGAAAAGGCTCTGAGCGCGGAACCCGGTAAGCTCAAATCATGACAAATCGGACAACAGCAGGACACTGCCCATAGTTGACATTTCATGCCTCTTTGGGTACCTTCTGCCGATGGGTGCCCTCGCGCGCGGTCCTTTACGTCCTTCCCTGAAGTTTTGAGATAAACTTGCCCGAAGAGCCAAAACAACACCGCAAGCTCGCCGCCATAATGTTTACCGACATGGTCGGGTACAGTGCGCTTGGACAGCGTGACGAGAAGCTTGCCCTTGAATTGCTACAGGAGCACAGGATGCTCCTTCGATCGGTATTTACTGAGTATGGAGGGCACGAAATAGAGACAGCCGGTGACGCCTTCATGGTAGAATTTGAGAGCGCTCTAGGAGCCACCCGCTGCGCCATCGCGGTGCAGCAAATGATGCACGATAGAAACTCACGAGTGCCCCCGCCGCGCGTCATCAAGCTTCGAATTGGTATTCACCTGGGGGATGTCGTCGCTATCGGTACACATGTCCACGGCGATGGTGTCAACATAGCCGCGCGCATCGAGCCGCTTTCGAGTGCGGAAGGGATCTGTTTGTCCGAAGACGTTGCGCGACAGATTCAGAATAAGCTCGAGGTCCCGTTGCTCCGTCTCGGGAAAGGAGAGCTAAAGAACATCCGCTTGCCTATTCATATTTACCGGGTGGTGATGCCGTGGGAGAAGCATCCTTCGGCTGTGACCGAGCGAATGATGTTCGCTTCAAGAAGAGTGCCGGCCCGTTTCTATGCATTGGCTGCTGCAATCCTCATCGTTGGAATTGCATTGTATATAGTCCAACCTTCCAGATCCATTTCGCGCGATCGCCTTTCGGTAGCTGTCTTGCCCTTTAAGAACATGAGCGGAGAAACGGGGAGTGAATTCTTCAGCGATGGTGTTACGGATGATATTATTGGTCAGCTCTCAAAGATCGGCAGCCTGAAAGTGATTTCACGGACATCGATGATGCAGTACAAGAACACGGCGAAAAACCTTCGGACAATCGGAGCGGAGCTGAACGTCGGCACGGTTCTGGAGGGGAGCGTTCGGAGAGCCGAAAATCAGCTGCGGATCGACGCACGCTTGATCGACGCGGAGACGGACCTACAGCTCTGGACGGCAACGTACGACACGGTTATGAGCCAAGTGTTCTCGATCCAGAGCGATGTTGCAAAAAAGATCGCAACTGCGCTGCGCGCAAAACTCCCTTCAGATGAACGTGAGCGCATCGAAAAGAAGCCGACACGTGACCTGGAAGCATATTCTCTCTATCTCAAGGGGCGGTACCTCTGGAACAAGCGGTTGCCCGATTCCTTGCGCGAGGGGATCAACGACTTCAACCACGCGATCGCCATCGATTCCACGTATGCTCTTGCCTATGCGGGCTTGGCGGACTCCTACACGCTGCTCGGCAACTTTGACGTGCTTCCCCCAGGGGAGGCATACCCGAAGGCGAAAGCCGCGGCGGCGACGGCTCTGCACCTCGATAGCATGCTCGCGGAGGCTCACACGTCGTTTGCTATGACTCTCATGCATTATGACCGGAATTGGGAAAGGGCTGATTTGGAATTCAAACGTGCTGTAGCGTTGAATACAAATTACGCTACGGGGCACAGCCTCTATGCAATCTACCTTGCGACGATGGGTCGCTTCCCCGAGGCGGCAGTTGCCCGCGAGAGGGCGCGCACCCTTGACCCGTATTCGCCCGTCATCAGCGCGGATTATGGCCTTACTCTCTACTTCGAGAGGCGATACGACGATGTGATTGAAAAGTTCAAAAGCATGCTTGGATATGATCCCCGCTTTATTGCGGCATACCTTCCACTTGGTGCGGCATACGAGCAAAAAAAAATGTACAGCCAGGCCCTTGATGCTTTCCAGCGGGCGACGCTCTCTTCAAAGGGACATCCGGTTACCGTGGCCGCGCTTGGCCATTACTATGCGGTGGCAGGGAGAAGAGATGAGGCGATTCTCTACAAAGACTTGCTTCTTGAACGCGCACAGGAGGAATACGTCTCCCCCTACTGGATCAGCATTGTGTACTTGGGACTTGGTGAGACGGAAAAGGTTTTTGAATGGCTTGAAAAAGCATACGAGATTAGCGACGGCTCCCTCGTTTTCGTGAACGTGGAACCTGCCTTCGATGTGATTCGCAACGATCAGCGATTTGTCTCCTTGATGAGAAGGCTGAACATGGCGGGAGGCGTCAGCACTTCTGCGGTTCAGTGATAGTCGCGTAAGGTCGTCTCAAATCGCGGATTGAAATCCGTCGCGAATCCACGTTTCTGGAACTATGGCGAATCCGAGCGGAAGCCTCTATCTCAATCTCATCTGGCATCAGCACCAGTCGATGTACCTCGACTCGGAGCGCGATCAGCTGCAGGGTCAGTGGGTGCGCGCTCACGGCGCGAAGGACTCTTACGAACTGGCTGCGATGCTCGAAGAATTCCCCGAAATTCGCTGCACATTCAACCTTGCCTGATCGCTCCCGCTCCAGCTCCAGACGTGCTATCTCGACTGCTTGAAAAGGTAGGTCGAAGTCGGGAGCAACAGCATCGATCAGAGTGGGTTTCGGGTTGCCCGGGGAGGGAGGAGGTACACGTGGATCGATCTCCGCCTCAAGCCGGCCGGGGCGTTCGATCAGCAAGACCTCAGACTCCTGATCCACGACCAAACCGCCCGGATTCTTGAATGTCTGCGAGGGGATTCGTACATTGCCGGGGAAGCCCGATTCAAACCTGTTTCCTCTCTCCGATGGCAGGAAAACTCATTTCAATGGCGGCGCATGCCGCAATCATGCTACTGGCTTCACTTGCGCAGGGGCAAACCCTCTCCGTCAATCCGGACAGCTCGCTTCAGGTCTTTCTAAAAGGAATCGAGGGGACCCACCTGACACTTGAAGAGGCAATCCGGCAGGGTCTCGCAAACGCGACGGCTGTGCGCAGAGCTGAGGCATCCTACGATGCGGCCCTCGGCACCGTCCGGCGGGAACGGGGGATCTTCGATCCGGAATTGTTCTTCAACATGAGTTATGAGGACGATGCGATACCCACCTCCTCATTCTTCGCGGGCGCACCCATACTGATGAACCAGCAGACGACAGCCAGCACAGGCCTCCAGTGGTCTCTCCCGATCGGCACCAAGCTTCAGGCATCCGTCAATACAGTGCGCCTGAACACCAACTCGGCGTTCGCATTTCTCAATCCGCAGTACACGGCGTTCGGGAGTCTGAGCCTCCGCCAGCCCCTCCTCGGCGGGTTCAGCGCATCCGCCCGCAAGGAGCTCTCAAAGGCGGAACAGGATCTCCAGGCGGCGCTCGCGAGGCGCGATCAGGAGGTACTTGCGCTGACGTCCGACGTCGAACTGAGGTACTGGGGACTCTACGCCGCGGAGCGAAACTACGCGGTCAGGAAATTTACGCACGATCAAGGGGAGACATTTCTCCAGGAGACACAGCTGAGGGCGAAAGCAGGTCTCGTGGGTCCCAACCAGGTTGCGAATGCAAGAACATTTCTCGCCGAGCAGAACATTCTCCTCATCGACCGGCAGGAGGAGCTCGACCGGCTCTCCGACGAGTTTGCGGCCGTTATCGGCGTGAGACCTGATGCGGGCTCGCCGAGGTTTGTCACGACGAGCGATCCGCCGGGCGAGTACGACGCCGGCCCGGTCGACACGATCGTCGAACACGCGCGCAGAAACAATCTCGATCTCCAGGCAGCTCAGGCGGAGGTCGATGCCGCACGTACTCTCGCGAGTGCCGCAGGGTGGGAAATGCTCCCCACCGTGAATCTTCTCGGCTCGCTCGGAGGGAACGGACTCTCCGGATCTCCCCAGGACATCATATTCAACGGCGACACGCTTCGGACAACGGTCAACGGCGGTTTCAGCGACGCTCTCAGCCAGGTGGTCAACCGCGATTTCAGGACCTGGAGCGTCGGCGTCGAAGTGAAGATCCCGATCGGCTTCCGGAGCGGGTTGGGAGAGAAAGACCGCCTCCAGGCGGAATTGGCGAATGCAGAGGCACGATACACGGAGCAGGAGCGGGCCCTCGAATCGCAGGTCAGATCGACCTATAGAGAGCTCATCCATGGGAGAGAACGCCTGACCGCAGCGAGGGAGGGTGTCGACGCAGCGGGAGAGCAGGGACGGATCGGAAGGATCGAGTTTTACAATGGCCGCACCACCGCGTTCGAATTGGTTCGTCTCGCCGCGGATTACGTGGCGGCGCAACAGCGTTATTCCGAGGCCCTGGTCAGGACCGCTAAGGCGGCGACGACGCTGAAGCAACTGACCTCCGGCTCGTATAAAGGAACGACAACAAAATAAAGCCATGACGATGAGCGTGCAGAAGGGTGTGAATATCCTCGTGGGCGGAGCGCTATCCGCCTTCTTGTGCCTGGCTAACCCAGGTTGCTCAAAGGGGGGCGGGGGAGGGGGGTTTTCCATGCCTCCCATGCCGGTGGAAGTCTCCCCGGTCACCGTCCAAAAGGTGGAGGACAGGTTTGAGGCCGTCGGATCGATAGAGGCGGTCGAGGCAATTACCGTGGTTTCGGAAATCGACGGGGCTGTCGTGAAGATCCCATTCAATGAAGGTGAAGCCATCAAACGCGGGGCGCTCATCCTCCAGCTGGATGATTCTCAGCTCGCCGCGGAAGTCGCCCGGGCTGAAGCGCTGCGCTCCCAGGCACAGGCCAGTCATAACCGGATCAAGGCAGTCGTGGAGCAGAACGCGGGTGCCCCGCAGGATCTCGACGACGCTGCCGCCGCGCTGAAAGTCGCGGAAGCTAATCTCGCCCTGGCAAAGGCCCGCTTTGCGAAGACGAGAATCACATCGCCGTTCGACGGGATTATCGGGGCGAGGAGGGTGAGCGTCGGAACATTTCTGAGAGCGGGCCAGCCGATCACTGAACTTGCCAATATCGACCAGGTCCGGGTGGTGTTTTCTTCCCCCGAGCGCATGGTCTCCAAGGTCAATCGGGGGGCGCAGGTGGCGGTTTCGACCACGGCGTTCCCGGGGTATGAATCGAAGGGGAAGATCATCGTCGTCGAACCGGTGGTCGAGGCCGGGACGAGGAGCGCTAGAATCGTTGCCCAGGTCCCGAATCCCGGACGAAAATTCCGGCCCGGAATGTCGGCGAACGTCTCCGCGGTTCTCAGCGAGCGGTCGGGTTCCCTCACCGTTCCGAGCGAGGCGGTCTTCGGCAGCGGCGACCAATCGTTTGTCTTTATCGTGAAGCCCGACAGCACGGTCTCCCGCGTTCCTCTCAAACTGGGAACGCGGCTCGCCGCGGTCGTGGAGGTCGTCGACGGGCTCAAGCCCGGTATGGTGGTCGTAAAGGCCGGGCATCAGAAACTCTTCGAGGGGGCGCGGGTCATGCCCGTCAGGAGCCAGGAGGAAGCCGCTCCAAAACAGGGTTCCACCAAGTCGGAGGGATAACCGGCATGAAGCTCAGCACGATGTCCATACAGAGGCCGGTGTTTGCGACGGTCATGAGTCTGACGATTCTCCTCTTCGGGATCATCGGATTCTCGCGTCTGCCGGTTCGTGAATACCCCGATATCGACCCACCGATCATTTCCGTCGTTACGCTCTACCGGGGAGCGAGTCCTAGCGTGGTCGAGACACAGATCACCAACGTTCTCGAGGAACAATTTGCAACGCTGGAAGGCGTCAAGACGCTTACCTCTTCCAGCCGCGAGCAGGGCTCCGTCATTACGATAGAGTTCGAGCTGAATCGCAAGGTGGATGAGGCGGCGAACGACGTGCGCGACAGGGTATCGCGCGTGCGAGGCAACCTTCCCCGGGAGATCGACGACCCGATCGTCTCGAAAGTGGATGCGAACGCGCAGGCAATCGTATGGCTCGCTCTCTTCAGCGACAATCATAACGGCCTGGAGCTGACTGACGTCGCGGACAGGGTTCTGAAAGAAAAAATCCAGCGCCTTCCAGGCGTGGGCTCGGTGATCATCGGCGGTGAGCGGAGGTACGCAATGCGGGTCTGGCTCGACGCTCTGAAAATGGCCGCCCATGGGTTGACGACGCAGGACGTCGAGGCGGCGATCAGGGGTGAGAACGCGGAAATTCCGGGAGGGAGGGTGGAAGGGAAGGAAAGGGAATTTGCGGTTCTCACGCGCGGGGAATTGTCCACGCCGGAGGGCTTCGGGGCAATCATCATCTCCCAGAAGGAGAACGACCTGGTCCGATTGCGCGACGTGGCCGAGGTAGGTGTTGGGGCGGCCGACGAGAGAACGGTCGCGCGATACAACGGAAAAGCCGCCGTCGGACTTGGAATCGTCAAGCAGTCAAAAGCGAGCACCGTCGACGTGGCAGCCCTCGTGCGGAACGCGCTCCCGGAGCTCACGGCGCTCCTCCCTACGGGCATGAAGCTCGATGTCGCGTACGACTCTTCCACCTTCATCAACGACTCCATCGACGAGGTCGAGCAAACCCTGGTCATCGCAATGTGCCTCGTCGTGCTGGTCGTGCTTACATTCCTGAAGAGCTTCAGGGCCACGACGATTCCGTCCATCGCAATCCCTATCTCGATCATCGGCGCCCTTTCCGTGGCGTATTTCCTGGGCTTCACGCTGAATATCCTCACTCTCCTCGCACTTGTTCTCGCAATCGGACTGGTCGTCGATGACGCGATCGTGGTGCTCGAGAATGTCTACCGGCACATGGAAATGGGGAAGGGCCGCATGCAGGCCGCGTTCGACGGAAGCAAGGAGATCGGGTTTGCCGTTGTTGCGACCACCATTTCCCTTGTGGCGGTCTTCGTCCCTCTCGCGTTTCTGACAGGTTCGGTGGGGAGATTATTTAACGAGTTCGGAATATCGCTGGCCGTTGCCGTTCTGATCTCAGGGTTCGTTGCGTTGACTCTTACACCCATGCTCAGCTCAAAGATCCTGAAGCCCCTCCACGGAAGCGGCACCAGCTGGGCCTCGCGCGCCTTCGACGCATTCTTTGAGTTCCTCAACCGATTCTACGAACGGCTCCTGAGGGTTGCGATACGGCGGAGGGCGTTGATGCTTTCCATCGCCGGGCTTGCAGTGATCGCAAGCGTCTTTTTCTTCAGGCTGCTTCCGAGCGAGTTGGTTCCCACCGAGGACCGGGGGGCCGCCTTTGGGGTAGTTCTTGCGCCTGAAGGCGCCACGCTCGAGTATACCGACAGATACATGCGCGAGGTGGAGAAGCGCCTCCTCGCGCTCCCCGAAGACCGGGCTCTCTTCACGGCAATCGGATTAGGGTTCGGCGGCCCCGGGAGCGTGACGAACGGCATACTCTTCCTCCCCCTGAAGCCTCGATCCGAACGATCGAAATCGCAGCAGGAAATCGTCCAGGAGCTCTTTCCACAGCTCATCTCGATTCCCGGAGTTCTGGCGTTCGTGATTAATCCACCCAGTCTCGGCGCATCGTTCAGCTCGACGCCGGTCGAGTACGTCCTGCAGGGGGAGAGCTACGATGAGCTGAACAAGGGCGTCGGGGTGATGATGGGAGAGGCGTCAAAGCTCGGGTACATGGTCAATCTTAACACGGACCTTCACCTCAACAAGCCGCAGCTTGACATCAATATCGACCGCGAGCGTGCATCCGCGCTCGGGGCATCGGTTGCGGAAATCGGCTCGACTCTGGAAACGCTCCTCGGCGGGCGAGTTGTGACCAATTTCAAGAGGGGAACGAAACAGTATGACGTCATTCTGCAGATGAAGGCCAGTTCCCGCTCCACTCCTGATGTCATCGACGGAATCTACATCCGTGGAGCCGGCGGTCTCGTTCAACTTGCCAACGTGGTCAAGGTAGATGAAACCCTTGCGCCGAAGGAGTTAAATCACTATAACCGCATCCGTTCGGCAACCATCACCGCAACGCTTCTCCCGGGAAAGACCATCGGAGAAGCGCTGGATGACCTGGACCGCATCGCGCGCGACAAGCTCCCTCCGTCGCTGAAACGGGAATACGCGGGTGAATCGCTCGAGTTCAAATCTTCGAGCAGCAGTCTCTATCTGATGTTCCTTCTTGCGGTCGTGTTCATCTATCTTGTTCTCTCCGCCCAGTTCGAGAGCTTTGTACATCCATTTACGATTCTCCTTTCGGTGCCCCTGGCGGTGTTCGGGGCTCTCCTGACGCTCCTGATCTTTCACCAAAGCCTGAACATTTATTCACAGATCGGGCTGATCATGCTGATCGGGCTCGTCACGAAAAATGCCATCCTGATCGTCGAGTTTTCCAACCAGCTGCGGGCTCGGGGCGAGCCTGTTGCTGAGGCGGTTGTCCAGGCCGCGACCATCCGGCTCCGGCCGATACTCATGACATCCCTTGCCACAATATTCGGGGTGCTCCCGATTGCCATCGGTCTTGGAGCGGGCGCCGAGTCGAGGCGACCGCTCGGGTTAGCCGTTGTCGGGGGACTTTTCTTCTCTACATTCCTGACCCTCCTCCTGGTGCCCGTGGTGTATACTCTCCTCGCACGCTTTGTGAAAACAACAACGGAGCCGGGCATGGGAGAGGAAGCTACAACCCCGGTACAGGAACCGGCGCGAACGGAACAGCTGGCGTAGAAGGATCGGGGAGGGTTCGTGAAGGTTCTCCTCGACACCGACATCGGGTCCGACATCGATGACGCCGTCTGTTTGGCCTACCTGCTTCTGCAGCCCTCCTGCGAGCTCCTCGGGATCACAACTGTCACAGGAGAATCCGATCGCAGGGCAATGATCGCCAGCGCCATCTGCACCGCGGCGAGCAGGAGGATCCCAATATTCCCCGGGGCTCAAGAACCACTCATTTTCCCGCAAAAACAGAATACAGCCCCGCAAGCGGCAGCGATCCACAAATGGGACCATGCGGAGGACTTTCCGCGAGGAGAAGCCGTTGCGTTTATGCGAGAGACGATCCGCGAGAATCCCGGAGAAATAACCCTCCTAACTATCGGCCCACTCACGAATATTGCACTTCTCTTTAAAGTCGATCCTGCGATACCTGATATGCTCGAGGGGATGGTTTCGATGTGCGGTCGTTTCACTGACCAGGTCAAAGGGCCTTATGGCCCCATGGAGTGGAACGCATCGGGAGACCCGCACGCGTCAGCCATTGTTTACCGATCCATGCTCCGCAGGCACCGGACGCTTCCCCTTGATGTCACGAGCTGGGTTTCCCTTGGAGCTGCCGATTTCCGGAGCATGGCGGGAGGCGTCAAAGTATTTGCTCCAGTCCTTGATTTCGCTGAAATCTGGTTCACCGGGCGTTCGGGCACAACGTTTCATGATCCGCTCGCCGCTGCGACAATATTCAGTGAAAACCTCTGCTCCTTCCGGAAAGGTGAGGTTGAAGTAGAACTCGCTGACCAAAGCGCTCTTGGAGCTACGCGCTGGACAGATAACCCCGGGGAGGGACGGCATGAAGTCGCCTTCGAAGTCAAACCGGATCTCTTTTTTGAACATTTCAGATCTGTGATTTCATCAGAAGGTGCATGAGACGCGGGCTGTAAGCTGCCACCGGGATTGACTTTTGACCTGTCTCTTGCCATATTGCTCTTCAATTCTTTCGCACGTATCGAAAGGCCATCAATGATCCGAATTGGGCAGGGAATAGTCGTTCTGTTTCTTCTCATCGGCGCCATGGTGAGTGCCGTTGTAGCTCAGACCAAAGATGGAGAGACATTCCGGGAGATGCGATGGAGGTGCATCGGACCTCACCGCGGAGGAAGGACGGTGGGGGCGACCGGGATTCCGGATCAGCCCAATGTATTCTATTTCGGCGTGAACAATGGCGGTGTCTGGCGGACCGACGATTACGGAAGGACGTGGAATCCGATATTCGATGATCAATCGACCGGATCTATCGGCGCGCTCGCAGTAGCCCCGTCGGATCCATCCGTGCTGTATGTGGGGAGCGGGGAGGGTCTTCAGCGCCCGGACCTGTCGGTGGGAGACGGGATGTTCAAATCGACCGACGCAGGTAAAACCTGGAGTCACAAGGGGCTGGACGACGCGCAGCAGATCGGCGCCGTCATCGTCGATCCAAGGGACTCGAAGCGCCTCTTCGTTGCGGTTCTCGGCCATCCATACGGGGCGAACCAGGAGCGCGGCGTTTTCCGTTCAACCGACGGAGGCGACCACTGGGACAAGGTCTTGTATGAGGACGAGAACACCGGCGCGATCGCCCTGGCGCTTGATCCTTCAAACCCCGACATCATCTACGCGGATCTGTGGTCCTCAAGGCAGGGCCCCTGGGAAAACGGGTCGTGGCAGGGGAAGACGAGCGGTCTCTTCAAATCCATCGATGGAGGGTCGACATGGCATCAACTTACCAGCGGCCTCCCGACACCGGCGCAGGGGTTAGGCAGGATTGGTTTTGCGATATCTCCGAGCGATCCGAAACGCCTTTACGCCGTCGTTGATGCCGGGCAGCTTGGGGGCATCTATCGGTCGGATGACGGAGGCCAGGACTGGATCCGCGTGAACAGCGAAGATCGCATCTGGGGGAGGGGGAGCGATTTTGCGGAGGTTAAGGTTCACCCCAGGAACAAAGATGTCATCTATGTGGCAAATACATCGGTCTACCGTTCTGATGACGGAGGGACGAACTTCAAGGCGATCAAAGGGGCCCCGGGTGGAGATGATTATCACACGATATGGATTAACCCCTTGCAGCCCGATATCATGCTCTTTGCGGCAGATCAGGGTGCGGTTATAACAGTGAACGGCGGAAGGACCTGGAGTTCCTGGTATAATCAGCCGACCGCCCAATTTTATCATGTCATCACGGATAACCAGTTCCCCTACAATGTGTACGGATGCCAGCAGGAAAGCGGCAGCGCGGGTGTCGCGAGCAGGGGGAATGACGGGAGGATCACGTTCCGCGATTGGCATCCGGTTGCAGCCGATGAGTGGGCATACGTCGCCCCCGACCCGCTCCACCCGGACACGATCTACGGCGGAAAGGTCACACGCTACCGCCGGTCCACGGGACAGGTCCAGAACGTGGCACCCGAGGCGATCCGATCGGGAAAGTACAGGGTGCTGAGGACAGCACCGCTCGTCTTTTCCCCGGTCGACAAGCGAACGCTGTATTTTGCGACGAATGTCTTGTTCAAAACTACAACAGGAGGTTTGAGTTGGGATATCATCAGCCCCGACCTCTCCAGGGAAGCCCCGGAAGTCCCAGCGTCCATTGGCATTTTCCGGACCGATGAGTTGGCGAAGCAGCCCCGGCGGGGCGTGATCTATGCTCTTGCTCCCTCGCCGCTCGACTCGCGGATTATCTGGGCGGGGACGGACGACGGCTACGTTCACATCACCTCCGATGGCGGTGCACACTGGAAAAACATCACACCGAAGGCGCTCACCTCATGGAGCAAGATCGCCGGAATGGATGCGAGCCATTTCGACGCCAATACGGCCTACATTGCCGTCAACCGCATCAAGCTCGACGATATGCGCCCCCATATTTTCCGCACCCATGACGGCGGGCGGACATGGGAGGAGATCGTCAAGGGGCTCCCGGTGATGGGGCCGGTGAACGTCGTCCGCGAGGATCCGGTGCGGAAAGGGCTTCTTTTCGCAGGGACTGAGCGCGCGGTCTACGCCTCCTTCGATGACGGGGCCTCATGGAAACCCCTTCGACTGAACATGCCCTCGTCCTCCATCCGGGACCTCGTGATCCACGGCGATGATGCCGTTGCCGCAACGCACGGGCGGTCGTTCTGGATCCTCGACGGAATCTCACCGCTCAGGCAACTGGGTGCCGACGGACGTCCCGCACCAGGGCTCTTCAGGCCCGGCACCGTATACCGTGTGCGGTGGAACATGAACACGGACACGCCCCTCCCCCCGGATGAGGCCTCAGGTGAGAATCCCCCCGACGGGGCGCTCATCGATTACAATCTCCCGCGTGCAGCCGGTGCTGTTTCTCTGGAGGTGTTCGACGCCGCGGACAGTCTGGTGCGAAGGTTCTCGAGCGCCGACGCCCCGGACACCGTCAACGAGAAAGAGCTGAGAATACCGACCTACTGGTTGAAGCCGCAGAAAACACTTTCTGCACAGGAGGGGATGCACCGCTTCGTGTGGGACCTTCATACGGCGCCACCCGACGGTGTCCGGAAATGGTATCCCATTTCCGCGACTCCGAATGCGAGCGCCCCCCAGCCCACCGGTCCGTGGGTCCTCCCCGGAAGGTACAGGGTCGTCCTGCATGCCGGAGGGAAGTTGTACTCACAGCCGCTCGATGTCGCGATGGACCCCCGCGTCGGGGTCCCTCAGGGGGAATTGAGGGAGCAATACGACGTTTCCATGGAATGCAATCGGGGTCTCAAGAGGCTTCGCGAGCTTGGCGCCCGCCTTCACGGGGTACGCGAGAAGATCCGTACTCTGAAAGCAAGAATCAACGATCCGGCTCTGAGGGATTCTCTCTCCAGAGTCGATGCACGGCTGGGCGCATTCAGCGGCACGGGTGATTCCGACGATCTGGACGTTATGTATTCAAGCGTCTCGGCTGTCAAGCGCGGAGAGGAGACCGTAGCAGGACTTTCTACGACGCTCCTCTACCTCATGATCATCGTGCAGGGATCCGATGCGGCCCCGACTCCGGCCCAGGTACTCGCAGTGCGCGATCAGCGAGAGGCGCTCGACGGGCTCTCTCGCCGCTGGGATGATATCGTGCAGACCGATCTCCAACGTGTCAACCTCAAACTCCTCAACCTGAAAATCGAACCGCTGAAGCCGGAGTGACCAACCGCTCCCGGCGTTTGCTAATCCGTACAATTTTCCCTATGTTCAACTCCCGACAATGAAAGGCAACCTCGTTCACCGCGGTATCGCGGCCCTTGTCTTCCTCATCTCCCTGGTTCAGTTTCTCGCGACCGTTCAACCTTCGGTTTCCTTTTGGGATCCGGGTGAAATCTCTGCCGCGGCGTACCTGCTCTTGGTGCCCCATCCGCCCGGCGGGCCGCTCTTCTCCATTGTGGGGCGTGTTTTCGACCTGATTCCTTTCCCGGGAAACATCGGCCTCCACATCAATCTGGTCTCCGTGCTCTCGAGCGCCCTCTCGGTCATGCTCCTGTACCTCGTTGTCGTGATGTTGATCGAGGGAATGACGAGACGTCCTTCCGGCCAGATATTGGATCGACTGATGACGAGGATATGCGCCGCGATCGGCGCGCTCGCGCTTTCGTTCTGCGACACTTTCTGGTTCAACGGGACTGAGTCGAACTATTTCGCGGGAAGCACGCTCCTCTATTCGCTGATCGTCTGGCTGATGCTGGTCTGGAATGCGAAGGCGGAACAGCCACACAGCACCCGGTATCTCGTGATGGCCGCGTTTCTCGTGGGGCTCTCGGCGGGCGTTCACCTGATGAGCGTCCTGGCGATTGCGGCAGTCGTGATGGTCGTGGTATTCCGCCTCAACGTCACGGATGACGAGGCGTGCAGGAAGAGCGCGTATGTCTTTGCCATCAACGCCGGCGCGCTGATTCTGGTGGCTGCGGCGATGTGGGCGAATCAGACTTCCACTCAGCCGCCCACTCCCGATGAATACCACGCGTACGACTCGAACTTCAAACTGGTGATGGCCGCGGTGAGCGCGCTGGTGGTGGGTGTATTCTGGAGGAAGGTATTCAACAAGAATTCGTTTTACCTTGCCATCCTCGCGGCGGGGATTGGAGCAGGCATAGCCTACCCGGGAGTGGTGAAGATTCTTCCCGCGCTGCTGCGTGATATTGCCGGGGATGACAGCTTCACCGGCGCGGTGGCGCTCGCCGGAGTCCTCGCGGCGCTCGGTTATCTCTCCTACTGGCTCCGGAAGAAGGGGATGGTGATGCTGCATACGGCGGTCATCGGTATCATCGTTGCCATACTGGGGTTCACGACCTACACCCTTATTATCATACGGGCGAATCAGAATCCCCCGATGAACGAAGACGATCCAAGGACGTTTTCGGGCCTCGTCACCTACCTGAACCGCGAGCAATACGGCGAATTCCCCATCTTCAAGCGCCGGTGGTCAAGCGAACAGCAGCATCAGACTTCCTGGACGAACTATTCGAGTGATCTCGATTTTGCCTGGCGGTACCAGATCGATCACATGTTCAACCGCTATGTGTTTTTCAATTTCATCGGCCGGCAATCGACCGTCCAGGATACCGGCGTGAATTGGGGCCAGCTCTTCGGGATTCCATTCTTCGTTGCCCTCTTCGGGCTCTACTACCATTTTAGGAATGACTGGAAGATGGCTTCGGTCTTCCTGTTCCTCTTCATTCTGATGGGATACCTCATCGCCTTTTATCAGAACCAGCAGGAGTCCCAGCCGAGGGAGCGCGATTACTTCTACTGCGGCGCATATTTCGTCGTGGCAGTATGGATTGCCCTGGGCATGAGGGGAATCCTGGACATTGTGGGACAGGCTCTCTCCAGATCTTCTTCTGCGAGGCCTGCGCTCTTCGGGGCGCTCGCACTCGGTGTTCTGATGATTCCCGGAAGGATGCTCCAGACGAATTACTTTTCGCACGACCGGTCGAAAAACTGGATCCCCTGGGACACCGCCTATAACCTTCTGCAGAGCTGTCTCCCCGACGCGATCCTCTTTACAAACGGCGACAACGATACCTTTCCCCTGTGGTACCTGCAGGACGTGGAGGGAGTGCGGCGGGATGTCAGAATCGTGAACCTGAGCCTGGTCAATACGAACTGGTACATCAAGCAGCTGAAGAACCTCGAGCCCTTCGGGGCGAAAAAGGTGGCGATCAGTCTCAGCGATGCCGCGATCGATCAGATCCAGCCGATCCGGTGGAAAGCTCGCACGATAACGATACCTGTATCGAAGGACGTGGCGGCGAGATTCGGAACCACCGATACCGCCGTGATCAACCGCGGCGCAATCTCATTCACGATGCCCCACACGCTCCAGTTCGGGGACGTGCAGGCGATCAGGGTCCAGGATATCATCGTAAAGGACATCATCGAACGGAACGCCTGGAAGCGGCCAATATTCTTTGCCATGACCTGCTCCGAGGATACCAAGATCGGCGCGGGCGATTACATGAGGATGGAGGGGTTTGCCTATCAGCTCGTGCCGCAGAAGCGGAACCCGGATGCCGGCGTAGAATTCCTGAACGAGCCGGTCCTGAGGAAATGCCTCCTCGAAGACCAGGAGGGGTACAGCACCAGCTACCGGCCTTCATTCAAATTCCGGGGCCTGAACGACCGGTCGATGTTTCTGGACGACAACCAGGTCCATTACATTCAGAATTACCGGTACGTCTTTGCCCGGCTGGCATCGTACTACATCACGGTGGCGAAGAACAACGCCATGGCGATCAGGACCCTCGACCGCATGTCGGCGCTCATTCCGCCCGACGCCGTCGAGATTGATTACCGTTTCCTCTATAGCATCGCGAACCTCTACTCGAGCGCCGGCGACACCAAAAAGTACCGGGCGCTGGCAGATACCATCGAGACCCTGAGCCTCAAGCAGATCAGGGTGAACCCGACAGATTTCGACGGCTACTACTCGCCATACCGCATCCTTCTCGACATCTACGACAAGGAAGGTGACTATCTGAGAGCCGCCCAGGTCTTGGAGCGCGTGGACAGCGTGAGTCCGGGGAACGCGCAGGTTCGCGCAGAAATAGCGCGGTACAAAGGCATGGCGGCGGCGCCGAAGAGTGACAGCGCCCGGCCTCAAGCGCCGCCGGGGAAGTAACGCAGGCGACGAGGAAAGGGAGTTATTTTCCTTTCCTGATGTAGATATCTCCGTTCAGGTTTTTAAACTGCATCTCGGGTCCTCCTCCGTTCACCGTTCCCGTCATCATTTTGTCGAGCGACACTCTGTACTTGCCCCTCCTCCCCCTGCTGTTGTCTTCAACTTTCGCCGGGGATGTCTCCATCTTGATGTCGAAATCGCTGTAAATCTCCCCCTGCTCGGTCTTCATCTTCATCCGCGCCTTCAGGTTTGCGGGAAATGTCACATCGATCGTGCCGTTGAGCGAGCTGAACGACATCGACTTATCGGGTGTGACGCCGGCGAAGATCACGGTGATATTCCCATTGAGGGCGTCAAGAACCGCCGAGCCGTTGACACCTGAGAGCGAAATCGATCCGTTGGTATTGCTGATTTCGACGTCGCCCTTGACGTTGGAGACTTCGATGTCTCCGTCGTTGATCGTGGTGAGCTTCATCGATGAGTTGGATGGCACCTCGACCGTGAGGTCGAGTGCTCTCCCTCCCAGCATTGCACCGGCACCGATCGTTACGACATTATCGTCTTCTTCGGCAGTGAGACCCGAGTTCGGGTTTGGTATCCGGTGGAGTCCCTTCCTGCGCTCTTTAGCCTCCTGCTCGTCTTCATCGCCCTCTTCATGGCGGACGGTGCCCTCAACGATGACGTCCTTCCCTGAGGTTCCCTTGACGGTAATGCCCCCGGAGATGAGTCCGATCTTTAGGAAGGCGGGCCTCGAAGGGTCTGAGAGGGGCACCGTCAGGCGTTCTCCTCCTTTCGACTGCGAATGGAGCGTGCCGCTGAGAAGGAGGAACAGCACGAGGATAACGGGTGTGAACAGTACTTTCTTCATGTGGCCTTGCTCCTGTGTCGGTGTGATGAGTAATCCTGGCGATTCAGTCTTCATGGTTTTTCACGATGTAAATGCTGCCGTTGAGTGTATCGAATGTCAGAGAAGGTCCGCCGCGGCCCACCCGCGCCAGGAATGACTCGCCGGTGCGGTACCGCCGCTTACGGCCGTGCACGGCGCGCTCCGGCGGCTCGGAGGGGAGGCTGGCGACCTCATAATCTGTGTACACTTCACCGTTAAACGTCTTCAGCCGCAGATCGGCCGACAGATCGTCCTGGAATCCTACCTCGACCTGGCCGTTGACGGTCTTGAAGGTGGAGGCCGACTGGGGATTTCTGGCGAATCCGATTTTGATGTCGCCGTTCACGGTCCGGAATTCTCCCGAGCCCTTGAGGCCGCTCATGGCGATGCCGCCGTTCACGTTAATGATCTGAAAAGCTCCTTCCGCGTTCTTGACGGAAATCTCGCCCTCGTTGATGGTTTTAAGATAGAGGTCGGTCCGCGCAGGAACTCTCAGCTCGAAGTCGTATGTGACAGAGTATCCGTAAAAGTCGCAGTCCATCCCGTGTATCGATCCGTCATCGCGCCGCCAGGGGGCGTCGACGTACAGGCGTATCCGGCCAGGCTCTTCGGTGATTTCAAGCCTCACCTTCTCCTTTGCAACCGAAACGCGCTCCTCCGATTCAGCTCGAATGGTCTCGTGGGCGACGAGGGTAATCTGCGCCTCTCCTGTACCCACTACTTCGATTGAACCGGAAATGTTGTCTACGACGAGGCGGTTCGCTTCGCCCGGCGCAGCGGAAAATCCCAGGGTCTTGCGGATCTCCTCCTTGTGGATTACATCGCCTCTCGCGGCCGCGGAGAGGTGCGGCGACGCGAGGAGGGAGGCGATGACGGTTACGATTGAAGCTTTCATGGTCTCACCTCATATGAGTTGTTGAATCCCCAATTCAAGTTTCTTTCTGACCGCGCTGTTGAGAGCTGTGTCGCGCACCATAGCTCTGAACACCCCCAGAGAGCTCTTTTCATGGAGCTGTACCATGAGATCCACGACAGCGGCCTGCACGAGTGGAGAGGGCTGTTTCGGTAGCGAGCGGAGGAGATCGTCCCTGACATCGGACCGGCCCATGCTTCGTGATAAAGCGTCGAGCGCGGCGAGCCGGACGTTGACGTTCGGATCGTGGCGGAATGCATCGAGGAGGGCAGCGGTGATCTGGCCGTCTGAGGCATCGGTCTGGTAGCTCCAGCTCACGCCGCGCAGCCGCTCGCTCGCCGATTCCTGCTGGAGGAGGGAGATGATCAGGAGCCTGCTCACGCCCCGGACCTCCTCGTGCAGCTCAGCGAGTTCAGCGCCTCCGTCGCGATCGCTCTTCATGTGGTATCCCAGCAGTATGCCGCCGGCGACGGCCGCGAGGCCGAACGCGAGCCCGACCGCGGGCCGCCAGGGGAGGAGCGCCTCAAGAAATCGCCGCCCTGAGGAGGCCGCGGCCGCCCGGGGACGAATCCGCTCGTCTGCGGCAGTCTGGTACGACTCTAACATCTCGCGGAAGCGGACACGCATCGATTCCTTCGGCGCCTCCTCGGGCAACTGTGCGAGAGCATTCCAGACGGTGCCCATCGAGCGATGCTCTTCGCGGCAGGCTGCGCACATCTCCAAATGCTCCTCAATTCTCCTCACGCTCGCCTCGTCGAGCTCTCCGCTCACGTAGGCGGTCAACTCGTCGGATACATGTTCGCTGCTCATGCCTGAGCCTCTCCGGATAGTTGATAAAATATTTTTCTCAGATCGTTCATTGCCCGGTGGACCCGAACCTTCACCGCCTCGACGGAGCATCCGAGGAGGTCGGCAATCGCGGCGTATTTCAGGTTCTGGTACCTGCTCATGACGATAAGTTCGCGCTTTTCCTCCGGGAGCTTCGAGAGGGCTATCTCGAGGGTGGAAAGGTCGTCCCTGAACTCAGGCGAATCGCGGCGCGACGGTTCGTCCGCAATCTCGTGGATGTCTTCGTCATACCTGCTTTCCCGGTTCCGGCGCCGCGCCTCGTCGATACGGACATTGCGCGCGATGTGATAGAACCAGGTGAGGAACTGGCCTTCGCCCCGGAATGTATGCCTGTATTTCAAGATGCGTAAGAACACTTCCTGTACGAGGTCCTCGCTGAGCTCGCTGTCGCGGGTCAGCCGCACGTAATAGTTGTACAACGTTGCGTTGTGACGCTCGAAGAGCGCCGCGAGCTTGTCCAGATCGCCGTCACGCACGCACTCCATCAATTGCATATCCGTCGGTGAATGCACGCCCACCCGATTAAGAGGATCCTGTTGTGATACTAACTCTGCGCGCTACGAAAGGTTACAGGGAATATTGCAATTGGGCCAAATCAATGCAAACACACGGATTTCCCGATTGATTCTCATCGCCGGATTTCATACTTTGTGCCTTGTTTGGGCCGAATCGACACCCTCCACAGATCTTAGGAACGAGTGTCCACCAGCGATTTCTTCAATGCAGCTCCCCTTTTGTCACTTTCGTGTGTCATCCTGATTGTGCTCATTATGGAGTCCCTCGGGAAAAATGCCGCGAACGCCACCTTCCTCATCAGCGTCCTGGGCCTTGTCTTCTGCGGACTGATTTCCGCCGGAACGATCGTTCTCTCCGGGAGTGCCTTCGGCGGTATGCTCGCCTCTGGTGGCTTTGCCAGCCTTTTTTCTGCCCTATTTGCGGTTTCGGCGCTCCTTACGATTCTTCTCTCCCGCGATTACCTCCTAATGCAGAATGCTCATCTTGGCGAGTATTACCTTCTCGTCCTTTTTGCAACGCTTGGAATGATGCTGATGGCGTCGGCAGCGGATCTCATCATCGTATTTCTCGGGCTTGAGCTGATGTCGGTCTGTCTCTACGTTCTGGCGGGATTCATGCGAAAACGGAGCATTTCAAATGAATCCTCACTCAAGTATTTCCTTCTCGGGGCGTTCGCCACCGGCTTTCTCCTGTACGGCATCGCCTTCATCTACGGAGCCGCCGGGACAACCAGTATCCCATTTCTCATCGATCATTTTACGCCCCTCGCGGGCTCACAGTATTTCTGGATAGGGCTCGGATTGGTCATGGTGGGGCTTGCCTTCAAAGTGGGGGGAGTCCCGTTTCACATGTGGATTCCCGACGTCTATCAGGGGTCACCGACGACTGTTTCCGGATTCATGTCGACCGGGGCGAAAGCGGCCGCATTCTCTGCGTTCATCCTCGTCTTCGCCCACCCTCAGTTCGCTGAGCAACCGCGCCTTCGCACGGCGCTTGCGGTACTCTCAGCGGCATCGATGATCCTCGGAAATTTGGTTGCGGTTTCTCAATCGAATATCAAGAGGATGCTTGCATACTCGAGCATCGCGCATGCGGGATACATGCTGGCGGGCCTTGCAGCCATGAATCAGTCAGGGAGAGACGGCATCCTTTTCTATCTGATTGTTTATACCTTCATGAATCTCGGCGCGTTTGGCGTGCTCTCCGTGCTTGAACGGGAGGAGGAGAAGAATCTTACATTCGACGACTATGCGGGGCTCGCGCTCAAAAGGCCGTTTCTTGCGGCTCTCATGGCGGTATTCATGCTCTCACTCGCAGGAATCCCGCCGATGGCGGGTTTCTTCGCGAAATATTACCTCTTCGTTGCCGCAGTTCAGGCAGACCTGACATGGCTTGCGATCGTGGGCGTCCTCACAAGCATTGTCTCGGTGTATTACTATCTCCGCCTTATAATGGCCATGTACTTTCGCGACGGCTCTCCAACTGAATCTCTTCCGATATCGAGAATCGGCATTGCCACTATCGCAATTGCCGCCCTTCTTGTGATCGTTCTAGGAATCTATCCCTCGTCCGTGCTGGCTATTATTAACGGTATTCACTGATCCCATTCTTCCGGTGGAACCGCTCGTTACTGCTCGTGAAATGCGGGACTTCGATCGGTTTGCGGTCGAAAAGCTGCGGATTCCGGCTATTGTCCTGATGGAAAATGCAGCGGCCTCCGCGGTCAGCATTATCTCGAGGAATCATCCTCACCTGGCCGGTATGTTATGTACAGTTTTCTGCGGCAAGGGCAACAACGGAGGGGATGGTCTGGCAATTTCCCGTCATCTGGTGAATCGCGGTGTCCGCGTCCAGGTAGTTCTCACCGGAAAAAAGCGCGAACTTAAGGGTGAAGCAAGGACAAATCTGGACTCCCTCGTTCGGCTGCAGAAGGCTCTCAAGAATAAAAGTATGCTCCGGATCCTGGAGCTCAAATCATCCAGGTCCCTCGCCATGCTCCCGGCTCCGGACCTTGTGATCGACGCGATTTTTGGGACCGGTTTCACAGGTCTGGTGAAAGGGCACGCCAAAGAGTCTATCGAATGGATGAACAGGTTTGAAGGTACAACTATCAGCATCGATGTCCCGTCGGGGCTGGGGGCCGATGATGGAGATCTCGGCGGGGTAGCCGTGGAGGCGGATTCTACCATTACAATGAGCCTTCGGAAGGTCGGTCTTTACTCAGGCCTGGGAAAGGGTTATGCTGGATCAATTGAAGTTGCGGATATTGGATTTCAGCCCCGGGTCGTCAGGCCCTGGAGTCCAAATACCTTCCTTGTTGAGCAGGAGGATGTCTTGGCAGCCATCCCCGCAAGGCCGTTCAACGCCCATAAACATAGTGTCGGGAAGATCTTTGTACTCGCAGGTTCCAGGGGATTGACGGGAGCTGCATTCATGACCGCCTCTGCAGCGATGCGGGTGGGTGCAGGGACAGTGATCCTCGGGACGCCTTCCTCGGTATATCCCATCCTTGCCCGAAAACTGAATGAAGTCATGGTCGAGCCCCTTCCGGAAACATCGGATGGAAGCTTGAGTCTTGCAGCAAGTGACGGAATTCTGAAGCATGCGGCGTGGGCAGATGTCGTGATTATTGGACCAGGACTCTCGCGGAACCCGGAGACGGAGCGAGTGATCCGGAGAACAGCCGGGAAAATCAGAAAACCCATCCTCCTCGATGCTGACGGTTTAAACGCGTTTTCCGGCCGGTTTTCGCTCCTCAAGCGGAGGAAGAACCGCCAGATGATTCTGACTCCGCACACAGGGGAACTGGTCCGATTGACGGGATTCCACGCGAAAGAGATTGAGCGAAAAAGGGTAGCTCTTTCAAGGAACGTCGCCAAGAGCCTTGGCTTAACTCTTGTTCTTAAGGGTTCGCCTACTGTGACTGCATCGGAGGACGGCCTCGTATTTGTAAACTCAAGCGGTAATCCCGGGATGGCCACAGCCGGTTCGGGGGACGTTCTTTCAGGAATCATTGGTGGCTTATGGGCTCAGGGGATGGAGCGAACCAGAGCCGCGGTGTGCGGCGTATTCGTGCACGGAAAAGCCGGAGACCTTGCCCGGGATGAACTGGGCGAAAAGGGAATGATGGCAACCGATATCATCAGGAAGCTCCCGGCTGTGCTCCGATGACGCCTCGCGGAAAGCACTTCCTCCGGTATCAGCTACCAGCAATTCTCTGGGCGCTGGTGATCTTCGCCGCTTCTTCTGTGCCCGCCTCCAGGCTTCCCCGCTTTGTCTTTAGGATCAACGACAAGCTCATCCACGCTTCAATTTTTCTTATACTGGGGTTTTTCGTTTACCGGGCCCTCGAGCTCAGGATCAGACGGGGATCATTCAGCTGGAGAAGGGCCGCCTTAACGGTGTTTGCGGTTGCGGCTTATGGAGTACTGGATGAGATACATCAGATGTTCGTGCCCGGCCGGACCCCTGATGTATGGGATGCGGTGGCGGATGCTCTCGGAGGCATCTTGTCCACCGTTGCGCTCTACCTTATTTACAAAAGAAGAGGTTCTGAAGCATCCCCCTGAGCAAGTCACCGCAAGTCCTTTGCCTTTCAAGCTGAAATTCTGTAACTTCTTAAGAAAATGGAATTTACCGTCGAAGGCCGGGATCGCTCAGCCCGCGCAGGGTTGATTTCGACCGGTCACGGCGTTATCGAGACTCCTTGTTTCATGCCGGTTGGGACACAGGGAAGCGTGAAGTCGATCTCTCCTCGAGAACTGATCGAGGTCGGGGCCTCGGCCATGCTCTGCAATACGTACCATCTCAACCATCGGCCCGGGATCGACGTGATATCGGGGTGCGGGGGTTTGCACCGTTTTATCGGCTGGGAGAGGCCCATTCTTACCGACAGCGGAGGCTTTCAGGTCTTCAGCCTGTCGGGCCTGAGGAAGATCAGCGAGGAAGGGGTGAAGTTTCGTTCTCATGTTGACGGGTCGCCTCACGTCTTCACTCCTGAGAGCGTGGTCGACATACAGCGCAGTTTTGGCTCCGATCTGATGATGGCCCTCGACGAATGCACTCCGTATCCCTGCGCGTTCGAATACGCCGAGAGGTCGAACGATTTGACGCTGCGCTGGGCGGAACGGGGCAGGGCGCGCTTCGCCGGCACGTCGCCGCTCTACGGGCACGAGCAGAGTTTCTTTGGGATTGTGCAGGGGAGTGTGTACCCCGGCATCAGGGAAAAATCTGCCCGCGCTCTGGTGGCGATGGATTTCGACGGGTATGCCATCGGGGGATTGGCGGTGGGCGAACCGGCCGAGGTGATGTATCAGATCACCGCTTTGTGCACGATGTTGCTCCCCGAAGAAAAACCCCGCTATTTGATGGGGGTCGGAACGCCCACGAACCTTCTCGAGTCGATCGATCGGGGTATCGATCTGTTCGACTGCGTGCTTCCGACGCGCAACGGCCGTAATGCCATGCTCTTTACCAGGAATGGTACGCTCAGCATTACGAATGCCCGGTACCGGACAGATACTGCTCCCCCGGATCCCGAGTGCGATTGCTACGCGTGCGCACATTTTACACGCGCGTATCTTCGCCACCTCTTCCAGGTGAAAGAGCTACTTGGGCTGAGGCTTGCGACCCTCCACAATCTGCATTATTATCAGGAATTGATGCGGGGCGCGAGGGGCGCGATACGGGATGGCACCTTCGCGGAATGGAAAGAGGAGCGGCTCACGATGCTCTCGCAGGAAGTAACTGCCTATTCATAACCAATGAACATTTAAAGGAGGTTTGATTGAACGTCATAGAGACATTGTTGATGGCACCCCAGGGAGGGAACGGAGGAGGGGGGATGTTCAGTACCGTGATCATGTTTTCCCTGATCATTCTGATTTTTTATTTCCTCATTCTGCGTCCTCAACAGAAGCGGCAGAAGGAAAGACAAAAACTCCTCGAAAGCCTCCAGAAGGGAGACAAGGTCGTGACGATCGGCGGGATGCACGGCACGGTGATCGGGCTCGAAGAAAAGACCGTCCTCGTGCAGGTGGCAGAGAACGTCAAATTGAAATTTGAGCGCACAGCGATATCGAGTGTTTCGCGAGGCACTGATTCGCCGGCAAAGACATCATGAAGAGCATGAAGTTCAGCGACATCGACTCCGCTGTCAACGACATACGGTCGGGGAAGGTCGTAATCGTGGTCGATGACGAGGACAGAGAGAACGAGGGCGACTTCGTGGTGGCCGCGGAACGCTGCACCCCCGAGATAGTGAATTTCATGGCGATGCACGGGCGGGGAATCATCTGCGTCGCCCTTACCCCACAGCGCACGTCCGAGCTGATGCTCGAGATGATGGTGGACAGCAACACCTCACTACATGAAACACCCTTCACCGTCTCCGTTGATTTCATCCACGGGACGCAGACAGGCGTTTCCGCGCATGATCGCGCGTCAACGATCAGGGCGCTCATCGATCCCAAGACGAAGCCCAGCGATCTCGCCCGCCCCGGACACATCTTTCCCCTCCGGGCCATAGAGGGAGGGGTGCTGCGGCGTGCCGGCCACACGGAGGCGATCGTGGACCTCTGCAGGCTTTCGGGCCTCACTCCCGCGGGGGTGCTCTGCGAGATCATGAATGAAGACGGGTCTATGGCCAGAGTGCCTCAGTTGCAGGAAGTGGCCAGGAGGTTCGGTTTGCGTCTGATCACGGTCAAAGACCTCATCCACTACAGGATGCAACGGGAGACGCTCGTCCACCGTGTGGTGAGCACGACCCTCCCGACACGCAATGGAGTGTTCGATATCCATCTCTACCGGAGCGAAACCGACAGCAAGGAGCACGTCGCGCTTGTCAAAGGGACAATTTCCGGAGAGACTCCTGTCCTCGTGAGAGTGCACTCGGAATGTCTCACGGGGGACGTCTTCGGCTCCCGGCGCTGCGACTGCAACGATCAACTTAATGCCGCACTCAGAATGGTCGAAAAGGAGGGACGCGGGGTCGTCTTGTACATGAGACAGGAAGGCCGCGGCATTGGCTTATCGAACAAGCTGAAGGCCTATAAACTGCAGGACGGGGGGATGGACACGGTGGAGGCGAACGAAAAGCTCGGCTTCAGGCCCGACCTGAGGGATTACGGAATCGGCGCACAGATTCTCCGCGAACTTGGAGTGCGTAAAATGCGCCTGATGACCAACAATCCGAAGAAGGTAGTAGGCCTGCACGGATACGGCCTGGAAATCGTTGAAAGGGTACCTCTTGAAGCGGAGGCTCACGAGCTAAATGAGAAGTACCTTAAAACCAAGAGGGATAAGCTTGGCCATCTCATTCTCGTCGACAAGGAAAAAAAACGATGATTTCCCTTGCTTTTCTATAACGAGCTTGGTAGATTAAAGGTACTGAATATCCTTCAGCCACCATTCAGGCCGGGCCGGAATGATGGCTTTTCTTTTTATCTCACTACAATCCCGTAGGAAATCCGAACGAGGCAGCGTCATGGTGGATGCCAATAAAAACAACGGCATCGTGTATCTCACACGGGAGCGCCTGGTGGAACTTGAGCGCGAGTTGCACGAACTCAAGCTCAACGGCCGGGCGGAGATGGCCCGGAAGATTGCGGAGGCGAGGGCACATGGAGACCTCTCGGAGAATGCGGAGTACGATGCCGCCAAGGAAGAACAACAGCATCTGGAATTAAAGATCGCCAAATTGGAGCATACGCTTTCCCGCGCGCGTATCATAGAAAGCAAAGAGCTTCCCAACGATAAGGTCTATATTCTTTCCAAGGTTAAGTTAAAGGACCTCAAGACGAATGAGATCGTCTACTATACCCTCGTTTCACCGGAGGAGGCCGACTTCGAGCGCAATAAGATATCCGTGACCTCCCCGCTGGGGAGAGGTCTGATGGGAAAAACGGAGGGAGAATCAGCGAAGATCCAGGTCCCGGCGGGAACGCTCGAGTATAAGATTCTTGAAATCTCGAGGTAGAGGCACGCCCCGGAGCACCCCCGCACCACGTGCATGATCCCGCGCCGCACCCGCGAAGGCGCCCCAACAGCGCGGAATATCCCGATTGTTTGCGCAGACTCAAAAATTTCAGTATATTGTCGTGTTTTTAATGCGGGAATAGCTCAGTTGGTAGAGCGTCACCTTGCCAAGGTGAATGTCGCGGGTTCGAATCCCGTTTCCCGCTCGAGGCGCTCATAAGAGGATCTGATCAGTACGCCTCGGCATGAAGCTGCCCCGCCGCCCCCATCCAGGTAGCGGGGCTTTATTTTGGCATAGTTGGCGCCGTACCCAAGTGGTAAGGGAGAGGTCTGCAAAACCTTTATGCGGCGGTTCGAATCCGCCCGGCGCCTCTCGGTTGTGTTTCTCGGGTGCGGGTTACAGCATCGATCGCCGGGGTGGCGAAACTGGTAGACGCACAGGACTTAAAATCCTGTTCTCCGCAAGGGGAGTACCGGTTCAATTCCGGTCCCCGGCACCCTTGGGCCGGGTAGTGCGGGCTCTTAGCTCAGTTGGTTAGAGCGCTACCTTGACATGGTAGAGGTCACAGGTTCGACTCCTGTAGAGCCCACTCAGGTTCAGATTCCTCCGCTCATGGAAGCGATTCGATTAACATTCCCCGACGGCAGCGTAAAGGAATTCGAGAAAGGCGTCTCCGGCCTGGATGTCGCGAAATCGATCTCGAATTCTCTCGCGCGAGAAGCCCTTGCAGTTGAGTTCAACGGCGAGGTATGGGATCTTTCGCGGAAACTCGGGAGCGACGGGACCCTCAAGATCCTGCTGTGGAAGGACCCGGGGGGCAAGTACGCATTCTGGCACAGCTCTGCGCACCTCATGGCTGAGTCGGTCGAATCACTCTTCCCGGGAACAAAATTCGGGATCGGGCCGCCAATCGAGAATGGTTTCTATTACGACATCGACATGGGCGACCATTCCCTCTCGACGGAAGACCTGGCCGCCATCGAAGCGCGGATGGTTGAGTTCGCGAAGCGGGACGTGCCCTTTATCCGGGAGGAAAAATCATGGGACGACGCGATTGCCTATTTCAGGAAGAAGGATGATCCATACAAGCTCGAGCTGCTCGAGGGCCTGAAGGGCCAGGTCATCAGCTTTTACAAGCAGGGAAATTTCGTCGACCTCTGCTACGGACCGCACATCCCGTCGACGGGAAGAATTAAGGCGATTAAATTGCTCCACGTTGCCGGGGCGTACTGGCGGGGTGACGAGAAACGAAAAATGCTCCAGCGGATTTACGGGGTGAGTTTTCCCTCGAAGAAGGAGCTTGATGAGCATCTCTTCCGTCTCGAGGAGGCGAAGAGGCGGGACCACAGGAAGATCGGCAGGGAACTTGAGCTGTTCGCATTTCATGACATTGCGCCCGGCGCGCCGTTCTGGCTCCCGAAGGGCATGATCGTGTTTCGCGAGCTTGAAGCATTTCTCCGTTCTGAGCTTGACAAGAGGGGGTATCAGGAGATCAGCACCCCGATCATGGTGAAAAAGGACCTGTGGGAGCAATCCGGCCACTGGACCCACTACAGGGAGAACATGTTTACGCTGGAGAACGAAGAGACGATCTTCAGCCTCAAGCCGATGAATTGTCCTGAGAGCACGTACGTCTACCGCCACAGGGTTCGAAGCTACAAGGATCTTCCGCTCAGGTTCTCCGAGATCGGCAGGCTTCACCGAAATGAGCTTTCCGGCGCGCTGGGCGGGATGTTCAGGGTCCGGCAAATCACGATGGACGACGCCCACATCTATTGCCGGCCCGACCAGATTCTGCAGGAAATCGACGGGTTGATCGAGCTGGTGTCGCATTTCTACTCAGTGTTCGGCCTGAAGCCTTCGTACAACCTCTCAACCCGTCCGGACAACGCGATGGGCGACGTTTCTCTCTGGGAACAGGCCGAATCGAGCCTCGAGCGCGCGCTCAGGAACAGGAATATCAACTTCACGCTCAAGCCGAAGGACGGGGCATTTTACGGCCCGAAGATCGACATTCAGATCGAAGACGCGATCGGCCGCTCGTGGCAGGTAGCGACGATCCAGCTCGATTTCGTGATGCTCCCCGAACGCTTCGAGCTGGAGTACATCGCTGAAGACGGCTCTCGCCGCCGTCCCGTTTCGATCCACCGCGCAATCTTCGGATCGTTCGAGCGGTTCATCGGGATCATTACCGAGCATTTTGTGGGTGCATTTCCCACGTGGCTGGCTCCTGTACAGTCTGTTGTGCTTCCGATTACCGATGCTTCGCTTGACTATGCGGGCAGGGTTTGCGATCTTCTGAAGGCGGAAGGCGTACGTGCCGAGGCCGATTCGCGCAACGAGAAGATCGGCTTCAAGATCAGGGAGTGGGAGTTGAAGAAGGTTCCCTACATGCTGGTCGTGGGAGAGAAGGAGAAAGCCGCGGGGGAGGTAGCAGTCCGGCAGCACACCAAGGGGAATGTCGGCAACATGACCTCCGAAGCGTTTCTTCAGAAGCTCAGGCATGAAATAACTCAGAAACTCATCACCTCACAGGAGAGAGATCATTAAGGGTTCAGACCGCGTCCGCGTCAACGAAGAAATCCGTGTGCCCAAAGTCCGCATCATCGATGATGCGGGACAGCTGGGCATCATGACTCCCGCTGAAGGAATAAAGCTTGCCCAACAGCGGGGTCTCGATCTGATCGAGATTGTTCCCAATGCCGTGCCGCCCGTCTGCAAGATCATGGACTTTGGAAAGTTCAAGTATGAGCAGACAAAGAAAGACAAGATTCAGCGGAAGCACCAGCACGTCACGCAGCTGAAGGAGCTTCGCTTCCATCCCAATACGGATGACCACGATTTTGAATTCAAGACCCGCCATGCCCGCCGGTTCCTGGAAGAGGGCCATAAGGTGAAGGCGACGGTTGTGTTCAAGGGGAGGGAGATAACCTATAAGGAGCACGGCGAGGAGATGCTGCGCCGGCTTGCCGAGCAGCTTGCAGACGTCGCCAAGGTGGACCAGGTGGCGAAACTCGAAGGGAGAAGCATGGCCATGATTTTCGCTCCCGACCGCGGGGGGAAGAAAAAGGCCGAACAAAAGGAAAGCGCAGAGCCAAAACACTAACAGGACACAGTCATGCCGAAGATGAAATCAGATTCCGGAGCGAAAAAACGCTTCAAGAGAACCGCATCCGGAAAATTCAAGCGCCGCAAGGCGTTCCGGAGCCATATCCTCTCTTCGAAATCGAGCAAGCGAAAGCGCCATCTCCGTAAGGCCACGCTCGTCGATAAGACGGAGCAGAAAAAGATCGAGACCATGATTCAATCGTGACGAGTTCAGAATAAGGAGACACATACACTATGCCCCGCTCACAGAATAAAGTAGCCTCACACCGCCGGCGCAAGCGCATCCTCGCTCGCGCGAAAGGATACTGGGGCTCGAGAAGCAAAGTCCTCACCGTTGCGAAGCACCACATCGACAAGGCAGGACAACACGCCTACCGGGACCGGCGCCTGAAGAAGAGGGAGTTCCGCACGCTCTGGATCGCCCGGATCAACGCCGCGGCACGCCTGCATGGGACTACGTACTCGAGACTGATGGCTGCGCTTGACAGGAAAGAAGTCGTCATTAACAGGAAGGTATTGTCCGACCTTGCTTCCCGGAGTCCTGAGGCCTTTGCTGAGATTGTGAAGTTCGCCGGCGTCTCGCGCTGAACCCCGGGGTCCCCTCGAGTGACTGAGAGGACTTGTACGCGCCATGAGCGTCGCTAGCCCACAATCGGAAATCGAGCAGGTCCGGCAGGACGCGCTTTCAGAAATAACTTCCGTCCATGACCGCGGCGGGAGTGAATCCTTCCGTATCCGATTCCTCTCCCGGAAGGGAAGAATCGCTTCTCTCTTCGACCTTCTCAAGAACGCAGCCCCCGACGAGCGCCCTGCACTGGGGAAGCAGCTGAACGAGATCCGCGCCTTAGTCCAGTCGCTCCTCGATGACAAAGAGGCTTCCTGGAGGCCTGCCGCCGCGCCGTCGTCTCGAACTGACCTGACCCTCCCTGGAAGAAGCCGGTGGATCGGTTCCAGGCACCCCCTTTCCCAAACGCTCCTCGACATTGAAAATATCTTTCTCGGGATGGGGTTCCGGATCGCGGTGGGACCCGAGATCGAGGATGATTATCACAATTTCGAAGCTCTGAACTTCCCCCCGGACCATCCCGCCCGTGACATGCAGGACACCTTCTTCATTTCGGGGAAATATCTTCTGAGGACCCACACTTCTCCCGGCCAGATCCGCGTAATGGAACAGCAGCAGCCTCCGGTGCGCGTGATAGTTCCCGGCAGAGTCTACAGGAATGAAGCCATCAGCGCTCGAAGTTACTGCCTCTTCCACCAGGTCGAGGGACTCTATGTCGATCGGGGCGTCACATTCAGCGAGCTGAAGGGGACGGTCCTTTCGTTTGCAAGGCAATTATTCGGAAAGGAGATCAAATACCGCTTCCGGCCAAGCTATTTCCCGTTCACAGAACCAAGCGCAGAAATGGACATCAGTTGTATTTTCTGCTCCGGGAAAGGGTGCCGGGTCTGCAAATACACCGGATGGCTTGAGATCCTGGGGTGCGGCATGGTAGATCCAAATGTCTACCGGTTTGTCGGTTACGACTCCGATCGCTATACGGGCTACGCCTTCGGGATAGGCGTCGACAGGGTGGCAATGCTTCGACACGGGATCGATGATATCAGGATCCTCTTTGAAAATGACCTAAGATTCTTGAAGCAATTCTGATAATAGCCTGATAAATGAAAGTTTCTGTCAATTGGCTCAAGGAGTATATCGACATCGATGCCTCCGTCGACGAGTTGGCCGAACGGCTGACCATGCTCGGTCTTGAAGTGGAAGATATCGAAAAGCTGGGAGCTGAGTATACCAACATGGTGGTCGGGAGGGTGCTCGAGGTCAGGCGTCATCCCTCGGCGGACAGGCTTACGGTCTGTCTGGTGGATCCGGGAGGGAGCCATCTTCAGATCGTTTGCGGAGCACCCAATGTGGCCCCCGGGCAGATCGTCGTTGTTGCCCTTCAAGGCGCGGAAGTACCTCACAACCAGCACGATCCGGAAGGCCGTCCCTTTGTCGTGTCAACAATCAAGATCAGAGGCGAGAATTCTCAGGGAATGATCTGCTCCGCCTATGAGCTTGGTCTCGGAGACGATCGGGACGGGATTCTGCTCCTCAATCAAAAAGCAATCCCCGGGACTCCACTTGCACGGTATCTTGGCACGGAAGATACCGTGCTTGAAATTGGAATCACTCCTAACAGGCCAGATGCACTCAGCCATGTAGGAATCGCGCGTGAAATCGGAGTCATTTATTCACGCAAGGTTCGGCTTCCGGCAAAACCGCTGAAGGAAGCCAAAAAAAACGTTTCGGCGATGGTCACGGTGGTGATTGAAGATGTGCTGAAGTGCCCGCGATACACCGGACGAATCGTTTCGGGGGTCACGATTGGTGAATCACCCACCTGGATCCGGAATCGTCTGAGCGCAGTTGGCATTCGACCGGTTAATAATGTCGTCGACGTAACCAATTATGTCTTAATGGAAATTGGCCAGCCCCTTCATGCCTTCGATTATGATCGTATTAACGGAGCATCGATCATTCTCAAGGCGGGGACACCCGGGCAGCCGTTTGTCGCCCTCGATGGAAAGACCCGTATCATGCGGGGATCGGAACTCTTGATCTGCGACCTGAAGGGTCCGATAGCCATCGCAGGGATCATGGGCGGTGCGAATACGGAGATCACTCCGAAAACAAAGTGCGTCTTTATTGAAAGTGCCCACTTTAATGCCGTGAGCATACGCAGGACATCGAGGTACCTGGGTCTCTCGACCGATGCTTCTCAGCGCTTCGAGCGGGGATCGGATCCCAACATTACTGATTGGGCCGCCGATAGGGCCGCATATCTTATTAGGGAGCTCTGTGGGGGTGAGATTCTGAAAGGACGCATCGACGTTTATCCGCGGAAGATACAACCCAGAAAAATAAAATTAAGGGTTGAGAAGGTGAATGAGGTATTGGGTACATCTCTTGGAGGAAAGGAGATTTATGGACTCCTTAAGAGAAACTCATTGACCCTCCATGAACCGCCCGGAAAATCCGAAGGGCGCACGCTATCGGTCGAAGTCCCGACACGGCGGCCGGATATTGAGCGGGATATTGATTTAATAGAAGAGATTGCGAGGGTGTACGGATACGACAAGGTTCCTGTCAAGACGCAGACCCTCCTTGATTATCCCGAGAGCTCGACAGACCGGGATTTCGAGGGGTTCCTGAGGAACTGGCTCGAAGGTGCTGGTTTTAATGAAATTGTGACAAACAGTATGACCGAAGTTGGAATTGCGGCACTCGCATCAGAGCGCTATGTGGGAATCGCCAATCCGATCAGCAGGGATATGGCAGCCCTCAGAACCAGCCTCATTCCGAGCCTGCTGGCTGTAGTCAGACACAACATCGATCATGGTGCGAATGATCTGCGACTCTTTGAGATAGGGAAAACCTATTTTAAGAACGGGAGCATGGAAGACCCTTCAGCCCCAGGCGGATTTACAGAGGATTCGAGGGTGATTATTGGGTTGGTTGGCATGGCTTCCCCAAGAGGATGGCATGCCGCGCCCCGAAAATGCGATCTTGGAGATATAAAGGGGGAGGTGGAGGCGTTGCTCGATAAGATTTTCCTTGACAAAATTAAATTTATTCCTTATTCTACCACCAAAGCTTTAACTGACATGGGGATAGCCGTTGAAATTAATGGGCGACAAGCCGGATACTTCGGGAGGGTGGGACGCGAGGAATTGAAGCAATTCGATATCGAAGATGAGGTCTTCGTGGCCGAGTTGTCCATTGAAGCGTTGCGCGAGCACGCCGGAGGAATTCGCAAGTACCGTCGCTTACCAAAGTATCCTGTAGTTTTGCGTGATATTGCCATAACAGTTGACCGGCAGGTCGAGATTGCAAGGATTGCTGAGGTTATTCATGACGCAGGGGCTCCCCTTCTGTCGAAGGCGACTCTGTTCGACGTGTACATGGGCGAACAGGTCAATTCCTCCAAAAAGAGTTGTGCATTTGCTTTAGAGTTTATGTCCGAAGATCATACTTTAACACAACAAGAAGTGGATGGGGTCATGAAAAAGATCATCGATAAACTAGACTCCGCTCTTCACGCAAGCCTACGGACATAGGAGACCGCCCGTGAACCAATCCACTGTCGAGGTCGAGGCAGCTGTGCCTCGGGACAACAGCAACCTTGAGACCGCCTTCAAAGCGATCTGGGAAAAGGCCCGGGCCGCTTCCGAGTTGATCCGGCAGCTGAGAGATGAGAAGAGAACGCTCTCTCAAAGGGTGGCGGAGCTGGAAACGCAGGTTCAGAGGCAGGATCAGGAGTTGCGGAGCCTGAAGGCGGAGCACGCAGATCTGTTGAGTTCGACCGGGGACAACGTATTGACAGGAGACGAAAAGGAGCGGCTCAAAGGCAAGATCCGTGACCTGATCGTTAAGATCAATTCTTATTTGTAACCCGATATGTTTGACTAGGGAGAAATCGGACTACTTTCAGACGACGAGAGGGCTGATTCAACGATGACAACAGACGGCAAGAGCATAAAAGTCAAAATCTTCGGTTCTGAGTACCCCCTTCGCGGTGAGAGTGAGGAGCTCACCAAAAAGGTGGCAGGGTATGTCGACGGAATGATCAGCACTATCTATGATAAGATTCCAGAGCAGCCCCCCTTAACAGTCGCTGTACTTTCGGCACTGAATATCACCGAAGATCTGTTCAAGGAAAGGGAACGCAATCGGGAGCTTACCGATCTCCTTGAACAGGAGACGTTAAAGATCAGCGACTATCTCGATCAGTGCGTAAGAGCTGAAGCGTAGTAGAGGTTTTCTTCCTGTTCTTTACATAGAGGATGGTGCGTTCAACCGGACGGTTTAACCGCACTGTCGGCCTAAGATAGGAAGCGTAGGCTTCCTGTCGGTGAGTCAAACATATTAAAGAATCTGACAAGTTACTTTAATAGGGAACTCGACTCATGGGCGTCGTATTACGGGCCTCGATCCCTCTAAAGGGGATTCTGCCGCGGCTTGCTGTTGGAGCCGGGCGGACAGTGGAAGTAAGAAACGCTCAGGGGAGTACCCACCGTGTCTTGAAAGAGATTCTTCAATACACACGACTCTCAGGCTGCGTGCGGTTTTTTATTTGTTCGACTCGACGGGGCCCGGGAGCATCACGTTGGAGGAAGCATGACGCTTGAAGTTCAATTCCTGATTCCGGGCCTGGCGCTCCTTCTGGGCGGCTTTTTCGCCTTCGGATGGTTCGTCAGCATCAGAGTCGGGAAAAATAAGGTCGAATCCGCCCAGGACCGCGCCGCAAAGATCGTCTCAGAGGCCGAGAAGGACGCCGAAAACCTCAAAAAGGAGAAGCTCCTCGAGGTAAAGGATGAATGGTACAGGAAAAAGCAGCAGTTTGATCAGGAGGCAAACACCAAGCGAGGGAAGATTCAGGCCTTCGAAAAGCAGCTCGGGGACCGGGAGGAAAACCTTGAACGCAAGGTGGAACTATTCAATAAGAAAGAGAGAGACTTAGCCTCGCTGAAAGGAACTCTTGAAGAGCGGCTGAAGGCGGCAGAGGAGAAGAACGGCTCGCTCGACCGAATCATCATGGAAGAGAACCAGCGTCTTGAACGAGTTTCGGGCCTCTCTCGTGAAGAAGCAAAGAAGATACTCCTTGAGAACCTGGTGAACGAAACGAAGACGGAAGCGGCCCAGATGCTCAAGGACCTCCGGGATACCGCGAGAGGGGAGGCCAAGAAGGAAGCCCAGAAAATCGTCATCCAGGCGATTCAACGGACTGCCGCTGACCACTGCGTGGAAACGACCGTGAGCGTGCTCCATATTCAGAGCGATGAGATGAAAGGGAGGATCATCGGGAAGGAGGGGAGAAACATCAGGGCTTTCGAGGCAGCAACGGGGGTGGACGTTATCGTGGATGATACGCCGGAAGCGGTCATCCTTTCGGGGTTCGATCCACTCCGCCGGGAAGTGGCCCGAATATCTCTTGAGCGGCTGATCGCCGACGGACGCATCCACCCGGCACGCATCGAAGAAGTCGTGGAAAAAGTCCGGCATGAGCTTGATGAAGAGCTTCTTCATGTCGGCGAGAATGCCATACTCGAGAGCGGGTTACACGGCGGACATCAAGATCTTCTTCGCCATATAGGGCGCATGAAGTACCGCTCAAGCTACGGCCAGAACCTTCTCTCCCATAGCCTTGAGGTGGCTCACCTCACGGGCCTGATGGCGGCGGAGTTCGGCTTCGATGCCCAGATTGCCAAGCGCGCGGGCCTTCTTCACGACATCGGAAAGACAGTTGACAGGAACGTGGAGGGTCCTCACGCTCTGATCGGATTCGACCTGCTGAAGAAGTTCGGGGAGCATCCTATCGTCGTCAACGCAGTCGGTTCGCACCATGAAGACATACCAATGGAGCACCCTATCGCGGCGCTGGTGCAGGCGGCAGACGCTATCAGCGGCGCCCGGCCCGGCGCCCGTCGGGAATCGGTTGAGGCGTACGCGAAGAGGCTGGAGCGCTTGGAAAGCATGGCCAAATCGTTCGACGGGGTTTCGAATACCTACGCGATCCAGGCAGGCCGCGAAATCAGGGTCATTGTGGAACACGAAAAAATTGACGACACACGCGCAGACCAGCTCGCACACGACATTGCCAAGAAGATTCAGGCTGAAATGGGATATCCCGGCCAGATCAAGGTCACGGTGATCCGGGAGACTCGCGCGATCGCCTACGCCCGCTGAGAGCCCGAGACTCCGATGTCGCCGCTGGCGGTAGGGATCACGGGAGGAATTGGCGGGGGAAAGACCCGCGTGGCGAACATATTCAGGAAGCTCGGAGCTACAGTCCTCTTTGCGGATCGTATGGCCTCTGATCTGATCGATTCGCGGAAGGAGATTCGAGCCCGCATTGAAAAAGCGCTCGGCGGCTCGGCACTACTCCCCGACGGGAGGCTCAATCGAAAAAAGGTGGCTGAGAAAGTGTTCTCGGACCCGCGGTTGAGAGAAAAACTGAATGCGATTGTCCACCCATTCGTCCTGAAGATGATCGCCGAGCGGATCTCGCGCTTTAGACGCGAACCATCCGGCCCTCTCATCATGGTTGAAGCAGCCCTCCTCTACGAAGCCCGCGCCGTACGGTTGTTCGATTACATTATCGTCGTCGACGCTCCGGAGGACGTGCGGATCAGCCGGGTGACGGAACGCGACCGGTCGACTCGCCCCGAGGTACTCAGTCGCATCAAATCCCAGCTTCCGGCGGAGCACAAAGCCTCCCGGGCCGACTTCATCATCCGTAATGGAGGAGATGCGGCTTCACTCGAAAAGAGCTGCCGGTTCCTCTACCGGATCCTTGTCGAGATGTCCTCCCGCCCCCCAAAGCATTAGTCCCTCCCGTGGAATTCCGTTCTGATGTTCTGATCATCGGGAGCGGGATCGCCGGGCTCTCGTTTGCGCTGAAGGCGGCCGATGCCTGCTCTGTATCGCTCATCACCAAGAAGCAAAAGGCGGAATCGAACACCAACTACGCTCAGGGAGGGATTGCGGCGGTTGTGTCGTCCGAGGATTCATTCGACCTTCATATGCGAGACACCCTCGACGCCGGGGTGGGACTCTGTCACCTCGACGCTGTGGACGCTCTCGTACGGGAAGGTCCGGCCAGGCTCCGCGAACTCATCGATCTGGGAGTCGCATTCACCAGGCAGGGGACCGAGCTCGACCTTGCCAGGGAAGGAGGTCACTCGAAGAACCGCATCGCGCATGCTCATGATCGAAGCGGATGGGAGATTGAGCGGGCGCTCCTCCAGCAAGTGGCATCGCACCCTCGCATCACGGTCTATGAGAATCATCAGGCCATCGACCTCATCACCGAGCACAATCTGGGGATGCCGGTATCCAGATCGCAGCCGATCCACTGCTGGGGGGCGTATGCGCTTGACGTGGAGTCGAACGCTGTAAAGACGTTTCTCGCCCCCGTGACGGTGCTCTGCACTGGCGGGGTGGGCCAGGCCTACCTTCATACGACCAATCCTCCGATCGCCACCGGTGACGGCGTCGCAATGGCGTATCGGGCAGGCGCCGAAATTGCGAACATGGAATTCATCCAGTTTCACCCTACGACGCTTCATCGTTCCGGCTCGCCCGCATTTCTCATCTCCGAGGCGATACGTGGTTTTGGCGGAGTGCTGCGGAATCTCTCAGGGGAAGAATTCATGCAGCGGTATGATGAGAGGGGTTCTCTTGCGCCCCGCGACATCGTGGCGCGAGCCATCGATACCGAATTGAAGAAACGGGGCGATGCATACGTTCTTCTCGATCTTCGTCATCTTCCGCCTGACCGGGTAAAGGAGCGCTTCCCCCATATTTACGAAACCTGCCTCGTCAGGGCGAAGCTCGACATCACCCGGGAACCGATTCCGGTGGTCCCGGCCGCACACTATTCCTGCGGAGGGGTCGTCACCGACCTGAACGGACGGACCACCATCCTTCAACTCTACGCCTGCGGGGAAGTCGCGATGACGGGGGTCCACGGCGCAAACAGGCTCGCAAGCAACTCCCTTCTGGAGGCGGTCGTGTTCTCTCACAGGGCCTTCCAAGACGCCCGGAGGGATTTCTCGGGCTCCCGGCCGTTGCTTCCCGAGGTCCCTCCCTGGGACGAAAGCGGAACATTCGACGCGGAAGAATGGGTTCTGGTCGAGCACGACCGGACCGAGATTCAGCAGATCATGTGGGATTATGTTGGGATTGTCCGCTCCGACCTGCGGCTCGAACGAGCGCGGCGGAGGCTTCAGCTGATTTCGGAGGAGATCGAGAATTTCTACAAGCGGACAAAGGTCGTCGAGGGCCTCATCGAGCTGCGCAATCTGGCGACCGTCGCATCGCTGATCGTCCGGTGCGCGATTATCCGGACCGAGAGCAGGGGTCTCCATTTCACGACGGATTTCCCGAAGCGCGACGACGAACACTGGTGCCGCGACACCCGCATCTCCCTCTGGGATGCCCCCGACGCCCCGTCGAATTGAGTACGAAACCAATTTTGCGTACATTCTCACATGATTCACTCGCGCGGCGACTCCCGTCCGGATCCTATACCCGATAAGCCGCGCGATCATTGCGGGGTTTTCGGCATCTACGGCCACCCACAGGCGGCCCTTCTCACCTACTACGGCCTCCATGCGCTCCAGCACCGCGGACAGGAAGGCTCCGGCATCGTTTCCTCAAGCTTTGATCCCGATAGAAACAGGCACAGATTTCACGTGCACAAGGATTTTGGCCTCGTGAACGACGTCTTCCGCGAGGATCAGGTGTTGACGGACGTGCTCAGGGGGAATCTGGCTGTCGGCCACAACCGGTATTCAACTGCCGGATCGGCCGAGAACAAACTGAACATCCAGCCCCTGACCGTGAACTATCGGGGCGGGAATGTCGCGATCTCGCACAATGGGAATCTGACAAATTTCACCCGGCTGAGGAAAGTCCTCCAGGATGAAGGAACGATCTTTCAGACCACCTCCGACACGGAGATCATCCTTCATCTGATCGCACGCAGCCGTGAGCGGGATCAGATCAAGCAGATTATCGACGCCCTCGATCAGGTCGAGGGTGCATTCTCTCTCGCCCTCCTGACCGATGACAAACTGGTCGCCGCCCGCGATCCGCACGGGTGGAGGCCCCTCGCCGTCGGCAGGCTCGATCAGGGATATGTTGTGGCGTCGGAGACCTGCGCCTTCGACATCATTAACGCGGAGTATATCGGCGAAGTCGAGCCGGGGGAAGTTGTGGTATTCGACGAGGAGGCCCTGCAGACGGGCAGGATTAAGTCGTTCCACCTCCGCAAGAACAACACCCGCCATCATTTTTGCATTTTTGAATACATTTATTTTTCCCGTCCGGACAGCCGGGTCTTCGGAGAGAGCGTCGATAGCGTCCGCCGCCGTCTCGGCAAGGCACTGGCCGAGGAGCACCCCGCCGGAAAAGAGGGGGAAGAGGTGGTCGTCATCAATGTTCCCGACTCCAGCAATACGGCAACGATCGGCTACGTCAGCGAGAACAACAGACTGGGCAAGAACAGCGAATTCGAGATGGGCCTTATCCGGAGCCATTACGTGGGAAGGACCTTCATCCAGCCTGCGCAGGACTCCCGCGAGATGAAGGTGCGAGCAAAATTTAACACGGTCAAGAGCATCCTGAAAGGGAAGAAAGTCGTTATTGTCGACGACTCCATCGTTCGAGGCACCACGATCACGCAGCTCGTGGCGCTGGTACGAAAGGCGGGAGCGGAAGAAATCCATGTCCGGGTCACCTCCCCGCCGATCCGCCACCCCTGTCATTACGGAATGGACTTTCCGAGCGAGGAGGAACTGATTGCGAACAGGTGCGGAGGAGACGTGGAGCGCGTTCGCGGCGAGCTGGGAGTTGATACCCTGGGATATCTTTCGCTCGAGAAACTCCTGGCCTCGGTTCCCCGGAACGGGGGCGCTTCCTACTGCACCGCATGCTTCAGCGGAGAGTACCCGACCCCGATCGAGGCTCCCGCCTCCAAGGATGAAAACGAGATCTGAGGCTCGATGGAGGCATCCGTCTGGACCTTCTCCAACCTTTTGAGCCTCGCCCGGCTCCTCCTCACCGTCCCGATCGCCGTTCTACTGGCTGCGGGCGATCATTCTTCCCGGACTCTGGCGGCCGTTCTCATCGTCGTCGCGATCCTCACCGATTTCTTTGACGGCCTTGTTGCGCGCAAGCTCGGGCAGGTGACGGAGTTCGGAAAGATCGTCGATCCGCTTGCGGACAAAATCGCGGTGGGCGTTGTCGCGTGGATCCTTGCGGCGAAGGGGAGTCTCCCGGTCTGGTTTCTGATCACAATTCTGGCACGGGATGGCCTCATTCTTCTCGGAGGGACGTATCTCAAACGCACGAGAGGGATTGTCCTGCAGTCGAATGACGCCGGAAAATGGGCCGTGACGTGTCTGGCGGTCCTGCTCCTCTTCACCATTCTCGATATCCCCGGGGCGCTCTGGATCAATCAGTCGCTTCTCGCAGCAAGCACGGCAATGCTGGTGGTTTCGTTCGGAATGTATCTCCGCCGCTTTCTTGACGTAAGTGGGAAGGAAGGAGCGGTGGGTGGGATTTCTTGACGGGCTGAAGCTTACCCGTCTCAAAGCGGGTCTTGCCAAGACGCGCGAGAATATTTTCGGGAAAATCCAGAAGATTCTCGGCGGATCCGCATCCATCGATGATAATCTGATCGATAAACTTGAGGAGACCCTCATCGCAGGAGACGTGGGTGCCGCAACCTCGTCCAAGATTATTTCAAACCTCAAGGAAAGCGTGCGCCGGAGCCGGATCGAGTCGCCTCAGGAGCTTGATGCGCTTCTCCGGAGCGAAATTCGAAAACTCCTCGACGGCGGCCCTCCGGGCGCCGCCGATCCGATGGCAGTCCCCGCCGGAACCAAGCCGTACGTGGTCATGGTGGTGGGGGTCAACGGCGTGGGCAAAACCACCACGATCGGGAAGCTCGCACACAATTACCGGAACGGGGGGAAGAGCGTGCTCATTGCCGCCGCCGACACCTTTAGGGCGGCGGCAAACGAGCAGCTCGAGGTCTGGGCGGAACGCGCTGGGGTCGAGATTATCCGGCAGGCGCCGGGAGCCGATCCCGCCGCAGTCGCATTCGATTCGCTGAAATCGGCTCTCGCCCGCGGCACGGACGTTCTCATCATCGACACCGCGGGACGCCTCCACACGAAGACCAACCTCATGGAGGAGTTGAAAAAGATCAACCGCGTCCTCCGGAAGCTTCACCCCGAAGCGCCGCATGAGGTGCTTCTGGTGCTCGACGCAACAACCGGTCAAAATGCAATCCAGCAAGCGCGACAATTCGGCACGGCGGTCGGAGTGACGGGACTCGTCATCTCGAAGCTCGACGGCTCGGCCAAGGGAGGAGTTGTCCTGGCGATCGCGGACGAGCTCAGGATCCCGGTCCGTTTCATCGGGGTGGGAGAAGAGCTGGATGACCTTCAGCCGTTCGACCGCGCAGCGTTCGTCGACGCTCTCTTCGAGGGGGGAGCGTGAGAGTCACGATCCGCCCGATCGAACTGAGCCTGCGGCACAGGTTCACACTATCGAGGAGCTCGGACGAGGTTCGCCGCTGCGTCATCGTCGAGCTTGAACACGATCAACTTTCAGGGCTGGGGGAAGCAGCGCCCCCGGGACGTTATGGCGAATCAGCGGACACCGCCGCGGATTTTCTGAATAGTATCGACCTCGGAGGATTCGACGATCCGTTCCGGGTTGATGAAATCCTTCAGGCGATTTCGGCTGCGGCCCCCGGGAACATGGCCGCCAAGGCGGCTCTGGACATGGCTCTTCACGACTGGATTGGGAAGAGGATGCAGCTGCCCCTCTGGAAGATCTGGCGGCTTGACAGGGAAAAGGCGCCGCGCACATTTTTTACGATCGGGATCGATGCGCCTGAGATTGTGGCCCGCAAGGTGCGCGAGGCGGACGAATTCCCCATGCTGAAAGTGAAACTCGGAGTGCCGTCCGATAGAGAAATCGTCGCAGCGATCCGGGAGGAAACATCGAAGCCCATCACCGTCGATGCGAACGAAGGGTGGAGCTCGAAGGAAGAAGCCCTCGACCAGATCCTCTGGCTCGAGGAACGGGGAGTTGAATTCGTGGAGCAACCGCTTCGCTCAAACGATCTCGAGGGGACCGCGTGGCTGAGAGAGCGGGTTCACGTGCCGCTCTTCGCTGACGAAAGTATCAAAGGGCTGACGGACCTTCCCCGCCTTCAAGGCGTCTTCGACGGGATCAACATAAAGCTCATGAAGTGCGGCGGACTCAAGGAAGCCCGTGACCTGATCCGCGCCGCGAGGGAGATGGGCATGAAAATTCTACTCGGCTGCATGATCGAAACGTCTCTGGGGATCTCGGCCGCCGCCCAGATTTCCCCCCTCGCCGATTATGCCGACCTTGACGGAAACCTCCTCATCAGCAACGATCCTTTTTCGGGCGTGAAAGTGTCCGGGGGTAAACTCCTTCTCAACGACCTCCCCGGACTCGGAGTGACGGTCTCAACTCCCAACCTGTAGCCCCGTGCCTCACCCGATCAGAATCCTCCCTGAGAGCTTGGCGAACAAGATCGCCGCGGGGGAGGTAGTCCAGCGCCCTGCCGCGGCGGTCAAGGAGCTCCTCGAAAACTCGATCGATGCAGGGGCAAAGGCGATCACGGTTGTTGTGTCCCGCGGCGGCAAATCCCTGATTCACGTTGTCGACGACGGCGCCGGGATGGGACCCGGCGATGCCGCGCTCGCATTCAGCCGCCATGCCACGAGCAAGATCGCGACGCTCGAAGACCTCGAGCGGATCACGACCCTGGGATTCCGGGGGGAGGCGCTTGCGGCGATCTCGTCGGTTTCACAGGTAGAGATGCGGACAAGGAGACCGGAGGATGAGCTGGCCGTAAAAATCAGGATCGACGGGGGACTCCTTCGTGAATCCGTCCCGGATGCTGCCCCCGCCGGGACCTCGATCATCGTTCGAAACCTCTTCTACAATACTCCTGCAAGACAAAAATTCCTCAAGACCGATGCCGCCGAGTACAGGCAGATCTGCGACGTCGTGCAGCGCATTGCGCTTGCGCACCCATCGGTTTCCCTGAAGTTTCTTAACGGGGAAGATACAATCCTGGACCTGAGGCCTTCAGGTCTCGCCGAACGGGTATCCGCGGTATTCGGCCCTAAGCTTGCCCGGACCGTCTTTCCGTTCGAAGACGAAGCTCCCGACATGAGTCTTCGCGGCTTTCTCGGCGCGCCCGACTTTACCAGGAAAAGCCGCGCGGATCAATACCTCTTCCTGAACAATCGCGCCATTGTAAGCCGCTCACTGAACCACGCAGTGTTCAAGGGCTATGAGCATTTACTTGAAAAGGGAAGCTTCCCCTTCTTTATCCTTTATCTTTCGATCGATCCGCGAAAGGTCGACGTGAATGTCCATCCCTCAAAATCGGAGGTGAAATTCGGCGACGAGGGATCGGTGTATCGGTTTGTCAACTCTGCCGTCCGAAAAGTTCTCTCGGAACACGACCTCATTCCGGCGGCTGGGATAACGGCCTCGGACACGCAACGCTCCGGGGAAGATACCATCTTTATGCAGCCAGCGGCGTCCTCCGGCCCCCGGTCGACGGATTGGCGGGAATTGATACGGACTCACTCTACCCGGGATGATCCGGCGGCGGGCGGATACGCCGCGCCTACCCCACGCAGGAAGGTGCCGGCTCCTTCGGTCAGGGAGCCCTCCGCGGATGTGAAGAGCGAAGAAGAGGGGATGGCCCCCGGGGCATCCTCTCCTCAGGGCGCGCTCTGGCAAATCCACAACAAGTATATCCTCGCGCCTGTAGAGAACGGGATCATGGTGATCGATCAGCATGCCGCGCACGAACGCGTGCTCTACGAAAAAGCCGTCGCCCGGTTCGATGATGCGGTCGCGGGGGTGCAGCAGCTCCTGTTCCCTCACACGTTCGAACTTAGCCCTGCCGATGCGGCGCTTGTCGCCGAGCTCCTTCCCTATCTCGCGGGCTTGGGATTCAGCGTGAAGCTTTTTGGAAAGACCACCATCGTGCTCGACGGAGTTCCCGTCGATATAAAACCGGGTGCGGAGAAAACAATCCTGCCCGAAATCCTCGACTTGTTCAAGGAAGATTCGCATGACGTCAGGCTCGGGCCGCGGGAAAAACTGGCAAAGAGTTATTCGTGCAAGGCGGCAGTGAAGGCAGGAGACCCGCTTAACACGGCGGAAATGCACTCTCTCCTCGACCAGCTCTTTGCGACGAAGGTTCCCTTCGTCTGCCCCCATGGCCGCCCGGTCCTGATCAGACTCTCACTGGCAGAACTCGACCGCAGATTCGGGAGGACTTCATGAACCGCGCGCGAATAGTTCTGGCGGGAATGCTTCTCATGATGGCACCTTCCGCATTCTCCGGGGCGGCACTTCGATCTACGGTCCCGGGTGGGGGGGTTCAGGCGCAGGATTCAGTCGATCGGATCCTCCCGTTCCGGCTCCGGCTGCTCGGAGTCGCCGCGCGCGCGACGGGTCGGGGTGATCGATCAGGACTGGAACGCCTGCTCGTTCGGCCCCATGCCCCCCGGAGTTCCTTCTCCCCATCCCCGGCACCGCCCGTCCCTGATATTCGACCCCGCGCGAAGAGACCAATGTCACACCGCCCCCCGTACGCATCTCAATCGCCGGTATTGCCGGGTTCATTGGTGGATAGCTCCGCGGCTGCTCTCACGGAGGTGTGGATTCAGCGGTACGGTTCGGGACTTCAATCGTCGAATGATATCCCGGACGCGATCGCCCTCGACCGGAGCGGGAATGTGTACGTCGCGGGAGTCAGCGATGCGACCTATAGCGGAGGAGATTATGTGCTTCTGAAGTACTCTCCCGAGGGTGCACTCATCTGGACCTCGAGATATCAGGAGCGGCCAAACTCCTATAATGAAGCTACGGCTCTCGTTGTTGACAGCGCAGGTAACGCATACGTGACGGGATACAGCGAAACCCCAGCCGGAGCCTCCGCGTACGTCACCGTAAAATTCGCGCCCGACGGAACAAGGGATTGGGTGGCGAAACTTGACTCCCCCTCCGACAGCACTGCGGTGGCCACATCGATCGCTCTTGATCCGCGGGGCTTCGTGTATGTCACGGGTTTCAGCTACGCTCCGGGGACGGACATGGATTATCTTACCGTCAAATATGCCCCCGACGGAGCCCAAGTATGGGTCGTTCGGCGCGACGGACCCGCCCACGGCGTCGACATTGCAACAAGACTCGCCCTCGACACGGCAGGGAACGTCTATGTTACAGGATACAGCAGCGGCGTGGGGACGGGATTCGATTACTCTACCGTGAGCTATGATGATCAGGGGAGGGAGAGGTGGCAGGCGCGTTTCAATTCCCCCGCGAACGGAGACGATGTTGCAGTCGGCCTCGCCGTCGACAGGGCGGGCGAAGCGGTGGTCACCGGGAGCAGCGCAGTCGCGGGCGGCGGGTTCGATTATCTGACCGTCAAGTACTCCTCATCGGGGACAAGCCTGTGGACCGCACGGTACGACGGTCCGGCTTCGGGAGATGACAGGGCTTCAGACGTGGTGTGTGATCTGACGGGAAGTGTATACGTGACCGGAGGAAGCACTGGAAACGGAACAGACCTCGATTTCGCCACAATAAAGTACACACCGGCAGGAGCAGTACGGTGGATCAAGAGATACAACAACCGGGAGAACGGGCCGGACGTCGGCCTCTTCCTGGCGGTGGGAAGGAGCGGAAGCGTCTACGTCACAGGGACGTCGCGTTATGCCACCTATGCGTTTGCCGATTTTGTGACGGTGAGTTACGACTCCATCGGCCTGGTCATCTCCTCCACCCGTTATAACGGCACCAACAGCAGGGAAGATGTTCCCTCCGGAATAGCCCTCGACGCGAACGAGAATGTGTACGTGACGGGTGGGAGCGACGGAAACGCCGCGGACATCGCAATCGTGAAGTACGTCTCCGGCAGGATCGATTATTGGCCCACATTTTACACCAGCGGCACTGGGGGCGACCGCATGACTTCAGTAGCGGTCGACTCGAAGGGGAATGTCTGTGCGGCAGGGTGGAATTCGAGGGACATCAGGATCCTGAGATATGACGCTCTGGGGACGCGGCGATGGGTTTCCGTGTACAACTCACTTCCGAATCCCGTGGCAACGTCCCTCACCCTCGATACGGCGGGGAATATCTATGTTGCCGGATACGCCACCGGCGCATCCGGGCGCCCGGATATGCTCGTTCTAAAATATGATACCGGGGGGGTGGTGAAGTGGGCGGCCCACTACGATAGTCCGAACGGGGGAGACGACCGGGCAGTTGCGATCGCCGTCGACGCACTCCAGAATGTCTACGTCACGGGTCCCAGCAACGGCGCAACCTCCGGAACCGATTACGTGACGATCAAATTCAATCCGGGAGGGGACACCGCATGGACGGCGAGGTACAACGGACCCGCGAACAGCACCGACATCCCCGCTGCCATCGGAGTGGACGCTGCCGGCAACGTCTATGTCGCCGGGAGCAGCCTCAGGTTCGAGTCTTCAAATGATTACGCGACAATCAAATACAACCAGGCGGGGGTGCAGCAGTGGGTGGCGTACTACAACGGGCCCGGGGGCGGTTCAGACTTTGCGACCGCCATCGCGGTTGACCCCGGCGGAGATGCGTACGTGACCGGAAGGAGTTATGGTCGAAATACGTCGACAGATATTGCAACGATCAGATATAGCCCGGCGGGGGTCGTACGGTGGGTGGCCCGCTATAATGGCGCCGGCAACGGGGTGGACGCGGGTACTTCCATCGCGTTGGACGGAAGGAAGAGCGTTTATGTTGCGGGGTACTCGTACGACAGTCCGACAAGCTTCAACTTCGCGACCCTCAAATATGATTCGGCCGGAACCCTCCTCTGGAGCGGCTTTTACGACGGGTCGGCAAACGGCCCGGACTACCCGGTCGGCCTTTCCCTTGACAGAATCGGTAACGCGTTCGTGAGCGGAACGAGCCGCGGAGCCGGTACGGGGGACGACATCACGACCGTTGAATACGATGCGAACGGCGTTCTGCAGTCGGTGTTCACCTTCAACGATCCCCAAAACCTGGACGACGAAGCAGGGGCGGTCGCGGTCGATTCGTCGGGATCGATCTTCGTAGCAGGGACAGCGCCCTTGGATTCGGTTCAGAGCCTCGCCATTATCAAGTACACGTCCGCCGGAGCGCCTCACTGGCCCGTACGGTATGACGGTCCCGGCGTGAGCTTTGATGTCGTTGATGCGATGACGGTGGATGGGCTTGGCAATGTGTACGCCGCAGGGGGGAGCTATAGCTCGTACTCCTCGATGGACATGATTGTCGTAAAGTATAATTCCGCGGGAATGCAGCAGTGGATTGCCAAGTATGGAGGCATCGGTCAATCCTATGAAGAGGCCCGGGCCATCGCCCTGGACAGGGAAGGGAACATCCTCGTGACGGGGATCGGTTTCAACCTCCTCAGTGTCGTAGATTACGTGACTGTGAAGTATGCTCCCGACGGCACGCAGATGTGGGTGGACAATTACAACCGGCTCGGAAGCGGCTACAACTTTCCGAGGGGCATCGCGAGCGACAGTCATTTAAACGTGTACGTGACCGGATTCACCTGGAACGGGTCGAACTACGACATCACAACGGTTTGTTATGACTCCACGGGAAGGAAGCTCTGGGGAGTTCCCGGGACCGGAGGCATCAACTGGGACGGACCAAACCATGGAAATGACATCGCGGTCGGGATCACCGTTGACCGCCGGGACAAGGTGTATGTTACAGGATACACCCAGGGGCACTTTCTCGACATGGTAACCCTCAAATACGACAGTGCGGGTGACGAGTTGTGGGAAGCAACATACGACGGCCTTGCCGGTGCGGACGACCGCACATCTGGCATGGCGGTCGATTCCCAGGAAAATGTCTACGTCACTGGCACGAGCCTCGACACAACGTACAGCTTTACGGAGATTACCACTGTTGCGTACGATCCCGGAGGAAGGCAGAAGTGGGCCGCAAGACACGGCACCGGCTTACGGAGCTCGGCCGAAGCAGTTGCAATAGCTGCGGACAGATCCGGCAGCGTGTATGTGGCAGGAAACAGCTACGATTCCACTTATACGTGGTCCGACTTCGTGACGATCAGATACGATACTTCCGGCGCCGAGCAGTGGGCGGCTCTCTACGACGGCACGGGCCACGCCGACGACGTTCCGTCTGTTCTCAGACTTGACCCCGCCGGGAATATCTATGTGGGCGGGGAGAGCATGGGCCCCGGATTTCAATATGATTTCGCCGCCCTCCGCTACAATCCGGACGGGCATCTCCAGTGGACTGCGCGATTCAAGGAATTTTCCAACACAACCGACGGGGTGAGGGGGCTCGGGCTTGATGCGGGAGGGAACGTATTCGTAAGCGGGGTAAGCTCGGGCTACCGGTGGCAGGTGATCAACACGCTCAAGTACTCTCAGGGGACGTCCGGAGTCGCGCCTGCGCCGACGGCCGTTCCATCAAGCTTCGCGATTTATCAAAACTATCCAAACCCCTTCAATCCGGCGACAACGATCCGTTACTATTTGCCAAAGAGATCGCGCGTAAGGGTTTCGGTCTACGATCTGCTCGGACGCGAGGTCGTCAGGCTTGCCGACGAACCAGAGGAGCCGGGTACGCACACAATACGGTTCGACGCCGGGGGCCTCTCGAGCGGGGTCTACATCTACCGGGTACTGGGGTCGGGGGGATTCGTCGCTTCGAGAAAGATGCTTCTTCTGAAATAATTCCGGCTCACGACCTCTTGACGGAAAACATTTTCGTGCTTCCGTCCCACACCAGCCTTCCCCGATTCTCATCCCACCAGCGGTTTAGCTTTTCAACCTCATTTTTCTTGAACTCGACGGGCAGGTGCCCGCGCAGGACATCGTACGCGTCGTCGGCGAATACGCCCCCTTCTCTGATGATCTGAATCAAGAGTGGTACCGCATCTGCGTTCCCGAGCTCGACCGCCGTCTTCAGAAGGCTGGATTTCAACTCCGGGTCCTCTGCGGTTGCGGCGCGCTCAATGAGTTTGGCGCCTGCCTCTCTGTTTCCGAGGGCCCTGGCGGCCCCGATGACGGCGATCTCGACCTCGTCAGACTTGTCGTGGAGGAGCGACAGTATTTCGGGGAGAGCCCCCTCCTCATGAATCCGGGTGAGAAGGATGACCGCTTCTTTCCTGACCTCATCATCCTGATCGTGCAGCTTCTCTCTCACGTGCGCGATCCAGGTGCTCTTGCTGTCTGCGAACGCCTCAAGGCTTGAGAGTGCCGCCTGCCGGTCCGAGCTGAGCGGACTTTCTAGCATGTGCAGGGTGTGTTCGAGAGGGTCTTCAGCGCTCTTGCGGAACAAAATCACCCCCGAGGCGAAGAGCACGACGATCCCGGCCGCGGCGAGCAGGTTTCGCATTGCGATTGACTTTCGGGGCGCGAGCTTCATGTACCGGTAGACGCCGCTGAGAATCAGCGCAGCTGCCAGGACGACAACGATCGCCGGACTCGTTGGGAGGCCTGTGTTGTACGATAATTTGACTCCGGCGAAACTAACGATGGAGCCTGCAATCCACCCAATCGAGAGGCGCGTGCTGAGCTTGTCGGAGAGGAGCATCGCCCCCACGGACGGGATGACGAGATAACTGAAGACGAGAAACACTCCTGCGATTGCGACCGAGCTCGTGATGACGAAGCCAAACGATGTGTAAAAGAGAAAATCCCAGAACCTGACATTGATGCCGGCGCTTTCCGCCTTTTCCGCATCAAACGAGATCGCCATGAATTTCTTCCGGAAGATAAAATGGAAGAGACCCACAAGCGCATAGATGACGGCCGTTTTGATGACCACCTGCGGCTGTACCCAGAGAAGTTCGCCTTTGATGATGTGGTCCAGTTCCTGCGGTCCCAGGGCGCTCTTCGAGAGGACAAGGATCGTGGAGGCGAAGGTGACCGCGTACACGATTCCGATGATGGCTTCATGCGGGACCTTTTCGCCTTTCATTCGCGTCACCGAGAAAACAAAGGCGCCGAAGATGGTGAAGGCCAGTGAATAGAGATAGAGCGCATTCACATCCTTGCCTACTTCATAGCCCAGAAGCACCCCGATCACAGTTCCGAGGGCCGCGATCTGGGCAAGAGCAAGATCGACAAAGATCACCTTGCGCGCAATCACGTGGACCCCCAGATAGACGTGGATGCCCGTGAGCACGAGGCAGGCCGCAAGCGGCCATATCATCGTCGGGGGAAGATAGAAAAGGTCCTGCATTATCGGCTCAAGTGGTTGAGGTTACCGGTTGGCTTGCTCAATTTCTTCGATCAGATACGTGATGAGCTTCTCATACGTATCGACTGTCTCGGCCGCGCCGACGTCGACGTACGTGATCACGACCTTCGCTCCGGTCTTGCTTGAGACATAATCTGCCGCCTCTCTTGAGTAAAAGTTATCGTTGAGGACGACCTTGATATTCTCCCGCTTGATCTGCTCGACTACTTCGTCCCTGTGCTGAGGCGGTGGTGGGATACCCGGTTTTTCCTCGAGTTCTCCGGCTATCTGCAGCCCGAACCGTTCCGCGAAGTAAATGTAGGTCTTGTGATACGACATGATCCTCATGCCGTTGAGGGGTTCCGCCTTCTTCATCCATCCCCCGAGCTTCGACTCGAGCTTTCTCGATTTGAGCCAATCGGCGAGCTCGCCGCTCTTCGCCTTCCGGGTCAGAATGTCGCCTCCCGGCTTTCCGAGCGCCTTCACCAGCTCCTCGCCAAACATCGCCGCATCGAGCGCCCGTTTGTACTCTTCCGCATTCTTCTGGTAGTACGCCCTGTTCTTGGGATCGAGCTGCGCGAGGCGATCCGCAATATTGCCGGCCATGATTCTCACGTTGAAGGGATCGAGCCAGATATGCGGGTTACCCTGCGGATGGATATCGCCCCATGAACGCGAGACTTCCGTCGGAAGTTCCTTCACGGGGCAATTGTTCGTTGCCACAAGGTGACCCGGGCTCCCCGGCTGAATCCGCGGATTCCCCGAGGCCTCCAGAACGTTCTTCGCCCACAAGTCGAGCGACAGCCCGCTCTCGATGAACAGGTTGGCATCGGTCGTAAGCTGGTTCATTGTGGGAGTCGGTGTGACGTAGTGCGGATCCTGCTTCGGGTTGGCGAGGGCGACGGCTTCAACTCTGTCTCCACCCACCTGCTGCGTAATATAGCGAAGGTAGTTCAGTGTCGTAATCACCTTCAGTTTGTTCGACTCCTGCGCGCGCGCCGGGAACTGGAGAGCCACGGCGGCGGCGAATATGAGGACGGTTGATGTGAACGATTTCATGGGAGCATCCTTTCCTTACTTGTTAACCCAATAGGGTTCTGTGGGATGAGATCCGAAGACCAGGTTGAGGTCGAAGATGAGCGTATTGAGGTTGTCCTGTGACGGGATGTCACTCCAACGGTGCTCGTAGCCCAGCCGGAATCTGAGAAACTCGGTCGTATAGTAGCTCGCATAGAAACCGAGATTTCGCGTAACGATACTGACATCGTCGGGCTCCTCGAGCCAGTCAAACCGCGCGCCGAGGTAGAGCCAGTACGATGTCTGATATTGCAGGTATGTGAACCAGCCGAAGGGGTGGATCCTTGAAAGGCCCGGGTCCACGAGGTCGGCTATGATCGCCTCTCCGCCCGCGACGATCGAATGCGACTCCCTCTCTTCCACAGGTGCCCACTTAAACGTAAGGTCGGTGCCGTACGCGCGGGTGGGATACGCTCCCTCTTCGTCGTATGCGCTCAGGCCCACAGTCAGCAGGTCGACGTTGCTCCAGTCTTTTGAAAGATTCAGGTGCCCGATATATGCCGGCTGCCGTACGTCTACGGGAGAGAGGTTCATTGCGGCGCGGTTGGCATTGGAAATCGCGATGTCGCCTGCGCGCACCACATCGGCGCTCATCTCGAATGTCGTCCCGGGGACCGGACTGGGCAGATAGAAGTCGAGGTCGAGGCCCACGGGATTGAATCCGGACTCGAAGAACTCGCCGTGATCGGTGCCCAGGTAGCGCGAAATAATGAGGGGCCTCGTGGTCCAGGGAAGGTCGTGGAGATGGATCTTGTTATTGACACCGAAAGCCGCACGGTACTTCCCGATCTTCAATTTCATTCCGAGTGGGGCCGACTCCAGGAGCGGGAGGCGCTTGATAAGCCCGTAGGCCTCCTCCGCATCGACTCCGAAATCCTTGCCCGCCTCGTTTTCGAGCGATATGACTGCAAACGCGGATGCATATGGATCGACGGCCGAGCTGAGCTCAACCTCGACGGTCCGCAGGAAAAGCCTGTTGCTTATCACATTCTGCTCCGGAGAGGGTTCGATCACATCCCTGTTGTCAGACCGGGCGGCAAAATTCACGGCTGTCACCATTTTCGGATTGAACGCGATGGGAGCAACACTGCGCGACACCGCGTCGATTTTCCCCTCGAGCGCCTGCAGCCGGAGCTCGAGTCGCTCCTCCATAAGGTCAAGAGCGTCAGCGTTCGTGGTTGTGTCGCCGGAAGCAACAGATTGGCTCCTCAAGGTTTCTAAGTCGCTCCGGAGCGCGTTCAGCTCTGTGCGGAGCGAGTCAATCTGGGCCTCCTTGGGTGTTCGGTTCCCCTGAGCCACCGCCGCGGAGGCGGCAAAGCAGAGGGCGATGAAGACAAGGTGCTGTTTCCTGTTCATGTGGTCGCCTTTCCGATGGAATGCAATGATGCCCGGGGAACTCTACACCTGGTTCGCCGGGAACAAGACTCTTTCCCCCGAAGGGGAGAACGGATTGGAACGCTACGACAGGAAGGAGGGGGGAGAGCGGCCGCGAAGAAGGGAGGCTGACGCGCCGGGCTGGAATCCGGCCGGATCGGCGACAAGAACGGTTATCTGGCGGATGGTTGTTTCGAATAGAAACTGTTCCACCACGCTTGTAGGCGTAGAGCCGATGCGTACGCATATGTCGCAAAGCCTGTCGCTGCCTTCTCCGGCGTACTTGTCCCGTCCCGTTGTCACCGAGACGACACGCCGGGGAGAGAGAGTTCCGTGGCGGTGCCAGACGGAAAGAACCGGGATTGTCCCGCAGTACGTTACAAGAAGAAAGCAAACGAGAAGCGTATGTGCGCGCCTTGCCCGCATAATGCTATCGTAAATGTACGCTTTTTCGTAAGAAGGCGCAACTGGAATGTCTTCCTCCATTGACTCTCAGGAGTCAAAACCATATATTCACGTCAAGAATTCCCATGAAATTGCGCGGTCTGACAACACTTATCACCGGAGGGACAGGGGCGCTGGGCCACCTTGTCGCCGAAAAGTTCCTCGGGGAGGGCTCCAATGTTGCGACTTCCTACCTCTTTGAGGACGAACTGAAGCGCCTTACCGAATCATTCCGGAACAACGTGTTTGTGGTCCGCGCCGACGTCACGAGCGACGATGAGGTGGCTGTCCTCTTTCAAAGGGTGATCCAAAAATTCGGCCGGGTCGACATCCTGATCAATATTGTGGGGGGCTTCCTTCCCCGGTCGAACGTCAGCGATACGAAGTCGAAGGATTGGGACCACATGATGAACATGAACCTCCGCAGCGTCTTCCTCTGTGCGAGGGAGTTCCTCAGAAAACTGGGCGACGCCGCGTACGGCCGTATCATAAGCATGGCCGCGATGCCGGCCCTGCGGCCGTCGGCAGGGAGGGCCGCCTATGCGGTTTCGAAAGGAGGCGTGGTGACCCTCACGCAGACCCTTGGGGAGGAATTGAGAGGGACCGGAGTTACCGCCAACGCCATCGCACCGAGCATTATCAGGACGCAGGCAAATATCGCAAGCATGCCCGGTGAGGATTCGTCCAAATGGGTGGCTCCCGAGGAAATCGCAGAATTGATGATGTTTCTCTGCTCGGAGGGGGGCCGTTCCGTCAACGGCGCCTGCATTCCCATCTTTGGAGGGATCTGACCGGCCCTCCCAATGGCACTTCTTGAGAAAATAGCTGAGGACATGAAGGCCGCGATGAAGTCCGGAGAAAAACTGCGGCTGGAAACGCTTCGCATGATCAGGGCGGGCCTCCTTGAAAAACAGGTTGAGAAGCGTCCGTTCGGTGGAATGAAACCGGAAGACGAAGTCGTGGTCCTGATCTCCGCCTCCAAAAAGCGGAAGGAGGCAATCACGGTCTACAGGGAGAAGGGGAGGGAGGACCTCGCCTCCACGGAAGAGAAGGAACTCTTTATCATACAGGAATACCTGCCGAAACAGCTTTCGGCGGGGGAGATAGAGATTGTTGTCAGAAAGGCAATCACTGATAGCGGGGCGTCTTCTTCGGCGGATTTTGGCAAAGTGATGCCTCTCGTCATGAAAGAACTGAAGGGGAAGGCAGACGGTCGCCTCATTCAAGAGACCGTGAAAAAACTTCTCGGAAGCTGAGGCCAGCATGAACGTGACCGACATTTTGGTACTCCTTGGACTTGCAGCGTACATGCTGCTCGGTTTCAGGGACGGGTTTCTGAAGAAAGTCTTTGCCATTCTCGGATTGTGGGGAGGGCTCGTTATCGCCACGAAGTATATGGTGCCTCTGGGCGATCAATACACGGCCTGGTTTGGGTTTGGCGACGAACTCTCAGATATCCTGGCATTTGCGAGCCTGTTCCTCGCGGTGAGCGTTGTCGTGAATCTCTTCTACCGTTGGGTTGGAAAAACCGACACGGAATCTCTGAAGTTCGTCTCAAGAATCGCGGGCGCCATTCTTGGTCTTGCGCAGGGCGCCGTGGCGATCAGCCTCCTCTTGCTGATGTTCAATGTGTTCGACCTGCCATCCACCGATTCGCAGAACGAATCGATGCTCTACCACGACACGATAAACATTGCGCCCGCCGTGTTCGACTACTCCACACAATGGATTCCCGATTCGAAGGCATTTTTCGAGGAAGTCGAGGGGAAGCTGCAGAAGCTGAAGAGCGTCCACTGACACTGCATGCAAGAGTATCTCCACTCCTTCTCAAAGCTCGAGCTCGATAAAGTAAAGCAGCGAATTCAGAACTACACGCTTTCCCCCCTGGGGCGGGAGCACGTAGACCGCCTCCTCCCGGCCAACGATCTTCGGAATATCCGCGGCATGCTTGCCTTCGTTTCCGAGATGAAGCAGCTTCTCGAATCGGACGATTATCCTCCTCTTGAAAACCTCTTGGACATCAGGGAGAGCCTGGGCAGGGCCACGATCGAGAACTTTGTCCTCCCGGCGGAGGAGCTTCATTCCATCGCGCTCGTTCTCGCCACCTCGGAAAAAATCAGAACATATTTTACGCGAAGGCGTGAGAGCTATCCCCTTTTGTGGGAATCGATTTATGCCATTCAGCCGGATAAAGTTCTCGAATACAACATCTCGCGAGCAATCGACGAGGAGGGAAAAGTACGGGATTCCGCGAGCAAGGCTCTCTCGACAATTCGGATCCAGATTGTCGAACGTAAGGAGTCCCTGAGGAAAAGCCTGGAATCGATCCTCAAATCGATTTCCGATAAGGAATGGGCGCAGGAGGAGATCATTACGACACGCGACGGAAGGATGGTGATCCCTGTAAAGACGGAGCACAAGCACCGGCTTCCGGGTTTCATCCACAGCTCGTCTTCAAGCGGCGCCACGGTCTTCATTGAGCCCACAGTAACGCTTGAGCTCAACAATGAGATACGCACCCTGGAGTTTGAGGAGAGGAGAGAGATTGAGAAAATCCTTAAGGGATTAACCGACCAGGTAAGGGAATCCAGGGACCTTCTCCGCACGAATCTCCAAACCCTGGGTGAGTTGGATTTCATTCAGGCGAAGGCGAAGTACTCCATCGAGATTCTTGGCGTGGAGCCCAGACTCCAGGAGGAGGGCAGGCTCAGGCTTGTAGATGCGTACCACCCTGTCATACTCTTGCGGCACAAGCGGCATGAGGTCGTTCCCCTGACCCTGGAGCTCGGTCCTGAGACGCGCACGCTTATTATTACGGGCCCGAACTCCGGCGGAAAGACGGTTGCCCTCAAGACTGTGGGATTGTTAAGCCTTCTGGTACAATCCGGCATCCATATCCCGGCTTCCCCGGAGACGGAAATGAAACTCTTTGATGAGGTCTTTGCCGAAATTGGGGATGAGCAGTCGATCGAGAACGACTTAAGCAGCTTCAGCTCGCATCTGGCGAACCTGAAGGAGATCCTCGACCACGCGAATGGGTCAAGCCTTGTACTGATTGATGAAATATGCTCCAACACGGACCCCTCCGAGGGAGCATCACTGGGAGCCGCGGTGATCGAGGACCTGACCGAGAGAGGGTGCCTTTCGGTCATCACCACCCATCACGGCAGTCTGAAGGCCTTCGCAGCCGAAAATAGCAAGATCCGAAACGGCGCAATGGAGTTCGACCAGGCGACACTCAGACCGTCGTACCGGTTCCAGGCAGGCATCCCCGGAAGCAGCTACGCCATTGAAATGGCCCAGCGGATGGAGCTTCCCGATCGTATCATCGACCGATCAAAATCGCTCAAGGGAAATGATGCGAATAGACTCGAGCAACTCATTACCGATCTTGAATCAAAGAGGCAGGAGCTAAAGAATACTCTTCAAAAGGAGGGCGCTGAACAAAACCGGTTGAGTGAGTTGACTCGCACATATGAGGCCAGAATGAATCAGCTCGCAGCTGAAATCCGCGAGATCAAAGCAAAAGCAGCTGAGGAAGCCGCCCGGATTGTGGACAAAGCAGGGGCCACCGTAGAGCGTGCTGTACGGCAAATACGCGAGCGCTCGGCCGAAAGCTCTTCGATCGGTGCGGCTAAAAGCGAGATTGCCTCACTGAAATCGGACCTGGCTTCGTTCAAGAAAGAACTTGAGGTAAAAGTGGAAAGGGCATTTGATCCGAAAGTGGGATCCCACGTTCGCCTCAAGCACAGCGACACTGTCGGTGAAGTGGTGTCCGTTCTCGACCGGGGAACATACCTTGTTCTCGCAGGCGGCCTGAGGATCAAGGTAGCCAAGGATGATCTCCTTCCGGCCTCAGAGGCCCCAAGCCAGGCACGGGGCGGATATGTGCTCGAAACCCCCCTGGAAACGGCAAGAGCGATTGACCTGAGGGGAATGTACGGCGATGAAGCGATTGCAGCGGTCGAGAAATTCCTTAGCGATGCTCTGGTCTCAGGCCTGCACCGGGTAGACATCATACACGGAAAGGGGACAGGGGCCCTTCGCAAAAGGATTTCTGCCTTTCTCAAAGAGAACCCGGCAGTGAAGACCTTCCGTCTGGGAGAATGGAACGAGGGAGGCGCAGGAGTCACGGTCGTGGAGCTTGACTGACCTTGAAAAAGAAAAGGATCCAAAAGGTCTTTATTGCGAATAGAGGGGAAATCGCGAATCGCGTGATCCGGAGTTGCAAGGAGCACGATGTGAAAACAGTTGCGGTTTATTCGGATGCCGATCGGGACGCACCGTATGTGCGCCTCGCCGATGAGTCGTATGGACTCGGCCCTTCCGCTGCTGCCGAGAGTTACCTCAATATCCCTGCCATTCTCAAGGCTCTCAAACAATCAAGAGCCGATGCTGTGCATCCGGGGTACGGGTTTCTTTCGGAGAACCCTCATTTTTCCAGAGCAGTCACGTCCGCCGGAGTGCTATTCATTGGGCCGGGAGAGGGCGCGATGCGTCTCCTGGGAGATAAGATCTCCGCGCGACGATTGGCGGAATCCGTGGGAGTCCCAGTTGTACCGGGTGCGCGGAAGCCGCTCTCTTCATTGAAGGCAGCAATATTGGCGGCTCGCGCCGCCGGTTATCCTGTCCTGGTTAAGGCAGCAGGTGGCGGGGGTGGAAAGGGGATGCGGGTTGTGCGCTCCGAGGCGGAGCTTGGCAGTGCTCTCGCCGGCGCTCGGGCCGATGCTCTCCTTGCATTCGGCGATGGAAGGCTTTTTCTCGAGAAGTATATACAGGACCCGAAGCATGTTGAAGTTCAGGTGATCGCAGATTCGGCCGGAAATGCAATCCATCTGGGTGAGAGGGAGTGCAGCGTCCAACGCAGGCACCAGAAAATAATTGAAGAATCGCCGTCAACTGTTGTGAGCGCCGGACTTAGAGGGCGTATCACTGAAGCTGCACTGAAGCTTATTCGAAAGAGCCGATACACCAACGCCGGAACCGTGGAATTCATTCTTGACCGCGAGGGCAGATTTTATTTTCTCGAGGTCAACACACGCCTGCAGGTAGAACACCCGGTGACCGAGATGCGAGTTGGATTGGACATAGTCTGGGAGCAGATCAGGGTGGCCGAGGGATTGCCTCTCTCGGTAGGCCAGAAGGATGTCGAATTCCGGGGTCACGCCATCGAAGCCCGAGTCTATGCTGAGGATCCCGAAAATGGCTTTTTCCCCACAACCGGTACAATCGTCGGCTTCAAGGCGCCGACGGGGCTTGGAATCCGGGAAGACCGCGGCTTCGAAGGCGGGACAGAGATCACGACCCATTATGACCCGATGCTCTCCAAGGTTATCGCCTGGGGAAATTCACGGGAGGAGGCCCGGAAGCGATTGATGAGGGTTCTTGAAAACTACGAGATCTTTGGCGTAAAGACTAATATCCCATTATGCTTATGGGTTTTAAATCACGCTGAATTTCGCTCCGGGAAATATGGAACCAGTTTTCTTGAAGAAGAACTTCGCCCTGATTGTCTGAAAGCTCCGGCAGATGTGCGCGCAGGCGCGGCGGTTGCCGCGGTTCTTAGAGAGCAAATTTTGAGGGGGAACAAATCTAATGGTTTGGCTGGCAGCATTGACAGCGGGTGGAGATCGAAAATCCTTGAGTACATGATCTGATGGAGCAGGAGACATCA
>JACXTT010000200.1_pt1 | contig 96657 bp, 86 predicted proteins | sample 9270951 | NCBI WGS metagenome assembly JACXTT01 (sample SAMN15532306, study PRJNA645909) | rock metagenome | isolation source: weathered quartz diorite | place: Puerto Rico | collected 2017-06-21 | reverse complement strand
GGCGGGGCTCGAGCGCTGGAAGGCGCGCCACCCGCAGGTCGCGGCGCAGCTCGCGGTCGATGACGTGCTGGTCGACGCGATGCGCGGCCGCTCGACCACCTGGACGCGCATCCGGCTCAACCTCCGCCACGTGCCCGAGGCCGAGCGGCCGGCCGAGGAAGCGCCCGATCCCGACTACGATCCGTGGCGCGACTTGCGGCCGCCGCCGGGCCGCGCGCGCGCTTCGGCCGGCTCGGCGCGAGCTCCGAAGACGCGCTCCAGCTCGTAAGCCGGCGTCACCTCGAGCTGGTCGTATCGGCACTCGGTGGGCGGCTTGTCGGGACGCCAGCGCAGGAAGTGAGCGCCGTGCCGAAAGCGCGTGCCCTGCATGTGGTCGTAGGACACCTCACACACGCGCTCCGGACGCAGCGGCTCCCAGCTCAGATCTTTGCCGCGATTCCAGCGGCTGCCGCCGCCCGGCAGGCGCTGGCCGCGGGCCACGGCTGCGGACTGGGCCGCGGCCCAGTCCCGCCACGGATGACCTTCCACCGCGTCGCGCCGCAGCGGCTCGAGCTCGGTCACGAGGCGCTGGCGCACAGCGGTGGTGAAGGCGGCGGTGACGCCGACGTGATGGAGCCGGCCCCGGTCGTCGTAGAGCCCGAGCAGCAGCGAGCCGACCATGGTGCCGGCGCCGTTCTTGTGCCAGCGAAACCCGGCCACGACGCATTCGGCGGTGCGCTTGTGCTTGATCTTGATCATCGAGCGCTCGCCAGCGCGGTAGGGCTCGTCGAGACGCTTGGCCATGACGCCGTCGAGTCCGGCGCCCTCGAAGCGTCGGAACCAGTCCTCGGCCAGCGCGCGGTCGCGCGTGGCGGGCGAAAGGTGAACCGGCGCCGCGGCCTTCTCCAGCGCGGCCTCGAGCCGGCGCCGCCGCTCCGCCAGTGGCGCCGCGCGGAGGTCCTCGTCTCCCAGCGCGAGCAGGTCCCAGGCCACGAACGAGGCCGGCAGCGTCGCCGCCAGCCGCTTGACCCGCGACTCGGCGGGATGGATGCGCAGCAGCAGCGCCTCGAAATCGAGCCCGCGGCCACCCACGATCACGATCTCGCCGTCCACCACGCAGCGCTCGGGCAGCGCGGCTTGGAGGGGCTCGACCAGCTCGGGGAAGTAGCGGTTCATCGGCTTCTCGTCCCGGCTCTGGAGCAGAATCTCGCCGCCGTCCCGGAACACCAACGTGCGGAACCCGTCCCACTTGGGCTCGTACTGCCAGCCTTCGCCCTCGGGCAGCGCCGGCGCGGGGTTCGAGAGCATGGGCTCGAGCGGGGGCGCGAACGGCAGCCGCACGATCTCGATCCTCAGCGGGTCGCGCGCGGCGGACGCGAGCGCGAGCGGCTCACGAACCAGGCCGCGGCGGTCCAGGTCGGGAACAGATCGACCACCGGCAGCAGCTCGGCCACGAACGCGGGCAGGAAGGCCACGTGCCAGCCCAGCCGTCGGATCAACAGGATGGCCACCACCACGTCGATCGCGTCGGTGATCGGCGCGATGGCGCCCCAGCCGGCCCAGGGCAGCAACGCGAGCTGCACCAGGTCCGCGACCACCGCGATCAGCAGCGCGGTGCGCCGTGCGCGCGGCGAGAGCGGAGCCTGCGGCGGCGCCGCCGGCGAGGCATTTGCCGGCGCGCCCGCGGTCATCGCGACCTACCCAGCAGCGCCAGGATCAGCTCGACCAAGATCAGCACGATGACGGTGATCTCGAGGAACTCCCCGCGCCGCGCCACGGCCTCGCCGTTGAGCATGGTGTAGGCCTCGCGCACGATCGCCACCTTGCGCTCGATTCCACCGCGCCAGGTGCGACCGCGAAAGATCTCGAGCGCGGTCGCGTAGACGCGCGCCAGGTAGACGTCGTCGGTGACCTTGAGCGCGTTCTCGACGCGCTCGGTGACTTCGGTGGCGTCGGCGACCCGCGCCTGCAGCGCCCCCAGCACCCGCGCGTAGCGGCGGCCGAGCAGGTGGAAGCCGCGCCGCGCGTCCGCGATCTCCGCGTTGAGATGCGGCAGCTCGCGATCGAGCACCGCGTCGTAGTAACGCAGCTCGAGGAGCTGAGCATTGGCGAACTCGAGGACGTAGGCGACGTCCTCGTCGTCCGCCGGCTCGACGATCAGGGCCGCATTCCAGGCCAGAACCGCGAGATCGTCCTCGAAGTACGAGAAACGCGGCGAGAGCAGCTCCTTGCGCGCCGCCGCGGTGAGCGCGCGCGGCTCGGCGAACAGCAGGGCGGCGACGTGCTCGTCGCTCAGCGTGGCGATCGGAAGCGGGCGCCCGCCCGCGTCGCTCAGACCTTGGAAGCGGAACACCGTGTAATCCTCGACCACGCCCGAGTCGCCGGGCCGCTGGAGCGCCGGCCCGATTCGGGCCAGGAGCCGCTCGCCCCAGCGCCCGAAACAGTCCGGCCACGCTGGCCCCGCGCCGATCTCGGCGCCCAGCCGCGCCAGCTCCGACCACGGACGCGGCGCATCGATCACGATCCGCGCGCGCAAGGAGACCACGCCGAAATCGAACAGCCGCGCCGAGAGTTCGACGTCCTGCGTCCGCTCTCCCACCCGCATCGGCTCGATGCCGAGGCGCACCGTCACCGGCGGGTTGGGAATCTGAATCGCGTGCGCCTCACCCCGCACCGGTCGCGGGCGCTCCGGCGCGTTCTCGGCCAGCAGCGCGGCGGCCCGGATCAGATCGATCTCATAGCCGACGTCGTGCAGGCGGTAGACGGTGAGATCACCGGACGCGCAAGGCTCGCGCGCGTCGACGTCCCCGCGCGCCGCCGAGCTGGCCGCCTCGTTCTCGATGCCCAAGGTTGGAGCCATGGGCGCTCTCCGCCTACTCCTCGATCTTGTAGATCTCGCGCCGGCCGCGCTCGACCAGCTCGTGATAGCCCTTCATGATGTTGTCGAATTCCTTCATGGCCTGCTCGTTCTGACCCTGACCCGACATCATGTCCTCGAACGCCTTGAGGCTCGGGGCTTCGAACTCGGACACCAAGGTCCAGTACTGCTCCGCGCTCACGTCGGTCATCACCCGCATCTTGCCCATGCCCGACTTCTCCATCAGCTTCGACATCGCCAGGAACTTCTCGACCAGCGGGCGCACCTTGCCGGGCTTGCAGTACATGATCTCGCGGATCAGCAGCATGACGACTCCTCGTGGTGGAATGTAAACGCCGTGGGGAGGATTCAAGCTATGCTCGGCGGCACGCCCCCGCAAGTCGACCCGCGGCGAGCGCGATCACGCGTCGCGCCAGCGGTGGGGCCGTTCTCGCATGCGCTCGAGCCCGAGCTCGTCACACAGCGCGAGGAACGGAGCGCGCGGGACGCCGCGCCAGCGCAGGTCCTCGAGCGACTCGGCCAGCGGCACGTCGCGCCGCAGCGTGGCCAGGCGGCGGAACAGCAAGGCCTCGTCCCGGTGCTGATCCAGGGCTTCGGCCAAACGATCGGCGCCGCGGGGCGCGACGCCCCATTGCGTCGCGCGCGCGGGAATCGCGTCGAGGTGCGTCCAACGCGCGAGCACCGTCGCGGCCGACTTGGGCCCCCAGCCGCGCAGGCCCGGATAGCCGTCGGACGAGTCGCCGACCAGGGCGAGCCAATCGGGGATCGAGACCGGAGGCACGCCGAACTTGGTGCGAACCGCGTCCTCGTCGTAGGTGATCATGCGGCGTCGGTCGCGCTGCACCACGACCTGGCCGACCACGCACTGGGCGAGGTCCTTGTCCGGGGTGCAGATCACGACCTGCTCGACCTCCGCCGCGAAGCGATGGGCGGCGGTGGCCAGCGCGTCGTCGGCCTCGAACTCCTCCATCGCCCACACCGTCACCCCGAGCGCCACCAGCGCTCGCTCGGCGAGCGCGAACTGGGCCAGCAAGTCCTCGGGAACGCCGTCTTCGGTCTTGTAGGCGCTCCACAGGCGGTTGCGGAAGCTGCGGATCACGTGGTCGGTGGCCGCCCCGAGGTGAGTGACGTCCGCCTCACGCAGCAAGGCCAGCGTGGTGGCGATCAGGCCGGCCACCGCACCGACTTCGCGGCCATCGGGGGCGCGCTGCGAATCGACGCCGTGGTAGGCACGAAACAACTCGTAGGTGGCATCGAGGAGATGAAGTTTCATCGGACCTCCTGGGGGCGCGAAATTATCCGTTGGGCACGGAGCCGCCAAGCGGTCACACTGCCGCGGAAACGCGCGTAGCAAAAACCGACCGCCATCTCGATCGACCCGGAGCGACACGTATGAGCCACGACCTGATCGTCATTGGAGGGGGCCTGGCGGGCGCCGTGCTCGCCGAGCGCATGGCGCGTCACGGCTGCAAGGTGCTGGTGATCGAGCGCGAGACGCGCTTCAAGGACCGCGTGCGGGGCGAGAACATGCTGCCCTGGGGCGTCGACGCGGCACGGCGCCTCGGCGTCTACGAGACCTTGATGAGCGCGGGTGGTCATCAGCCGGCGTGGTGGACCACCTACAACGGCGGTCATGTCTTCGAGCATCGCGACCTGCGCGCCACCACCGTCCACGGCCAGACCGCGCTCAACATCTACCACCCCGCCATGCAGGAAGCGCTGCTGCAGCGAGCGATCGACGCCGGCGCCGACGTGCGGCGCGGGGCCCGCGCCACGGCGCTCGCGCCGGCTGCGCGCGGCGGGATGCCGACGCTTTCGTTCGAGAACGGCGGCGCCTACACCGCGCCGGCCCGAGTCGTCGTGGGAGCCGACGGCCGCTCCTCGCAGGTGCGCTCGTGGGGCGGATTCGAAGTGTCGCGACACCCCGACCTGCTCTCCATCGCGGGAATGCTGGTCGAGGACTCGCGGGTCCCCGACGACTCGATCCACCTCAGTTTCGGGCCGGGCATCGCTTCATTCATCGCCCCGCTCGGCCACGGACGCATGCGCACCTACTTCGTCTATCCGGGCGTCGCGGGCAAGCGCGGGTTGTCGGGCCCCGACAAGACCCGCGCGTTCCTCGAGCTGGTCGGACAAACGGGCGTGCCGCAGGAATGGCTGAACGGCGTTCGCGTCGCCGGGCCTCTGGCCGAATTCGAGGGCGCCGATCACTGGATCGATGCGCCGGCGCGCTCGGGACTGGCCTTGATCGGGGACGCGGCCTCGTCCTCCGACCCGAGCTGGGGGTGCGGGCTCTCGCTCACCCTGCTCGACGTCGAGGCGCTGAGCCGGGCGCTGTCCTCGACCTCGGATTGGGACGCCGCGCTCGCGCGCTACGCGCAAGAGCACGACGTCTATGCTTCGGCGCTGCGTCGGATCCTGAGCTGGATGACCGAGCTGGTGTGGACGCCGGGCCCCGCGGCCGAGGAGCGCCGGCGTCGCGTTTTCGGCAAGATGAAGCTCGACCCACGCGGCTATCCCGACTCGGTCGGTCACGGTCCGTTCGGGCCCAGCGACGAGGCGGCGCGGCGGCTCATTCTGGGCGAGGAGGAGCCGGCCGCCGCGATGTAGACTCCGGGGGCAGACGCGTTGAGCCAGGCTGAGACCCCACCCCTTCCAGGCGCAGAAGGAGAGGTTCATGCTTGCCCACTGGCGCCGTTTCCTCGTCCCGATCGGCCTCCTGGTTCTGGCGCTCGCGCTCGCCATCCTGGTCGCTTCCCCGCTGGACGCCGGCAAGGTGATCACGGCTCGAATCACGACCTTCTCGGGAACGTCCGAGGATGGCAGCTTGCAGGAGGCGCTCGATGCGGCGATTCACGCCGCGGCCGGCGCGGCGCCGGGTGCCGACCGCCAGACGGTGTGGAGGGTGACGCGGATCTCGGGGCTGAGCGGCGGGATCAAGCCGGCGAAGCGGGTGGTGGTGACGGTCGAAGCCCACTGGTAGCTCGGCGGTGAAGCGCGAGGGCCCTCGTCGATCGGGACGAGGGCCCCGGCGCGCGGGTCGTGATCGAGGTGCGGGACCTCAGGCTTTGGTCGCGATCACTTCCAGGAAATCGCTCGGGACTTCGATCGTGCCGTCGCTGGCCTTGTTGTTGGCCTTCCACAGCGCCTCGTAATCCTTGCGGTAGGCTTCCTGCCCGGCCGGATCCAGCGCCGCGAAGGTGCGAATCGTGGGGCCGAAGTACTTGCGGTAGTGCTCGACCGCCTCGGCTTCGTCGAAGGGCAGGCGGAACGTCGCGGTGCGGCGGTGGATCTCGAGCTTGGCGATTCCGTCGCGCCAGCGTTCGCGCACCGTGGCCTCGTCGCCCCACAGGGTCGGCGCCGGGATCCCCTGTGGAGGCGGCACGTACTTCGTCGTCATCTTGTAGGTCTGGCCGGCGAAGCTGTCGGGCGTCCAGTTGCCCATCACGATCCGACCGCCGGAGCGGCACACCCGCTTGAGCTCCGCCGCGACGCGATCGGGTCGCGGGGCGAACATGGCGCCGAAGATCGAGACCACCACGTCGAACGAGCCGTCGGGGAACCCGAGCTGCTCGGCATCTCCTTCCTCGAAGTGCGCGCGCAAGCCTTCCGCCTCGGCGCGGGCCCGCGCCTGCTCCAGCAGATTGGGCGCGATGTCGATGCCGGTGACGTCGGCCCCGAGACGCGCCGCGGGCAGCGCCGAGTTGCCGGTTCCACACGCCACGTCGAGCACCTTCATGCCGGCCTGGAGGTTCAGGCGCTCGACCAACTCGGCCTCTTCCGACTCCACTTGAGGCGCGATCACGCCGAAGTCGCCGCTGGTCCAGGTCGCGCGAATGCGCGCCTTGATGGCTTCGATGTCCGAGGGGGCTTGCGTGCTCATGGGAACCTCCGCCGAGTGGCGATGGACGAGTCTGTGTGCGAGTGAGAGGGCAATGTAGCCCGCAGCTCGTCGCCGGGTCCATGGTCAACCCGCGGCCGCGCCCCGTGTCGCGGCCGTGACGGCGGCAGCAGAGCCCTTCTCCATTCCATGGAGCCGTTCCATAGAGAAGCGATTTCCTCCACCATTTCCGCAGCTTCCATGCTAGATTCGTGGAGCGCTTTCGCGCGTCGCCCCTATCGACTCGACCGGGCCCCTCGTCTCGCTTGCCGATCCCGTGGGCAGGCGGAGCCGCTGTCATCTTGGAGGCAATTCATGCATCACGCCTGCGACTCTCGCCCGATTTCCTTGGGCCTCCTCACGTTCCTGCTCCTGATCGCCACCAGCGGATGCACGATGGTCGGCGACCTCACCGGAGTCAGTTTCAACAAGGCGAACCCCAGCGCATGCATCAAGTCGTGCTCGAGCTCGTTCGCCGATCAGGTGCAAGCCGAGGCGCGCGCCCACCAGGCCGCCATACGCAATTGCGAAGGTTTGTCAGATTCTGAACGCGCCGCCTGCGTTGCCGCGGAGGCCGCTCGCCACCAAGCAGCGATGGCTCAAATCTCCAGCGGCCGCCAGGAATGCATGAACGGCTGCCACCGACAGGGCACGGGGAGCGCGGGCTAACGTCGATTCTCTCGCCAGGCGGAGGGCGTCCAGAGGGCGCTTTCCGCTGGCGAAAGCCCCGGTCTGCCGGGGTATGATTCGCAAGGTCTTGGTCCCCACCCGAGACTCGCGGCGAGTCGTTCTCCCCACTGACGCTCGAGCCGCATCCGAGCCAACATCGAGATCCAGCAACCGGCCGCAACCACGGGAGACTCTTCCATGCGCAAGACGGTTCTTTTCGGATTGGTCGCCGTCGTCCTCGCTCTGGCCGCCGGGACGGGGATGCTCTACGGCAAGCTCAAGAAGTCCGAGGCAGATTTCACCAGCATGCAAGCCTCCGAAGAGACGGCTCGTAACCGCTACGCGAACACCATCAACGCCATCGCCGAGATCCAGGACAGTCTCAATGCGATCGCGCTCGGCGACGCCAACGTCAAGATGAATCAGGCCGGCGGCGAGGGCCAGATCTCGGCGCCCAATGGCCAAGAGGCGCTCGACCGCATCGCTCTGCTGCGCGCCGGAATCGAGCGGAGCAAGCATCGCATCAATCAGCTCGAGTCGAGCCTCCACAAGAGCGGCATCAAAGTCGCGGGACTCGAGAGGATGGTGGCCGGCCTCAAGTCCTCGGTCGAGGAGAAGGAGCAGCTCGTGGCCGAGCTCTCGACCAAGGTCGACACCTTGACCACTCAAGTCGCCGGCCTGCAGTCGACGGTGGAAGACAACAACAACACCATCGAGAACAACCGGCGCGAGATGGCGACCATCTACGTCGCGGTGGGCTCGAAGAAGTCGCTGACCGAGTCCGGGATCCTCGAGGCCAAGGGCGGCGTGCTCGGCATGGGCAAGACCCTCAAGCCCACCGGCAAGTTCGACCAGATGGCGTTCCAGGCGATCGACACCGACCAGCAGACGGTCGTGCAGATCCCCTCCGCCAAGGCTCAGGTCGTGACGGCTCAGGCCCCGTCGAGCTACGAGCTGCTGCCGGTCGAGGGCAAGCTCGAGCTGCGCATTCTCGATCCCAAGGAGTTCCGCAAGGTCAAGCAGCTGGTGATCGTCACCGCGTAAGGGCGCTCACCCGAATCGCGTGAAGGCCCGCGCCACCCGGTGCGGGCCTTCGTCTGTCCGGCCGTCAGTTTTCAATGGCTTGACGAACGGGAGCCCTCCTATAATGCCGCCGCGCGGCGCGCTCGACCCCAAGAGGAGCCGCGACTCGTTCCCCCAACCGCTTCATTCAGGAGGCCTCCTCATGAAGGATCATCCCCCTCGCTCCCGGTCCTTGCTCTTCCTCCTCCTCCTCCTCCTCGCGATCGCCATCGGCATCGCGATCGCGGGCTGCAGCAAGCAGCCCCCGACGGCCCCACGGGCGGCCGACGTTGGACGTAACGCGATCTCGGCGCCGATCGACATCGCCTCCCTGCGGGCCACGCTCGCGGTCCAGAACCGTCACAACAACGACCTGATGTCCGTGCGTGGCGTCGTCGCCGTCGGCACTGGAGTCGACGCGACCGGAAAGGCCGTCATCCAGGTCTTCACCGAGAGCAAGATGGCTCCCGGCAAGCTCCCCGAGACGGTCGAGGGCGTGCGGGTCGTCGAGCAGGTGAGCGGCAAGATCATCGCCTACAAAGGCGGTGGCGGCGGCGTGAGCCACACCGCCAAGCAGACCCCTCCGATCTCGCTCGGTTGCTCCGGCAGCCCGGCGCTCGACATCGCGAATGGGTTCTGCTGCGGCGGGACATTGGGCTCGCTGGTCCACATCGGCAGCACGCAGTACATCCTGAGTAACAGCCACGTGTTCGCCGGCGACGTGGTGTCGGGCGGCAACGGTCGGGTCTCGACCGTGGGCGACGACGTGATCCAGCCCGGCCTGATCGACGTCAACTGCAGTGCTTCCGGCGCTCAAGTGGTGGCCAACGTCTCGACGCTGTCGACCACCTTCCCGCCCAGCTCGACGCCCAACGTCGACTGCTCGATCGCCCAGGTCCGCTCGGGCATGGTGCGGACGGACGGCGCCATTCTCGAGGTCGGGACGATCTCGGCCACGACCGTGGCGGCCTCGATCGGACAGCGGGTGAAGAAGAGCGGCCGCACGACCGGGCTGACTCGCAGCAGCGTCAGCACGCTGAACGTGACCGTCAACGTCGGCTACACCGATGAGTGTGGCGGCAGCAGCTACACCAAGACCTACACGGGCCAGATCTTCGTCTCGAACAGCGGCAGCAAGTTCCTCAACTCCGGCGACTCCGGCTCACTGATGGTCGAGGACGTCAGCACCAATCCGCGCGCCGTCGGTTTGCTGTTCGCGGGCGGAGGCGGCGTGGCCGTCGCCAACCCGATCAACGACGATCTGTCACACCTCGGCGCCTCGATGGTCGGCAACTGAACCACCCGCCGTGACCCTCCGGTCGCGGCAGGTTCGAATCGCGCCCGGTCCGCTCCGCGGGCCGGGCGCTCGAGTCCGAAGCTGGACGCACGCCCTACCCTGTCCGAGAATGCCTCGAGTTCCGCTCGATCGTGATCGATCGACGCGTGCCCTCCTGCTCGGCACCGCGCTCGCTGTGCTGATCGCTGGTGGCTGCCGGAACGGAAGGGAATCGATGCAGAACGCGAAGCCTGAGCGGCCGATCGCGGCGGTGCTCGCCGACCACACGCCGGGCTGGATGGCGATCGATGGCGTGGTGGCCGTGGGCCAGGGCGAGCGCCGCGATCACGCGCCGTGCATACGCGTGTTCCTGAGGCGGCGCGACCCGGCGCTGGCGAAACGCTTCCCCTCGCAGGTGGAGGGTTATCCGGTCGAGGTCGCGGTCGCGGGCGACATCCGGGCTCTGCCCGGCGACTCGCGATGAGATGGGCGGGATGAGCGGCGCGCTCTGGCTCTACCTCGTGGTCGCGCTCTCCGGCGCGGGCGTGTTGGCGATCGAGATCCTCGGCACCCGACTGCTGGGTCCCTTCTACGGCGTCAGCCTCTACCTGTGGTCGGCGCTGATCTCGGTGACGCTCGCCGCCCTGAGCGTCGGCTATGCCCTCGGGGGTCGCGTCGCGGATCGCGATGCGCGCCCGGGGCGGCTCACGCTCCTGCTGGCCGTGGCCGGAGTGTGGACCATGGCCGTGCCCTGGCTCCGGACTCCGCTGCTCGGAGTCACCGAGCACCTCGGCCTGCGCGCGGCCGTGCTGTTGTCGTCCGCGGTGCTCTTCTTCCCGCCGCTCACCCTGCTCGGCATGGTGAGCCCGATCGCGATTCGGATCCACGCCTCGACTCTCGATCGAGTCGGGCGGAGCGCCGGCAATCTCTACGCGATCTCCACGCTGGCCAGCGTGGCGGCCGCGCTGGCCACCGGCTTCTGGCTGATTCCGGCGTGGGGCGTGCAGCGGCTCACCGTGGGCACCGGGGTGATGTTGATGATGGCCGCCCTGATCGCGTGGCTCAAAGGCCAACCGTCGCGCGGGCGCGCCGCGACCGCGCTGGCACTGGTGATTCCCGGCGGCGTCGGGGCGTGGAACGTGACCCAGCTGCCACGCCGCCCCGTTCACACGCAGTTCGTGACCGACAGTCCGTACGCCGAGATTCGCGTGGTCGACCACCAGGACTTTCGCTACCTGCTGATCGACGGCGGAATCCACACCGCGATTCGCCCCGGAACGCCGGAGAGCCACCATGCCTACACGCACGTGGCGGAGCTGACCACCGAGCTGTTCGCGCACCCGGGCCGCCTGCTGCTGGTGGGGCTGGGTGGCGGCGCGGCGGCCCGCATCTTCACGCGCGACGGCTGGCGCGTGGACGCGGTCGAGATCGACCCGCAAGTGGTGAGCACGGCCCGCGACTACTTCGAGCTCACGCCTCACGCGGCCACCATCCACGTCGACGATGGCCGCCGCTACCTGGCGCGCAAGCCGGACCGCTACGACGTGATCTTCTTCGACGCGTTCGGGAGCAGCGCGATTCCGTTCCACCTCGTCACCCGGGAGTCCTTCGCGCTGGCCAAGTCGCGGCTCGAGCCCGATGGCGTCCTGGCGCTCAACGTCGAGGCGGTGGGCTGGGACGACCCGCTGGTGAACGGCGTCGGAGCGACCCTGGCCACGCAATTCCGGCACGTGCTCGCGCTGCCGATCGCCGAGCCTCCCGACAAGCTCGGCAACCTGATCCTGCTGGCCTCCGATCGACCCATGGAGATTCGCGACGAGGTGCTGGGGAATCCGGCCGACTACGTCGCCGACGATTACCTGCACTGGACCATCGTGCTCAGGAATCATGCGTGGGACAATCGCTTCGTCCCGGGCCGAGACGGCCAGGTGTTGACCGATGATCTCAACCCGGTCGACCTGTGGGCCGAGCGCATCAACCTGGTCGCGCGTCGCGACCTGCATCACTTCTTCGGTCGCGAGACGCCGACCTGGTGAGGCTCGAACCCCGGTCGTGGCTCGCGGCCGCCGCGCTCATGATCGCTTCCTGCGCGCCGCCCACGCCGGGCTTCCAGGATCGCGAGCTCGCGCTCGAAGGCGAGCGACATCGCTACGTGGTCTACGTGCCGCCCGGACGACCCCCGCGCCATCATTGGCCGGTCATCCTGTTCCTGCACGGCAGCGGCGAGCGTGGCGATGACGGCCGGCGCCCGACGGAGATCGGCTTGGGTCCTGCGCTGGCGCGCTTCCCGGAGCGTTACCCGGCCGTGGTGGTGTTCCCGCAGGTGCCCGCCAACGAGCGCTGGCCGGGAGCCGCGGCGCGCGTGGCGCTCGCGGCTCTGGCGCATACCGAGCGGGAGTTCCCCGTCGACAAGCGCAGAGAGTACTTGGTCGGCCTCTCGATGGGCGGGAATGGAGCCTGGTATCTCGCCTATCGCAACCCGCGGCGCTTCGCCGCCGCGGTGGTGATCTGCGGCTGGTTCGTGCCGCGAGCCGAGGAACCGACACGCGAGCCCGTCGTGCCCGACGCGGACGGCGATCCCGATTCCGCGCTCGCGACGCGTCTGGCCCAGCTCCCGCTCTGGATCTTCCACGGCGACTCGGACCCCGTGATCCCTCCCGACGACTCACGACGCATCGCCGCCCGCTTCGCGGCCTTGCACGCGCCGGCGCGCTACATCGAGCTGCCCGAGACCGGGCACGACGCTTGGGATCCCGCCTTCGCCGACTCGGCGCTGCCGGGCTGGCTCTTCACGCAGCAGCGCGCGCATTGACTTGGACGCCCGTCCGCCCCTACCGTCTTTCCACGCGGAAAGGAGGTGGTCCATTGTCTAGACGAATTTCGAGGTGGATCGCGGAGGTGGCTGTCCGCTAGGCGGCCTACCGACACGGTCGGGCCGTCCGCGAATCTCAACAGCCCACCGGTCGTGCGGGAGGCGATTCGTCGCCTCCCGCCTTCTCTTTTTCTCCACGCTATTTCATCGCGCGCCGCACGAAGGCGCCGATGCCGAGCCACCACAGCACCAGGGTGATCAGCGCCAGCGCCGGGAACACGGCGCGCAGGCTCATGTGCGGCATGTCGGGGGTCAGGGTTCCGCGCAGCCCTTCCGCCACGTAGACCATCGGGTTGACCAACACGGCGTACTTCATGGCCGGAACCCGATCGAGCCCCTTCCATGGATAGTAGGCGCAGCCGAAGAACATCATCGGGCCGATGATCGCGCTGAAGAGCAGCCCGAGCCGCTGGGGCGGAATCGCCGTGCCCATCCACAAGCCGAGCGCCGAGAAGGCCGCCGACCCCAGCAGCATCACCGCGGACACTCGTCCGGCGTGGGCGAAGCTCAGACCCGGGATCGGACCCATGATGAGCCGCGTCAGCGGCAGCACGAACAGCGCCGCGATCACACCCTGGGCGATGCCGGCCACCACCTTCTCGTGCGCCACCAGCTCGATCGGCACGGGAGCCAGCAGGCGATCCTCGATCTCGCCCGAGACGCCGAAGTCGGTCACCATCGGCAGCGTGACGGCTTGCAGGCTGGCGAGCCCGAGGCTGATGGCCAGGATGCCCGGCAGCAGCGAAGTCACGTAGAAGCCCTGCACCAGACCCATGTGCGGCATCAGGAAGCCGAACACGGTCGTGAACAGGATCGGTTGCAGCGTGGTGCGCACCAGGAAGCTCGGCAGATCGCGCTGCGTCACGCGCGCGTCGCGCGCGAGCAACGCCAGGAAGACGCGCCAGCGCGAAACCGGACGCGCGTCCGCGGGCGGCGACGCGGCGCTCATTCGAGCTTCCTCCCGGTCAGCGAAACGAAGAGAGTTTCGAGACTGGGCGGCGCGAGGTGGATGGTGACCACGCGGCGGCCTCCCGCCTCGGCCAGCTTGACCAGACCCGACATCGACTCTCCGACGCGATCGACGTAGACGCGCAGCGTCTCGCCCCGGGCCTCGGCGCGCGTGACGCCCGGCAGCGCGCGCCCGGCCTCGACCAGGCTCGCGGCGTCGCCGTCGAGCGTCAGGTCGACCAGCGTGCCGCCTGGAGCCTGCGCCTTGAGGCTCGCCGGCGTATCCAGAGCCAGCAGCTTGCCGTGATCCACGATCGCGATACGGTCGCACAGCCGGTCGGCCTCCTCCATGTAGTGCGTGGTGAGCACGATCGTGCGCCCCTCGCCATGGAGGCGGCGCAGGACCTCCCATAGCGCCAGGCGCGCGTGAGGATCCAGACCGGCGGTGGGCTCGTCGAGGAACAAGATCTGCGGTTCGTGAATGAGCGCGCGCGCGATCATGAGCCGCTGCTGCTGACCGCCGGAGAGCTGATCGACCTTCGCGTCGGCGCGGGGCGTCAGCTCGAGGCTCTCCAGCAGCTCCAGAGCGCGACGGCGGGCCGTGCGGGAGTCGACGCCGAAATAGGCCGCGTGGAACAAGAGGTTCTCTCGCACCGACAAGGCGCGGTCGGGGTTGGCGCGCTGCGGCACGACGCCGATGCGGCGCTTGACCCCAGCGGGATCCGTCACCACGTCCGCTCCCGCCACCGAGGCGCGTCCGCCGCTGGGGCGGATCCGCGTGGTGAGGATGCCGATCGTCGTGGTCTTGCCGGCGCCATTGGGCCCGAGCAGCGCGAAGAACTCTCCCGGCTGGATGTCGAGATCGAGGCCGTCCAGCGCCCTGATCCCCGAACTCGCTCCGGCCGCGCTGCCGGCGACCACGGCCCGCTCCGTCCCCGGCGCTCGCGCGGCGCGAACGCGCGGCGCGGGATAGACCTTGGTCAGCCCGGAAACGTGGATCATTCCCGAGCCGGCGGGCGAGCCAGGCGTGAGCACGGCGCGAAACTGAGCCGCGCCGGTCATGGCGTCAAGTCGCCGCGCCTTCCTTCCGCAGCATGCTCTCCCCTACAATGTGGGGCTCGCGCCCGCCCGCGGGCTCTCCGCGGCCGCGGATCGACGGCCGCACCCGATTCCGTCTCGGTTTTCGCCTCAGGAGGTCCGGTTGAGCTCCACCGACGTCGAACGCACCCGCGTGGCCCCGGACGCGGCGGGGGTGCGCGAGGATCTGCGTAACATCGCCATCGTGGCCCACGTCGACCACGGCAAGACCACGCTGGTCGACGCGATGCTGTGGCAGAGCGGCGTGTTCCGCGAGAACCAGGACGTGGTCGAGCGGGTCATGGACTCGAACGACCTCGAGCGCGAGCGCGGCATCACGATCCTGGCCAAGAACACCGCCATTCGTTACGGGCAGCACAAGATCAACATCGTCGACACCCCGGGGCACGCCGACTTCGGCGGCGAGGTCGAGCGCACCTTGAAGATGGTCGACGGGGTGCTGCTGCTGGTGGACGCCAGCGAGGGCCCGCTGCCCCAGACGCGCTTCGTGCTGCGCAAGGCGCTGGAGCTCGGCCTGGCCCCGATCGTCGTCATCAACAAGATCGATCGCAAGGACGCGCGGCCCAAAGAGGTCCTGGACGAGATCTACGATCTGTTCATCGATCTCGACGCCCAGGAACACCAGCTCGACTTCCCGGTGGTGTACACGATCGCGCGCGACGGCGTCTGCCGGCTGGCCCCGGATGGGCCCGATCACCGACTCGAGCCGCTCTTCGACGCCATCCTCGGCCACATCCCGGCGCCGCGCTACCAACCCGACGCGCCCCTGCAGATGTTGGTGCTCAACCTCGACTACTCGGAATACGTCGGGCGCCTGGCGATCGGGCGGGTCGTGAACGGCGAGCTGCGCCCGCGCCAAGCGGTCGCGCTGGCGCGGCTCGACGGCACGCTCGATCATGCCACCGTGACTCGGCTCTACGCCTTCGAGAACCTCGATCGGGTGGAGGTCGAAGTGGCGCGCGCCGGAGACATCGTCGCCCTGGCCGGCTTCGAGAGCGTGCACATCGGCGAGACGGTCACCGATCCCGAGCGGCCTTCGCCCTTGCCGCGGGTCGTCGTCGACGAGCCCACCGTGAGCATGGTCTTCTCGGTCAACACCTCACCCTTCGCGGGCCAGGAGGGGAAGCTGGTCACGTCGCGCAATCTCGCGGACCGTCTGCACAAGGAGACCCTGACCAACGTCAGCATCCGCATCGAAGCCAGCGACACCCCCGACGCGTTCGTGGTCTCGGGCCGCGGCGAGTTGCAGATGGCGATCCTGATCGAGATGATGCGCCGCGAGGGCTACGAGCTGGCGGTCAGCAAGCCCGAGGTCATCACGCGCAAAGTCGGCGACCAGATCCACGAGCCGATGGAGAAGCTGGTCATCGACTGCCCGGAGGAATTCGTCGGCGTGGTCACCGAGAAGGTCGGTCGGCGCCGGGGACGCATGACCAACATGGTCAACCACGGCACTGGGCGGGTGCGCCTCGAGTTCCGCATTCCGTCGCGCGGGCTGATCGGCTTCCGCAGCCAGTTCCTCACCGATACGCGCGGCACCGGGCTGCTCAACCATCTGTTCGACGGCTACGACGCCTGGCAAGGAGACATCCCGCATCGCACCACCGGAGCGCTGGTGGCGGATCGCGTCGGGCGCATCACCGGCTATGCGATCGAGCACCTGCAGGACCGCGGCGAGATGTTCGTCGAGCCCAGCGAGCGCTGCTACGAAGGCATGATCGTCGGGGAGAACTCGCGCGAGCAGGACATCGACGTGAACATCGTGAAGGAGAAGAAGCTGACCAACATGCGCTCCTCGACCGCCGAGGAAGGCATCCACCTGCTCCCCGCCCACCGCATGTCGCTCGAGCAGGCGCTCGAGTGGGTGCGCGACGACGAGCTGCTCGAGGTCACGCCCCAGTCGCTGAGGTTGCGCAAGCGCGTCCTGCAGTCAAACCTGCGGCCCCGCTATTGGCAGAAGGGCACCGCGTCCTGACGCTGACTGTCCCCAGGATGTCACGACGTCGACTGGTCTTGATGGGGCTGTGGATGCTGAGTCTGCCCTCGGCGCTCGACGCCTCGTCCGAGCGCTTGCGCGTGTTTCGCATGCCTGCCCCCTCGCTTCATCAAACGGCGCGCGCGGTGCGCGTCTACCTCCCCGCTTCCTACGATCAGCCCACGGCGCGGGCGCGGCGCTACCCGGTCGTGATCCTGCTCCACGGCTGGCCTGGCGGCGAGGGCAATTGGTCGGGCGATGGCGCGCCACGCACACCCTCGACTCGCTGGCCGCCGAAGGAGCGATCCCGGAGATGATCGCGATCATGCCGAGCGGCAGCGGCGCCGGTCTGCTCGGTCGATCGCTCTACCTCAACAGCTACGACGGGCGCTCGCGCATGGAGGACTACATCGTGCAGGATCTCGTGGCGTGGGTGGATTCGACCTTCCGCACCCGCCGCGAGGCCCGCGGGCGTGCGCTGATCGGCCTCTCCGAAGGCGGCGGCGCGGCGATCAACCTGGCCTTCAAGCATCCCGACGTGTTCGGGAGCTGCGCCTCGCACAGCGGGGAGTTCCGGCCCGGCCACGGACTCGGCGAGAAGAAGATCCTGGGCCCTGAGCCGGGGGCGACGCAGCTGCGCGAGGCCAACAGCCCGCTCGACTACATCGACCGCGTGGCGCCGAAGCTGGCCGGGATGTCGATCTACTTCGACTGCGGCACGGGCGACGAGGAGCTGGCGCAGAATCGCGCCCTCGATCGCCGTCTCACCGAGCTCGGGATTCCCCACGTCTACCACGAGTACCCGGGCGGCCATTCCTGGGGCTACTGGCGCTCCCACCTCCACCAGTCGCTGCGCGCCATCTCGACGCGGATGCGCTGAGCCCTAGGACCGTCCGGCCCAGCTCGCGCGCGGATCGGGGATCGGCGTGAGGCGGGCCTCGATATCGGCGCGCTGCGCCTCGAACCAGGGCGGCAGGATCAGCTTGCGTCCCAGCTCGGCCACCGAGCCGTCGCGCGCGAAGCCCGGCCCGTCGTCGGCGATCTCGAACAGCACGCCGCTCGGCTCGCGGAAGTAGATCGAGTGGAAGTAGTGGCGATCGACCACCGGCGTCGACGACACCCCCGAGGCCCTGAGATGTTCGAGCCACAGCGGGTGCTCGGCGACGGTGGTCCCCCACGCTACGTGGTGCACGGTGCCGGCGCCGGGTCGGCCGGGCGCCGTCGGGGCCAAGTCGTAGGCGATCCAGCCGCCGCGCCGCTCGCCGCGCAGCTCCCAGGTCGCCTCAGCGACCGGGCGCGCGCTCATCACGCCTTCGAGCAGGGCGCGGCTGCGCTCCGCCTGGCGTGAATAGGCGCGCACGCCTTCGAAGCCCTGGAGTGCCAGCTCGCGCGGGATCTCGGGGTGATCCGCGATCAGCGGCGGATCGGCGTGCGTGGGAACGACCAGCTCGTGGGCCAGTCCTTCCGGGTCCGCGAAGTGGAGCCGCTCAGCCTCGCGCCGCGGTGAAGCTCCTGCGCCCGCCAAGCGCCGCTCCCAGAAGTCGAGCGCCGCCGCCGAGGCGACGCGCCACACCACGCGATGCACCATGCCGCCCCCGGCCCGGCCGGGCGCGGCGTGCGGATACTCGAAGAACGTCAGGTCCGCGCCCGGCTTGCCCTCTTCGTCGGAGTAGAACACGTGATAGACGTAAGGATCGTCCTGGTTGACGCTCTTGCCGACCAGGCGCAGGCCTAGCACGCGGGTGTGGAAGTCCACGTTGCGCAGGACGTCGCCGGTGATGCACGTGACGTGGTGAATGCCTTCGAGCCGCATGCCGATCCTCCCTCGATGGAGAGAGTCTGCAGCCTCGATCGCCTCGCGCGCAACGTCGGTCAGGGCGCCCCAGCAGCGAGCCGCACCAGCGGGCGCCGGAACGATTCGCCCGCGACGCGGACCTCGAGCCAGTAGACGCCGGGCGCGGCCGATGAGCCCGACGTCGTGCGCCCGTCCCACTCGATCCACGATGCCCCCGCCGGACGCGGGGCGGCGGCGAGCAGCGTGCGCACGCGGCGCCCCTCCAAGTCGCGGACGGTGGCCCACACGGGGGTGCCTGCCGGCAGCGTCAACGTGACCCGAACCCTCGCGCGGCTGGGGTTGGGCCAGGGCGAACCGAGGGCGATCGGGCGCGCTTCGGGATGCGGAACCGATACCGGGTTGGCCGGCACCACCACGATCTCGAAATCGTCGACCGCGGCTTCGACCAAGGAGCTGGCCCCGGTGTCCTGGGCCACGAAACGGAACTGGACGCGATCGAGCGTCCCGAACAACGCTTTGAGATCGACCGTCACCGGCACCCACGCCGTCCGCCCGCGCGTCGCGGTTTCGACGTTGACCCAGCTCGCGCCGCCGTCGTTGCTGGCGTCGACGCGCCACACGTCGTCGGGGCGCGCCCCGATGTCGTTCGAATACCAGCGCTGGTAGCGGGCCTCGGCCCGCGCCAACGGGCCGGGATAGAAACGGAACACGGGCGACCGCAGCGTGGTCTTGCCGCCGTCGACGTCGGCTTCGCCCAGAGGTCCTCCGATCGAGCCGTTCTGGGTCAGGAAGCAGGCGCTGCCCGGCGGTGAGGTGGCATCGAAGTAAGGCGCGGCCGGCGTCCCGACCGGCGCCGCCCGCTCCCAGACTCCCGTCGTGGCGTCGTCGTCCACGTCGCCCACCGTCCACGCGCCGTTGCTTTCGAACGGCTCGAACACGCTCACGACTTGGAAGGCGTGGAAGGCGTCGGGGACCGAAGGCGAGCGCACCACGTCGCCGGCGACGCTGCGCGCTTCGATCCGGTATTCGACCGTGGACCCGGCGACCGTGTTGGGCAGATTGGCGGCGAACTCTTGGGGCGTACCAGTCGGCGTCATCGGTGTCGTCGACGTCGCGCCGCCGGTCACGCGGTACGTGAGGGACACGCTGCTGGGATCGAGGGTCGACGTTCCGGGCGCGACTACGGCCTTCACCACGGGCGGCTGTGGACCCTCGGCTCGATCCCATAGTGGACTGTGGGCGATCGAGATCGGGGCGATGGCTCGCGCGGAGAATGAATACGAGATCGCTGGGTTGTACGGCGTCGGATTACCGATCACGACGGCGGCCCATTCGACGTCGGCCCAATCGATCGTGGGCACCTGCATCGTCTGCTGACCCGAGGTCAGGGCGAAGGGCAAGTCGATCAGCCCGCCGGCGCGGGGACGGATCAGCAGCGATACCTGCCACAGGTTGCCGGGGGCTCCGACGAAGGTGAACTCCGGCGTCCCGGAGAGCGTGTGGCTGGCATTCGAAATCAGTTGAGTGCTCGCGGCGGAGCCATTGACGGGCCACGAGATCGGGGCGACCGGCAGGCTCTCCCAGCGGAACGTCGCAGGCGTCGTCGGATAGGTCGCAGCCTCCTTGTAGCCGAAGCCCGGAACGGCGTGCTCGCCGCTGGCGAAGTTCCAGGCCACGTAGAGCCCCCAGGCATGCGTGAAGTCGGTGCCCGAGCTGAGGAAATTCTGCTCCCACGTCGTCAGCACCGGCTCGTTCGGAAAGACGCGCCGGCGCTCCCAGAAGGCGCGCAGATGATCGTATCCGTACGTGGCGGCCTGGAAGGTCTCCCAGTTGCAGTCCTCGTAGGAGGCGGCGTTGCCGGGGATGAGCGACTGCTCCGGCGCCGTGAACGGCGAGCCCGACCCGCGGATGAAGTTCAGGTAGTCGTTGACCTGATCGAACACGACGTCCTCAATCCAGGTCGCGTCGAGCTCGAGCCAGTTGCCTTCGGTCCAGGGCGAGTACATGCGCTGGATGGCGTGCTTGAGCTCGTGCGCGACCGTCACTCGCAGGTCGCCGACGACGTTGCCTTCGGGATCGTCGTTGAAGGGGAAGCCAGCGTAGCTCGGGTTCAGGACCATGCGGGTCTGCTGCCCCGAAACGACGGTGGTGTAGCCGTAGGCGGCTTGGGCCTGATAGGTCACCGGATACCTTGCACTCGCCCCGTTGGCGATCGCGGGCGCGGTGTAGCCCAGCTGCGTGACCTCGGTGGCGTAGGCCTGCTCCAGAGCCGCTGCGGTCCATTCGACGAAATCGGGAATCCCGTTGGCCGGGGCGACGTCGGTCGGCACCGGGGCATCGGGCCCGGTGGTGGCGTAGTCGATGCGGAAGTGAGTGGTCACGAGGCTGGCCGTGCCCTGCGCGGAGACGTCCAGCTGCGCGTCGAGCAGGGCGCGCGTCTCGGGATCGAGCCGGCTCCGCTCCCGCACGAGTTGGTCGATCAACGCGGTTCCGCACTTGGCCGGTGGATCGTCGCCGCCGCGCCAGCGCGCATCCATCCGCCGCCGATCGAAGAGATAGAAGACGCGCTCGCGATCGGCCTCGACGGGATCGATTTCGTGGCGCGCCAGCGCCGCATCGAGGCGTTCGAGCGCAGTACGGGGCGGTCGGTTCGCGGTCGAGGACGCCGCGACCAGGGCGCGGCGGGCCGCTTGCGCTGCCGGAGACGAGGGCTGAGCCTCCGCCGCCGCGGCGAAGGTCAGGCTCACCGCCACGAGACAGGTGAGCAGGCTGGATCCTCGAAGGGGGGAATCCATGGGTCGCGCGTCCATCGGTATGATAGCCGGCAATCCGCGGCGTGTCTGCCGTCGAGCCCGACCGAATCGGACCGACGCCGGCACATGCATCTGTGGCAAGGGTGTGGCACGTTCGTGGCGTCACTCTTGACGCGCCAACAGCGAGGCCTTTGAATCCAACGCTCATGCGACGCTTGAATGCGTGGCTGCTCCCCGACCTCCCGGCCTCCCTGCTCTTCCTCGGTCTGGCCATTTCGATCGCGGGATGCGGGGCAGATCCGTCCCGCCGCGCTCCGCGCGTGCCGATCCTGGTCGCGCGGGCCCAGCAGCAAACCGTCCCTTACGAGATCGACGCTACCGGGACGGTCGAGCCGATCCAGTCGGCCGCCATCACCGCTCAGGTGGGGGGCCTCGTCACGCGGATCGGATTCCACGAAGGCGACGAAGTCGCGGCTGGCCACGCGCTGTTCGTGCTCGACCCACGCCCGTTCTCGGCTGCCGTCGCCCGGGCCGCCGCGGTGCTGGCCAAGGATCGCGCCCAGGCCGAAACGGCGCAGCTCGATCTGACGCGCGCCGAAGCGCTGGCCGGCCAGCAGCTCATCGCCGCGAGCGAGCTGGACCAGAAGCGCGCCGATGCCGCCTCGCTGGCCGCCACCGCGCGCGCCGATTCCGCCGCGCTCGCGTCGGCCGGACTCGACCTGGCCAACGCCACGGTGCGCGCGCCGGTCGCGGGCAAGACCGGCAACCTCCGCGTCCACGTCGGCGACCTGGTGAAGGCCAACGAGACCGCGACGCCGCTGGTGAACATCAACCAGCTCCATCCGATTCGCGTGCGCTTCACGTTGCCCCAATCCGACCTGGGCGCGCTGCGGCGCGAACAAGGACGGACGCTGCGGGTCGACGCCGCGCCTGCGGATCGCGACTCGACCTGGATCGAAGGCCGGCTGAGCTTCATGGACAACGAGGTCGATCCGGCCAGCGGCACCCTGTTGCTCAAGGGCGAATTCGCGAACCGCGATGGCGCCCTGTGGCCGGGGCAGTTCGTGCGCGTGCGGCTGCGGCTGTTCGACCAGGGCGGCGCCACGGTCGTCCCCACCGCGGCGGTCTCGAGCTCGCAGAACGGGCCCTACCTGTTCGTGGTCAAGGCCGACACGACCGTCGAGGCGCGCCCGGTCAAGGTCGAGCGCACCTACCGCGACCTGTCCGTGATCGGCAGCGGCGTCCATCCGGGCGAGACCGTGGTGACCGACGGCCAGCTGCGGCTCTCCCCTGGAGCCAAGGCCGTGATCCGCCAGGCCGGCGCGAACGCCAACGGCGAGAACGCGCGATGAACCTCTCGGGACCCTTCATCCGGCGGCCGGTCGCGACGACGCTGGTCATGATGGGGATCTTGCTGTTCGGAGTCCTGGCCTTCCAGAGCCTGCCGGTCAGCGATCTGCCCAACGTCGATTATCCCGTCATCACCGTGCGCGCCAACCTGCCCGGCGCCGGTCCCGAGACCATGGCGTCGTCGGTGGCGACGCCGCTCGAGAAGCAGTTCTCGACCATCGCCGGGCTCGACGCGATGACCTCGAACAGCACGCTGGGGTCGACCACGGTCACGCTGCAATTCACCCTCGACCGCAACATCGACGATGCCGCCCAGGACGTGCAGGCGGCCATCGCCCAGACTCTGCGCCAGCTGCCGCAGGGCATCCTGCCGCCTTCCTATCAGAAGTCGAATCCCTCGGACTCGCCGATCGTGTTCTACGCGCTGACCTCGGACCTGCTCCCGCTTTCGTCGCTGGACGAATACGCGCAGACGTTCCTGGCGCAGCGCATCTCCACCGTCAAGGGCGTCGCGCAGGTCAACGTGTTCGGCTCGCAGAAGTTCGCGGTCCGGATCCAGCTCGACCCGCAGGCCATGGCGGCGCGCGGAGTCGGGCTCGATCAGGTGACCGCCGCGGTGGGATCGGGCAACGTCAACGTGCCGAGCGGCGTGCTGTGGGGGCCGCAGCAGGCGGTGACGCTCAACGCGCAGGGCCAGCTCCAGGACGCCACCGCCTTCCGCTCGCTGGTCGTGGCGACCCACAACGGTGCACTGGTGCGGCTCGGCGACCTGGGTCAGGTGGTGGACGGCGTCCAGGACACCCGCACCGCGAGCTGGTTCAACGGCAAGCGCGCGATCGTGCTCGCCATCCAACGCCAGCCTGGGACCAACACCGTGGCCGTGGCCGACGCGGTCCACGATCTGGTGTCGCGGCTCAAGAGCCAGCTGCCCGGGTCCGTGAACCTCGAGGTCCTCAACGACCGCTCGATCTCGATCCGGCACTCGGTGACCGACGTCGAGATGACGCTGTGGATCGCGCTGGTCCTCGTGGTGGGCGTGATCTTCCTGTTCCTGCGCAACCTCTCGGCCACGCTCATCCCCAGTCTGGCCCTGCCGCTGTCGGTGGTCGGCACGTTCGCCATCATGCGGCCGCTGGGATTCAGTCTCGACAACCTCTCGCTGATGGCCCTCACGCTCGCGGTCGGGTTCGTCGTCGACGACGCCATCGTCATGCTCGAGAACATCGTCCGCCACCTCGAGATGGGGAAGCGCCCGATGCAGGCCGCGCTGGACGGCTCGCGCGAGATCGGATTCACCATTCTGTCGATGACTCTGTCCTTGGTGGCGGTGTTCATCCCGATCCTGTTCCTGGGCGGTTTGCTGGGGAGATTGTTCCACGAGTTCGCGGTGGTCATCAGCGTCGCGATCCTCGTCTCGGGCTTCGTCTCGCTGACGCTGACGCCGATGCTGTGCAGCCGCTTCCTGCGCTCGGGCCGGGAGCACGGGCACGGCCGCTCCTACCAGGCCACCGAGCGCGTTTTCCAGGCCTCGTTGTCCGCCTATCGCAGGAGCCTCACCTGGGTGATGGATCATCGCCGCGCGGCGCTCGCCTTCTCGATGGCGATCCTGGTCGGGACTGCCCTGCTGTGGATGGCGATCCCCAAAGGCTTCATCCCGAGCGAGGACATCGATCAGCTCACCGCGACGACCGAGACGATGGAAGGCACGTCCTACGAATCCATGGTGCAGCACCAGCGCCAGGTGGCCGCGATCGTGGCCAAGGATCCCAACGTCGACGGCTACATGTCGTCGATCGGCGGCGCCGGCGGGACGGTGGGGAACCAAGGACGTTTGTTCCTGAGGCTCAAGCCCCGCAGCCAGCGCCGGCTGAGCGCCGACCAGGTGATCCGCGAGCTGCAGCCCAAGCTCGGTCAGGTGCCGGGCATCCGAGTGTTCCTCCAGAATCCACCCCCGGTGCGCATCGGCGCGCGCTTCGCGAAGAGCCAGTACCAGTACACGCTCCAGGGCACCGACATCGCGTCGCTGTCCACCAACGCCTCCCGGCTCGAGGCCAAGCTGCGCCAGCTTCCGGCGCTCGAGAACGTCACCAGCGACCTGCAGGTCAAGAACCCCGAGCTACAGGTCGACCTCGATCGTGATCGCGCCGCCACTCTCGGCGTCACCCCAGAGCAGATCGAGCAGGCGCTCTACGACGCCTATGGCACCCGCCAGGTCTCCACCATCTTCACCCCGAACAATCAGTATTGGGTCGTGCTCGAGCTGCAGCCGCAGTTTCAGCGCGATCCGTCGGCGCTCGGCTTGCTGAGCGTGCGCAGCAGCTCGGGCGCACTGGTTCCGATCGGCGCCGTGGCGCGCTTGACGCCCACGGTCGGCCCGCTGAGCGTCAACCACGCCGGGCAGTTGCCGGCGGTCACGCTGTCGTTCGACGTGCGCGCGGGCTCGGGACTGAGCGAGGCAGTGAACCAGATCCAGAACGCGGCGCGCGGCACACTGACCTCGGACATCACCACCAACTTCGCGGGCACCGCGCAGGCGTTCCAGGCCAGCCAGCAGGGCCTGGCGCTGCTGCTGTTGATGGCGGTGCTGGTGATCTATCTGGTGCTGGGCGTGCTCTACGAGAGCTTCATCCACCCCCTGACGATTCTCTCTGGCTTGCCGTTCGCGGGTTTCGGCGCGCTGCTGACGCTGTTCATGTTCCGGGCCGAGCTCAGCGTCTACGCCTTCGTGGGCGTCATCCTCCTGGTCGGACTGGTCAAGAAGAACGCGATCATGATGATCGACTTCGCGCTCGACGCGGAGCGCCGCGAGGGCAAGAAGCCGCAGGAGGCCATCCTCGAAGCCTGCGTGATTCGCTTCCGTCCGATCATGATGACCACCATGGCGGCGCTGATGGGAACGCTGCCGATCGCGCTCGGCGTGGGCGCGGGCGCCGAATCTCGCCGGCCGCTCGGTCTGGCGGTGGTCGGCGGCCTGGCGTTCTCGCAGATCGTGACGCTCTACGTGACCCCGGTGTTCTACACCTACCTCGACGCCCTGCAGGCGCGCTTCCGCCGCCGTCCGAGGAGCCCGCGGGAGACGACGCGGACGCACGAGCCGCGCGAAGCGGCCGAGGTCCCTGCGCGCGGGTAGTCCGGGCCTTGGCGCAGGCGCGCGGCCCCCTTGCGGCTCGCAGCATTGTCGACCTCCCTGCGCTAGTCTCCCCGCGATGCTCGGAGCCATCGCCGGTGACGTGATCGGGTCGGTCCACGAATATGCGGGCACCAAGACCAAGGACTTCCCGCTGTTCGTGAAGGAGTCCACCTACACCGACGACTCGGTGCACAGCGTCGCGGTCGCCGACTGGATCCTGAGTGGCCGCGACCTCACCGAAGCCTTGGTCGCCTACACCCACGCGCACCCGGGCCGAGGCTACGGGTCGATGTTCCACGCGTGGGCCCACTCGAGCCGACACGAGCCGTACGGCAGCTACGGGAACGGTTCGGCCACGCGAGCCAGCCCCGTGGGATTCGCATTCGACGATCTCGAGGAGGTCGTGGCGCGCGCGGAACGAAGCGCCTCCGTGACCCACGATCACCCCGAGGGCGTGCGCAGAGCGCAGGCGACCGCGGCCGCGATCTACTGGGCGCGGCGGACTCGCGATCGGAGCGTGATCCGCGACGAGCTGGAGGGGTCCTTCGGCTACGATCTGCGCCGACCTGTGGACGTCATCCGCCCGGGACATCACTACACCGAGACTTGCTGGGGCACGGTCGCCCCGGCGCTCATCGCCTTCCTCGATTCCACGAGCTTCGAGGACGCGATTCGCAACGCGGTCTCACTCGGCGGCGACGCAGACACGTTGGCCTGCATCACCGGCGGCGTGGCGGAGGCCTATTACGGTGGCGTGCCGCCGGAGATCGCGAATCGCGTGCGCGCGCTACTCGACCCGAGCCTTCTGAAGATCGTCGACCGCTTCCGCGAGCGATTCATGACGACCGAGCCGACTACGGCGTGAAGCGCCTCGACTCCATCAGCACCGCGGCGGTCTTGTCACCGAGCGTGAAGGCGGAGCGGAACTCGCCCTCGACGCCGACCTTGGCGCCCTCACGCGGAGCACCCCCACCTTGGGATACCACGGTCAGCGTGCCCGTGCCGTCGTCCACCTGATAAGCGCCGTATCCCATGACGCCGACCGTGGCGCCGACGGTGCCCACGATGCGGACGGTCTGCTTGTCGAAGCGCGACGGATCGTCGAGCAGCGTCTTGATGGGGATCGCGCCGCCTTTGCAACCGGCGATCGCGAGCAGGGCGAGGACAGCGAAGCCACGGAGCAACGGGCGCATCGTGAAGCCCTCCTTGGGCGTTCGAACGGGCGGGGAGCCGCGTCGGGAAGATAGCACGCGCCTCCTCCGGACCCGGTGCGCTATCCTCCCGGCCTTTGTCCACCCTCGTCCACCGGCTCCAAGCCGGATTCGCCGCTGAATGTCCCGGAGGCCGTTCTTCCATGAGACGCGCATTCTTGGTCGCTCCTCTCGCCCTCGTCTTTTTCTCCCTGGTCCTCGGCGCTCCGCTCCAGGCCACCGAGCGCAGCCAGGTTCCAGACCAGTACAAGTGGAAGCTGGCCGATCTCTATCCTTCGGAAGCGGCGTGGACCACGGCCAAGACCGGGATCGACCGCCGCATTCCGGCGCTGGCTCACTTCCAGGGCAAGCTCGGGCGGTCGGCTGACAGCCTCTACGTCGCGCTGTCGACGATCGATCGGGTCAACCGCGACCTGGAGCAGCTCTACAACTACTCGAGCATGCTCGCGGACCAGGACGTCCGCGACGCGAGCCACGTCGCGATGAAGCAGTCGGCGGGCAAGCTCTACGTCGACTTCGGCACCGCGACCGCCTACGTGCAGCCCGAGCTCATCGCGGTCGGCGCCGAGAAGATTCACGGCTTCCTGGCCCAGGAGCCGCGGCTCAAGGAATTCCGGATGTACCTCGAGGACGTCCTGCGCTACGCGCCCCACACGCTGAGCGCCGCCGAGGAAAAAGTCGCGGCCCAGGCCGGGCTGATGAGCAACGCCGGACAGGACATCCGCGACATCTTCAAGAACGCCGAGATGCCCTACCCCGAGATCGGGCTCTCGAGCGGCGAGAAGGTTCGCCTCGACGACGCGGCCTACACCGCGCAGCGCCAGAGCGTCAGCCGTGCGGACCGCGACTCGGTGTTCCGCGCCTTCTGGGGCAAGCATCGCGAGTTCCAGGGCACGATCGGCGCCACGCTCAACGCCCAGGTGCGCGCGCACGTGTTCAACCGCAACGTGCACAAGTTCAAGAGCTGCGTCGAGGCCTCGCTGTTCAACAACAACATCCCGCCGCGCGTCTACACCCAGCTGCTGGCCGACGTCCACGCCAACCTGCCGACGCTCCACCGCTACCTGAAGCTGCGCAAGCGCATGATGGGAGTCGACACGCTGCGCTACGAGGACCTCTACGCGCCGATCGTGAAGGAAGTCGCGCTCCACTACACGCCCGAACAAGCGATGGAGAGCGTCCTCGGCGCGGTCGAGCCGCTCGGCACGGACTACGTCGAGACGCTGCACAAGGGGATGATCGGAGGCTGGATCGACTGGATGCCGACCACCGGCAAGGCCTCCGGCGCCTACAGCACCGGCGCCTACGGCGTTCATCCCTACCAGCTCCAGAACTTCACCGGCCAGTACGACGAGGTCGGGACCCTGGCGCACGAGTCGGGCCATTCGATGCACACTCACCTGGCCGACACCCACCAGCCCTTCGCGACCCACAACTACGCAACTTTCGTGGCCGAGGTGGCCTCGACGCTCAACGAGAACCTGCTGTTCCACTACATGCTCGACCATCATCAGGACAAGGCGACGCGCCTCTACCTGCTCGGCAGCTACCTCGACAACCAGCGGCAGACCCTGTTCCGTCAGGTGCTGTTCGCCGAGTTCGAGCTCAAGGTCCACCAGATGGCGGAGAAGGGTGAGACGCTGACCGGCGAGAACATGACCAAGCTCTACCTCGACCTGCTGCGCACCTACTACGGAGACAAGCAGGGCGTGTGCAAGGTCCGTCCGCTCTACGGAGTCGAATGGGCCTACATCCCGCACTTCTTCTACAACTTCTACGTCTATCAATACGCGACCAGCATCGTGGCCTCGACGTCGCTGGCGCGAGGCATCCGCGAGGAGGCGGCGACGCACCCCACCCACTTCCCCAAGCGCGACGCCTATCTGGCGATGCTGGCCAAGGGCGGCTCCGAGTATCCGATCGACGAGCTCAAGGCGGCCGGCGTCGACATGACCACGTCGGCTCCGTTCAAGGCCGCGGTGCGCGAGATGAACGCGGTGATGGACGAGATGGAGAAGATGCTGGGCCCCGCCAAGTAGCCTTCCGGGTCGGGCGGCCGCGAGGTTGCGAGCACGGGCCGCCCGACCTATGGTTCTCGCCCATGGTCGAGCGTCGCTTCCCGCGGACCGCCGCGTCTCTGGAAGCCATCTACGCCTTCGTCCGTGAGTTCTTCGCGTCCCAAGGCGTCCCCGCGGGGGCCGCCTTCGATGTGGACCTCATCGTCGAGGAGCTGTTCACCAACATGGTGAAATACGGCGCGGGCGGGGAACCCGAGATCACGATCGGGCTCCGGTGGAAGGCGCCGGCTCTCGTCCTTGTGCTCGAGGACGTTGGCGCACCTCCTTTCGATCCTGCTCAGGCCCCGCCGGTCGACGTGAACCGACCCATCGAAGAGCGGCGCGCGGGCGGCCTCGGCCTTCACCTGGTGCGGCGGATGGCCGACCGGATCGAGTACGCCCACGACCAAGGCAAGAGCCGCATCACCATCACCAAGCGGATCGCCCTCTGATGCTCGAGATCAGGAACTCTTCTCCAGGCCTGGTGCACCTCGTGGGTCGCCTCGACGCGGCGGAGTCCGAGCACGTCGATCGCGCCCTGAAGGCCCTGTCGGGCCCGTTGATGCTCGACTGCTCGGAGCTGGATTACATCTCCAGCGCGGGACTCGGGGTCCTGATCGAGGCGCACAAGCGACTCGCGGCCGCGGGGCAGGGGCTGACCCTGTCGAACCTGAACCCTCGGGTCCGCAACATCTTCGCGTATGCTGGGTTGGATCGACTGCTGAAGATCGTCTGACGCTCCGGGGCCGCTCCAGCCGGGCCCGGCCAAACTGCCGCCCCCGCGGCGAGGCCCGATTCTCGCCAACCTTTGGCTGCACCCCCTGTCCATAAGGCTGATGAAGACGCCCTGGTCAGCCAGGCGCGAGCCGGCGACGCGAAGGCCTTCGGGACCCTGGTCGAAGCGTACGGAAGGCCCGTGTTCAACCTCGCGCTCCGGATGTCGGGAAATGCCGAGGACGCTCGCGATCTGGTCCAGGTCGTCTTCATCAAGGCGTATCAGCGGCTGGAGAGCTTCGACGGGCGCAGCCGCTTCTTCAGCTGGCTCTATCGAATCGCCATCAACGAGTCGTTGAACTTCCTGAGCCGCCGCAAGCGCCAGGTGGAATTGGACGAGCAGTTGATCTCGAGCGAGCGGTCGCCGGACGAGCACGCGGAAAGCGGTGAGGAGGAGCGCATGGTGCAGGCGGCATTGCAGGATCTCACCCCGGAGTACCGGCAGGTGATCATCCTGCGCCACTTCCTGGACCTCTCCCACGTCGAGATGGGCGGCGTGCTGCGCCTTCCGGAGAAGACGGTGAAATCGAGGCTGCACACGGCGCGCGTGCGCATGGGCGAGGCCCTGCGCAAACGGGGGTACCGGCCGCAATGATCGACCGCGATCACGAGCAGCTGATCCAGGACGTCCTGGACGGGCAAGCCACCGCGGCGCAGCAGGCGCGCCTCGAAGCCTGGCTGGCCACGAACGAGGAGGGCCGCACGCGGATGCGCGAGCTCGAGGGCCTGTTCGCCACGCTCGACCGGGTTCCGTTCGCCGAGCTGCCAGTAGGCTTGGCGAGCGAGGTCGAGCAGGCGATTCGAGCTCGCGCCCCGTCACGGGCACCCGCGTTCCGACGCCCGTCGTGGGTCGCCGCGCCGCGGATGCGCCTTGCGATGGTGTTCGCCGCGGGCATCGCCGCGGGCGTGATCGGCTGGGGCGCGCTGACCGGGATCCTCCAGCCCGGAGGGGCAGGGCGGGGGTCGCTGGTGGGCACGATGATGCCCGCGACGCCGGCGCCGAGAGCCTCCCGGTCGAAAAACTGGAGCGCGGGTGGGACCAACGTGGAAGCCACCACCTGGCGCGCGGGCACGTCGCGCTGGGTGCAGCTCGTCGTGGCGGGGCGCGCTCCGGCCGAAGTGGAGCTGCGTTTCGACGCCTCCCTGCTGTCCCCGGTCGCCATCCGCCAATCGGATCCCTCGGCCCGAGTGGCCGTCGATCCTGGGCGGATCCTGATTCGGGTCCCGTCGCGGGGCCGGTTCACATTCGAGCTCGGACAGCCGGGGCCGGCCGGGTCGATCCGGGTGATCGCCCGAGCCGCGGACGGCTCCTTCTCGGAGACGCTCCCATCGCCCTGACCGCGTTGTTCGGTTTCGTGAGCCCAATCGCCAACGTTGGCTGGATCGTGCTGTCCAAGTATCGTCAACCACCGGCTCGACGAGGGTCGGTCGCCGTGAGAGGAGGGGCCGTATGAAGAATGCTCGTAACGTCGTGGTGACGGCGTTGGTGGTGATCGCCGCCGTCCTCGGATTCGGAGTGTGGAAAGGCTTGATTCCGCCCAAGGCCGGGACCGAAGGCGCGATCGGCGCGGCGCAGCGTTACACGTCGCCCCAGATCAGCGACGCCGACGTCCAGCTCAGCGACCCTGCGATCCAGTCGTTCCTCCAGAGCGACGTGTTCCACGCCATCGCGACCAACCCCGACTTCCAGAAGCTGGTCGCGAACGACGCGTTCAAGAAGACGGTCCAGGTGGAGGGGATGCTCGGCCTGGTGTCGCAGGACTTCGGCCACGGCGGCTCGCAGGACTTCAACAAGCTCGTCACGAGCGACGCGCTCAAGAACCTGACCGCTGCGGCGGACTTCCAGAAGGTGATCAAGGACGAGAAGGCCCAGCACTGGCTCGTGAACTCCGACTTCCAGAAGCTGATCACGAGTCCTGAGTATCAGAAGTACGCCGCGGACCAGCTCAAGGACGCCAAGTCGACCACCGCGAGCAAGGACGCGATGAAGAGCCTCGACGAGCTCAAGAACAAACCGGAGTGGAAGGCGCTGACCACCCACGAGGACTTCAAGTCGGTGGTCACCAACCACGACTTGCTGGCGGCCGTTGCGAACACGGACTTGGCCAAGATCGTTCGTGACAACACGAAGCTCTTCGCCAGCCCGGACTTCAACAAGGTCCTCGCTTCGGAGAATTTCCAGAAGCTGGTGACCACCCCGGAATTCCAGAAGCTGGTGACGTCTCCGGAGTTCCAGAACATGACCACCTCGGTCGAGTTCAAGCAGGTCGCGGCCAACCACGACTTCGAGAGAATCGTCCGCGGCGGTGATCTCTCGGCCGCCCTCGCGGCCAGCGAGGACATGAACAAGAACAAGGTCAAGTAGTCCGCTTCGACGAGACGAGCAGGCCCCTCCGCGAGGAGATCACCGGCCACCGCCGGGGTCTCCTCGCCCGTCGTTTTCTCGGAGGCCCGATGAGGCAGGCGCGCGGATGGACCGTGGCGGGCGTCGCGATGCTGGCGCTGGCCACTGCGCCCGCCGCCGCCGCCGACTTCCGGGTGCTCGAGACCCCTCACCTGCGCCTCATCTACGCCCACCCGGCGCAGGACTTCATCGCCGAATACACCGCGCGCTGCTTCGAGAACTCCTTGCGCTTCCATTGCGCGATCTTCGATTACGCGGCGCGCGAGAAAGTCACCGTCATCCTCGACGACGAATCGGACTTCGCCAACGCCGGCGTCTGGTGCGCGCCCCGCAATTTCCTCTCGGCCCACATCGCGCCCGCCAACTTCGTGTACGAGACCGGGCCCTCCAACGAGCGCATGAACTTCACGCTCAACCACGAGCTGGCGCACATCGTCACGCTCGATCAGGCCCAGCAAACGGAGCGCTTCTTCCGCGCTCTGTTCCTGGGCAAGGTCCCGGAGAACGCCGAGCACCCGGAGACCATGCTCTACGACGTGCTCACGCTGCCGCGCCGCAACGCGCCGCGCTGGCATCGCGAAGGCACGGCCGTGTTCTTCGAGACCTGGATGGCGGGCGGGTTGGGCCGCGCCCAGGGCCCCTACGACGAGATGGTGTTTCGCGCCATGGTCAAGGACTCCACCCCGTTCTACGATCCGCTCGGCCTCGAGTCGCAGGCCGCCAAGACCGACTTCCAGATCGGCGTGAACTCCTATTTGTACGGCACGCGCTTCTCCACCTGGTTGGCCTGGCGCAATTCGCCGGCCGCTTTCGTCGACTGGGCCGCGCGCCGTCCCGGGTCGCGCGCCTACTACGCCAGCCAGTATCAGCACGTGTTCGGAGAGCCGCTCCACCGAGGCTGGCGCGAGTGGGTGACCTGGGAGCACGAATTCCAGCGCGCCAACCTGGATTCAATTCGCCGCTTCCCGATCACGCCCGTCCGTGATTTGTCGCCCCGCGCCCTGGGGTCGGTGTCGGCGGCAGAGCTCGACACCGCGGCGCGGGTGCTGTACGCGGCGGTCTACTACCCGGGAGCGCTCGCGCACCTGGCCGCGATCCCGCTCGACGGCGGGCCATTGCGCTCGCTCCACGAGGTCAAGGGGCCGGCGCTCTACTTCGTATCGTCGCTGGCCTGGGATCCCTCCACCCGCACGTTGTTTTACACCGCGGACAACGACGGCTGGCGCGACCTGTGCGCGCTCGATCCGCGCACCGGCCGCTCGCGAGTCCTGATGCGCGACGCGCGTATCGGCGACCTGGCCTTCGACCGCATCGATCGCTCGCTGTGGGCGGTCCGCCACTTCAATGGCATCTCGAGCCTGGTCCGACTCGAGCCGCCCTACCACGACTACCACCGGGTGATGTCGCTCCCCTACGGACGCGATCTCTACGATCTCGACATCTCTCCCGACGGGAAGTGGCTGAGCGCGTCCCGGGGCGAGATCAGCGGGCAGCACGCGCTGCGACTCTACGACCTCAATGCCCTGGCGGCCGGCGACACCAGCTCGCGCGTGCTGCACGACTTCGGGGCCTCGATTCCCTCCGGGTTCGTGTTCTCCCAGGACGGCCGCGCGCTCTACGGCAGCTCCTACTACACCGGCGTGTCGAACATCTTCCGCTACGACCTCGAGACGGCGCACATGGACATCGTGAGCAATTGCGAGACCGGATTCTTCCGTCCCGTCTCGCTGGGCGGCGACTCGCTGGCGGTGTTCCACTACACCGGACGCGGGTTCGTCCCGGCGGTGATGCGCGCCGAGCCCCTTCAGGACGTGAGCGCGATCACCTTCTTCGGCGCGCAAGTGGTGGAGAAACATCCCGAGCTCAAGACCTGGAAGGTGCCGCCGCCCGCTAGCATCGACCTGGACTCGATCGGGGTGCGCCAGCATCCCTATCGCGGGCTCGGCAGCGTCCGGCTCATGACCCTGGTGCCGATCGCGCAAGGTTACAAGGAGCGTGGTTCGGCCGGCCTGGACGCCGAGTTCTCGGACCCGCTCTCGTTCCACCAGCTCTCGTTGAGCGTCACCCTGTCGGACGCGGCGCGACTCGCGGACGATGAGCGGGTGCACGTCTCGGCGGAATACCGCCATCCTCATCTGGATGCGCACCTGCGCTACAACCCGGCCTCGTTCTACGACTTCTTCGGTCCGACCAAGATCAGTCGGCGCGGCACCAACTTGGGCCTCGCCTACCATCGTTTCCTGCTGCGCGACGAGCCGCGCACGATCGAGCTCGAGATCGGCGTGGAGGGCTGGACCGGCCTCGAGCGCCTGCCCGACGCCCAGAACGTGGCCGTCTCGCAGGGATTCGACCGCCTGGTGTCGCCCACGGTTCGCCTGCACGAACAGAATCTGAGGTCGTCGATCGGCGCCGTGGATCAGGAGAAGGGCTACCAATGGTCCGCGGCCTACGGGAACGACGCGGTGCGTTTCGATCGAGGCGGCAACCGGGCGTGGCGCGGGTTCCCGTCGGTGCAGGGCACGTTCGACCTCGGCGCTCCGCTGCCGATCCACAACTCGTCGTTGTGGCTGCGCAGCGCGGCGGGCTACTCGCCCGGAGATCGGTCCGAGCCCTTCGCCAACTTCTTCTTCGGCGGATTCGGCAACAACTGGGTCGACCATCGCGAGGTCAAGCGCTATCGCGAAGCGGCCAGTTTCCCCGGCATTCCGCTCGACGCCGCGGCCGGCACCAACTATGGGAGACTAATGGTCGAGCTGAATCTGCCACCGCACACCTTCGAGCGTCTCGGCACGCCGGCCTTCTACGGCAGCTGGCTCCGGCTGTCGATGTTCGGCGCGGGACTGGTCACCAACCTCGACGAGGCTTCGGTGCGGCGCAAGCTGGGCGACGTGGGCGCGCAGGCCGATCTCAGGCTCCAGGTGTTCGCGCGGCAGAGCATGACGCTCTCGACCGGCTACGCGCGGGCCTTCGAGCGCGACGCCCCGAGTGACGACGAATGGATGGTGTCTCTCAAGATCCTCTGAGGCTCTTGTGGCCGCTCGCCCTGGGCGTCCTGCCGGTGCTGCTGCTGCTGCTCGGCCTCCAGATCATGGACAGCTACCGCCTGGTGTCGGGCTCCGCGGTCGCGCGCTCGCTCGGCGCCGGGGCGGCGGCCGCCGCCTTGGCCTTCGCGGGCAACACGTGGCTCCTCCATCACGGCGTGGGACCCGAGCCGCTGCGCCGCTATGTGGCGCCCGTCCTCGAGGAGACGCTCAAGGCGCTCTGGGTGGCGTGGTTGATTCGCAGTCACCGGGTGGGATTCCTGGTCGACGCCGGCGTCCACGGCTTCGCCGCGGGCAGCGGCTTCGCGGTGGTGGAGAACATCTACTACGCCCTGGCCGTCGGCTCCTCGGGGCTCTCGTTCTGGCTGGTGCGGGGACTGGGAACCGCGGTGCTGCACGGGACGACCTCCGCTTTGTTCGCGATCGTTTCCCAGGGACTCGCCGAGCGGCGTCCCGGCGCGGGTGCCGCGCCCTTCGTGCCCGGGTTACTGCTGGCGATCGTCCTCCATTCCTTCTACAACCACCTGCTCTTCAATCCCCTGCTGGCGACCTCCGCCCTGCTGGTGGTGACGCCGCTGCTGCTGGTGGCCGTCTACGAGCGCAGCGAAGCCGCCACCCGGACCTGGCTGGGATTCGGTCTCGACAGTGACGTGGAGCGGCTGGAGCTGATCTTGAGCGGGGAAGAGAAGCATTCGCACATCGGGGAATACCTCGAGTCGTTGCGGCACCGCTTCGAGGGCCCGATCCTGGCCGACATGTTGTGCCTGCTCCGCATCCAGCTCGAGTTGGGGATTCGCGCCAAGGGCACTCTCATCGCACGCGCCGCGGGCCTCGACTTGCCGGTCGATGAGGACGTGCGAGCGCGGCTCGAGGAGCTCCGATACCTCGAGCGCTCGATCGGTCCCACGGGCCGCCTGGCGATGCTCCCTCTACTCCACACTCGCACTCGCGACCTGTGGCAGGTCTACGTCCTCGACCGTTAGATTCCTTCGACTTCGCTCTTCGCGCCGTTCCGCGAGTGTGCTACGTTGCCCCAATCGCTGGGCCCCCAACGCAACGCGTTCGAGGTACGACCATGGGCGGTGCGCCCTCGGTTCGGACGCAGTTGTTGGTTCTGGAGTTGGGGATCGCCCTTCCTCTGCTCGGGTTGATCGCGCTCCTGCTCTTCGAATACCAGGCCGACGAAGAGCGCCAGACTCGCGCCGCGATCGCCCATAGCATCCAGCGTGCGGCGGCCGAGATCGAAACCCACCTCCGCGACCTCGACGCCGGGATGAGCGCGGTCGCCGCGGCTTCCTCGCCTCGCGCGACCGGCGATGGGCGCTGCTCGCCCGCCTTCGACGACTTCCTCGCCCAGCACCCGGGCGCCACCGACTTGCGCCTGGTGGGCCCCGGACACCGCACCTGGTGTGCCGCTCACTCGGGTCGCCAGGACGGCGCCGCGATGGAGGCGGTCGCGGCCAGCGTGGATGAAGCCTGGCGCACGGGGCGAGTCTCCGGCGGTCGCGTCTTCGTCGATTCGCGCCTCGAGCGTTGGAGCCTGGTGCGCTCGAGACCCATCGAGCGCTCGGGGCGTGTCGAGGCCGTGCTGGTGGCGATCGTCGACCTCGAGCGTCTGCGGGCAGCGATCCGCGGCGCCTGGCTGCCGGCCGCCGCAGCGATTCAAGTGCTGGACTCGCGCGGCGCGCCGATCCTCGACTTGAACGGCGGCGCTGGACCCCACCACGCGACCCGGGCTCGCGCGCCGAGCCGCCTGGCCGGTCGGGCGGGGATCCCCGCCCTGGGGTGGACGATCCAGGCCAGTCTCCCGGTTGCGCTCGGAGCGCCGGGGCGCAACGCGCGCGTGGTGGAGCTCGGCACGCTGTGCGTCATCCTGCTCACGCTGGCGACCGGGCTCGCGCTCTACGTCTCGGGGGAGATCGTGCGACCGATCCAGGCCTTGTCGGCCGCGGCCGGGCGCGCGGCTTCGGGTCAGCTCGACGTTCGCGCCCCGGTCGAAGGCTCGGCCGAGACCGTCGACGTGGCCCGCAGCTTCAACGCCATGCTGGCATCGCGCGCGGAAGCGGAAGAAGCACTGCGTCAGGTCGCGATGCGGCTGCGCCTCGCGATCCAGGTCACCGACGTCGGACTGTGGGAGCTCGACCTGCGAACCGGGAAGGCCTTCTACTCTTCGGAGTGGCAGGCTCAGCTCGGTTATTCCGGGCGCGAGGTCGGCGACCGGCCCGCGCGCTGGCGCGAGTGGCTCCACCCGCGGGACCGGCGCCGCGTGATCGCCCGCGAGGACGGCTTCATGTCCGACCCGCGCGGGACGCTGCTCAACGAGTTCCGCGTGCGCCACAAGGACGGCCGCTACCGCTGGATCCTGGCCCGCGTCGACGTCCTGCGCGACGCCGAGGGGCGACCTCTGCGCTTCGTGGGCTGCCATGTCGACGTCACCGCGCTGCGCGGGCATCACGAGACGCAGCGCCTCCTGAAAGACCGGCTGCGGCGCGCCGAGCAGATGTCGGCGATGGGCAGCCTGGTGGCGGGCGTGGCGCACGAAGTCCGCAATCCGCTGTTCGGGATCACCGCGACGGTCGACGCGCTCGAGGCCCGAGCCGGGCTCGACGGGCCGTACGCGCCCTACCTCCAGGTATTGCGCGAGCAGGCCGGTCGACTGACGCGGCTGATGAACGATTTGCTCGAGTATGGCCGCCCGCACGAGCTCCGGGCCGAGCCGATCGCGCCGGGTCAGCCGATCGACGACGCCCGCCACCAGTGCGCTCGGCTTGCGCTCGAGCGCGACGTCTCGATCCACAGCCGCGTCCTGACAGCGCAGCCGATCGCCCTCGACGCCGATCGGGTGTCGCGCGCGTTGCGCAATCTGGTCGAGAACGCGATCCAGTTCTCGCCCCCCGGCGCGACCGTCGAGGTCGAGGGACGTGCCGACCAGGACGAGCAGGGATCCTGGCTGACGTACGAAATCGCCGACTCCGGCGCGGGCTTTCGCGAGGAGGACTTGGCTCACGTACTGGAGCCCTTCTTCTCGCGGCGCCGCGGCGGGACCGGGCTCGGGCTCTCGATCGCGCGCCGCGTCGCGGAGGAGCACGGGGGGCGCCTGCGGGTGACCAACCGCCCGCAAGGCGGGGGCCGGGTGTGCCTCGATTTGCCGATGGGCGTGATCGCGCCGGCCGCGATGGCCGCCGGGCTGGGCGTCGATTCGCTGCCGCGCCTCGGAGGTGCGGCGTGAAGCGCATCCTGGTGGTCGATGACGAGACCGCCGTTCGCTTCGGCGTGCGCGATTACCTGCGCGCCAAGGGGCTCGAGGTCAACGAGGCCGACTCCTGCGCCGCCGCCGAGGAAGCGGTGCGATCCAACACTCCGGACGCGGCCGTGCTCGACTATCGGCTTCCGGACGGCGACGCGCTCGCCCTGTTGCCCCGACTCAAGGCGGTGGACCCCGACCTCCCGATCGTGATCCTGACCGGTCACGGGACCATCGAGCTGGCGGTCAAGGCGATCCAGAGCGGGGCCGACCAATTCCTCACCAAGCCGGTCGAATTGGGCGCGCTGCAGGTGTTGTTGCAGCGCCTGCTCGAGAATCGCAGGACGCGCCAGCGGCAGGTGGCGCGGCAACCGCGGCGCGGCTACGACCGCCAGCCCTTCCTCGGAATCAGCTCCGCCATCCGCCGGCTCGAGGAGGAGGCGCGCGGCGCCGCGGCGGCCTCCCGCCCGATCCTGATCGAGGGCGAGACCGGGAGCGGCAAGGGCGTGCTCGCCGAATGGCTGCATCAGCACGGCCCCCGCGCGGAGGAAGCGTTCGTCGATCTGAATTGCGCCGGCCTGTCTCACGATCTGCTCGAGTCCGAGCTGTTCGGCCACGAGCGCGGAGCATTCACCGGGGCGGTCGCCAGCAAACCGGGGCTCTTCGAGGTCGCCCACCACGGCACCGTGTTCCTGGACGAGATCGGCGACATGGACCTCGCGGTCCAGGCCAAGCTGCTCAAGGTGATCGAGGACCAGCACTTTCGCCGAGTCGGGGAGACGCGCGATCGCTTCGTCGACATCCACCTCATCGCTGCGACTCACGAGGACCTGCTCGCGCTCGCCCGCCTCAAGCGGTTCCGCGAGGACCTCTATTATCGTATCGGCGTGATCCCGCTCCACGTGCCGCCGTTGCGCGAGCGTCCCGAAGACATCCCGATGCTGGCGTCGGCCTTGATCGAGGCGCTGGCGATGGAGCTGGGGCGGCCGCGCAGCGCGCTCGATGCCGACGCGGAGCGCGCCCTGGTCGAGTACCGCTGGCCCGGCAACGTGCGCGAGCTCAAGAATGCGCTCGAGCGCGCCATCCTGCGCGCCCCGGGCGGGTTGCTCTCGCGCGCCCATTTGGCGCTCGAGCAGGTGGCCCGGCCCAGCGCGAGCGAGGATCCGCGGCTGACGTTGGCCGAGATCGAGCGGACGCACATCGAGCGGGCGCTGGACCTCGAAGGCGGTCACGTCGAGCGCGCCGCGCGGCGTCTCGGTATCCCGCGCAGCACCCTCTACCAGCGACTACGGCAGATGGGGATCCTGCCGCGACGCAGCCTCGGCGACGGATCGACGCGGCTCCGGCCGCCGGCGTAGCGCTCGGCCGCCGCGCCGCCCGCTCATGGAGTGGGCTTCGCGCCGCTGGCGCCTTTCACCACGACGGCCGGGACACCCTGGTCGCGAACCATGCGGTTGAACGACGCCAGCTCGTCGCCGAGCAGGTCGCGCAGCGTCCCGAGCTGAACGTCGATGCGCCGCGCCAGATCGCGATAGACCTCCTGCTGTTGCGTCGTGGGCCGGCCCTCCGAATCGGAGACGTCGCTGCCCAGCGCGCTCAGCTTGTTGTTGAGGCGGATCGGAAAGTTGAGCGGGTCCTGGCTGCTGCGGTTCTTGGTCTGATAGAGCACCTCTTCGACGGTGGTGAGTTTCTTCTGCAGCGCCTTCGCCGCCTGGGCGAGGCTGGAGTCCTTGGCCACACCCTGCGCGCGCTCGGCGGCGGCCTGGATCTGCTCGCGTGCGGCGCGCAGGCGCTCGATCGCTTCGTGGGTCTCGGTGAGCTTGTCGCGCACCGCGCGCAGCAGCTCGTAGCGCTCGCGGTCGTCCGCGTCGGTGGTCGGAAGCCGCGGGTCCCGGCGGACTTCGAGGGATTCGACCGCGCTCGAGCCCGCGGCGGCGAGCCGCAGCCGATACCAGCCGGCCGGGACCTCGGGGCCTTGCAGCCCGCCGCCCCACAGGATCATCCCCTTGAAGCGCTTGGCATCGGCTTCGCGCAGGTTCCACGCGAAACGGTTGACCCCGGCCTTGGCGGGAAGCGCCGTCCCCGACGGCGGCGCCGGCGCGCCTTCGGGCTCGCCTCCACCGCCGCGCCCGGACTCGCCCACCTCGGCCGAATCGCCCTTGCTGGAGAAAGTACGAACCACCCGGCCACTGCGATCCGAGATCTCGAGCGTCACCTCTTCCTTCTCCGCCGGCGCGCGCGGCAGCCGGTAATAGATCCATGCGCCGGGGGTCGGGTTGAGCCCCACGTCCCTCCTCGACCCGGGCGGCCCCCCGAAACGGTAGGCGGGCTCGGGCCGATAGAGGCGCAGCGCGGACTCCACGTCGCGCGCCGGCGTCTGACGGAGCGCTGACAGGTCGTCGAGGATCCAGAAGCCACGACCTTGGCTCGCGACCACCAGGTCGCGATCCTTGACGATCAGATCGGTGACCGGGACGATCGGCAGCAGACCGCTCGCCGGCGGATCGTCGGCGCCGGACTTCGCGCGGGCGCGCTGCATCCGCAGCGGGCGCCAACTCGCGCCCTCGTCCATCGACACGTAGACGCCGAGCTCGGTGCCGGCGTAGAGCAGCCCGCGGCGCACCGGATCCTCGCGCACCGCGCGCACGAACGCCATGTCGGGAAGCCCGGCGACGATCTTCTTCCAGCTCCGGCCGAAGTCGTGGGTCACGTAGGCGTAGGGTCGGTAGTCGTCGAGCTTGTAGCGGTTGACGGCGAGGTAGGCGGTGGCGGGGTCGTGCGGCGAGGCGTCGATCTGACTCACCATGCTCCACGGCGCGACCTCGCGTGGAGTGACCTCGGTCCAGTGCGCGCCCTGGTCCCGGGTCACGTGCACGCGGCCGTCGTCGGATCCAGCCCACAGCACCTTGGCGTCGCGCGGCGACTCCGCCAACGCGAAGATGGTGCAGTAGTACTCGACGCTGGTGTTGTCCTTGGTGATCGGCCCGCCCGAGGGGCCGAGCTTGGTGGGGTCGTTGCGGGTCAGGTCCGGGCTGATGGCGTTCCAGCTGTGGCCCTCGTCGGTCGAGCGGAACAGCACGTTGGCCGCGGCATAGAGCGTGTTCGGGTCGTGCCGCGACGCCACGATCGGGAACGTCCACTGGAAGCGGTACTTCATTCCCTCCGCGCCCCAGCCCATCGGGTTCTCGGGATAGACGCTGATGTCGCGCGAGGTGTCGGTGCGATGGTCGTAACGAGTGATCACGCCGTCGTAGCAGCCGGCGTAGACCACTTCCGCGTCGCCCTTCTTGGGCGCCACGAATCCGCTTTCGCACCCGCCCACCGGATACCAGTCGGAGGGACCGATCCCGGAGCCCGACGTGCGGCTCGCGATCGCGACGGTGCTGTTGTCCTGTTGCGCGCCGTAGACCCAATACGGGAACCGGTCGTCGGCGACCACATGATAGAACTGGCCGGTGGGCTGATCGTCCTGACGCGACCAGCTGGCCCCGCCGTCGAGGCTCACGTTGGCGCCGCCGTCGTTGCCGTTGATCATGCGGTGGGCGTCGTCAGGGGCGATCCACAGATCGGGGTGGTCGCCGTGGGGCGTGGCGATCGTGGTGAAGGTGTGGCCGCCGTCGGTCGAGCGCAGGAACTGGACGTTCAGCACCACCACCCCATCGGGGTTCTGTGGATCCGCGAAGACGTGGGAGTAGTACCAGGCGCGCTGGCGCAGCCTCCGGTCGTCGCTGACCCGATTCCAGCTGGAGCCGCCGTCCTCGGAACGGAACAGGCCTCCGTCCTCGGCCTCGACGATGGCCCACACACGGTCGGCGCGCGCCCCCGAGGCGGCCACGCCGATGCGTCCCCACGGCCCCTTCGGCAGTCCGTGCCCGGTGAGGGGGCGCCAGGTGTCGCCGCCGTCGCTCGACTTGTACAGCGCGCTGCCGCGCCCGCCGCTCTCCAGGCTCCACGGCGTGCGCATGGTCTGCCAGAACGTGGCGTAGAGCACGCGCGGATTGCGGGGATCCATCGACAGATCGACCGCGCCGGTGCTGTCGTTCACCGCCAGCACGCGCTGCCACGTCGCGCCGCCGTCCTTGGAGCGGTAGACGCCCCGTTCCTTGCTGGGACCGAACGTGTGACCGAGCGCCGCCACGTAGACGCGATCGGGATCGTCGGGGTGGACCCGGATGCGACCAATCTGGCGCGTCGCCTCGAGCCCGACGTGCACCCAGGTGCGACCGCCGTCGGTCGACTTGTAGACGCCGTCACCGTGGGAGACGTTGCCGCGGATGCACGACTCCCCCATGCCGGCATAGACCACGTTGGGGTCCGAGGGCGCGACCGCGATCGCACCCACCGAGCCGGTGGCGAGGTAGCCGTCGCTCACGTTGCTCCAATGGTCGCCGCCGTCGACCGTCTTCCATACCCCGCCCCCCGTGGCTCCGAAGTAATAGACCAGAGGCTGGCCCACCACGCCGGCGACAGCGGTGACGCGCCCGCCGCGATAGGGTCCGATGCTCCGCCATTCGAGCGCGTCGAAGACGCTCCCCGAATCGGCGGCGGCCCGTGGGTGGGCCGCAGCCGGACCGCGCGGCGACGCGGCCAGGGCCGCGCCGGCCGCCAAGGCCCAGGGCGTGATCAGCGAGATCAGGAAGATCGAGAGGCGGCGGGGCATGGACGTCCTCCGGATGGATTCCGCGTGACGAGCGGCGCGTACGATAGCGGGGCCGACCGCGTCACGGAAGGCCCCACTCAAAGCACGTCGAGCTCCCGCTCCGGCATGACGCGGTCCCAGCGGAAGGGGTTCGCCGCGGGATCGAGACGCCCGAGGATCCCGTCCACGACCCTGCGGCTCGCGCCGACGCTCGCCATCACGCCGTGCCCGCTGTGGCCGCAGTGGAGGTGGAGGCCGGCGATCGGGGTCGGGCCGAGCAGCGGGCGATGATCCGGGGTCAGGTCGTACTGCCCGGCCTTGAGCAGCCAGGAGGGCGCGCCGTGCGCCCACGCCTCGCGCCAGAACGGAACGATGCGGGCCGCGGCATGCGGGCTCGCGGGGTCCAGCAGGTCGAAGGCGAAGGCCTCGGAAGTCGGCACGTCGTCCAGGGCCTCGCCCGCGGGCTCGTCGGGGTCGGGCCGCATCAAATGCGCTCCGCCGCCGGCCGGCCGCCAGTGGGTGCCGTTCGATTCGTCGATCGTCATCGGTGCGTCCGCCGGCACTTCGGGCAGGTCGAAGACCACCAGCCGATGGCGGCGCACCAGCCGAATCGGCAGCTCGAGACCGAGGCTCGCGGCCAGCGCGATCGAGAACGAGCCGGCCGCGATCACCACGGCGCGCGCATCGATACGACCACGCGTCGTGTCGACGCCGAGCACCGCCTCGCCTCGTGCGTCGATCCGGGTCACGGCGGTCTCGGTCAGCAACGCGGCGGCGCTGGCCCGCGCCAGGCCGAGCGTGAGCCGCCGCGGATCGAGCCAACCGTCGCCGGCGCGATAGCGCGCCTGGATCACGTCCGGCGCCAGATAGGGAAAGCGGCGGCGCAGCTCCGGCTGCTCGATGAGCTCCACGTCGTCGAGCCCCCATGCGCGTTGGCGCTCGACGCGTTGCCGCTGGCGGAGCGCGCCCGCGGCGTCGCTGGCGATCCACAAGTAGCCTTGCGTCGTCAATCCGAGGTCGTGATCGCGAAGCCCGGTGCGCGCGGAGAAGTCACGAAAGAACGCGATGCTCTCCGCCACCATCGCCAATTCATCCGGGTTGTCGAACTGGAGCCGGAACGCCCCGGTGGCGGCCGCGGTGCTGAGCGTTCCGAGCGCCGGCCGGCGCTCGACGACGACGGTGGCCAGTCCCGCCCGCGCGGCGAAGAAGGCGGTCGCGGCTCCGGTGACGCCGCCGCCCACGATCACCAGGTCGGCGTGGCGCGGCGGCTCCAAGGTGTAACGGATCCGCCGCTCCGCGGTCATCGGCCTCCGTCGATCCAGATCAGGCGCGCGGCGCGCGCACCTCCCTCCCACTCGAGTCGCACGAAGTAGACGCCCGACGGGGCGCGCGCGCCGTGCTCGTCGCGGCCATCCCAGCGCACCACCCGCGCTCCGGCCGGGAGCGCGTCGGCGAAGAGCTCGCGCACGCGCCGACCCGAGGCATCGAGGACCCGTACCCGCACCGCAGCCGGCTGCTCGAGCCGCAAGGTGATCGAGGCGTTGTTGCGGGCCGGATTCGGCGCCAGCGTCAACCCCGAGGCCGTCACGGGCGCCTGCGCGGCCGCCACATGGGACGGGGTCGAGACGTTGGTGTAGACGACCTGGCCGCGGGTCGCGCGCTGCGACTGGATGGCCGCCAACACCCACAGCACGAGGCTGGTGCGCACCACCGAGCGGCTCGAGATGGACCAGATGTAGGAAGGATCGATGGCGGGCGGCAGGAAGCCCCATTTGTCGGGCCACGCGCCCTGCGTCTCGAGCAAGGCCAGGCGGCGAATCATCACGTTGTAACGGTAGTCGTGCGCGCGATCGAAATGGAGCGCGTGATAGGCCAGCTCGTTCACCCAACCGCGGGTGTCGTAGTCGGACGGGCAGGCCGGCTGGCTGTAGTAGTCGATCACCGCTCCCGAAGCGAGCGTGTCCGAGTAGGCGATGGCTCCGTCCACCCCGACGCGCTGCTGCAGGAACGACTGCGCTCGCCCCAGGATCCGCGGCGCATCGGTGCCGTCGACCAGGCGGCCGATCAGATTCAGCTCCATCGCGATCCAGGCGGTGTAATGGACGTCGCGCGCCCCGCTGCACACGTGGTCGAAGCTGCCGTCCGCGTGCTGCGACCGCGCCGTCAGGAGCAGGATTTCGCCGAGCCGGGTGAGCGCGACCGGATCGCCGCTGAGCTTCGAGTATTCGGCCAGCGCCATCCCGGCCATCAGCGCGCGGTTGACGTCGTCCTGGACCGGCGCGCCCAGGTAGTCGGCGACGATGCGCTGCCCGGCGTCACGGTAGGTCGCATTGCCGGTGATCTCCCAGGCGCGCATGAGCGCGAAGGCGAGCATGCCGTCGCTGGCGTCGAACGCCCGCGCGTTGGCGCCGAGGCCGACCAGGAAGTTGGCCCGATCGACGACGTCGAGGTAGCGGGCGTCGGTCGGGTTGAATCCTTGCAGATCGCAGAACGCGGCCAACTGTGGCACCACCGTCAGCCGCAGGTGCTCGGGCAGACTGAAGAAGTGGCGGGGATCGAGGGCCACCCCGCCGCTCTCGGCACGATGGATGAAGGACTCGGCGTGGGAGATCAGCGGGCCCAGAGCATCGCCCGGGTCGGCCGCCGCCGGGAGGGCGACGGCCGACAGGACGAGAGTGATGACGGCGCTCGATCGAATCGGCGGCATGGGGGATCGAAGAGATGTTCCGCTGGCCGCCTGGAGACGCCCGCGAATGGAAGCCCGGTCTGTTCCTTCCTCTAGCGCAACAGCGCCATCCTCGACTGTCCGACTCGCTGGCCGTTCACCAGCATCTCGACGAAGTAGACTCCGGCCGAAAGCGCGCGGCCCGACGGCGTGCGACCCTCCCACGCCACCGACCAGACGCCCGCGCCCCATTGCTTGGCCGGCACCTCGCCCACCTGACGGCCGGCCATGTCGAGCACCCGCAGGGCGACCTGCCCCGGCTCTTTGAGCGCAAAGTTGAATCGCACCGCGCCGCGCGCCGGATTCGGCACGATGCCGCGCAGCCCGGTCGCCAGCGCCAGGCCGTCGCCCACGCCGGTGGTGATGACGCCGGTGGTGGCCGTGACCTGATAGGTTCCGGGCGATCCGTTCTCGTTGATCAACGCCACGCCGTGCCAGCCGGTGACTGTCGGACTGAAGACGGTGTAGCGCGACGTGGTCTCGAACTGACGCGCGCTGCGCGGCACGATGTACTGCCCAGCTGCCGCGGGAGGCGCGAACAGCAGGAAGCGGATGTCCGCGGTGCCGGTGTGCGTGAAGGTGAAGGTGTAGGTCGTCCCGTTCACCAGGTACACGTCCCAGACGTCCAGCACTTGCGTCCAGTTGTTGCCGCTGGTCGCGCCGCAGTTGCCGCCGCTGCAGTCCAAGGCCATGGAGTTCGCGCCACCGTCCCACTCCACGGTGGCGTTTCCGCTGCCCGAGTAGCGCGTGACCCGCACGCCGGGGACCAGTCCGCCGGCCGGGATGTCGGTGTACCCCGGATTGAAGTCGCCGATCACGGCGTCGACGCCCGAGCTCTGGTAGGAGCCGGCGTAAGGGCTGAGGAAGCAGATCGGCGAGGCCGCCAGCCCGAAGCTGTAGGGCGAGTACAGCTCGAGATCCCAGTCCGTCCCGGCCGAGGGCCGCACACCCACGCCCATCCAGAAGAAATCGGCCTGCGTGAAGGAGTAGTAGGCGTTGGTCGTGGTCGCCGTCACCGGCGTGCTCTCGAGCAGCGTGGTCATGGTGCTGCACTGGGACGGGACCTGTCCCAACGAGTCGAGGCGCTGCGCATAGAGGTCGGCCACGGCCCCGCCACGGTAGTCGCGCCACGCGAGCGAGGCCCCGCCCTGGCCGTCCGAGATGACGCACGGGCTCACCTGGTCCCCCGTGGTGTCGCAAGCGAGCATGCCGTTCGCGGTCCACGACACCGCGCCCGCCGCCAGGGTCAAGCGCTGGGCGTAGATGTCGGCGCCGTTCGCGGGGGTGCGGGTGTCGCTCCACGCGATGATCGCGGCACCGGTCGGGTCGGCCGCAATCGTCGGCGTGGTCTGGTCGCCGGCCGCGTTGCAGACCACGACGCCGTTGGCGGTCCACATCGCCGCCCCCGCGGGGCTCACGCGCTGCGCGTAGACGTCGGCGTTGGCTCCGCGCCGGTCCTCCCACGTGACGACCGCCCCGTTCACGCCGTCCTGGCACAGTCGGGCGCGCGTCTGATTACCGGTCGCTCCGCACACCGAGACGCCGTTGGCGGTCCACTGCGGCGCGCCGGAGGCGTTGATGCGCTGGGCGAAGACGTCGCTGTTGGCGGCGACACGTCCGTCGCCCCACGACAGGATCATGCCGCCGGTTCCATCGGTGACCGACGCCGGAGGCTCCTGGTCGCCGGTCGCGTTGCACACCACCACGCCGTCGGCCGTCCACGAGGCGGTCCCGGCGTTGGTGACGCGCTGGGCGTAGATGTCGGCGTTGCCGGCGCGCTTGTCTCGCCACGCGAGCAGGACGCCACCGGCGCCGTCGCTCACCGCGGAGGGCTGGTCCTGATCGCCGGCCGCGACGCACACCGCCACGCCGTCCACGGTCCAGGACGGTGTGCCGTTGGCGGCGACCCGGCGTGCGTAGATGTCGTAGTTGCCGGAGCGACGGTCCTTCCAGGCCACGACCGCGCCGCTCAGGCCGTCGCTGACCACCACCGGCGCCTGTTGCGGCCCGGCCGCGCCCGAGACCAACACTCCATCCGTCGTCCACTGTTCGACGCCGGAGGCACTGAGGCGTTGCGCGTAGATGTCGGGATTGAGGGCGTCAGTGCGCCCGTCCTCCCACGCCACGATCACCCCGCCGGCGCCGTCCGCCACCGCCTGAGGATTGACCTGATCGCCCGCCGCCTTGCACACCACGACGCCATACGCGGGCCACATCGCGTCGCCGTTGGCGTCGAGGCGCTGAGCGTAGATGTCGTAATTGCCGGCGCGATGGTCGGACCACACGGCGATCCCGCCGCCGTTGCCATCCGAGATGTAGACCGGCGCGCTTTGGTCGTCGGGGGCCGCGCACAGCGGCATGTTGTTGACCGCCGAGGTGGCCAGCACGCTGCTGACGCCGGCCACGGCGGCGCGCTTGGCGCCGATGCTGCCGAAATCGTGAGGCTTTGCCGCCAACGCCGGAAGCGCCGCGGCGCCGACCGTGATCGCCAGAGTCAGCGCCGTCGCGGTCGGCCACATCTTCGTACGAAGCGGGGTGCCAGGGGACATGGTCGAATCCTCGGTGCAAGACGTGAGCGTCGGCATCAGCGGACCAGCGCGAGACGACTCGTGCCAACCCGCCGGTCGTTCACGCTCATCTGGACGAAGTAAATGCCGGCCGACAGCAGGTGCCCGCGAGTATCGCGGCCATCCCACTGGACGTTCCACGTCCCGGCCTGCCAGCGCGACACTGGGATCGCGGCCACCGCCCGACCCGCCATGTCGAAGATTTGGAACGACACCAGCCCGGTCTCGCGCATCGCGAAGTGAATGTCGACCGGGCCCCTGCCCGGGTTGGGCGAGAGCGCCATCAGTCGAGTGAGGGGCGGCACGTCCGGACCCACGCCGGTCACGCCGGTGCGGACCGTGAGCGTGTAGTCGCCGGCCACGCCGTTGTCGTTCACGATCGCCACGCCGTAGTACTCGGTCGATGGCGCCGTGTAGGTGCCGTAGCGGCCCGGCGTCTCCATCACGCGGGCGCTGCGCGGCACGACGTAGTAGTAACCACCGCCGGGCGCGTTGTAGGACGTGAACAGAAGACACTTCATGTCCGAGCCGGCCGAGTGCGAGAAGTCGAACGTGTAACTGATGCCGGCGGTGAGGGGGATGTCGTAGACGTCGAGCAAGTCGGTCCAGCCGGTCTTGCTGATCGGTGAGCCGACCGCGAATTGATCGGGGCCGTCGTCCCACTCGATCGTCGCACTCCCGGTTCCGGAGTATCGGTAGGCGCGGATGCCGAATACCCCCGGTGGCGTATGGAGGTCATTGAAGTTGCTCATGATGAAGTCCGCGCCCGTGGTGCCGTAGGAGCCGGCCAGTGGCAGACCGAAGCAGGTCGGATAAGCGCCGAGCCCGGTGCTGCCTTGGTCGTACTCCTCGATGTCCCAGTCGCCGCCCCCGTTGCTGCGCACCGCGACGCCGCTCCAGTAGAACCAGCCCTGGTTGTAGGTCCGGTAATTCTGGGTGGCGAGACTGGTGATGGGCGCATTCGTCATCAACGTGTCGGGCGGGACGCACTGGTCCGGAATCTGACCCGTGGCGTCGATGCGCTGCGAGTAGAGATCGGAGTACGAGCCGTTGCGGTAGTCGCGCCACGAGACGTTGGCGCCACCGTTGCCGTCCGCGGCCACGTCGGGTCGATCCTGGTTGCCGCCGGCGTCGCACAGGCGCACCCCGTTGGCGGTCCACAGGACCGTCCCGTCTAGGTTCAGGTGCTGGGCGTAGATGTCGCTTCCGGTCGAGTTGCGTGAGTCGGTCCAGCTGACGATCGCGCCTCCCACCGGGTCGACGACGATCGCGGGCGTCAGCTGGTCGGTCGCGGCCGTGCACACCGGGACGCCGTTGGCCATCCACTGCGCGGCGCCGGTGGCGCCGCCGAGACGCTGGGCGTAGATGTCGACGTTGGCGCCGCGGCTGTCTTCCCACACCACGATCGCCCCGCCCGAACCATCGGTGCACAGGCGCGGTCGGCTCTGATTCCCGGTGGTGGCACACGCCGCCACGCCGTTGGCCAGCCACAGCGGGGTGCCGGCGCTGTTCAGTCGCTGGGCGTACACGTCCTGGTCGGCGCCGCGCGCGTCGTTCCACGCCACGATCACGCCGCCGCTGCCGTCCGGGATCGCGATCGGCGTGTCCTGATTGTTGACCGAAGTGCAGACGGCGACGCCGTTCGCGGTCCACTGCGCGACGCCCTGCTCGTTGACGCGTTGCGCGTAGATGTCCTGATCGACGCCACGCGAGTCACGCCACGCGCAGATCGCGCCGCCCTGGGTGTCGGTGACGACTGTCGGATCCTGCTGCAGCCCGGCGGCCGTACACATCGCCACGCCATCGGCCGTCCACTGCGCCAGCCCGGCGGCGGTGAAGCGTTGCGCGTAGATGTCGGCCGTCGCCGCTCCGGCGCGCTCGTCGGTCCACGCGATGAGGACCCCCCCGAGCCCGTTCGGACTGATCACCGGGCCGCGCTGATTCCCGGTCGCCGTGCACACCGGGCTTCCCCCGGCGCCCCACAGAACCACGCCCTGGGGGCTGATGCGCTGAATGTAGATGTTCCCGTCCGTGGGCGAGACGCGGTAGTCCTCCCACACCACGAACGCTCCGCCCGAGCCGTCGGCGAGCACGCGCGGATTCATTTGATTTCCGACCTGCTTGCAGATTGGCACGCCGTCGAGCGCCCACGCCGGGTTCCCGGACACGTCGAGCTTTTGGGCGTAGATGTCGAGATCGCCGGAGCGGAAGTCGGACCACGCGACGATCGTGCCGCCGCCGCCGTCCGGAACCGAGACCGGCGGCATCTGGTCGTAGAGCGCCGAGCACACGCTCTTGTTGGTGATGATGGCCGAAGTGGACTGGATCCCCGCCAACGCCGCCACGCCACGGAGCGTCCGCGCGGGAAGTTGAGTGGTGCCGAAGTCCTTCGGTTTCGCGAGAGCCGCGTCGATGGAGGAACTAGGCAAGGACGCGGTGAGCAGCAGGAGCGTGATCGCCGCCGGCCGAACTCGGACTGCGCTGAACATCCTGTACCTCGGATCGTTGTCGAAGGGCGAGATGGAAGAGCGCGAGGTCCTAGGTCGGGATGATCAACTTCTCCTAATGGCCGCACACCCTCCGGGGGGACAGAGGTGCTTGTTGGAGACTTGCAAATTAAGCCCTGGAAATGCCTTCCCGTCAAGGGCGAACTCCTTGTTGCAGGCGCGACAGCGACTCCGGCCGAGAATCGGACGACCTCCGGACACCTCCCGATTCCGAATGCATCAATGTTCCGTCCGTGGGCCTTCGTGTCGGGCTGTCGGCGATCGGGTTGGTCGCGCTGCTTGGTGTCCACGGGCAGGCCTCGACGTTGCACCTACCTGCGGGGGCGCCGGCGCTGAAAACGGCGACGGCCGAGGAGATCCTGGCGCGGGTCCGGGAACCGGGTTCGAGTGTTACCGTGGTCAACGTCTGGGCCACCTGGTGCACACCCTGTCGCCGGGAATTCCCGGACCTGATGCGGGTCTATCGGGACCATCGCGGCTGCGGGCTGCGACTGGTGCTGGTCTCCGCCGACTTCCCGGATCGAGCCGAGGCGGCCCGTCGCTTCCTGACCCGGCAGGGCGTCGACTTCCCGACTTATCTCAAGAGCGGGAAGGACATGGATTTCATTCAAGCCCTTGACGCGCGGTGGAGCGGCTCGCTGCCGGCGACGTTCGTCTACGATGCCCGCGGCGTGCTGCGCAGCTTCCATGAGGGACGAACCACTGGGGTCGCGCTCGAGAGCCTGATCGTGGCCGTCACGAACGGCCGAGACCCCCAAGCCAAGGAGACCGTGCGATGAGAATGATCTGGTTGCTGGCCTGCGCCGTGGTGGGGACGTCCGTCGCGGGAGCGTCGCGCGCCGACGATTCATCTTCCACGCCGCTCGCGATCGGCGCCACGGCACCGCTTCAGACGGTGAAGATGAAGAGCGTGGACGGCCGTCTGGTGACGATCGCGGACGTGCGGCGCGGCAAGGGCACGCTGGTCGTGTTCTCGTGCAATGCCTGTCCGTGGGCGCGGGCCTGGGAGTCGCGCATCGTCGCGCTCGCCAACGCGTCGCTGGCGCGCGGCGTGGGGATGATCCTGATCAACTCCAACGACCCTGCCGTCAACGATCAGGACGGCTTCGACATCATGAAGGTGCGCGCCCACCAGCGCAAGATGCGCTTCCCCTACGTCGTCGACGCGACCTCCGACGTGGCGCGCGCGTTCGGCGCCAGCCACACGCCGGAGGCCTTCCTGTTCGACGCCCAAGGACGGCTGGTCTATCACGGCACGATCGACGACAACGCCCACGAGCCGGACCGCGTCGAGAAGCGCTATCTCCAGGAGGCGGTCGATGCCGTGGTGGCGGGAAAGACGGTGGAAACGCCGGAGACGAAGTCGCTCGGCTGCTCGATCAAGTTCCGGGCCCGGAGCTGAGCGCCCGAATCAGCGTGCCGCTCCGGAGGACGAGGGCGGGGACCAGCGGTCGTCGCTCCCCGCCCGATTCCCGTCGAGCGGCTCGATCAGGCCGGCGGCGATCAGCCGATCCAGCACCCCGCGCGCCTCGCGCAAGCTGAGATCGCAGGCCTCGAGCGTCGGCTGCAGCTCGGCCAGGCTCAGGGCCCCGCCCGCCATCTCTTCGAGCAGGATGCCGTCGCCGGTGCGCAAGCCCAGACTCGTCGCCCACGACTGTTTGGCCTGGTCGAGCGCCGTGCGCGCGTCCTCGGCTTGCTGCGCCGCCGACATCATCGCGCGATAGCGACCCGCCGCCTGCCCCCCCGCTTCGGTGGTGCGAAAGCGGTGGCGCGGCTTCCACGGGGCGACGCGCTCGGGATTCCTCCAGTCGTGACTCACGATGTCGAATCGTTCTCCTCGATCGTCGGACTCGGATGGCGGCGGCTCGCAACGTGGGACCAACCTACCAGGAGTCCCGCCGGTTGGCGACTCGTGCGGCCCGGGACCGCTGGCGCCGGAAACCTGTCGCCTCTAATCTGCGGCCCCATGGCCCACGCGCCGGGACTCGTCACGCTCTCGATCGACATCGGCGGCACCGGAATCAAGGCCATGCGGCTCGACACGCGTGGGCGCCCCGCCAGCGATCGCGAGCGCGAGAAGACGCCACACCCGGCCACGCCGCGACGCGTGCTGGACGTGATCGCGTCTTTGGTCACGCGGCTGCCCGAGTTCGATCGCGTGTCGGTGGGCTTTCCCGGGGTCTTGATCGACGGCGTCGTGCGCACCGCGGCCAATCTGCATCCCACCTGGATCGGGCGGCGTCCAGCCACGATGATTCGCGCCATCGTGAAGAAACCCGTGCGGGTCATCAACGATGCCGACATGCAGGGCCTGGGGATCGTGGAAGGGCACGGCACGGAGCTCGTCGTGACGCTCGGCACCGGGGTCGGCTCCGCGCTGTTCCTCGATGGGCGCCTGGTGCCCAAGCTCGAGCTCGGTCATCACCCGTTCCGCCGCGGCCAGACGTACGAGCAGCAGCTCGGCGACCGCCCGCTGAAGCGCATCGGCCATCGGCGCTGGAACCGCAGGGTGCGGCGCGCGGTCGAGCAGTGGCTCCACACCTTCAACTGCCGTCGACTCTACCTGGGCGGCGGGAACGCGCGGCTGGTGACGGCGAAGCTGCCCCCCGAGGTGAGTCTGGCCAGCAACCTGGCCGGGCTGCTGGGCGGGATCCGGCTCTGGGAGGAGCCGGACCCCGCCTCGGGCCGCTAACGAACTCCCAGCAGCTCGACCTCGAAGATCAGCGTCGCGTTGGGAGGAATGGGGCCGCCCGGTGTCCCCTGCGCTCCGTAGCCGAGATCGGGCGGAACGGTGAGCCGGCGCTTGCCGCCCACCTTCATGCCTTGCACACCTTCGTCCCAACCTTTGATGACGTTGCCCTGGCCGAGCGCGAACTCGAAGGGCTGCCCATGATCCAACGAGCTGTCGAACTTGGTGTGGTCAGTGAGCCAACCGGTGTAATTCACGGTGACCATCTTGCCCCTCTCCGCCGTCGGTCCGTTCCCGACCAGCAGGTCCTCGATTTTGAGCCCCGAGGCGGTGGTGACCGGAGCGGACGCCGCGCCGGAGGCGGCGGATGCCGGCGCGGAGCTTTCCTTCGGAGCGGCAGTGGTCGTGGCCGTGCTCGCCGTGGTCGAGCTGGTGCTGGAAGTGGACGTGCCGCCGGCACGACAACCGGCCATCGCCGCCAACAGGACGATCGCCAGTCCGCGAGAAACGTGAGTCATCGAAGCGCTCCTTGCTGAAAGGGCCATTGATGAATCGGAGAGTCGAGCGACGCTGCCACAATTGCCGGCTGCCGATCAAGCACCGGCCGTGTGCTATCCTCTTGGGTCGTCGTCGCTCCGTTCGCGCCGTCCCTTGCCCGAGACCCCCACGCCCCTGATGTCGTCGCGCGCGTTCGGATTACCCGCTTGGTTCACCACCATCGCCTGGCTGAGCGTCGCGGGGACGGGCCGGGCACAGGTGGCCGACTCCACGTCCGTTCCGCCCTCGCGCCCGGACTCGATCGCGACCGCGGCGCCGAATCCTGTGTCACCGGACACGATCGCTCGAGTCGGCTCCGAGGTGACCCGTTCGGCGTGGGCCGAGAGCCTGCGCGCGCTCGAGCTCGAGAACGTCAGCGTCGCTGATGCGCCGAGCGCGGCAGGCACGGCGACCGAGCGGCGGATCGGGTACGAGGATCGTCGGTATCGACACGCGGCGACCGAGCTCGGCCTGGTGTCCCGAATCGTCGGCGGGCCGACGCTGGTGTTCGAGCGCCGCCTGGGACTGACCTCGGCGGCGATCGAGATCCCTGCCGATGGGAGCCTGCCGACTCGCGTCATCTACCCCAGCGAAGGCGGGTTCCCGAGCGCCCCGCCGGGGCCGCTGCTCGCCTCGACACGACGCAGCGTCGATCTGCTGGTCGGACCGCTGTTCGCTTACGAGACTCCGCTGCTTTTCACCGCGACGCAGGTGCGTCTCGAACTACAGCCCGAGATTCGCTTCAACCCGTGGCCGGGCGCACGCGGCCGCGTCGCTGTCGTCTTTCCCATCCGCAACGACTTCGGCCCCGACAGCCTGCATCCCGACTTGGATCGAATCCGGCCGGGGCCGATCACGTTCGAGCAGTACGGATGGTCGCCTGGCAACGCGCTGGTTTCGGTCACGGGCGGACTGCTCGGGTTCAATCGCTACGGCATGTCATTCGGCGTCGCTCGGCCTTTGCGCGGTGGTGAGCTGCTGCTCGACAGCCAGGCTGACATCACCGGCTTCTTCGCGGCCTCGGACAGCGGGTTGACCTATTCGACCATGGATCGATGGACCGGATTCGTGGGCGTCTCCTACCGTCCGCCCGGGCTCGATCTGAATGTCAGACTCCGCGCTGAGAAGTTCGTCGAGAAAGACCAAGGGCTCGAGCTGGCGGTCATCCGGCAGATGGGCGATCTCGAGGTCGAGTTCGACTGGCAGCGGCTCCACGTCGACAGCGACGCCGGTTTTCCTTCGACCACCGTGAAGAATGGCGTCGTCCGGTTCACCATTCCAATGCCGCCCTTGGATCGCCCCGCCGGGCAGCGGTTCCGTCTCCTGCCAGTGGAACGTTACAGCGTCAATTACCATGAGGAATCCGAGCCGGTCGGCCAGACCTTGGCGAACGTAGCCTCCCGTGAGGACTTCCTGCGCCAGCTCGACCGCTCGGCGATCGGGGCGGAGCCGGAGCGCTACGAGGCCGCCCGCGAGGGCCGCGCCTTCAAGAAGACTCAGGACGCCAGGAACTCTTGGGTGTCCATGATCGGGATGACCGGTTTCGTCAACACGCCTTGGGCGGGGGTCATGCCCGACAAGAGCGTCGAGTTCGGCTACAACAAGATCCCCAAGGAAGCCTCGTACGCCTATCGGGGAGAGCACTCCAACGAGGTGTATTACGGCGACTTGGGGTTCCTCCCACACTTCGAGGTGGGACTTCGCTGGACTGTGATGCCCGGCTCCCGTCCCTTTTCCTTCATCCTGCCCGAATCTCCTTACGTCGATCGTGACCGCATGTTCAGTGGTCGGGTCGAGCTCTTCGAAGCCAAGCGCAACCGTCCTGGCCTCGCCATCGGAGTGGAGGACTTTCACGGGACCAAGAGGTTCCATTCCTCCTATGCCGTGGTGGGCATGCCGGTGGACATTTACCGTTTGCAAAACCGTGTCACATTGGGCTATGCTCCACACATCTTTAGGGCGCAGAGCCGGACCCTCGATGGCTTGTTCGGAGCTTGTGAGGTGTCCGTGGTGCCTCGTCTCGTCACGGCCGTCGAGTACGACACCGAAAAACCCAACGCTTCACTCGGTGTCAGTCTCGGGTTTGGACTGAAGGCGCGCGCAGTCCTCTTCGACCTGAAGCACTTGGGAATGGGCGCCGGGTGGTACAGGGCGCTATGAGTTGGAGGTTTGTCGGCCGGCCAAGGACGTGCCTGCCTCAACGAGCCACGGATGGAGAGCGCGGCGCAGAGCATCTGCTTCTGCTCCTCGCGCGTAAGGAGGAACCCATGCAGCATGCTCGACCCTACCGACTTCGCCGCGCCGTTGCCTTGACTGCGCTCGCGGCCCTGCTCGGCCTCGCCGCTCTCACCTTGTCGCAATGCACGCTGGTGGGGGACAGCCTTACGGGCGTGAACCTGGACGGAGTGGGACCGACGTCGTGCGTGAAACAGTGCAACGACTTCTATGCGATCGCCTACAAGCGTGAGCAGAGAGTCCACGACACGAACAACTCGAACTGTCAGCTCTTGACTCAGCCCGCCAAGGGCTCGTGCCTGGTGAACGAAGACGCTCGTCACACGGCCGCGCAAACGGCTCTGGGCAATGGCAAGATCGAGTGTCAGAATGAGTGCCACCGTCAGGGCTCCGGCTCGGCGGGTTGATGATTCGTCGCCACGCCTGGCGCCCCGTGCGTCAGGCGTGGCGAGTCGTCCGACGTGAACCAAGACCCAGGAACCGCTTCGGGCGAGCGAGAGAAGACGTAGCCATAGAGCCTGCTGAATTACCCCCTTCGTTCGGAGGCCATCTCATGAAGCAAGCTCACGCCCCCAAGCTCGCTTGGGTTCTTGGCACCGCTGTTCTTCTAGCTCTGGTCGCCGTCGCGGGATGTACGCTGATCGGCGACAACGTCGCCGGCATCAACGCAGGCACGGGCCCCACGACGTGCATCAAGCAGTGCAACGACGTCTACAAGAACCTGTACAACGCTGAGCAGAAACTCCATGCGACCAACGTGGCGCACTGCCAGACGCTCGCTCAGCCCGACAAGGGCAACTGCCTGGTGGCGGAGGACGCGCGCCACACGGCGGCGATGACGGCTCTGGGCAACGCCAAGATCGAGTGTCAGAACAACTGCCACCGCCAGGGGACCGGTTCCGCCGGTTAGTCGATCGGATGGACGTTGCGCCCGAAGCTCCGCCGGGCACGACGCCCGTTCGCCTCAGGCGCGGTAGACAGCAGCCACCATGCAGAGCTTGCTAAATCACCACCCGACGGAGGTCACCATGAAGCATGCTCGACTCCTCAAGTCACTCGGGATCCTTGGCGCGGTCGCGGTCGTCGCTCTGATCGCGTTCGCCGGCTGCACGTTCGTGGGCGATAGCCTGACGGGCGTCCAGGCCGGTGCTGGTCCCACCAGCTGTATCAAGCAGTGCAACGATCTGTACGCGACGCTGTACAACCAGGAGCAGAAGCTGCACGCCACGAACGTCGCGGGTTGCCAGACGCTTTCTCAGCCGGACAAGGGCAACTGTCTGGTGGCCGAAGACGCTCGCCACACGGCGGCGATGACGGCGCTGGGCAACGCCAAGATCGAGTGTCAGAACAACTGCCACCGCCAGGGCTCCGGCTCGGCTGGCTAGATCGACAACACTTCGCCGCGGTCGCAAATTGACCACGGCGGATGCAGTCCACCGCCGCGCCCTTCCTTATCGGACGGGCGCGGCGCGTGATTCTGGCGCCCGAAGTTGTTCGCAGAATGGTACGGCGGATGCTTACGACCCGGTGTGACGTGCTGCGGGTAAGCAGAGCTGCAACAACAGCCCCCTTGGGATGGAGGTCATCTATGAAGCAAGCTCGACCCTCGCGGACCACCACACCGCGCGTCGTGGCCGCCGTCGCGGCCCTGGCCGCAATCACGGCGCTCGCGAGCTGTACGATGGTTGGCGAAGATCTGAATGGCGTCCGCTTCAAGGCGGATGGACCCACCGGCTGCATCCAGGACTGCAACAGTTTCTACAAATCGCAGTTCGACGCCGAGCAAAAGCTCCACGACTCGAACGTGGAGGCTTGCCAGGCCCTGCCGCAACCAGACAAGGGCGACTGCTTGACGGCCGAGGACGCGCGTCACCAAGCCGCCATGACCGCTCTCGGCGCCGCGAAGATCGAGTGCCAGAACGGCTGTCACCGTCAGGGCTCCGGCCTCGCGAGCTAGCACCACATCGTCGCGGCGCAGCGCGCCGCGCTGACTGAGGCACGAGAGGGCGGGTCACGTGGCTCGTTCTCTCGACCTACGGCCGGCTGACTCCAGGAGTGACCGATGAAGCGTCCTACCCTCCAGGTCCTTGGGACGATCCTCGCGATCGCGATCTTGACCGCCGGCGCGGCGTTGTTGGCGGGCTGCACCATGGTCAGGGAGAACGTCACCGGGGTTCGCGTCTCGACCGCCCTGCCCACCGACTGCGTGAGAGCCTGCGATCAGGTCTTTCTCAGCGGCTTGGCCAACGAAACCAGGAAGTCGCTCCAGAACCTCGAGAACTGCAAGCTGCTCCCAACGGCGGACCAGCGGGAGGCATGCGTGCGCGCCGAGCTGGCTCGCTACCAGGCCGCCGTGCAGGTCCTCTATGCCGCACGCCTCGAGTGCATCAACGGCTGCCACGCGCAGGGAGCAGGGACCGCGGGGTGACGCGGGCCCTCCTTCGCGATCTTGGCGATAGGCGGTGCGTTGACACGCACCGCCTATTCCTTTAGACCTCCCGGGTTCGTTCCCCCACGGAGGATTGAGTGATGGGCGATGCCACTCGAGTCGTCGCACGATTCAGTGATGGCAAGGTCCTCAAGGGCACGACGCAGGACTTCTTCCCCAACCGCCCCAGCTTCCACCTTCTGCCGGTCGGCAACAGTCCGGCCATCGAAATTCGATGCAAGCAGCTCAAGGCGCTGTTCTTCGTGAAGAGCTTCGAGGGCGACCGCCAGCGCAAGGACGTGCGCGGCTTCGTCACGGCCCCGGCCGAGACGGCCCAGGGCAAGAAAATCGCCGTCCGTTTCAAGGACGGCGAGGTGATCTGTGGCTACTCGCTCTCCTACACGCCCGATCGCGAAGGGTTCTTCGTCTTCCCCGCCGACGGCGGAAGCAACAACCTGCGGGCCTACATCGTCACCACCGCGACCACCGAGGTGAAGGCCGGGCCGGCCGCCGAGGCCATGGCGCAGCGTCTGCTGGGGGCCGATGCCTGAGGCGTCACGGCTTGCGTCCTACCCACGTGGCCTCTATGGTGGCGCGACTTCGACGCGATCGCTCTCCCTCCACCCTCTCGAGCCGAGCCCATGACCGCCTACAAGCATCGTCTTCGCCGCAAGCGGGCAAAACTCACCGCCCGTAAGAAGAAGGAAAAGGCGAAGGCCGCGCGCAAGACCCGCCGCTAGTTCGGGGGCGCGCCACCGCTCGAGACCCTTCAGCTGATGTCGAGGTAGCGCAGGTCGAGGGGACCGAACAGGCCGCCACCCTGCCCGCCGAACAGATCCTTGCCGCGCCGCAGGCTGTCCGACGACACGTCCAGGACCGGCGACGAGATGTCTTCGACCGCCGCGAGTCGCGACGTGGTGGGCAACGAGTAGCGCTCGCTGGCGAGGTAGTCCTCGAACTCGTCCAACGTCCACGCGAACAGAGCATCCACCTCCCACACCAGCCGCACCTCCTTGCCACGCAGCAGGTCGGGTGGGTCGTCGGGGCCGGTCGGCACCAGGATTCCGACCGCGCAGCAGTCGCAGCCGAACCAGAAGTCGAGCTCCTTGCTGAGCTTCAAGTTGGCCGCGATGCGGGCCTCGGTCGGGGCGTCCTTCCACACGTTGGTCAGCAGCTCGCTGATGGCGAACAGGAATCTCAACAGCGCCATGGGATCATCGCTGGCCGCCCCGCGCAGCCCGGTGCCGAGGACGCGAATGTTGCGGATCGCCTCGAGACGAACCCACGGGGAGCGCCGATTCACCAGCGCGCCCAGGTTCATGAGGCTGCCTTCCAGGCGCTCGCGTGCCACCGCCATGACCTCGTCGAAGCTGCCTTGACCCTTCTCGAGGAAATCCACCGTGCGCCTCATCGCCTGGTTGAGTGGCAGGTACGATGAGCGCAGCGTGCCCCAATCTTCGGTCAATCGCTGCTTGGCGATGACGTCCCAATCCGCCATGCGAGGCTCTCCTGGACCGCGGTGACGAGAGGCGCCGTGAACGCTCGGAAGTATAGCGAGCGTTGCGCAGAGGGTCCAACCCCTCACGACGACGCAACGTGCACTCGGACCTTGGCCCCGGAGGCGCTCGAAGCACGGGCGGCATCGAGCGCGCTCTGAACGCAGACCGCGTCGTCGAACGAAGGCGCCATCGTCGCGCCCGCGACGATGGCGTCGTGGAGGCGCGACACCATGACCCCGAACGGCGCCAGCAGCGGATGATCGCCGGCACGGTGCTCGAGTTGGAACTCGAGCGGGATCTCGACCGTCTCTTCCGCGCCCCCCGGCGCGGCGCGCCACAAGCGATCCGCCTCCGCCTCCCAGCGCAAGGAAGCTTCGAGCCCGTGGATCTCGAAGCGCTCCCAGCGGGACGGCGCCGTCGCTTGCAGGTCGATCAGCCCGGTGGCCCCGCCATCGAATTCGTAGTGGACCGTGCACCCGTCGTCCGCCGTGGCCACCCCTCCCTCGGGACGAGCTGGTGACGCGGAGCGGAAGGGTTGGTCGACGCGCACCGAGGCCAGAGCGGTGCGCGGCTCACCGAAGAACGTGCGCAGGTAGTCGGTGAAATGGGAGCCCAGGGCGCCCCAGATGCCGCCGCCGCGCCTGGACTCCGCCAGCCAGGACATCGGGCGCGAGGCCGAGCGCGGCCAAATGGGATAGCGGCCGATGATCGCGCCGCGCCGCGGCTCGCCGATGCCCCCTGCCCGCACCAGCGCCACGGCGGCGCGCGGCGCCGGCTTGAAGCGGAACTCGTGGTTGATCGCGGCGACGCGCTCGAGCTGACGGGCGCGCGCCCGCATCTCGGCCGCCTGGAAGCGATGCAAGGCGGTCGGCTTCTCGCACAGGACGTGGGCTCCGGCCTCGAGCGCCGCCATCATCATCGGATAGTGCAGGTCGACCGGCGTGACGATGCACGCCAGGTCGGGCGCCGTGGTCGCGAGCAGGTCACGCCAGTCGCCTGAGGCGTGCGGGACGCCGAGCTCGGCCGCGATGCGTCGCGCCTTGTCGCCGTCGTGTCCGGCCAGGCCGACCAGCTCGAATCCCGGATGGCGGGCGAAGCCGACGGCGTGGACGTTGGCGCCGAAGGATGCTCCGAGGATGACGACGCGCAGGGGCACGATGCCTCCGAAGGACCGCGCATCGTCGGCTCCCTGCGGTGGCTTGTCAAACGGCCGAGCGGCGGCGATGTGCTATCGTCGCGAACCACTCCGCGCCGCCCGAGTCGCGGTCATCTCGAGGTGCATGGCATGCCCGATCCCCGTTCCCAAAAGCTCGCCGAGTTGATCGTGCGTCATTCGCTCGAGCTCGCGACGGGCGAAGCGGTCCTGATCGAAGCCTTCGACGTCACCGACGGCTTGGTGCTCGACCTGATCGACGCGGTCGCCGCCGCCGGCGGCTTGCCGCTGGTGGCGATGCGCTCCAATGCGGTGATCCGCGCTCAGCTCCGGAATGCCAGCCGCGCGCTCATGGAGCGAATCGCGAACGTCGAGCGCGTGCAGATGGAGCAGGTCGCCGCTTACGTCGGCGTGCGGGGCGCCCACAACGTGTCGGAGCTCTCCGACGTCCCGGGCGAGCGCATGGACCTCTATCTCGAGCACGTGGTGAAGCCCGTGCACCTCGAATACCGGGTCGAGAAGACGCGCTGGGTGGTGCTGCGGCATCCGCACCCGAGCATGGCCCAGCTCGCCGGCATGAGCACGCACGCCTTCGAGGACTTTTACTATCGGGTCTGCACCCTGGACTACGCCCGCATGTCGGCCGCGATGGAGCCGCTGCGCCAGCGCATGGAGCGCACCGATCGCGTGCGCATCACCGGTCCCGGCACCGATCTCTCGTTCAGCATCCGCGGCATTCCGGCCATCAAGTGCGAAGGTCGCCGCAACCTCCCCGACGGCGAGTGCTACACGGCGCCGGTTCGCGACTCGATCCAGGGCACCATCACTTACAACACCCCCTCGCTCTACATGGGCACCAGCTTCGAGAACGTGCGGTTCACCTTCGAGGGCGGCCGGATCGTCGAGGCCCACGCTCATCCGCAGGCGCGGCTGGACGAGATCCTGGCCAGCGACGAGGGCGCTCGTTACGTCGGGGAGTTCTCGCTCGGCTTCAACCCGTTCATCACCCGCCCCATGAAGGACACCCTGTTCGACGAGAAGATCGCCGGGTCCCTCCACTTCACCCCGGGCAATGCCTACTCTCAGGCCGACAACGGCAATCGGTCGCGCATCCACTGGGATCTGGTCCTGATCCAGACCCCGGAGTTCGGCGGCGGTGAGGTGTGGTTCGACGGCGAGCGCATTCGCCGCGACGGACGATTCGTGGTGCCGGACCTCGAGGACCTGAACCCCGAGCGCCTCGGGGCCTGAGGCGGCGCGCGACGGCGATGATTCACCTGCAGGATTGCGCGTATTCGGTCGGGCCGCGCGCGTTGTTCGAGGGTGTCGATTGGACCATCGGCCCCGGTGACCGCATCGCGCTCGTGGGACCCAACGGCGCAGGCAAGACCACCCTGCTGCGCCTGATCGTCGGCGAGCTCACTCCCGAGCGCGGTTCGCGCGTGACGGCGCGCGGCTCGCGCATCGGGTACCTCCCCCAGGAGGCGGCCGAACGCTTCGAGGGGACGGTGCTCGAGCGTGCGCTCGAAGCGCGCCGCGACGTGAAAGCGCTGCGCGACGAGCTGGACGCGCTCCACGCCCGGCTGGCCGAGTCCGATCCGGAGCACCCCGAGCTGTCGGGATGGCTGGGGCGCGCCGGGGATCTCCAGCATCGACTCGAGCACCTGGCCGAGCACGCCATCGAGCCCGAGGCGCGCGCGCTGTTGTCGGGCCTCGGCTTCGCCCCCGCGGATCATGACCGGCCGCTGAACGAGTTCTCGGGTGGGTGGCGCATGCGCGCCGCCCTGGCGGCGCTGCTGCTCTCCGACCCCACGGTCCTGCTCCTCGACGAGCCCACCAACCATCTCGACCTGCCGGCGATGGAGTGGCTCGAGGACTACCTCGAAGATTTCGTTGGCGGGCTGGTCGTGGTCTCGCACGACCGCGTTTTCCTGGATCGCGTCGCCACCCAGATCGGTGAGCTGGAAGGCGGCCGCTGGACCACCTACGCCAGCGGCAGTTTCACGCGCTATCTGGAAGAGAAGGAGCGCCGTCGCGATCAGCAGCACGCGCACAACCAGCAGCTGGATCGGAAGATTGCCCAGCTGCACCGCTTCGTCGAGCGCTTCGGAGCCAAGAACACCAAGGCATCCCAGGCCCAGAGCAAGCGCAAGATGATCTCGCGGCTCGAGGCCGAGCGCATCGTGATCCCGCGCCAGCCGAAGTCCGTGCACTTCCACTTCCCGTCGCCACCGCACGCCGGCCGCACCTTGATCGGCCTCGACGCGGTGGCCTTCGCGTACGGCGGCAACGAGGTGTTCGCCGACGCCGAGCTCGAGCTCGAGCGCGGCGAGAAAGTGGCGATCGTCGGGGCCAACGGCGCAGGCAAGACCACGTTGTTAAGGGTGCTGGCCGAGCAGCTCGTGCCGCGCACCGGGACCCGCGAGGCCTCGCCGCTGACGCGCATGGCCTACTTCGCCCAGCACGCCGCCGAGACGCTCGATCCCGACCTCACGGTGCTCGAATCCCTGGAGCAGATCGCGGGGCCCGAGTGGCGCCCGCGCTTGCGCTCCCACCTGGGCCAGTTCTTGATGACGGGCGACGACGTCTTCAAGCCCTGCCGCGTGCTGTCGGGAGGCGAGCGACAGCGAGTCGCCTTGGCGCGCATTCTGCTGCAACCGGCCAACCTCCTGCTGCTCGACGAGCCCACGCATCACCTCGACCTGGCGAGCAAGGAGGTCCTGGAAGAGGCCCTGACCCAATATCCGGGCGCGGTCGTCGTCGTCACGCACGATCGCTCGCTCATGGTGCGGGTCGCGACCCGGGTCGTCGAGATCCGCGATCGGCGGGTGATTCCTTTCCCTGGCGGCTACGACGACTACGAATCCGCCCGTCGTCTTCGCACCCAAGCGGCACGAGACGCCGAGGCGAATCCGCAGAGCGCCTCGCGCGCCGCCGCCCGGGAGCCCGAACCGATCGCGACGCGCCCGCGCCAGCGCCCCGGGTCACGGGACAAGGCGCGCCGCGAGCGCGAGCTGAAGCGAGTCGAGGGTGAGATCGAGCGGCGGGAGGCGCGGTTGCGCGATCTCGAGGCCCTGCTCGCCGATCCGGAGGTGTACCGGGACGGGAACAAGGCGCGCGACCTGCTGGGCGAATACGAGCGCCTGCGGGGCGAAAACGAGTCGCTGTGGCAGCAGCTCGGCGAGCTCTAGATCGTCGGCATCGAGTCGTCGAGGAAGTCGAGCACGCGTCGCTCGTACTCGGTGCGGCACGCCAGCCAGGCGCGATTGTGGCGTGCGCCGGCCACCCGCCACAGCGCGTGGCGACGGCCGCCCGCCTCCCATAGCCGCTCCGACTGACGCAAGGCGACGCGCTCGTCGTCCGCGGAGTGGATGAACAGCACGCGGCGATCCCGCAGTCGCGCCGCGGCCTGGACGGCGTCGGTGGCGCAGGGGTCGCGGCCGCTCGCCAGCATCGCGATGCGCCGCGCCATCGGCGCGAACGGCCAGCGTGGGAGCCTCAGGAACCGCACCAGCATGTCGTCGACCGCCTCGCCTCCGGTCGCGAACGGACAGTCGGCGATCACCGGCTCGAGATCGGGGTGATCGGCGGCCAGCAGCAGCGCCACCGAGCCGCCCAGCGACTCGCCCATCACGCCCCGCCGCTCCCCCGGGGCGCGCGCGGCCAACCAGCGCCAAGCCGCTTCCGCGTCCTCGCGCTCGTGGTGGCCGAGCGTGGTCGGGAGTCGGCGCCCCCGCCGCGAAGAGCGAAAATCGATCGCCAGCGCTCCATAGCCGGCGTCGTGCAGGAATCCGGCGTAGCGCCACATGCGGTGATGGGTGCGGCCGTAACCGTGGAACAGCAGCAGGGTGAGACCGCGCGTTCCGGGCAGGTACCAGCCATCGAGGTGGTCCGCGCCGCCGATCGGGATCCGAACTCGCTCGGCTTCGCCGTCGAGGTCGCGCGCGCCCCCGAGGTCACGCGGAGTGGGCGGATAGAGCGCGAGCCATGCCGTCACGGCGGCGCCGCTTCCCAGCAGCGCCGGCGTTCCCACCAGCGTCACCAGCGTCAGCGGCTCCACACCGTCCCCCGCGTTGCTCAGCGCTCGACTTTCAATCCGCGCTGGCCGACGTACTCCGACTGGGGACGAATCAGGTGGTCCTCCGCGTGCTGCTCGATCACGTGCGCGCACCATCCGGCGGCGCGGCCGCAGGCGAACAAGGCGACGAAGGACTTGGGCTGGAGCCCCAGCGATTGCAGCACCAGTGCGGTGTAGAACTCGACGTTGGTGCGCAGGTTGCGACCCGGTTTGCGTTCGTCGAGCACGCGCAGCGCCACCTGCTCGACGCCGCGTGCGAGATCGAACAAGCGTCGATCCTCGAGCTGCGCGCCGGCCATCTCCTCGGCAACGCGGCTGAGCACTTCGGCGCGCGGGTCGCGCACCTTGTAGACGCGGTGGCCGAAGCCCATGATGCGTCGCCCGGCGTCGAGCTCCTGCTCGAGCCAGCGTTGCGCGTGGTCGATCGATCCGATCTCGACCAGCATGTCGAGCACCGGGCCCGGGGCACCGCCGTGGAGGGGGCCCTTGAGGGCGCCGATGGCGCCGGTCAGCGCGCTGACCATGTCGGAGCGCGTGCTGGCGATCACCCGCGCGGCGAACGTCGACGCATTCATGCCGTGATCGATCACGGTGACCCAGTAGGTGTCGAGCGCCCTGGCCGCGACCGGATCGGGCTCTTTGCCGAGGGCCATGTAGAGGAAGTTGGCCGAGTGAGACAGATCCTCACGCGGGGCGATCGGCTCGAGGCCGGCGGAGAGGCGCAGGTGCGCCGCCACGATGGTCGGAAAGCGGGCGGTCAGCATCTTGGCCGCGGCCAGATCGGCGGGAGGGGTGATGTCGTCGGGATCGGCGAGATCGAGTGAAAGCGTGGCGCAGGCCATGCGCAGGGCGTCGATCGGAGCCGCGGCCACGGCGGCGCGCAGCACGCTCATGGTTTGAGGCGGGAGCTTGCGGGCGCTCGCCATCTCGCGGCTCAACATGCCCAGTTCGTCCCGACCCGGCAGCGCGCCGCGCCACAACACGTAGGCCGCCTCCTCGAAACTGACCCGGCCCGCCAGCTCTTTCAGCTCGTAGCCCCCGATCACCAGCTGCCCGGCGCTGCCGTCGACGTGAGAGAGGCGGGTGCGGGCCGCGACGACTCCGTCGAGACCGCGCGGGGTCGGAGTGCTGGTGGTCGACATGGAATTCCTTTCGGAGAGAGGCCGCAGCGCCGAGGGACGACCTCGAACTATCGCACCGTGCCGACGCTCGAGGCAAACCGTGGGCGGCGGCGAAGACTCAATGGGCGGTCGCGAATCCGTCGAGCGCGGTGCGCGCCAAGGGTGCGCCCGCCACCTCGGCAACCTGGAGGCTGGCGATCGCCCCGACGTTGACCACGTGCACCGCGACCGGCGTGAGCAAGGCCAGGAACTCACCCGCCCCGTTCACGAAATCGGACAGGCGCTGGCTCTCGCGATCGAGCGGCATCCACACGCGCCCGGCCAGCAGCGTGCCGTCGCTGAGCAGAATCTCGGCCGCCTCCTCGCGCCAGGGTTTGAAGCCGCGCGCGAAGACGTCGCTCTGCACCACCTGCCGGCCCGCGGTGACGCGGGTCACGCGCCGCTTGTTGACCAGGTGAATGCGCCCTTCGGGACCGACGGCGATGGGGAGGAATCGAGCCGACTCGTTGAGCTTCTCGAGCAGCGTCTGGTGCTGGTTTCCCGCCGCGTCGAGATCCAGAAAGATCGAGCCGGCCAGCCCCGCCAGGTCGTTCGACCAGAGCGTCACCGGGATGCGTCGTTTGGGGATGTAGTGGTCCATGTGGCCCTCGCGCCGCGCCCCGTGCAAAGCCCGTGCCCCCCGAGCGCCGCGGTCGCGAGGCCGCGCGCGGCGGGAGCGAACGAGGGCTCGTCAGAACCGACGGCGAGGAGAAAGACGCAGGCGATTGCGGACTGCACGATGCCCGATCGTCCCGGCTGGCGTTTCGCCACGCCGCTTGGCCTTCCGTTATACTCGCCCGATTCGGCGGCCACCCCGGGGGAACGGGACCCGCTCGGCACTCACCCCAGTCCGCGATCGTGCACGAGAACTCGACCGCCCTCCCCGCTCCCGCGCCAATCCGATCCGGCTCGCCGGTCGATCACGGCCTGGTGCCCGTCGCGTTCTTCCTCTCGGGCGCGGTGAGCCTGATCTACCAAGTGTTGTGGATGCGCGAGCTGGGCCTGTTGTTCGGCAATACGGTCCAAGCCGGCGCCACGACGTTGACGGCCTTTTTCCTCGGCCTGGCCGTCGGGGGCTGGGTCGCCGGCGCGATCGCACCACGGCTCGCGAACCCGCTGCGGGCCTACGGCTGGGTCGAGTTCGGCGTCGCCGCGACGGCCCTGATCTATTTCGGCCTGATGGATCTCTACCGACTGCTGATGCCGGCCCTCTTCCACCGGTTGGGCACCCAGTCGGCGGCCTTCCTGCTCGCCAAGTTCCTGCTCGGCATCGTGGTCTTGCTCCCGCCGTCGTGCCTGATCGGCGCCACGCTCCCCCTGGTGGGGGAGCACGTCGTGCGCTGCCGGGAGACGCTCGGCCGTGGCGGCACGCTGCTCTACGCGATCAACACGCTGGGGGCCGCCGCGGGCGCGTACGCCGCGGGCTTCGTCCTGCCGCTCGCACTCGGTTTCCACGGCGCCTATGCGCTCGCCATCGCCACCAACGTGGCGCTCGGGATCGTCCTGGTGGTCGCCGGGCGCAGCCCCGCACCGACCCTGGCCGACACGCCGCCGGGAGGCGTCTCGCCGTCCGCGCTCTCCTGGGGGCGAGTGCGCGCGCTGGCCCTTTCGAGCGGCGTGGTGACGCTCGCCCTCGAAGTCCTGTGGACCCGCATGTTCGCTCAGGTGCTCCACAACTCGGTCTACACCTTCGCCATCATCCTGATCACCTTCCTGCTCGCGCTGGCCCTGGGCTCGCTTCTCGCACATCGCCTGGCGCGCGCGACGACGCCGCCCGAGCAGGTGCTGACTTGGCTGCTCGGCGTCGGCGCGATCCTGGTCGCGCTCTCGCCCGGGCTGTTCTTCGTGCTCACCGGAGGGCTGCGCTACGTCGCCGATCGTGCCGGTTGGATCGGCTACCAGGTCGTCGTGTTCTCGCTCGCCGTCCTGGTGCTGGGGCCGCCGACGCTGGCGTTGGGCACCGTGTTCCCCTACCTGATGAAGTTGGGCGAGACTCCCACCCGCGGGGGTGGCCGCACGCTAGGGTCGCTGGTCGCGATCAACACCCTGGGCGGCATCGCGGGATCGCTGCTGGCGGGATTCGGCTTGATCTCGTGGTTCGGCCTCTGGTCGAGCCTGCGCCTGATCGGCCTGCTGACGCTGGGCGGCCTGGCCTTCCTGGGTGCGCGTGGAAGCGCACCCGTGCTGCGCTGGAGCGTGGCCATGGCCGGGCTGGCGGTGGTCTTCGCCACGGGATGGGCGCGGCCGCCGGCGGTGCGCCTCGATCCAATCGACCAGGAGCGGCTGATCGACCTTCGCGAAGGGCCCGCCGGCACGGTCGCGGTGGTGCAGAGCCCCAATGGTCTGGTGATCAAGGTCAACAATCACTACACCCTCGGCGGCTCGGCATCGTTCCTCAACGAGCGCCGCCAAGGCATGCTGCCGCTGCTGCTCCATCCTCATCCCCGCGACGTCTACTACCTCGGCCTCGGGACCGGCATCACGGCGAGCGCGGCGCTGGTGCCGGGGGTCGAGCGAGTCACTGTGTGCGAGCTCGTGCCGGACGTCATCCGGATGTCGAGGCTCCATTTCGGGCCCTGGGTCGGCGCTTTGTTCAGCGATCCCCGCGTCCGCATGGTGGCCGAAGACGGACGGACGTTCCTGCGCCTCACCGACGAGCGCTTCGACGTCATCGTCTCCGATTTGTTCGTGCCCTGGGAGGCGCGCGCGGGGAGCCTCTACAGCCTCGAGCACTTTCGCTCCGCGTGTGCGCACCTCGCTCCCGGCGGCGTGTTCGCGCAGTGGCTCCCGCTCTATCAGCTTTCGCGCCGCGAATTCGACATCGTCGCCAACACCATGCTGCAGGTTTTCCCGCACGTCACGGTTTGGCGCGGCGACTACAGCGTCACCACGCCCGCCGCGGTGCTCATCGGTCGGCTCGACGCGGCCCCCCTCGATCCCGAGATCGTACGCCGCCGCATTCACGAGGTGCCCGATCCCTATCTGTTGGTCGGCTCCGGTCCACGCGCCGCACCGCTGATGTGGTCCTACGTCGGAAACCTGGTGGCTGCGCGCTCGCTGGTCGATCGTGCGCCGCTCAACACCGACGATCGGCCGCTGATCGAGTACCTGGCCCCGGTGACCCACCGGCGCGTGGGCGGGAGAACGGCGTCGTTCCTGATCCGGGACCAGCTCATCACATGGTGCGAGAGCTTCCAGCGCGCGGTGCCGCCTGCCACCGATCCGTATCTGTCCCGGTTGGCGCCCCAGGAGCGGGGCTTTTCCGTCGCCAGCTTCTACACGCTGGAATCGGCGGTCGACCGGCGCATCGGCCGCGACGCCGCGGCCGACAGCGCGGATGCCAAGCTTCAGGCGGTGCTGAGCGATCTGTTCCGAAAGCCGCTCGGCGTCAGCGGGGAATGACGCTCGCCACCTTGAAGCGGAAGGAGTAGGTGCGCGGCCGGTCCTCGACCACGAACACCAGGTCGACCCCGAAGCTTCGATCCATGTACTGGGGGGAGGTCGAATCCTCGGGCAGCAGCGGTCGGTGCAGCTGGGCGGTGCGGCCCGCCGGGTCGTAGAGGTAGGCCATGGGCAGCGCGTAGTCGCCGAAGCGCTGCAGACCCGGAATCTGCGTGCTGGCTTGGGTCTTGAACCGATCGTCCCAGCGCGTCGTGCCGTGCGCGACCTTGTCCGTGTTTCCGTTGGGGTCGTAGAAGACCGAGCGCTCCCAATCGATCCAGACCAAGCGGTTCTGGCGGTTCTCGACCTGGAAATAGAGCACGTCGGGCTGCGGGTGAAAGTAGAACGACAGGTCTCGATCCTGGAATTTGAACCCTTCGCCGCCCGGGTCCGTCATGCGAAAGCGGTACACGTAGGGGGCGTCAGGAGAGCCCGGGATCGATTCCACCGAGTCCTGAGCGCCACTCACGATCGTGTTCAGCCGCTGCGGGCCGGGCGTCGTCCCCCCGCTCGCCGGGGTCTCGTTCGAGGCCGAGCCCGCGGCGCAGCCCGACAGCGCGGCGAGGACGATGAAACTCCCGAGTCGGGTCCCTAGGCGGATCACGGTGCGAGCCTAGGCGCGCGTCCCGGTCGCGTCAACCGGCCCCGTGGAGGGCCGCGCGCAGCGCCGAGGTGAGGTCGGGATGCTGGAACGTGAAGCCGGCGACTTCGAGGCGGCGCGGCACGACGCGCGCGCTGGAGAGGATCATCGCCTCCGCCATTTCGCCGAGCAGGCCCCGCAGGAGCCAGGCCGGCGTGGGCCACGACGAAGGTCGCCGCAATACCTGCCCCAGCTCCCGAGCGAAGTCGCGCTGACGAATCGAATCGGGCGCCACGACGTTGATCGGCCCGGCGAGCCCCGGATCGTCGACGGCGCGCCGCAGCGCCGCGACCAGGTCGGCGATCGCGATCCAGCTCCAGAACTGACGGCCGCCGCCGAGGGGACCGCCGAGCCCCAGACGGGCGGGCAGGAGAAGCGAGCGAAGTGCTCCGCCGTCGCGGCTCAAGACCAGGCCGAACCGCGGGCTCACCACCCGCCACCCGGCGCGTGCCAGCGGCGCGCAGGCCGCTTCCCAGGCTTGGGCCAGCTCGGCCAGGAAACCCCGGCCCGGGGCGCTGGACTCGTCGAGCAGCTCGTCGCCGCGATCTCCGTAGATCCCGACCGCGGACGCGCACACCAGCGTTCGCGGCGGCATCGAGGAGCTCAATCGCTCGCACAGCGCTCGGGTCGCGTCGACGCGGCTCGACCACAGCCGTCGCTCGACGCTCGGGCTCCAACGCGCGGCCGCCAGACTCTCGCCCGCCAGGTGGACGACCGCGTCGAACGACACGGCCGTGGCGAGGGCGCCGCGGTCCGGCGTCCAGGCGACCTCGTCCGGGCGCGCGCTCGGACGCCGCACCGCGCGCCACACGCGATGCCCCTGGCCCGAGAGCGCGCGGACCACGCGGCGGCCAATCATCCCGCTCGCGCCCGTGATCAGGATCTGCGTGGGAGCCGGCGTCGAATCGCGCGCCAGGCTTAGGCCTTGCGCTCCAGGCTCGCGGTGAGCGCCTTCAGCAGATCGATCGGAACCGGGAAGATGGTCGTGGAGTTGTTCTCGGTGGCGATCTCCGCCAGCGTTTGCAGGTAGCGCAGCTGAATCGCCGTGGGTTCGCGGCCGATGACCTGCGCGGCCTCGGCCAGCCGCGTCGCCGCCTGATACTCGCCCTCGGCGTTGATCACCTTCGCCCGCCGTTCGCGCTCGGCCTCAGCCTGACGCGCGATCGCACGCTGCATGTCCTGGGGCAGGTCGATGTTCTTGACCTCGACCGTGGTGACCTTGACGCCCCACGGCTCGGTTTGGCGGTCGATCACCTGCTGGAGCGCCTGATTCTGTTTCTCGCGCTCCGAGAGCAGCTCGTCGAGCTCGGCCTGACCCAGGATCGAGCGCAGCGTGGTCTGGGCGATCTGCGACGTCGCGTAGAGGTAGTTTTCGACCTGGACCACGGCCTCCTGCGACGACACCACCCGGAAATAGATCACCGCGTTGACCTTCACGGTCACGTTGTCCTTGGTGATGATGTCCTGGGGTGGAACGTCCATGGTCACGGTCCGCAGCCCGACCTTGACGGCGCGGTCGATGATCGGGATCAGCAGGACCAGGCCCGGACCGCGCTCGCCCACCAGCCGACCCAGGCGGAACACGACCAACCGCTCGTACTCGCGCACGATGCGGATCGCGTTGGCCAGGATCACCAATCCGAGGAAGATGACGAAGAACACCAACGAGCCGGCGAAGGTCAACATGCGTTTGCCTCCTTGCCCAGGGGACGGACCGACAGGCGCAGACCGTTCATCCCCGTGATTTCCACGTCCGCGCCGGGTTCCACCGGCGTCTCCGAAACTGCGCTCCACAGCTCGTCCCCCACCCGCACCCGCCCGTCCGGGAGCAACCGGTCGAGCGCCACGGCATGAGCCCCCACCAGACCCTGGCGGCCGGTCGTGACCCGGCGGCCCTGCGCCGCCATCCCCGCTCCCACCAGGAACCCGAAGAAGCCCGCGGTGGCCAGCGTCGCGCCGGCAATCAGCGCCCACGACAGCCGCGGCCCCGAGCCTCCGGTCTCGAACAGAATGAGCGAGCCGAGCACCAGGGCCAGCACGCCGCCCGCGGTGAGCACGCCGTGGGTATGGACCTTGACCTCCACGAGGAAGAACACGATCGCCAGCACGATGAGCGCCAGGCCGGCGTAGTTGACCGGCAGCACCGAGAAGGCCAGAAAGGCGAGGATCATGCAGATCCCTCCCACGACGCCGGGGAGCACCGCGCCGGGATTCTGGAGCTCGAACAAGAGGCCGTAGAAGCCGAGCATCATCAGGATGTAGGCGACGTTCGGATCGGCGATCAGCGCCAGCAGCCGCTGCCGGAAGCCGGGCTCGATACGGTCGATCGGAAGCCCGCGCAGGTGGAGCGCGTGCGCCACGCCGCCGCGCCGCCATGATCGGCCGTCGGCCTTGGCCAGCAGCTCGGGCAGCGTGGAGGCGATGAAGTCGACGACCTTGAGGTTCACCGCCTCGTCCTCGCTGACCGCGACCGCTTCACGCACCGCGCGCTCGGCCCACGCGGCGTTGCGCCCGCGCTGCAGAGCGACCGTGCGCGCGAAAGCCGCCGCGTCGTTGGTCACTTTGCGCGCCAGGGTCGAGTCCATTCCGCCCTGCAGATTGATCGGGGTCGCCGCGCCGATGTTGGTCCCCGGTGACATGGCCGCGACGTCGCCGGCCATCACGATGAACACCCCCGCCGATGCGGCCCGCGCCCCACCCGGCGTCACCCACATCAGCACCGGAACCCGAGCCGCGAGCAATCCCTTGACCATGTCCCTCATGCTGGTCTCGAGACCGCCCGGAGTGTCGACTTCGATCACCAACGCTTCGTAGCGGCGTGATTCGGCCCGCTGGATCGCGCTCAGCAGCGCCTGCGCCGTCACCGGCGACACCGGACCCTCGAGCCGCGACACCAGGATGCGCCCCTCGCCCGCCGGGCGCGGTGCGGCCGCGACCGTGGCGGCGCACGTGACCAGCGCGGCCAGAGCGAGCGCGAAGCCGCGCACGCGTACGCTCACGATCCACTCCTCGAGCGCCGCGCCAGCGCGGCGCGCCAAGCCTCCGGGTATTGCAGGCCGCTCCCGGTGTTGAAGATCACGACGCGTTCCTCGCGCTTCACTTCGCCGCTCGCCCGCAGTCGCCGCAGCGCCGCCAGCGTCGCGCCGCCTTCGGGGCAGGCCACGCAGCCCTCGAGCTCGGCCATCTCCAGCATCCCGTCCAGCAGCTCCTCCTCGGCGACGGCGACCGCCGAGCCGCCGCTCTCCCGGATCGCGCGCAGGATCAAGGTGTCCGCGAAGGGCGCAGGGACGCGCAGCCCGGCCGCGAGGGTATGAGCGTCGGCCCACGGCCGCACGCTGGGCGCCTGCTCCTCGAAGGCCCGAACGACCGGCGCGCAGCCCTGAGCCTGAACGGCGATCAAGCGCGGCATCGGATCCTCGGTCCACCCCAGCGCCGCGAGCTCGCGGAACGCGCGCCACATGCCCACCAGTCCGGTTCCACCGCCCGTAGGATAGAAGATCACTTCGGGAAGCTGCCACCCCGATTGCTCCGCGATCTCGTAGCCCAGCGTCTTCTTGCCCTCGACGCGGAACGGCTCCTTGAAGGTGGCCACGTTCCACCACTCCGGGGCGGGAGCCCACGAGGCCAGCGCCCGGCCGGCATCGGCGATCGTCCCCGGCACCTGCTTGACCTCGGCGCCGAGGCCCAGCGTCTCCAGCACGAACGTCTCGGGCGTGGCGTCGGGCATGGCGACGCGGCAGCGCATCCCGGCCGCGGCCGCATAGGCTGCCGCCGCGGCGCCGGCATTGCCCGCGGTGGGGAGCGCCACCGCCTGCTTGCCGAGCGCCAGCGCCCCGTTGATGGCCAAGGCCAGGCCGCGCGCCTTGAACGAATGCGTGGGGTTACCGGCCTCCTCCTTGAGCCACAACCACCGCAGCCCGAGGGCCTCGGCCAGCCGCGGGAGCGGTCGCAACGGCGTGCCACCCTCGCCGAGCCGCACCAAGGGCGCGTCTTCGGCAAAGGGCAGGACGGCGCGATAGCGCCACAAATCGACGCCGAAGCGAGCCAGCTCCTCGCGCCGCACTCGGGCGCCGATCGCTTCGAGGTCGTAACGCGGGAGCAAGGGCCGGCCGCAGGCCGGACAGACGCTCGGCCCCTGCGCAAAGTCGGCGCCTGCCCCGCAATCGAGGCACTCCAGCTCCAGCAGGCGGGCCTGGAACGGCAGGACGCTCTTCACGCGCCGCGCCCGGCGCGCGCCGACTCGCGCGCCGCTTCGCCGGCGAGCTCCGCTCTCAGCTTGACGAACGAGGCATAGCGACGCGCCGCGATCTGTCCGCGCTCGACCGCCGCGCGAATCGCGCAGCCCGGCTCGGCGTCGTGGGCGCAGTCGGCGAAGCGACAGTGGCCGAGCCAGGGGCGGAATTCCGGATAGCCCCGATCCAGCTCGCGGGCGCCGACCCCCCACAACCCGAACACGCGTACGCCCGGAGTGTCGACCAGCTCGAGCCCCGCCGGCGCTCGCAGCAGCCACGCGGCGGTGGTGGTGTGTCGACCCTTTCCGGTCTTGGGGTTCACGCGTCCTTCCTCGAGATCGAAGCCCGGCACCATGCGGTTCAGCAGCGTGCTCTTGCCGACGCCCGAGTGCCCGACGAACAAGCAGCGACGGCCGCGGCACGACTCGATCAGCCCCGCCACGCCTTCCGCGGTGCGGCCGCTGACCGCGTTCCCAGGGTAGCCCGCCCGCTCGTAATCCGCGAGGATGGCGCCCGCTTGGCGCCGCGCCGGGGCGAGGTCGACCTTGTTGATCACCAAGCGCCCCGGGATGCCGTCGTGCTCGGCCTGGCACAGGATCCGATCCGCGAGGCCGGGGCTGAAGGCGGGCTCGGCGCAGGCCGCGACGTGGACGATCTGGTCCAGGTTGACGGCCACGACCTGCTCGCCGAGAGCGCGGCCGACGGCGCGCCGATGGAACGCGTTCCGTCGCGGCTCGACGTCCGCGATCACGACCTCGGTCCTACCCGGCTCACCGCTCTCGATCCGCTCGACCAGCGCCCGGTCACCCACCACGACGGCGTTGCCGAGCGCCTTGCGGTTTCCCATTAGGCGACCCCGCGCCCGGGCGCGCGCGAGGGTTCCGTCCTCGAGCTGCACCATGCACCCACCGAAATCCACCCGCACCACGTCGGCGCGAGCTCGTCCGGTCGACGCCGCCACGCCCTCCTAGCTCCAACCCCCCGGCCCGTCGAGAGGCAGGGTGATGGTGAAGCGCGCGCCTTGGCCGGGGTCGCTCTCGGCCACGATCTGTCCACCATGATTGGTGACGATTCGGTAGGACGTCGAGAGCCCGAAGCCGTGACCCTCGGCTTTGGTGGTGAAGTGGGGCTCGAACACTTTGGGCAGGAGGCTGGCCGGAATCCCGGGTCCACTGTCCTGGACCACGAGCCGCACCGAGCGCCGGCGGTCGTCGTATTCGCTGCGCACCGTGATGACACGCCGCGCCACGTTCTGCTCGTGCATCGCGTCGGCGGCGTTGATGAACAGATTGAGGAGCACCTGCTGGAGCTGCCCCGGGTCGGCCCTGAGCTCGGGCAGGTGGCCTGCCAGTCGCATGTCCCACTCGATCGGATCGAACCGATTCTGCGGCCGCACGAATTCCACCGAGCGCTGCACCAACGCGTTGAGGTCGACCCGCTCCACTTTGAATTCGGCGCGCGAGAAGTCCATCAGGCCCTTGGACATCGCCTCGACGCGATGCGCCTGCTCGAGGATGATCTGGGAGTGCCGCCCGACGTTGGCGAATTGCTGGCGCTCGGCGTCACGGATCAGCATCTGCGCGCGCCCGCTGATCGCGACCAGCTGATTGCGCAGCTCGTGCCCGATCTCGGCGGCGATCTCGCCCTTGGCCGCCATGCGCTCGGAGTGGATCAGCATCTGCTGGGTGCTGCGCAGATCCGCGTAGCGGAGCGAGGACTCGTAGATGATCCGCAGCGGAGCATAGAACAGCAGCAAGCCGAGGTAACGGATCGCCTCGAACGAGATCACGACCAGGGGACTGAGCAGGAACAAGGCGAGATCGTCGAACAGACGGTCGCGGTAGAACCAGTCCTCGCGCAGCGCCCGCCAGTAAGGACGGCCCGAAGACCAGGCGACGGCGACCGAGACCAACGCGCGGTTGACCACCATGTAGGCCATCGCCAGCCCGCAGAACGCCAGGACCGCGGTGGCCAGGATCGGACCGCCCGTCGCGATCGGCGTGCCCTGCACGCCTTGGATCGGACCGCCGAGCGCGGAGAACACCATCCCGGCCGCCCACATCGTCACCACCACCTGGGAGGCGTTGAACAGCGCCCGCTCCCAAGGCTTCTTCTGCAAGAGGACGTTGGCGAGCAGGGTGCTGATCGAGACGATCCACATCGAGGCGTCGCGGCCCCACAGCATGATCGCCGCCAGGTTCGCGGTGGAGGCCATGCTGGTCGTGCCGCCGCCGGAGAGGGTGCGCAGCCACAGCGATTCCGAAACGAAGCACACCAGGGTCCATGCGACGTAGTGCACCCAGCGCCGGTCGAGGTCCGGGGGCAGGCAGAGGGCGAGTAGCGCCGCGGCCGCCAGGCCGACGCCGACCAGGTAGAGCTTGAGGCGCAGGCTCACGATTCCCTCGCTGGGGGCGCCGGCCGCACGCCGAGGCCGGGCGCGTCGGAGAGGCGAATCACGCCGCGCGCGCCGGGCGCGCCCTGGAACGGATCGCGTTTCAGCAGCCAATGCCCGTCGAGATCGAGGTGGTCGGCCAGCGGGGCCAGCTGCGCCGCAGCCGAGAGTGCGAGGCTCGACTCGACCATCGATCCCAGCATCACCTTCATGTCGTGCGCGCGCGCCGTGGTCAGGGTGCGCAGCATGCGGCGTAGGCCGCCCGACTTCATCAACTTGAGGTTCACCCCGTCGACGCGCCCGGCGAGCTTCGGAACGTCCTCGGGGTCGTGCACGCTCTCGTCCGCGTAGACCGGAATCCCGACCCGCCCACGCACCCACTCGAGCCCGTCGAGATCGTGGCGCGCCACCGGTTGCTCCACCAGCTCGATGTCGAGCGGCTCGATCGCCTTCAGGACCCGCACGGCATCGGCGGGAGCCCACGCGGTGTTGGCGTCGACGCGCAACCGCCCGCGATAGCTGCGCCGGATCAAGCGCAAATTCTCGACGTCCTCGGGCCGCCCCAGCTTCACCTTGATGATGGGAAAGTCCCTCACCGTGTCGAGCTTCTGCTCCATCTCCTCGGCCGAGGCCATGCCCAGCGTCACCGACGAAACCGGCACGCGCGCGGGGTCCAGGCCGAGCAGTTTCCAGATCGGGAGCCCGAGACGCTGGCCGATCCAGTCGTGGAGGGCGGTCTCGAGCGCGGCGCGCGCGGCACGTTGGCCGTCGAGGGTCAGGTCGAGGCGCTCCTCGATCGCATCGAGGGCGAACGGATCATCCCCCAGATGTGGAGCCCAGGTCGCCAAGGCGGCCTCGACCAGCTCGCGGTTCTCGCCGTAATAGTGGGCGGGTGACGCCTCGCCGAGCCCGGTCAGGCCCTCGTGCTCGAAGCGGACGAGAGTGTTCTCGTGACCGCGCCCCGCGCCGTGGGTGATGCGAAATTCGAATGCGGTCGAGAGGTCGAGGCGCTCAACGGAGAATCGCACGGGAATCTCCACCCAGCACGCGACCGGCCAGCACCGCGTCCAACAACGGCTCGACTCCGAAGCGAATCGGATCGGTGGCGGGCCGGCCCGTGCCGCGCGCCGCGCTCTCCACCGCGCGTCGGGCCGCCGCCTCGGGAAGGGCGGCCGTATGGAGCGCCACCGCCACGACGCGGCTCGGGGCCACCCAAGCGGCGGCCGATTCGTAGGCCGTAGCGGCGTCGGCGAGCGGCGGGATCTGCGGTTCCGACGCGTCGTGCGGTTGCCCCGGCACGCGGATCCGCTCCCGGCCGGCCTCATGGCACAGGATCATGGCGCGCGGACACGCGCCGTGGAGGAGCGCCAGCGTGACTCCCGAGTAGCCGGGGTGGTGGAGCGAGCCCTGTCCCTCCACCACCACGATGTCCGCCTCGCGCGCCGCGTCGACCACCCGCGATTCGACGGCGCCGGCCGCGAAATCGGCAGGCATTGCGTCGACGGCCACGCCCCGATCAGCGATCAGGATCCCGGTCTGCCCGGTGGCCACGAAGGCCGTCGTGACGCCGCGCCGTTCCAATCCGCGCACCAGCTCGAGCGCGGTGGTCATCTTGCCGACATTGCAGTCGGTGCCGACGGTCAGCACCACCTGGGACGCCACATGAGCGGCGCGGCGCGCCGCCACCACGCGCTCCGCCGGTGGTCGGCGCACGTCGATCAGCCGGGCGCCCGAGCCCGCCGCCAAGATCGCGAGCTCGGAATCGTCGCCCAGGAAGACGTGGAGGCCGGAGAGCACGTCCCACCCCCGAGCAATGGCCTCGCGCACGAGGTCGCGCCACGACTCGGGGAGCTCGCCGCCTTGGGGCGCCACGCCGATCACCAGCGCCTCGGCGCCGCATTCGGCTGCCGCGGCCAGGTCGGCGACCACGGGGATCGCGCCCCCCGTCCCCACGCAGGCTTCTGCAGTCGCGCCGCGCCGCGTCGAATCGATCACCGCGGCCACGCGCTCCGGCCGGTAGCGCAGCAGACCCACGGCGGTCTTGGCGTCGAGCGCCGTGAAGCGTCCCTCGGCCAACAGGGCGAGCCGCCTGCCGCGCGCCATGGTCAGCGCAGAGATTCGTAGACCTTGATGTAGCGGTCCACCATGTCGTTCACATCGAACTTCTCACGCGCCACGTGCCGACCTCGTCGTCCCATCGTTCGCCGCAGCCGCTCGCTCTTCAGCAGACGCAAAATGGAGGACACGAAGCCGTCGATCGAGCGGGGATCGTGCAGGAACCCCGTCACGCCGTGCTCGACGACCTCGGGCAAGCCGCCCAGGTTGGACGCCACCACCGGGACCTCGGCGCTCATGGCCTCGAGCGCGACCAGGCCAAAACTCTCCGACGAGCTCGGCAATAGGAAGACATCGGCAAGTGGGAGCAATTCCTCCATACAGTCCTGGTTGCCAAGGAACAACACGTCGCGCTGCAGACCGAGCTCCCGGGCCAGCTGCTCGGCCCCGGCCTTGTCGGGCCCGTCGCCGACCATGACCAGCTTGGCCGCGACCTGCTTCCGGACTTCAGAAAAGATCTTGATCACGGCCGGGATGTTCTTGACCGGACGGAAGTTGGAAGCATGCATGATGACGCTGGTATGGGGCGGCGCCAGGCGCATCGAGCTCTTCCGGCGCGGGGTGAAGACCCCGGGATCGACGAAGTTGTAGATCACCTCGATCGGGCGCGTGATGCCGAAGCTCTCCTCGGTCCGCTCCTTGAGGAACCGGCTCACCGCGGTCACGCGATCGCTCGACTGGATGGTGAACTGCGTGACGCGGAAGAACGCCGGCTCCACTCCGACCACGGTGATGTCGGTGCCGTGCAGCGTGGTCACCACGCCCAGCGAGCGCGGCTTGATCAGCTCGCGGGCCAGGTAGGCGCTGGCCGCGAACGGCATGGCGTAGTGCACGTGGAGCAGGTCGAGGTCGTAGTTCTCGGCCACCTCGACCATCTTGGTGGTGAGGGCCAGGTTGTTCGGCGCCTGATCGAACACCGGGTAGGAGGCCGGGAGCGACTCGTGGAAGTAGATGTTCGATTCGAACGTGCGCAAGCGAAACGGCAGGCTGTGGGCGATGAAGTGCACCTGGTACCCGCGCCGCGCCAGGGCCAGCCCCAGCTCGGTGGCCACCACCCCGCTGCCGCCGAAATGCGAATAGCAGGTGATGCCGATGCGACGCGCCCGCGCCGATCGCGATCGCGGCGCGTGAGCCGTGGGGCTCGCCGCCCGTGGCGTCTTCGCGCGGGGCTTGCGCGCGCTCATCCCATGCCTCCCAGCAAGGCACGAGCGTCGCGCACCGCGAACGGGCCGGCGACGCGATAGGCCTCGCCGAAAGTGGCCCCGATGGCGGCGCCGAAGACGCGCGCCCGCGCTTCGACCTCGTGCAGGAAACCGGCGGCGGCCAGATAGGTCGACGGGCCGCCGGGGTCGAGCTGGCTCTTGTGCTCGCGCAGCGCAGCCATGCGCCGATGCCAGACCGCGGTCACGTCGACCACCAGATGCGGGCGCTGGATGGCCCGATAGAGCGCGAACAGCAAACGCGCGGGTCGAAACCGCTCGCCCGGAGCATCGAACTTCGCCAGCCCGGCGAGATGGCAGGCGCGCGCCACCAGGCGCGACGCCTCGACGTGGTCGGGGTGCTCGTCGTGACGATCCGGCGCCACCACGAGACTGGGGCGGTGTTCGCGCAAGCAGGTCACCACACGGCCGAGCTGGTCTCGGTTTCCGCCGTCGATGGCGGTGTCGGGCAGAGCCAGGTTGAGGCGGGCCTCGACCCCGAGCGCCTGGGCAGCCGCTTCGGATTCTTGCGCGCGCTGCTCCGGCGTGCCGCGCGTCCCGGCCTCGCCGCGCGTGAGATCGACGATCCCGACGTGGTGGCCGTGGCTGGCCAGCAGCGCCGCGAGCCCGCCCGAGGTCAGCTCGACGTCGTCGGGATGGGCGCCGAAGAACAACGCGTCCAAGCTCATCCCAGCTCCAGCAGCTCGTGCCACCACTCGCCGCGCTCGAGGTCCCGCGCGTGGGCCTCGGCGCGGTCGCACAGCTCGATCGCCACGCGCGCGCCGCGCCACGCCACCGGCTCGAGGCTCGCCAAGCGGCGCTCCTGGAGCTTGTCGCCGGGCTGCAGGTAGTAACGTAGCCGCGGCCACGAGGGATGCTCGCGCTCCAGCCGGTGTCGCGCCTTTCCGACCAGGCCGTCGCGCAAGCGGCCCACCTGGTAATCGATCTTGGTGCGCGCCGACTCGACCAGCTGCGGGAAGCTCGGGTCGAGGCCGCGCGCTTCGGCCGCGAAGTCGCCGAGGCGGCGCTCGAGATCCCGCTTGAGCTCATCGAGGGCGCGGGTCAGCGCCGCGGGAACGCGCGCCTCGGCGTGGCCGCGCAACACCTGATCCGCGGCCGCCACCACCGCCCACGGCTCGGCGCCGCTCGCCTCCAGCAGCTCGATCGCCGCCGGCGGCAGCCAGGTGGCGCCCAGGCGCGGCACCGGGATCGCCCCCATCACGTCCAGCCCGCGAAAGACCTCCCCCAGCTGAGCCAGATACGCCAGCTCGCCCGGGCCACAGGCCATGGCGGCGGTGGGCAGGACGAAGTCCTGCACCGCCGGCCTCAGGGCGACGCTCGGACTGAGCGGGACCGACGGGTCGAGCGCGCGCGCTTCCGCCGGCGCGACTTTGCGCCGGCGCCCGTCGTCGATCGCGAACACGAAGGAGTCGAGCGTGGCATCGTTGAGGGGGCGCTTGCCGGTGGCGGCCTCGAGCGCGTCTCCGGCCGTGCGCACCGCCGCCGTGAGGGCGACGTGTCGATCGAGGTAGCGTTCGATCAGCGGGCGCGCCGCGGCGCGGAACTCGGGCAGACGCGGCTCGACCACCACCAGTCCAGCTGGGGCGAACAAGGCCAGCAGCAACGCGGCCTGGACCTCGCCCAGATCGCGCCCTCGATTCAACGCGCCCTGCACCAGCGCCGCGACCTCGTCCGCCGCCGGCAAGCCCGCCCAATGACTCAGCGCCGTCGCGCTCAGGGCCCGTAGCGGCTCGACCGGAACGGCGCCCACCAGCCCGCCGTCGGGATGGATGGCGTGCGGCAACGCGAGCTCCGCGAGCGCGAGCTCGGCGTTGCCCACGGTGGCGCCGCGGATCTCGTCGAAGTCGGAGTCCTCGACGTGGTTCCAGTAGACCGGCACGCACGGCACGCCGGTGCGCGCGCGAACCCGCCGCGCCAGGGCGACCGTCGACGCCACCTTGTGCAGCCCGTAGAGCGGCCCGCCCATGGGCCCCGGCTGTTGACCCGCGACCGCGCACAACGCGTCCCCGCGCGCGAGCTGGTCGAGCGCGGCCAGCGAGGCCGCCGAAGCGCCGAGCCGGCGGTGGTGATCGCCCAGCGCCGCGGCGAGGCCGGCTTCGAGCGGGCGCCGCTTGGCGACACGGGCCTCGAGATCCTGCTCACGCCGCCAGGAGCCCGCGAGTCGAGTCGAGAGCGGGCCGAGCGCCACCACGTCGGACGTGATCGAATCGTAGAGGCGGTCGTAAGGCGGGTCGGAGCGTGCGGGAATGCGGGCGCGGACCGCCAGCGGTCGCGTCACCGTCAACATCGACTCGAGAGTCCCGCCGGGACGCCGCCCAGCGAAGAAGTCGCGCGCAGACCGAGAAGGCACGCCATCAGGGGACGCATCTTAGGAAGGCCCGCCGTGATGGTCAACGCGGCCCATGTCTTGACGCTCGCCGGGTCCGAGGCCAGTATCCGTCGCCTCGTGTTCCAGCCTTCGCTGCCACCGGACGAGGCGCAGCGCGCCGCGTCACACGCCGTCTGGACATTCCCCTCGGTCCTGGCCAGCGCCTTCGTTCTCGCCTGGGGCGCCGAGGCGGCGCAGTTCTTCGTCTCGCAGGGCCTGGCGCTCGCGATCCTGGCCTGGCTGCAGGTGATGCCCGAGTTCGCGGTCGAAGCCGTGATCGCGTGGCATCGCGACGTGCCGCTCATGACGGCCAACTTCACGGGTGCGCTGCGACTGCTGACGGGGCTGGGCTGGCCGACCATCTGGCTGGTGCAGGCCCTGGCTCGTCGCCGTCGCGGCGAGCCCAGGTTCTGGCGCCCGATCGAGCTCGATCGCGAGCACGCCGTGGAGATCGTCGGGCTGATGCCTCCATTGCTCGACTGGGCTTGGATCATCGCCAAGGGCTCGCTCGATCTCGTGGACGCGGCGATCCTGGGCGCGCTGTACCTGGCCTACCTCGCGGTGTTGCGCCGGATCCCTCCCAAGGAGCACGAGGAGCTGGGCGACGTTGCGGCGGTGACCCGCGCGGTCATCCGCCTCGACCCGGGACCGCGGCGGGCCGCGATCGCCGGGCTGTTCGTGTCGGGCGGGTTCCTGCTCTACCTGGTGGCTCATCCCTTCCTGACCAGCATGATCGGCCTGGCCTCCGTGCTTGGGATCTCGCAGTTCGTGTTCGTCCAGTGGGTGGCGCCGTTCCTGTCGGAATTCCCCGAATTCGTCACCACCTCCTACTGGGCGCGCGGGCGCGGCAAAGCAGGCATGGCGCTGATGAACATGGCATCGAGCAACATCAACCAGTGGACGATGCTGGCCGCGATGATTCCGATCGTCTACTCGGTGTCGCTCGGCCATCCGGCGCAAGTCCCGCTCGCAGCGCATCGCCTCGAGCTGTGGCTCACCTTGGTGCAGGGCGCGCTGGGCGTGGTGCTGCTGGCCAACCTCAATTTCCAGGCCTACGAGGCGCTCGGCCTGCTCGGCCTGTGGTTGGCGCAGTTCGCGCTCCCCCACGGGCGCGGAGCGGTGGCGATCCTCTATGCGGCATGGCTGGGCTTCGAGATCGTGTCGACCGCGTGGCGGCCGCGCCGGCTCCAGGCGTTTCGCGTCTTCGTCGAGTTGTGGAGTGCCGCCGGTCAGCCGCGCGGCCCGACGTCGAGCTCATGATCCGGTGAAGCGGCGGCGCAGCGCCGCCAGCAGCTCCTCGAGCGCCGACAGCTCCTCCACCCTCAGCACCTTCATCGCCCCGTAGAGCAACGCCACCGTGATCGCCAGCAAGCCCAGGACGATGCCGGCCTCCACCGGCCAGCGATGGTGCGCCGCGCCGAGCGCGCGCACGCCGAAGAAGGAGAGCGCGGCCGCGACGCCACCGGCGAGGGCGACGCGGGCCAGGGTGCCGGCCATGCGCCGCGCGTCCAGCCGTCCGAGCCTTTGGCGGAGGCCGAGCGACAGCTGGATCGCATTCGTGATCGAGGTCAGCGAGGTCGCCAAGGCCAGTCCCATGTGGGCCAGGCCGAGGCCGCGCCACGGTCCGATGAACAGCAGGTTGAGGATCACCCCCAGACCCACCGAGACGAAGCTCGCGCGCACCGGAGTGCGGGTGTCGCCCAGCGCGTAGAACGCGCGCGTCAACACTCCGACCGCCGCGAAGGCGGGCAGGCCGATGCAGTACATCCGCAACGCGCCCGCGGTCTGCGCCGTGTCGTACGCCCGAAAGCGGCCGTGCTCGTAGAGCACGGCGATCACCGGCACGGCGGTCGCGGCCAGCCACAGCGCGGCCGGCACCGTGAGCAACAGAACCAACCGCAAGGTCGCCGACAGCGTGGTACGCAGCGCGCCGTGATCGCGATCGACGGCGGCCTGGGCGAGGCGTGGCAGACTCACCGTGGCCAGTGCCACGCCGAAGACGCCGATCGGCAACTGCATGAGTCGGAACGCGTATCCCAGCCACGAAACGCTGCCCTGCGGCAGCAGGCTGGCAATCAGGGTGCTGACGAAGAGATTGAGCTGGGTCGCCGCGAGCCCGATGGTGGCCGGGCCCATGAGGGCCGCCACGCGCTGGACGCCGGTATGGCGGCGCAGCCGCTCCCATCGAAAGTGAAATCCCTCGCTTGCCAGGGCCGGCAGCTGACAGGCGAATTGGACCACGCCTCCCACCAGGACGCCCACGCCCATGGCCAGGATCGGCGGCTGCCCCACGGCGCGAAACACGGGAATCAGCGCCAGTCCACCCGCCACCATGCCGACGTTGAGCCACGCAGGCGCCAAGGCCGGCGCTCCGAATCGTCCGCGCGCGTTGAGCATGCCCATCGCCACCGCCGCCACCGCGACCGTGGGCAGGAACGGCAGCATGATGCGCGTCAGCGTGACCGTCAGCTCGACCTTGCCGGGGACGTTCGAGAATCCGGGCGCGTAGAGCCGCACCAGCAGCGGCGCCGCGATCCACCCCACCACGCACACCGCGCCCAGCACCGCGATCAGGGTCATCATCAATTGGCGTCCGAGCGCCCACGCCTCGTCGTCGCCGAGACGCTTCCTGACTTCGGTGAAGGTGGGCACGAACGCAGACGACATCGCGCCTTCCGCGAACAGGTCACGCAGCAGGTTGGGAATCCGAAAGGCGACGTTGAACGCGTCGGTGGCGAAGCCGGCCCCGAACAGCGTGGCCATCACCTGCTCCCGCGCCAACCCCAGCACGCGCGACAGCAGCGTCGCCGCGCCCACCATGCCGGCGTGTCGCGCGACGCGCGCTTCTTCGCTCATCGCGGGCCCGCGCCGCGTTGCCAGCACCCGGACGTCGTGTTAGCGTCGCTCGTGATGTCGCCATTCCAAGCGGTCGCGCTCGGAGTGATCCAAGGTCTGACCGAATTCCTTCCGGTCTCGAGCAGCGCCCACCTGTACCTGGTCCCGACGTTGCTGGGGTGGCGATACGCCGGCGTCGCTTTCGACGTGGCGCTCCATTGGGGCACTCTGCTGGCACTGCTGCTCGTGTTCTGGCGCGACTGGTGGAACCTGTTGCGCGCCCCGTTCGTGGGCGACGACCAGGACCGCTCCGACGCCATCTCGACCTGGCTCAAGCTGATCGTGGCCTCGATCCCGGCCGCGATCGCGGGCGTCCTCTTGCAGCCGTACTCCGAGCGCTGGCTGCGCTCGTTGCCGCTGCAAGCCGCCATGCTGGCCATCTTCGGCTTCCTGCTGTGGTGGGTGGATCGCACGCGGCCGACCGGGGCGCCGCCACGCTCCCGCCTCGCGCTGCCCGCGTGGAGGGCCTGTCTGCTGGCGGGCGCGGCCCAGGCGCTGGCGCTGGTTCCGGGAGTGTCGCGATCGGGAGCCACCATCACCGCCGGGCGCGCTGCCGGAGTGGGGCGGGTCGAAGCGGCGCGGCTCTCGTTCCTGCTCGCCACGCCGATCACCTTCGGCGCGGGCTTGCTCGAGTGGCGACACCTGTCGCCCGATCTGCCCGCCTCCACACTCGCGCTCGGCGTCGCGGTCTCCGCGATCACCGGCTTGCTCGCCATCCGTGGCCTCCTGCGTTGGCTGGCTCGCGCGGGCTTCGCCGGATTCTTCGCGTATCGCGTGGCCCTCGCGCTGGCCCTGGTGGTGGTGATCGTCACCCGTCGGGGCTAGCCGGCTTGGCACGCCGTCTCAGCTTGCCCTTGAAGTAGCGATCGAGGTCCTCGCGCAGGCCGACCCGCGCCCGGTGCAGTCGCGACTTGACCGCGGCCACCGAAATCCCCAGCGCCGCGGCGACCTCGGCGTTCGAGAGCCCGTCGATGTCGCGCTTGATGAACACGTCGGCCAGGTCCTCGGGCAGCTTGAGCAGGCTCTCGTAGAGCACTTCGCGGGTCTCGGCATCGAGCAGCTGATCGAGCGGCTGTGAAGACCAGTCGGGCACCGCCATCGGCTCGGCGTCCTCGAGCGGGCTCTGCGACTGATCGAGCGAGATGTGGGGCTGGCGGCGGCGCCGATAGCGCATCAGCGCGGCGTTCGTGGCGACGCGATAGAGCCAAGTGGAGAACGTGGACTCGGCCTTGAAGTTCTTGAGGCCGCGGAAGGCCGACAGGAAAGCGTCCTGGAGCGCTTCGGCGGCGTCTTCCTCGTGACGCAGGATCTTGAAGGCCTGACGATAGACCTTCTCCCGGTAGCGTCGGACCAACTCGTCGAAGGCGCGTGTGTCTCCGCCCTGCGCCAGGCGAACCAAGGCTTCGTCCGCCTGCTCCGCGTATGCGACTTTCAATCCCCCTCCCGCCGCGCACCTACGGCCACCCCTTCGCCGCCCAGGATCGCCTCGAACCGTACCACGCCGTCGAGGAGGGTGAAGGCCGGGGCGGCGCGATGGAGCTCGGCCGCGGGGATCCGATGGAGATCGACGTCCCAGATCACCAGATCGGCCAGGGCCCCGGGCGCGAGGCGGCCGCGGCCGGGCCACGCGCCGGCCAGCTGGGCCGGAAGCCGAGTGTAGGCGGTCAACGCCTCGTCCAGCGCGATGCGCTGCATGGGCACGAATGGATCGCGAGGCCGGTCGGCGGCCTCGCGCGTCACGGCGGCGTGAAGGCCTCGGGCCGGGGAGGGCCACTCCACCGGCGCGTCCGATCCGAACGCGAGCTGCGCGCCGTCGTCGAGCAGCGTTCGCCACGGATAGCTACGCCGCACGCGTCCACCCCAGAAGCGCTCCACCAGCGGGCGATCGGCGGTGCAGTGGATGGGTTGCATGCTGGCCACGACGCCCAGCCGCGCGAAGCGCGAACGGTCGTCGTCGTGCACCAGTTGAGCGTGCTCCACGCGTGGGCGGAGTGAGAGCCGATCGAGCGCGGGACCGCAGTCCTCGAAAGCGTCGAGGGCCGACCGCACCGCGCGATCCCCGATGGCGTGAATCGCCACCGAGAGCCCGCCCCGCACCGCGCGCCCGACAACGCCCTTGAGCTCGTCCGGCGACATGAGAGGAAGCCCCATCTCCTCGCTGTCGTCGTAGGGCTCGAGCAGGTGGGCGGTGCGCGATCCGAGCGTGCCGTCGGCGAACAATTTGAGCGCCCCCCATGCGAAGTCGTCGTCGGCCGGCGGGAGCCCCTCGGACAGCGCGCGGTCGAGGGCCAGTCGGGGGAGATGCATGAGCACGCGCACGCGCGGGCCATCGCCGGTGACCAGCGCCTTCAACACGTCGGCCTCGGCATCGCCCTCGAAGTCGTGCACGGCGGTCACGCCCATCGCGAGCAGGCGACGGACCGCGTCGCGGACCCCGTCCAGATCTTCGCGCACCGTGGGACGCGCGATCAGCGGATCGAAGAGACGGACCGCGTTCTCGCGGAACACGCCGGTGGGTTCTCCCGCTGGGGTGCGCTCGATCTTGCCCCCGTCGGGATCGGCCGTGCCACGGTGGACGCCGGCGGCCGCCATCGCGGCGTTGTTCACCCACAACGCGTGGTAGTCCTTGCTGTGCAGCAGCACCGGCCGCTGCGGCACGACGTGATCCAGCGCCGCGTGCTCGGGTGCGGCTTCCCAGCCGGTCTCGGCCCAGCCGCGGCCGATGAGCGGCGCCGTCCCCACGCCGAGCTGGCTTGCGCGCTGAGCCACCGCCGCGACGGCGGCACGTCGCGTGGCGAGACCGTCGAGCTGCACCTCGCGGAGCGCACGCGACCAGGCGACGAGGTGGAGGTGGGCGTCCTCGAGTCCGGGCGTCAGCGACGCCCCGCGGGCGTCCAGGACGCGCGTCGCCGGACCGCGCAGGGGCTCGAGATCGGCGCCCGATCCGATGGCGAGGATGCGCGAGCCCTGGATGGCGACGGCGTCGCAGGCGGCGAGGCGGTGCCCGTCGCTCCAGGGACGCGCGTTGACGATCAGGACATCGGCGCGGCTGGTCATTCGCCCCATCCTTCCACCGAGTTGCGCAGCACGCCGACGCCTTCGACCTCGACCTCGATCTGGTCGCCGATCTCCACCGGGGCGATGCCGGCCGGCGTCCCGGTCGCGATCACGTCTCCCGGCTCCAGGGTCATGACGTGTGAGATGAAGCTCACCAGGAACGCGACCGGAAACAGCAGGTCCACCGTGTTTCCGCGCTGGCGCGTCTCGCCGTTGACGCGACACGTGACGTCCAGTCGTTCGGACGAGAGTCCGACCGTGATCCAAGGCCCGAGAGGCGCGAACGTATCGAAGCCCTTGGCCCTTGTCCACTGGCCGTCCTGCTTCTGCAGGTTGCGAGCGCTCACATCGTTGAAGGCGGTGAGCCCCGCCACGTGAGCCGCGGCGTCGGCCACCGTCACGCGGCGCGCGCGATGCGCGATGACCACGCCCAGCTCCGCCTCGGGATCCAGTCGCGTCACGCCGCGCGGATAACGAATCGCGGCCTCGGGATCGAGCAGCGCGCTGGGCGGTTTCAGGAACAGGAGCGGCTCGAACGGAGCCGCGGCGCCCGCGGCGACACTCGCGCTCTCGGCGATGTGCGCGCGGTAGTTGAGGCCCACGCACACGATCTTGCCGGGGCGAACGGGAGCTTCGAGGCGCGCATCCGCAAGTCGGTCCCGCGCGCCGGTCTCGACTCCGCCCGCCCATGGCCAGCCGCTGAGGCGGACGAGTCGATCGCCGTCCACCCACCCGAGAAAACGGTCGTCACCGCATCGATAGCGAGCGAGATTGTAGCGGCGGGGTCGGTGCATCAAGGCCGGCACGGGGCAAAAAAAAGAGGAGGCTCTCCGTCTCACACCGTGGACCCGCCCACGACACCGGGAAACGATGGCACGTCCGCTTCGCTCAAAGGTGTCGGAGGTCGTTCAAACACGCGTCGGACAGGGAACCTCGCTCCGTGCCCGCAAGTTTCCTCGCGTGGATTCCACCGGGTCAAGTAAAAAGCCGGCGCTCCATCGTAGAAAGATGAAGCGGTGAACACCCGGAGCCGCTCCGCGAACGCTGGACGCGCCCTCATTTGGTGAGCAGGAAGGCCTTTTGCTATGGTTCCCGCGGCCATGCCCACCCCGCACAAGATCTCCTCAGCCGCCGATCGCCTCCTCCACCGGATCGAGCGTCGTAAGGCGAAGCTCGGCGTCATCGGACTCGGATACGTCGGACTCCCGCTGGCGGTGGAGTTCGGGCTGGCCGGTTTCGAGGTCCACGGCCTCGACATCGACGAGCGGCGCGTTTCGGAACTGGCCAAGGGCAAGTCCTACATCCAGGACGTCCCCAGCGCCGAAGTGCGGTCCCTGGTCAAGGCCCAGCGGCTGACTCCGAGCACGGATTTCCGCGTTCTCCGCCGGCTCGACGCGGTCAACGTATGCGTCCCCACCCCGCTCTCCAAGCAAAGGGATCCCGACGTCTCGTACATCGTCGCGGCCGCGGAGCAGGTGGCCCGTTATCTGCATCCCGGCATGCTCGTGATCCTCGAGAGCACGACTTATCCCGGCACGACCCAGGAATTGATCCTGCCCATGCTGGAGAAAACGGGGATGAAGGTCGGCCGCGACTTCTTCGTGGCGTTCTCGCCCGAGCGGGTCGATCCCGGCAACGGTCGCTTCAACACCCGCAACATCCCCAAGGTGGTCGGCGGGATGACGCCCGCGTGCACCCAGGTCGCCGTCGCGCTCTATCGTCAACGTCTGGAGCACGTGGTTCCGGTCTCGAGTCCGCAGGTCGCGGAGATGGTGAAGCTGCTCGAGAACACGTTCCGGAGCGTGAACATCGGCCTCGTGAACGAGATGGCCCTGCTCTGCGGTCGGCTCGACATCGACGTCTGGGAGGTCATCGAAGCCGCCGCCACGAAGCCGTTCGGATTCATGCCCTTCTTTCCGGGGCCGGGATTGGGCGGCCACTGCATCCCGATCGATCCTTTCTACCTGTCGTGGAAGGCCCGGGCATCGGGATTCGAGGCGCGTTTCATCGAGCTGGCGGGCCACATCAACGGGCACATGCCCGAGCACGTGGTCGAGCTCGTGGCCAAGAGCCTCAACAGCCGCGGCCGGGCCGTGCGCGGTGCGCGTGTGCTGGTGCTGGGCGTCGCCTACAAGGCGGACATCGACGACGTTCGCGAGAGCCCCTCACTCGACATCATGCAAACGCTGCACGACCGGGGCGCACACGTCGACTACAGCGATCCCTACGTGCCGACCTTGGGCTTCGCCGGGACGCGGCGACGCAGTATCCCGCTCACGCCGGCGCGACTCCGTCACTACGACTGCGTCGTGATCTCCACGGCCCACGCCCAGTTCCCTTACGGGGAGATCGTGCGGCACGCGCGCGGAATCGTCGACACGCGTAATGCGCTGCGCGGGCGGCGCTCGAAGAAGATCATCCGCCTCTAGAGGAGCCCGGCCACAACGCGGGCGTCGCGGGTCGCGGACTCGCCGCCACCCGCCCCACCCTCAGTTCACGACTTCGAAGTCGGCGTCGACCGCTCCCGGATCACCCGGCTTCTTGGTGCCGGGTTTGTCCTCGGGCGTGGCTCCGCCGGCGGTCGCGTTCTGGTACATGGCCGCCGCCGCCTTGTGCCACGAGGCCTCGAGCGTCTTCAAGGCGCTCTCGACCGCGGTGGCGTCGCCGCCCTTCAACGCCTCGCGCAACCGTTGAACGTCGGCCTCGATCTCGCTCTTGAGCCCGGCGTCGATCTTGTCACCCTGCTCCTTGAGGTTCTTCTCCACCTCGTGGGCCAGGTGATCGGCGCGATTGCGCGTCTCCACTGCCTCCTTGCGGCGCTTGTCCTCGGCGGAGTGCTCCTCGGCGTCGCGCACCATGCGCTGGATGTCGCTCTCCGCCAGCCCGCTCGACGCCTCGATGCGGATGCTCTGCTCCTTCCCGGTGGCGCGATCCTTGGCCGACACGTGAAGGATGCCGTTGGCGTCGATGTCGAACGCCACGTCGATCTGTGGCATGCCGCGCGGCGCCGGCGGAATGCCGTCGAGATGGAAGCGCCCGATCGTCTTGTTGTCCGACGCCATCGGCCGCTCGCCCTGCAGCACGTGGATCTCGACCGAGGGTTGGCTGTCCGACGCGGTCGAGAACACCTGCGACTTCTTGGTCGGAATGGTCGTATTGCGCTCGATCAAGGTGGTCATGACTCCACCCAGGGTCTCCAGACCGAGCGACAGCGGCGTGACGTCGAGCAGCACGACGTCGCGGACGTCCCCGGCCAGGACGGCGCCCTGGATCGCGGCACCGATCGCGACCACTTCGTCGGGATTGACCCCTTTGTGGGGCTCCTTGCCGAAGATCTCCTTGACCAGCTCCTGGACCTTGGGCATGCGGGTCGCGCCGCCGACCAGGACCACCTCGTCGATCTGGGATGGCTTGAGGCCGGCGTCTTCGAGGGCCTTGACCACCGGACCGCGGCAGCGCTCGATCAAATCGGCGCACAGCTGCTCGAGCTTGGCGCGGCTCAGGCGCACCACCAAGTGCTTGGGGCCATTCTGGTCCGCGGTGATGAACGGTAGGTTGACCTCGGTCTCGAGCGTCGTGGACAGCTCGGACTTGGCCTTCTCGGCGGCTTCTTTGAGTCGCTGAAGAGCCATCGGATCGTTGCGGAGGTCGATTCCCTCCTGTTTCTTGAACTCGGTCGCGAGATGGTCGATGACGCGCTGATCGAAGTCGTCACCACCCAGGTGCGTGTCGCCGTTGGTCGAGCGCACCTCGAACACGCCGTCGCCGATCTCGAGGATCGAGATGTCGAAGGTGCCGCCGCCCAGATCGAAGACGGCGATCTTCTCGTCCTTCTTCTTGTCCAGACCGTAGGCCAGCGCCGCCGCGGTCGGCTCGTTGATGATGCGCTTGACGTCGAGGCCGGCGATGCGGCCGGCGTCCTTGGTGGCCTGCCGCTGGCTGTCGTTGAAGTAGGCTGGGACGGTGACGACCGCCTCGGAGACCTTCTCGCCCAGGTAGTCCTCCGCCGTCTGCCGCATCTTCTGCAGGATCACGGCCGAGATCTCGGGCGGCGAGTAGCGCTGGTCCCCGATCCTGACCACGGCCTCGCCCTGGTCGCCGCGCGCGACCTCGTAAGGCACGAGCTGGATCTCGCGGCTGACCTCGTCGTAACGCCGGCCCATGAACCGCTTGATCGAATACACCGTTTGCTTCGGGTTGGTGATGGCCTGGCGGCGCGCGACCTGCCCCACCAAACGCTCACCCGTCTTCGAGAAGGCAACCACCGAAGGCGTGGTGCGGAAACCCTCCGCGTTGGGGATCACCTTGGGCTCGCCACCCTCCATGACCGCCACGCAGGAGTTGGTGGTTCCCAAGTCGATGCCGATGACCTTCCCCATGCGATCTCCTTGTCGTCACGAGGGCCGAGCCGCTCCCGCAGCCGCGGAAGCGGCATCGACCTCGGAATGTGTTCTGCGTTAGGACGCGACCTGTACCTCGATCTCGCGCACCTTGGCTTCTTCCGCCTTGGGCACGACGACCTCGAGCACACCGTCGCGATACTGGGCCTTGATGCCCTCGCTCTTCACCGGGGTCCCGAACGTGAACGTGCGCTCGAACGTCCCGGTGGTGCGCTCGATGCGATGTGCGTTGCGATCCTTCTTCTCCTGCTTGCGCTCGCCGCGAATGGTCAAGGTGTCACCCATCAGGTTCACCTTGACGTCCTTCTGCGAGATTCCGGGCAGATCGGCGCGAACGATGAACTCGTCCGCGGTCTCTTCGATGTCCGTGGCCGGGCTGAAGGAAGGAAGGTCGCGGCCGTAGCTACGGGTGAGAAACCCGTCGAAAAGGCGATTGACCTCTTCCTGCAGCGAAGGCACCTCGCGACCCACCGTCGGTAGCAAGGGATTCCAACGAATCAGCGTCATGATAAAGGCTCCTTTGGTCTCTGGGATGGTCTGCTTCTCTTTGGTCGATTGCACCAGCGCGAGACCAACTAGGCAGCTAGCGTGCCGCCTGGCCATGAGTGGTCGAGAGCGAGCCTGCACAGTCGGTTACGGCCCGACTCTCCCACCGAGCACGAAGTTTCGATTGAAGGCGTTCGTTCGGAAGCGGAACGAATCTGTTTCGAGAAGGGACGGCCTAGCGCTCGGGGAGATAGCCGCTCTGATCCTCGGAGACCAGGAGCTCGTCCTTGGTATAGATGAAGGCCTGACGCCGGTAGTCGGCGAGCTCGTACTTCTTCTCGAGATAGATGGCGTCCTCGGGACAGGCCTCCTCGCACATGCCGCAGAAGATGCAGCGCAGCATGTTGATCTCGTAGCGGCGGGCGTAGCGTTCGCCGTGCGAGCGAGGGTCGTCGGGTGGATTCTCGGCCGCCTCGACGAAGATGGCGTCGGCCGGGCAGGCGACCGCGCACAGCTCGCAACCGACGCAACGCTCCAGGCCATCCTCGTGGCGAGTGAGGATGTGGAGGCCGCGGAAGCGCGGGTACATCTGCAGCTTCTCGTCGGGATACTGGACCGTGAAGGGCTTCTTGAACAAATTCTGGAGCGTGACGCCAAGCCCTTGGCCGAGTTCTTTGAGCATGCGAGTTCCTGGGTGGATACGGCGTTTCGGCGACCATACCGGGCGGGCCGCTCGCCGCGCAAGCCCGGTCGCCCGACCAATTCACAGCTTGGGCAAGGTGATTCCTCGCTGCGCCTGGTACTTGCCCTTCCGATCCCGATACGAGGTCTCGCACACCTCGTCGCTCTCGAAGAACAGGACCTGGGCAATGCCTTCGTTGGCGTAGACGCGCGCCGGGAGTGGGGTGGTGTTGCTGATCTCGAGCGTCACGTGACCCTCCCACTCCGGCTCGAACGGCGTCACGTTCGTGATGATCCCGCAGCGCGCGTAGGTGGACTTCCCCAGGCAGATGGTCAGCACGTTGCGCGGGATGCGGAAGTACTCGATCGTCCGCCCCAGGGCGAAGGAGTTGGGCGGGATGATCGCGACTGGGCCTTTGAAGTCCACCATGGAGCCCGCGTCGATGTTCTTCGGATCCACGATGGTCGAGTTGACGTTGGTGAAGATCTTGAACTCGTCCGCGATCCGGACGTCGTAGCCGTAAGAAGACACGCCGTACGAGATCACCCCCTCGCGGACCTGGTTTTCCTCGAACGGCTCGATCATTTGGTGCTTGCGGCACATCTCTCGGATCCAGCGATCCGGGCGAATGGACATCGCTTCATGCTCCTGGTTCAGGTCGAACGCAAGAGCCGGATCGCATGCGCGAGCTCCGGCCCCGCGAGTTTCGAGACGCCGAGCGCGACGGCGCGCGTCGAGCCCGGCAGCCAGATCACAAGCCTCCGCTGCGCGACCCCGGCTCCCGCCCTCGACAGCCAGGCGGCGCTCCCCACCTGTCGATGCGACAGAGCACGAAACAGTTCGCCGAAGCCCGGCAGTTCGAGATCCAGAAGGGGTGCGACAGCCTCCGGCGTCCGGTCGCGCGGCGCAAGTCCGGTCCCGCCCGTCAGCAGCACCGCGTCGACCGTGCGCCGCCGCAGCGCGGCGCGCAGCGTGCGGCGAATCGTGGCCACGTCGTCCCGCACCCAATGTCGCGACGTCACGCGGTGGCCCGCCCGCTCCAGCTCACGCTGGAGCGCGTCGCCGCTGGCATCGTCGTGGGCTCGGCGCGTGTCGCTCACGGTGATCACGACACAGCGCACGCCGCCACCCCCGGAGGCATGCATTCGCGGCCGACGCTTCACGACCATGCCGGCGCCCGCTCGGTGATCCGGCCAGGCGCGATGCCGAAGTGCTCGGCCCACGGCTCCGATTCGACCAGGCCGAGCTCGCGCAGCTCCGCGAGCGGGGGCTCCCACGCACCGGCCTCGGGCTCGAGGCGCGGGGTCTGGGCTGCGAGCGACACCAGCTCGGGCACGGTCAGCGCCTCGCTTCCCGCGACGTCGTACCACCCTTCCCACGACGCCCGACCCTCCAGCGCGCGCGTCACGGTTTCGATGACGTCCTCTTCGAGTACGGGGTTGAACGGGCGTCCCGCGAGTCCCCTTCCCGACGGGCGCGAACGCAGCCTGAGCCACAACGGGCTCTGGGGCCCCAGCATGGGCGCGAGCCGCAGCGTCAACACCGGGCGTCCCGAGGCGCGGGCGAGCTCTTCCAGCTCCCAGAGCTGCCTCCAACGCGCGATCGGCCCATCCGGGTGCGCGCCGACCGCACTCAGCACCAGCACCCGCGCGGACGCGGCGGCGTCCCGCAAGGCGGCCGGGTCGAAACCAGGACCGGCGCCCAGCACCACCGTCTCGGGGCGGCCCGCGGCGCGCCGTCCGTCCTCGACGGCGGCCATCAGCCGCGGTATGGGCGGATCGAATGCGGTCGCCATCATGGCTGCGTCTCGGCGTCCGGGACCAGCTCGAGGCGTAGCTCGAGGTCCCGGTCCGCCCACTCCCTCACCCAGTCGGCGAGCGTGCGCGCTCCGCGCGTCCGATGCCCGATGGGCCGCATCCATGCCGCCGCACCCATGCGCGCGAGCCGGCGCACGAGCGTCTCGCGGCCCGCGCGCCAGGCGTCGAGGACCTCCTCGCTCGCGCCGGCTGGGAGTCGGGCGGGCCCGGAGGCTGGGAAATCCACCACCGCGAGGTCGTCGCGCACGGCCGCGCCCAGCACCGGTGCGGCCATGACGCGGTCCCAGGCCTCGAGGTCG